>Ga0194123_10000010_pt1:5000-429280 | contig 429280 bp, 381 predicted proteins | sample TA2MahsurfametaG_5_FD_155479 | JGI IMG/M metagenome (GOLD analysis project Ga0194123, IMG submission 155479) | Freshwater microbial communities from Lake Tanganyika, Tanzania - TA2015023 Mahale A surface | ecosystem: Environmental > Aquatic > Freshwater > Lake | place: Tanzania...
ACCCCCCTGCAGCATCGTTCCCACCAAGCCTCTTACCATGCCACGCAAGAACCGGTCGCCCTTCACATAATAAGCCCAACCATCCGAGAGGCGCACCCAACGGCTCTCCTGGATCGTGCAGATATAGGTTCCTACCTGTGTGGCACGCTTGGAGAAACTCTGAAAATTGGCTGTCCCTAGCAACATCCCCGCCATCTCATGCAGCGGTTCTGCCGCCAGCGGATAGGGATAGAACCATGACCTGTCTGACAAGAATGGATCCTTCCGGTCATGAATGCGGTAGCAGTAATAACGTGAACAAGCATCAAACCGACAATGCGCATCTGGCGGAACCCCCTGCAGCGATATGGCAGCCACGTCAGACGGCAAAAGGGCATTGAGCCCCCGCAAGACACGGCTATCCACGACAGCAGCATGATCGAAATGGAAGAAATTGCAGAAGGCATGAACCCCCACATCTGTCCGGGAAGAACCGGTCAATCCGACAGGCTCCCGGAATAAAATGCCCAATGCACGCTCCAGCGTACCCTGCACGGTCTCGGCACCAACCTGGATCTGAGATCCGGCATAGCGCCCCCCCAGGTAACGGACTTCCAGGAAATATCTGGGCATGGTAAAAGACAATGGTTAGTGCCTATAAGAAAATGTGCAGCCGTGAACAGGCTATTGCCCGATCAACCTGCGAAAGCGCTTCATCATATTCGGATCTTTAAAGACCGACTGCAACGACGGAAAGGATGCTGGATCAAAGACCCTGGAATAGGCAGCATCCAAAAGTTTCAAGCGGCCCTCCTCCCGAAAAAATACGACCAGCAACGACCTGACTTGCTCCGTGGTAAAGCAGCGGTAGCGAAACTCACGCAATGCAGCCGCCACCTTGGCATCCTCATTCGGAATTGACTCCATGCGACGGCGAAGCTGTCCAAGTTCCATGGCAGACACCATGCCTGCGCAATCCATTCGTACGGAAGGCATCAGAGCCCCGCTCTGCGACGAAACGGAAATCGCATTTTCAGCCGGCAACCGCAGGGTCAGGGATGGAACCCACACCGATATCGTATCAACATGGCCGGACAGGTCAGGGTCGGCAAAGACGAGCTGGTAGCCCGTAGAGTCAGAAAAGGCAAGCAGCCTACGGGTCAAGGCGCTGATGGATGTAGTAGGGGCTTCCGACTGCAGAGGGGCTGTCGGCAGGAGTACCTGGGCAGCCGTATCCCTGGACTCCAGAGACCCAGCAAGCATTCGCTCCATGTCCGTTTGCGACTCAGCAGACACCGCTCCGGTAACCTGAGCTGAATCTCTAGACACACTTCCTGGAGAGATAAGGGTCGGGATACTGGACATTACACTGTCTGCAGCCATACGCGTCGCAGACCCGTATAGCGAATCACTGGTAGACGAAGTAAAGCTTATATCAGCCGGCTGGCGAGCGGAATCCACTGCAGCAGTTTGAATGGAGGGGAATGAGGCCGACAAGGTACTATCAGCCACCGGGGACGACTGTGCGCGCATCACGGAATCCGGAGTGGGCAAAGTGGCAACGAAAGCGCTTGGAACAGCTGATGTGTCTGATGCCGTGGATGCTACAAGCGGCAAGGCCTCAAAGGCTGTATCCATTAGAGGGGAGGCCTGCGCCCGCATCAGGGTATCCCGGACAGAAATGGATACTATAGCAGCGATCGACGTAGCTGCAGCGTCAGCGGCAGTATCCGGTAAGGCTGGAAGCTGCCCGACAACATCATTTGTACGAATAATCAGTGAAGGGTCCATCACCGTACTATCCCCTATGACAGAGGCCAAAACCGTGGCAAAGGAATCGCGGACAGCCCTCACAGGCTTGGGAGACTGCTCCGCAAGGGGCTGCGACAGCGACTCGCCCATGGTGACTTCAAACGTCTGAAAATCAAAGAGGCCCCAGCCCTTAGAACCAAAATCTTTTAAAGCCATACCTCGATCCCGGGCGAGCCGGTTGACTCGAAAACGGTATTCCGGGTATTTGCGCATCGGAAACCCCACCACGAATTCTATGGAACTGTCCCTGAGTTTGGACAAGATCATATATCCTGAGGCCGTAGAACTGCGTGTTTGAGCGCCAAGGGTAACATAAAATGGCTGCTCATTGTCTGCCTGCAGGTAAACAAAATGACGATCTTGTCCCCAGGCAGCGCCCCATACCAATAAAAAGGTCCAAAAGACCAAGAACGCTCTCATCCGAGGGAGATTGGAAAACAATAGTACCAAAGATAAAAGAAACATGGATTCGCGGAGCGCAGCTGCAGCTGACATCTATAGGCCAATTATCTGGTCAACGAATCAGGCTTACTAGCCCTTTCACCTGGTACTCTTGACCGGTCTTCAATTGGACCGTGACTTGGTATAGATAAGACCCGGACGCAAGCTCCATGCCATTACGAGTCTCGTTCCATCCATAGCGTGGGTCGTTGAGCGGCACATTTTTAGACATGAAGAGCACTTGCCCATACCGATCATACACCAGAAACTCAAGTGCCCTTGAGACATCCTAATCCCCCATCAAATACAGCACATCATTCAACCCATCGGCATTGGGAGTGAAGACGTTGGGAAAGTGAAACCGGCCTCCCGCATAGGTATCTATTTAAATAGTATCTGTCGCAGTACAGGCATATTCATTCCGAGCCAACAGAGTCAGCAGGCTACAATAAGTCATGCTAGCGACAGGGTTCGGACAATCACTGCAAGTCAGAAAATGTGCAGGCTTCCACTGGTACTGGATAGCAACTCCTCCCTTCGTAGTACTGGACAAGCACAATCCATCTACCAGGGGCACCGGCGTATCGTGAGGTAGTATGCGAACCAGTAAAGGTTAAATGATAGCCGAATCCAAGTTGCCTAGAATATTCGACTCTTGCCATGCAGTATCCGGAAACTTGGAAGAATAGCGCTAATTCACACAGGCATACAAGAAACGGCTTGGGGGCGTATGGACTATATATGAAAAAGACTCACATACCATAAGGCGATCGGCAGGGACTACAAAGGTCGCAAAGGGCTTACCGACGCCGCCTGGCCGGGGGTATGCAGCATAAAAAGAGACCGGCAAGCCCTTTGGGATCGTGTCATGGCCATTGCCAGTACTAGATGCGGAAGCGCACCAGTGTACTGGCATGGCTATAATAATGAATACTTGTGATTTCGACATTCCAGTCGCCGTGATTTCCAGCCAAAGATACCCTAGACCATTCCGTATTATGACCATTACGCAAAGCCAATGCTAAAAAGACAGCAAGCAAGACAAGGAGAGAAGTAACGTCCCTCACGCCTTTTCTTTCAAAAAAAGTGCGGAGGGTGTGGTCCCTGAGATGACATGAGTAGCGTAATCAATATTCCAGGCTTGGTCAGCATACCCAGATCCAGGCCCCAACGTATAGAGGGTAGTATTTATTGCGTGTACAATTGAAGCATTTTTTGACATTCTAGGCTTGCAATCCTCAAAATAAATGAATAATTTCACGTGTTATAATATCCATACCCATGAAAATCAGTCGTCCTTCCAACGAAGGAAGTTCCTGCTTCGCCTTGGTTTTCTTCGCACAGCCCAACGGGACGCAGGTTCATACATGCCTGCCAGGCAAATATCTCTTTCGACTTGTTCTATCGTGCTTTGCCATCCCGCTTAGCTTGATATCAATATCCTCTCTGGCACAGCCATTACTCAATGTCAACTACGGGAATTTAGATTTCTACGACGCCAATAAAATTCACAAGAAAGGGAATTTGGGACAGACCGCAGGCAGTCGTACGCTCTACACTGATGTGGTGAGCGTAAACGGTCGGTCAGTAGATTGTATTATCACAACCATGAGCATTACCAATGGGTATTTCGAGTACCCGGTCGGATATTGCAGTGGTACAATACCATTCGACTACAAGGCCCCTCAGAATTGCTCAGGAAATATCACCATCAGTGGAAATGAGGATCGATTTTTCTGCCCGACACTATACTTTCAATCTGGTGGGGGAAGTTGCCGATTTAAATTTGAGTTTATCGTAGGCGGCAGCTACAATGATGTGACCGACAAAGGCAGTCCCGTCATTTTGCAAAATGTGATGGTCAATAGCTATGATATAGATGGTAATGCGAACTGCGCTACCCCAAATCCCGCCGTCAACCAATACAATGATTTTAGCGGATTTAAATCAGCTGTACGTGCAAACCCCCAAACACGCATTAGCACTCAATATAATTCCGCCACCGGCATGACTCGCTTCATATCGACCATGAATTGTAACATAGCAGACGTGAAGGACCCATCCACGCGCGTGAGGGTACAATACAATTATCTGCAAGAATTTGAAATGGAAGTCGGCATGACCGGTATTGGAAGAGCGTTTTTCATGTTAGACTTTAGCCAGGGGACTACCTTCAACACCATCGCAGACATTGCGCCGGAATTAGATCTTAACACCCTGAGCGATGGCGATGGCTATAATAACATATCGAGCTTCTGCGCCACTCCTGAGCATCTGACAAAGGGTCCTTTGAATGTGACCAGCCAGAATAACAGCATAGAACAAATCAACATCTCCATTCAAGATGCCGACGTGCGGGATGGAAACGCTGAAATCCTGACAACCGACTTCTCAACCTCATCACAACATATTCAGCTAGGCCTTCCTTTTTCTGGCACCCAGACCACTACCGTCACAGGCACGACCTATACGATCAATAAGACCGTTTCAGGAACAGGCGTGCGAAAATTACAATTTACCAAAAGCGATGGTGGTAATATGACGAGTACCGAAGCGGAGAAACTTCTCGACGCTTTGGTCTATTACAACTTCGTCAACACACCTGGCCTGCGTCGTTTCTCAGTTTGGTTCAAAGAGGGGGTGATGAACTCAAACACTGCATTCTTCGATGTATATGGTGGCTGCATTGTGCTAAATAACACCTATCCAATCCTGGATGGACGCGCAGATCAAGGGCGCATCCTGCTAACCTGGAAGCTGGGAGACCCTACCCGGATCCAAAAGACGCATATTGAAAGAGTAGTGGCAAGCCAGGGGGAATGGGAGAAAGTGTATGAGCGGATCTCGCAACCCAAAGATCAATTAGGACAGATCGCTCATTGGAATGATGTACCGTTGCTCTCTGGTACCCATCGCTACCGCCTGGTAGAAACAGACTTCTTCGGAACGCGCCGCATCTCTGCAGAGAAAACCATCCGGTATATCACTTCCGAAAGAACCATTTTTTACCCGAACCCTGCCAGTAGCGGAAGCGTGCAGGTACTGATGGAGAGGCCAGGACCCATTGCTATATTCAATCTGTCCGGCAGCAAGGTCTTTCAGTCACAGCTACAAAGCGGTATTCAAAGGATATCACTCAGAAATCTGCCGCCTGGGCGTTACACGCTCATCACCGAGAAGGGCAGCTCAACGCTTTTGATACAGTAGGCCAGGCATCCCTTAGCGCTTGTACCTACCATGACCTAAAGGCTGGTTTACCGTACGTTCCATTCAGAAAAATACCCGCAGCATATTGTCCGTCAACTGCGTGTTGTATCGGGTCAGCAGCTAGGTGGCGGGAACTGCCGTCACCCCGCCCGCGGGATAGATAGACAAACGTTCGACCAAGCATGTTTTTCTTTTTTTGCCCAGACATTTCCTGTCATTCGCCGCGTCTCATGGGCAACCTCATACCCTTTGCGTTGTAAAAATTCGACCATATCCCTGGTTTTCCACTCCTCTGTGTCATGGGTCTCCAAGGCAATATGGGCGATCTGGTCGAAGGCTTCATCGGGCAGGTGAAAGAGGATGCCATATTCTGCCCCCTCGCAGTCGAGTTTGAGTAAGTCCACCCGCCCGATGCCTGATGCCTGAAGGAACGAATACAAGGCACAAACCTTGACCTTCACCTGGTGGATGGTGTCATGCAGGCGTACCAGGCCAGAGACAGACGTAAACTCATTGACATGCGTCGTGTAGAGTTCCAGCTCGCCGTCTTCTTTCCAGACGCCATAAGGATGCAGATGCCAGTCGTAGTACGGATATGCGGCCTTTCGCTCCTGCAGCCTGGCCTGTAGGTATGGCATCGGCTCGAAGGAATGCACCGTGGCTGTCGGGAATAGACGCAGGAAGTATAGGGCGGAAAAGCCGACGTTAGCGCCTATGTCGAGAATGAGCGGTGATGCAGGAAAAACGGAGATGTCGAGCCGGCTGAAGTATTGGTCGTCGAAGAAGCATTCACGAAAAGGTCCTATCATGCGTTTTTCGAGGGTATAGCTGGTGCCGTCGCGCATATGAAACGTGAATAGCGGGCCACGATGGAGGCCCAGTTTGAATGCCAGATATGTCGGCCAGTTCCTGGTCTCCCGAATGATGGCTGCGTAGCGATGGAACTTGTTCTGGACTTTCTGTAACATGGTCGAAAGTAACGCTTTTGCAGGCGCTGGCAGGGGGCAGCAGTAGTAAGTTTTGTCGGTGCGGACGTTGCTGGCAAAGGCTGAGCGGACCTTCCAGCTTGGAGACTACGAATGCGGTTCCTCCCTTAGCCAGTCGTATCGGAAGGATATGCCGTATATCCCCTGGCTCAAACCAGCCAGATTGTTGCATGGCCCCAACCCCTTCTACCTCAACGAAGGAGGGATGCGGTTTCGCGACGTCACCGCCCCCTGCAGGCGTCGATGGCAAAGGCCGTTGGAGCCCGTGCTGGCGGTAAAGTAGATGTCTGGCCTGCAGTCATTGTTGAAATCGGCGATGCCGACGCCTCCTACGTTGTAGAGATACTCGTAGGTGAGCATGTTGACCATCCGGTCTTTCCGGATCTGATTGGAAAAGTGGATACTGGTCTCTGCAGGCGTCCGCTCGTGGAAAAGGGGGGCTTGCTGCAGGCGTATAACAGGCAGCAGAGGCTGCAGAATGGGGCCAGGCGGAACATCGTTGCCATTTTTCGACAGGTGGAAGGTACGATGTCAGCACCTGGCAAGATATGTAAAGACCTTCGGGCCCACTGGCAAGCATGGTATGGGTAGGCGCTCGGAGTACCGGCAGGATGGCTTACTTTTAAGGTAGAACCCAGAACCTTGAAACACATCCTGACCGTCGGCCTGGCCCTTTGCCTGCAACCCGCGCTGGTGATGGGACAGGATTCCGCCCATGCCTCTGAGGCCCGAATCGTGGCATGGCTGGATTATTATTTTGGCGTCCTGCCTTCCAGCTCTCCCGGGCAGGTAGGTCGCCGGCAGTTCCGGATCGATTCCGACACCCTGTATATTGAAAGCTTTGACCCACTTGACCGGGTGACCGGCGCGCCGTTCCAGTCTGAGCACCGCATCCCGCTGGCAGCCATCGGCCGGGTGCGAACCTATCGGGGTAAGGGAGCCGACGGACAGGCGGGCATGACCCTCGAATTCATCCCCGGGTCGAGCCTAAGCAAGCATCGATCTCCGAAAGAGAAAGACTTGTCGGCCCGTGCAGACGTCGACCCGGAAGGCGGTGTACGGTCAAGCGACCTGGGACAGCGCATAGCAGGCCGCGCCCCGGGCGTCATGGTCGGCAGCGACAACAGCCCGGGTGGCACGTCGCGGATGCGGGTGCGTGGACCTGCTTCGATTTTTTCCGCAGGCACCCCCCTCTATTTGGTGGACGACGTGCCCGTCAGCAATCTGAATGCCATCAACCCGGAAGATATCGTCTCAGTAGAGGTGTTAAAGGATGCTTCGGCGACGGCCCTCTATGGGATGCGGGGGGCCAACGGCGTGGTGAAGGTCAAGACGCGAAAGGGAGAGGGAAAAGGAAGCCTGCCTGCCGATGTGGCTCAGCAAAAGGATTTGGCGTTCAACCTCTGGGTATTCGGCCAAAAAGCCAGGGAGCTGCACCAAACAGGGGATGCCCGGCGCTTGGCAGACTTATTGGAATACCGGGCCACTTTATGCGGGCATAGAGGCGATTAATCCTTCCGTACATCATTGACAATGTGGGGATAATGAGTCTATTTTTGTTTTTTCATCCTGTCTATGCAAGTGAAGCGATCTTCCCTATTTAATCTTTGTGTTGCGAGCAGGCCTGCCTGAAACCCATTCCCGTTTCACCATGAACAAGAAACTCTCCATCATCATCCCGGTCTACAACGAAGAGAGGACCATTCATCTCATCCTGGATAAAGTCAGGGATGTGGAATTGACATCCGGTCTGGACAAGGAGGTCGTGGTGGTGAATGACTGTTCCACCGACAATACCCTTGATAGCCTCAAAAACTACATGGCTACCAATCCGGCCATGCCGATCCAGCTGTTCAGCCACGAACAGAATCAGGGGAAAGGGGCTGCCCTTCATACAGGCATCCGACATGCCACGGGCGACTTTCTGGTGATCCAGGATGCAGACCTGGAATATGACCCCCGGGAGTACAATGTGCTGCTGCGGCCTATCCTGGAGGGCTTTGCCGACGTGGTCTTCGGCTCCCGGTTTATGGGTGGCAAGCCGCATCGAGTATTGTTTTTTTTCCATACCATAGGAAATTATATCCTTACTACCCTTTCGAACATCTTTACAGGGATCAACCTGACCGACATGGAAACGTGTTACAAGGTCTTCAAGAGAGAGGTCCTACAATCGATCCATCTGAAGGAGAAAAGATTCGGCTTTGAGCCGGAAGTCACCGCTAAAGTCAGCAAGCTCCCCGGCATTCGGATTTATGAAGTGGGCATCTCCTACTACGGACGCACCTATGAAGAAGGCAAAAAGATCAATTGGAAAGATGGCATCCGGGCGATTTATTGCATTTTTAAGTATAACATGTTCAGCAAATAGTTCTGAATGTTGATCAGAATATAAGGCATATAGGCCATAAATAAGGGATATTGCTGAACAAGTTCACGATGCACTTCTGGAGGTGCTTTAAATGACCTCGCCATACATATATATAAGTTCAAATATTTGAGCGTATTATGAAAATCGAGCGATTGTATGAGTAACTGTTTTAGCCCTTCTGTGACTTCCATTATTCTTATTCTGCATACGATGTCTTTTATGCTCCAACCCTGCGGAATTCTTGCGGATTTAGACAGTTTTTTTGCTAATAAAAGGTATTCACCATAGTTTCGTACGTAATTGTTTGTCATTTAAACCAAATCTAGCATTATGATCAGACTATTGCAAGCAAAAGGGGCCGCCAGGCTGTTGAGCCTGACTGTCTTATTGACCGTGCTCGTCGGCGCTGTGCAAGCACAGATGACGGTGAGTGGAAAGGTCACAGATGCTGAAACTCGCGGCCCGATTGCTGGTGCCACCGTCACCGTGAAAGGCACTGCAAATGCAGTCGCAACCGACGAGCAGGGCAATTTCAAACTTACGCTGACCGGCGGCCAGACCGTCCTGGTGATCTCCAGCAACGGCTACCTGAGCAGAGAGGTGAACGGTGCCGCTGGCAATGTGAGCGTGACCCTGGATACAGACGTAAAGGCGCTGCAGAGCGTCATTGTCACCGGCTACACCTCCCAGCGAAAGAAGGACATCACGGGTGCGGTCGCCGTTGTCTCGGCCAAGGACCTTACCTCAACGCCAACAGCCAGTGTCACCCAAATGCTGCAAGGCAAGGCGGCGGGCGTGGTCGTAGGCAATGACAACTCTCCCGGCGGCGGCACGATGGTGCGGATCCGTGGCTTTGGCACAATAAACAATAACAGTCCGCTTTACGTTATCGACGGTGTCCCTACACAGGGTACACTGAACAACATAAACCCCTACGACATCGAGTCGATGCAGGTGTTGAAGGATGCTTCCGCCGCCTCTATCTATGGCGCGCGCGCCGCCAACGGGGTGGTGATCATCACCACTAAGAAGGGCAAGTCAGGCGAACCTAAGATCAGCTTCGACTTCTACACCGGCACCCAACGCCCCGGCAAGTTGCTGGATTTGCTGAATGCAGAAGAATTGGGCAAATATTTATTTAAGGCAGAAGTAGGCGCCGGCCGGTCACCCTGGGTGAACTCGCCCTCTGCTCAGTACCGCTTCACCCAGAATGGAGGTGTGACGATGGCTGACTACATCTACCCCAACGTCTTCGGCGCACTGCCATCGAACGTCGTGTACACCAACGACACCACCGATGCGGCCCTAGGTACCACCAAGTTTAACATCAACAAGGCCAATAAAGACGGCACCGACTGGCAGGATGTGATTTTTGACCCGGCGCCCATGTCCAACTACCAGATTAGCGCCTCGGGTGGCTCCTCCAAGGCTAAATATGCCTTCTCCGCCAACTATTTCAATCAGGAAGGTATTCTGCGCTACACTAATTACGACCGCTTTTCTATACGAGCCAACACCGAGTTCACCCAGGGAAAACTCACCATGGGAGAAAACCTCACGGTTTCTTATGACAGTCGGGTAGGCATCACCAACAACCAAGAGTCGAACCCCATCATGCTGGCTTGGCGAGTTCACCCAATCATCCCGGTATTTGATATCACGGGCGGTCCTCCGGCCCTAGGTGGTACCAACCTCTCGCCCTGGAATGGTTTCGGCGGCCCCCGTGGCCAGAACCTGGGCAACGCCACCAACCCCTTTGCAGAACTCTACCGCGCCAAAGACAACAAGACGATTACGACGAACATCTTCGGCAACGCGTTTGCCGAATATGCCATCCTTAGTAATCTAAAGGCCCGCACGAGCATCGGCGTCGAGTACACCAACGGCAACCGCTCCGAGTATTTTATGCGAAACATCGAAGCAGCCGAAGCACGAAATACCAACACGCTGAACGTGTTCAACCAGTTCAGCAATTCATGGACCTGGTATAACACCCTGAACTATAGCAAGACCATCGGGGAAGACCACGACTTCAACGTGCTCGCCGGCACGGAGGCCGTCGCCACCTACTTCTTTGGCTTCCAGGCCAGCCGCAGCGGTTTCGGCTTCGACGACGTCGACTACCGCTACCTAAACGCTGGGTCCCCCGGCGGCCTTAGCAATGCCGGGTCCGGCGCCATCCGCACCCGTCTCTTCTCACAGTTCGCCAAAGTGAACTATGGATACAAGAACCTGCTGCTGGCCGACTTCACCATCCGCCGCGACGGCTCTTCACGCTTCTCAGAGTCGAATCGTTGGGGCATCTTCCCCGCCGGTTCCTTGGGTATCCGCCTTACGGAGTTGCAGCCTTTCTCCAAGCTAGACTGGATGGACGACCTGAAGGTTCGTGCAGGCTGGGGCCGCACCGGCAATCAGAACATCCCGAATGTATACAACGCGTTCACCCTCTTTGAGGCCAACCCAGCCACCAACGGCTACGACATCAATGGCACTGGCACCTCGATTGTGCCCGGCTTCGACCTCACGCAGTTCGGTAACGCCAACGGCAAGTGGGAGACCTCAACCTCTCTCAACATCGGCTTCGACGCCACCCTGTTACGGAACCGCCTCGAATTGGTGTTCGACTGGTATACGCGTACTACGACCGACATGCTTGCCCAGATAGCTGTCCCCCGCGCCCAAGGCGTGGCCACACTGCCCTTCACTAACATCGGTGAGATGAACAACAAGGGCCTTGACCTGAACATCAACTGGCGTGACAATGCCCTCAACGGGAAGCTTCGATACAGCGTCGGCTTCAACATCAGCCACTACCGCAACGAAGTGATCAAGTTGAACAACGACCCTAACGCCACGCTCTTCGGCTTCACCACTCGCCTGCCATCGATCACCGCCACACGCCGTGGTCAGCCCATCGCTAGCTTCTTCGGGCTCTATGCAGACGGAATCCTGAACGCTCAGAACGCCGCCACGGCCGCCAAGCTCGGCACCTATACACGGGAAGGCGTCTTCAATTTCCGCGATGTATCCGGACCCAACGGGAAGCCCGACGGCATCATCAGCGCCCTCGATCGCGACTTCATGGGCAACCCCCACCCAGACTTCATCTATGGCATCAACCTCTCGGCTGGCTATAAGAACTTCGACCTGGAGATCTTCGCCAACGGCTCCCAGGGCAACGAAATTTTCAACTACGTCCGCTACTGGACCGACTTCAACGTGTTCCAGGGCAATCGCTCTAAGCGCATGCTGTATGAGGCCTATGGCGAAACCAGCAATCCCAAATTGCCCAGGCTGAACGCCAGTGACGCCACCAGCCAGCAGGTGTCTTCCTACTTTATAGAAGACGGATCCTACCTGCGCCTCCGCAACGTACAACTGACCTACACCATCCCAACTAAGTTCGCCACTAAGCTGCAGATGTCATCTTGCCAGATATACTTGCAGGGTCAGAACATTTTGACGCTGACCAAGTATACTGGTCTAGACCCGGACATCAACCTCCGCACCTCCGGCAACGACAACCAGGATTTTCACATGGGTATCGACGAAGGTGCCTACCCGATGGCAAAATCCTTCCTCTTCGGATTGCGCGTAAAATTCTGATCGTATAAGTCATCGAAACAAATCATATCACATGAAAAGAATACTATTGATGCTCCTGCCGGTAGCCATCCTGGCGATCACCTCCACGGGTTGCAAGAATTTCTTCGACGTCGCCCCTCAAGGCGTAGCCGTGGCTGGGCAGCTCAAGAACAAGGTGGGCGTAAATGCACTCCTGATCGGTGCATACTCACTGCTAGATGGCATTGGCTCCGGCACCACCGGCTGGCATGCAGCCGTCTCCAACTGGGTATATGGCGGAGTGGTCTCCGATGACGCCTATAAAGGCACCGATGCCGGCGACCAGCCAGAACAGTCGTTCTTGGAGCAATACCTCTGGCTCCCCAACAACACACACCTCCGCGGCAAGTGGCAACACACCTACGACGGCATCTCTCGTTGCAACGAGGTGCTCCTGATCGTCAATGACCCGGAAGTCAAAGACATGACTCCGGATGAGAAGACGCAGGTAATCGCCCAGGCGCGCTTCCTCCGTGGCCACTATCATTTTGAAGCCAAGAAGATGTGGAATAACGTGCCCTACATAGACGAAAAGTCTTACAATACGAACGACCCGAACGGTGTCTTGGTGAGCAACACCACAGACATCTGGCCAAAGATCGAGCAGGACTTCAAATTCGCCGCCGACAACCTACCCGCCGTACAGGCGCAGCGAGGTCGCGCCACGCGCTGGGCCGCCAAGTCATACCTCGCCAAGGCCATGATCTTCCAGAAAAAATGGGCTCAAGCCAAGACCGAACTGCTGGATGTGTATAACAACTCCGGCAAGCGCCTGATGGTCGAATATCACGACAACTACCGCACCGTCACCAACAACAACGCTGAGTCGATCTTCGAAGTGCAGTTTTCCGTCAACGATGGTACCACTGGTCAAAATGGCAACAATGGTGACGTCCTCAACTGGCCCTATGCCGGCAACGCTCCCGGCCGCGGCTGCTGCGGGTTCTACCAGCCCTCACACAACCTGGTGAACGCCTTCAAGACGGATGCCCAAGGTCTTCCCCTGATCGGCAACGCGATTGACGGCAGCCTCGACACATATAACAACGTCGACCTGGCCAACGACCAGGGAATCCTCGCCTCTCAGCAATACAATTTGAAAGATAGTGTCGGTGCCGTGCTGGTCGATACCCGCCTCGACTGGACTGTCGGACGCCGCGGTGTACGCTTCCTCGACTGGGGTCCACACCCAGGGTCCACCTGGATCCGAGACCAGACCTATGCCGGTCCCTTCAGCGGCAAGAAATGGATGTACTACCTCGCAGAGGAGAACAGCACCACCCATGCCACCGCCCGCCGCTCAGTCAATAACAACTATCGGATGATTAAATATTCGAGTATTATCCTCTGGCTGGCAGAATGTGAGGCTGAACTAGGCAACCTGGCCCAAGCTCAGACCTATGTCAACCTGATCCGCAACCGTGCGAAGGGCTCTACCAAACAGGACCCGAACGTCAACACACGTGTGGAACCCTGGCCCGCCAACACCTTTACCACCCGCGGCAAGAATTTTTCCATCAACGCCGTACACTTCGAGCAGCGCCTCGAGTTCGCCATGGAAGGCCATCGCTACTTCGACCTGGTCCGCTGGGGGATCGCGGAGTCTGTACTCAACAGATATGTAGCTAAGGAGGCCGTTGCCGGCCGCGACCTCAGAAACCGTACGTTCACCAAACGCAACTACCTTGCTGGCAAAGTCTTCCTGCCGCGCCATAATATGTTCCCCATCCCAGAGGACGAGATCCTGAACTCACAAAAGGGTGGTAAGTCGGTGCTCACCCAAAATCCCGGCTACTAACCTCTGTAAATACACTGTCAACGGCCGTCCCATGGGACGGCCGTTTTTTTGTGCCATTCCGCTACCTTTCCAGTATGAATTCCTATTCTCTTTGCAAGCATCCTGCGAGGGTCAAGTGCGTCTTCATTGTTCTAATACCCGTCTTCATACTACAGGCACAAAGCCTCCGGCCCCAGGCAGTGTATTTCACCAACGGTATAAAAACAATGGATGTGACAGCCCACGAAGCCACTGTCTGGACGCGACTCTGTGCCGTGGCGCATCCAAATCCCGTCGTCCATCTCCGGCAGGCATCAAAGAATGAACGGAATATGGTTAAAGCCATCCAACACCCCATCGGATTTGACGAGCGGATGCCTGTCGAACGCATGGACGGTGGCGTACCAGGGGCCGTGGGAGAAGTGCGCTTCACCCTTAGCGGCGATGGGAAAACGCATCGCACCAACTGGCAGGCAGCCACTGCAGAGCAAGACTATACAGCCTTTCAGCACTTCGGCGGACTAATATCCGGCACAGCCTATCGGCTGCTGGTAGAAGGTAGGGCATGGCCCAGAGGGCGCATCACACAGGCAGAAGTTTCTTTTAAAACGATGCCCGACAGTACCGAAGCAAGTAATATCCACCTCACCACGTCAACCTGCCAATATTTCTGGAGCTTCGATGACTCGGTCCGAGGCTTCCACACCTACATGTCGATGGCAGCTTTGCAGCCTGACCTATTCGTACAGACCGGGGACTATGTCTACTACGACAAGCCGGGACCCATGGCCACCACTGCTGAAAAAGCACGACACAAATGGCACGCGATGGACGGATGGCTCTCGCTTCGCGCATTCTATGCGCGCACCCCCGTATGGATGTTAAAAGACGACCACGACCTCATCGCCAACGATGCGCATCCAGGTTCAGAGCCCTTCGGAGAGATCACCGTGCCCCTCGGCCTCCGCATCTGGAAAGAGAACGTCCCCTTGCGTGCAACACCCTACCGCACCCTGCGCCTCGGCCGAGACCTGCAGCTCTGGTTTCTGGAAGGACGCGAATTCCGAAGCCCCAACGACATGCCCGACGGAGCCGCCAAAAGCATCTGGGGAAAGGTACAGAAGGCCTGGCTGGAGGAAACCATGTCGATCTCCACCGCCACCTTCAAAGTCGTCTTCTCCCCTACCCCCATCGTTGGCCCCGACCGCGCCACAAAAATGGATAACCATGCCAATGCGGCCTTCCGACATGAAGGCGACTGGGCACGCCGCATGCTTGCGGCCCAAGGAGCCTTGGTGGTGAACGGCGATCGGCACTGGCAGTATGTCTCCCGCGACAGTGCCACCGGCCTGTGGGAGTTCGGTTCCGGACCTGTGAGCGACTTCCATGCGCAAGGGTGGCCACCCAATGACCAGCGCCCGGAACACCGCTTCCTGCGCGTCGCCGGCGGCTTCCTAGGGCTTCGACTGCTGCACCCTTCCAACATACCTGTACTGGTACTCACACATTATGACGTGCACGGCAAAGTGGCACATGAAGAGGTCATACGACCGGAAGACCTGCGCCGGCGCTAAGCTTTAGACATCCGCTAGCAATACCCATTGAAGGTCATTTTGCATACCTTCCAATAAAAGAACAATATGAATAGGAGACGGTTTCTCCGGCAATCCAGCTCGCTGATGGCCCTGGCAGGGCTCCAGCACGCAGATATCCTCTGGGCTGCAGACGATAAACGGAGACGCGTCGCCCTCATCGGCACAGGATGGTACGGTAAGAGCGACCTCCTACGGCTTATACAGGTATCCCCCATCGAGGTCGTAGGGCTCTGCGACGTGGACAGGCATCAACTTGAAGGGGCCGTCCAACTCATACAGCAGCGCACCAAAAATCCCTCCCCCATCGCCACCTATAGTCACTACCAGTCACTATTAACCGAACAAAAGCCAGATATCGTTCTTATCGGTACACCCGACCACTGGCACGCACTACAAGCCATCGAAGCCATGCGGCAGGGAGCCCATGTATACGTGCAGAAGCCCATCAGCGTAGACGTTCTTGAAGGGGAGGCGATGCGGGCTGCAGCCCGTAAATATAACAGGGTAGTACAGGTAGGCCTCCAACGGCGCAGCACGCCACACCTGGTAGAGGCCAAGCAGCGGTACATCGACAGCGGCCTTCTGGGCAAGATATACCATGCAGAAATGTTCTGCCACTACCACATGCGCAACAGCTCCAATCCGTCTGTACAGCCGGTACCCGAATATTTCGACTATGAGATGTGGACTGGACCTGCCCCCTTACGACCCTTTGACGGCCTCCCACACCGCGGTTGGTGGCGCGCCTTCATGGAGTATGGCAATGGCATCACCGGCGACATGTGCGTACATATGTACGATGCCGTGCGGTGGATGCTCGGCCTCGGATGGCCTACCCGCATCCACGCGAGTGGAGGCATCTACGGCACTCACACCGGTAAGAGCAACATCGCCGACACCCAGACGGCCGTCTTCGAACACCCGGGCCTTCACTGCACATGGGAAATGAAGAGCTGGGGCGCGGCGCCTGATCCCGACTATCCCTGGGGCTTCAAGATCTATGGCGAGAAAGGAACCCTCTGCGGCAGCACCACTCGCTACGACTTAATCCCCGTCGGCAAGGGAGCGCGCCTCCACGGGGAGGCCCTCTACGAACGGGAGAAATACCCGGAGGATATTACTGAGAAGGACATCGAACTGCATGTGGCCTCCGCTACCAGAGCCCATATGCGCGACTTCTTACAATGCATAGACAACGCCGGTAATCCAGTATCAAATCTGGAAGAAGGACATATCTCTACCGCCAGCTGCATCCTTGCGAATCTTTCCATGCAGCTGGGCCGAGGACTCTCTTACGACCCTCAGCGTCGGATCGTGACAGGCGACGCAGAAGCGACCAGCCTACTCCAACGTACGTATCGAAATCCTTGGCAGCACCCACATCCCGATAGGGTCTGAGCAATAGCATTTAAGGGAAAGTTATTTGCTCCCTGTCACTACGCACGTCAAAGGATAGTATTGGCCAGATGGTATCTGCCTCATCACCTACATTCGAAACAGAGCTTACCACGGCTGATGTCGGCAAAGAGTCGTTCGGCCTCGGAAAACTCTTACATATGATGGATATGAAAGGGTATGAGATACCGCGCGTTAAGATGAAAGTCTTGCTGCGGCTATCTGCTCACGGCCTGAAAGTATTGAGTATGGAAAGCATGGCTGCCTCCAGGTTTTGAGCCGTATGCTGCAGTGCCGTCGGCAGGTCTGTAGGGATTGGGTTGATGTTGTGCAGAAGATCGAAATAGGGGGCTAAGATGCCTTGAGAATCATCGATCCGGCCTGCCAATCCGATCACAGGCTTGCCCATTTTTTTCGCACGCAAGGCTACTCCAAAGGGGCCCTTTCCATGGACTGTCTGTGCATCTAGACTGCCCTCGCCGGTGACGACGATATCGCAGCGTGCTAAGCGTACATCGAAAGCGGTGATGTCCAGAAAGTGCTCGATCCCATTGACGGGCATGGCGCCGGCGAGGGCATAGAGCCCGGCAGCGGCCCCACCGGCTGTGCCGGCATGGGAGACATCAGACATATCGCGACCGGTGAGCGCCATAGCCGCTGTCCGCATGCGGGAAAGTCCTGCCTCAAGCGTTTGCACCATCTGCGGTGTGGCACCCTTCTGGGGGCCGAAGATGGCGGCCGCACCTTCGGGTCCGAGCAGTGGGTTATGGACATCGCAGAGGATGGATATCTGGGCTGCCTCTATTCGGACATCCCAATGGGAGAGATCGATGTGGGAGAGCCTTTCTAGCTCACCAGGCGTCTGCAATGCAACGCCCGCCTCATCTAGGAATTGAGCGCCGAGGGCCGACAAGATGCCCATGCCGCCATCCACGGTGGCACTGCCGCCCATGCCGAGCAGGATGCGCTGGGCGCCCATATCAAGGGCATGGCGGATCAATTCACCCGTACCAAAAGAGGTCGCCAGACAGGGGTTGAGCTGTTCCTGCTGTAGCAGCCGGATGCCACTGGCCGTAGACATGTCAATAATGGCGGTCTGATCGTGTTCCAGCCACCCAAAAGAAGCAGGAACAGGCTGCCCCATCGGGCCTGTAGCCATGCCCTCGATGCAGGTCGCATGCAGCTGCGTTATGAGCAACTCGCCTGTACCATCTCCACCGTCGGCGATGGGATGCGGGATGCAGACATACGAAGGGTCTGCCGCCAGGATACCCCGTTCGATGGCGTGGGTCGCCGCCTCGGCTGTCAGGGCATTTTTAAATGCATTGGGCGCTGCCAGGACGATCATGGAAAGAGGAACAATGTGAGTGTCTTCTAGATGGATGTGTTCTCTGTAAATTATGGAAATTACCCATGGGCGTTGGATGTCGGTGAAGTTGTAATCTGTTTTTTTTGTTTTTATTATTGTGATGCCATGGTTATCCTTTGCGATAAGACCTCAGATTGTTACTGCTTCGACCTCCTCTTAGAATATGTACCACTTCATTCTGGAAGTCCATGACAAATATTTTTTTTCGCAGCCAGTGGCTTTTCCAGCCCACTTTTCGTTCGATGGCGACAGCCGGGAAACATCGGCTTTTCCTGTATCTGTCAATAGTAGTCATTGCATGTAGGGCAGTCCTAAACCTCATCTATCCCATGTTGTCTACCGATGGCCCCTGGGTGTTAAGTCCCGTATTCTCCTATATGATGGGCAAAGGCGATGATAGCCTCTTCGTATGGGAATTCCAGGGACCTGTCTATACTGTTAATACAACTGACTTCTTATACGCCACCTGGTTCTGGACATTCGGCATAAACACCTGGAGCTTCATCCTGTTGGGCACCGCGACTTTGCTGGCAACGGTTGTCATCTGGCATGTCCTGCTGAAGCGTTCCATAGAAGGGGATGGATGGCCGGTACTCATTCCACTGACTTATGCCCTGTCAGGATATGTGTACATGTACAGGCCCGAATGTTTCTCCATCCTGGCGCTGAGTTTCATGCTGCTTTGTCTCCAGCGGTTGGACAACAGGGTGCTGAAATGGGCCACGGCAGGAGGGCTTGTCGTATTGGCGGGGCTCAACCATCCCTTGGGAGGTGTCTATGGGTGCATCCTACTGGGATACTTTCTGCTGCAAGGCCGACATCGGCTTGGGGACTATCTCATGGCGGCTGGCCTTTCCATTGGGATGGCATTTCTATTGTCCGGCGGACAACTTCTTCAATTTCTGGACATCTACCTGACGCGACCTGGTGATGGAGAGACACATTTTACTGGCGTAGATTTTTCTTTACTCACAAAATACTTCATCCAGGGCTCACCCTTTCTCATCCTCTTGCTACCGCTCGTCTTCTTTTGGAGCGGGACCTTTGGCAGGCTTATGCTGGGTGCCTCCCTGCTGGTATTACTGGTATCTGGCAGGAGCTATTACTATCCGTATCTGCATGTAGCCATACTTGCGGCAGCCATCTTTGAAAAATCCATCCGTACGAGTGCTTTTAAGGTCTATGAGGCCTTACTGAGGGTCTCTCTAGCCTATTCATGGATGGCATTCCTAGTGATTCCCATAGCATTGGGGGTTCTGAGCTACAAGGAACAAACGCACTGGTGGAAGGTACTGGCCAGCATAGATCAGGAAGAAAAGACATGGGAAACAGATACATCAAAAAAATACTATGCCCCCGCGCAGTTGAGTATGGAAATATACGACAACCCGCAAGCCAGGCTGCTATACTCATGGATGTACAAAGACATAGGCATACAAGATGCCCAGTCACATGTATTTTATATTTATAATAAAAGTCAGCTGGCGTGGATTCAAAAAAACTTTCGCAGTAAAGGTGCCCGTTGGGAAACCCAAGAAATGATCCCTCCCGCTCAAGGCAGCATGAGGATCGCATCCTTCTATAGATGTAGGCTGCTGTATCATGACTCGGTCGGTCTATGGAAAGTTCAGGCCCTGACTGATTTACCTGCTGATCACAAAAGCCAATAAGCCAGCAGCTGACTTATGGCATGCATCCTTGCATCAAGCAAGCCCTGTCAACGACCGGATCGCCACTGAGGCCGTGACGGCACCAAAAGTGGCGGGCATATAAGAAATGGTTCCATAGGCGGATTTTTTAAAGTTCTTATCGTCGGTCAGCATAAGGCTCTCGCGGATGGGTGCCTCCGGACTGAAGACGACGGTCACCCCTTTACGAATCCCATGGCTGCGCAGGTTTTTCCGGATCTGCTGGGCGAAGGGGCAGTTGTAGGTACGCGAGATGTAGACGACAGACAGGCGCGTGGGGTCGAGCTTGGCGCCGGCACCCATACTACTGACCAGCGGGATACCGCTTTCCACAGCCAGGCGGATGAAGGTGACCTTGGGGGTGATGCTGTCTATGGCGTCGATGAGGAAGTCGGGTCGAAGGGCTAGCAGTTCCTGCACCATCGAGGGCTCTACGAAAGACTGGACAGCATGCAGGTCGAGCTCGGGGTTGATGGCTTTGAGCCGTCCGCCATGATACGCACCTTAGGCACGCCATGGCTGGTCGCCAGGGCTGGCAGCTGCCGGTTGCGGTTGGTAGGGTCTACCACATCTCCGTCAACGATGGTCATGCGGCCAATACCGCCCCGGGCGATGAACTCGGCTGCGAAAGAGCCCACACCGCCCATACCCACCACCATCACATGCTTGCAAGTGAGTACCCGCAACGCCTCCTCGCCAATCAGCAGGCTCGTGCGTGTTAGCCATGAGATATCATCCATATGTTGTCAATATTTCTCCAAATACAGAGAGGGCAGTGGCCCATGCCGATGCAGCGAGGTCCTCAAGTCTGAGCCCCCGTAAAGAGGCAGCAGAGGCATAGACTGCATCGATATCCGCAGCGGTATCATCAGTCTCCAAAAATATACGTACGATCGGCATGGCGCAGAACACCTCTCCGACAGGCAATTGAGATGGATGCCACCCGAACGAGAGCATAGATCCCGCATCCAGTATCCGATGGGCAAGGTCAACACCTTTGCGGAAGCCATGAAAGACAACGGGTACGGTCACTTGCTCTTCTTTCAGAATATGATGCACCTCATCATATGTGCGGACGCAGTGTATGATAATGGGCTTGCGAAGCTGCTCCGCGAGCGAGAGTTGTCGACGGAACCAATGCACCTGCAGGGGCATCGACGTCGCACAGATCCTGTCGAGACCACACTCACCGATGGCCAGCACCTGTGGGCCTACCGCAGCTGCCTCCAGCAGTTGGAAATCTTGCAAGGCCTTATCCACATCCATGTGTCAGGGATGCATCCCCATCGACACCGGCGAGTCGTCCTGAGCATGATCGAACCCTGAGGAGATGTTGCAGATCCTCACCACCCCGGAACGTTGTTCCCGGTTGTGCGTGTGCATGTCAAAAAGGGGGGGCAAGGCAGCAAACGTATGATGGTTATGCAGGCGCGTGCATCCTCAGCCCTTCGGGTCGAGCACTACGTATTTGATGCGCTGCCGCTTCCAGGTGTAGGTGATATGGATGCGGCCGTCGCTGCCTTGTATGACGGCCGGGTAAGAGAACTCCATCTTGGGCTCTTCCTCCAGTACGAGCCATGGCTTCCAGTCGAGTCCGTTTTCAGAAACAGCGATGTTCAGCGGGGAGCGGCTGCCGCCCCATTGCAAGGAGTTCTTAGTGACATGGTTGTAGACAATCAGTTGTCGGCCATCATGGAGGGTGACGGCGTCGGTGCCTGAGTTTGGGTTGGGCAGCGGCGTGCGTTCGAGGGGTGTCCAGGAACGGCCATTGTCGGAGGAGAAGGCTTGTAGCACGACGCCATTTTTGCTGCGGCAGAGAATCTGCAGCCGGCCGTCGCGCGTGAAGAGGATGCTGGGCTGGATGGCGGAGAATGCACGCCCATCGTTGATGGCGGGGGTGCGCGTCCAGCTGCGGCCGGCATCGCGGGTCATCTCGAAATGAACGCGCCAGCCGTCGTGTTCGGAGCTGGTGGGACATAGCAGGGTCCCGTCGGCCAGGAGGACGGGCTTGTTCTTGATAGGTCCCAGGATGCTGTCGGGCAGGCGCTCCGCTGCTGACCAGCTCCGGCCGCCGTCGGTCGAGCGCTTAAGCATGCCCCACCATTGGGAGGGCGTGGGGCCGACCTTGTAGAAGAGAAGCAACTCCTTGCCAGGCAGCTGGAAGAGCACAGGGTTCCAGGTAGGATAGCGGAGGGTAGGGCTCTGCACGCCGTTTGCCACTTCGACGGGGGCTGTCCACCCACCTTGTTCGAGGCGATTGACCCAGATGCCTACGTCTGGATTTTTTTCGTGTGTGCCGCCGAACCAGGCTGCCACGATGCCCTCGGGCGTCTCTGCCAGTGTGGAGGCATGGCAGGAGGGGAAGGGGGCAATCTCAAAGAGAAAGCTGCGGTGGATCACCTGCGCGTTCGAGGGCCCACCGTGCCAGAGGAAACCGAGCAGTAACAGGATGTGCAGGAACTTAGGCTTGTACATACAATGGAATTGACAAGGTTGTTAGGAATTGGCCGTCAAGGGTTTGCAGACGAGCAGGCAAGGTTCATAGACGGATCCGACAAGCCAGCGATCCCGGAAGGGCACGGCGACGGTAGAGCCTGAATATTCCCTTCCGTCGTTGAGTAACACTTCCCTGGTGGCATATCCACCTTGAGGGTTGGGACGCAGGTGCAGGATCTGCGAGAGAGACTTCTGCAATGAGTCTTTTGCATGGGCAACGAAGGGCAAACGCTGCAGATGGCAGCCGATCCAGAGGTCGCCGCGCACATCCACGTCGATGTTGTCGACACCCGTCTCCAGGCTTTGCTCTCCTCTCAGCTGCAGGCTGCCATCAGAAAGGTTCCGGGCATAGGTGAGCAGTTTGCGGCCGGTGGTGGCGGCCACAGACACGGTGGAGCCATCGGGTGACAGGTTGACGCCGTTGGCATAGGCAAGGCCTTCTGCCACCGTCCGAACGGCTTTTCCGTCGAAGTAGTTCACGTAGGAGATGGCGCACTGGAGATAGTCTTCCAGGGTGCGGGCGAGGCCTGGCAGCGGATAGTAATGGTCGTTGGTGACATAGAAGCTGCGTTCGCCGACGGCGGCGACGTCGTTGGGACTTTTCATCCGCGGAGGGTCGACGATGGACTCGAGGTGGACGAGGCTGTCTTTGCGCCATTCAAAGCGTTCGACTGCATGGGAGCCATCCTGCTGTCGGTGGCTGACGGCGAATAACAGGAGGCGACCTTCGGGGCTTCGCCAGAGGGAGAGGCCATGGGAGTGGAAGTCTGGTAAGGAGGGAGGGGTGATATCTCGCAGGCCGACCGTGTCGGCCGCGGGCTGGTAGAGGAGGATGGCGTCGCGGGTAGCGCCGCGGGATAAAATGGCGGCCCGGCGGTCATCGACAGAGATAAAAGCGATCTCCAGCAGGGTGTCTGCCGCTATGTCCTCCGGCCCGGGCACGGACAATGGCAGGCGGGTGGGTGTACCCTGGAAATGAGGTGTGATCTGGCAGAACATGCCGGCAGGGATTAGGATGCCGACAGTAAGCACGAGGCTACAGGCGATTAGCAGAACGAAGGTGACCGTCAAGAAGCGCGACATGACATACGAAGTCTATGAACTAAAGTACGTCATTCGAATGGAGAACCGAAGGCGGCCTTTCGGTAGTGGATGAAAAAAGAAGCATCACTCGTATATGGAAGTCGTGCCACGAACTTCCAAGTGATTGGCAGAACAGGAAAAATAACGGACTTCGTCTGCTAGGGATCACTCAAATGCGCGGATTGGCCAAAGATATGGGTCGTGACATGGAGCGAGCCGTGTAAGCACTGAAATTGAACTGGAAGATGGGGATTCGTGATGGTGATACTACATCAAAATAGTAAACAAGTTTCTGACAACTTCACTTTCCGATACAGAACTTCGAAAAGATATAATATAACTGGTCTTCGTTCGTCACTGTCCCGGTGATCTCACCCATGTAGTGTAAACACCTCCTGATCTCCAACGCAAGCAGATCACCCGGCAGCCCATCCGCCATACCCCGCTGAACATCCGCCACCGCAGCAGCTACCTGCTGCAGGGCCGCATGATGCCTTGCGTTCGTCACGAACGTACTCTCGACATTCACCCGCCCCTGCAGCACGCGGTCGACCATCTGCTGCTTTAATACCCCGATGTGGTGATGGGCCTTCGCAGAAATGTACAGCGCATCGAAGCCAGGAAAACGCTCGGCCAGGGACACCTCGTCGAAGAGGTCGCTCTTATTGCCTACAAGCAGGTACGAGGAATTAGCCTCCCGCAGCAAGGCCAACGATGATTCTAACCCACCCAACGTCTCTGTTGCTGCATCGAACAGACAGAGTACCAGGTCGGCCGTACGCATCTTCTCGAGACTTCGCTCCACGCCGATGGCCTCGATGACATCGCCGCTCTCTCGGATGCCCGCTGTGTCGATCAGACGGAACAGGATGCCGTCGATATTCAGCACTTCCTCAATGGTATCGCGCGTGGTGCCGGCAATCTCGCTGACGATGGCCCGGTTCTCGTTGAGCAGGGTGTTCAGCAGGGTCGACTTCCCCGCATTGGGCTTGCCAACGATGGCCACGCCAACGCCATTTCTTATCACATTTCCAAGACGGAACGACTCGACGAGTCGACTCACGGTCATGTATATACGCTCCAGTAACTCGGTAAGCCGCGTCCGGTCGGCAAACTCCACATCCTCTTGCGAGAAGTCCAACTCCAATTCGATGAGTGCCGAGAACTCGATCAGTTTCTCCCGCAAATCACTCAGCACGGCCGAGAAGCCGCCACGCATATTATGCATGGCTGTCCGGTGGGAAGCAGCTGTGTTCGAGGCGATCAAGTCGGCCACCGCTTCTGCCTGCGTAAGGTCGAGCTTGCCCTTTAGGAAAGCCCGCTGCGTGAACTCGCCGGCACGTGCAAGCCTGGCCCCCCGAGCGATGCAGGCAGCCATGATCCGCTCCTGAATCCAAGGCGAGCCATGGCAGGAAACTTCCACCACATCTTCGCCTGTATAGGAGCGCGGACCCCGGAAAAGCGACAGCACTACCTCGTCGACCAACTCTTCACCGTCCTTCAGATACCCCACATGCAGAGTGTTCGCGAGTTGCTCCGTAAGATTCTTTGCAGGAAACATCCCATCCACAATGTCGATGGCCCTTGACCCACTCAATCGCACCACGCCGATGGCACTCACGCCCGGCGCCGTGGCCAGCGCCACGATCGTATCATCCCAAGAAGCAAAGCCGTCCATGGGGTAAAAGTACCGAGAATGGAGCGTTCCAGGCTTCAAAGAACGACATGCAGATGCATGCGCGCATTGGAGATGCCTGCCAGTTGGGCGGCCGTCTCAAAAATGAAAATATAGTGGCCTCAACGATAGCTGACGATGGCACCTGCCTGAACCGGTTCTTTCGAAAGCTGGGTTTCCAGCCAACCATTCCATCCGGCTGCGGAAGTGAAGGTGCCCTCCCGATCCCAGCAGGCTCCCATCCTATACGTAAAAGGACGTCCCGTCGGAATCCGTAACTGCAGCAGCAACTGCTGTGATGTGACGCGTGCACGAATGGGTACGCCCGCCAGCACGGCCACAGCCGTAGTGCCGTTCTTCGGATCCGTCGGCTCCCAATAAGAAGCCCATCCGCGCTGCTCGTCGATGTACATCACGCTGGGGTCCTTTCGGGTGATGATGCCGATGACAACCGGCAGTGTGTCGAGGCCTTCCACGTCGTATTGTACACTGATCTGGTTGAGGTAAGTACCGGCATCCAGCGAGATGGTCTTGGTGGATGCCACCCGCCGGCCATCCATCACCACGGGCTCGTAGTGCAACCTGAAACTGGTGCGCAAGGGTCCGTTGTCGAGTACCTCCCAGCGCGTAAAGTTGCCCGGATACCAGACGGAGTCGCGGAAATAGGGCGCCATGTTGCCTGCCCCCAGGGTGTAGCCGACATGATAGTAGTCCAGCCCATCTCCGTTATCGCGATGGTAGTCGCCCCGACGATAGCGCTCGTTGATCACCATCTCGCGGCTGCGCTTCACCCATACGTCCAACCCGTGGGCATTCTCCTTGGGCGTTGACTCCAGGGCCTTGCCATAGGCACGGAATGCGATGCGGTCGTTCTCCCAGGCGAAGTCGTCCTTCCGCTCGGGCACGAAGCGGCCATAGGTCTTCGCCTTCACGACCTTGCGGGGACGGGGCTCGCATCGGAATGACACACTCCCACCGGCCACGATATCCACCTGCAGTAGCAGGTGGATAGGATCCTTACTACCCAGCCGTTCCAGCTGCAGCGGCACCTCAGCATTCGTCCGGACATCGACCACCCGGAAACTGACCGTATCCGTCACGCCGAACCGGTCACGGAAACCCTCCCAGGGGATGGAGACGACCTTTGCCTTCCATGCATCTCCGCCGGGATTGTGCAGAGTGAAGCGACCGTCGACTTTCGGTTGTACATGACCGGTAGCCATCCCTAAGATGGCAATAATCATCGTGCAGATCTTTTTCATACGGATTTCATTTGAGTCGATATAGCAACCATTCGTTCATCCGAGACCGCTGTTCGGGATATATCCAGTGACCCGTCTCCACCTGCAGGTAGGTTTCCTTGGGCGCCTTGACAGCATTGTAGGCGGCGTACATGGAGGTGGGCGGACAGGTCTCGTCGTTGAAGCCCCATGTGTACCATCCCGGCTGGGTGAGGGTACGGGCGAAATTGACGACGTCGTAGTACGGCACCGTCTCTCGGATGGACGGGTTAGGACTATAGAACGGACCACCCTCGTAGAAGACATGCGGCCAGCCGCCGGCACGTCCCTGCAGATAGCCCGTGAGGTCGCATAAGGCAGGATGTATGGCCGCCAGGCATTTGATGCGCTTATCCAGGCCGGCCGTGATGATGCTTAGCGCACCACCCTGGCTGTTGCCACTGACACCGAGGTTAGTGCCGTCGAACTCCGGCATGGAGAAGATGTAGTCGATGGCCCGCACACAACCGGCATACACGCGTCGGTAGTAATACCGGTTGCGATCGTGGATGCTCGAGAAATAATATCCGCGAAGGGCCCCCACGTCTAGGTCTCGGTACACCGAGGGATCCATCGTCACCGGTATTCCATGGATGCCGATGGTGAGGACGATGACCCCCTTATCGGCCAGCTCCAGGTCGGGATTGTAAGGGCGAGTCCCTGCCCCGGGCACCTGCAGGATGGCGGGATACTTACCCGGCTTCCTCGGCACGCAGAGGATGCCATAGATCCGGGAGCCGTTGAGGTTCTGCACACTGAGTTGATAGACGGCCGTGGCTGACGAGCCCCTCTCGAGAAGAGGCAGCAGCCTTGCGTCGATGTGCAGGGTCGCCAGTTCCTTTTTCACATCCCCCCAAAAGCGGTCGAAGTCGGCCGGCTGGTGGACGGTCGGCAGGATCTTCTCCATGTCATAGCCCACTGTGGCGAGGCCGCGGTAGCTCCTCCCATCCGACACCACGCTGGCGATGCAGCGCAGGAAACCTGGCTCTCTGAGCGAGAGGGGCGGCGTGACGAGGCTGCCGTCGGCCGACGTGGTGCTGTCGATTGCAAGGGGCTTCATCCGCTCGGGACCCACCTGCCAGACGATGCGGGCATCGCGCATCGGCGAACCGTTGCGCAGTACGCTGATGCGGAACCGCACTGGCTGTCCCACCAACTGCTGCCAGTTGCCGACATCGGGCGTCACGAGGACACGTACGGGTTGCTCAGCAGGCTGGGCGATGCCCTGCATGCACCCCTGCAACAGCAGGTACAGGCCAAGAAATCGATTCAGGATACGCATGTGGCGGAAGGATTTGTCATACGATAATCGGGATCAAAGCTAAGGCAGTGGATGGGCAGGTTCTCTTTCTGAGCAATCTATAGGTGCCGTCGTTGGCAGGATATGCGCAGTCGAGGTCGGCCTCAACCACCCTGATGGCAGAAGGTGTCATCAGCCGGGGCATCAGCCAAGTGATAGGTTCGCAGTCAGGTATCGTCGATTGGGCGGATGCCTTCTGTAGCAGGCTGGTGGAGATGCAAAACCATAGTATGATATATGTGTGCATGGTGGTGAGCATCTTTTGGTGCCGAAACCATTCTGTCCAGTATGAAAATACCTTTAGTTGAGTCCTTTGAAACCGTGGTCTCCGCGCCGTTCGAGGATGCGCTTAAGCGGTATCCGAGCACCGCCTGTCTTTTCGAGCCAGTCCCAGAGTTCATCGCGGTATTCGCGGATAAGTGCCTGATAGGCGGGGTGCCGGTAGAGGTTGTTCTTTTCTTCGGGATCCTTCTCGAGGTCAAAGAATTCGGAGAGGTCCCAGATGCCGTGATACCAGATGAATTTGTACCGACCCTTGCGCATCCCAAAGGTGGTAGGCGTCTGGGGGAAGCTGAATTCCCAGAAATACTCATAGAAGGCCCTATCGCGCCAGGCGACCAGCTCGCCGCGGAGCAGCGGCTGGATCGATTCTCCCTGCATCTGCGGGGGTTTTGGCATCCCGGCCAAGTCGAGGATGGTAGGGGCGATGTCGATGTTCTGTACGACCTGGCGGAGGACGGTGCCAGCCTGAAAACGGCCTGGGGCATGCACGAGCATGGGCACTTTCTGGCTCTCCTCGTACATGTTACGCTTGTCTATCAAGCCATGTTCGCCCCATAGGAAGCCGTTGTCGCCCATGTAGATGACGACGGTGTTCTTGTCTCTACCTGTGGCCTTGAGTGCTTCCAGCACTTTGCCGATGTTATCGTCGATGCCCAGCAAGACCTCGCAGTAACGACGATAGGTGTCGTCGAAGTCGACGGTGCCATCATAGAGGAAGTCGACGCCATGCCAGCTGTTGCGTTGACGCCACACCCAGTCCGGGATATCGCGGATGTTGAAGTTGGTATCGCGAGCCGCCATGATGGCTCTGGGATGGGTGAGCGTATCACCGAACATGCGGCTACTGGGGCCTGCGGTGAGGTTGATGGTGGAAGGGTATTGGATGGGCTTCCCCTTGTATCTCGCGGCATGCCGTCTGGCAGGCAGGAAGTTATCGTGCACGCCTTTGTGGGAGAGGTAAAAGAAGAATGGCTTCCGAGGGTCTTGCGCATTCATCCAGTCGATGGCGTGGTCAGTGAGCAGGTCGGTGATGTAAGTACTGTCACCGTATTGCACTCGTTTGCCGTCGATGTTGAGGACGGGATTGTAGTAGACCCCCTGTCCGCGGAAACTCTCCCAATGGTGGAAGCCCTTCTGCGGCTGGTCGCCCTGGTTGCCCATGTGCCACTTGCCGAAGAAGGCGGTTTGATAGCCAGCCGTCTGCAAGTATTCGGGGAAAAATCGCAGGTTGGCCGGTAGCGGTGAGAAGTTGTCGACGACGGTGTGGGTGTGGGCATACTGGCCCGAGAGCAGGCTGGCGCGTGATGGCGAGCAGAGGGCAGTGGTGACGCTGGCGTTGCGCACCCAGACACCTTCGCGCGCCATGCGGTCCATGTTGGGCGTCTCCAGCCAGGGCACTTTGCCGGTGAAGCCCATGAAGTCGTGTCGGTGATCATCCGTCAAGATGAAGATCACGTTGGGTCGCTGCGGGGCGTGCTGTTGCTTTTGCGCAGCGAGCGGGGATACGACAACGAGAAGGGCGGCGAGGAGCGGAGTCCTGCCCAACTTGCATGTTGGCATGGGAATTTATAAGGGTTAGAAGAAGGTAATTCCTTCAAATGTAACGAGTCTGGACAGACCTTGAGTGATTCAATGCAGCGCCCCACTTCCTTGCGTCAAAGGTCATTCGATACACTGACACAATCTACTGTCATTGAAAACCTAGAGGAAGAGGCAGCGACGGGCGGAGCCCTGCCATTGTCTGCCAGTCAATTGGATCAGACGAAAAAGACGCCCCGAACTTGCAGGACAACCACCGAAACGAGATCGAATGGATACTGCTCTTTAAGATGCAACATTCCAGCAGGCTGGCGGTCAAAACATAGATCGGGAGACTGATTGCCGGCGTATGAAGTCGCAAGACTTACTAAGGACCCATCCTGACAGTCAAAAAAATCAGGCCACCCAGTGGATGGCCTGATGTATGTTGGAAATGCGTAGATGCTGACTACTCTTCTGCGAGCTTGAAGGTGACCGGCTGGCGGCGGTAGGCCTTTACACTTCGGCCGTTTTGCACAGCGGGCTTCCATTTCGGTCCCTTACGGATGGCATTGACGGCAATCGCTGCCAGCTTGGTGCCGGGGCCGAGGCAGTTGGCGACGCCAGCTTCGCTACAGGCCAGAGCCCGTACTTCACTTACGTTGCCTTCTTTGTCAACGATAAAGAGGATCACAACACTACCGGACTTACCATCGTCTTGGAGTTCATCGATGTTGCGCTCGATCTCACGGGTCACATAGCGGGTCCATGCAGACGTTCCACCGGGGAACTCGGCGTCGATTTCGACCTTCTGAAAGACCTTGTCCTCGTCATCCTGCTTAGGCGCTTCTACGACTCCACCATCATCGATGGGAGGGGCTACAATGCCTTCATCTTTTGTGCCTTCCTGGTTGACCGTAGAAATCTTTGTCTCTTCCAGTTTTTCGATTTCCGGGGGCTTCTCGTCTTCTTTGACTTCCTCATCCTTCACCACTTTGGGGGGCGTGAACTTGGTCATCTCGACCTTGGGAGGCTCCGGTGGCTTGGGTGGCGGAGGAGGTGGTGGAGGCTCATTCTTCTCCTGCACGATTTCTTCCAGCTGAACTTCTTTCACTTCCACCTTGCCTCTGTTCGTAGATACCGTTTTGAGGATAAAGGAGACAAGGACGAGCAGCAGCGCGAGGCTGATAGTGGTCAGCATGGCCCGTGTGAGCCGCTTGTTGTAATTGCGGCGGAGCTCATAAGCGCCATACTCCTTGTTGCGCCCGTCGAAGACGAGATCTAAGAAGTCTGCACTTAGAATCTTGTTCACATCCATGTCGTTACTTTTACTTTAGATGCTTCTCTGTGTTGGATTGCATATACCCTTACTCACTTGATGCCGGCGGCAGCCTCCGTGATTTTGACGAGCTGGTACTCCTGCGGGGCCACATCGACCATCGCATAGCGCTTTATCTCGCAGATCGTCATTTCATCGAGGATGTCGACCGTATTCTTGTAGGTAGCGTCGGGCGTCGGCTTTAGGATGACCACGAGGTCTTCCAAGTTGGTGGTCTGCTTCTTACGCAGAATCTCTTCCCGGATGCCCTTGAAGTTGGAGGCCTGAAGCTTGGTAGGGTCGAGGCCTTCGTAGTAATAAATCTGATCCTCTTTGCCGAGGATGATCGTGAAGGCGCCGGACTCTTTCACCTTATTCTGTTCTTCAGGTTTCTGAACATCCTTCGGCAAGAACAGGTTCATGGCGGTGGGCTGGGCCATCGTCGTGGTGAAGATGAAGAAGGTAATCAGGAGAAAGCCAAGGTCAACCATGGGCGTCATATCGACGCGGGTGGACAATTTCTTGGCTTTTTTGACACCTGGTCCCTTCTTGTGGCCCTCGTCGCCACCACCGGTATCCATACTGGCCATAATCTGTGTTTTTTTCTTTTCAGGTAAAAATCACTTGGTAGCCTCTCCGCTGATCTGCTTCTGTCGGGTCTCGAAGAGAGGGGTACCCATGGGGGCGTCCTCCGGGGCCGTGATTAGCAGAAACTTGTTTTGGTCGTTCAGCTTGAAGGCGTTAAGCACGTTCTTAAAGGCGGGGTACTTAGTGTCGTTGTCGGCCTTAATGAGCAGGTTGAGTTTTCTGCCGGAATAAGCCACCAAGGCATCTCTGACCCAGTAGTTGAGCTCGCCGCCGGTGGAGTCTTCACAGGGGACACCTGGCTGTACGACCTTTTTCATCGCCTCTGGATCGAGTTGCAGCAACCCTTTGAGCTGGCTGAAAGGTACGCCGACGCTGGGAGCATCGATGAAGACCTTCATTTCGGCTGGCGTCAATCCAAGATTGCGGGTGGTGTTGATGTTCTCAATCAGTACCTGTTTAAACTGGGCATTATCCAACGATACAAAGACGCGCGCGGTCTTGTCGACCGTAACCATGAAGGCATCCTTTTCCGGCACGGCGATGGACGAAACAGATCCCGGCGTCTTGACTTCTACGGCATCTTCCGGCTTGAATTTCGTTGCCAAGATGAAGAAGGTCAGGATCAGGAAGGCCACGTCCACGAATGGCGTCATGTCGTTCTCCGGGGAGTGCTTTTTTATTTTGACACTTGGCATGATTCCGACTTTAAGAGTTATGATTCATTTCCACGCGGATTCCACAAATGGCGGACCGCTTATTTGTGCAATGAAGCAAAACTTTGGGTCAGCGTGAAGCCAGACTCGTCGATGCCGTAGGTGATCGCGTCTATTTTGGTTGTGAAGATGTTATACATGACCAGGGAAACGGAAGAGGTAGCAATACCCAGGGCCGTGTTATAGAGGGCCTCAGAGATACCGACTGCCAGTTCGGAGGCAGCACCGGCACCGCCTTCTTCACCCAGCGAGGAGAACGAGCGGATCATACCCATGACTGTACCCAACAGAGCGATCAGAGTACCCAGGGATACCAACGTGGACAGGAACACCAGGTTCTTCTGCAGCATCGGCAACTCGAGGGCCGTAGCTTCTTCTACTTCCTTCTGGATGGCAGCGATCTTCTGGTCGGTGTCGAGACCATCAGCGCCCAACATCTCCTTATACTTGCGGAGGCCAGCCTTCATAACATTGCCTACGCTGCCTTTCTGCTTATCACACTCGGCGAGGGCTGCATCGACATTTTTGTTGGCCAGGTGGAACTGCACTTTGCGGACGAACTCGGAGACAACACCCGAACCCGTAGCCTTGCTGATCGTCATGAAACGCTCAATGGAGAACACGACCACCATTAAGAAGCAGCCGATCAGGAGGGGAACGATGATGCCACCCTCGTACATGCGATACCAAGCACCCTTGGGCCCTTTGTGGCTGGGCCAGAAACCGCCTTCTAGGTCAGGCTTCGAAAAACCGCTGTCGGCGCCAAGGATGAAACGCCAAATAATATAGCCCGCAATAATGCACAATAATGGGGCCAACCAGGAAATGAGATTACCGCCCTTCTTCGCTTGAGCCGATGCAGCTGCCTTGGCAGCAGTCTTTGTTTCAGCCATGACTTAATGTTTAGTTTTGAATAACGCCAGTAATTGATTTTTGTCTTGGGGCACAATTCTAATGAAAAATGTTCTGTTTCCCACTCCTGCGGATATAATTTTTTCAACGACGAGATGAAGCCTTCATGAAACGGGAAGTCATGTCTGCACCAAAAGGGATGCCAGGCAGCCTTTTTTCAAACCCCGCCTTCCCCAGCCAACCTGTACGATGCTGCTAAGTGTTCAAGCTATGTTTTCAATACCTTCGCCGCCTTAAAAGCCCACAATAGATATGAACTCCAATTTTCACCTTGGCAGCCTCCTCATAGGCTCGGTTCTGTTTATGTCCACTATTGGCCCTGCGGCCGCCCAGAACCGACGTCCAGAAGGCCCTGGCCAGCCAGCCCCCACTCGCCCTACCGCGGGCGATTCCAGCCAGCCGCAGTCGCCTGGCCGCCCTGGCCTTGGTGCGGCAAGCCAACGCCCTGGACCCAAGCCGTACAAAGAAGTCATCACCCCGAAAGCCTTGACCAAAAAGGGTCTCTTTACCGTCCATAAGATTGAAGACAAATACTATTTCGAGATCCCTGACTCCATCTTTGGCCGCGATATTATGGCCATCACCCGCTTCTCAAAGGTCGTGGGTGGTGCTGGCATCTACGGTGGAGAGCTGGCCAACCAGCAGGTCATCCGCTGGGAGAAAGGGCCCGATAATAAAACCTTCCTCCGAGTGATCACTGTGATCAACGTGGCCAATGACTCCACCCAGCCCATTTACAAGGCAGTCCGGAACTCCAACCTCGACCCCATCGCTGCTGCTTTTGATGTTAAATCGCTGGGCAAAGACTCCTCCGGGGTGGTATTAGACATGTCTGAATTCCTCAAAGGAGACAATATGCCCGTTTCCCTCGGCCAGTCCATCAAACGCCGACTGAACCTGGGTGGACTGACGTCCGACCGATCCTACATCGAATCCATCCGCACCTTCCCCATCAACACCGAGGTGCAGACCGTCAAGACCTACTCCGCCAGCGCCGGTGGTGGACTTATCATGGGACCCTCCCCCTTTCCAGGCAGCTCCAGCATCCCCGCCGCCTCTGCTGCCGGCTCGATCACAGTAGAGACGAACACCTCCTTCATCCTGATGCCGTCGACCCCCATGCGCAAACGCCCGATGGACAACCGCGTCGGCTATTTTGGGGATGATTATACCGTCTACTCCGACGACCAGCAGAAAGTCTATGAGTCCCGTTTCATCGTCCGCTGGAGGCTAGAGCCCAAGCCGGCCGATCGGGAGCGCTGGACACGCGGTGAACTGGTAGAGCCAGCCAAACCCATCATCTATTACATAGACCCCGCCACCCCTAAGAAATGGAGGCCTTACCTGATTCAGGGCGTCAACGACTGGCAGAAGGCCTTTGAGAAGGCCGGCTTCAAAAACGCCATCATAGGCCAAGATTGGCCGGAAAAGGACAGCACCATGAGCCTGGAAGATGCCCGCTACTCCGTCATCCGCTACTTTGCCTCCGACATCCAAAATGCCTATGGCCCCAATGTCCATGACCCCCGCAGCGGTGAGATCATCGAAAGCCATATCGGCTGGTATCATAATGTCATGAAGCTGGTGCATGACTGGTACTTCGTCCAGACAGCCGCAGTAGACAGCGGTGCCCGCCATATGACCTTCGACGACGACCTGATGGGCAACCTGATCCGCTTCGTGTCCTCCCATGAGGTGGGTCATACGCTAGGACTACGTCATAACATGGGCTCCAGCAGCATGACGCCGGTCGAAAAACTGCGCGACAAAGCTTGGGTGGAAGCCAACGGGCACACAGCCTCCATCATGGACTATGCCCGCTTCAACTACGTCGCACAACCGGAGGATAGCATTGGCCGGAAGGGGCTCTTCCCGCGCATCGGCGACTACGACAAATGGGCCATCGAATGGGGCTATGGCCCCGTACAGGCCACTGATGAGGCATCCGAAAAGAATGAACTCAGTCAGAAATTCGTGGCCCGCTACCGCGATAATCCCCGCATATGGTTCGGCACCTACGAATCGGGCAATACGTCGGACCCCCGCACGCAGAGCGAAGACTTGGGCGACAATGCCATGAAAGCCTCTGAATACGGCATCCGTAACCTCAAGCGCATCGTACCCAACCTCATGCAATGGACGCGGGAGGATGCCGACAACTGGTCGAACCTCGCTCAAATGTACAGCCAGGTAGTAGGCCAGTTTAACCGGTATATGAACCACGTGGCCCGCAATGTGGGTGGTTATTATGAAACCTGGAAGTCGGTCGAACAGGAAGGCGCCGTCTTCGAGGCCACCCCCCGCCAGCACCAGAAAGACGCTGTAGTCTTCTTGCACCGGCAGCTCTTCGAAACGCCCGTCTGGCTGACAGATGCCAAGATCCTCGACCGCATCAGTGCCCCCCTCTCCAACACCGTAGGCTCCCTGCAAGAGAGCCTCCTCGGGTCTATGCTCTCCGCCGCAAGGCTAGACAGGATGGTGCAGTCGGCCAACCGCTTTCCGAACACCTATGCCATCGATGAGTTCTATGCAGACCTCCGCAAAGGGATATTTAGCGAGCTGGCGACAGGCAAACGCATTGAGAACCTCCGCAGAAACCTGCAAAAGGCCTACGTGGAGCGCATGATCGCCCTGATTGCACCTGCCGGTACTCCCGCACCACCGAGCTCCATGGGCGGGTTCACCATCTCCCTTTCACCCGACATGCGACGCAGCGACGTGAGCTCCCTCACAAGGGCCCACTTGGCATCGCTCCGTTCGGAGATCATGGCTGCCGTCAGTCGTACCAGTGACAGCATGAGTCGCTATCACCTCCAGGACCTCTCCGAACGCATACGGAACGCCCTGGACCCAAAATAGCTTAGGTCTCAGCTGACCTACCCGCAAGGCAAAGGCCCCGCAACTTCCTGGAAGTGCACCGGGGCCTTTACCTTGCGGGGTAGCCTCTGAAGTGTAACCTCATTCGTAGCGTAAGGCGGCAATGGGGTCCAGGCGGGAAGCCTTCCAGGCAGGGTAGATGCCGGCCATCAGGCCCACCACCGAACAGATGAGAATACCTGCCGAGACCACCTTCCAGGGGATGAAGAAGGGCGTGCCCAACAAAGAGCCTACCAGATTCCCGACCACCACGCCCAGCAGGATGCCGATGACAGCGCCCAGCAAGCTGATGATTACGGATTCAAAGAGAAACTGACGTCGGATCGCAGCACGCCGACCCCCGAGGGCCTTGATAAGCCCCACTTCTTTGGTCCGCTCCGTAACAGCTACCAACATAATATTCATCAGGCCGATGGCAGCACCGATGAGGGTGATGAAGCCTATGGCGCCTGCCGCTGCCGAGACGGTGGCGAGCAGGCTTATGAAGGTCTGGGCTAGGCTGTCGCTTTTGTCAATGTAGAAATTACTAGCCTCTGAAGAAGAAAGCCCTCGGATAGGCCGAAAAGTGCCATCCGCCTCTCCGATGGCGTCGTCGAGTCTGGACACATCATCCACCATGACTGCGATGCTATAAGACATGTTGCGGTTGCCATAAAAGCGACGCACGTTGGTATAGGTGGAGACCACGATGTCATCTGCCCGCAGGAATGCACTGGAGCCTTTCTCCTTCAAGACGCCAATCACGCGGTACTTGTTGCCGCCTACACGGATGACCTTGTCGACCGCCCGCTCTGGCCGGTCGCCGAAGAGCTTGGCGGCAATATCGTTCCCAATGAGGCAAACGCTGCGGCCACTCTGTACGTCGAGCCGGTTGAAGTCGCGCCCCGCGCCAAGTTCATAGCCCGTCAGCCGGATGTAGTTCTCATCGCCTCCCTGGATGCGGACCGTAGGATTGGTCTTCAAGGCCCCATAGGTGACCGTCTGTCCGCCACCGCCGAAGACGCCGATGGATACTTTTGCGGGAAAGACATACCGCTCCTGAAAGGCCTTGGCCTGTTCGATGGTGATCACCCGACCAAGGTTAGAGGCCCGCTGCCGGCGGCGGTTGCGGAGGTCTGTCTGCGTCACTTCACTTCTGGGTGGCCCACCCATACGCAGAGACCGCTCGCGGTACCGTAGGCTGAAGGCATTGGCCCCCATCGTAGAGAAGCTATCGCGCAGGCTGATGTTCATCGCCTCTATGGCTGTGATGATTCCGACCAGTGCCATGATGCCGAAGGCGATGATGGCCACGGTGATGCCGGTACGCAGCCGGTTGGCACGGACCGTACGCCAGGCCAGCGACAGAATATCTATCCACTTCATAGGTTAAAGTTAGCGAATGAGAGGTTGCCCCTGCCTGGTTGCGCTTCCATACTTTTGCAGCATGGTCATTGATATCATCTCGGTTGTCCCGGAACTCCTAGAAAGCCCTTTCTCGCATTCCATCCTGCAAAGGGCCCGGGAGAAGGGCCTACTCAACATCCGCCTACACCCGCTGCGGCAATGGGCCGTGAATGCCTACGGGCAGGTCGATGACTATGCCTTTGGGGGCGGCGCCGGCATGGTGCTGATGTGCGAGCCCCTTGTACGCGCCATCGAGGCATTGTCGGCCGAAGGGGCCTATGATGAGGTGATCTATCTCACGCCAGACGGGGAACGGTTTGACCAGCAAACGGCCAACCGCTTGTCACTGAAGGGGCGTCTATTGATGATTTGTGGGCATTATAAAGGCATCGACCAGCGCGTCCGAGACGGATGGGTGACGATGGAACTCAGCATCGGTGACTACGTCCTGAGTGGCGGTGAGCTCGCCGCCGCCGTCGTCGCCGACGCCATCGGCCGGCTGTTGCCCGGCGTACTCAACGACGAGACCTCCGCCCTCACCGACAGTTTTCAGGACAACCTGCTGGCACCGCCCGTCTACACGCGGCCTGTAGACTTCCGTGACCGGAAGGTACCCGATGTGCTGGTCAGCGGAGACCACAAAAAGATCGAAGAATGGCGGCAGGAAGAATCCCTGCGCCGGACAAAGGAAAAAAGGCCCGACCTACAGGGATAAGGACCTTGATTGCATCGCGCACGGATAGGGCTCAACCGCGCCTCCAGAGAGCGACCTGGTCCCGGAGCTGTCGGAGGGTGGCTACGACCGCAGGCTGCTGGAGAGCCAGCCGTCGGAAGTGGAGATGGCCAACAAAAAGGGTAGCCGTCTCCCACCATCGAATGCCAATGTATAAGATGAGTGGCGCGGGCAGGGCGATGGCCCATGCCGAGGGATGGGATATGCATGCGGCCAGGGTGATCTGCAGGATCCACCAGAGCAGATATCCGAAGCCAGCGACGGCCGTCAGGACGCTGGGGTAGAAGTCGACCCGCGTTACCGTGCGGTCTGCGACCCAGCGAAAGAACCGCAGGGCTGGCATGTTGATAGGCCACCACACCAGAAAGAGGGGCAGCCCTGCCAGCAGCAACAGAAAATACCAAACCGCTCCGCGGTAGCTGCCTGTCACCGAAGCGTCTTGGCAACGATGGGTCACCAGCAGCCGGTCATACTGCTGCAGCTGGGCGGTAAGGGCCGCCGTCGCTGCATCCTCCAGGTCACTCACGAGCGCACAGACCTTTTTCTCCATCTCTATCACCGGCACACCCCGCAGGGCATCACCAGGATGGAAGACCTCCTCGCGGTATAATTCCAGGAGCCGGTCGATGAGGGCGGTGCGCTCGGCTTGCCGTACATAAAAAAAAGTAGGGTCGAAGCGGGCATCCAGGTCGCGTGTCAGTAGCGTCATAGCCCTTGCCGGGTTCTCCCGATACATCTCGGCATAGTCGGACACACAGGTAGGCTCGCCGGTCTGAAGCAGCACATCCGAACGGAAGGCATGCCGGCTGTAGTTGATGCCGACGGGCACCACCGTCAGCCCCAATGAAAAATCAGCCTCGGCCTCTGTCTGTAAGGCGATCCGGGTGGCACCTTTCTTGAAGGGCAGCCGGTTGCGCTCAAGCCTTGCCTGCCCTTCCGGAAAGATCAGGATCTGGCCGCCACCCAGCAAGACGGCCTGACCCTCTGCAAAGGTCTCCTCATTGCGGTGCAGTTCTTCCTTGGCGAAGCCGGCGTTGTAGATAGGTAAAAGTCGGAAGGTGCGCAAGATCCAGTTAGCCAAAGGCTTTCGGAAGATGTCACTGCGCGCGTAGAAATAAAGGGGGCGTCGCAGCAAGACTGCCAGCAGCATCGCATCGAGGAAAGGGCCGGAATGGTTGGAGATGAACAGCACAGGCCTGTCCCTTGGGATCTTCTCCCGACCTGCGAAGGCGATCCGTCGGAAATATATGTGAAAGGTCGCCCACATCACGACCTTGGCGAAGCCGTAGAGCATCCTACCAAATTAAGAACTATTTCGCGGAGCAGCCCGCGGGTAGGCCTTGCCATCTTCGAACGAAGGGGATAAATGGCTTGAAAGGTCCCCCCATATTGACAGATATTTGCGTCACATGCGCATACCGGCCTGCATAGCGATCACTGCCCTTCTGCCATATATGCTGGCCGCGCAATCCGCCGATGGGCTCGGATTCCAAGATAGATTCCGCCTTTCGGTCGCCCGCACCCCGGCAAAAATCCGGATCGACGGCATAGCCGGCGAACAGGCCTGGCAGGCAGCCCTCCCCGCTGGCAACTTCCGGGAGAAATGGCCGAATGACAAGCAGATGGCCAAGCGCCGCACCACCGTACAAGCCTGCTTCGACGAAGAATACCTCTATTTTTTCATCCATGCCTCTGATACGACACCCTATATTGCGCAGACCCTGAAACGAGACAACGGACTCTATGACAGCGATGCCTTCAGCATCGCCCTCGACCCTGTCAACGAACGCACCAATGGCTTCCTGTTCTCCGTCACCCCCTACAATGTGCAGTCCGAAGACCTGGTGACGGCCTCCAGCACCTCGGACGAACTCAACTTCAGCTGGGATAACAAATGGTTTTCTGCCACTCGACGTACCGACACGGGCTGGTCGGCCGAGATCGCTATCCCCTTCAAAACCCTGCGCTACCGGGCCGACAAAACCGTATGGGGTATCAACTTTCTACGTTCAGACCTCAAGAATAACCAGTACTCGTCCTGGACGCACATGCCGACCAACTTCAACTTCTTCGACTTCGGCTACTCAGGAGCCCTCGTCTGGCAGGAGCCACCCCCACCTCCCGGCACCAACATCTCCTTCATCCCATACACCACCGGTGGGGTCCGAAGCAATACCCTTTCCGGTGAGCCGACGACCGGGCGCTTCAACGCAGGCTTCGACGGAAAAGTCTCCGTGACCCCATCCCTCAACCTTGACCTGACGCTGAACCCCGACTTCTCCCAGATAGAAGTCGACCGCCAGGTCACCAACCTCACCCGCTTCAATATCTTTTTCCCCGAACGTCGCACCTTCTTCCTGGAGAACGACGACGTCTTTTCCAACTACGGCATCCCGCCGATCAAACCCTTCTACTCCCGCCGCATCGGACTCGACCCGCAAGGCCGACAGATCCCGATCATCGGTGGACTGCGCCTCTCCGGAAACATCGACAAACGTACCCGCATCGGACTAATGAACATGCAGACGCTGGCCAGAGGCGCCTACGCTGCCCAGAACTTTACAGCAGCCAGCTTCAACACCCGCGTGCAGTCGCGCTCCCTAGTGAAAGGATATTTTCTCAACCGCCAAGGCTTCACCGGCGGGAAGGACTGGGAAGACCCCCTCGAGGCTTTCGGCCGCAACGCCGGGCTACAGTACGACTTCGTCGACAAGGCTGGCAAATGGAACGCCTGGGCCAGCTGGCACCATTCCTTCAAGCCCGGACAAGGTATGAACGACCGCTATGTCGACCTGGGCCTCGGATACCTCACCAAACCGCTGGAGCTGATTATAGACTGGAGCGACGTGGGCGACAAGTATCATACCGATATGGGTTTCAACCGCCGGATAGAAAACTACGACGCACTCACGGGCAATATTATACGAAGAGGTTTTCGGCAGAACTACTCCACCCTCACCTGGCGCCGCTTCCCGGAAGGCCGCCGGATTGTTCAGACACGCTGGAAGCTGGAAGCTTTCAATGTCTGGAACAGGGACATGACGCCCAACGAGTCGAACGCCAGCTTATCTTGGGAAAATGTCTTCCGCAGCACCGCCAACCTTTCCCTGCAGGTGACACGGGTTGGCAACCACCTCCCCTTGCATACAGACTTCACCGGAGGCGGCTACCCACCACTGCCACCAGGCCGCTACGAGCATTGGCAGGGGGGTATCGAATACTCCTCCGACGGACGTCGCCTCTTCATCATGCAGCTGCAGGGCAATGTCGGCGGCTTCTTCAACGGAAACCTCACACAGCTAGCCGCCACCCTCACCTGGCGCGCCCAGCCCTGGGGCAACTTCGCCCTCTATGCCGAACATGCACGCCTGCGCTTCCCCCATCCTTACGGGAAAACCGACTTGCTGCTGATCGCACCGCGCATAGAAGTAAACTTCTCCAACAGTGTCTTCTGGACCACCTTTGTGCAACTCAACACACAGAACAACAACTTCAATGTGAACAGCCGGCTGCAATGGCGGTTCCGTCCGATGAGCGATCTCTTCCTCGTCTACACCGACAACTACTTTTCCAACCCATTCCTGCAGCAAAAGGACCGGGCAATCGTCTTTAAGCTGAACTGGTGGCTGAACCTTTGACGCTGCAACCATTTTTACCTTAACTTAAGACGTCTTAAAACATACATCCACATGGCCACCAACAGAAGACAATTTATCCGGGACATCACCATCGGCACCACCGCCCTTGCAGGAAGCATCCCCGCCCAGGGTCAGCCGAAGACTCTGACAGCTACCACAGAGAATATGTGCGGTTATGCAGCCCCCCGCATGGACAAAGTACGGATCGGCTTCATCGGATTGGGCATGCGAGGGCCCGGCGCCGTAGAGCGCATGTCACACTTAGCAGGCGTAGAAATCAAAGCCCTCTGCGACAAGCTGCCGGAGCGGGCCGAGAAAGCCAACCGCATCCTCGAAAAGGCAGGCCTGCCCAATGCTGCCACCTACAGCGGGGAAGAAGGATGGAAGGCCCTCTGTGAACGAAACGACCTCGACCTGATATACATATGCACGCCCTGGCACCTCCATACCCCCATGGCCGTCTATGCCATGCGCAGCGGAAAGCATGCCGCCACCGAAGTGCCAGCCGCCCAGACACTAGAAGAATGCTGGCAGCTGGTGGAGACTTCCGAAAAGACCCGCCGTCACTGCATGATGCTGGAGAACTGCTGCTACGACTTCTTCGAACTACTAACCCTCAACATGGCGCGCAACGGGCTTTTTGGAGAACTGCTGCATGCCGAAGGAGCCTACATACACGACCTCAGCCACGACTACCTCTTCAACAAAGGCGGGTACAACGACATGTGGCGACTCAAAGCCAACATTAACAAACAAGGAAACCTCTACCCCACACATGGCCTGGGACCGATCGCCCAGTGCCTCAATATTGGAAGGGGAGACCGGATGGACTACCTCGTCAGCATGACGACGGCCGACCTTACGCTGGCCCCCCTGGCTGACGAGATGGCCGCCAAAGACGAATTCTTCAAGGCCTATAAGGGAAAATCGTATCGGGGTAACATGAATAATACGACCATCCGCACGGTCAAAGGCCGAACGATGATGCTGCAGCACGACGTATCCTCCCCCCGCCCCTACTCTCGGATACATCTGCTGAGTGGCACCAAGGGTATGGTCAGCAAATGGCCTGCCCCCCAACGCATCGCCCTGGGTCATGCCTGGATGAAAGAGGAACAGGTGAAGGAGCTGGAGGCCAAGTACACTCCGCCCATCATCAGGCATATCGGTGAGATCGCCAAGAACATCGGAGGACATGGCGGCATGGACTTCATCATGGACTGGAGGCTGATCGATTGCCTCCGCAATGGCCTACCCTTAGATCAAGACGTCTACGATGCGGCCGCCTGGAGCTGCATTGTGCCGCTGAGCGACACCTCTGCGAAAGCCCGATCCAAGGCGGTCGACATCCCTGACTTCACCCGCGGCGCCTGGAAAACGAATACCCCGCATAGCCTGACACTCGAAGGGGGAGGAAATACTGCGGTGCGGACCTAGCCCGGAAGCGCTTCATAAACAAGGAAGACCCCCGCCATAGGAAATCCGCCTCCTGTCCCCATCAATAGGAGAGCATACCTAACAGCCAGTCGGGATGGATGCCCAATGCCACCACCAATAGAGCGGTGACCACCAGCACCGCCTGTAGGTCGGCGGATATGGCAGGGGGCATACTACTACCGGAACGGAAGTACATAGCCTGGATGATGCGGAAGTAGTAATAGACGCCTAACACGGCACAAAGCAGCGCTAGCACAGCCATCCAAATCATCTTCCCTTCCAGGAAAGTGGCCGCGATCATCTGGTATTTTGCAAAGAAGCCGCCCGTCAGCGGAATGCCGGCCAGGGAAAGCAGGAAGACCGTGATCAGCAGGGCCAGCAAGGGCTTTTGCCCGGCCAGTCCATTGAAGGCCTCAAAGCTGTGGTCTTTCATCCGAGCCAGTACGGCAAACACACCAATGGTCGAGAGGCTGTAGGCGACGGCATAGAACACGATGCCGGTACGGGCCGTCTGGTTCATTGCGAACAAGGCCAGCATCATAAAGCCTGCCTGTGCAATGCTCGAATAGGCCAGCATCCGCTTCACACTCTGCTGGAAGACGGCCGTGCCATTGCCGATGATCAGCGTGGCTGCCGTGAGAAAGGCCATCAGAAGTCGCCAGTGCTCGTGAAGACGTCCGAGGCCGTCCTGGAAGAGCCGGAAGAAGGCGAAGAAGGCCGCCCCTTTGACAATCGTCGCCATAAAGGAAGTGTACACCGTCGGCGTGCCGTCGTAGACATCCGGTGTCCAGAAATGGAAGGGGGCTGCAGAGACTTTAAAAGCCATCGACACCATCAATAGCACAATGCCTGCGGTCATCAGGGGCGAGAGGGCCTCCAGGCCGATGTTCAGTGCATCGAGGTGGAAGGAGCCACGGGTTCCGTAGATCAGGGCGATTCCCATGAGCATGAGGCCGGTAGAAAAGGCCCCCATCAGGAAGTATTTCAGAGAGGCTTCATTGCTGCGGAGGTTCTTTTTGTCGCTGGCAGAGAGGATGTACAGGGGAATGGATAGAATCTCGACCCCCAGAAACAACATCAACAGGGAGCGGTAGCCTGCCACTATGCAAATGCCGGTCATCACAAAGAAATGCAAGGCCAGTGGGTCTGAGATTGGAGACCCGCCTTCAGACATTGGCTCCACGGAGAGCAGCAGGTAGAGCAAGGCGCAGCCAGACATCAGCAGAATGAAGAGGCTCTCATAGGTGCCGAAAAGCAGCATGCCACCTGCCGTGGAGTCGGAGAGCAGGGAAAAGCCTATAAAGTCCAGCCATGCCGCCCCAGTGAGCAAGGTCATCCCCAGTATCGCCAGACGGCCATGCATGCGGGCACTGGGCGTAGCCAAGCCTGTGAACATCATGACCACTCCCCAGAGTGCCGATAGGATCATTGCATTCATACGTTCCGTTCAGGTTGTTATCTGTTATATGCGGTCCTTAGCGGGTCAGCACCCTTTTCAGGATCAAGTCGGAGGTCTGCTCTACGAGCGACAGCATCGGCTCGGGATGCACGCCGCAGAAAAGGATCGTCAGCACGATCAGCGACAGGAGGATGCGATGCCGCAGCGAAATGTCTGCAAAGTTTTCCGTCATTGTGTTCGTGCCTCCCAGGAAGACATTTCGGATCATGTTCAGCATGTAGACGGCCGAGAGGATGATGCTAAGGCCGGCAGCCCCCGCATACCAGGGATTGTGCCGATAGAGGCCGTTGAACATAAGGAATTCTCCTACGAAGGCATTGGTGAGCGGCAGTGCGATGTTGGCCAGGGCGATGACCGTCAGCAGGATGGCCAGGGACGGGGCCTTCTGAGCCAACCCTCCGAGCGCAGAGATCTTGCGCACACCCAGCTGTGCCTCTATGCGTGCAACTACCATCCACAGGCCTATGATGTTGATGCCATGGTTGAACATCTGCACCAAGACCCCATGCCAGGCCTCTGCCTGCACCGTAAAGACGGCCGCTGCCATCAGTCCGATGTGGGCGATAGAGGAGTAGGCCACCATCCGTTTGAGGTCGTCCTGCACCATCGCTATGCAGGAGGCATAGACCATACCGACGATGCAGAGCAGGATGACCCACTCATCGAAGCGTTTGAAGGCATCGGGAAACAGCGGCAGCAGCCAGCGCATCAGCGCGAAGACGCCCATCTTGACCATGACACCGCTCAGTACCATCGTGACAGGGCTGTCCGACTGCTCATAGGCGTCGGGCTGCCAGGTATGGAAAGGGAAGATGGGCATCTTGATGGCGAATGCCAGAAAGAAAGCCCAGAATAGCCAGGCCTGCTCTGCAGGGTCCAGGTTTGCCCGGTAGAAGCTTGCCAGGGAAAAACTCTGATCGGCCGTGCGCATCTGGATCCAGAGGATGCCAGCCAGCATCAGCACGGAGCCCGCAAAGGTGTAGAGGAAAAACTTGAAGGCCGCCTGCACCCGCCGCTCACCGCCCCAGAGGGAGGCAAGGAAGTAGACAGGAATGAGGGCCAGCTCCCAGAAAAAGTAAAAGCCGAGGGCGTCGATACAGAGGAATACACCATTCAGCCCGGTCTGCGCCAGCAGCATCAGGCCGTAGAAGACATGCGGCCGGTCGCGGGGGCTCCCCAGGCTGAACGCAAGAATCAACGGAAAAGAAACCGCATTGAGCAGGCAGAGGATCCAGGAGATGCCATCAAGCGACAAGGTAAAACTGCTGCCGATGTCGGGCAGCCAGACATAACTCACCTGTGTTAAGGCATAGTGCTGCGCGCCCTGGAAGAACAGGCTGGCGACTGTGACTCCGAAGGTGATCAACGAAGACAACAGGGCCCAACGGCCGGCTACTCCCTCCCTGCGCAGGAAGAAGGCCAGCAACGCGCCCAGCAGCGGTAGCCATATCAGAAGGGCAGGGAAGTTGTCGAATGCCGTTAGCATAGCCGATAGTTTAAGGCTTCCAGAACATCTGCACGATGAAGAAGAGGACCATACAGAAAACCATGATAAAGAGATAGGAGCCCACCTGCCCGCTCTGCAGCAGACGCAGCTGCCGGGAGATGTATTGCACGCCACGCCCGATGCCGTTGACCAAACCATCGATGATATTGCGCTCTAGGATGTCGGAGAGATAGCGGGATATCGCCTGCAGCGGCCGTACCACGAGCCAGGCGTAGCATTCATCCAGCAGCCATTTATTGTCGAGCAGGGCGGCAAGGCCTGTGGAAGGCTTCTCTTCCGTTGAGGGTGACTGGGAAAACCGTCTCCAGGCAAAGGCCACCACGGCCAAGATCGCCAGCGTGCTGCCACCCATCAGGGCCCACTCTGTGGCATGGCTGAGGTGTGCGACGTTCAAGGCTTCCCCATCATCGCCTGCCAGCACGGGCGCCAGGTATGCAGCGAGCCGGTGTGCACCGGGCCAGATGACTTCAGGGATTCCCAGCCAGCCTCCGGCGACAGAGAAGACGGCCAGCACCATCAGCGGCAGGGTCATTGCCATCGGGCTCTCATGCACGTGGGCTGCCTGCTCGGCTGAACCACGGAAGGCACCCCGAAAGGTCATGGCATAGAGGCGGAACATATAAAAGGCGGTCATCAAGGCACCGGCCAGTCCGAAGAGGTAATAGGCAGGATGCTTGGCGAGGGCAGCCATAAGGATCTCGTCTTTGGAGAAAAAGCCGGAGAAAGGCGGAAGGCCGGAGATGGCCAGGCATGCCAACAGAAAAGTTAGATGTGTCACTGGCATCCGAGCGGCGAGGCCGCCCATGCGGCGGATGTCCTGCTCGTGGTGCATCGCATGGATGACGCTGCCGGCGCCCAGGAAGAGCAGGGCCTTGAAGAAGGCATGGGTCATGACATGGAAGACGGCACCCGTATAGGCGCCAACACCCAGCCCTAGAAACATGTAGCCAAGCTGGCTGACGGTAGAATAGGCAAGCACTTTTTTGATGTCGTGCTGCCGAAGGGCAATACTGGCGGCCAACAGGGCAGTAGCCAGCCCTGTCACAGCGATCACCGTTTGTGTGATCGGCGCCAGGTTGAAAAGCACATGGCTGCGGGCGATCATATAGATGCCGGCCGTGACCATGGTTGCTGCATGGATGAGTGCCGAGACAGGCGTAGGACCCGCCATGGCATCCGGCAGCCAGGTGAAGAGCGGGATCTGTGCCGACTTGCCAGTCGCCCCTACAAACAGCAGCAATGTGATACCGGTCAATACGGCGGCTGTAGCCTCCGGAGCCTGCTCAAAGACACCAGAGAACTCGGCCGTACCGAAACGTGCCAGCATCCAGAAGACGGCCAGCAGGAAGCCTAGGTCTCCGATGCGATTCATCACAAAAGCCTTCTTGGCTGCGTCGTTGTACGCAGGATTCCGAAACCAGAAGCCGATCAGCAGGTAGGAGCAGAGACCTACGCCCTCCCAACCGATAAACATGGTGACAAACCCAGCGCCCAGCACAAGTACCAGCATGGAGAAGACGAACAGGTTGAGATAGGAAAAATAACGGGCATAGTCTGACGTCGCCTCCTCCTGCATGTAGGCCGTGGAATAGAGATGGATGAGCGAGCCGACACCGGTGATGATGAGCAGGAAAAGGACAGACAATCGGTCGACCAGCAAAGAAAAGGGGATCTTTACCCGGCCGGTGTCAATAAAGTCTGCCAGTTTGACCGTCTGAGGCAGAAAACCCTCCGGGAGCGTCTCGAAGAATAGGGAAAGAGAGATCCCAAAGGCCAGGAGAACCGTTCCCACACCTATCACAGACACAGCTTTTCGGGAAAAGGCCTTCCGTCCAAGGCCATTGAGCAAAAAGCCTAGGAGCGGCAGCAAAGGCACCAGGTAGATAAATCGGATCATATGTGTTGGGGACTTGCCCCTTTTATAGTTGACAGACGGCCTGCAGGGCTCCAAGCGATAGGCGACCGCTCAGTACTTGAGGCGGTTGAGGAAGTTTATATCGACGGAACGGATGTTCCGATACAACATGACGATGATGGCGAGTCCGACCGTGACTTCGGCCGCTGCGACTACCATGATGAAAAAAACCAGGATCTGGGCCTCCGCTCCCGCCTTGGAAGTGGGATCCAGCAACACGGCCGCAGTGTGATGCATCCGCGAGAACGCCACTAACAAGAGGTTGACAGCATTTAGCATCAGCTCGATGCACATAAAGACGATGAGTGCATTGCGCCGGGCTAACACCCCCGCCACGCCGATGCTGAAGAGGGCCAGGGAGAGGAATAAGTAGTAGTTGATAGGCATGGGATGCGAATTCGTGGGGGATGCTAGTTCATGTCAATGGCGCTTTCCGATCATCACGGCACCGACCATGGCGCTGAGGAAGAGGACGGAGCTCAGCTCAAAGGGTACCACGTAGTCTGTGAATAGGATCGAGCCCAACCTTGCCACCAGGCCGATGTTGCCTTCCGGCGCAGACACCTGCAGCGAGCGGAGTTCAGACTCGCGAAGGGCTGCCACCAGCACCAGCAGCAGGCTTCCACCCGCCAGTGTGCCGGCCAGCCGCATCCGGTTGCCATGGTGCGGCTCGGCGTCCGACTGCGTATTCATCAGCATGATCACGAACAGGAACAGCACCATGATCGCGCCGGCATATACAATCATATTCACAATGGCGAGAAACTGAGCGTTCAGCAGGATGTAGTGCCCCGATATCGAGAAGAAGACCAAAACCAGCCACAATACGCTGTGGACGGGATTTCGGCTGGTGACCATCATCAGAGCACTGAGGATCGACAGGGGCGTCAGAAACCAGAAGAGCAGATGAGAGGTGTTCATGTGCGTCCGTATGCGTCATGATGTTCTTGCCGACGAGGGCTGGCGGCCTTCGTTGGGGCCCTGGGCTTGCGCGTAGGCTTCTGGCTCACCTACTGGGTCAGGAATCAGCAGGTCAGGCTTGCCATAGATGAATCCCTTGCGAGTGAAGTTGGCAGGGGCAAAGGTCTCCGAGAGATAGATGGCATCTTTGGGGCAGGCTTCCTCACAGAGCCCGCAAAATATGCAACGAAGCATATTGATCTCGTACTTGGCAGCGTATTTCTCCTCGCGGTATAGATGCTCCTCCCCTTTTTGGCGCTCTGCCGCTTCCATGGTGATGGCCTCCGCCGGACAGGCGACGGCGCAGAGGCCGCAAGCTGTACAGCGCTCTCTTCCCTCCTCGTCGCGGTTCAACACATGCAATCCCCGGAAGACGGGGCTGAAGGGCCTTTTCTCTTCTGGGTACTGCACGGTCGCCTTCTTCTGGAACATATGCCGGAAGGTGATTGCCATCCCCCGGAGGATGGAGGGAATGTATAGCCTCTCGAGGAAGCTCAGGGGCTTGGCATCCACCTGCTTGGCTCTATTTGTCAGCGGTTGCACCATCGTTCATCATTGTATGTTGGTCGCATAGAGAGCTGCCTGCTCCCTCTTTTCTCAACGGTTCATCAACAGGATGACAGCACCGGTGATTAGCATGTTCGCCAGGGCTAATGGCAGGAGTTTTTTCCAGCCGAGCTGCATGAGTTGATCGTATCGAAAGCGAGGGATGGTCCAGCGGATCCACATGAATAAAAACAGGAAGAAGACAATCTTGGCCAGCAACATCAGCGTGCCAAGGATGGCGGTCAGGTTGGCACCTATCTGCACTGCTAGACTGGCTTCGTCTACAAAGGGGATATCGTAGCCGCCGAAGAAGAGTGTAGACACGACTGCGGAGGAAACGATCATATTCACATACTCGGCGAACAGGAAAAAGCCGAGTTTGAGAGAGGAGTATTCCTGATGATAGCCCATGTTGAGCTCACTCTCGGCTTCTGGCAGGTCGAAGGGAGTCCGGTTGCACTCGGCAAAGACGCAGGTCAGGAAGATAAGAAATCCCAGGGGCTGCACGAAGATATTCCAACCCAGTAGTCCACCCCACGAGCCGGTCATCTGCTGCTGTACGATGTCGCACAGGCTCATGGTGCCGGTGACCATGAGCAAAGCGATCAGGCTGAGGCCCATGGCCAACTCGTATGAAATGATCTGTGAGGCGCCCCGGATGGCGGCGAGCAGGGAAAACTTGTTATTGGAGGCCCAACCTCCGATCATGATGCCAAAGACGCCGAGGCTGACGACGGCGAAAACATAAAGAATGCCGATGTCGGGGTTGGCGATGGTAAGGGATACTTTCCTACCAAAGACCTCAAGCTCGCTGCCCCAGGGCACGACGGCCCCTGTGATCAGCGCCGTGAACATGGCGACGAAAGGCCCGAGGATAAACAGCACGCGGTTGGAGGCTAAGGGTATGAGTTCTTCTTTGAAAAAGAGTTTGACACCGTCAGCCAGTGGCTGGAGCAGGCCAAAGGGGCCTGCCCGGTTAGGGCCGTATCTGTCTTGCATGAAGCCTGCCACTTTTCTTTCTGCAAAGGTGGTATAAAGGGCGATGCCCAGCAGGGCAAAGACCACGACAGCCACCATCGTCAGCTTTTCCAGGAATAATCCAGTGTCTATGGATAGGAATTGCATGCAGCCAGGTTTAGGATTTCTTGTCGGTGTCGAAGGTGGCGGAGGTGGCGGGGCCGGGGATGGCACTCAAGGCGACCTCGGGACGGTTGACTTCGCTGATGGAGTGAATATCCATAAGCAGCTTGGGGGACCGGCCGTCATGGACGGCAGAGAAGATCTCTGTCGGCCTTTGCAGACCCACATAATGACCTTGTGATATGACGGAATGCCGGTCGACCTTGGAGGGCCCTTCCACGATCCAGTCGCTTGCTTTCTTTTTTTCAAAACGGCAGGTGTTGCAGATCCAGTCTTCCACTTCCCCCCATTGATCCTTCCGGGCGGTGACACGCAGGACTTCCTCGCCTCGCTGCCAGAGCGTTACTCGGCCTTTACAGGTAGGGCAGTCGCGGTGGGCATCTACCGGCTTGGTGAACCACACCCGGTTCTTGAAGCGAAAGGTGCGGTCGGTCAGCGCGCCCACCGGGCACACGTCTATGACGTTGCCGATGAAGTCATTGTCCAGGGCCTTTTCTATATAGGTGGCGATCTCGGCATGGTCTCCCCTGCCGAGCACCCCATGCGCGCGTCCGTCGGTCACCTGCTCGGCTGTCTGCACGCAGCGGTAGCAGAGGATGCAGCGGGTCATGTGCAGCTGAATATAGGGGCCCAGGTCGTGCTTGTCGAAGGTACGGCGATGGAACTCGTAGCGGGTACCTTCTTTGCCATGGACATAGCTGAGATCTTGCAGATGGCATTCGCCAGCTTGGTCGCAGATGGGGCAGTCGAGCGGGTGGTTGATCAGCAGGAACTCGACGACGCCATTGCGGGCATCCAGCACGCGGTCGCTTGTGATGTTCTTCACTTCCATCCCGTCCATGACACCTGTCCGGCAGCTGGCCACCAGCTTAGGCATCGGACGCGGGTCTGCCGTACTGCCTTTGCTCACCTCTACCAGGCAGGTACGGCATTTGCCGCCGCTGCCCTTAAGTTTGGAATAGTAGCACATGGCGGGGGGCGCCACGTCTCCACCGATCAACCGGGCGGCCTGCAGGATGGTAGAGCCCTGCGGTACTTCGACCGGGATGTTGTCGATCGTGACTTTCAGCATCTTCACTTCTTCTGCCATAGTCAGTTTCTCTTTTCCTTGGCCAGGGGAAGGTCTCCCCAGGCCGGAGGGTGGGGGTCAGGCCGATACTAATTCATCGGCATATTGCGCGAGGCCGTAGTTGCGGCGAAGGCATTCTTCGGGCGCTGTTACATGCCATGCGAACTCATCTCTGAAATGGCGGATGGCGGCCGCCACGGGCCAGGCAGCAGCATCTCCCAGCGGGCAGATGGTATTGCCTTCTATACGCCGCTGGATATCCCAGAGCAGGTCGATGTCTTCCATCCTGCCTTTGCCATGCTCCATGCGGTGAAGGATCTTCTCCATCCAGCCGGTGCCTTCCCGGCAGGGGGAACACTGGCCGCAGCTCTCATGGCGGTAGAAACGGGCGAGGGTGAGCGTATGGCGCACCACGCATTGGTCTTCGTCGAGCACGATGAAACCGCCCGAGCCCATCATAGAGCCCGTCTGGAAGCCGCCATCGGAGAGGCTCTCATAGGTCATCATCCGTTTTTCCCCCTTGGCGGTCCGCAGCAGCAGGTTGGCCGGTAAGATGGGTACGGAGGAGCCACCAGGAATGCAGGCTTTGAGGCGCTTGCCGCCGGCGATGCCTCCACAATACTCATCGCTGTAGATGAATTCTTCCACAGAGATGGTCATGTCTATCTCATAGACGCCGGGCCGGTTGATGTTCCCACAGGCGGAGATGAGCTTCGTGCCGGTCGACTTACCGATGCCGGTCTTAGCATATTCCTCGCCTCCCAGCTGCAGGATGGGCACCACCGCCGCCAGCGTCTCGACATTATTGACGACGGTGGGGCAGTCCCACAGGCCTTTGACGGCTGGAAAGGGCGGCTTGATGCGGGGGTTGCCGCGCTTCCCTTCCAGGCTTTCGATGAGGGCGGTCTCCTCCCCGCAGATGTAGGCACCGGCGCCTCGCTGAACATAGATTTGGCAGTCGAACCCACTGCCCAGAATATTCTTCCCCAGCCAGCCATGAGCATTGGCTTCTGCAATGGCCTGGTCCAGGATGTCGACGATCCAGGCATATTCGCCCCGGATATAAATGTACGTGCGATGACTCCCTAGTGCCCAGGATGCCGCAATGAGCCCTTCAATGAGCAGGTGTGGGAGGAATTCCATCAGATAGCGGTCTTTGAAGGTGCCGGGTTCGCTTTCGTCGGCATTGCAGACCAAGTAGCGGGGCACTCCCGCGGGCTTTGCGAGGAAGCTCCATTTCATGCCCGTAGGGAAACCGGCGCCTCCCCGGCCGCGGAGGCCGCTCTTTTTTACTTCTTCCACGACTTCTTCGGGCGTCATCCGCAAGGCTTTCTCCACGGCGGCATAGCCGCCATGCTGCCGATATACGTTATAGCTGCGTATCCCGGGTATGTCCGCTTTTTCCAAGAGTAATTTTCTTCCCATAATTATTCTTTTTCCAGGATGCCGGCTTTCGCCAGACCTCCTTCAGGCCATAGTCATGTTCCTGCACGCTTCGATGAGGGCATCCACTTTCTCGGGCGTCAGATGCTCCCGGTAATGCTTGCCCAGCTGCATCATCGGAGCATATCCGCAGGCACCCAGGCATTCGACCGTCTTGAGGGTGAAAAGTCCGTCGGGGGTGGTCTCCCCGACACCGATCCCTAGGCGGTGCTGGATATGCGCAATCAGCGCATCGCTGCCGTTAAGCATGCAGGGTCCCGTCTGGCAGACTTCAAACACATGCCGGCCGACCGGCTGCAGGTTGAACATCGAATAAAAGGTCGCAACCTCATATACTTCGATCGGCTCGAGCCCTAGCAGGGCCGCGGTCTCGTCCATCACCTCCGGACTCAGCCAGCCCTCTGACGCATCCTGTGCCATCAGCAGCACTGGGATCAGAGCGCTTTTCTGCTTTCCTTCCGGATAACGGTCCATGATCCGGGTGACTTCAACCTTCATCTCTTCTGTGAATTTCGACATGCTGTTCGTTTCTTTCATTTGCTGGCCTAGCCATCCCAATGCTGGAAAGGCCTGCCTTTCAAAAACTTAGGCATCCATCTCGCCGGCAATCAGGTTGAGCGAGCTCATGGTGATGACGGCATCACTGAGCATGCTTCCCTGAACGATCTCCTCATAGGCCTGGTAATAGATGAAGCAGGGCCTCCTGAAATGCAGCCGGTAGGGCGAGCGGCCCCCATCGCTGATCAGATAGAAGCCAAGCTCTCCATTGCCACCTTCGACGGCCAAGTAGACTTCCCCGGCGGGGATGTCCACCTCTCCCATCACAATTTTGAAATGCCAGATCAGGGCTTCCATCTTAGTGTAGACCTCTGATTTCTGGGGGAGGTAATATTCCGGCACCTCGGCATGGTAGACGCTGGCGTCGGGCCCATTCATATCCTGGATCTTGCGATAGGCTTGTTCGATGATGGAGAGCGACTGCCAGATCTCTTCTGTGCGGACCATGAACCTGTCGTAATTATCACCCGTCGTCCCGACGGGGATGCGGAAGTCGAAATCGCCATAACTGCAGTAGGGTTCATGGACACGGACGTCGTAGTCGACCCCGGCAGCGCGGAGGTTGGGGCCGGTGAACCCGTAGTTCAGGGCCCGCTCAGCGCTGATGGCGCCGGAGCCACGGGTCCGTTCGTAAAAGATGCGGTTGCGAACGAGCAAGGTCTCCAATTCTTTCTGCGCCTTGGGATATTCTTTGAGAAAGCGTTCCAGCTTCTCCCAGGCGGCCGGCGGAAAGTCGCGCTCGAAGCCACCGATCCTACCCATGTTGGTGGTCAGCCGGGCCCCGCAGATCTCCTCATATATCTCATATACAAGTTCGCGGAATTGCATCACGTAGAGGAAGCCAGTGAAGGCGCCGGCATCGACCCCTACGATGGATGTGCAGATGAGGTGGTCGGTGATGCGGGCCAGCTCCATGACGATCACGCGGAGGTAGTCGACCCGCTTCGGCGTGTGTATCCTTAGCAGCTTCTCGCAGGTCAGGTGCCAACCCATGTTGTTGATGGGGGCGGAGCAATAGTTCAGCCGGTCTGTGAGCGTCGTAATCTGGTAGAGGGGGCGTCGTTCGGCGATCTTCTCAAAGGCCCGGTGGATGTAGCCGACCGTAGCTTCAGCCTTCACGATGCGCTCGCCATCGAGCTCCAGGATGTTCTGGAACACGCCATGTGTGGCAGGATGGGTCGGGCCAAGGTTGAGCGTGGTGGTCGTCCTTCCTATTGATCCTTCGGGCAGCTTGATATGATTCGTTTCTGACATATCATGATTTGGTGGGCTAGCGCCCGGTGTCTTATCCCCGGCCGAACATCTCATCGTCCTTGTCGATCCGTGTCTGGTCTTCGAGGGGGAACTCCTTCCGCAGGGGGAAGTAGTCCATCTCATCGACGTTGAGGACACGCTTCAGGTTAGGATGCCCGATGAAATGCACGCCGTAGAAGTCGTAGGTCTCCCGCTCCATCCAGTTGGCCGAGGAGAAGATCCGGGTGGCGGTGTAGACGTCGGGCTGGGTGACCGGGGCGTAGAGCTTCATGCGCAGCCTGCGATTGGCGACGAGGTTGTGCAGGTGGTAGACGACACAGAGTTCTTCCCCGGCCCGGTCAGGATAGTGCACGGCGGTGAGGTCTGTGAGGAAGCGGAAGGCCAGCGATTCGTCATCGTACAGGAAACTCAACACCTTCAGGTTCATATCCCGCGGGACGCAGAAGGTGAGGATGCCATGCGGCTGGGCCCATTCGGTCAGGCTGTCCCCAAACTTCTCGGTGAGCTTCTCGCGTACAATATCTGATGTGAGTGTCATAGCCATCTAGAAGGGTCTTGCGTCATTCGATGCCGTACGACTCCATCAGGGCCTTGTAGGATTCTTCGTTGCGCCGGCGTAGGGGCTCGTTGTGGATTAGGTCTTGTATCCGCAGCACGCCGTCGATGATGGCTTCGGGGCGGGGCGGGCAGCCGGGGACATAGACGTCCACCGGCACGACTTGGTCGATGCCCTGCAGCACAGAATAGGAGTCGAAGATGCCACCGCTGGAGGCACAAGCGCCGACGGCGATCACCCACCGGGGTTCTGCCATCTGTAGGTACACCTGCCGCACCACGGGACCCATCTTCTTGGCGATGGTACCCATGACCATAAGGAGGTCGCATTGCCGTGGGGTGAAGCCTAGTCGCTCGGCGCCGAAACGGCCAAGGTCATAGGTGGAGGCCATGGTGGCCATGAACTCGATGCCGCAGCAGCTGGTGGCAAAGGGTAGTGGCCAGATGGAGTTCTTCCGAGCTAAGCCAACGACCTTGTCGAAGGAGGTAGCAAAGAATCCATCACCCATATGCCCTTCCGGCATGGATGCCTGGTTGATGCCCCAGTCGTTGGTGCTCTTCTCGTGGAGGTTGAACCTTACCGGGCGTGCCATAGGATGCGGTTTAGGATGCTATTAAAGACTGTCGGAGACATAACAACCCACGGGTTGGAAGGTTTGACGCGTTTCTGTGATTCCGAGCCATCAGTCCTCCCATTGCAGCGCTTTCTTTCGAATGATGTAGATGAATCCTGCCAGAAATAAAGAGACAAAGAGAACGACTGCCCAAAAACCCTCCCATCCCAAGGCCCGAAAATTGACGGCATAGGGATAGAAGAAGATGACTTCCACGTCGAAGAGGACGAACAGGATCGCCACGAGAAAATACTTGATCGCCATGGGCTGGCGTGCATTCCCTTGCTGTTCGATGCCGCTCTCGAAGGTCTGTAGCTTGTCGGAGGTCCTACGCTTAGGTCCGAGGAGGTGGGAGAACGTCAGCATCACCGACACGAATAGGAAGGCGAAGAGGATCTGCAGGCCGATGGGGAAGTAGTCGCCGGAGGTGCTTTCCGCCACCGCGGGGAGGGCTGGAGACTGCAGGAGAATGATAGCTGGCATGGGGTTTCTAACGATGGCGCAAAAATACAGTCACCTGCTTGAAAAACAAGAAAGCCATAGAAAGAAACAGGCCCGGACAGGGATCTAATATCCTTGTCCGGGCCCGGTCAGCATGCAGCTTTTGAATGATTTATGGTCGGCTCCCTCCCGGCTTGACGGGTGGGTTCTCCACAGCCGATTTGGCACCCGAGGGCTGCGCACGGCTGGCGGCCTTTTGGAGAATCTCTTTGTTCTTGGCGGCATCGGCATTTGTAGGGTCCACTTCCAGCAGCTTTTCTAGGAAGGCGATGGCGCCTGGGAAGTCTTTTTTGAGATTGGCGGTATAGCCAGCCATATATCCCAGTGCTGTGACCAGGGTATTCTTGTTTTTGAGCCGGTCCTTTTCGGCCAGTTCAATGAATTTCTGGCAGTCGGGGATGGCAAGCCCCTGCTCCATAGTGGAGTCTATGACGGAAAGCGCCCGGAAGCTCCAGTAATAGCCATAGACTTCTTCCGGGTAGTTGGAAGCATATATTTTAAACACACTGTCGGACCGCTGGAATTCCCCGGCACGGAAGTTTTCAAAGCCAGCATTGTAGAGGTCTGCCTTCCCGGGCTTGGGATTGACTATAAGCACGCGGGTGAACCATTCTGCAGCTTTGGATTGGTTCTTCACGCCTTTGAAGAAATTAGCCGCCTTGCGGGTATAGTCGATTTTGTTCTTCAGGGCCGTATCCGCCTCGATGGCCTTTCCAAAATACTCATCTACCTGCGCCTGACGGGTGGGGAACTTGGCACAGTTGAGGGCCATAACAACGAAGTTGTCGGATAAGACCTGGTCGGGACGGGCCACCGAGAAAAACTTCTCCAGCAGTTCGACCGTCTTCACCGAATCCTTCTTCTTTTCATAGGAATAGGCCTGGAGACGGTAGAGACGTGCATCGGCCATATCGCCCTGGGCAGAAAGTAGCTGCTGGGCTTTTTCGATGGCTTTGTCGAACTCGCTGGAGGCATATAGCAGGCTGGCTTCTTCGTAATCGAGGGCCGGTCCTGAATCGGCATTGGACTTGTACTGGTTAAAATATGCGGTGGATTTGTACACGTCGCGGGAAAAGAAGAATACGTAGAGATCGTAATAGGCCGGAGCATAGGCGGCGTCTAGGGCAACGGACTCCTCGAAGTTCTTCAGAAATATTTCCCGCTGCTCGTTGCCCTGGGTGAGATATACCTTGGCGATCTTGTATTTAGCGGCGGCGTGTTTAGGGTCTGCGAGCAGGGCATTTTCATAGGAAGTGACGGCATTGCCGCCGTCCATGAGTTTCCGGTAGGAATCGCCGAGGAGGATGAACACCTCGGGGGCTTTGCTGCCCTTCTTCTGCGCGTCATAGATGGCTGTGGCCATCTTCAGCTTCTCGATGCCATAGGCTGCATCTCCGCTTTTCTCCAGGTTGGCCCGTCCGATGGCTGCAATCACGGCGATGTCTTTGCCTTTGCTGAGGCTGAGGGCCGTCTCGAAGCGCTGGCGCGCATCGTCTTTCTTCCCTTCGCTGAGCTCTGCCTGACCTATGCCTGCCAGCAGCAGCGGGTGAGCGGCGTTGGCCCCTTCTAGCCCTTTTTGCAGGACTGCCTTGGCGGCGGCGGGGTTGTACAGGCTGAACTCTGCCTGAGCGAGCCAGTAGACCGCGTCAGCGTCGGCAGGGTTTGCCGCCACCAGTTTCTGCAACATGTCACGGGCGCTCTGAAAGCGCTCATAGTAGAGCAGCTTGCGGGCTTCAGGGACGGATTGGGCCGCCAGGCTCAGGGATAATACCAAGGTGGAAGCGAGGAGGCGGAAACGAAAAGGGATCATACGTATCATTTCGATTGAGGATAGAGATAAAGATAGGGATTTATCGGGCTAACTTGACTCTTTCAGGTTTACTCGGCGGACCTGTAGCGACTTCCATTCAGGTACCAAATAGGCACGTTTGAAGATAAGCTGCCCCTTCTCGTGTTTCAAGAAATTGACGAAGCCCCGACCCAGTCCTGAGAAGTTTTCTTTCAACACATAATACAATTCCCTGGTCAGTGGGTATCGGCCAAGGGCGATGTTGGCCTGATACGGGCGGACGTAGACCTCCTCCTCGCAGTTGGCGCATTGCAAAGCGGCTATACGCACTTTTTGCTGGAAGCTGAGCTGGGCTGTATCCTCCGGGTTGCCGATCCATTCGACGCCAATATAGCCGATCGCATCGGCATGGTTTGAGACGTACTCGATGACGCCCTCGCTGGTGCGGGCGGCCACGACAGATGACCCGAAAGGCTGACCCCGCAGCACAGAGTCCAAGAGATAGCGGACAGTACTCGTCGCCACCGTGCCATCCATCACCTGCTGATACCTGCTGCCGGAACTGCCGTTCAGCATCGAACGGATATCGGAAACAGAGAACAGACTGTCGCGGCTCTTGTGGTTGACGATGACGGCAATCGCATCCCGTGCGATAGAACCAAAGCGGGGTCGGAACTGCAAGGTATCCTCATAGAAGGCTTCTTCCGACTCGCTGAGCCCCCGGGTGATGATGACAAGCCGGGTGCTGTCGTTCACCAGGTCTTTGAGGCACTCCGCCTCCGGCTTGTAATGGGGTACGATGCGCGCCTCCGGGTAAAGCGACATGAAGACCTGTATCTGAGAATCCATCACTGGACGGAACGACTCGTCGATGCTCACATGAATGGTCCCGGAGGTGAGGGTATCATCGCCTGCGACATATCTTGGCCTCTTCCCCGTCTCGCAGCCGCTGAGGAGACAGCCGAAGAGGCAAAGGATGATATGGTACACATAGGACCTCATCTTGGATGTGTGTTACGCCCTGCTTTACCTGATAGCCGACTGGATCCCGCGCCATAATCGGAGTAGACCGTACACGATACAGGCGCCACCAAAAAAGCCTGAAAGGCCCGGACCTACCGCTAAAGGGATGCCGAATCGCTCATGGCCCAGGAAAAGTACGCCCATGAAAGTCCAAAGCAAGCCCATGGAGAGGTTATAGACCATCGCCATCGAAGGCGTCCGCTTCGGCTTTTCAGGAGTGGTTTCAGGTTGTTCCATGGCCATATTAAGATGTAAGGGCAAAATAGGGATATTTTTTGCTGCCAAGGCGCTGGGTCTTTCACAAATGATGCGCAGGCTGCCATTTTCCATAAACAGGCCGGCAGCATATTGTATCTTTACAAATAGGTAATTAACACCCGCATGAGGATCCTGATGGTATGCTTAGGGAATATATGCCGAAGCCCCATCGCAGAAGGCATCCTTCAGGAAAAAGCCTGGAGGGTGGGGCTGCTATGGACTGTCGAGAGTGCCGGCACCAATGGATACCACGATGGGCAACCCCCACACCCGCTCTCCCGAAAAGTGTCGCTTTTCCATGGCATTGACATCAGTCAACAACGGTCGCGTCGTTTCCGGGCAGACGACTTTGAACGGTTCGACCACATCTACGCCATGGCCAGTGACGTCCTTCTGGAAATCCGGCGCATCGCAGGCCGACGCTTCGACCCGGCACGGGTCGATCTGCTGCTAAATGTCCTCCACCCGGGAAAGGATAGAGATATCCCAGACCCCTGGGGTGGTCCGGAATCCGGCTACCACGATGTCTTTCAACTCGTCGATGATGCCTGCACTCGGCTGGTGGAAGCCCATACTGATAAACCTTTAGGAAAAAGATGATCAAGCCCACCCTGCCCCAAGGCACGCGCGACTTCCCCCCGCAGACACTGCGGAAAAGGCAGTACGTACTCCAGACCATCCGAGAAGTCTTCGAACGCTCTGGCTTCCAGCCACTGGAGACGCCCGCCATGGAAAACCTAGACACGCTGCTCGGGAAATACGGCGAAGAGGGCGACAAACTCATCTTCCGCATCCTCAACAATGGTCTCGACAATCCTGGCAAGCACGACCAGGCGATGGCAGGATTCCACCAGGTGCTGGAAGGACAAAATAGCCGTGCCGTCACCGAGCGTGCTCTTCGGTACGACCTCACCATCCCCTTTGCCCGATTCGTAGCGATGAACCACGGCCAGCTGTCATTCCCCTTCAAGCGCTACCAGATGCAACCGGTATGGCGGGCCGACAAGCCGCAGAAAGGCCGCTACCGGGAGTTCTGGCAATGTGATGCAGACGTTGTCGGCAGCCCGTCCCTGCTCTATGAGGCCGAACTCTCAGAGATCTACCTAGAGGCTTTCCGGCGTCTGGGCATAGCGGTACAGATACGCATCAACCACCGCCACATCCTGGCGGCCCTGGCAGAAGCCTGCGGCGGTGGACGACTCACGGATATCACCGCGGCCATCGACAAGCTCGACAAGGTCGGCCTCGAAAAAGTCATGGAAGAGCTCGCCCGGAAAGGCTTCGACGACGCACAGTGCAGCATCATCCGTCAATACCTCTCCATCGAAGGCGACAACGAGGAGAAATTAACAGCCACGGCAGCGCTCCTGGGCACTCACGCCAAAGAAGGGCTCACCGATCTGCGATGGTTGCTGACATTCCTCCGCAGGCCGGACGGCTCCGACCCCCTAACGATCGACCTGACGCTGGCCCGTGGCCTAGACTACTACACCGGCATGATCTTCGAAGTCAAAGCCCTGGAGGCGGTGATGGGCAGCATCGGAGGCGGTGGTCGCTACGACGACCTCACCGGACTCTTTGGTGTCCCCGGCATTCCCGGCATCGGCATCTCCTTCGGAGTCGACCGCATCTGCGATGTCATAGAGGAGAAAGGGATGTTCCCCCCTTCCATTGCCGCAGGACCGGCAGTCCTCTTCTTCCATCTGGGAGAGGCCGAAGCGCGGCAGGCCTGGCAGCTGCTGCTGGCACTCCGCCAGCAAGGCACCGCCTGTGAAATGTATCCAGAGGCGGCCCGCTTCGACAAGCAGTTCAAATACGCCGAACGAAGACATATACCCTGCGTAGCCTTCCTCGGTGCCGAAGAGATCGCTGAGCAAACGGTGCGGTTGAAGACCTTGGCGACCGGCGAACAAGAAACCCTCTCCCGCGACGCGTTTTTGCAGCGCTTCGCCAGACCCTGACAACATCGCCCAAGCCTGCCCCCCTGGCCTAGGCAAGGATTCCCCGAGCCCCCGGTAGGCATGAACTATCTTTACACGATGAAAGCAGCGGCAAACCGGAATATCCGGGAGCTCAGCTTCGAAGAATTATCACAATTCCTTGAAGCATCCGGAGAGAAACGCTTTCGGGCAAAGCAGGTATGGGACTGGCTATGGAAGCATCACGCCCACAGCTTTGCCGATATGACCAGCCTCTCCAAGGAGTTGCGCGAACGGCTCGGCAATAGCTTCAGCCTGCCGGCACTGACGGTTGATGCTACGCAATACAGCACAGATGGCACCATCAAGTCGAGATTCCGCACCCACGACGGCCACCTCGTGGAAGGCGTGATGATCCCTTCCCCTGAACGCTTCACGGCCTGCGTCTCCTCCCAGATAGGTTGCAGTCTGACCTGCCGCTTCTGCGCAACCGGCTATATGGAGAAACGCCGCAACCTGCATGCAGATGAGATCGTTGATGAGGTCGTGCACATCGGCCGTCAATGTCAGACGATCCATGAACGCAAACTCACCAACATCGTCTTCATGGGCATGGGGGAACCCCTCCTCAACTACCGCAACGTGATGGCTGCCATCCAGCGCATCACATCGCCCGAAGGGCTGGGCATGAGCCCCCGCCGCATCACCGTCTCCACCGCCGGCATCGCCAAGATGATCCGGCAGCTAGGCGATGACCTGGTGCGCTGCAATCTAGCCCTCTCGCTACATGCCGCCAACGACACGAAGCGCCATGAGATCATGCCGATCAATGAGTCCAACAACATCCGGTCGCTCGTGGACGCACTGATCCATTTCTATCGCCAGACGGGCACCAAGGTCACCCTGGAGTACATCCTCTTCGACGGATTCAACGACAGCGCCAGCGATGCCGAAGAACTCACCCGCTTATACCGACAAGTGCCTGCCGACCTAGTCAACCTCATCGAATACAACCCCATAGACAAGGCTGACTTCCGCAAGCCCGACGAGCACAAGACGGCCACCTTCATGGCACAGCTGGAGATGAACCGTGTCAACGTACGCCTGCGCAGGAGCCGTGGCCGCGACATTGATGCCGCCTGCGGTCAACTCGCCAACAAGGACACTCAGGCCTTCTGAACCCTGCCAACAACCCCACATGCCCAAGACCAGCGGTTTCGACAAATTCATCACTCGGAAAAAAGGCAGCGTCATCAAAGAAGAGGCGCGGCAAGAGAAGCGTAGGGTAAAGAAGGCTAAATCCGATGCGATCGAGCTGCGCCGCCAGCGACCGTCACACCGCGATGTGAGGACCGAGGGCAGCCCCGCAGCCTCTGGCACGGGACCATACGCTAGGCCTCAGATCCTCCGAACCCAGAAGGCGGAGGAGAAGATGCCCCTGAACAAGTACATCGCCCACTGCGGCGTCTGCTCCCGGAGAGATGCCGCCGCTTTAGTGCGCGACGGAAAGGTAAAAGTCAATGGTACACCTGTATTAGAGCCGGGTTATAAGATGACTGAAACCGACAGCGTCACCGTCAATGGTAAAAAGGTCTTCCCCGCCCGGAACCTGGTATACATCCTGCTCAACAAGCCTAAAGACTGCATCACGACAGCCTCCGACACCCACGGCCGCAAGACCGTCCTCGACATCGTCCGCAACGCCTCCCCAGAGCGCATCTTTCCCGTCGGTCGCCTCGACCGCAACACCACCGGCGTGCTGCTGCTCACGAACGACGGCGAGCTCGCCCAAAAACTAAGCCACCCAAGCTATGAAGTGAGGAAGACCTACGAAGTACGGCTGGACAAGCCCCTGTCGAAAGCCGACTTTGAGAAAATCCTCGCAGGAGTAACCCTGGAAGACGGCCCTGTCCAGGTGGATGCCTTGGCGCATCCCGAAGCCAAAGACCGGTCAATCGTCGGCATAGAAATCCATAGCGGACGGAACCGCATCGTAAGACGTCTCTTCGAAGCCTTGGGGTATGATGTGCTGAACCTCGACCGAGTCGTCTTCGCCAACCTCACCAAGAAAAATGTAGACCGGGGCAAGTGGCGGTTCCTGCATGAGAAAGAAGTGCGACTCCTCAAGTTCCTCAACAAGTCGTTCATCCGCAAAGCACGACCTGACGCATCACTATGACCTTGGAGATCCTACTGGAGACGGACGACCTGGTGGTCGTCGCCAAACCTTCCGGGATGCTAACCCTTCCCGACCGTTTCGACGCCGCTCTAGCCTCTGTACGCGGACAGCTACAGCAACTCTACGGAGAAGTATTTACTGTACACCGGATCGATAAGGATACCAGCGGCCTACTCATCTTTGCCCGTCACCTGCAAGCCCAGCGTTTCCTCACCCAGCAGTTCGAAGAGCGGCTGGTACAGAAAACTTATCTTGGTCTAGTCATCGGAAGGGTAGCCGCCGATCAGGCCAGCTTTCAGGAACCCCTCGAGGAGCACCCCACGCAGAAAGGAAAGATGCGGGTAAGTCGTCACGGCAAGCCAGCCCTCACCCATAGCACCACCCTAGAACGCTGGGGTCGCTTCAGCTGGCTTTCGATCGACATCGAGACGGGAAGAACCCATCAGATCCGGGTACACCTTTCCCATGCAGGACACCCCATCGTTTGCGACCCACTCTACGGGACAGGGGAGCCTGTCCTGCTCTCCAGCATCAAAAAACATTATAAGCCTTCCGGCACCGAGCCCGCAGAACGTCCGATACTCGACCGGCTGGGGCTGCACGCATGGCGGCTTCGGGTCTCAGACCTGTCGGGCCAACCACTGCAGATAGAAGCCCCGCTCCCGCGAGATCTAGACGCCTGTCTGCGGCAGCTAAGGAAATGGCAGCGGCTGTGACGGCCGCCAAAACCTAGAAGCTGTCTGATGCATTGGGATGGATCAAGTCATGAAAGGAATGTACCTCCGAGCCCGGCCAGACCGCCGCTCTCAAATAGGCCTTTAACCAGCGTCTGGTGAAGGTGCTGGCAGTGTGTGTCGATCGGCTGCACAGGCAATGGGGACTGGGTGGTGGCTGGCCACCTGACGATCTTTGTTAGAGATGATGGTGAAGTCGGGCGCGAGGTCTCCCTGTCTTAATGACATAGTACATGACTTAGCACCCAAAATAGGAAGGGAATATCTATCTATTATATCAGTAGACTTTATACTTTCCCCTGCAGGGTCCCGCCACGGGTGAGGGCATCTTTGCCGAAGCGGGCCCGCACATCATCGATGGCGCGATAGAGGCCACTCTTGCGCAATGGATCTGAAAAGAGGTTGGTTTGTTGGGCCTGTGCGGTGAGCTCACTGAGGCGTACGCCGAGGAGGCGTACGGGCGTACCGGGCTGGTAAAGCTTCAGAAAGAGTTCGCGAGCGAAAGGGATGAGCTCGTCATCGAAAAAAGTGTAGGGAATAGAAAGCTGCCGTGTGGCGGTCTCAAAGCTGGGATGCCGGAGTTTGACTGCAATGCAGCCTGCCATCAGGTTCCGGGCGCGGACCTGTGCTGCTATCTTTTCCGTCATCCGCAGCAGCTCTGAGAGAAGGAAATCGGCATCGGATATGTTGGCCTCGAAGGTATGCTCGGTGGAGACAGACTTAGCGACATGATAGGGTTTTACCTCGCCCTCGTGGTGGCCGCAGGCCCTTCGGCGGAGCTCCTCCGCCCAGCACCCTAACAGGGAGGAAAGGGCTTGGCTGGGATAGCAGGACAGCTCGCCAAGGGTGGTGATGCCCAGTTCGAGCAACCGACGTTCGGCATGGGGCCCTACACCCGGCATCCTGCCGATGGGCAGGGGCGCTAGGAAGGCCGCTTCTTGGCCATGTGGGATGTACAGGTACCCATTGGGCTTGGCTTCATTGGTGGCCATCTTGGCGACCAGCTTGTTGGAGGACAGGCCAAAGGAGATGGGCAGGCCAGTTTGCCGGGTGATGCTTTCCCTCAGCTGGATGGTCCAGGCATAGACATCGTGAAATCGATCCATCCCGGTGAGGTCTACATAAAACTCATCGATGGAGGCTTTTTCAAACAGGGGGGCGGCAGCAGCGATGATGTCTGTGACTTGACGGGAATAATGGCTGTAGTCGTGGCGAGCGCCTGGCAAGACCAATGCCTGTGGGCAAAGCTGCAGGGCCTTCCCCATCGGCATGGCAGAACGAACGCCGAAGACCCGGGCCTCATAGCTGCAGGTAGTGACAACCCCCCGCGCACTACTCCCGCCCACGATCAGTGGTTGCCCGCGAAGGGAGGGGTTTTTGAGGATCTCGACTTCTACGAAAAATGCATCGAGGTCAAAATGGGCGATATATGGGAGGGGGACTGACAAGGTGCTGTTGCCAAGGTTGGCTCCTGAAGTTCGGATAACGGCAGGAATCACCCAAGGTAGATCTCCAACAAACCTTCCGGAAGGATCATGTCGAGGCGTTTCTTCTGGGCATCGGCGCGACGCAGGGTGTCTGCATGCAAGGGCAGGAGCACTTCTTTTCCTTCGACCTCCAGTCGCAGCAAGATTTGGTGGGGCTGTTCGATGACTTCGACCACTGGACCCAGGTGCCTTCTCGAGGCGTATACCTGGTATCCGAGCAGACTGATGGGCGCATGGCGGGCGGCCAGGTTGCGGAAGACGGGCTCCGGTATCCAGACCGATTTGCGGAGGAGCAACCGGGCCTTTTCGGGAGTGTCCACTGTCTCGAGGCGGAACAATGTTTCCGAATCTGATCGCGACTGACCTTCTAGGAGAAAGTAGGGTATTAGGCTGCCGGGTGCCAGTTCTAAGAACAGGGCCGGGCACTCCTGCAGGGAGGTGGCCTTCCCCAGGTCATGGCGCAAGAGGAGGGAGCCATCGAGGCCATGGACGGCCACGATCTTTCCGATATGTATTTGCTCTTCCATGGAAAAAGAAAAGCCTCCGGAGAGGCTTTGTCAATATTGATTATGCAGTTGGTGGAATCATGCCTCAGGAGTGCTGGCCTGAGGGGTGCTGGCCTCAGACTTAGCTTCCGTGTCTGGCCTGCGCTCTGGGCGACGCTGCGGGGGACCTCCCCGGCGACGGCGACGGTTGCGGGCGGCTTCCTCTTCCCGCTGGCGGATCTTGGCTTCATGCTCCTGATGCCAGCTCTGGAACTTTTCCATGGCCCTAGCCTCATCGAAGAGACCGAGGGAGACCCCCCGAAGGAGGTGCTTCAGATAGAGGACCCCTTTGTAGGAAAGGATCTTCCTGACCGTGTCTGTCGGCTGGGCGCCCTTGTGGAGCCATTCCATCGCCTTTTGACGATCGATCTGTACAGTGGAGGGGACGGTGAGGGGATTGTAGGTGCCTATCTTCTGGATGAACTTGCCGTCCCGGGGGGCTCGTGCATCTGCGACCACGATGAAGTAGAAGGGTCTTTTCTTGCTTCCGTGTCGCTGCAGGCGAATTTTTACAGCCATAAAAAATGGAAATTTTTTGTGGGTGGTGAACGTTAGGGTTGCCTGTAACGGGATTGCGAAATTACAATTCGATCCTGATTTGTCAAAACAAAAATGGCAAAATCAGGAATTCATGCATGCCTATCGTCGGCCAGCGCCCATCCGCATGCCCGGTGGCATCTTCTGCATGGTGCGCATCATCTGTCGCATCTGGTCGAATTGCTTCATGAACTGGTTGACATCTGCCAGGTCTTTGCCGGCCCCTCGGGCGATGCGTTTCTTCCGGCTCATATCGATCAGGTCGGGCGATGAGCGCTCGGCAGGGGTCATGGAGCGGATCATGGCTTCAACCCCCGCAAAGGCATCGTCGCTGATGTCTACGTCCTTCAACGCTTTTCCGACACCAGGGATCATCGACATCAGGTCCTTGAGATTTCCCATCTTACGGATCTGTTGTAGCTGTTCCAGAAAGTCCTGGAAGTCGAACTGGTTTTTACGAATTTTTTTCTCCAGGCGGCGTGCCTCTTCTTCGTCGTACTGCTGTTGCGCTTTTTCTACCAGTGAGGTGATATCACCCATGCCGAGGATGCGCTGGGCCATCCGGTCGGGATAGAAGACGTCAAGGGCATCCATCTTCTCGCCGTTGCTGACGAACTTGATGGGGGCTTCGACGGTATGGCGGATGGAAAGGGCGGCACCCCCCCGCGCATCGCCATCGAGTTTAGTGAGTACGACACCGCTAAAGTGAAGGCGGTCGTGGAAGGTTTTGGCCGTGTGGACCGCATCCTGGCCGGTCATGGCATCCGCGACAAACAAGATCTCCCTTGGCTGGACGGCATCACGGATGGCAGCCACTTCTAGCATCATGGCTTCATCGACGGCCAGGCGGCCGGCAGTGTCGATGATGACTACATTCTTGTTCCGGAAGCGGGCAGCGGCAATGGCCTTGCGGGCGATGTCTGCAGGGTCCGTATTGCCTATTTCCAGGAATACCTCTACCCCCACCTGCTCTCCAAGTACCCGGAGTTGTTCCATCGCGGCAGGGCGGTAAACGTCAGCAGCCACCAGCAATGGGGAGCGGCCTTTCCGGGCGCGGAGATGGTTGGCAAGTTTGCCGCTAAAGGTTGTCTTACCGGAGCCCTGGAGGCCTACGACGAGGATGACGGCCGGGTTGCCCTGTAGGTCGAGATCCTGCTGCTGGCCACCCATCAGATCAGCCAGCTCGTCTTGTACAATCTTGACAAGGAGCTGCCCCGGAGTGACTGACTGGATGACTTTCTGGCCAATGGCCTTTTCCCGGACCCTGTCGGTGAATTCCTTGGCGACGCGATAGTTTACGTCAGCATCCACCAAGGCCCGACGGATCTCTTTCACCGTTTGGGCGATGTTGAGGTCTGTGATGCGACTCTCCCCGCGAATCTGACGGAAGGCGGCTTCCAGCCGATCAGTAAGGTTCTCGAACATGTCCGTCCATTTATATCCACCAGCAACCGGGACACCTGGTTGCTACGGGAGGGTGAAGGTACGGAACAGGCTGGATCGGCCCTTAGCCCATGTAACTCTTTAGATGAATGGTGCGCGAAGTGCTGCGCAGCTTGGTGATCGCTTTGTCCTTGATCTGTCGGACGCGCTCGCGGGTGATGCCATACCGGCTTCCAATCTCCTCAAGGCTGAGGGGATGGTCTTCATCGATCCCGAAGAAGAGGCGGATAACTTCTTGCTGGCGAATGGTGAGCAACCGCAGGGAGCGCTCAATCTCCTGCTTCATGGAGTCGTTGTGTACGAGCTGTTCGTCGGTCCCCTCGACATTCGGATTATGAATCACATCGAGCAAGGTGCTGTCCTCCCCTTCCGATAAAGGCGTATCCATGCTGACGTGCCGGAAGCTGTTGCCCAAGGATGCCACAATCTCATCGGAGCCGATATCTAGGAACTCGGAGATCTCCTCCACCGAGGGTTCCCGCTCATACTGCTGCTCGAGTGTCTGAACAGCTTTACTCACCCTACTGGTCAGGCCTACTTTGTTGAGCGGCAGCCGGACGATGCGGGCTTGCTCAGCCAGCGACTGGATGATGCTCTGACGGATCCACCAGACTGCGTAAGAGATGAACTTGAAGCCCCGGGTCTCGTCAAAGCGTTGAGCTGCTTTGATTAATCCCAGATTCCCCTCGTTGATGAGATCGGGCAGAGAAAGCCCCTGGTTCTGGTACTGCTTGGCCACGGAAACGACAAAGCGTAAGTTGGACTTGATTAGCTTATCCAGCGCATGCTGGTCGCCGTTCCGGATCAATTTTGCCAGTCGCACCTCTTCTTCGGCAGAGATCATCTCCACTTTGCCGATCTCCTGGAGGTACTTTTCAAGGCTCTGAGATTCCCGGTTGGTAATCGATTTGCTGATCTTAAGCTGACGCATGCTCATGCCTAGTTCCTATTGGGTTCGGAAATTATTTCGTTGGGGTCGGATGGGTTGAAACTTAAAAACGGAAATGTTCTTAACTTATTGTTAAAGAATGATTCCCGTGGCACAAAAATTGAAATCTAGGTGTCTTTATACATATAAAAGGGCATCAAACATGCGGGTGATTACTGCCAAGATGCGTTGCATCATTTGCAGGTCATTTAAGGCATATATGAGTAGTCAAAAAACATTTCTCTATATCGATTTTTATCTATTATTATTGCAGTCATAGGCTAAAACAATGGTTTCTGTGCAGGAATAGATAGAAAAATACCCATGACAACTGGATTCCTATGAGCAAGCAGCTGTATACCATTGAATACCCAGTCCGCTCCTCCCCGGGGATACTGTTCGAATTCCTATCGACACCGGCAGGGCTACAGGAGTGGTTTGCGGAGAAAGTCGACGAGCGGGACGGCGTGTTTAGTTTTACCTGGAACGGCTCGACAGACAAGGCAGAAATGCTCGAAATGGAAAGTGATCGGTTTATCCGTTTTCATTGGCTGCATACCCCTCCGGCAGAATACTTCGAATTCCGCATTGAGAAGTCTGAAGTCTCCAACCAAACGATCCTCGTCGTCAAGGATTTTGCTGAGAAGAAAGACATCGCTGACCAGACGCAGCTTTGGGACTTCCAGGTGAATGACCTCTGCCACCGTATAGGCAGCTAAGGCCCGTCGTCATGCCTAAGACAACAGGCTCAAGATTTTCCGATACATCGAAAGGAAGGCCGTTGTGCCTGCATTGATTTCTGCTAGCGGCGCTGTGCAGGCGATCTTCGTAAACTCCTTTTCTGCCCAGATCTGGCGCCAATGCGTGACTGTCAAGCTGCTGGCTGCCAGGTAGTTATCTTCGCCCAAATGGTGCTCCCATTCTAGGTGGGAGACGCATACCAGGAAGCCTTCCGCTGTCAGGGTCGGCAAGGATGCTTCGAGCCGCTCCCGGAACCGGTCGCGGTGCGCCCCCCGGAGATGCAGGGTGACACTCAGAGGATGTCCCCAGAGGAACAGGGTTCGTATGGCGAAGATGTCCGCTGTCGTGAAAAGCCTGGGGTGGTCCAGAACGACATAGGGTTGCCCACGGTAGTTCTCTCCCCTGGATACTTTGGGAGACCTTGCGGTGGCATCGGGCAGCAGGCTGACCAGCGGCTGCAACTCCTGGGATTGGCGTACTGCCAGTCCACCAAAGAGGTCCGACACCTTCGAGATGACCGCACCCTTGACCAGCATCACCCGATCGTTCGCGGCCAGGGAGAGCTCCTCCTCCGAAAGCTGTACTTTTGACATGTCCATTTGGTCTCAAAGTTAACCCAGGCCCTCTGTCGGGCTGCAGCCCCGTGAATAAACTCGACAAACTCATCCTGAAGGCGTTTATCGGGCCCTTTATCGCCACTTTTTTTGTGACGCTATTTGTGCTCGTCATGCAGTTCTTCTGGAAATATGTTGACGACCTGGTGGGTAAGGGTCTGGGGCTTGGCAGCATCCTGGAACTCACATGCTATGTGACCGCCACAGCCATCCCCCTGGCCTTGCCACTGGCTATCCTGCTATCTTCCATCATGACCTTCGGCAACCTTGGCGAAAGCTTTGAACTGGTGGCCATCCAGTCGGCCGGCATCCCCCTACTCCGCTTCATGCGCCCGCTGATCGCCTTCAGTCTGGCGGTAAGTCTGCTGGCATTCACCATCTCCAACTGGGTGATACCCGTCGCACAACTCCGCTTCACCACCATGCTCTACGACATCCGGGTTGCAAAGCCTGCCTTCGACATTCGGGAAGGCATCTTCTATACCCGGCTGCCTGGCTTTGCCGTCAAAGTGGGCCGCAAGGAGAAGGAAGGGAATGGAATTGCGGACATCATCATCTACGAAAACCAGGGATCCCTGCAAGACAATGTCATCGTGGCCAAGAAGGGAGAGATGCGCATGAGCAGTGACCGGAAGTCGATGGAATTCGTATTGGAAGACGGATGGCGCTATCAGGAGCGTGGCGTCTACAGCTCTGCAGCCACGGAGTACTACCGGCTTGGCTTCCAGCGCTATATAAAGGTCTTCGACCTCAGCGGCTTTGAAGTGTTCAAAACACCCGACAGCCTCTTCAAAGGCAACTTCATGATGCTCAATGTCAGCCAGCTGCAAAAGACGTCTGACTCCCTCCAAGAAGCTGTAGAGGCCTCGCTGATGCAACGAATGAACCGGGAAGTCAGCAGCTACTATCTGAGCGGACGCCTCTTGGACAGCGGCTGGAAGGCTACAAAACCCATTCCTGCCATCCCAAAAAAGACCACCACCTTCGAAGACCTGCTGCCCGACAGCCTCTACAACACCGCCATGCAGCGGGCCAATGATAAAGTCAACCTCATCAAATCCGCAATCGACATCATTGCCTCGGAACACGACAGCCGCCGCCGAGAGATCCGCTACACCCTGATCGAATTTCACAAAAAGTTCTCCCTCTCTTTCGCCTGCTTCGTGCTGTTCATGATCGGTGCCCCGCTGGGATCGATCATCCGGAAGGGAGGCTTGGGCATGCCTCTGGTGATCGCCGTGATCTTTTTCCTTGTCTTCCACGTCACCAACATGTTTGGGGAGAAGCTGAGCAAACAGGACACATTGACCCCCTGGGGAGGTATGTGGATGTCGACCTTCCTGCTCATCCCGATAGGCGTCTTTCTGACATACAAGGCCATGAACGACTCTCAGCTCTTCAACAGCGAATTTTATTTCCGAATATTCCGAAAATGGAAAGACAAGCGCAGCGGCCGAAGGCCTTCCCTCTTTTCCGTACCTTCATCCAAATCAAAGATATCATGAGCGACAGAAGGTACTTTCTTAAGTCCACCCTGCAGTCCGGACTGGCTTGGAGCACGGCAGTCGGACTCGCACCATCCCTGCAAGCATCTCCTCTCGCACAGCAAAAGGCAGCCCTCCATGTGCCTAGCATTGGCCCAGACCAGACACCTCTGCCTTATACCTACGATGCACTCGCCCCCATCATCGATGCACGTACCATGGAGATCCACTACTCCAAGCATGCGGCAGCCTATTCTAAGAATCTGAAAGAAGCCATGGCCACTGAAAAACTGTCTGCAGACAGTTCCGTTGAGATGTTGCTGGCAACGATCTCTCGCTACTCCGAGAAGATGCGTAACAACAGCGGCGGACACTATAACCACGAACTCTTCTGGAAGTGTATGTCGCCCAAAGGGCCTCAAGAACCTACCGGCCAACTACTGGAAGCCATCGTACGGGATTTCGGATCTATGGCAGACTTCCGCAAGCGCTTCACCGAAGCGGCTATGACTCGCTTTGGCAGCGGATGGGCCTGGCTATGCCTCGACGCCGGGGGGAGGTTGCAGATTGGTTCCACCCCGAATCAGGACAATCCCCTCATGGACATCTCTCCCCTCCGTGGTAAACCCCTGCTGGCACTCGACGTATGGGAACATGCCTATTACCTCCAATATCAAAACAGGCGGGCTGAATACATCGAAAACTGGTTCAAGCTGGTAGACTGGACATTCGTGGGGCAGCGGATGAGAACTGACTCCTGAACGGAGACCCCTAAAATAGGCTCAGCCTTTGCCAGCACCTTCCGCTCAAGAGGCAGTCGGACCGACAAAGGCTGAATTATGGCATTCAATCGCATCCCAAAAGTATAGGTACGCTGCATCATCACAAATATTTTTTTTAGCTTTTCAAAAACTCTTGAAAATCAATAGTTAGTTGTTGAACTTTATAGGTTGATTACACTCAAAAAGTCAAACTTAAGTGATTTATGCACGCTTTGAATTCATACCTGGAGGCCCATCGTGACCGATTCCTGGAGGAGTTGCTGGCGCTGTTGCGCATCCCCTCCGTAAGTGCTCGAAGCGAGCATGCCCCCGATATGGCTATCTGTGCAGAAGCTGTATGCGAGGCCTTGCGGAAAGCAGGGGCAACCCAAGCAAGGGTGATTACTACGCCTGGGCATCCGATCGTATATGGAGAGCGAATGACAGACCCATCACGCCCTACTGTGCTGGTCTATGGACATTACGACGTCCAGCCAGCCGACCCGCTGGAACTTTGGGAGAGCGGCCCCTTCGAGCCCGTCATCCGCGATGGCAAGATCTATGCAAGGGGAGCCTGCGACGACAAAGGACAGTTCTTTATGCATGTCAAAGCCCTGGAAGCCATGGTTGCAACGGGCAACCTGCCCACCAACATCAAATTCTGCATAGAAGGCGAGGAGGAGGTAGGCTCACCCAACCTGGCGCATTTTGTGCGCGAGAATCGGGCGATGCTGAAGACAGATGTCATCCTGATCAGCGACACGGCCATGATTTCCATGGAACACCCCTCGATCGATACCGGTGTGCGGGGACTGAGTTACATCGAAGTGGTGGTGACTGGCCCAAACCGCGACCTCCACAGCGGCGTATATGGCGGGGCAGTGGCCAATCCTGCGACCATCCTCGCCCGAATGATCGCCTCCTGCCATGACGCAGAAAACCGCATCACCATCCCCGGCTTTTATGACAACGTCGTCGAATCCACCCCGGAGGAAAGGCAACTGATGGCAGCAGCACCCTTCGACGAAGTGGACTTTTGCAGAGACCTGAGCATCGACGCTGTATGGGGCGAGAAGGGATATACAACCAACGAACGTACCGGCATCCGCCCCACGCTGGAAGTCAACGGTATCTGGGGAGGATACACGGGCGAGGGTTCCAAGACCGTGCTGCCCTCGAAGGCCCATGCTAAGATTTCTGCGCGATTGGTGCCCAACCAGTCTTCCAAGCGCATCACCCAACTCCTCATGGATCATTTTAGAAAAATCGCGCCGGCAGGTGTCCAGGTAGACGTCTTTGAACACCATGGTGGCGAGCCCTACCTGACGCCGATTGATTCCAAAGCCTATCAGTCGGCTGCCAGGGCCATGCGCAAGACCTTTGGAAAAGACCCGATCCCTGTCAGAGGCGGCGGCTCCATTCCCATCTGCTCCCTCTTCGAACAGGAGCTAGGATGCAAGATTGTATTCATGGGCTTTGGGCTGGACAGCGACAACCTACATTCCCCCAATGAGAAATACGACCTCGCGAATTTTTATAAAGGCATCGAGACCATCCCGCATTTCCACCGATGCTTCGCTGAAGAGTAGCCACGAGTCCCAGGCAGTCACTCAAGGGCCTCCCCAGTCGTAGTAAACGACCAAGGCCATCCTTCCCGTCCCTTTACCGTGCTCCGGGCGGACAATGCCTGCGTAGGAAGTCTGTATACAGGCTGGACAAATGCTGCCGCGTGCCTTCTCCCTCGCTAAGCCCATGTGAGCGGTTGGGATAGGCCATGAAACTGAACCGACGATTATACCGGACCAGCTCATCGATGAGCATCTCAGCGTTCTGATAGTGGACGTTGTCGTCAGCAGTGCCATGTATGTACAGTAAGTTCCCTTGCAGGTTCTTTGCATGGGTCATGGGTGAGCCCTCGATAAAATCTTGCCTGTTCTCCTGGGGTAGCCCCATGTACCTTTCCTGATAGATATTGTCATAGGTGAGCTGATTAGCGACAGCTGCGATGGAGATGCCTGTCTGGTAGATGGCTGCATGACGGAACATCAGGTTTAGTGTGGCAGAGCCGCCACCACTCCATCCCCATACGGCAACCCGCGAGGTGTCGGTATAGGGCCGCTGCAGGAATACACGGGCTGCCATCGATTGGTCTTGGATGTTTACAATGCCAATCTTCCGATAGATCGCTTTGCGCCAATCCCTTCCTTTTGGCGCAGGTGTGCCTCGGTTGTCGATCGACACATAGAGATAGCCGTCTTTTGATAAGTCGCCAGCATAGAGCGAGTTGCGACCGGTGCCCCAGCGGTCCAGCACTGTCTGTGCCCCTGGCTCCGAATACACATAGAAGAGGACAGGGTATTTTTTTGCAGGGTCAAATCCTTCAGGCTTCTTCATCCATCCGTCCATCTCAACGCCGTCGGGGGTGCGAAGGCGAAAAAACTCCATCGGATCGGGTGTGGCTGCCATCTGCTGGATGGCGTCGGTCACTGGGCTGCGACTGTTATCACCCCGATGCGAGGGAAGTGCCACCCACTCGCTCACGATCGGCACCCGATGCGATGAGTAGCTATGCCAGGCAAAGGCAGCTCCGGGAGATAGCTCATATTCGTGCGTGCCGGGCTGATCGGCAGGCGTGAGCCGTTCGGGGGCGGAGCGGCCATCCATGCGTACCCGATAGAGGTATTTTTGGGTTGCGTTGTCTGGAGATGCGGAAAAATATATGTACCCTCTGGCCTCATCGACCCGGTGAATGTCCATCACGTCGTAGGCGCCTGGCGTGAGCAGCAGCGCTTCCCCACCCGCTGTCGGCATTCGGTAGAGGTGGCGCCATCCATCCCGCTCGGAGGCCCATAGAAAGGAACGGCCTTGTTCCAGCCAATCCCATCCGCCATAGTCGTAGTCGCCATCCCAGGATGGCAGGATGTCAATCCATGCCGGGTCGCTCTCCTCCGCGATCAGCTGGGCGCTGCCATCGATGGCACTGCAGCGGTAGAGTAGGCTATGCTGCTGGCGCCTGTCGAGCTGCTGCACCACCAGGCCGGATCCGTCGGGCAGCCATTCCATGCGGGGCAGATAATGCTGCCGGGGGTCGCCTGGGATGCGCATCCAACGGATTCCTCCACTCCTCAGGTCGACGATGCCGATACGCACGGCAGAGGGTGGCTCTCCGACCTTCGGATATTCGACGGGGATGGTGCGCGCATACACCGAGTCGGTGTTGTTGATCATGAGAAAGTCACGCGTACCAGCGGCATCGACCTGCCAGAAGGCGATGTGGCGACCGTCAGGGCTCCATCGAAATCCATCACGGCAGGCGAACTCCTCTTCATAGACCCAATCGAAGGTGCCGTTGATGAGTCTGCGGTGGCCGTCGTTGGTGAGGGCTCGGATCATGCCGGTGGCGATGTCTTCTACATACAGATTATATTGGCTTACGTAGGCAGCCAGGCGTCCATCAGGCGATGGTTTGGCGAAAAGGAGCGACTGCGCCGGGAGTCCCATGCCCAGTCGGTGCCAGCGACCCGCTGCCAGATCGAGCCAGTGATAGTCGCCTCGCGTGTGGTAACGCCAGACCCTTGCGGTATTGGCAAAGAAGAGCATACAGCGACCATCCGTAGTAGGAATAAACCCTTCGGCCTCGAGATCCCCAAGTCCCTGCTGCAGCAGTTCTTTGGATATAAGGGAACGACGGCTACCAGAGGAGAGGTTTGTCTCCACAACTTCCCCATCCTTCCACGTAATGAGGCGTTGGCCGTCGGCCGACCAATGCCGCAACGAGGGCTTCTGGGCCTGCAGTACCAGAGTAGAGAGGATGCATGGAAGTAGCCAGCAGCACCTGTGAAAAGCCATATCATTTCGTTTGATACAAGATAAGGCTTCCTCCTGACAGCATCGATGGCGTACCTTTACTTTCATCTATACTAAGATGCCTGATGCAGAAAAAATAAGACTTGACAAATACCTGTGGTCGATTCGCATGTATAAGACCCGCACAGCGGCGGCTGATGCCTGCGAGAAGGGACGTGTAAAGATGGATGGACAATCGCTGAAGGCGTCCAGGCCTGTGAAAGCAGGAGATGTGTATGACCTCCGGACGGAGACACGCCGTTGGGTGATCCGAGTGGAGTCAATCCTCGGTAACAGGCTGGCCTACGCAGAAGCCGTGAAGCACTACACAGACCTTACGCCGGAAGAAGAACGCGATCGCATCGCCTTCCAGGCAGCCGTCTTCCATACGGGCAAGCGTAAAAGCAAGATCGGAAGGCCGACCAAGAAGGATCGGCGAACCCTCGACGGGCTCATGGAATGACATCTTTATCTTTTCCCGAAGGGCCTTGCATTAAAGAGGGCCAGCTGCAACTGGAGCCGACTCCTAGATTCTTCTATCTGTGTCATCAGTCCAAGCTCCAGCCGCAGGTCCTTGCGCAATACCCAGCCTACGGCACCATAGACCCGGGCACGATCGAAGACGGGCCTATCGAGGTGCAAGAAAAACTCATCATACGCAGAGAGGTAGCAAGCGCCTGCCTCCATGCGGGACTTATTAAGTGGGAGGTTGATACCTAAAAAATAGCGGAAGCGGCTGCGGAAGCCTGCTTCAAGGAAACGCTGCTCCAGCCGATAGCGGTGCTGCAGGTATATCCTTCCGAACGATTGCCTCATGATGAACTGCTGGAAGATGCGGTGCTCTCGGGTGGTATATTTCCTGCCAGTGCCCATGATGTAAGGCTCAGAGAGGATATACGCATAGCCCAGTAAGACATTGTTATTCCCCTCTGAAAGGTTCTTGCCGATGCCGGTACGCAGCAAGAGCTGCTCCAGGTCGCCGACAGCATTGTAATTGCGGTACTGCGCTTCATTCCACAGATTCCAGCCCTTGCCCAGAGGCTGGTTGCCTAAATACATCATCCAGTTGCCTGTACGCGAGGACTGTGCCTGCGTGCAGGCAGTCAATAGCATACAGACCAATAGTTGGAAGATGCTTCTTGTCGTTAGGGTACCCATATCAGCGGCTCCAGCGCTCGTTGATGGGATCGCCCTTGGAGCTCTTCCCGGAATGGTACCAATGCCGCCCCTCGACGCGGCCATCGAAACTCAGGCTCATGCCGACGCGCGAGCTGTCGCGCGAGAAAAACTCGATGTGCTCGGTATACTTGCCGTCGGCAAAGGTGTAGCGACCACCACCTGTGCCCGAGAACTCGCCCGTCGCGGTGTTGATGGCGGCCCACTGGAAACGTTGTCCCGAGAGCAGCTTGATGGTCTTGCGCCCACCGCGTGACTGCATCTCGACCATCTTACCGCCTTGCTCACGGCCCGTGATGCGCCAGTTGCCTGCCAGCGGCCCCTGACCTTCGTCAGTACGCTCCCAGGGCTCCCCCAAGCCCTCGTCTATGCGTAGACGCCCGTTTCGGACATCTACCTTCCAGGCATACGAACTACCGACATAAGATTTATCCATTGTATGGTATTCTACTTTCCCTTCGAGTCTGCCATCCTTATACACACAGGTACCACCCTGCGTCTGAATAAAGTGCTTGCCAGCCATGTCAAAACTGCTGAGGCTGAAATAGTCGTCGATAATGACAAGGGTGTGGGTGACACTACCCTCCTTTCTCTGCCAGGCACCTATATAGTCTTTATCTGGAGGCGTCCATCCTATGGCAATGAGTGCCAAATATGCAGTGAGCATCTTTTTCATGGTGACATATATTTTTTAATTGAATGGTTCAACGGTCCAGGATCTTTCCCAGCAGTCCCCGGGCGCTAAGGTGACAACGCCCGGCTTGCTGGCCAACGTTCCGTCATATCCGTATGGGTCTGCATGTCCTTGCCAGGGCTCTATGCAGACAAAAGGTGCCTGCGGGGGAGCCCAGAGCCCGAGCATCGGCCATCCTTCGATGCCGAAGCGGAGACCTCGGGAGCCTTTATCTGAGCGAAGGGTAAGGCAGGCGGATTGGAGTCCCTGAATTACAATGGCGTCCTCCCGAAAGAGTTCGTGATGAAGTTGGAGACTGGTAGCCCCTTGGAGGAAGCCAGGATCTTCTTCATGTAAGAGGCCGTCGCGCAACTTCCAGCGGCCGACCGTCTCTGGATGTGAGAAGTCGATCTGATAGTCCTGGTAGGAAAGCCCCGGCTCCAGTGGAAGAGCAAAGGCAGGGTGGCCACCAATAGAAAAGATCAACGAGTCATCGGATGGGTTGGCGACGATGTATTCGACTTGCAGGCCAGTGGCACGCAGGAAGTATCGGATGCGCAAATGGAAGCGGAACGGATATACGAGGCGGGAAGCCTCGTCATCCTCCAACAGGCAGGTGACTTCCTGGCCAGACAGTGCCTTGAGGGCGAATACTCGGTCCCTGGCAAAGCCATGACGCGGAAGGCAATAGGTGGCGTCTTTGTGCCGGTAGCGGCCCTCTTGCAGGGTGCCAACAATGGGAAAGAGAATGGGGGATTGCTTGCTCCAGAAGCGGGCATCGCCCGACCAGAGATATTCAGTGTCATGAAGGCGTAAAGAGGTCAACTCGGCACCCTGCGGCTTTACCCATGCTTCCAAAGGACCTTCAGCCAACCGGATCATGTCTCAAGATACTCGAAACTCTCCGATCGTGGCGTAATAACAGTTCCCGGTAAAATAAGATCGGATCAGCAAGGTGACAAACAGAGCCAACATATTCATCCAAAGCATAACAAATAAAGATAAATTAGGTGATACATGAAATCTCTTTAGGCTTTGATAAACAAGAATTAAAATACTACCTTTATATATGCAAAAAATTCATGGAGTCATAACCGTCTTGCTGTCTATCACCCTAATTATCGCAGCATGCAAGAAGGATACCACAGACGGAACAGATCCAACTGTAAATTCCAGCTTTGACGTCATCCAGTCTCAGATATTGACAAAGAGCTGCGCATTGGCGGGCTGCCATGCTTCTTCTTCGGACGCCACCTTTGCGCAACACGGTCTCGTGCTGAGCCCCGGAGTAGCCTACGATAATCTGGTTGGCAAACCCTCAAGGAATGCAACAGCTGCCGGCATGAACATGCCCCGGGTAAAGCCCTTTGACGCAGATAACAGCCTGTTGTTTCATAAGATCACCTGTCAGTCTGGCCACCACAGTGTCAACTTCGGGAACCGAATGCCTATGGGTGGAGGTGTACTTACCAAAGGTCAGGTAGAGTTCATCCGACAGTGGATCGCCACGGGTGCGGAGAAATCAAATGCCAAAGTACCCATGACCGTGTTGGATGACAAGTCTGCCTGCCAGCCCGAAGTACTTCCCCTGGCCCCACCTGCCGCCAATGAAGGCTTCCAACTTCGGATCGAGCCATTTGATATACCCAAGCAGTTTGAGCGGGAAATCTTCGTGCGACAAAATTCCCCAAACAACAAAATATATGTCAATCGGTTGGTGATGCGGGGCGGCAGTAACAGCCACCATTTCCTGGTCTACACTTTCCGCAACAATACGGGTCTGCCTTCCGTCGGACAGGTGCGTGACATCCGAAACACAGACGGTAGCATCAACCTGCTTACGCTAGCGCAGATGCAAAACCATGTCTTCTTCGGAGGCACCCAAGAAGCTGACAAAGAAGTAATCCTGCCGGCAGGTGTCGCCTTGATGCTGCCTGCCAATACGCCACTCGACCTGAATGCTCACTATTTCAATAAGACCGACATGACCCTACGGGGTGCGAACTATGTAAACTTCTATACCATTCCTGCATCCGCCGTACAAAATGAGGCCCGCACGATCGATTTTGGCAACCAGGATATTAGTGTCGCTGCCGGCGAACGGAAGACCATCACCAAGTCCTGGACCTTCAACACCCTTACCCGTGTCGTGCTCCTCACCTCGCATACCCATAAGATGGGAGAGAAATTCATCATCCGCATCTCTGGGGGACCACGCAATGGAGAGGTGATTTATGAGAATACAGACTGGGAGCATCCGCTCATCAAAACGTTCTCGACACCCATTCTACTGCAGGCTGGTCAGGGGCTTACCTCAGAGATCACGTATTTCAATAATACCTCTAAGGCTGTCGGTTTTGGCCTCACCAGCGAAGACGAGATGGGCATCATCTTTGGATATTGTTATTAATCAACCAAGAGATCCTTTAAGAGGTCTCCCCAATGGGAAGCCTCTCATTTTTGGGTAGCTTTGCTGTCCATTATACATCGTTGACATTTCCGTCGCATGGAAGCACATAAGCAACTGACCATCGGTCTCTTTGGTTTCGGGGTAGTAGGGGAAGGCTTGTACCGCGTGTTACAACAGACCCCCTCGCTGAAAGCCAGCATTTGCCGGATATGTGTGAAGAACCCGGAAAAGAAGCGCAATGCTCCCTCAGAGCTTTTCACGACCGACAGGAATCTGCTGCTAGAGGATCCAGACATCAATGTGATTGTCGAGGTCATCAATGAGACGGAGGCTGCCCGTGAAATTGTGACTAGGGCCTTACGGAATGGCAAGGACGTCGTCAGCGCGAGCAAGAAGATGCTGGCCGAGCACTTCCCTGAGATGCTGCAGTTACAGGCAGAAACAAGACGCTCCCTGCTATACGAAGCATCTGCCTGTGCCTCTATCCCCGTCATCAGAAACCTAGAAGAGTATTACGATAACGACCTCCTCCATGGTATCCGCGGCATTGTCAACGGCTCCACCAACTTCATCCTCACGCGGATGTTCGAAGACCGGCTCGACTTCCGCTCTGCCCTACTGCTAGCCCAGCAGCTGGGTTTTGCCGAAAGCGACCCAACCCTAGACGTGGAAGGCTGGGATGCCACCAATAAATGGTCCCTCCTCCTCGCCCACGCCTACGGCATCGTGGAACACCCCTCGCTAATTGTGCGTGGCGGGATAGACCGCATCGCGTTGGGTGACGCTGTCGTAGCAAAAGAGAAGGGTATGTCCATCAAGCTCGTTGCCCAGGCACAGAAACTCGATAACGGGCGTGTAGCCGCCTTTGTGCTGCCACAGTTTGTACGTCAGGACGACCATCTCTCCTTTGTCCGAAATGAATATAACGGTGTGGTCATCGAGAGTGGCTTCGCAGACAAGCAGTTTTTTTACGGCAAGGGGGCCGGCAGCTTCCCCACCGCGTCGGCCGTGCTGAGCGACATCGCCGCTCTCCGCTACCAGTACCGCTACGAGTACAAGAAGAAATACCACCACGAGCCCCTGTCCCTCACCGACGACTTCCACCTCCGCGCCTATGTCAGCATGGACAACGGCACCCCGCTGCCGAAGCAGCATTTCGAAGCCCTCGAGGAGTGGCATTCCGACGCCGACCGCAAGTATATTGTCGGCATCCTCCCCTTCCGCGCCCTGCAGTCCTCCGACTGGTGGCGCCGCGACAGCATCTCGCTGATCCTGATGCCGGACCCCATGGTCGAGAGCATGGAACTCATGCGGCTTAAGAAACTCAGCCTCGAACTGGCAGGCGTCTCCTAAAATGGGGAACGCCGCGGCTGACCGCGGCGCCCTATCTGATCTGTTGCAAGGCCCTCAGTATTGGAATGGCTTTCCGCCTGCCAGCACTTCCTGGGTCTTCTCATCAAAGGTCACGCGCTGTCCCGAGCGGGCAGCAGCATTGGTCATGATGCTGGCAATGGAGTGGGCATAGCCGGCCTCCACAGAGGCATTGGGCTGCTGTCGGCTGCGGACACACTCCATCCAGTTGCGCATATGCGCAAGCGTGAGATCGTCGGCCCCTGTATTAGCGGATGTAACTACCTCGACGCTGTTCTGTACGAGCGACTTGTCAGACAACAGGTTGGGCTGCATACCCATGGCGTCGGCATGGCGCTTGACGAGCCCGCCTTTCGGGGAGATGCGGTTGGTGATGAGATTGAGCTCGCCGCCGTTGGAATAGTAGATCTCGGAAGGCTTGTCTTCTCCGTTGTGCATGCGGGAGGTGAAGACCACCTGAAAACCCTTAGACATGTCTTTAGAAGGGCCATAGTCCATGACGGCGGTGATGGTATCCCAGTTGCCGCGTCCGTCCTTCCAGAAATAGATGCCACCGTTGGCGACGACGCTGCGGGGATAGTTGAGTCCGGTGAACCAGTGTACGGTGTCTATCTGGTGGCACATCCACTGGCCGGGCAGTCCGCTGGAATAAGGCCAGAAGAGGCGGAACTCTAGGTATTTGCGGGGGTCCCAGGTGTCGGCGGGACGGTTCATGAGGAAGCGCTTCCAGTCGGTATCCTCTTGTCGGATCTTTTTGACGGCCTCGGTGCGGCGCCAGCGGCCGGGCTGATTGACGTTCCAGGTGAGTTCTACCATAGTGATGTCACCGAAGGCACCGCTCTTGATTAAGCGGTCGGCCTCCATGTAGTTGGTGCCGCTGCGGCGTTGGGAACCTACCTGTACGATGCGGCCGGTTTCCTTGACAGCTTTGAGGGCGGCACGGTTGTCTGCCATCGTCTCAGCAAAGGGTTTCTCGACATAGGCGTCGCGACCGGCCGTCACCGCCTCGATGCAATGGAGGGCATGCTGGAAATCGGCCGTGCTGATGATGACGGCGTCGACGTCTTTCATATCGTAGAGGGCGTCGTTGTTGACGGCGGTGCGGATATCATGGCCAACTTTGGCAGCCAGATGCGCGCGGCCTTCCTCACGGCGCATTGACCAGAGGTCTGATACTGCGATGATATCGAAATTCATCTCTTTGTGATTGGCAAGGAAAGAGGGCAGCAGGGAGCCACGGAACCTGTCGGAGAAACCGACGATGCCGACGTTAACCCGGTCATTGGCACCGCGAATGCGGGCGTAGGAGGAGGCACTGAAACCCATGGCAGCTGCATAGGTAGCTGCCGCGGCCTTAACACTTTGTCCGATGAATTTTCTCCTGTTTGGCATATGAATCATTTTTAAGTGGAGGGTGAAAGGAAATATGGCACTATTTGAGTTCACGGATCTTTATGGAGCGATATTCCACCTGGTCACCATGATCTTGCAATAAGATACGGCCTTGTTGGGCCATGCCGAAGTTCTTCCATTTCTCATACTTACTGCGCGCCACGAGTGCCTGGAACATCTGGTTGCCTCGGTCGTACTCAACCACGCGATAGCCATTCAAAATATGCTCTACGTGGTTGTCAGAACGTACACGGATCATGCCGCGATTCCACTCTCCGATCTTCCGCTTAGCTTGTGGATTCTTATTGGCGGGAATCAGGTCGTACAGGGAGGCAAGGGTTCGGTTTCCAGCTGCTCCCATCTTTGCATCGGGATGCTTATCATCATCCAGTACCTGATATTCTAATCCGATGGCTGAACCGGTATTATTCTCTTGCTCGGTGACGAAATACTTGACGCCGCTGTTAGCCCCTTCGGTGAGGAGGAACTCGAATTGCAGCTCGAAGGCACCGTACATTTTTTCGGTGACAATGTCTCCTCCGTGGGTGGACTCTGATCCATCGGATTTGAGCACGCGGAGCACTCCGTCGTCGATCTGCCAGCCCTTATCCGGAAAGCCCGCCTTGTGAGCGCCTCGCCAACCCTGGCTGGTCTTGCCGTCCCAGAGGAGCGACACACCCATCCGTTGCTCTGCCTCAGATACCTGATTCTTGTTCAGGTTGACGATAAAGATGCCGGGATCTTTGGAGAAACGCACGTTTTGCGTCTGGATACGGATATTTCTCCATTTGATCTGCTTGCCCACGTCTTCCGGCCTGTAGACCTGATGTACCTGCAGGGCGATGAAACCTCGGGTCATCATCGTATCAACGAGATGGGCTGCGGGTACGCCGTTGACGAAGGTGCGTACTTCCTTGCCAATGGCCTCGATGCGGTAGTGATTCCATCCGGACCGGCGGTAGGCAACACCGGCAGATGGGTTATACTCCAGTGAATAAAGCCAAAGACGGCGGCCCTCGTCGTAGATGCCACCGCTCCAACGTCGGTCGGAGGGGTCGATCTCCATCTGATAGCCATGCACGCGGCCCGCTTTGTAGTCAGGTCTGCTCTCGCTGCGGAACTGGATACCGAAGTTCATGGTACTATCGGCATGGAACTCGAGCTCCAGGATGAAATCACCATAATCTTTTTCTGTCGCCAGAAAGGAGTTGGGTTCCTTGGGGACGGCGGTGCCTACAATGGCCCCATTGATCACTTCATACTTGGCATTTCCATTCAGCTGCTTCCAGCCTTTTAAATCCCTTTCATTAAAGAGTGTCGTCCACTGTGCATTCAATTGGATTGCGCAACACAGCAACAATAAGGTGAAGAACCGGGTCATTATGCATATTTTGATGGAAATTAATCATTGCCCGCCGTAAGACAAGTGCTTGGTATTAGATTTTGTACAAAAACATTATCGCTTCCATGCTAGAGGTGGCATCATATCTGGACAATTCAATTGAAATCTGCTTTTAGAGAGCCTTATTTAGGAGAGGGTATCATACCTTCTTATAAGTGCCCTTTTTTTCATCGCAATAGAACCCGTTTTTTAGATAGCTTTGCATTTCCTCGGGAAGTAGCGCAGGCCGGTAGCGCACCTGGTTTGGGACCAGGGGGTCGCAGGTTCGAATCCTGTCTTCCCGACAAATAGACAAGCCCCGGGCGCGAGCCCGGGTTTTTTGTTTGGAAGCCCTTCGAGCTTGTTCGACAAGGTGTAGAAACGGAAAATCAAGCGAACGAAGTGAGCGAGGGGACTTGGATATTTCAGGCCATCCTCCAAAGAATTTTCGAAGAAAATCCTATCCCCTAGCGCAGAAACTGAGCCTAGGTTTGGATGTTTCAAATATCCGTCAAAGATCTCTGCCGATAATTCGTTCTTCCCTAGTCTGATCATATTCACACATATAAGCGCTCATGGCGACTCAGAAGAGCTGCCATGAGCGTATGTCGTCAAAATTGATCAATGAGCGATTAGCCAATCAGAACCAACGCCGCACGCTGGATTCTGAATCCTCATCAAAGGCATGGACCTGTGCGACATGCTCAGTACTGTAAAGTTGCGGAGGTGGCGGCTCAGAAGCCGGATAGACTGCAACAGAATGCTTTGCAGCTTCCTTCTTTTAAAGCTTCTTCCATTTCTTCATGCCTGAGGCAGCAGGATAATCCGAGTCAACGGAGCTATTAGCCACTTTCCGCACTCGATGTGACTCCTGCTTAGCCTTGGCCTGCAAGGAGTAGATATTGTGTACCTCGCTTTGGCTTCGAAGGATGATTCTTTCCTTCTCGCTCATGGCGAATGCAGACATCTCCTCTGTCTTGAGCGTCTTTACATTGCCACGAAAGGAGGCTTCACGTTCAACCAGGAGACTGCAGGTATGAATATCGCCAACGATCACGGCGGAGTTGAACACCTTCACATCCACCGTCGCGAACATATTGCCTTCACAATAACCATACAGGAGGATGTGATCAGCAAAGATGTTTCCTTTGATGACGGCATCTGGGCCTATAATGATCTTACGGCATTCGATGATACGCCCCTCAAAATGACCGTCCATCCGCCCGGAACTAGATCTGGCCACCAGATCGCCGTAGAATTCCATGCCCGCACTGATGAAAAAATTCTCCTCAGACGACACACGCTCGATGCGGTTGCTGACAAACCTTTTGAGGTAGTCTATCATGGTCTACTAGTAAGGGTACATTTTCGGAGTTTCAGATCGTCAGGGCCCTCAGGACCCAGGGGGAAGCTTCACAAGTTTTTGTTGGCCGCAACGATGGTAGAGGAGTTTCCAATATCCAGGTCGATGGCGTTCGACAGGGAGCCTCCCAGAGAAGCGGTTTTTGAAATGGGTAGGCAGAAAATGACAATCCATTCCAAAAATTACACAGGATATAGCATTTTTATATGCCGGCAGAGGGCGTCGAAAGATCTTGCGCCACTAGCAACAAATACGGACATTGATCTTCCCATCGAGAATTCGGCAAAGGATGCGGTGAGGGCGGGATTCGAACCCGCGGTACAGGTTTCCCCGTACGGCAGTTTAGCAAACTACTGATTTCAGCCACTCATCCACCTCACCGTAGGCTTGCGGGCTTGCCTATCCAATTTTCTTTGGAAAGACATCAATAATACGAAATCGGGTGGAGAACCCCAAATGTAGTCGCATCAAGGGGGGATAAACAGAGGATAATCTACTCATTCTGTAATTACAGAGCAGCCAGCTGGACTTTCTGCTGCAATTCAATCACGTTTTCCCGGAAAATGGGATCCGTATCCATGAGGTCCTTGACCGTCTGGCAGGAATGAATGACCGTCGTGTGATCCCTGCCGCCAAAATGTTCCCCGATGGTCTTGAGCGAATTCTTGGTGAAGATCTTAGCTAAATACATGGTTATCTGACGGGCCTGTACCACTTCACGTTTGCGGGTCTTTTGCAGCAGTTTGTCGTAGGGAACATCATAGAAGTCGCATACCAGCTTTTGGATATTCTCGATCGTAATCTCTTTGGACGTCGTACGGATGAAGTTGCGCAACACCTTTTTGGCCAGTTCCAGGTCGATCTCTCTTTTGTTGAGGGATGACTGGGCCAGCAGGGAGATCAGCGCGCCCTCTAGTTCCCGGACATTACTCTGAATATTGTATGCGACATATTTGACCACCTCTTTGGGCATTTCGAGCCCATCATTGCGCATCTTTTTCTCCAAGATCTCCATCCGGGTCTCATAGTCCGGTATCTGCAGATCCGCACTGAGGCCCCAACGGAAACGGCTGAGGAGGCGTTCCTGTACGCCCTCCAGGTCTTTGGGGGGCTTGTCGGACGTGAGGATCAGCTGCTTGCCTGACTGATGGAGGTGGTTGAAAATGGCGAAGAGTGCATCTTGAGTTCGTTCGGCGCGACTGAAGAACTGGATATCATCGATGATGAGCACATCGATCAGTTGATAAAAATGAATAAAGTCGTTGATGGCGTTGTTTCGGGAATGGTCCTGAAACTGGTTGATGAACTTCTCAGAGCTCACGTACAAAACAACCTTGTTGGGATGCAGGCGAGTGACTTCATTGCCGACAGCCTGTGCCAGGTGGGTTTTCCCCAGCCCAACGCCTCCATAGATGACCAATGGGTTGAAGGATGTAGAGCCGGGCTTTTCTGCCACCGTCTTGCCTGCCCTGCGGACCACCCGGTTGCAATCTCCTTCCACAAAGGCATCGATGGTATAGATGGGGTTCAACTGGGAATCCACCTGCATTTTCTTCAGCCCCGGTATCACAAAGGGGTTCTTGACAGGATTGTGGATGACCAGGGGAAAATTCATCTCGTTGTTGGAATAGGTACGGAAACCCTGCCCCGACACATCCATTGTCAAGGGCTTGTTGCCTCCGCTTCCGCTATCGACCATGATTCGATACTCCAAACGGGCCTCTTTGCCGAGTTCACGCTTCAAAGTCTTGGCTAGCAGGTTTACATAATGTTCTTCCAGATACTCATAGAAGAACTGGCTGGGCACATGGATGGTCAAGACATTGTCTTTGAGGGCTATCGGCTGAATCGGCTCGAACCAGGTCTTGAAATGCTGCCATTCCACAATATCACGTATGATGCCGAGGCAGCTATTCCATACTTGTTCGTGAGTCTTCTGCATGAGTCTTTGCGCGGTTGAAATCTAAAAAACTTTGGTCTCACCAGCCACTTCGGCATCACCCGGACAGCAGCCAGAAGCCACTCAGAGCTTATGTAGAATATTGGATTAAGCAATCAAAATACTTGCCCGCTACAAAGACGATCTAACCTGGCTTGCTAAATATTTTGATTCCACCAATGTAAGGAAACATATGGTTCAACACAGAAAGTGGAATAAAAAGTTCTATCGCATGGTTGTTTGGACAAGAATGGCGAAAATAGGGGCATGATGTTGAAAAAAAAATTTTTTAGTCTATAGTTTTTCCCAAGACTGAAAGAGAGGAAGAATCACTGATCTTATGAGCCCTTCCTGACTGAAAAACATAGTCCAGACGCCCCAGACGCAGCCCTCCCCAGCCAACCTGATTGACGGCCACCGTGGCGCCTATTTTGTTTCGGTATAGGCGAGGGGCGTCGAAGAAACGATGGGTATGACCGCCAATGATCAGGTCTATGTGCTCTGTGTCGTGGGCCAGACGCTCATCGCTTACCTTGCCCTCCTTATATGCGTCGCCTAGGTGTGAGAGGCAGATGACAAAATCACAGCCTTCCTTACGACGCAAGCGTTCGGCCTGCCGGTCGGCTGCTGCAATGGGGTCCAGATATTGGGTGCACCCGTAGAGCTGCTTAGGGACAAGCCCTTCTAATTCAATCCCTACCCCCGTGATGCCGATGCGTAGGTCTCCCTTCCGGATGACCTTACGGGGGACATAGCGGTGCTCCATGGGGGTACCCGAGAAATCGTAGTTGCTAATGACAATGGGGAAACGGGCATGGGCGGCAGACTGGTCGGCGAAGTTGTCGATGCCGGCATCAAAATCATGGTTCCCCATGGTGGCCGCATCATAGCCCATGAGTGACATTGCCTTCAGCTCTGGCTCTCCTTTGAAAATATTGAAATAGGGCGTCCCCTGGAAGATATCACCAGCATCCAGCAGCAGGACATGCTCCTGCTCAGAGCGGATCTTCCGGATAAGGGCCGAGCGAGCTGCGACGCCACCCCGGCCTGCATTGCTGCCGCCATCGAGGGGAAAAGGCTCAAGACGGCTATGGACATCATTGGTATGCAGTATGGTCAGCCGTTGCAGCCCCTTACCGCTATTGCCCAACGCAGATATCGGGTTCGGTAAAGCTAGCCCTGCCATTGCCAACCCGGACTCTCGGATGAATTGCCTCCTACGGAACATGCTGTATTCTTTTTTGGGTATCGACGTGGATGGGGAGTCCTGCTTCCCGGAACTGGGTACAGTAATCGATCGTGGCATCGCGCAGCAAGTAGCTGGTCCGACGGAAGGGAAGTCCCCGCATCCCGGTGTAGTTACTGCTGAGCACCGTATAGTCAGAGTTCGCCATGCAATAACGTGCCGCCGTATCTAGTGGATGCCCACGGACCCGTATGTCTATGGCTTTGCCTTCCCGGATGCGCATCTCCAGGCCGGCTACACCTCCACCGCCTTCCGCAGCGATATGGTCCAGATAGCCCTTGAGCTGGGCACCTGTCAGATATACAATCAAGAGCTCATTGTCAAAGGGCATCACCTCATATACAGTGCCACGCCGGAGTAGACCTGCTGACACCTGATTCAGCCGAATTCCTCCATGGTTGATAAAGGCCACTTGCACGGAGCTGTCGACCCGACGTTGCGCCATCCGGAGGTATGAGTCTGCCAAAAAATTTCCCAGACTCCCATCCGGCAGTCCTTTGCTCAAGTCGATAGGAAGCCATCCCAGGCTATCGTCCATAGATGTGCGCAAGACCTTGGCATACGGAGCCAAAAAACGGGACAGGGCTGTATCTGGCGGCTGCCGATGGATGAGATAAGACTCGTACCGCAGCGATTGGGATCGATGGACCGATGCACAGGATACCCCTAACAGCAGGAGGGCTGACCAGCACAATAACAGAGGACGGCTTGTGGGCACGGGGATAAGGTAAGATGGGATAGCGAATTTCCCAAAAAAACATGCAGATCGACGGAGACAAGCCTTATGGGGCTACCTTCACCGCTGAAAAAACCATCATATGTCATACGAAGCCAAAGGCAGTCTGACCGCTGTCTTCGACACGGTACAGCGATCTGAGAAATTTCGGACCCGGGAATTCGTCATCGAGGTGACGGAGGAGATACGGGACCGTACCATCACCAACTATGTCAAGTTCCAACTGGTACAGGATCGCACAGCAATCCTTGACCGATTTCAGGTCGGTGATACGGTCAAGGTTCATTTCAATCTGCGCGGAAGTCGATGGGAGCGCAATGGGCAGGTCAACTATATCACCAACCTCGATGCATGGAGGCTGGAGTCAGTGCTTCCTCAGCCCTCCAGCACTGGAGATGGGATGCCAGCTTTCAGCCCGGACCCTCCAGGCCCTTCCGAAGCACCTGATGACCTGCCGTTCTGAGGTCCGTTGCAGCATCTTTTGAACTAAGCCCATGCGCCGCCAGCTGTCGCTGAGTCTGCCTGCAGCAGTCGCCCAGGATCCGTTGAGGTTGCACCATGCAATTGCTGCTGCTGCCGCAGTGGACTTGAAAGAACTGCAGGGCTTCCACACGCTGAGCCGCTCCATCGATGCCAGAAGTCGGACGATACGGACCAACCTGACCGTGCTGGCGTTTATCGGAGAGCCTTTCGAAGTAAGGCGTCGTCCGAGCTTCCATTTTCAGGATGTCAGAAAAGCCAGGCATTGCGTCGCAATCATCGGTGCTGGACCTGCAGGGCTATTTGCAGCTCTCCGATGCCTGGAGTTGGGCGTCCGTCCCATCGTGCTCGACAGAGGAAAAGATGTCCAGTCGCGCCGAAGAGACCTGGCCTTGCTATGTCGGGAGGGCATCTTGAACCCTGATAGCAACTATTGTTTTGGGGAGGGAGGGGCGGGGACATATAGCGACGGAAAGCTCTACACCCGCAGTTCCAAACGCGGCGACATAGAAAAGATACTCCAGCTGTTTGTCTATTTCGGAGCAGACCCTGAGATACTGGTGGAAGCCCATCCGCATATTGGCACGAATAAACTGCCAATGATCATCGCCGCGATGCGTCAGCAAATCCTGGATGCTGGCGGAGAAGTCCACTTCGGCCAGCGGTTGGTCGGCATATCCACCGCCCATGGCAAAATCTGCAGCCTGCAGACCCACGACGACTCTCTGCAGGCCGATGCCTATGTGCTGGCCACCGGACATTCCGCCCGAGATATCTTCGAGATGCTCCCTGCCGCTGGCATCGCCATCGAAGCCAAGCCGCTGGCCATTGGCGTGCGCATCGAGCATCCACAGACGCTCATCGATGAAATGCAATACCACTGTCCAAAAGGGCTGGCCCGGCCTGCATTCCTGCCGCCTGCCTCGTACCGAGTCGTGGAGTCCATAGGCAAACGAGGGGTCTTTTCATTTTGCATGTGCCCTGGCGGGATCATCGCCCCCGCTTCCACCTCGGATGGAGCGCTGGTCGTCAACGGCTGGAGCCCCTCCGCCAGAAATAACCGATATGCAAATTCTGGGATGGTGGTGGAAGTCCACCTGGAAGATGCGGCCGCCTGGCTGCATGCGCATCCTCGGGAAGGCAGCCAGGGCCCTTTGCAGATGATGGACTTCCAGGCAGGGCTGGAAAGAAAAGCCTTCGTAGCAGGCGGCGGAGCCTTCACTGCGCCAGCTGCGAGGCTAACAGACTTTGTCTCTGGCAAGGTCTCTGCCGACCTGCCCGACTGCTCCTACCCCAGGGGGATCCGGCCGGCAGATCTGGAAGAAGTCTTTCCTCCATTCATCATGCAATCGCTGCGCGAAGGATTGCGGGCCTTCGACCGGAAAAGACGGGGCTACCTTACCCGGGAAGCCGTGGTTGTGGCTACTGAAAGCCGCACATCCTCCCCCGTCCGAATCCCCCGTATACCGGAAACCCTGCAGCACCCGGACTACCAGAACCTGTATCCCTGCGGCGAGGGAGCCGGTTATGCCGGAGGCATCGTCAGTGCTGCCATGGACGGGCAGCGCGTGACAGAGGCCCTGGTTGCCAAATGGGATTAAGAATTTATAAACAGCCAGGTGAAGCTTCCAGTGTGTAATTTGCTTCTCTTTTATCCGATACTTAGTGGCTGATATTCCCCTAGCATGAAACCCATGGACCCCATCTTAGAAGTTGATCGGCTGTCAAAGCAGTTCTCTGGACAGCAGGCGGTGGACGATATCAGCTTCAGCATATCGCGAGGCTCCATCTTTGGGCTGCTGGGCCCTAATGGAGCTGGCAAGACCACGCTGCTACGCATGATCACCGGCATCTTCCTACCAGACGCCGGTACAATCCGCTTCGGGGGAACACCCTTCGATGCGCAGCAGGATGTACGCCGCATCGGATACATGCCGGAGGAAAGAGGGCTTTATAAAAAAATGCGCATCGGAGAGCAGGCCTTATATCTGGCGCGGCTCAAAGGACTTTCGTACGCAGAAGCCCATCGCCAGAGCAAGCAATGGTTTGTGCGGCTGGGGATGGAGTCGTGGTGGAACAAGAAGGTGGAGGAACTCAGTAAAGGCATGAGCCAGAAGCTGCAATTCGTCACCACGGTGATGCACGATCCCGAACTCATCATCCTAGATGAGCCATTCAGCGGACTAGACCCGGTGAATGCAAACCTCATCAAAGACGAGATCTTCCGGCTCTCCGAGTCAGGCCGAACGATCCTCTTCAGTACCCACCGCATGGAACAGGTGGAGGAGATCTGCGACCACATCATCCTGGTCGACCGCGGCTGCAAGATCCTCGACGGTGCGGTAGGCGCCATACGCCGCCAGTATCGAGAGGGCCTCTACCGCATATCCTTCGGAGAAGCCCCGGCGCCTGAGCAATGGGTATCACCACATTTCGAAAAGGTCAGCGGGCAGGGTCGGGAACTCATACTTAGGTGCGCACCATCAGCACGCTCGAATGAGATCCTCTCCCATTTCATCGCCCAGGGACTGGTCATCGATGCATTCCACGAAGTGCTGCCCTCCCTCAACGAAATATTCATCCGCCTGGTCAAGGACACCCCTACCACCCGCGCCTTCCAGCCATCACAGGGAAACCTACAAAATAAATTGACACGTGAGTAAGATTGGAATCATCCTCCAACGAGAATACCTGACTCGGGTCCGCAATAAGACTTTCCTGTTGTCCACCTTCCTGTTTCCCATCACCATCATGCTCATCCTCTTCGGGTCAGTCTTCTTTGCCGTAAACGCGCGAGACAGCCAACGGCTGGCCGTCGTGGGAGACCCCGGCTTCTACAGCCGCTATCTGGTGAGTGACAGCAACCGGCTCGTGTTCTCTTTTGAAGCGGGGGTAGACAGCCTCAACTTTGTCGACAAAGGGTACGATGGAATACTCTACCTTCCCGATCAGCAAAACGGCCAGAACTACCAGCTGCGTTCTTCGCGTCAGTTCGGACTGGCAACCATCGAACTCATTGAACGCTCCCTCGACAAAGCACTGCAAAACCGGATGCTGGAAGAACGGGGCATTGACCAGGCCTTCATCGACTCACTGGCTGCAGCCGGACGCAGCGGTCTGGCAAGGCTCGACACCCGGGTATATGAAGACGGAGGGAATACCAAGGAGTCCAATGCAGGCATGGCCTACGGGATTGGATTTGGGAGTGGCATCCTTATATACATCACCATGTTCATCTTCGGTTCCATGGTGATGCGCGGGGTGATGGAAGAGAAGACCAACCGCATCGCTGAAGTCATTGTCTCTTCCTGCAAACCCTTCGAATTGATGCTGGGGAAAATCATTGGCATCGCCGGCGTAGGACTTACGCAGCTACTGCTCTGGATAGGGCTCATCCTCGTACTGATGACCGCCGTCGAATATGTCTTGCCTGCTGAAGTGGTGGAGATGGCCCGAAATAATTCATCGGCCATGCCGGCTCCGGCGGGCCAGGAGATGGCGTTCCGCATCCTGGAGGCACGTGAAAAAATTGTATCAGGTGTCAACTGGTGGCTCATCCTGCCTTGCTTCCTGTTCTATTTTCTCGGAGGCTATCTGTTCTATGCTTCCCTCTTCGCCGCCGTTGGCAGTGTCATTAATGAAGATCCTCAAGAAGCTCAGTCCCTCATGCTCCCGATCACCATGCCCATCATTTTTGGGTTCATCATCCTTTCCAGCAGCCTCGAGAACCCTAACAGCCCGATGGCCGTCTGGGCAAGCCTGATCCCTTTCACATCGCCTATCGTCATGATGGGGCGCATCCCCTTTGGCGTCCCTAGCACGGTACCCGTCTGGCAGCTTGCACTATCCATGGCCCTGATGGTGGCCGGCTTCCTGTTCACTACCTGGTTTGCAGGGAAAGTCTATCGCACCGGCATCCTGCTATACGGCAAGAAAGCATCTTGGAAGGAGATGGCACGATGGGCCTTTCGGAAGGGCTGACAACAACCAGCCAAGAATCGATTGCTAGTTCGTTTCTTTATGCGTCAAAAATCATGGAGTGAAGATTCTATTGCACTACCTGAGGCCATACCGGGGCCTGATCGCATTCACCCTCCTGCTGGCAACGGTCAATACCGTATTCTCTCTCTTCGATCCGATCCTATTTGGGAAAATCATCCGGGTGGGGGAAGATCTGATGCGGGATCGAGAAGCGGGCAAGGAAACCTCCTGGGGCATCTATTTCGAGCGGGTCATATACATACTCCTCTTATCGATGGGAACGGCCATGCTGAGCCGCATCGCTAAGAACTTCCAGGACTATTTTGCCAATGTTGTGATGCAGAAGTTCGGAGCCCGCGTCTTCACTGAAGGCCTGCAGCACGCCATGAAGCTGCCTTATCAGGAGTTCGAAGACCAGCGCAGCGGCGAGACCCTCAGCATCCTAACCAAGGTGCGGGTCGACACGGAAAAGTTTATCCAGTACTTTCTGAACGCACTCTTCGCCATCCTGGTAGGGATCGTCTTTGTCTTTACCTATGCCGCCATCTATATCCACTGGTCGGTGATGGTGGCGTATATCGGTGGGATCCTGGTATTAGCCAGCCTCACCAATATTCTGAGCCGAAAGGTGAAAGAAATCCAGAAGAAGATAGTCAGCAGCACCACATCCCTGGCCGGCTCCACCACGGAAAGCCTCCGAAACATCGAGCTGGTCAAGAGCCTTGGACTCACCACACAGGAAGTCAAGCGCCTCAACGCCAATACATACCGCATCCTGGGTCTAGAGCTCACCAAAGTGAAACGCATCCGGAGCATCAGCTTCCTGCAAGGCACCCTAGTCAACACGTTGCGCCAGGTCATCCTCTTCCTGCTTATGTGGCTAATCTTCCGCGACAAGATGAAGCCGCACGAGATGGTCACCATGCAGTTCTTCTCCTTCTTCATCTTCGGCCCGCTGCAAGAGATTGGCAATATCCTGCTTAGCTATCGGGAGGCGGAGGCCTCTTTGCAGAATTACGATGCCCTTATGCGCAAAGAACCGGAGGGCACACCAATGAACCCTATGCACATGGGTCCTGTCGAGCGATTGGAATTCCAGCAGGTTAGCTTCCAGCATCGGACCACATCGCAGCCTGCCATCGATGGTATTGACTTCTGCGTGACAACGGGTGAAACCATCGCCTTCGTCGGCCCCTCTGGTTCCGGTAAGACGACCCTTATGAAGTTGCTGGTCGGTCTGTACCGACCCGACAAAGGGGCCATCCGCTACAACGGGATCGAAGAAAGCCATATTGACTTCGAAGATTTGCGTAGCCAGATAGGCTTCGTCACGCAGGATACACAGCTCTTCTCCGGCACCATCCGCGAGAACCTGCTATTTGTAAGGCCCGAGGCCGAAGAGACAGATGTCCTCGACTGCCTACAGAAAGCCGCTTGCCAGAATCTGCTGGAGCGGGCAGACCAGGGACTGGACACATTGATTGGCGAAGGAGGACTGAAGCTCTCAGGAGGAGAGCGCCAGCGCCTCTCCATTGCCCGGGCCCTGCTGCGCAAGCCACGGATCCTGCTGTTCGATGAGGCTACATCCGCTCTCGACTCCATCACAGAGGAGGACATCACCACCACCATACGGGACATCTCAGCCTCCCGGGAACAAATCACCATCCTCATCGCACACCGCCTCTCAACCATCATGCATGCAGACCGCATCCTGGTCCTCGAACGTGGGCAGGTGGTAGAAGATGGCACCCATGAGCACCTGTTAGAGGAGAAAGGCCTTTACTATGCCATGTGGCGACAGCAGATCGGAGAGCGGAGGAGGAGCATGACGTGAGTCTGAGCAAAATGGCAGGTGCTCATCGCTAAAGCGCCAGTATAGAAGATCTCAACCAAGGACTGCATAGGAGCTTGGCGCAACCATCATACGACTACCTTCGTGCAATGCTTTTCTATCTCACTTTCAGCATGGCCTTGACTTGAGACACGGTCTCATTCTGCAAACGTGCATAATAAACGCCCGGGGGCAGTCGGCCGCTGTCGAAACGCATCGTATAGGATCCCTTCGTATACTCACGGTCTGCCAGCACCACCACAACCCTTCCCATCGTATCCATCACCTGCACAAGGGTATGACCGCCTTCGGTGCGAAAGGTGATGCTTGTCTGTTCAGTGAATGGGTTAGGGTAGTTCATGATCAGTCGCTCTCCTTCGAGTATGTCGGGATTGATCTTGCTACAGGCAGATCCTTTGACGATGGGCAGCTGCTGAAAATTCCGTAGCATTACTGATTGCAGCATCGTATTGTCTACACAGAACCAGTTCTGCAAGAGGGAGGCGTAAACGCTACGGAAGTCGTATTGGTGCGGGATGTTGTCGTTGAAGGTAGAGCCCGTGGGGATTGTGGGGTTGGTGCCGATGACGCCTGGATGAACGTTGGAGCCGAAGACAAAAAGTGGGGCTGCGGCCCCATGGTCTGTACCGACACTGGAGTTGGAGCGGATGCGTCGGCCAAACTCAGAAAAAGTCATGCCCATGACCCTGTCTTCGACTCCAAGTCCTTTGAGATCCGCCATGAAAGCGGCGATGGCATCTGACAGCATTTTTAGCAAATTCGCATGCGAGCCAGTGGTCGTATCGGAGGTATTAGTCTGCACAGCGTGCGTATCAAATCCACCCATGCCGACTGTATAGACTCTTGTCTTTAGTCCGCCCTTCACCAGGCGTGCTACGATCTTCAGCTGGTTTGCCAGAGCATTGCCCGTGGGATAAGGGCCTTGCTGGGGTACCTTATCGGCCGCGGCTTTGATACCGGCAGCATATTGCATGGTCTGTCGTGCCACATTACGGACATGCGTGAGTTCTTTGCCAGCCCGCGTGTTCGGTACCGGGTCTTGGATGCTGTTGACGAGGCTGTAGAAAGAGGAGGGGTTGGAGATGCTCATGCCCATGTTGGCTCCCACACCCTGTACAGTCAGGGAGGTCACCGACCCAATCTGTATGGCCGGCGGATCCGGCATGAGGGGATTAGGATAGTTGACGGGGAAGGTGGGGAAGCTTTCGTTGAGAAAACGACCCACCCATCCACTGGAGAGCGTTTCGTTGCTGTCCGAGCCAGACATCCAGATGTCTGTCGAGCGGAAATGCGAGAAGTTGGGCGTGGGGTAGCCTACCGACTGCACGATGCTAAGTTTGCCCGCATTAAACAGCGCCTGCAGGCCGGTCATGGCAGGATGCAGGCCCGTCTTGTCGAAGCCGTTGAGATTGAGGATCCTAGCTTCCGGGATTGCAATGTTAGATCTTGCACCATTGTACAGTGAATAATTGTCGCGAGGTATGACCATATTGAGCCCATCATTACCTCCATTGAGTTGAATGACAACGAGTACTCTATCCGAATCCGTTGACAGGTTCATGAGTGCTTCCAACATCGGTGAGGGCATGAGGGCCTTCACCGAATACCCGTTGAGCAGGGTTGGAACCATGGCGGCCGGAAGGATCTGGTGCAGAAACTTTCTTCTTTCCATATCGAAGCGGTTGGTGGCTATGCCAGTTGATATTCGGGCAGATTCATGATGTATCTAATGAGCGACTGGAGCCTTGTCTGCACGACTCGGAGGGCAGCGGCATCATTGGGATTGGCGATGTGGGCATTCCATGCATTGGTCCAGTAGTAGTCCTGGTCTTGCCCACTCAACAAGATATCCTTCTTCAGCTGGAAGCTGGAGGCAATGGATAGGGGGATCCTAAGCAGATGCTGAGTGATGTCCTTGATCAGCAGGTTCGGATCTCCGGGGTTTGAGAAGGATCTCGCATAGGCGATGTGGTCCACGATCAGTTTGAAGTTATTTGCCGTGTAGCCGGACACGGACAGCATGTCAGTATACTGATTGCGTCGTGGGTAGGTGTCACTGTTGATCCACATACCGTAGAAGTTTGGAGACTGGTAATAGGCTGCCCATCCGGAGACATCAGGCGGGTCGCCCAGCGCCTGCCCTAGGTTGGAAGACCAGTTGCGCAGGTAGTTCCAATGTACATATTGATTGAGAAAATCTGTCGAAGCGGGAAAAAGGACTTTAAACTCTCGGCAGGCCCCTACGATCAGGTCGATGGGGCTTTTGATCTGGCAACCTTGGTTGGCGAGGTCGTAGAAATGCGCGCTGCGGAAGAGCATGGAGAGGACGGGCTTGATATCCCAGTTGCTGGTGACGAGTTTGGCAGCCAGGGGCTCAATGACATTGACTTTCGTCTCGTTGTCAATGTCATAGTACACAAACCAGCGATAAAGTCGGGAGACGACATGGCGGGATACTTCCAACTGCTTGCTGAAGATCATATCTATCAGTTCATCGATCTCCAAATCACCGGCGGTGGGACCCGTACGTCCTTTAATCACTCGAGAGCCGTAGAAGGCGGAGAACACTTTGTCGTTGGAGTCATGCCGGGTGCTGTCGAAATACGAACTGTTCTTGGCATAATCGTTGCGCCAGCCGCTGAGGATGCGTGCAGCAGCCTTTACGTCGTCTTCAGAGTAGTTGGGGCTGTTCTCTTTCCCCAATGTGAAAAGCTCTTGGAGTTCCCTGCCATAGTTTTCATCGGGTGCGGTCTTTGTATTTAACTGACCATTCAAAAAGACAAGCATGGCAGGGTCGACAGTCACCGACCGCACCAAGGTTTTTACATTACCCAGGCTATGGGTGCGCAGGAGGGTATGATGCCGATACAGGTAGCGACCGTTGTTGATGGCACTGATCTTTGTTGAAAAGTAGTTGTGCCAAAACAAGCTCATTTTTTCTCGCAGGCTGCGATGCTGTTGTAGTAGAGTTCCCATCCACCACGACCTGAAAGAGTTGACCCGGTTGCCTTGAACCGTGCCATCGGAGGTCGTCGTGTCCACCCAGGTAGCTCCCGCGGTCAAGGCCCGGTCAGGGTCTGTGCCTGCCGTGGTCGGCGCATCGTTGTAATTCTTTACTGGCGGGGCAGGCATGCTGCCGGGCATCAGCAGTTCGTCTACCGATGCATTCATCCCTTTGGCCAGGAAATGACTAATGTCTGCCTGAGAGGCACCAAACATGGCCCTTTTCAAAAGGTGGATGACCTGGCTGGACGTCCAAGCGCCCGCGTAAGGCTGTAAGCCAGTAGCCATCCGGCGTCTGCCATCCGGAGATGTATCAGCTGAAGTTCCTATGGCGCTCGAGTTCCCTGCAGCGTGTGTATTGAAGTCCATGGGGCGAGTTTATAAGCTGTCAGCCAAGGTCTCTCACCCTTGCTGACAGTTTTTTTTATTTAGTGTCTATACTCCATTTTGATGCATTAGCCTTGATATTCAGTCGTGGATGTTTTCGATTATTCCGGCAATCCCCTGTCCGCCACCCACACAGGCGGTCACCATTCCGTAGCGCGCATGCTGCCGTTTTAGATCATGTAATATCTGAACCGTTAGTTTGCAGCCGGTACATCCCAGTGGATGCCCCAGTGCGATCGCACCCCCATTGATATTTACTTTGGATGTATCCAGGTCAAGGGTTCGGATGACAGCCAGCGCCTGGGCGGCAAAGGCCTCGTTAAGTTCGATTAGGCTGATATCTGCCAGGCTCAGGCCCACCTGCTTGAGTACTTTAGGCACAGCTTCTACCGGACCAATACCCATGATGCGGGGGTTGACGCCTGCCACCGCTGAACCAACCAGTCGTCCAATAGGCTTCAGGCCGAGGTCTCGGACCATTGTTTCGGACATAAGGATAACAAAGGCTGCCCCGTCGCTGGTCTGCGATGAGTTGCCTGCTGTGACGCTACCGTGCACGGCGAAAGCGGGTTTAAGCTTTGCCAGAGCTTCTGGGGAGGTGTCTCGGCGAACACCGTCGTCTGTATCCACCACATAGGATCTTTTTTGACGGCGGGCATGCTCATCCAGATAGGTCTCTTCGACGGTGATGGGCAGGATGCCCGGTTTGAAATGGCCCTGCTCGATGGCCTGCTGTGCTTTTTGGTGCGACTCAAAGGAAAACCGATCCTGGTCTTCCCGGCTGATGCCATATTGCTTGGCGACAGCCTCGGCCGTCAATCCCATCCCCAGGTAATAGTCGGGCTCCTGTAAAGCAATGTCGTAAGAGGGCACTGTCTTCCAGCCGGCAGATGGCACCATGGTCATGCTCTCCGTGCCACCTGCAATGATGCAGTCGGCCATGCCCGCCCGTATCTTGGCCGTACCCAGGGCTATGGCCTCCAGGCCAGAAGCACAGTAGCGGTTGATGGTGATGCCGGGGGCATGATGGCCGATGGCCCGAGCAGCGATGATACGTCCGACCTGCAAGCCTTGCTCCGCCTCCGGGACGGCATTGCCGACGATGACGTCGTCCACCCTTCCAGGCTCCAATGTAGGCACGCTGGCCAATAGCCCCTGAATCACGTCGATGGCGAGGTCGTCTGGGCGGGTGAACCGGAAGCCGCCCCGCTTAGATTTTGTTACCGCCGTACGATAACCTGCGACAATGTATGCTTCTTGCAAGGTGGTGATTTGACGGTGTTCAGAAGGGTAAAAAAACTGATGGTGCGATTTTTACCCTTCTAAGATATACAAAATTTCTAAGCTTAGAAACCCTCTATCCCTCCATCCGTCGATAAAAAACCAGACAGATGACCGTTCTTTGCATCTGTAGTCGGCAAAATGAATTGATTCTCAAGTCAAATGATGTACCAGATACTCAGAGATCTGCTCTTTCGCCTAGATGCAGAACATGCCCACGAGTGGTCCATGGGCTTGCTCTCCGGTTTCTGCCGTCTTCCAGGGGGAAGGCGACTGATTGCTGCCTGCTACGGCGTCCGAGAGCCCTTGCTGGAGACGCAGGCATTTGGACTGAGGTTTCCAAACCCTGTTGGACTGGCTGCCGGATTCGACAAAAACGCCGAACATCTTGAAGCCCTCTCCGCGCTGGGCTTTGGCTTTGTGGAAATTGGGACTGTGACCCCCAGGCCCCAGCCGGGCAATCCTAGACCCAGACTCTTCCGACTACCCGCCGATCAAGCCCTGATCAATCGAATGGGTTTCAACAACGATGGCGTGGAAGCCGTAGGCCGCAGGCTCGCTGACTGGAGGACCCACCACTGGGATGAGCCCGGCAGGATGTTGATTGGGGGAAACATCGGGAAAAATAAAGACACGCCCAATGAAGAAGCCTGGCGCGACTATGAGGCCTGTTTCCTTCAATTGCACGGCATGGTCGATTATTTCGTGGTGAATGTCAGTTCACCGAATACACCCGGATTAAGAGCCCTCCAGGAGACAGAAGCCCTCACCGGCATCCTGGGACGTCTGCAAGAAGCCAATGCCCGCATGCCGGAGCGGGTGCCGATCTTGCTGAAGATCGCGCCGGACCTCAGCGATGCGCAAATTGATGACATCGCAAACCTGACCTTGAAGATGGCCCTTGATGGAGTGGTGGCGAATAACACCAGCATCGCCCGCAACCCGCTTTCGGAGCGCTCCAGACGCCTCGCAGCAGCGATCGGTACAGGCGGACTCAGTGGAGCACCCATCTGCGAACGGTCCCTGCAAGTCCTCAAGCGCATCCGGGAAAAGACCCAAAACGAGCTGCCGGTCATCGCCAGCGGAGGTATCCTCAATTGCTGGGATGCCCAGGAACGCCTCCGTTCAGGTGCCTGCCTGGTACAGGTATGGACGGGCTTTGTTTATGGCGGACCTAGTACAGCATCTTCCATCTGCAAACTGCTCCTTCATGGCATCGGCACAAAGAATCAAAAATATACCCATTGATTGGCATAAGGCAGAAACAGAACCTTTCAATCGTTTTATTCTTTAGCATCCACTCATGGAACATCTCTTTAACCTCGACGCACTAATCAGCCTGCTGACATTAACCACACTCGAAATTGTCCTCGGGATCGATAATGTAATCTTTGTGTCCATCCTGATGGGGTCCCTTCCGGACCAGCGGCGACTGGCGGCCAGAAGGCTCTGGATGTTTCTGGGGATTACCACCCGCATTTTGCTGCTCATGGCCCTGGGATGGTTGGTACGCAATGGCAGTCGGGAACTATTTGGCCTCGACCTGGGTGACCGACACGTTGGATTTAACCTGAGGAATGTCATCATGTTCGCTGGCGGATTGTTTCTGCTCTACAAGACCGTGAAAGAAATCCATTCCAAACTGGAAGGGGAAGAACCCGCCAGTGGCGTCAATGCCCAGGAGGGATCCTTCGCTTTGACCATGGGACAGATCATCCTGGTCGACATGGTCTTTTCTTTTGACAGCATCATCACGGCCGTAGGAATGGCCCGTCACGTGGAAGTCATGGCCGCCGCGGTCATCATCGCCATGGTGATCATGTTCTACTTTGCAGAGAACATCTCTCGCTTCATCCACAAGCACCCCACCCTGAAAATGCTGGCCCTCTCCTTCTTGCTGATGGTGGGCTTCAGTCTGTTCTTCGAAGGCCTAGAGCCGATTCACGACAGCCATATCGACAAAGCCTACATCTATGTGGCAATGGCCTTTTCCTTTGGTGTAGAACTCCTCAACATGCGCATGCGAAGGAAGATGGCTGGAACTCCAGCCATCGAACTGAGAGAACCGCATCTAAAGGATTGAGTGGGTAAAAAGAACCTGCACGACGGATCCGTGCCACGCTGACCATCCCTGCACTTCCCCTTCACCCGTTCCAAGCGAGCTGGAATCCAGCCTCATGCGTGAAGTGGAAGCCTATACCTTCGGGATTTCTCCAAGCAATGGCTCAGCCTTGTTTTCCATACAATACCGGGTTCAACGATGGATCATTATACATTTTCATCTGACGATACACTTTCATCCTTTTCACGCCAGCCTGTATATCATCCAATAGCTCATCTATGGAAATCGAAAGGTCTTTTAGTTGCTCTTGCAAGATGTCAAGTTTGAAAGCACAAAGCCGGATGTGGTCCTCTCCCACATCGACCCTGCGAACCTCTTCCTGCATATGATAAATCTTCAAGATCAGGATAGATAGCCTGTCGATCGCCCAGGCGGGACTTTCTGTGTTTAACCGTGCATGGGCAGGGACTGTCACCTGGCTGAAATGCTCACACAAGTAATCATCGATTTTCTCCACTAGATCCGTTCGGTCCTGATTGGACCTGTCGATCCTCCGCTTCAGCAGCAATGCCATCTCGGGTAAAATCTGCGGATCCCGTACGACATCCTCCATATGCCACTGAACGGTGTCAATATAGTTTTTCTGATACAAGAGATGCTCCATGGTACCTGAGGGGTAGGGATTCTTCGCTTCACGATCCAAATCATTATGCCCATGGTAGTCTTCCACAGATTTTTGAAAAATTGAAATACAACTTGCACTAAGATTCGTGATCATAATTTTAAATTCAATACAATCAATATTTTATGTGGAAATCATGAGAATAAACAAACGTTTAGGTAGGAACGAAAAAATATGACTCAAGTAATGATTTCTTGAAAAATAGAACCCTCCCATCAGTCATATTCAATTACTTGCCACTTATCTGAAATCTTGAAATCCAACTTCCTGACATCATGGTAGACATGCCTCCCTCTTACATCAAGACTGTCTACAAAATGAAAAATGCTGCTGTTGATGCAATGGATTTCAGCAGCGTTCATGATCAGTTTCCTATAATTGAGAAGACTTCCATAGGGATTAGTATCTTTTTCTATTTCGACTATTGGGAGATCAGTTGATATACTGATTTCAAATTTGCCTATGCTGCCTTCACGGTGCACCAAACAGTATTGTTTCTTTGAGAAAAGTTTGAAGATTTCTTCCTCAAATGGAATTTGGGACGGCAAGCGGAAAAGCTCATAACGCATCGAAAAATTTAAATTCAACTGCCTGTAGAAAGATGTGTTGAATTCCTTTTTGTTACAATTCTTGAAGCCCAGTTTATAAACCGGTACGTTGTAGATACGAGAAAATTCGTTGACTCGTTCATGCTCCTTTTCGGTTCCATCTGTCTCTCGGACTTTGATACTGAAAACGACAACTTTGGAGTTATCTGCATACAGATGATCCACTGTGATGAAATTCATCTCTTTGCATGGCAAATAGATGAGATCATAGAATCTACATAAGTGATTGACCAGTCCATTGCATACGAAGTGGTCTCCAAGACCCAAGTGATGATGAAGTACGATGGACTTCATGTATTTTTTTATATTTAAATCATTTAAAAAAAATCATACCTCGATACAAGCAAAACTACATTACCGTTCTTTGCCAATTGAAATCCCAGATACACTTCTGTTGTAGCCTTTCGCCATAGGTGATCAATGAATCATTCCGGATTGAACCAATCAATCTTTGCGTTGAATAGAGGTAAAATGTCTCATAGGTAAAGGTTTAACGATTGAAAACCATAAATTTATATTACCTCTAATTGAAAGTCAAGATGTTAAGCTTCACTGCTGCGATTTAAAATAAATGAGCCCCGGGAGCATCTGCCACGTGGTTAGAGAGCTTACAGCATTATCCTCCTGTTTGAGTCGTACTATGGCGAACTTCATTGGCATCATATCAGTCAGGGTGGAGCTACTCATTGCTAAGAGAAAAACCAACATTCCGCCTAGAGAAAGTTGCAGCTGAGACCTACCTACCCAGGCACAAGATGGTAGCTGCCACCAAGGCTGCCGTCTCTGATCGCAACCGGGTTGGACCCAGCCGTACCGCACGAAAGCCCGCATGCAGCGCTTGTGAAACTTCTTCTGGCGAGAAATCTCCTTCCGGGCCCACCAGCATCATGACTTCTCCTTCCACGTGCATCAGATTCTGCATGGCCGGGTCCGGCATACAATGAGCGATCAGCCGGTGGCCACGGACTTCCTGAGACAACAGCCCCTGAAAGTCCATGGGAGCAGAGATCTCTGTCATCCAGGCCTGCTGTGACTGTTGCAAGGCGCTGAGTGCGATGGCTTGGAGGCGATCCATCCGCTGATGCTGCCGCTCGGTGCGGGCCACCACAAGGGGTATGACCCGCTGTACGCCAAGCTCGCAGGCTTTTTCAAACATCCACTCAAAACGAGCTGCATTTTTCAGCAGCGACACGGCTAAGGTCAGCGGATACCTGCTGTCTGGCCCTAGGCTTTTATCCAGGATACGAACGGAGCAGCGCTTCCGGTGGGCTTCCAGCACCGCTGCCCTAGCCATCCCACCCTTTCCATCGACCAGGACGAGCGGGTCCCCAGGGGTCATGCGGAGTACGGAGATGGCATGTCGGGAGGCTTCTTCCCCCAACAGGTGTGTTTGCCCCAAGGCAGCCATCTCTACTGCAAAAAAGAAGGGGAGGTCCATTCGACACGCTATTCAAATACAGCGACCATCACTGCCTGTTGGGATGGCATGGCAGGCAGTACTCGGTCGCGGCCATTGTAATGCAGCCGGATATTTCGGGAGGCGCCGGAAGGCAGAATCATATCTGCACCATTTAGGAAGGGGGCGGCGGAGAACATAGCCATGGGACGTCCCGTCCCGATTCCGTCGCGACCCGCGTCATATACGAAGAGAGCGATGCAGGTCTTAGTCGCGGGCGTTAGCTCCGGGCCGGAGAGGGGGATACCGTTGCAGGCGAGGGTGTCGCGACCCTGAATCACCGCCCGGTTTGCGGTGAACACAGCCAATGCCGAGGTGGCACTGTCAGCTGGCAGGCCCGAGAGCAGCATGGCAGGCATGCCCGAGGAGGGAAGGGCGCGCAGATAGGTCAGGCGTCGGTGGTGGCGGATGGAACCAAGAAAGTAATGGACAACACGACCCTGCCGGGGTTTCAGAACGAACGTGTAAGCGATACCGTCTGTGGCCTCGAAGCCGCTCCAGTGACCGGAGGAGTCCGCCTGACCCGACCAGACAGGCAGTTCCGACAGCCGTCTGCCCGTTAGGGTATCATAGGGCCAGACTTCGACCTGCGCAGCGGGGAGCGGTGTGTTCTCCCCCAGCACGACAGCCCTTCCTGACACCTGCCAACGCCTCATCAGCCGGGGTCCCTCTTTGGCGGATGAAGGCAGTGCGGGTGACACGAAATCCAGGATGGCTTGGAAACCAGCCTCGCAGGTAGCGACCTCCAGATGGTCAGGTTCCTCCAACCGAAGGTTGACGGCACCGGGAATGTCGGCCGCGCGGGAGGCGATTCGGTCGCCTTTGCTGTAAATGTTCAACATGGGGACGCCACCCGGAGGGGCGGACAGGGGACCGCTCCCGATATGGACGTAGTGAGATACCAGTGCGGCCTTGGCCGGCACCGACAGCAGCCGGGCGCAGACGCCGCCCCCGGCAGAATGCGCGACCAGGACGACCTTCCCCGCATCTGTCCGTTGCAACACCTTTTGGACAAAAACATGCAGCAACGAGTCGGGGCGGCCACCCCTGTCGATGCTGTTCCAGTCAAATACCTGTATCCTGTCAGGGCACCATCCTGCGGCCTCGAGGCGTCGGGCGTGTTCGGCCCAGTTGTCGCCCGAACCCAGAAATCCGTGGACGAAGACCACAGGAGGGAGCGTTGCGGAGCAGGGCGACTGAGACTGCGCGGGTCGAAGGCCGTAGAACGCAAGGCTGCAGATCATTAGGAGGATGACCTGTAGGGTGCTATGGCGGTACGAACTCATGGTCAAAAGAGCGGTTCGTCGTCACCTAGATCAGCGTCATTCATCCGGCTGCCCCGCTGGATAAATAGCCTTGGGCCATCCCCACCGGGTGCTGCTCCGGAAGGCCCGGATGGCATGCCTAGGCCGGGCAAATCAGCAGCATTTACCTCCACGAATTTCTGAATATGCAGGAGCGCCTTGAGGCGTATGTTCTCTAGGGATCCATTGCGATGCTTGGCGATGCGGACATGCGTCTCCCCTTTGTTGCTTTCTCCAAACTCGTTACTGGTGATATCATAGTATTCGGGCCGGTAGAGAAACATCACCAGGTCAGCATCCTGCTCGATGGCGCCCGACTCGCGTAGGTCGCTCAGCTGAGGGATCTTGTTCCCCTCCTTGCGCTTCTCTACCTCCCGGCTCAACTGGCTCAGGGCGACGATGGGAACCTGCAGCTCTTTAGCAAGCCCTTTAAGGTTCCTCGAAATGGTACTGATCTCCTGCTCACGATTAGAATTGCGGTTGTCGCCTAGGCCCGTCATCAACTGCAGGTAGTCGATGATGAAGAGGCCCACATCATATTTACTCTTCAGACGGCGGCACTTGGCCCTCAGCTCAAAAATATTCAGAGCGGCGGTGTCATCGATGAAGATGGGTGCTCTGGAGAGTCTTTCAATGCCACGGCGATACAGCTGTTGCATTTCATGTTCCTCCAGTCGGCCCCGGGCAATCTTTTCCAACAAAATTTCACTTTCGGCGGAGAGGATGCGCTGCACGAGCTGGGCGGAGCTCATCTCCAGACTGAAGAAGGCGACCGCAGTAGGCTTGGTTGGGTGTAAGGCGGCATTGCGCGCGAGGTTGAGGGCAAAGGCCGTCTTACCGACAGAAGGCCTCGCAGCTAAGATGATGAGGTCGGAATTCTGCCATCCATAGGTGACGCGGTCAAGGCTCTCATAGCCGCTGGGAACGCCGGTGACATCTTCCTGACGGCTGCGCATCTCGTCCAACCGCTTGACTGTCTTCACGATGACAGACTCGATGGAATCGAAATTCTTGCGCAGGTGGTTGTTCGTGATCTCAAAGAGCTTGCTCTCCGCCTCATCTAACAGGTCAAAGACGTCGGTCGTATCCTCATAGGCATCGGTGATGATCTCTCCACTCAATCGGATGAGTTCGCGCTGGATGAACTTTTGCAGGATGATGCGGGCATGTGCTTCAATATTGGCAGCAGACACCACGGTATTGGTCAGGCGGGACACATAATAAGCACCGCCGACGACCTCCAGCTCTCCATTGGAACGCAACTGTTCGACAACTGTTAGCATATCAATCGGCATCTGCTGGTCCGACAATGACATGGCCGCAGCAAAAATGCGCTGGTTGGCTTGGGTGTAGAAACACTCTGGCTTAAGGAGCTCCACCACCGTGTCAAAGGCATTCTTCTCCAGCATGATCGCCCCGAGTACAGCCTCTTCCAGTTCCCGGGCCTGCGGCGGCACTTTTCCAAATGCCAGGGTGCCTAATTCAGATGCCGGCTTTCGCCGATTCTTACGATCCCGGTTTGTATTCGTTAGTTCCATGTGAAGTAGTTTCCATCAATTTTCCCCGAACAGTTCCAGTCCCTCGGACACAAGACCCCATCCAACCTATACGGACGAAAGTAGTCCGCTTGGGGGATGCTGCCTATGGACCATAAGGATTAAAGTTGGTCACAGCCTGCCAGGAAGATTATCCACATGTTTTTTGCTGTTATCCACCATGCAAATATCCAGGATCACAGGGAACATAAAAAAATCCCCCCGTGACGAAAGGATATCCACAGGTAATCGTACCCTTGAAATCTTAACCTGGATGCGGCGAGGATGAACTGCCGGAGGTGAATTGGAGCAGGTCCTGTTGGCGGAGGCATGGGGGTTCAAACCCGGGGTGTATCTTTGTTTGAAAGCCCCCGGGACTATGATTCTTTCCTATCGTTGGATGTTGGACTGCCTTCCGATTCCCATCTCACCAGAGAAGCTTAGCTCCATTTTAAACGCCATCGGGCTGGAGGTAGAGGGCCAGGAGTCGTATGAAGAAGTGCCCGGCGGCTTGCAGGGACTGGTGATTGGGAAAGTGCTGGAGGTATCGCCGCATCCGAAGGCCGATCGGTTGAAGGTAACCCGCGTGGATACGGGGCTGGACGCTCCGCTCGAGATTGTATGCGGGGCTCCTAATATTGCAGCCGGCCAAACGGTGCTGGTCGCACCCGTAGGCAGCACCCTTTATCCCAACGGCCGATCGCCGGTGACCATGAAAGAGGCGACCATCCGGGGTGTCCGTAGCCAAGGCATGATCTGTGCAGAGGATGAAGTCGGACTAGGTACTTCGCACGAGGGAGTGATGGTCCTGCCCGAGGAACTGACGCCGGGAATGACTGCGGCAGCCTATTTCCAGCCATATTCAGATCAGACCATCTCGATTGGACTGACGCCCAACCGAAGCGATGCCATGAGCCATCTAGGAGTGGCACGGGATGTCTGCGCCTGGCTGCATCACCATGAAGGCCTTGACGTAGTACCACACAGCCCCTTCACGCCATGCCCGGAGCTAGAAGGATTGCCGGAAGGCTGGCCGGTGCGCATAGAGGCTCCGGATGCCTGTCACCGATATACCGGCATCCGCATCTCGGGGGTGACGGTGCGGGAATCCCCGCAATGGCTCCAACGAAGGCTACAAGCCATTGGACAGCGACCCATCAACAATGTGGTGGATGCTACCAACTTTGTCCTGCATGAGACAGGGCAGCCCCTCCATGCCTTCGATGCGGCAGCTATCCACGGATCTTCGGTCCGCATCATGCGATTGCCAGCGGACACCCCCTTTCTAGGCCTGGATGAAAAGGAACGACGTCTGCACGCCGAAGACCTGATGATCTGTGACGCCCAAGGGCGTCCGCTTTGCCTGGGAGGCGTCTATGGTGGGATCAACAGCGGCGTCAGCGCGTCCACCCGGGAGATCTTCCTGGAGAGCGCCTGGTTTCATCCTACTGGCATCCGAAAGACTTCCTTCCGGCATGGATTACGGACAGACGCTGCCACCCATTTCGAAAAAGGGGTCGACATTAGCCGAACCCTGGATGTGCTGATGCGGGCTGCCCGGCTGATCTGTGACCTCAGCGGAGGACATCTTTCCTCACAACCTTCAGAGGCCTATGCCATTCCAGCCACTGGCCGACAGGTTGCTTTCACCTATGCATACTTAAACAGCCTCAGTGGTAAACAATATGCTCCACAAGCCGTCAAGACCATCCTGCAAGCATTGGGATTTTCCATCCTGCAGGAAGAGACTGGCGGCATGACCGTCCAGGTGCCCCATCACAAAACAGACATTTCCCATCCGGCAGATATCGCCGAAGAGGTGATGCGCATAGACGGGTTCGACAACATCCCGATCCCCTCCAACATTTCATATACCCCTGCCGTGGAAAGCCATCACGCCAGCGAAACCCTGAGGGAAAAAATATCAGCCGCTCTTGCGGGGTTAGGATTTCATGAGATGGTCAACAACTCCATCACCTCTAGTGCTCACCACCAGCCAGAAGAGCTCACGCAAGCCGTACGAATGATTAACAGCCTCAGCGCAGAGCTGGATATGATGCGCATGTCTTTGATCGAGTCCGGTCTAAGAACAGTAGCCCGCAACCTCAACCACCGGAACGTAGACCTTCAGCTGTTCGAATTCGGCAAGACATATCAATTGTCCACCGATGGCACCTATACAGAACATGAATCCTTTGCCCTGTTCACGTCCGGGCTCCTGCGCCCACAGACCTGGGATCAGCCGTCCAGGGCCACGGGGCTTTCTCATCTGAAGGGAACGGTCGACGCCCTCTTTGTATTGCTTGGAATGCCACAGCCCGACTGGTCTGAAGCACCCGACGATGACCGGCTCGACGGTCGGCTCATCGGAACCTGCCATGGGCAGACTGCCGCTACCCTTGGGCGCATCTCAACCGAAATGGCCCATCGTTTTGAGATTCGGCAAGACGTGTGGTATGCAGCGTTGGACTGGAAGACCTGCATGGAACAGGCCTCCTGGGTAACCATCCGGCACCAAGATCTACCTAGATTCCCGACCATGTCGCGCGACCTGGCGATCGTGGTGGACAAATCCCTTCCGTATGCACAGGTATGTGCAAAGACCAAAGATCTCCACCTGCCAAAACTTAAGACCTTCGGGCTCTTCGATGTATTTGTAAGCGAGCGCCTTGGGAAAGAACGAAAGTCGCTCGCCATCCATTACAGCTTCCGGGACGATGACGCGACCCTGACGGATGAAGAAGTGGACGACATGATGCAACAAATACTGAGCACCTATCAACAAGCATTCAACGCACAAGTCAGAATCTAACACCTATGGACCCCATCACAGACCAGATATCGCGCATTTCAGAGAAGCTTACCCGGCTGGTGAGGGACTTTCGGAACTTACAGAAAGAAAACGTTCGGCTTCGCCATGAGCTGGACAGGAAGACCCAGTACTTGGAACAAGCCCTGGAGAAAAATGCCGTGCTGGAAAGACAGGCCGGCATCCTGCAGGCCAGCGCCAGTATGTCAACGGATAAAACAGGCAAGGAAATGGGGAAAGTGATCGAACACTACATCCGGGAAATCGACAGATGTATAGCCAAACTCGAAGAATGAAGCCCTCAAACCCTCTTCACCATGCGCTCACTCTTCCCGAATTACCCGTGCTTGTGATCTATGGCATTTATGCCATAGAGCAAGTCGTTCCATCCGCGCCAGTAAAAAGTATGTATGCCTTTAAAAAACTTGTGAGTCAGGGAACCATAGCCCATGGGGGCCACATCTATCAACACCGCGTGCAAGCGGGCATTGGTGGGCTTTGGCAGATCGAACACCGCACTGTCAATGAATACTGGAAACCTCAACTTAGCGGATATGATACCATATGTTACAACCGTGACCAGAGAACACAATATGAAGGAAATAGCCTATATCCCAGATTAGTCGAAGCTTATGGAAGCTATGAAGCTAGGATGTTAAACGTAGTTTTTTTCGCACACCCAAATATTTTCTAAAAAAAAATTGATGCAACAGTCAATCCCTGTTAACATCCCTGTCGGCGACCGTGCCTACCGGGTGCTGATTGCCCCGAATGATGAGGAAAGGCTGCGAAAGATGGCCAAAGCGATCAATGATCAGATCCAGGACTTCAAAATCCGCTTCGCCGGAAAGGACATGCAGGACTATCTCGCCATGGTCTTGTTATGGCACTTGTCGGAATCCAGGCTAGGGCCCAACGGACAGGGGGAGATAAGTGCAGTGTCGGAGGAGCTTGCCTCGCTGGGTACATTGATCGACAATTTGTTAGAGTCGTCGGGCGATTCAGCCTGAGCGGCCAACTGGATTCCTGTTTCAGGGTTTGGGCCTGGTTTCGTATCTTCGAGCCACTGGGGAAAGTGCGCACAAACGCCCCATCACAGAGTGAAAATGACCCAAAATGCCCATCGACCCGAATACTCTCCTCGCCATATCCTCCGTCGTAGCCCTGATCGTGGGCATTATTGTTGGAAAGCTGATCTTTTCAAAGGGATCTAAGCGAAAAATCCAAGAAGCGGAGGAGCAGTCGGCTAAAATCCTGGCAGATGCAGGTGTGCAGGCAGAGAACCTGCGCAAGGAAAAGCTATTGGAGGCTAAGGAGAAGTTCGTCCAACTGAAGGCCGAGCATGACCGTGAGCTCCTGGAAAAAAACAAGAAAGCAGCGGAACAGGAGAACCGGGTCAAACAAAAAGAGCAGAGCATCAATCAGCGGTTGGAGAACCTGGAAAAACAGTCAAAAGAGAATGATGTCATCAAAGATCAACTCAACCGGCAGGTGGAAGTGGTAAACCAGAAGCGCAGCGAACTCGAAAAACACCAAGAAGAGCATATCCGCCGACTTGAAAAAATAGCCCAGCTATCGGCTGAAGAGGCCAAGATTCAACTATTGGATTCATTGCGGCAGGAGGTACAGACCAAGGCGCTGTCGCTCCAGCAAGAAATCATTGAAGATGCCCGCCAGCGGGCCAACAAAGAAGCCCGTAAGATCATCATCCAGACCATCCAGCGGACGGGAGCGGAACAGACCATCGAGAATACGGTGACCGTATTCAATCTCGAAAGTGATGAGATCAAAGGACAAATCATCGGCAGGGAAGGCCGGAATATTCGTGCGATAGAGGCTGCCACTGGGGTCGACTTGGTGGTGGATGATACCCCGGAGGCCATTGTCCTGAGTTCCTTCGACCCGCTCCGCCGGGAAATTGCCCGCCTCTCGCTGCAGCGGCTGGTGGCGGACGGACGAATTCACCCGGCCCGTATTGAGGAGGTGGTTGACAAAACACGTCGACAGCTGGAGGAGCAAGTTATGGAGATCGGGGAGCGTACGATCATCGAGTTGGGCATCCACGGTCTGCATAAAGAGCTGGTACGGGTCGTGGGCAAGATGCGCTTCCGGTCGTCTTACGGTCAAAACTTGCTGATGCACAGTCGGGAAGTGGCCAACCTCTGCGGTATCATGGCAGCCGAGCTGGGACTCAACCCCAAACTGGCTAAAAGGGCGGGCCTGCTACACGACATCGGAAAGGTGCCAGACGAAGAAACAGAACTGAGCCATGCCCTGCTCGGAGGGCGGCTGGCGGAGAAATATGGAGAAAACCCTGCCGTGGTCAATGCCATTGCCGCCCACCACGATGAGACGGAGATGCAATACGTCATATCCCCTATCGTCCAGGCTTGCGATGCCATCAGCGGGGCGCGGCCCGGTGCAAGGAGGGAGATCATGCAACAATATATACAGCGTATCAGAGACCTCGAAAACCTTGCCCTTAGCTATGGCGGCGTAGAAAAAGCCTATGCCATCCAAGCAGGCCGAGAATTAAGGGTCATCGTAGAAGCTGATAAGATGAGCGATGGTGAAAGTGAACGCCTAAGTTTTGAAATGGCTCAGAAAATCCAAAATGAGATGACCTATCCCGGGCAGATAAAAGTGACCGTCATCCGAGAGAAACGCTCTGTTAATGTAGCTCGTTGACCTCTTTTCCCACCACCCTCGCCCAGAGGGTGGGATTTTCTTGGCAGAAATCCCTTTTTTGGCATACCTTCACCTCCCCAAATACCCGATTATGAATCCCACGATTACATATATTCATGAACAGCTAGGTACAAAAAGTGCTCTTCCTTCGTTTAAGGCAGGTGACAATGTGACCGTCAATTACAGGATCGTAGAGGGAAACAAGGAGCGTATCCAGAGCTTTAAGGGAGATGTGATCAAGCGTCAGGGAGAAGGCTACACGGCCACCTTCACCGTCCGCAAAATGTCTGATGGAGTGGGAGTAGAAAGGACGTTCCCGGTTGCCTCCCCACACATAGAGTCTGTGGTGGTCCATAAAAATGGCAAGGTGCGTCGTGCCAAGCTCTATTTCCTCCGCTCCCGCAGTGGTAAGAGCGCCCGTATCCAGGAGAAGCGGGTAAAATAATCCTTTTAGCTGGACAGGTAAGTGTTCTCATTTATCTGATAAGTTGCCAGCATCGCTCATAAAGTGTATCTTTCAACAAATGTTTGACAACATGGGTTCCAAAACTATTTTCCTGATATCCATGCCCGGTGGCTCAGAGTGGATCCTCATCGTACTGGCGGTATTGATTTTATTCGGAGGCCGTAAAATCCCTGAGTTTATGAGAGGTCTTGGCCGTGGCATCCGCGAATTCAATGACGCCAAGTCAAATGTAAAACGTGAGATAGAGGAAGGCATGCAAGAAAAAGAGCCCAAGTAGTCTTGGCAAGGCACTTCCCCCGTTTTCCAATGCTTGCTCTTGTATGAGCATGTTTCCATAGATGAGTACCACTCCGGTCTTCGGGAGGGCACCTGCTCTTGTGAGTCAGTGGCTGTCCATTACCTACAGCGCATCAGCAGCCAATCGCATATCAATGCGCTTGTAGACGTTTACTCAGAAGAAGTCTTGCAAAGGGCCCGACAGCTCGATCAGCGTCGAGCCGATGGCCAACCCCTGGGAAAGCTTCATGGCGTCGTCATCGGCATCAAAGATGTCATCTGCTACCAGGGTCACCGTCTGACGGCGGGGTCTTCCATCCTCAGAGATTTCAGGCCACTGTTCCATGCCACGGTCGTAGAAAGGTTGCTTCAAGAAGAGGCTCTGATCATCGGTAGCCTCAACTGCGACGAGTTCGCGATGGGTTCTTCCAATGAGCACTCCTGCCATGGGAAAGTCCTCAACCCGTTGGACGAGCAACGGGTACCTGGGGGTTCTTCTGGGGGGTCTGCCGCAGCGGTGGCAGCCGGCCTTTGCATGGCCAGTCTGGGAAGCGATACAGGTGGCTCCGTCCGGCAGCCAGCCGATTTTTGTGGCCTCATAGGCCTAAAACCTAGCTACGGTCGCATTTCCCGCCACGGCCTGATCGCGTATGCATCCTCCTTCGATCAGATTGGCATCCTGGGTAAATCCACCCAAGACGTGGCCCAGATCCTCGAAGTCATCGCCGGGGCAGATGCCTATGATGCCACGGTCTCCTCTCGGGCAGTGCCTGCCTACAGCAAACATCTGACCTCCCGCAGACCATGGCGGATGGCATACTTCCGGCAAGCCCTGGATCACCCGTCGCTGGACCCGGAAATCCGGGAAGGAGCGGAACGATTCCTGACCGCCCGCGCAAAAGAAGGTCACCAGGTAGATGGCGTTGATGTCGACTTCCTAGACTACATCGTGCCTGCCTATTACATCCTGACCACGGCGGAAGCATCTAGCAATCTCGCCCGCTATGATGGCGTCCGCTACGGCCATCGTACCGAAGAGCCATTGACCAGCCTGGATGCATTATACAGGCAATCCCGCTCCGAAGGATTTGGCAGGGAAGTAAAAAAACGCATCATGCTGGGAACCTTCGTCCTAAGCACCGGCTATTTCGACGCATACTACAGCAAGGCCCAACAAGCCCGTCAGGCCATTGTTGATCAGACCAGCCAGCTCTTTCAATCCTACGACTTGCTGATCCTCCCCAACTCCCCCACGACCGCCTTTCGGTTCGGTGAAAAAAGCCAGGATGCCGTCTCTATGTTCCTAGCCGACATATTCACAGTATATGCAAATTTGGCTGGAATTCCAGGGATAAGTTTCCCCATCGGAAAGCACACGAATGGCATGCCGTTTGGTATACAAGCACTCGCCGACCGGTACCAGGAAGAGATCCTCTTGCAGGGCTGTCAGCGATGGTACCAGTGAGCGGCATCCAACAAACAGACTGTCCTGTTGTTGTTTAGCCGGCCTCCACCAACCCAAGACGAGATGAATGTAATGTCTGTCCATATCAAACACCTGACCACGCTGATCTTCTGTTTAGCTTGCAATTCAGCAGTATTCGCGGGTGGATTGGATGACTGTCAGGACTCCTTCCCCCCCTTCCCGATGGCATCCCTCCCCCATGGACATAAGCAACTGGCTGAACAACTTCTGCCTGAATCTCTGCAGGCGACCGACCCCCGCCTGGAGGTAAGGTATGAGATGGCCGGGCTGCATCCAATGGCGGCTGACTTCGTGCGACATTATGTAGATCAGAACCAGGTTTTCTTGCAACTGCTGTGCGCCCGCAACCAGGCTACCCTTCGAACCATGGAGAAGATCCTTGCCTCCCATAAGCTGCCCATCGAATTGAAGTACCTGGCCATCGTTGAATCGAAACTCTCCCGAACGGTGAAGTCACCCATGGGAGCCGCCGGCCCATGGCAGCTGATGCCCGTCACCGCACGCGCGATGGGATTGCGGGTAAGTCCGGGCTTGGATGAGCGACTGGATATTCGAAAAAGTACACAGGCTGCCGCCAAGATCCTGCGGCAGCTGCAACAGCAGTATGGCGACTGGCTGTTGGCCATCGCTGCATTCAATGCCGGGAACGGACGGATGTCGGCTTCCCTGCGCCAGGGAGGCCCATCGGATTTCTGGAGCATCGAACACCGACTGCCCAGGGAGACCCAGAAGCATATCAGAAAATTCATTGCCACGCATTACTGCCTTGAAGGCAGAGGAGGCATCACCACGGGACTGCTCCTACCCTCGCCGCTGGCAGCACCCGAATGGGTGGGTGAAACCCAGCGACTGGGCATAACAGGAATCTATCACTCGTTGATCGTAGCAGGGATGCTGGGTGTTGACATCCACCTCTTTGAGCAGTTAAATCCGGGATTCAACCATCTTGCCAGGGAAGACGACAGGTACATTATCCTTCCCCAGGCGGCTTTGCAAGCATTCCTCGAAAAGCGACAGCTCATGCAGGCGGAATCCATCCGTTACCTCCTGGATCCTGGCACCTACGAAATGAACCGGGTCGCCACCGATACCGTCCTCCCAGCAGTGCGATTGGATTGAGGGGCTGTACTCCACTACAGCCTGCCAACAGCATGTTGCAGATGGACTGAGCAAGATCCTGTTGTAGCGAAAGAAAATATATTCAGCCTTCAACAGGGCTTGGTGAGCGATCGAATGGCCGAATCAAGATCAGCAAACTGGAAAGCAAAGCCGGTTGCCTCTAATTTATGACTGCTGACCGTGGCACTTTTCAAGACTTCGACGCTCATCTCACCCATCAGCCATCGCAGCGCCCAGCTTGGCACATGCATGGGCAGGTATCGACGCCCGCAAACGGCGCGAGCCAAGGATAGCATTAGGGTTTGGTTATCGACTGGCTGAGGCGCCGTCACATTGTAGGCACCTTGCATGGACTCTTTTTCCAGGGCATGTCCGAAGGCCTTGCAGAGGTCTGAGATATGTACCCAGCTGATCATCTGCCGGCCGCTGCCCAAGATGGGTGCAACCCCCAGGTAGAGCGGTTGGCGAAAAGCCCGCAAGGCACCTCCTTCTGTCGTGAGTACAATGCCCAGCCGAAGCTTGACAAGCCGTTTACCCATTGCCGCGCATGGCTCGATGCTTTGCTCCCACTGCAAGCATGTCTGGCCGAGGAAGTCTTGGCTGGCCGGGTCTGTCTCCACAAATGGGGAGCCCTGGTCTGGCCCATACCACCCAATGGCTGAAGCGCTGATTACAGTCCTGACTTTGTTCGTATAACGTTGGAGGCTTTGTACCAGCAGCTCACTGCTGCGGGTACGGCTTACTAGGATCTCTTGTTTTCGCGCGTGGCTCCATCGCTTGTCAGCTACGCCGGCACCGGCCAGATGAATCACATAATCTGCCTCTTGGATGGCCATTGGGTCGATGATCATTCGCTGTATGTCCCACCGGGAATGCATCAGCCGCCCACTGGGCCGAAAAGCATTTTGGGCGCTGGCGACCCGATGGCGGGCTGCTGTCTCCTTCGGATTGCGGGATAAGATGATGACATGATACCCCTCCTCAAGCAGATAACGGCTCAACGCCGTACCGATCAATCCTGTACCACCCGTAATCAAAACCGTCTGCATACTAAGAATGCAAAAATATTATGGAAGCTTGAAGCGATCGTGGCCCGCGGAAAAGGTTTCAGTCAGGCTTCTTGCCATCCAGGAATGTATTGAGTGAACTCAGATAGATCTTCTCTTTTTCTTCATCCGCCTTCACTGTCAGCTGACTATATATCTGCTCCTGGCCGGCGGACTGGCTGCCTCTGTCTTGGGTGCCGCGGCGAATGAAGGCAGGGATATACTCAATCTCATTCTTGGCATCGGCTAGCCCCATGTTCTTGAACGATAAGTTGCGAAGCTTGCTCTCCCGAAGTGCCTTCTGTCTTTTGAGTTCTTCTGTCTCATCGGACTTCGTCAAATTGCCAGACACATTGGAAGATGGTGTTGTTGCATCCAGGTAGCTGTCGACCACAGGATGCTCTCGGATGACTAGACGCATCTCGGCCTCTGGCTCCTGGACCTGGCTTTCGGCTGTCAGATCAGTCGTCTGAGGGGTAACCAGAGCAACAGCAGGCTGTTCCTCCCGCTCCACATAAATCTGGGCTGGCTTCGCAAGAAAACCCTCTGAAGCAGGCAGGATGGCATCTTCAGACAATGCCGTTTTCTCTGCCGGACTCACCAGGCTGCCATCGAGATCGAAAACAGTTTGTCGGACCAAAGATGGCTGGGCGGTGGATGTATGTGCAATGATCTCCTCCTTTCTCCACGTCAAGGAGGAAGGCATCTCCGTCGCAGGATAGGGCGTCCACTCCACCAGGGTCGGCATGAAATCCTCGGCGCTTTGTGGGATGCTGGGTGCTGCAGGATGCATCTGCTCGGGTGAGGGAGCTTCTATAGGATCTCCCAGTTGCAGGATGACAGGAGCCTCTTCCGTGGGGGAGTTGCTGGCTGTCTGGCTGGCAGGGAGATCGGAATCGGTGGAAACCGTACCATGGAAGCCGGTGGCGATGATGGTGATGCCAATTTGGGCCCCCAGCGAGTTGTCATAGCCAAGCCCCATGAAGAGGTCGTAGTCCCTGCCAGCATGAGTTTGCAGGTATTGCTGGATGGTCTCCACCTCATCGACTGTAAATTCATAGTCACCCTCGGAGGAGTTGATGTTAATGAGCACCCATTTGGCACCGTGTATATCGTTCTCGTTCAGCAGAGGAGAATGGATGGCTTGCTCGATCGCGCGCAGGGCCCTGTCGTCCCCTTCTGCCCGGGCGCTCCCTAGGATGGCCATTCCGCCATTGCGCATGACAGTACAGACGTCTGCGAAATCCACATTGATATGCCCACGATTTGAGATGACTTCCGTGATGCAACGAGTGGCTGTCGCCAGCACATTGTCTGCCGTTGAGAAGGCCGCCTTGAAAGTCAGGCTCCCGAATTGATGACGAAGCTTGTCATTGCTGATGATCAGCAATGTGTCGACATACTGTCGCATCCCGGCGATGCCCTCTTCAGCCTGTTGCATGCGCTTTTTCATCTCGTAGGAGAAGGGCATGGTGACGATCCCCACGGTCAGGATACCCAACTCTCGGCACAGGCGGGCCACGACGGGAGCCCCGCCCGTACCAGTCCCCCCGCCCATACCCGCGGTGATGAAGGCCATCTTGGTATTCCCTTCCAGCAACTGCCGGATCTCCTCAAGGCTCTCTTCCGTTGCCTGGCGGCCGATGGCAGGGTTCATGCCGGCCCCCAAACCTTGCGTCAGGCCTGGCCCGAGCTGGATCTTGTGCGGCACTTTGCTGGCCTTTAGCGCCTGGGCGTCGGTATTGCAAATGACAAAGTCGACACCTTCCATGCCAAGGTTGTGCATATGGTTAACGGCATTACTGCCGCCGCCACCGACACCGATGACCTTAATAATGGAAGATGGCTGGCGGGGCATGTCAAACTGGATCATAGTCTATTGGTTTTCCTATTATGTTGATGTATTTAGTTCAATCATTTGGAGCGATCCTCTGCAGGGGGCGCAGGCTTCGCTGCCCCCTGTCCAGTACCATCTGGGAAGCGATATTCTTCTTCTTCCTTGAAGATCTCGACGATCCCGTGTTTAATGCTGTCCATAAAATCCTTCATACTCATCCGGGGTTTCCGTGTCCGTTGCAGAGGGGCTTCGGAGGGTTCTGAAGGAGAGGCGAGCCCTGGATTGGAGATGGGTGTGGCGGTGGTATGATGGATGGTCAGGGTATCTGCACCTTCACCCAGGGTATGGTCATGGATATGGTAGCCTTTTAGAATGAGTCCAATACAGGTAGCGTACATCGGCTTTGCCAGCTCTTCGAGGTGGTTGGCTGCCAAATGCTCATTGGGTAGTCCGATGCGCGCATTCAACCCAGTCTCGAACTCAGTGAGCTGTTTGAGGTGTTTGAGCTGAGAACCTCCGCCTGTAAGGACTATGCCACCGTTTAGCTTTCCGGCGTCCAGTCCGGTTTGCTTAAGGTGGTAGTTGACATATTCAAAGATTTCCGACATCCTTGCTTGGATGACTTCTGCCAGGTTCTTCACGCTGATATTGCGGTTGGGTAACCCCCGGATGCCCGGAATGGTGATGAAAGTGTTCCCTTGTGCGTGTTCTGCCAGTGCGGATCCAAATTTAATTTTCATCTGCTCAGCCTGGGATCGCATCACTCCAAGGCCGTTTTTGATGTCCTGTGTGATGATTTCACCACCGAAGGGAATGACGGCTGTGAGCTTGAGGATGCCTTCGTGGAATACTGCCAGGTCGGTGGTCCCGCCCCCGATGTCTAGGATCGCCACCCCTGCCTCTAGGTCTTGCTCACACATGACGGCCGCAGAAGAAGCCAATGGCTGGAGGATAAGGTCTCTGACACCCAGCCCTGCCCTTTCTACGCTGCGGTTGATGTTTCGGATGGCCTGACTATCGCCGGTGATCAGCAGAAAGTCCGCCCCAATCTTCACGCCGGTATATCCCACCGGGTCGTATATATCCGGGATATTATCAACCGTGTAGGTCTGCGGGATGACATCGATGATTTCATCGCTGGCAGGGATAAAGGTTTTGCGCTGGTCTTTGACCAGCTGGTCCACTTCTTCCTGCCGGATCTCATCTTCGATATGCTGTCGGACAATATTCCCGCGCGTCTGTAAGGTCTTGATATGCTGTCCGGCAATGCCCACATACACTTGACGGATGTCTAGGCCAGGATTGGAGGCCAGGCAATGTTGGATGGCTAGCTGGATCGACTCAATCGTCTGGGAGATGTTTTGCACCATACCTCCCCGGACGCCATTGCTGTTGGCACGTCCGAACCCGAGGATCTCGAGCTTACCGAATTCATTTTTGCGTCCGGCGATCGCCACGATCTTAGTCGTTCCGATGTCGAGCCCTACGATCACAGGCTGTCGGGAGGCATGGTCCGCTTCGGAGGCACTTGGGAACTGAGGGGTTTCTGTCGTCTGCATCAGTCTACTTTTTCAGGTTCTTCGGTGAGTGGGTATCAGAATGAGGTATGAGTAAGGGGTGGGTGATGGATGTCCGTGGTGGGTGTCAAAGTATTGTTGCATCCCCGTGACGACCGGCTGTGGGATGGCAGCGGCTGTTTCTGGAAGGGGGAGAGTATCTGTCGGCAAAGGATCTTTCGGAGCCATGATCAGCCGGGTGCTGTCGGAGGGGATGGCGACTACCTGGCCCTGGAACCTCAGGTCGATTTCCTGATAGCTGTTCCACCCTGTCTGGGTCATCACCTGTTTGTAGAAGATGCGCAGCCGCCGGAATTTATCGGCGATATCAGTGGAGTAGCCGAGGATGATACGATGGTCGCCCAGCTTGGGGGTCAGCACAAATCCCAGTGTCGCCTCAAAGTCAGCCTGGTCTACCATCGCCATGCTCAACGGATCTGATTGGAGGTACCGAACAATCTCCCAGGCCTGCCGGAGGTGTTGGGTATCTCTGGCCTGTTGGCCGGAGAGCGAGACGGGCATGCCGGTAAAGACGGGCAGTCGTTCGGCATAGAGCGGGTTCAGTGGTATCCGTTTCAGCAGGCTGTCTATGTAAAAGGAGTGTCCCATACGGGTGAAAATCCTGGCTACTGGCTGTTGCTCTTCTATGCGGATGTGTAGCACATGGGCCCTGTCGAGGTAGATGTCTGCGTCCCTTATCCAGGCATCTTTTTCCAGGCTTTGCTCCATGTGGTTTAGGTCAAGTTGCTGCAAGGGCTTTCCGATGCAGTGCTGCAGGCCATTGCCCCCCAGTAGGGATGCGATACGAAGGCTGTCTACATATTTACCGCCTTGGGGAAGGGCATAGGTAATCCGCACATCTGTACAGGCATGCCGGCTGCGGATGCCGATGCCGCCCACCAGCAAGATGGTGACCATCGAGGCGCCAAACGTCCAGCCTGCTACTGTTGCTATTTTTCGTATCACAGACTTACGAGGCATGCACTTGTTTTGATAAGAATTTTTGTATTGGGACTGCCAGCCGGTCGATATCCCCGGCACCGGCTGTAACAAGTATCTCCGTGGGATACGCCTCCAGCCAGTCTAACACTTCGCCAGGACCCTCAGCTAGGAAAGGCTGCCGCTGCATCCGTTCTGCGATGAGGCTAGAATCGACGCCGGGGATGGGCTCCTCGCGGGCGGGGTAGACGGGCATGAGCAGCACTTGGTCTGCAAGGTCAAGGCTGGAAGCAAAGACCTCCGCCAGGTCTCGCGTGCGACTGAAGAGGTGGGGCTGGAAGACCAGCGTGAGCGTCGAAGCGGGATAAAGGTCGCGCACCCCTTCTATGAGCACGCGCAGCTCTTCCGGATGATGGGCATAGTCGTCGATAAATGCCCTTCCAGGCTGTTGCAGATGGAATTCGAACCGTCTGCGGACGCCCCGGAAGGAAGCAAGTCCTTCCCGAATGCCATCATCGGAGACGCCCAGGTAATGGGCAATGGCAATGGCAGGGAGGCTGTTCTCCACATTGTGCCGACCACCCATGGGCAAGCGCAGCTGCGTCAAGGTCCAGTCCCAAGCATGCACATCATAGTGATAGGCCCCTTCTGCTACGATGATATTTGTTGCGTGGATGTCCGCAGAACGCTGGTCCAGCGAATACGTGGAGCGCGAGCTCCTCAGCGCACCCAAATGAGAGAGCTTGTGGTGGACAATGAAGAGTCCTTCGGGACGCGTCTTCTGCGAAAAAGCAGCATAGGCATCGCACATGGCCTCTTCCGTACCATAGATATCTAGGTGGTCTGGGTCCATGGAGGTGATCACGGAGATATCAGGTGTCAGCTTTAGGAAGCTCCTATCATACTCATCGGCCTCTATGACGGCCAGCGGACGGACATCCCCCCAAAAGTTGGTGTTGTAATTTGTGGAGATGCCCCCGAGGAAGGCATTGCAGCCAAATCCGGAGTGGCGTAGGAGATGGGCTATCATGGTACTGACAGTCGTCTTGCCGTGGGTGCCGGCGATGCAGATGTTTTGGTTGCCCTCGGATATCCAACCGAGTACATCACTCCGTTTCCAAAGGCGGGCCTGTTGAGCCAGGAACATAGCCATGATCTGGCAATGGGATGAAATGGCCGGCGTGTAGACGACGATGTCGAAATCCACTTTTACCTGGCCCGGATCGTCTGTATAGAGGATGTTGGCCCCCATATCTGCCAGCGTGTGTGTCAGCGCAGTCGGCGTCCGGTCATATCCTGCTACGCGGCAACCTCGGGAAAGGAAGTAGCGGGCAAGTGCGCTCATGCCTATGCCGCCGATGCCGATGAAGAAGGCGCTCTGGATATCTTCGAGTTTCTTCCTCACCGGAGTATGGGTTTTTCTATGACTTCCAGTACATGCGATGCGATGGCATCGGCTGCGTCGGGTACAAAAAGCTGTCGGGCTGCCGCACCCATGCGCGTACAGGTAGCAGCATCGCTGGCAACCCTGATGGCTGTCTGCACCAGTTGTTCCGCTGCCGCTGCATCTGTCACCAGGCAGGCGGCCCGCTGCTCCACCAGTCGCTGTGCATTGGCGGTCTGGTGGTCTTCGGCGGCCAAGGGATAGGGCACAAAGATGGCGGGCTTGCCGGCAGCGGTAATTTCTGAGACAGACATGGCCCCTGATCTCGACACTATCAGGTCTGCCGCCGCATATGCTATGGGCATCTCCCGAATAAAAGAAGAGGTCCAGACCTCGTGGCGGCCGCGGCAGCGCTCTTCTGCCGTAGCCGCATAGGAACGACCTGTCTGCCAAATCAGCTGCAGTCCTGCATCTCGTATGTCATTCAATCCGCTTCCCATGGCTTCATTGATGCTTCGGGCTCCCAGGCTGCCGCCCATCGAAAGCAAGGTCCGCCGAGATGGATTCAGGCCAAAATATCGGATGGCATCTTCACGGTTCTGGGATATGTCTAAGATGGCCGATCGAATGGGATTGCCGGTCAATTGTATCTTCTCGGCCGGGAAAAATCGCTCCATGCCTTTGACAGCGACAAAGACCATCGTAGCCCGACGGCCCAGCAGGATATTGGACTTGCCCGCATGGGCATTACTCTCGTGAATGAAGTTGGGGATCCCGGCCCACTGTGCATAACGGACGACGGGGAAACTGGAGTAGCCCCCGACCCCGATCACCGCCTGGGGTCTGAATCGTCTGAAGATCAAGCGGACTTTCCAAAAGCTGCGGAGCAAGCGGAGGGGGAGTAACAGATTCCGCCAGAGAGCCTTTCGGTCCCACCCGGCTATATCTAGCCCTTCGATGGCATAGCCGGCTTCCGGCACTTTTTCCATCTCCATCCGACCCTTGGCCCCCAAAAAAAGAATCTGGGCATGGGGTATTCGGTTGCGGATGGCATCCGCAACCGATATCGCCGGGAAGATATGCCCCCCGGTGCCACCACCTGCCAAGATGATTCTGCAGTTAGACATCGGGCGAGGGTTGAAGATGAGAGGGCTGATCCGCCTGGCTTCGTTCTTTGTCTTCCAACTCCCTGGCCACACTTAGGATGATCCCGATGGACAGGCAGGTGAAGACAAAGGAGCTTCCTCCCATACTGACCAGCGGCAGGGTCACACCCGTGACAGGCACGAGGTTTACGTTGACAGCCATATTTGCTAGGGCCTGAATGGCCAAGGTGAAGCCGAGTCCCATCGCTAGGAAGCCTCCAAAGGCATAGGGTGACCTTCGGAACATCCGAATGCATCGGAACAGAAATGCCAGATAGACCAGCGGCAGGATGGCAGCCCCCAGCAGTCCATATTCTTCAATGGTGATGGCGTAGATGAAGTCTGAATACGGGTGCGGCAAAAAGTTCCTCGCCTCGCTTTTCCCAGGCCCGAGTCCGGTCCAACCCCCTTTGGCAATGGCGATGTTCGCCTGCTGCACCTGATAGGAGACATCCTGTGCATCGGCATAGAAAAAGTCTTGGATGCGGTGGATCCAGGTCTCTACCCGCTTGACGGAGAGCACAGCCGGTAGGTCTCGGGAAGCTTTGGAGACAGGGTCATAAAAATGAATGGCCAAAGCAACCAGGATCGACAGGGGGATGACCGCCACACCGGCCACCAGCAGGATATGCCGCAGGGCAGCCCTGCCAATAAACATGAGCAGCAGCGAAGTGGCTGCTACCAACAGGGCTGTAGACAGGTTCTCCGGTGCGATGAGGAGGCAGGTGACTGCCACCGGAACAATCAGCGGGAGAAACCCTTTTTTCCATTCCCGGATCACTGGCTGCTTTCGGCTCAGCTGGCGGGCCAGGTACATGAACAGTGTCAACTTGGCCATGTCTGAGGTCTGGAAGGTCAGGTTGATGATAGGGAGCCGTATCCACCTGCTGGCATCGTTGATGGAAGAGCCGAAGGCCAGGGTGTAGATCAGTAAGGGCACAGACACGATATAAGCCCAGACTGCCAGTCGCGCATAATACCTATAGTCCACCAGGTGAGCAAAATAGATGATGCAGAGCCCGACTGCAATGAAGGCCGACTGTTTGAACAGGTAGAACTCTGTACTTTTCGCATACCGATAGGCAAGGCTTCCCGTACTGCTATATACCACAAGCAGACTACACATAGACAGGATGGCAACGAGTCCCCAAATGACCCTGTCGCCCCGCAGCCTCCCCTCCAAGGCCAGGATGGCCGTCAGTCCTGTATGCATCTTCTTCTCCACTGGGTGATGTATCGGTTGTTGGCTAGGGTGTTTTCCATGTCTAGAGGTCTCGGGCAGCCTTACGGAAGCGATGTCCTCGGTCTTCATAGTTTCGGAACAAATCGAAGCTGGCACAGGCGGGACTTAGCAAAACGGTGTCTCCCTTGGCAGCAAAGCGGAAGGCCATGCTCACGGCCTCTTCAGCGCTGCCGGCATCTGCCATATAAGGCACCGCATCTCGGAAGGCGTCGTGCAGTTTTGTATTATCCGTACCCATGCAAACGATGGCCTTGACTTTTTCCCGGACCAGCTCGATGATGAGGCTGTAATCGTTGCCCTTGTCCACGCCTCCCAAGATCAGAACCACGGGTGTTGTCATGCTCTCCAGGGCATACCAGGTGCTGTTGACATTGGTGGCCTTACTGTCATTGATAAACACGACCCCCCTGACGGTGGCCACTTTTTCCATACGGTGTTCGAGGCTTTCAAAATGGGTGACGGCCTCCCGAATCCGCTCTTTCCGTATCTCCATGACGGATGCTGCTAGGCATGCTGCCATGGTATTGTACTGATTGTGCTTCCCCCGCAGGGAGAAATCCTGGACACCCATAGTCAGGGGCTCTTGACCGCCTATGGTCATCCGGTCACTAATGATGTAAGCGCCTCTTGGCAGTTCTCTCTTCATGGTGTAGGGCAATGGGTTTGATAGGAATTGGAAGGAAGGCAGACTCCGGGTGGTAACGGGGTCATCTGCACAGTATATGAAGAAGTCGTTGGGCGACTGGTTTCGGACGATGGCGAACTTGGCTCGTATGTAATTGTCAAGGTCATGGTCATACCGGTCGAGGTGATCTTCCGTGATATTTGTCAGTACGGCGATGTCTGGCCTGAAATCGCGGATGTCGTCGAGCTGGAAGCTGCTGATCTCCGTGACATAGACCTTTTTGGGATTCAAGGCCACCTGCCTAGCAATGGAGACCCCGATGTTCCCTACCAAAGCACTGTCGATACCCCCATGCCGGCAGATATGGTGTATCAGGGCTGAGGTCGTCGACTTCCCATTACTGCCTGTGATACCGATGATACGGCTTCCGCCCTTGTGGCGATAGGCAAGCTCCACATCACTGATCACCGGGATACCGGCAGAGCGGAGGGAGCGCACGATGGGATGGTGCTGTGGAATGCCAGGGCTCTTGACCACTTCATCCGCCTCGAGCAGGCGGGCCAACTGATGCCCGCCATGCTCGAATGGGATGTCATGTTCTGTGAGTTCGCGGAGATACCGGTCGGCGATCCGACCGGCGTCCGAAACGAACACCTCTGACCCTGCCCGCCTGGATAGGATCGCGGCGCCCGTTCCACTCTCTCCAGCTCCTAATACCATCGTTTTCATGTAAGGGTACAAATGCAGCCTTCCATCAGCACTGGGTGTTCCGCCAGGCATGTGGTTGCTGTCGGATGCAGGGTGTCTTTCTAAGGCTTGTGTTTGGGTTTTGGTTTTTCATATACTGCGTTTGAATGATCATCGGATTTTTAGAGACATGATGGCGAAGACCACACACATCAGCGTGACAATCCAGAAACGGACGACAATCTTGCTTTCATGATAGCCCAATCGCTGGTAATGGTGATGCAAGGGACTCATCAGGAACACACGCCGGCCTTCTCCGTAGTGCTTCCGTGTGTATTTAAACCACGACACCTGAATGATCACACTAAGGTTCTCCATCAGGAATACAGCACAGAAGATGGGTATCAACAGCTCCTTGCGTATGATGATGGCCAGGGCTGCGATGATCCCTCCCAGTGCCAGGCTGCCGGTATCCCCCATGAATACTTGTGCAGGATATGCATTGTACCAGAGGAACCCGATGCAGGCACCCACCATGGCTGCAATGAAGATGCTCAGCTCCCCGATGTTGGGGATGTACATGATGTTGAGGTATTCCGCCATCCGAATGTTTCCGCTGGCATAGGCAAAGACACCCAGGCAGACGCCAATGATGGCGGAGATGCCGGTGGCCAGTCCGTCCACCCCATCAGTGATATTGGATCCATTGGAGACAGCCGTCACGATGAAGATCACGACCAGCAGGTATAGTAACCATGTATAGCCCCGTAGTCCTTCAGGTAATAGCTTGGAATAATTGAACTCGTGTCCACGTACAAATGGGATCGTAGTGACTGGCTCATCGGCCGCAACCAGCACCCGTTCGCCCTGTGCAGACGGCACCCGGATGGCTTGTGCAGGCTGGTCGACGCCCTCATATTCACGATACACCTTTACATGGTCGTTGAACAGAAGCGTAGCACCGATGATCAGTCCCAGCCCTACCTGTCCCAGAATCTTTGACCAGGCCGCTAGGCCGTCTTTTTCCCCTTTCTTGTATGGCTTTCCTGCCGCTTGCGAAAGACGCTTTGCCCGTAGCTTAAGCCAATCATCGATAAAGCCGACGACCCCCAGCCATAAGGTACTGAGGACCAACAGCCGTACATAGACTTTAGTCAGGTCTGCAAAAAGCATCGTGGGGATGAGGATGCCCAGCAAGATGATCACCCCACCCATGGTCGGAGTGCCCCTCTTTTGCTCCTCCCCTTTCAGCCCAAGCTCCCGGACACTCTCCCCTATCTGACGAGCTGCTAGAAAAAGGATGATTCGCTTACCTACATAGAGGGTGAGGAAGAGAGACAGCAGCGTGGCCAGCATAGCCCGCAGGGTGATGTATTGCAGGAGCCTGCTTCCGGGGAACTGCAGTCCCTCTTTTGCCAGCCATTCGAACAGTGTGTACAACATCTCCTGCCGATATTCTTGCGTTTCTGCTTTATTATCGTTCTAAAAGACCGAAGATCTCTTCCAGTACGGCCCGATCGTCGAAGGGCTTCTTCACGCCAGCGCACTCCTGGTATTTCTCATGCCCTTTCCCTGCCAGCAGCACGATATCCTCCGGATGGGCGAGGCTCACAGCAGTTTTAATGGCTTCGCGCCGGTCAGGGATAGACACTGTCTTGCGCTTGTGGTCTAGGGACACGCCCTGCTCCATCTCAAGGATGATGCGCTCAGGCACTTCACTGCGCGGGTTGTCGGATGTGAATACAACCTTATCGCTGTGCCGGCTGGCAACATCTCCCATGATCGGTCGCTTGGTGGCATCTCGATCTCCCCCGCATCCAATCACGGTGATGATGCGCTCTCCTCTCCGGGCGATGGTACGGAGGGTAGCCAGTACATTGAGGAGGGCATCCGGCGTATGGGCATAGTCTATGATGCCTACGATCCGGTCTTTGGGGGATAAGATGGGGTCAAACCGCCCTTCGGCCCCGCGGATATGGCTCAGTACCCTCAGCACCTCGTCCCTATCTTCTGCAAGACATACTGCCGTGGCGTAGACGGCCAGGAGGTTGTAGGCATTGAACGCGCCGATGAGGCGGAAATACACTTCTCGGTCGTCGATGAGCAGTTGAAGGCCCGTCGGGCCATTCTCAAGGATTCGGCCCCGGAAGTCTGAGATGGCCTTCAGGCTATAGTAAAACTTGGAGGCCTGGGTATTCTGCAGCATCACCGCGCCCCTTTTGTCGTCTAGATTGGAGATGGCAAAAGACTCCGAAGGCAGGCTATCGAAAAAAGATTTTTTGACGCGGATGTATTGGTCAAAACTGCGGTGGTAATCGAGGTGATCGTGGGTTATGTTGCTGAATACCGCACCGGTGAAGCAAAGCCCTGCCATGCGTTGCTGGTGGATGGCGTGGCTGCTACATTCCATGAACGCGTATACGCATCCGGCATCTACCATCTGCCGTAGGAGCCTGTTGAGGTTAACAGGGTCAGGCGTGGTATGGGTGGATGGCAGTACTTCCTGGGCGACGCGGTAGTGGACGGTCGACAGTAGTCCGCAGGTATACCCGAGATCGGTAAAGAGCTGCCAAAGGAGTGTTGCGATGGTTGTCTTTCCATTGGTTCCGGTAACACCGACCAGCTGCAACTGGGTGGATGGCCTGCCAAAGAATTCATGGGAGATGATGCCAGCTGCCCGGGCACTGTCGGCTACCTGGACATAAGTCACGCCTTCGCTCCAGTCCTCTGGCATTTTTTGGCAGACAATCGCTGCAGCTCCCCGGGCAACAGCATCGGAGATATGGGCATGTCCATCTGAAGTGGTGCCTGTGATGGCAATGAAGCATCCGCCCGATTGCACTTCCCTGGAGTCAATGTGCACGGAATACACGTCGATGGAAGTACTGCCGCGCAAAGAGCGCATCCCTACCTCATATAATATGTCGTGCAGTACGGCCATTTATTATCTATACTGTCTGCAGTCTTTTCAATTTTTCATGTTTATATCATCCCATGGATAAGAGGACCGTCTGTCCTTTACGGACGGGATAGCCGGGCTGTATAGACTGGCTGCGCACCTTTCCACGGCCGACGGGCACTACCTGCAGGTCTAAGTTTTCCAGTAGGAAGAGGGCATCGCGTAGTCCCATGCCAGACACGGAGGGCATCACCCCTTGTTGTACCGTCAGTCGCCGGCCAACAGAGTGTTCGGGCGCATAGGTGAGACGTGCCCATCGGCTATTGCGCGTAGAGTCTGACGTCGTGATGCCTAGCTGGCTTGAGATAAACCGGAAATCAGCCCCCCAGCCGCTCCACTGGATGGAGATGCTGTCTTGCAGCCGGACAGACGCATGAAGGGGCTGAGAGAGGATATCCCAGGTATGGATCCTGTCGGCAACTTCGCGGAAGACGGGACCAGCCACATCGCTTCCATAGACTTCCTGGGCCCCTGGCCGGTTGAGGATCACGACAATACAGGAATACCGAGGCTTGTCTACCGGGAAATAGCCAGCAAAAGATGACTGGTACACACCATCTGCATAGGTCCATTGCCCATTGGACACTTTCGAAGTGCCGGTCTTGCCTGCGAAGGTGTACAAGGGTGTCTTGAGCTTTTTGGCAGTGCCATTCTCCACGACCCCTTCAAGGCTTTTCTTCAAGGCGGCCAGGGTGGTGGACCGGCAGATAGGGTCGCCCAGCGTTTCGGGCACAAAGGATTGCATGATGCGACCATCCTTAAGGATAGCATTCACCAGATATGGCTTCATCATCTGGCCGCCGTTGGCTACAGCGTTATAGACCATCAGCGTATGCAGCGGTGTCAGGAAGATGCCGTATCCAAAGCCCATCCAGGGAAGGGTACTGCGGCTCCATATGCGGTCGGTGGGCTTATGGATGACGGATATTGACTCGCCCTTGAGGCCGAGACCAGTGGCCCCTCCCAGCCCCAGCCGCTCCAGACGATTGATAAACGCCTCAGGCCTTGAGCCATAATGGGCTGTCACCAACTTGGCCATGCCTACATTGGAGCTCAGCTCGAATGCCTCCTGCAGGCTGACAGATCTGCGGCCATGCCGCTCGCTGTCTTTGACCAGATCTGTGCCGACGCTCCAGACACCCTGCTCCAGATCCACTTTGGTGTCCAAGCTGGCATGTCCATCCTCCAGCAGGGAGAGCATGGTAACCAACTTGAAAGTGGAGCCAGGCTCAGAGCCCCGGATGGCATAGTTCAAATCTTCATAGTAGCTCCCATCGGGGCGTCTGCCGAGGTTAGCAATGGCTTTGACCTTCCCGGTCGCCACTTCCATGACGATGCAGGTTCCCTGGAGCGCCTCATTGGCCATCATCTTGCGCATCAGTGCCCCTTGAGCGAATTCCTGGATCTGGATGTCGAGGGTCGTAAGCAGGTCTTTGCCGTCTTCTGGTTCAATTTCTGAGCCTTCTACCGGCACAAAGGCACCGCCCGACAGGCGCCGCACCAGCCTTTTGCCGTTGACACCCTGGAGGATACTGTCGTAGGTGAGTTCTAGGCCAACGTTAGAACCAATCGTCCGGCCCTGGGCATCGACATGTGAGCGTGAGAGCCCAATGGTCCGGTTAGCAAGAAGTCCAAAAGGCATGAGCCTTTTCTCCCGCTCCTCGAAGATGAAGCCGCTGTGGTTGCGTCCGCTGCGCACCGAGAAGGCTCTTAACTCCTGGTATTGCCGGAAGTCAATGTTTTTCCGCAGGGTGAAATAGCGGTCTTTTTTCTGATAAGCCTCTAGCAGTGCTTGCCGATATCTGGCGGGAGATATATCTCCGAAAAGGGCTGCACAATGCAACGCCAGAGAGTCGAGGCGTTCGCGAAAGCGCTTCCCCCCTTTTTCTCGGAGACCTTCGGCGCCGAAGTCAATATGCACGTCGAAATTGGGAACGGATGAACTCAGGATGCTGCCATCCTCGCTGTAAATGGTGCCCCTGTCGGCATCCATCTCCCGATATGCCAAATGCAGGCTGTCGCTGAGCGATTTCCAATAAGGCCCTTGGGCTCTCTGAATGTACACTGCCCTCCCTACGATCAGTGCGCAGCCCAACGCCATGAGTAGATAGACCAGATATACCCGCCACAATATGTCCTTCTTGATATCCATGAATGGCTATGTTGGGTGGTTCATGGCAAAGTATCTGTCAGCCGAAATGGAGGCAGGGAAGGCTCTTTGAGTCCAAAAGGAAAGACAGCCTTAGCCACTTCGCTCTGCTTTTCGCGGAACATGAGTTCGCTTTTCACTGTTTTGTATTCGTACTCCAGCTCTCGGAGCTCCGTCGCCGTGCGGTTGATGTCTTTGATTCTTTTTTCCGAGTGATGACCGTTATAGATGTACACCAGAGCCAGCATGCAGAGGAAGAGAAGGTAGGGCGTGTTATCCACGACCCACCCAGGATCGAAAAACCGTCGGCGCCGCGAGATCCCTGCCACGCGGGCAGGTCGAATGCTGTCTGCTTTCTGTTCAGCATCATGCTGTTTTTTTTTGGTTGTCATCCTTGCTATCATTTTCGCACGGTTGCCCTGAGGCGTGCGCTGCGCGACCTAGGGTTCGTCTTCAATTCTTCCCCGGAAGGCGATACAGGCTTCCGGTATATCGGCTCGAAGGGTGCGTCCGGACGGGTCCCAAAAAGGACATCCTCCTGCAGTTGCCCATGGGTGCCGCTCCGCATAAATCGCTTCACCATCCTGTCTTCCAGGCTATGGAAGGTGATCACCACCAATCTGCCGCCGGGCCGGATCAGGTCCGGCAGCTGGCTGAGCAGCTCTTCCAGTGCGCCCAACTCATCGTTGACCGCCATCCGCAAGGCCTGGAATACCTGGGCCCGATACCGATGAGGATGCCCGATCGTTAGCGGATCCAGCACTTCAAGCAGATCCCGAACCCGAAGGATCGGACTTCTTTCACGGCTGGCCATTAGAGCCTTTGCCAGCGACTTTGCATTCCGGACCTCCCCATAGCGGCTCAGGATGTCCTGCAATGCCGCCTCGCTACATTCCCGCAGCCAGTCGGCCGCCGTACGCTCCTGCCGGCGGTCCATCCGCATGTCTAAAGGAGCGTCGGTTCGGATCGAGAACCCTCTTGTTCCTTCATCAAACTGATGGCTGCTGACCCCCAAGTCGGCCAGTACACCATCGACCGGAACCATGCCATAGACGCGCAAGAAGCGCCCTATGTGCCGGAAGTTTTCCGGGATGAATCGGAGCCGGGTGTCTTCGATCTTATTGCGCTGGGCGTCTTCATCCTGGTCAAACGCCACCAGCCGACCGGAGGGCCCCAGCCTTTCCAGGATGGCGCGGCTATGCCCCCCCCCACCGAATGTCGCATCCACATAGACCCCATCGGCCCGGACATCCAGCGCCTCTACTGCCTCTGCCAGCATCACGCTAACGTGATAGCTGTTGCCCAGGAGTTCAGCATCGGGATGCTCGCCCATGCGCACGGCCTTTAGCGGTCAGACACCCGGCGGCGCCATCACCCGGGCCGCCAGCGCACTGAATTCCGCTGGTGATTGAGAATCAAAGAGCTGCTGATATGCGGCTTGAGACCATATCTCGATCTTATTCACGGCTGAGACCAGCACGATATCCCGGTCCAACCCTGCATACTCCATCAGGTTCCTAGGCACCAATACCCGGCCAGCAGTGTCCAACTCCACCGTGGTGGCCCCATTCAAAAAAAAGCGACGAAAGGCCCGAACTTCTGGATCAAAGTCATTGAGCTGGCTGATCCGATCGAAAATGGGGGCCCAACTTGACATCGGATGCAGGGTGAGGCATTTCTCAATCCCCCGGTTCACCACAAAAAGGGAACCGTCGGCTTCCGACAGCTGCTTTTTTAGGCCGGCCGGCAACAGGAACCTACCTTTAGGATCCAATGTCACAGGATATTCACCTAAAAAACCGGTCATTTCCAATCTGTTAAGTACATTCTTCTACTTATTGACACAAATTAACACATTTTCCCACTTTTCACACCCAAACTGCCAATAATATTTTTTCCACAGAAAAAAATGGCCTTGCAAGCCACTGGGAGCCATATTCGATCTTTCCACCTGTGAACAGACTGTGGATGACGGTGGATTGCAGTGAATAAGCCCCAAAAAAGGAGGGTTTCCAGCAGCAGAGAGCCCTGAATACTATTGACGCGCACACAGAAAATTGGAAGATGCATCCCAAAGACCTACAAGTCGCTGCATACGACTACCCCTTGCCCGCCTCGGCCATTGCCTTACAGCCATTGCCCGAGCGAGATGCCTCCCGGCTGCTGGTTTGGAGGGGCGGGGCACTATACGATAGCGGCTATCGAGATCTGCCAGACTGGCTGCCCACCGGCACGCGGATGGTCTTCAATGACACCCGCGTCACAGAGGCCAGGCTCCACTTCCCCGGGCCCGGACAAAGAGCGCTGGAAGTATTCATCCTCGAACCTGCCGATGGATCCATGCTGGCAGACACCCTGAGCCAGCAAGGCACCATCACCTGCCGCTGTCTAGTCGGAGGCGCCTCCCGTTGGAAAACGGGTTTAGCCCTGGAGAAAACGATCTCTCTGCCATCCGGGTCGATGACGCTGCGCGCATGGAACAAAGGAAAAGCCGGGGATGCCTTTCAGATACAACTGGCATGGGAGCCGTCGACTCTGAGCTTTGCAGAAGTGTTGCACCTGGCGGGCCAGCTCCCTTTACCGCCCTACCTGCGGCGTGCGCCACAGGCAATGGACGCAGAACGCTATCAGACAATGTATGCCGCCAGAGAAGGCTCAGTGGCGGCCCCTACAGCCGGGCTGCATTTCACAGAAAGCCTTTTTGCCCGCCTGGAAGTCAAGGGCATCCAGCGAAGGTTCGTCACCCTACATGTCGGCGCCGGCACTTTCAGACCCGTGACAGCTGAACAGATGGCAGACCACCCAATGCATGGAGAATTCTCAGAAGTCTCGCGTGCTGTATTGGAGTGGCTGATCGATGCAGGAGGTCCTGTCCTGGCCGTGGGAACCACATCCCTCCGCACCTTGGAAAGCTTGTATTGGATGGGATGCAAACTGCTGCAGCAACCAGACCTGCCACTTTCCCGGCTCGACATTGGACAATGGGAGCCCTATGGCCATCATAAAGGCGTGCTGCCAGCAACCTCCACCGCGCTGAAAGCACTGGCCGGCTGGATGGACGAAGGAGGGCTGACGAGACTGGTGACGCGCACGCAACTGCTGATCGCACCGGGATACACATTCCAGGTCGCCAACGGCCTGGTGACAAATTTCCATCAGCCCCGTTCCACCCTGCTGCTGCTCGTGGCCGCCTGGATGGGAGATCGTTGGAGAAAAATGTATGAGTACGCCCTGGATCAGGGATATCGTTTCCTGAGCTATGGCGACGGCTGCTTAATCGGACCTTTCTTCAATGATGGGACGAGCGCCCCAGTGAAGGAGTTTTGATCAAACGGAATTCAAGTGTAAATGTGCTGCCCTTCCCTAGGCTGCTCTCCACCTTCACCCACGCATGGTGTGCATCGAGTATAGAGCGAACATGGCTCAAGCCCAGGCCGAATCCTTTGACATTGTGCAGGTTTCCAGTATGTGCACGGTAAAATTTTTCAAAAATGCGCGACTGTGTCTCCCGGGTCATCCCGATGCCGTTGTCCTCCACCCGGATGCGGAGGCGCCGGCCCTTGGACTGCGTCGTGACGCGGATCTCGGGCGGCACCTGCTCTCGACTGTATTTGAGGGCATTGTCCACCAGGTTATTGAACATGATGGCAAGGTGGGTGGCATTCCCTTGCACCAGGTCTTCCGTAGCAGCCAAATCCAGCACCAGCTGTCCACCTGCCTCCTGCAGACGCAGTCCGAAATGTGGTTTCAACGCCTCAATCACCGGATGTAGATGGATGGGCTTGAGTTCTTCCTGCTCATCAGACTTGCCATATTGGGCAGACTGTAGGATTGTCTCTACATGGCGAGTCAACCGGTCGTTCTCAGCCTTGATGATTTTCGCATAGTGGCGTAATTGCTCGGGCTGCGACAGGACGCGTTCATTCTGAAGGATATCGGTAGCAACAGAGAGGCTGGTGAGGGGCGTCTTCAGTTCATGGGTCATGTTGTTGATGAAGTCTGTTCGGATCTGGCTGATTTTTCGTTGACGAAGCATCGCCCGCACCGTAACAAAAAAGGCGGATAGAATGATGAGGGTGAAGATCAGTGCACCGGCGATCATCCAACCGATGGAGCGCCAGACAGAGCGCTGCAGTCCTGCCAGCACGACGATCAAGGTTTCCTTGCCCGAAGGGGGCAGATTCTCGGAAGGCTCATAGAGAAAAAGATAGGCTATGCGATAGTGAAGGCTATCTGCCCTGGCCTTGATCTGCACCTCTTCAAAGCCTTCCGATACCATCTCATATCCCATCCGGTTGGCCTCTGAAATGAGGGCAAACTCAAAGCCTACCTCAGGATGGCCATATTTCTCAAAAGACCGCCGGAGACGCCGGCGGATGTCGAGCATCGAATGCCGGTCGGCCACAGAAGGCGCCTGCATTAAATCCAGGAGCTGGTCTTTCGGCCACTCTGTAATTCCTAAGGGGGAGGCCCAGGGTGGAAGCTCTCGGGCCTCCCCCATCAATTCCTGCGCGACATCCTCCATCGCATTGCTAAGCTGTTCATCTGCACGCTCCTGCTTCACAAAGAGCACATTGCGGATCCAAGAGACCTGAATGACGATGATCCCTACCAAAGAGAGGGTGATCAAAATGGTGATCCAAATCAGAGATTTCCGCATCTGGATATAAAGGTATGCTGCTTCCCAACACGACGCCGCCTTCGAGACTCTCGGTGTTTATACTTGTTCTGTCAGCAGACTCAATTTTGTTTAATATTTGTTTTATTAAAACTTGATACGTGTTAATAAACAAGGAACGTATCATACAAATGATTACCTTGTCTGCACGATGAATCTTCCCGAGCCAGGCATGCTGCTGATCGCAGAGCCCTTTCTAAGGGATCCCAACTTTTCGAGGTCGGTCATCCTTCTTTGTGAACATAAGGAGGAGGGCAGCTTCGGCCTATTGCTCAATCGCCCTTACCATCAAACCTTAGAGGACCTTATCCCAGAATGCGAAGGCCTGGACTATGCCATCTCCGACGGAGGGCCGGTACAGCGCGATACCCTCCATTTCATCCATCAGTACCCGGAGAGGATACCCGGAGGATCGGAGTTGCGGGACGGGATGTACTGGGGCGGAGATTTTGAACTGGCGGTCCGTTTGTTGAAGCAAGGCATCATCCATGCAGACCGGATCCGGTTCTTCATCGGCTACTCTGGCTGGACACAAGGTCAGCTGGCCAGTGAAGTAGAGGAAAAAAGCTGGCTTGTCACACCCGGCTCTCGGAAGCTAGTATTTGCCCGCGCTCAAATTGAGACTTGGAAGGAGTCATTGCGGGACATGGGTGGAGAGTATGAGATCCTGGTGAATTTCCCGATCGACCCCAGCATGAATTAATGGACCAGTCCTTGTCGGGCTGCCATCCCCTTTTTCGCTGAGATCCCAATAACGCATCCAAGGGCTACGACTATCCAGAGGGCATGGCGCAGCCCCACCTGATGAGCCAGCAGTCCGATCATCGGAGGGCCTACTAGAAAGCCGGTGAAGCCGATGGCGCTGACCATCGCCAGTGCCGCTGCCGGAGCCATGCGCTTGCTACCGCCTGCAATGCCGTAGGCAATAGGGATCACCGAGGAAACTCCCAGCCCAGTGAGGGCAAATCCCACGATGACCACCCAGGGCAGAGGGAAGGCCAACGCCAGGGCCAGTCCGGCCGCAATCAGGGTTCCGTTCAAGATCAGGGTATTACGATGCCCCAAACGTTGCATCAGTCCGTCTCCTAGGAATCGACCGAGGGCCATGGCCACGGTGAATGCCACATATCCCGTTGTACGGGTGCCTACCCCAGGTGACAGCACCTCGCGATAATACAGAGAACTCCAGTCGGCCATCGCTCCTTCTGCCAGGGTGTTGCAGAAGCAGATCACCCCAAGAAGTAGCAATGCGCGGTCAGGGCGGGCATACACTTTCCGATTTGAGTCCTCCTTTGCTGGATCCGGCACCATCCAAAATCCGACAGCCAGTGCCGGGATGGAAACGAGCAGAGCCACTATCTGAAAATGTAAGGCCGTTGACAATCCCCGCTGCCAGCACCATCCTGCCAGGAAGGCTCCGGCGAAAGCCCCCAGGCTCCACTGTGCGTGAAGACCGGAGAGGATTGGGCCCTCTCCGAGCTGCTGTACGCTCAGTCCCTGCGTGTTCATAGAGATGTTGAGGAAGTCACCCACAAAGCCAAAGACAAACAGGCCCAGTGCTAGACCGAAGGCATCCGTGGCCTGAGACAAAGACCAGAGGGAGACAGCATATAAAAAGGTGGAAACAGCTGTGACATGACGGCTGCCAATACGGTCGACTACCCAGCCGGCAAGGGGCAGAGCCAGGATCGAGCCAAGCGGCAGCATAAAGAGGATGCCCCCCAGCTGGGCCTCATCCAGCGAAAGCTGGTCTTTGAAGGCGGGGATGCGGGCTGCCCAGGAGGCGAAGAGGAACCCACAGGCGAAAAAGGAAAAGGAGACAGCCAGTCGGGGTCTTAGCGAATGGAGACGGAAAAACATGGCAGGCGCGTTGTTAGGTAAAAAAAAGACCGGCTCCATTCGAGCCGGTCTGTATCTGCTGAAGCCTGCTCAAGGGATGTCAGGATTGAGAAGCCCCTTCTACCAATACAGAGATCCTGTTATCCAGCACCTCTATAAAGCCGCCGGCCACTTCGAAGTGAGTCGTCTGTTGGCCACTGCGGTCTATCAATACTTTTATCGTCCCCTTGCCCAGCGCGCTGATCAGCGGGGCATGCCGCTCTAGGACTTCGAAGGAGCCTGCAATGCCGGGCAACTGTACGCCATACACATCCCCTGTATATAATTTCTTCTCGGGAGTGAGAATTTCCAGTTTCATATGGCAGGTTAGGTATTAGGCATTGGCGGCAACAAGCATCTTCTTGCCCTTCTCGATCGCATCTTCGATGGTGCCGACCAGGTTGAAGGCTGCCTCAGGATACTCATCAACTTCACCGTCCATGATCATGTTAAAGCCTCGGATGGTATCCTCGATACTCACGAAGACACCTTTGAGGCCTGTGAACTGCTCCGCGACGTGGAAAGGCTGGCTGAGGAAGCGCTGTACCCTGCGAGCCCGGGTGACAGTCAATTTATCCTCATCGCTGAGTTCATCCATACCGAGAATGGCGATAATATCTTGCAGCTCTTTGTAGCGCTGAAGGATGAGCTTCACACGGTTGGCACATTGATAATGGGCATCTCCTACGATCTGTGGCGTGAGGATCCTGGAGGTGGAGTCTAACGGATCCACAGCGGGGTAGATACCAAGGTCTGCAATCTTCCGGCTGAGTACCGTGGTCGCATCCAGGTGTGCGAAGGTGGTGGCAGGCGCCGGGTCTGTCAGGTCGTCGGCAGGCACATATACGGCCTGCACAGAGGTGATGGAGCCGTTGCGTGTAGAGGTGATGCGTTCCTGCATAAGTCCCATCTCGGTGGCAAGGGTTGGCTGGTAGCCGACGGCAGAGGGCATCCTACCCAGCAGGGCGGATACTTCAGAACCAGCTTGTGTGAAGCGAAAGATATTGTCTACGAAGAAGAGGATGTCTTTTCCCTTTCCTTGACCATCTCCATCGCGGAAGTATTCTGCGATGGTCAGTCCGCTAAGGGCTACGCGGGCACGGGCGCCAGGGGGTTCATTCATCTGACCAAATACGAAGGTGGCCTTGGAATCCTTCAGTCCTTCGAGGTCGACTTTCTCAAGGTCCCAGCCGCCTTCTTCCATACTATGCTTGAAGGCATCTCCATATTTCATAATGCCGGCCTCGATCATTTCCCGGAGCAGGTCATTGCCTTCGCGGGTACGCTCACCCACACCGGCAAATACGGAGAGACCGCCATATCCTTTGGCGATGTTGTTGATGAGTTCTTGTATGAGTACGGTTTTCCCCACGCCTGCACCTCCAAAGAGGCCGATTTTACCACCCTTGGCATAAGGTTCGATCAGGTCGATCACCTTGATCCCGGTGAACAGCACTTCCGTGGCCGTGCTGAGGTTTTCAAAGGCCGGGGGCTTGGCATGGATGGGGCGGCCTTTCTGCTTGGAGACGGCAGGCAGTCCATCTATCGCGTCACCGGTCACGTTGAAGAGGCGTCCGTTGATGGCATCGCCAGTAGGCATGGCAATGGCTCGACCGGTATCCGTCACGTCGGTGCCACGCACCAACCCTTCGGTGCCGTCCATGGCGATGCAACGGACGCTGTCTTCCCCGAGGTGTTGTTGCACTTCAAGGACAAGTTTCTCTCCGTTATCCTTGCTGAGTTCGAGGGCGCTGAAGATGTCAGGCAGTTGACCGTCGAACTGGACGTCGACAACTGCTCCGATGATTTGCTTGATTTTACCCTTGTTGGCCATAGGGGGGTATTGGGATGTATTTTTTCAAATTGTGGCGCAAAGGTAAGCAGGGTCGGGCAGATAAAAAACACGGAAAGGGGATGTCTGAGGCCCGCCAAAGGCTGTCTGTCCTGCGAGGGTGGGTCAGAGGCTCCGAAGGATGGGCAGCAGCCAGGCAGCCAAAGCAGCTCCCAGGAGTGGCCCTACAACAGGCACCCAGGCATACCCCCAGTCGCTCCCGCCTTTGCCCCGGATGGGCAGCAGGGCATGCATGATCCGAGGTCCGAGGTCTCGTGCAGGGTTGATGGCATAGCCGGTAGGTCCCCCCAGGCTCAGTCCGACACCAAGTACCAACAACGCGACAGGCAAAGCGGTGAGCGCTCCAAGCGATGCGTCGGCAGGGGTAATCAATAAAATCGATAAAATAAAGACAAAGGTGGCGATCGTCTCGACAGCCAGGTTGGAGATAGGATTGCGGATGGCAGGGCCGGTAGAGAAGCATGCCAGCTGGGCCGAAGGATCTGTCGTGGCATTGAGATGATCCCGATAAATAATCCAGAGAAGCCCTTGCCCAAGCATAGCTCCGAGCAATTGAGCGATGAGGTAACTCCCAAAAGCTGCCCAGGACAGATCCCCGGACAGTGCCTTTGCCAAACTCACCGCTGGGTTGAGGTGAGCACCGCTGTGAGGTGCTGCGGCGTAGGCGCCTATGTACACGGCCATGGCCCATCCAATGGTGATGGCGATAAGTCCGCCGCCATGGCCTTTGGTACGGTCTAGCACTACATTGGCCACGACGCCATTGCCAAACAGGATAATCCATGCAGTACCTAGGAGCTCAGCGACAAATGGAGACATCATGCAGATTTATAGAGGCAAGATAAGGGAAAGCACTGTAAATGAAGAAGGCCGCCATGGGCGGCCTTGGATGGGAAGTATCTTGTTTGTTCTGCATCAATAGTCATCGTCGTCGTCAAAGCCTCCGCCCGCATCGTCGAAAAGGCCCAGATCTTTGAATTCGTCGTCGACGGAGAATTCATCATCGTCACCTCCCTTCTTGCCTGCTGTCTTGCGGCTGGTCTTTGACTTAGGCACGTCGAACTCTTCGAAGTCTGGATCCCAGCTGTCCTCTTCCTCTGATTTCTCCCATTCGTCGACAGGCTCATCGTCGTCCTCATCGTCGTCCTCATCGGAGCTGCGGGACTTTGCAGTGGTGGCACCACGGCCAACTCCCGACTTCGCTTGCACGGGCTCATCGTCTTCCTCTGGATCCTCATCTTCGTCCTTGCGCGATGCCTTCTTGGCGGCTGCCTTCTTCGGTGCGGCTTTAGGAGTAGACGGAGATGCCTTGGCAGCGGGTTTCTTTTGTTTTTCTGCTTTAGCCATACCAGTCAAAAAATTCGGTAGCGTAAAATTTCCGAGAGTTTTTTAAACGTCCAAATTTTTTTTATACAGGTTCACCATCAGGCTAAGCCACTGGCATGCGAATCAATTGATCTCGGCCGGGGCCATTGGAGACGAACGCGATACGGGTCGATAAGGATGATTCCATGTAGCGGATGTACTTTTTCATTTGGGAAGGGAATTGCGCGTAATCATTGTATTGGGTGGTATCCGTCATCCAACCGTCAAAAAAGCGGTACTGGGGCACTACGGGTTTTCGGGACAAATGATAGGGTACCTCTGCACGCTCTTCCCCATCTATTTGATAAGCTTCGCAGGCAGCCAGCGTGGCAAAGCCATCCAGCACGTCAGCCTTTGTAACGACCAGCTGGGTCACCCCATTGATCATGCAAGCATATCGAAGTGCTACCCCGTCAAGCCACCCACAGCGACGAGGTCTGCCCGTAGTAGCTCCGTACTCATGCCCGGCAGCGCGAAGCCGCTCACCCGTCTCGTCATGCAGTTCGGTTGGGAAGGGCCCGCCGCCCACACGGGTGCAGTAAGCCTTAGTGACTCCGATGACATCACGGATTTTTTGAGGAGGGACCCCCAGACCCGTGCATACACCGGCCGAGATGGTATTGGAGGAGGTGACAAAGGGAAAGGTGCCGAAGTCGACGTCAAGCATGCTGCCTTGTGCCCCCTCTGCCAGCACGCGGCATTGCCTGGAGAGTCGATCGTTGATGTAATATTCTCCATTGACGATGCGGAGGCGCCGGAGGAGCTCGAGGGCTCCAAAGAACTCCTCCTCCCAGGCGGTAATATCTTCAGTGAAGCCGAGAGCATCCAATAGTTTCTGATGCTTCAGCCGCAGGCGTATGTAGCGGGTGGTGAAGTCCTTTTCCAGTACGTCGCCAACGCGCAGGCCATTACGGCCAGTCTTGTCCATGTAGGCAGGACCTATGCCTTTGAGGGTGGAGCCGATGCGGTCGTCGCCTTTGTTTGCTTCTGAGGCCTTGTCAAGCGCGCGGTGGGTAGGTAGGATTAAGTGAGTACGCTCCGAGATACAGAGGTTCTTAGTTGCATCAATGCCAAAGGCGGAGACCTTATCGAACTCCTGATGCAGGGTGACGGGGTCCAGCACGACACCCCCGCCGATCAGGTTGTCCGTATGCGGATGGAAAATACCAGAGGGAATCTGGTGGAGGACGATGCGTTGCCCGTCTACATACAGCGTGTGCCCTGCGTTGGGGCCACCTTGGAACCGCGCGATCAGGTCATAGTCAGGCGAGAATCGGTCCACAATCTTCCCCTTGCCTTCGTCGCCCCATTGCAGGCCCAACAACACATCCACCATCCTATGCAAATTTATGTTCGTGGCGAAGGTAGTCCAAGGAGGGCAATGCGGAAAATTCAGATATGGTCCTGCGGAGTGGCATCAGCGTCGTAGCGTTCGACGGAATAGATGCCTGTCAACTGCTTTAGCCACTCGACGAGCTTATCGAGTTCTTCTTTATCGTGCACGTAGATGCGGATATTCCCTTCAAAGATGCCATCCTTCGCTTCTACAGTGATGGCATTGATGTTGATCCTGAGTTCTCCGGAGATGAGATGGGTGATTTTATGGATGACACCGACGTCGTCGATGCCGGTAAGCCGAAGGCCTGTGAGGAAAGAGATCTCTTTGTTCTTGGCCCATTTTGTTTTCACGACCCGGTGAGCAAAGTTGGCCATGAGGCGTGCGGCATTGGGGCAGTTGGTCCGATGGATCATCAGCCCTTTACCGGTGGAGACGAAGCCAAATACGTCATCTCCAGGGATGGGCTTACAGCAGTTGGCCAGCTGGTAGAGGATCTTGTCCGTGCGCTCTCCGAAGATGACCAGCTCTGCATCTTTGCGCATCGACTGGCCTCGAAGCAACTCTGGATCTGTTTTTACCTCGGCCGGATCTGTCCGCACGGGCCGGGGTAGTTCTAACTTGTCGCCGTTGACAGCGAACCCTTTGAGGTCCTTGATGTCGATCGCCTTCACAGCAATCCGATAGAAGAGTTCCAGTGAAGAAGACAGCCTGTAATGCTCTGCCAGCAACTCGAAGTTCGCCAGGCTGCAGGCAGCTCCCATTGAGAGGAGCTTGCGTTCCAGCAGTTGCCGCCCATCCTCTGCAACCTTCCGCTTCTCTTCGCGAAGAGCATCTTTGATGCGCGACTTTGCCCTGGCAGTGGTAACCAGGACCAGCCAGTCTTCATGGGGCCTCTGTTTCCCAGACGTGATGATCTCGACCTGATCTCCGCTGCTAAGCTTATGCCCGATGGGTACCAGCTTATGGTTGACTTTTGCACCGATGCAGCATGAGCCAACAGCCGAGTGGATGGCGAAAGCGAAGTCCAGGGCACTGGACCCGATAGGCAGCATGCGCACATCCCCTTTTGGCGTGAATACATAAATTTCTTCTGCCAGGAAAGAAGTCTTGAAGTCTTGTAAGAAGTCGATAGAGCTCAGCTCCTGATGGCCAAGCGCCTCTCGGATCTGCCCGAACCAATGGTCGAAGCGATCTCCGTCTTGGCCAGCACCTTCTTTGTATTTCCAGTGGGCTGCCAGACCTTTTTCCGCAATCTCATCCATGCGTCGGGAGCGGATCTGTACTTCCACCCAACGTCCCTGAGGCCCCATCACGGTGGTATGCAGCGCCTCATAACCATTCGACTTGGGATTGCTCAGCCAGTCGCGCAGGCGCTCCGGCGATGGCGTGTACATATCTGTCACCAGAGAATAGGCCTTCCAGCAGTCTTCTTTCTCCCGCTCCTGGGGGCCGTCCACGACAATCCGGATGGCAAATAGGTCGTATACCTCCCCGAATTCAACCCCCTTTTTCTTCATCTTGTTCCAGATGGAGTGTATCGACTTTGGCCGTCCGTGGATTTCAAAGGAGAAACTACCCTTTTCCATCTTCTCACGTATCGGACGAATGAATTCGTTGATGTAGCGGGTACGCTCCCTGCGCGTCTCTGCCAGCTTGCGGACGATCTGTCGGTAGATGTCGGGCTCGAGGTGCTTCATCGAGAGGTCTTCCATCTCCGTTTTAATCGCATACAGACCCATCCGGTGGGCCAGTGGAGCATAGACGTAGACTGTCTCGGATGATGCTTTGAGCTGCTTCTCACGCTTCATGCTGTCCAGCGTACGCATGTTGTGGAGCCGGTCTGCCAGTTTTATGAGGATCACGCGGGGATCGTCTGTCAAGGTCAGCAGGATCTTTTTGAAGTTCTCCGCCTGCTGGCTGGCATTGGTATCGACGACATTCCGGATTTTCGTCAGCCCATCGATGATGCGGGCAATCTCGCTGCCAAACTCACGCTGCACGTCTTCTATGGTCACATCTGTATCCTCCACCGAGTCGTGCAGCAGGGCGCAGATGGTAGAGCGGACCCCCAATCCGATTTCTTCCACACAGATGCGGGAGACAGCCAGGGGATGGAAGATATAGGGCTCGCCACTCTTGCGACGCATGGTGCGATGAGCCTCTACGGCCATTTCAAATGCCCTACGCAACAACTCCTTATCCCCGGTCTTCAGCTTCGGCTTCAGGATCTTCAGTAAGGCCCGGTACTGGCGGACAATCTCCTTCTTCTCCTGTTCCTCTGACAGGTTATACCGGGGTGCCACGTCAAATACCTCTACAGCTTGCATGCGCTTGCGAATCTACTGAAAAAAGACAAAGGCCCATCGTTTTTACAGGGAATGAGTTACCTTTGCAGGCTTCCATTCGTAGCATATGATTTGACTCGAAGGAGTAAAAAGCGGGTACTGCCTGCTGTTACCTTCTGCATCAGGAAACAATGAGCGGGTGTGGTGAAATTGGTAGACACGCCAGACTTAGGATCTGGTGCCGCAAGGCTTGGGGGTTCGAGTCCCTTCACCCGCACAGCCGCATCCTGAACCGCTGGTGACCGGACGCGGAACAAAAACGATACAGAACGATCCAACCGTATGGCCACAATTCACACCGAGCACACAGGCCCTCTGACAGAACGCATCGACATCACGGTCAGCCAGACAGACTATCTGCCGGGCTTCGAGGCTGCGCTAAAGCAATACGCGACAAAAGCCAACATCCCCGGCTTCCGGAAGGGGATGGTCCCCGCCGGACTGGTACGTAAGATGTACGGAGCCTCCGTCTTTGCCGACGAGGTCGTCCGCACCATCGAAAAAGCCTTGACGGGGCACCTAAAAGAGACGGATGCGCAGATATTGGGCCAACCCCTCCCCTCCGCCCAGAACGACCTCAGCACGCTTGACCATAAAGCCCCAACAGACTACCGCTTTTCCTTCGACATCGGACGCAAACCCTCCTTCTCCCTCGTCCACCTGTCCACCGCTTCGGTCCAACGCTGTCGGATCGATGTCACGGATGCGATGATCGACGAAGAAGTCGAGCGGTTGCGCCGAAGGAATGGTGAGATGACAGAGCCTGAAACGGTCGGTGATGAAGAGAATGTCCTCAACCTCCGGTTTGAGGCCTGCGACGAGCACGGGGAACCCCTACCCGATGGCACCCCTCACGACAATTCCCTGCTGCTGCGGTACTTCCATCCTGACTTCAGAGCCAGGCTGATGGGACTCAAGAAGGACGATTCGCTGATCATCCGCATTGGAGAGGCATTCCAAGATAAAGAGGCAGAATGGATGTTGTCTGATCTCAAACTCGACAAGGAAGATCCGGCTTCAAAAGAGAAGTCGTTCCGGATCACGCTGACAAAGATTGGTATGGTTGAGAAGGCAGAAATGGGCGATGCCTTTTGGAAACAGGTATTCCCCCACATGGAGATAAAGTCTGAGCAGGAGTTCAGAGACCAGATACGCTCAGAAATCCAGCAGCAATTCGACGTGCAGACCGAGAGTCAACTGCATCAGGAGCTCTATCACATACTGCTTGAAAAAACCAGCCTAGAACTGCCGGAAGACTTTCTAAAGCGTTGGCTGAAAGAAGGTCAGGACAAGCCGAAGACGGATGAAGAAGTCGAGGCCGAACTTCCCAACTTTTTGCGCCAGCTCAAATGGACACTCATCACGGACAAGATCGTCCAAGAGAACGCCATCAACGTCTCCCGGGAAGAGGTGATGGCACAGATGCGCCGAGAAGTCATGGGCTATTTCAACGGGATGGGCATGATGCAGGGGAACTTCGAATGGATCGATGGCTATGTGGACCGGATGGCAAAAGACCGACAGCAGTTTGAAGGCAGCTACCGAAAGGTGCAGACGGAGAAAGTCTTCCAGTGGGCAGCGGCTAATTCAAATCCGGTCGATGCCATCGTAAGCCTAGAAGACTTTCAAAAGCAGCAGGAAGCACTCCGGCACGAGTCCTAATCTAGCTACTGCATACCTTTCTACATCGTTGCAAGGGCCTATCCATGGCATCGATGCTTTCGGGCTTGGCCCATGCGCCTGGGTAAATCCAGTGATAGTAGTAGATTCATGGTCAAATACAGCCCGTGTACCACCGCAGAAAGTTCCTTCATTCGATCGCTGGTGCGAGCAGCCTGTTTGCAATGCCCTCCCTCCGACTGCGTAGCCAGCCAACACCACGGTGGCACGGCACTCCCCGCATTCGCTTCTCTGTCATACATATCAACCACTCGCATATCTATGGCATGGCCAATGCCGTCTTGCGAGGGGGTGGCGAACTCGTCTCTGTACATGCCCAGGAGCCCGACCTGCGGGCAGCCTTCCTCAAAGCCTTCCCACAGGCCAAGGTAGCCAACGACTCCCGGGAGATCCTGGAAGACCCCACCATCCAGCTAGTCCTAAGCTCCGGCATCCCGGTAGGCCGAGCGCCATTGGGCATTGAAGTCATGCGACATGGCAAAGATTACCTCGTCGACAAGCCCGGCATCACCACCCTACAGCAGCTGGCGCTGGTTCGAAAGGTACAGCGCGAGACAAAACGCTTCTTTACGATCATGTACAGCGAGCGGTTCGAAAACAAAGCCACCATCCATGCTAGCGAGCTGGTCCGAGATGGTGCGATCGGCAAGGTTGTGCAGACCATCGGACTGGGGCCACACCGCATCAACCCATCAAGCCGCCCAGACTGGTTTTTTGACAAACAGCAATACGGTGGCATTTTGACGGATATTGGCTCCCACCAATTCGATCAGTTCCTGCACTTCACCCACTCCACGCAGGCAGAGATTGTAGCCTCCCAAACAGGTAACCTCCACCACCCTCAATATCCCAGCTTTGAGGACTTTGGCGATGTCATGTTGAAAGGCAATGGGGGCACTGGATACATACGGGTCGACTGGTTTACGCCCGATGGTCTCAAGACCTGGGGCGATGGCCGGCTCACCATCCTCGGCACCGAAGGATTCATAGAAGTCCGTAAGAACATCGACATCGCCAGAGACCCCAGTGGCAACCACCTCTACCTGTCAAATGGAAAAGAGACAATCCACATGGACTGCAAAGACGTCCCACTCACCTTCGGGCAGCGATATGTAGACGACATCCTGAACCGGACGGAGACGGCCATGGGTCAGGAGCACTGTCTCTTGGCAACAGAACTGGCCCTGAAAGCTCAAAGGCAGGCACGGGTACTTTGATGCCGCCAGGAGGTCAGGCAGGCCGGCAGCTGTGAATTATTCATTTCTTTTCCTGCCAATACCGGCCTGCTCAATAAAGGGATAGAACATAAGTCTGTAAGGGAAAGCAGCGGGCGACTGCCGTATTGTCCGATTGGATGGCTTTGCATGGTATTTGGTCTGGAGTTAACGTATTTTGTACATTCAAACAGAAACGATACCATATGGACTTAGGCAAGGAATTCCAGCGATTTGCCGTCAAAGAAAAAAAAATCGGGAGTCACACACTGCATGACTACCAGCAGCACCTGGTCACCAATCTCACTCCTAACATCATCGAAGAGCGCCCGATGAACATAGCGGTGATGGACGTGTACAGTCGGCTGATGATGGATCGCATCATCTTCCTGGGTTATCCAATCACCGATGAAGTTGCGAACATTGTCACAGCCCAGCTGCTCTTCCTGGACAGTACCGACCGCACCCGCGACATACAGATGTACATCAACAGCCCCGGCGGCTCGGTCTATGCCGGCATGGGGGTTTATGATACCATGCAATACGTGACACCAGACGTGTCGACCATCTGCATTGGCGTGGCTGCCAGTATGGCGGCTGTGCTGATGTGCGCCGGCACCCATGGCAAGCGGACAGCCCTGCGGCACTCCCGCATCATGATGCACCAGCCGAGCGCCGGCGCCGGCGGACAGGCCAGTGACATCGAGATTACGGTTGCACAAGTCCGTAAACTAAAGCAGGAGCTATATGAAGTCGTCGCTCAGCACAGCGGACAGACGTTGGAGCGCATTGCAGCAGACTTCGACCGCGACTACTGGATGAATGCCCAGGAAGCCAAAGAATACGGCTTGGTAGATGAAGTGCTCGTTACCAACCCACGGAAAAACAAGAAGGTATAACCCCGCCCTGCAGGCGACCAAACCGATCTCCGAGTATCATGAACACCCTCACACAGATCCCATATCAAGCGATCGTCCGGAGCGAAGAAGAAGATCCTTCCACGCCGACGCACCTTATGGAAAACATGCTTTCTTCGGCGCAGTTCGACAAGAAATTCCTCGAACAACGGAAAGTCTTCCTCTGGGGACCGGTCGACGACCGGAGCGCGAGGGACATCACCAACCGACTGCTGTTCCTGGATGCCAAAGACCCGGGCAAAGAGATTGTATTCTATATCAACAGCCCTGGGGGGTTGGTGACAAGTGGCATGGTAATATATGATGCCATGCAGATGATCGAATCTCCGGTATCTACGGTCTGCATGGGCATGGCCGCCTCGATGGGCTCCATCCTGCTGAGTGGGGGGAAGAAAGGCCGACGCTTCATTTTCCCTCATGGCGAAGTCATGATACATCAGCCCATGGGAGGCGGCCGCGGCACCTCTGCAGACCTTGAGATCATGGCAGAGCAAATCCGAAAGACGAAAGAGATGGGCGCAAGAATCCTGGCGGAAAACTGTGGACAGACCCTAGAGAAGATCCTCAAGGACTTTGACCGCGACTACTGGATGGATGCGAATGAATCGGTGGCCTACGGCATCGTGGATGCAGTCATCGACAAGCTCTAACTTACCCTCTCCGTGAAACACTCACTGGCCCGTGCAGCATCGCTGCCTTCAGCGGTGTCCTTGCGATAAGCGTATTTTTTTGTACTTTGTACTCTTCAATTCCCCGTCATGGCCAAGTCTACGCTACATTGCTCTTTTTGCGGCAGGAACCGGGAGGAAGTAAAAATCCTCATCGCCGGTCAGGAAGGCCATATCTGCGAGAATTGTGTGGATCATGCCCGAGACATCATCGAGCAGGAACTGACCGCCAAGGCGGATGCGGCCAACACCAGTTTCAAGCTCAGCGTTAAAAGGCCTGTCGATATCAAGAAATTTCTCGACGAGTACATCATTGGCCAGGACGATGCCAAAAAAGTCATGGCAGTGGCCGTGTACAACCATTACAAACGACTGCAGCATAAGCAAACGGATACCGATGTTGAGATCGAAAAAAGCAACATCATCATGGTGGGGGAGACAGGCACCGGGAAAACCCTGCTGGCGAAGACCATCGCGCGCATGCTCAACGTGCCTTTTGCAATCGTCGACGCTACCGTCTTCACAGAGGCTGGATATGTAGGGGAGGATGTAGAGAGCATCCTCACACGGCTCCTCCAGATCTGCAATTATGATGTGGCCGCAGCCGAAAAAGGCATCGTCTACATCGACGAAATCGATAAGATCGCCCGCAAGGGCGACAACCCGTCCATCACCCGCGACGTGAGTGGAGAAGGTGTGCAGCAGGGACTTTTGAAACTACTGGAAGGAACTGAAGTGCTCGTACCCCCTCAGGGTGGACGGAAGCACCCCGAACAGAAACTCATCAAGATCAACACGCAGAACATCCTCTTCGTCTGCGGAGGGGCGTTCGACGGCGTAAATAAGATCATCGCCCGGCGGGTAAATACCAACTCCATCGGCTTCAGCGTCAATAAAGACGAGCAAGAGGCCATGAAGAAAAACCTGCTGAGTTATGTTACCGCCCAGGACCTGAAGCATTTTGGGCTCATCCCCGAGCTGTTGGGCCGTCTGCCGGTTGTCACCTATCTGAACCCGCTCGATGCGATGACCTTACGAGCTATTCTGACGGAGCCAAAGAACGCGCTCATGCGTCAATATGTCCGGCTATTCGAATTGGAAGGCATCGAGTTGAAAGTCGATGACGGAGTCCTCGACTTTCTGGTGGAGAAGGCCCTCGAATACAAACTCGGGGCCCGCGGCCTTCGCTCCATCTGTGAGAACATCCTCACCGACGCCATGTTCGAACTACCCGGCTCCAAGACTAAGTCATTCCACCTCACCCTGGAATATGCGCGGCATAAGTTCGACAAGTCCAAAATGAACCTCCTCAAGGTCGCATGACCCATGCAGGAGCTCATCCATCGGCTGATGCAGCAGGCAGGCCTCACCGAGGCACAAGCCGTCCAGACGCTAGAAGTCGTCAAAGACTACACAAAGGAAAAATTCCCAGTCTTCTCCGGAGCCATTGACAAGCTGTTCGAAAAGTACCCGCCGAAACCTGAGGAAGACTTCCTCGACTGACTTTCCTCCCTCTTCCCGGCCACCCGGATGTCAAAACACCTGTATGCCGAAGAGCGCGGCAGGGATCCGTTCCGATGGATGGTCAAAAAAGCCTTGCGCAAATCCGTCGACCCCTTGATGGCCTGCTTCACTCCAACCGCACATAGGGTCTCATCCGTTCGAAGAGCTCTGCCGTCACCAAAGCGACACGACTCAGGTCTTCTACTTGCCCAAATGGTCCATGCTGTTCCCGGTAGGCAATAATCGCACGAGCGACCCGGTACGAGAGATAAGGATGGGCGGCAAGCTGTTCTGCCGTGGCTTGGTTGAGCGCAATCACGGGCTGCACTTTTGTAGCATCGACAGTGAGGAATGGCCGTATCGACTGAAAAACTGAATCCGGAAGCCCATAGGTCTCTGCCAGCTGTTCCACTTGCATAAATCCCCCCAGCCTACGCCGAAACCGGAGGATGCGGGCCGTCCATCCGGGACCGATACCCGAGAGTTGCAGCCATGTTAAGCTGTCGGCCGTGTTGACCTCTATGACCGAAGGGGTCGGCTCTGGGTTGCTGCGTCTCCTCACAGAAGCATGCGTATGGCTCAATTGAGTCGTATCCCTGCTCCGCTGCCTGGCAGTTGGAGCAGGGATACGGACATAGGGCATCAGGCGTTGCACATCTTCAGGCGAGAGGCCATAGATCTTTCCTAAGTCTTCAGCACGACGAAACCGCCCTCCCCGGGATCTGTATGCCAGGAGGGTCCGCACTTGCCGATCGCGTAACCCCATCGAATACCAACCCTCGCGAGACAATGTATTGGGGTCAAATGGAGTATAGACAATCGTCTCCGATGCGTGCTGCCGCCTGTCGGCAGGAGACATGGCCCCGCCCTTCTGCATCTCTCCTGCATGAACTTCCAGGGGCCAGTCCTGAAGGGTGGGAGGCGAAGCATGTTCAGGCAGCAGGAATGGAATACTCCAGGCGGCAAAAGTCAAGAGGACGAGGGCAGCCACAGCCCATCTTTCCTGTCGGTTACATCGCAGATAGGACCTCCAATCCATACCAGTGGTGAGGCCTCGAAGATAGACTTGGCTTGAAGCCAGCCGCAACAGGAAAAGAACTCAGGGAATTGTTTTTTCCTCCTGATGTGAAGGGAAGGGTTCAATAGAAGGTGATGGGTATTCTGTCTTTAGCGGTCGCGTCAGGGCTTCGGCTACCTGAGGAACTTGGCCGGAAGATGGCTTACGGCTGAGCGTGAGGGTGGCGGAGAGGGCATAGCGGGGAGCGTTGCTCACACTGCGCTTGTGCCAATTCACCAGGTCTTCCAGAAAAGCCGTGCCTTTGACACCTGTAATCGTACGGATGCCATCGGGCCCATAGGTCTGTACGGCCTTCTCAAAGCTTAGAAAGCTAGAGGCCACTCGATGCCAAGTTAAGCGGTTCGCAGAACCCGGCATTACGGCATGGGCTACATCAAACTGGTCCACTTCGTTCAAATAAACAAAGAGCTTGAGGACCTTGAAGTCTGGGAGGTCGTACTGAAACCGTTGGTTAAAATACGGGGTTCACAGCGCAACCCCATTACATGATTCATTCTTTTAAAAATGAACAATCCTTCCCAATATATCCTTAAGCCCTCATCATTCTGGATCGAGAGAAAGGGTCAGCCCATCGTAGGAAAGCCGGATGCCATGCGGGAGTTCTGCATCGACTTCGGCATGTAAGCCCATTTGGTGGCTGATATGCGTGAAATAGGCGGTGGGAACATTCAAGGATTTGACCAGTGCAACGGCCTCGTCCAGACAGAAATGGGAGATATGTGGCTGACGGCGAAGGGCATTCAACACCAACACCCTGGATCCACGGATCTTGTCCAAAGCGGAGGGCTCTATATGGTTGGCATCCGTGATATAGGTGAAGTCTGCGATGCGGAAACCCAGCACGGGCATTTTAAGATGCATGACTTGTATAGGCTGGAATCGGAGATCTCCGATCTGAAATGGATCACTCTCGATGATCTGCAGGTTCAGATCAGGGGTGCCTGGATACTTATCTGGTGTAAATGCATAGTAGTAGTCGCGTCGAAGGGCATCTGCTGTCAGTTCATTGGTGTATACCTCCATACCGCGGCCTGCAAAGTAGTTGTAAGCGCGCACGTCATCCAGTCCTGCGGTATGGTCTTTATGGGGATGGGTCAAGAGAACAGCATCCAGTCGGCGGGTATTGCTGCGCAGCATCTGGGTCCTAAAGTCGGGACCCGTATCGATGACCACCTGGGTGGTGTCAGAGGCAATGCGGATACTGCTACGCAGGCGGTTGTCTCTGGGATCTGCAGAAGTGCATACCGCACAATCACATCCGATCATAGGGACGCCCCCACTGGTGCCGGTACCTAAAAATGTGACGGTGAATGAAGCCAAGACGATAGGGGTTATGGCACTGTGAAAGGACCTCCCCGGACCTACATCAGTCGCCGGAGACCGGCTCCCCTTTGCCAATCACTTCCTGCAGAAAGCGTCGGTGCTCTGCAGCAATGGACAATGGGTCGATATTCAATGAGGGAATCAGATCGATCAACATATGAATCCTGCCTTCCGTCTGCAGGAAGCGATTCAGGACGACCACCTTTCTGGCTTCCAGGATGCAATAGCCGCTTTGAAATGTTCCCCGCTCATAACGTAGTGTATACCCAGCTTCCTCTACTATCTTCTCAAGCCTTGCCAAGGTGGGAGCATTGTATCGTATTGCCATATATGCGGTGGTTTGACCAAAAGTACTGAAAACAAGAAAAGGCTTCACAGGCTTACCCCTCTTTTCCAGGGAATGAAATCATCCTGGTTCAGCAGCACCGACTTCGGCACCACTTCTCCACTGGCTGCCTGGATACAATATTCGAGGATCTCCTCCCCCATCTCTTCGATGGACTTCTCACCCTGCACCACCGGGCCGCAATCAATGTCGATGATATCTTGCATCCGTGTTGCCAAGGTGGTATTGGTAGAGAGTTTGATGGTAGGGCAGACGGGATTTCCGGTCGGGGTGCCGAGGCCGGTCGTGAAGAGGATCAGGGTGGCGCCACTGGCAGCCTTTCCGGTGGTAGCCTCCACGTCGTTGCCGGGCGTGCAGACCAGGCTGAGGCCAGGTCGTTTAACGGGCTCTGTATAGTCGAGTACATCGACGACGGGTGAAGTGCCCCCTTTGCGGGCGGCCCCGGCACTTTTGATGGCGTCGGTGATGAGCCCGTCGCGGATATTACCTGGGGAGGGATTCATATCGAAGCCCGAGCCGACCCGTTCAGCTTCTTTGCTATAGCCCTGCATGAGGGATATGAACTTTTCCGCCGTGGGTCTGTCCACAGACCGGTCTACCAATTCCTGCTCGACGCCACAGAGTTCCGGGAATTCTGCCAATAAAACCTGCCCGCCGAGGCCAACTAGCAGGTCTGCGCAATATCCTACGGCAGGATTGGCGGAGATGCCACTAAAACCGTCGCTCCCCCCGCATTTGACGCCGAGGCAGAGCTTGTCCAACCGAGCTGGTGCCCGACGCTGTAGATCGATTTTTTGTAAGCCCTCAAAAGTCTGCCGGATGGCTTCCGCCACCAGCTTCTCCTCGCTGCCATAGGCTTGCTGCTCCAGAATGTATAAGGGCTTGTCGAAGGCGGGGTTCAGGCGCATAAGGTCTTCTTGAAACTCCTGGACCTGCAAGTGCTGGCAGCCGAGGCTTAAGACGGTCACTCCACCCACATTGGGGTGGTCTGCATAGGCGACCAGCAGTTTCGCCAAGATGGCCGAATCCTGGCGGGTGCCCCCGCAACCTCCTTGGTGGTTCAGGAACTTGATTCCATCGACATGCTGGAAGGGCCGCTCCGCTTTGGCAGACAAAGAGGTCATCAGATTCACGGCAGAAAGATCTTCGCCCTTCTCCAGGGCTTCCAGCAGTTGCTTTGCATAGTGCTTATACTTGTCAGTGACCGCGTATCCCAGCACATTGTGGAAGGCTTCCCTGATCACGTCGAGATTGCGGTTCTCACAAAAGACCGTTGGAATGAACAGCCAATAGTTGGCCGTTCCCACGCGGCCATCGCTGCGATGGTAACCTAGGAAGGTCCTACCCGCCCAGCGGGACACATCGGGCGGCATCCAGGCATTGATAACACCCCGATAGGCGTAAGGCTGAGCGGCGTGGCGGACATTCCCTGTCGTCATAAGGCTGCCAACAAAGACGTCTGAGAGGGTTTTCCCGACAAGCACTCCATACATGATCACATCTGATCCAGCCGGCAAGTCGTTTAAAAAAAATTTATGCTTTGCGGCGATGCGCTCTGTCAATATGTATGCAGTCACATCTAGACAGACGGCCTCCCCTGCCGAGAGGTCAGAGAGGGCAACAGCGACATTGTCTCCAGGATGGATTCTCAACACATGCTTCGACATGAACTCCATATTTCAGTGTGTGGAGCAGAAGATTATCCGTTCCTCCGGCTCTTATTTTCTGCTTTATCATCGTAAAATAAAACAATCAGTGGAATCATGACACGACGAGCCCCTGAATATTTACCCATACACATATCAGTGTCTTCAGCTTCTAGAGGAGGGCAGTTCGAAGGCCGTCCGGAACCAGACGGCCCCGTCAAAATCTTTCAGCCCCTCTGCCTCCCAGCCCTCCTGGGCTGGAACGCGCATAGAGGGCCAATGCGCATCTTCCAGCGAAGGTCTGGCGGGGTCTCGCCCTTGAAGATTAAGTCGGGCGGCTTTAGCGAGCCAGGCCATGCGCTCCGTATGATCACTGCGGAGACCCATGAAAAATTCTTCTGCCAGGTCGTCTACCTCGGAATGCCGACCTTGGAAGAGCAGGCTTCGGATGCTGTCTAGGTACCGCACTGCTCAGAGTCTGTCATGGGGCCTGGGGAAACCGCTCCATAAGGTCTCTACATTGAATTGGATACGATCCGTCTGTATCCCTCCATAGACCATGGCTCCGATGCGGCCGTTGCCGAGCGGCAAAGCCTCCGTCCAGGTAGCAGCCGGCTTTTGATACCATAGCCGCAGCTTTTGCCCATTGGCAGGACGCTGATCAAAGAGGCAGAGAAGAATAGAACCAGACAAAAAGCATCGGACAAACGACATTGAAATGGGTTCAAAGGGTTAGGACGGAAGCGTCCATGAAAAATAACACAAACCCATGGAATGGCAAGGTTTTGCGATCAGATGGAGCCCTCTCGTTGAGCATGCCGCACAGTGCTCATGAGTGCTCAGCGTACGAAAGCCGCTGCCACTCCGCCATCGACGTTTAGTACATTCCCGGTCGACTTGGAGAGCAAGCCACCCACATATGCCAGGCAGGCATTGGCAATGTCTTCAGGGAAGATGGTCTGCCCCAAGAGGGTTCTAGCAGCGTAGTAGGCCGGCAACGCATCCAGGCTGATGCCGTATGCCTTTGCACGTCCTTCCGCCCAGCCGCCACTCCAGATATTACTGCCGGCGATGACTGCATCGGGATTGACGACATTCACTCGAATTCCATCTTTACCAAGTTCAGCCGCATTCAGACGGGCAAGGTGGAGCTGCGCCGCCTTCGCAGAACCATATCCGGCATTGTTGGGGCCACTGACCAAGGCATTCTTACTCACAATGTTGATAAAGTCGCCACCCAAGCCCTGCCGACGCATGACTTCCACAGCATGCTGGGTAACCAGGAACTGTCCCTTGACCAACACATCATACAGGACATCCAAGTCCGCTTCACTATGCGTCTCTATTGGCTTTGAGATGGAGAGTCCTGCATTATTAACGACGATGTCCACCCCGCCGAATGCGAGGATGCCTTCCGCAAACGCTTCTTCAATACTGCTGCGCTGAGAGACATCTAAGGGTGCCGCTGCAACCACATCCTTTCCGAAGAGCTGCACGAACTCTGCCTTCGCTTCTGCGAGGCGCTGCTGATGTACGTCATTCAGGACAACACATGCACCTTCCTCTGCAAACCGGCGGGCTATGGCTTTGCCGATGCCGCCACCGCTGCCTGTCACTAGGGCAACCCTGCCAGACAAGGCCTTTGGCTTTGGCATACGTTGCAGCTTGGCCTCCTCAAGCAGCCAATACTCAATGTTGAAAGCTTCCTGGCGTGGCAGGGAGGTATAGGCTGAGATGGCCTCCGCGCCCTTCATCACCTGTATGGCGTTGATATAAAATTCTGCAGCGACGCGGGCCGTCTGTCTGTCTTTGGAAAATGTGAACATACCTACGCCCGGCCAGAGGATGACGACCGGGTTGGGGTCCCTCATAGCGGGACTGTCAGCATGCCGGCAGGATGTGTAGTAGGCTGAATACCCCTCTCTATACGTTTCAAATAAGGGGTCGATGGCTGCTTTCACCTGCGACGCATCAGACATATTGGCATCCGGTGGCAGGGTCATCACCAAAGGGGCAATCTTAGTCCTTAAGAAATGATCGGGGCAACTGGTTCCCATGGCTGCCAGCCGCTCTAGGTTATGGGAGCCTATGAACTCCAGCACCCGGGCATCATCTGTGAAATACCCCACCATTCTTTGACTGGTGGAGCAGCTGCCTCGGAGGATGGGTGCCATGGCAACGGCCTGGGTGCGGCGCTCATCCGTTGGCAGATCTGGCAGGCGGCGCCCACCAAAGGGCGTACCCTGTCGCTGGCAGTTTTTTTCCAGATATTCCGCACATTTTTCGATGACTTCTAGGGTGTTGAGATAGGAGGCATAGGCAGTATCCCCCCAGGTGAATAGCCCGTGCGCACCTAGCATGATGCCGCGTATGCCGGGGTTTTCGTCCAGGCAGTGACGGAGCTGCAGGCCTAGGTCAAAGCCGGGGCGCTGCCAGTCCACCCATCCGATCGTTCCTTCGAAAAGCTCTTGTGTAATGCGCTTTCCATCGCGGGCAGCGGCGATGGCAATGGCTGCATCTGGGTGCAGGTGATCTATGTGCCGGAAGGGCAGGAAGGCATGCAAGGGGGTATCAATAGAAGGCGCGCGGGAGTCGAGATCGTAGATGCAGTGGTTGAAAAGAGCTACCATCTCGTCTTCATGGTCCTTTCCCCGGTAGACCCCCTGCAGGCTGCACAGTCTGTCGACATATAGGGCTGCAAGGCCATTTCGCTTCATGGTACCCAAGTCGCCACCACTGCCTTTCACCCACATCACCTCGGTCATCTGTCCAGTGAGGGGGTCTGGCGCCAGGGCCTTGCAGGAGGTGTTCCCTCCGCCATAGTTGGTCAGCCGGAGGTCAGCACCCAGCAAGTTGGAGCGGTAAACGAGCAATGCCACTTCATCTCCCTCCATCTGCGCAGCGATGGAGTCGTCCCATAGATAACTCACATGTTGGAAATCCAATGCTATTTGCTTGAATTGAGGCTTAAAGCTAACTTACGTTTGGCTAATTCTAGAAAGAAATGAGATAAGATGAGTTTGCGCAGAGGTTTCCGGATTTTCTCTATAAGCATCGCAGTGCTGTTGGCCGTTTATTTTTCCTGGGCCCGGTACGACCGGGTGCGCCTGCCCCTGGATGTGCGCCTGCAGCTGGAATCCACAGCGGAAATCGACAGTTTTCGTCATGAGGCAAACATCATTGGCATCAGTCCCTGGATGGTACCTACGGACTATGCCTCCCGGCAGCACTTCATGAACAAGCTCGATGGATATCTTCAGGTAGCTAAGTCGATGGGGTGGATAAAGTCCCACACCGTCGTGGTGTTTCCGGAGCATATTGGCACCTGGCTGATTGTTGAGGGGGAGAAAGCGGGGATTTTCAGTGCGAAGTCGATCGACAAAGCGATGACCCTATTTGTGAGCTCTAACTATTTCTACTATCTCCGGGAGTGGTTCACTGCACCGGATGGTACCAAGAGCCGTACACAGCACAGTATCTTCTCCATCAAGAGCGCATCGATGGCTCGCAGCTACCAGGATGTCTTCAGTTCACTGGCTCGCAAATACAATGTGACCATTGTGGCAGGGTCGATCCTGCTTTCCAATCCGTCTGTGTACGACGGAAAGCTGCAGACAGGCATGGGTGCTGTTTCTAATATCGGAGCCGTCTTTCACCCAACTGGCCGCTTGGACCCGACCTTGTACGCGGAAGCCCATCCGGGGGCCATTGAATCGGCCTTCGTCGGCAGCGGCGGGAACCAACCCCCTCCCATTTTTGACCTCCCCACGGGTCGCACCAAGGTATTGCTATCCAATGACGCCTGGTTTAAAAAATATTATCCGTCCGTCGCAGACACAGGCTGCATCGTCTTGTCCCCAGACTTTTTTACTCCGGACTCCTCTTGGTCAAAGCCATGGGCAGAACAGGCGAGCCCCGACCAGCAGACGAAAGGTTCATCCTCCGTACAGTCCTCGTTATGGAAGAACTTGCAAAGACTTGGTATGCCTGCCCTGCTGGGTGCTTCCGGTGCCCGCCGGGGCATGTTGGTACCCCTGCGGGGCAGCCTATGGGATATTGGCAGCGATGGAGGCATAATGGCTGTACGAGACGGCCGACTGCAGCCTGTAAACAATTTGGCTGGCGCCACCATGCTGAATTTCCACGTGCGGTAAAGAAGATCGGAAAAGGGATAAAGCCCCACTCATTTGCTAGTCATGCGGACAACCGGAACGATCATCTCTTCCATGGAGATGCCTCCGTGCTGGAAGGTATGGCGATACTGCTGAACGTATTGGTTGTAGTGATTCGCATAGCAGAGAAATCCGTCGGGCTTGGCGAAGATGAAAGAGGAGTTGACGCCGGGAGCTGGCAGGCCAGCTTTTCCGGGCTGGCGAAATGCCAGGACATCGGCAGGGTCATAGTCGAGATTCCTCCCATGTTTATAGCGCAGGTTGGCAGAAGAATGCCTGTCTCCGATGACTTTTGTGGCATTGCGTACGCGTACACTGCCGTGATCTGTCGTCAGGATGATGGTCGCCCGCTTGGCAGCTAGACGTCTCAACGCCTGGAGCAACGGAGAGTGCATGAACCAACTCAGGGTGAGGCTTCGGTAGCCGGCCTCATCGGAAGCTATTTCCTTTAAGAGTTCCATCTCGCTGCGCGCATGGCTGAGCATGTCCACAAAGTTGTAAACGACGACGGAGAGATCGAAGTTGAGCATATTATGCGCCTGGTCTGCCAGCCGCTGTGCTTCCTGGTGCTGGGTGACCTTACCATAGGAGCATCGAAGGTTGTCCTGACATAAGCGTTGCAGTTGTGCCCTTAGGAATGCCTCCTCCTGAAGATTTTTACCGCCTTCTTCTTCTTCGCCTTGCCAGAGGTCGGGGTGTTGTCGCTGCATGTCAACGGGCAGGAGGCCAGAGAAAAGGGCGTTCCGGCTGTATTGTGTGGCAGTAGGTAAGATGCTAAAGAAAGCCGATTCCTCCAGGATACGAAAGGACCCCGCCAGCACGGGCTCGATCCATTTCCATTGATCGTACCGTAGGTTGTCGATGACGACCCAGACCAAGGGCTGCCCTTTTTTGACATGTGGCAGGATCTGACGCTGAAAGAGATTATGGCTCATCAGAGGTGCGTCAGCAGAATACCCTATTTCCATCCATCGGGCATATTGACCGGAAATGAATCGGAAGAACGCTGCATTCGCTTCCTGATGCAGGGATCGGTGTATCTCGGACATTTCGGGAAGATCGCAGCGGCCAAGGGCAAGCTCCCAGTGTATTAGATTCCGGTAAAAGATTACCCATGCCTGAGGATCCTGCTGGCCATCGCAAGCACGATACAGGGTAGCCATCTGCTGTTGATAGTCGGAGGCTACCTTATCGGATATAAGTCGCCGGTTGTCAACGATTTTCTTTAGGCAAGAAAGGACCTGGTGCGGATTGACCGGCTTGATCAGATAATCACTGATTTGAGAGGCGATGGCTTCTTCCATCAGGGTCTCCGTCTCATTGCGGGTGACCATGACAACGGGTATATTGGGAGCGAATTGTTGGATGCGAGACAGCGTCTCAAGTCCGGAAAGCCCTGGCATGGTCTCATCCAGTAGAATGACATCCACCGGATGTGCCATCAGGTATTCTATCGCATCGTATCCGTTGGAAAACACCCTAACCCCATAGCCCTTGCCCTCCAGGAAGCGCCGATGCGACTCCAGGCTTTCCGTCTCATCGTCTATCCAAGCGATTTGGGTCATGGGAATGATTTCCTGTAAGCTGGCAGGATGTCTCAACAGCCGTTGCGCATGTCTATCTTTGCCATTCCTTCAAATGTACGGCACATGCCATTCCGAAAGATTATCAATGACCCAGTCCACGGCTTCATCACTCTGGATGACCCGCTGATTTACGACATCATCTCACACCCTTGGTATCAGCGGCTCCGCCGCATCTCCCAAATGGGCCTTTCGCACCTCGTATATCCTGGCGCTGTACATTCTCGCCTCCATCATTCACTCGGCGCCTATCACCTCATGACACTGGCCCTGCAGGAGTTACGCGGCAAGGGCATCGACATCACCCCGGAAGAGGAGCGTGGGGCACGCATTGCCATCCTGCTGCACGACATCGGCCACGGACCTTTCTCCCATGCCCTCGAAAGCCAGGTGGTGGAGGAGATGCACCATGAGACTTTATCCCTTCGCATCATGGAAACCCTTGACAGAGCATCCGGTGGCAGTCTGTCCACAGCGATCGAGATTTTTCGAGGCACCTATGAAAAACCATTTCTGCACCAGTTGGTCAGCGGACAATTGGATGTGGACCGGATGGACTATCTGGCGAGGGACAGCTTCTTCACCGGTGTCATTGAAGGCACTGTAGGGTACGACCGGATCATCAAAATGCTCGCGGTACATCAAGGCTCACTCGTCGTAGAGGAAAAGGCTGTGCATTCTATTGAGAAATTTCTGGTATCTAGAAGACTTATGTACTGGCAGGTATACCTGCATAAGACGGTCATCAGCGCCGAGGTCATGCTCAGCCGCATCCTGGAAAGAGCCCGATGGCTGTATCAACAAGGCGATGCCCATGTCGATGGGGGAAATACGATAGACGATTTTCTCTTTCGGCAGCTCGCAGATACAGATGAAGCATTGATAGCCTCTTTCTGCACCCTCGACGACTCCGACATCTTGGCGGCCACCAAAAGATGGACCCGACATCCGGATTACATCCTTTCCTTACTCTGTCAGTCGCTGCTAGACCGTCGGCTTTTCAAGCTCAGACTGCAAGACATACCTGTAAACATAGCGGAGAGAGATGCCATCCTCGACAGGATGATGGGCAGAAAGGGAATCCTTCCGACCGATGCATCATACCTCTGCTTTACGGGCGAGGCAGAGAACCGTCTCTATAACCCAGAAGACGAGCGCATACAGATCTTGTTCCGAGATGGACGCATTACAGACATATCCCGGGTAGACCATGCCCTGATCCACCATACACTATCCAAACCCATTAAAAAATTCTACCTTTGTTATCACCCGTACAACTCTTGAATACAGGCTGAAGTCAATAGAGAAAGCCTTTTGACAAACGGCCGGCCCCCGATTTCAGCATGCACCTATGGCACCTTGAAGATTATGGAATTCAACGCAGCCACCCTCGCCTCGATCATCCAAGGAAAAGTAGATGGTGATATCAATGCCACCGTCAACTCCTTTGCCAAAATCGAAGAAGCCGAGAATGGTCAGCTCACCTTCCTAGCCAATCCCAAATACGAGGATTATTTATACACCACACGTGCCTCCGTGGTGATTGTGAGTAGCAGCCTGATCCCCAAGGCCCCTGTATCGGCTTGCCTGATACGGGTGGATGACCCCTATGGCGCCTTCGCCCGGCTACTGACCGTCTATCAGCAAATGATGTCGAAAGTACCAGCAGGGTATGAGGAGCCATGCTACATCGCCTCAGATGCACAGATCGGTGCGCATGTCTACATCGGCGCTTTCGCATATATATCCCACGGCGCTGTCATCGGCGAGAACACACAGATATACCCTCATTGCTATGTTGGACGGAATGTCCGGATCGGAAAAGACAGCATCCTCTTCCCAGGTGTAAAGGTCTATCAAGACTGCGAGATAGGGTCCCATGTATCCATTCATGCCGGATGCGTCATTGGGGCGGATGGCTTCGGCTTTGCCCCACAGAAAGATGGCAGTTATGCCAAGGTCCCGCAGATAGGCAAAGTGGTGGTGGAAGATTTTGTGGAGATCGGCGCCAACGCCTGCATCGACCGCGCCACCATGGGAGCCACTTATATCCGAACCGGCAGCAAGCTGGACAACCTCGTTCAAATTGCACACAACGTCGAGATCGGCCCCCATACTGCAATTGCGGCACAAGTAGGAATAAGTGGCAGTACCAAAGTGGGCCCCAAAGTGCAGATCGGTGGCCAGGCAGGTATTGCCGGTCACATCACCATCGCTGAGGGCTCCCGCATCAATGGGCAGAGCGGTGTCACAAAATCGATCCGAAAGCCGCATACAGCCGTCAATGGTACACCCGCCTTCGAGCATACCGACTACCTTAGAGCCCAGGCCCTGTCTCGCAAGCTACCGGAGATGGAGAAGCGGATACTGCAACTGGAAAGCCTTTTGAAGCAACTTTTAGCAGAGAGAGTATGAACAACCGTGGTATATAGCAGCAGATATTAAATTAATTTTGCGCCTGCACCAAATACAGAAGGCCATGGAGCCAGGCTTTAACCCAGACCTCCAGCACACGCTCAGGGAACCTGTTAGCGTATCCGGCACAGGACTGCACACCGGCATCAATGTCGACATGACACTGATGCCAGCTAACCCCGGCTTCGGCATCCAATTCAAACGCATAGACCTACCCGGCCAGCCCATCATAAAAGCGGACTGTGACCTGGTCACGGATACATCCCGAGGTACAACGCTGGAAGAGAACGACACCAAAGTGAGCACCGTAGAGCATGTCCTTGCCGCATTAGTCGGCATGGGTGTCGACAACTGCCTGATTGAGATCAACGGTCCCGAGATCCCCATCATAGATGGTAGTTCGGCGCCGTTCGTCGACATCATCGACGAGGCAGGTATCCTGGAGCAGGATGCCGCGAAGAACTGGTATACCATCGATACGAATATCACGTACCTAAACGATGAAAAGCGCGTCGAACTGGTGGCTATGCCTTCGACCAACTATAAGCTCACTACTCTGATCGATTTTAACAGCCCGGTACTCGGAACCCAGCATGCTAGTCTCAAAAGCATCAGAGACTTCAAGTCCGAGATAGCCCCTTGCCGAACCTTCTGCTTTCTGCATGAACTCGAAGCCCTCATAGAGAACAACCTTATCAAAGGAGGAGATATCAACAATGCGATTGTCGTGGTCGACAAGCCCATAACCCCAGAGGCTATGACACGGCTGGCCAAAGTATTTCGCAAGGAGCATATAGAAGTCAAAAGCGAAGGATATTTGAATAATTTGGAATTACGATTTCCCAATGAGCCCGCACGGCACAAGCTCCTTGACGTCGTAGGCGACCTAGCACTTATAGGATATCCGATCAAAGCCCATATCATCGCAAACCGCCCCGGACATTATTCAAATGTCGAGTTCGCACGGATGCTCAAACAATACATCCGAAAAAACAAACATGTCAAAGATGTGCCCGTCTACGACTCGGCCCAGCCTCCGGTATACACCACGCAACAGATCGAGAAGAAGCTCCCGCACCGTTATCCTTTCTTGCTGGTCGACAAGATTCTCGAACTCTCCGACAAGCACATCGTAGGACTGAAGAACGTGACTTTCAACGAGCCCTTCTTCCAGGGTCACTTCCCGAGCAATCCCGTCATGCCCGGAGTATTGCAAATAGAAGCACTGGCCCAGACAGGTGGTATCCTGGCCATCAACAACCTACCCACGGGCGAATATGATACCTACTTTGTGAAGATCGACAACTGCAAGTTCAAGCTGAAAGTCCTACCTGGTGATACGCTCCTGATGAAACTTGAATTGTTGGCCCCGATTCGCCGAGGGATCTGCGAGATGCATGGCACTGTATACGTGGGAAATAAGATCACCACCGAGGCATACCTCATGGCACAGCTCGTGAAACGCACCTGAGATCAAAAAAAATATAATATACTGCCTGGAGGCTGACAGAATACCTGCGCAAGATGATCCATCCCCATACCTACATACATCCCAATGCGCGCCTGGCGACCAATGTCAAGATAGACCCCTTCACAGTCATCCACCAGGACGTTGAAATCGGCGAAGGTACCTGGATTGGCAGTAATGTGACGATCATGGAAGGCGCCCGGATCGGGCGCAATTGTCGCATCTTCCCCGGGGCCGTCCTATCTGCCATTCCACAAGACTTGAAATTTGAGGGGGAAGAGTCCATTGTCGTTATTGGGGACAACACATCGATCAGGGAGTTCGTGACCATCCACCGGGGTACCAAAGACCGGAGTCGTACCGTCGTCGGAAACAACTGCCTCATCATGGCCTACACGCACATCGCCCATGACTGCCTGATCGGAGACGCATGCATCCTCAGTAATAATACACAGGTCGCAGGACATGTCACCATCGGCAATTATGCCATCCTGGCGGGCATGTGTGCTGTCCACCAGTTTGTCAACATTGGCCAGTACAGCTTTGTAGCGGGAGGGTCGCTGGTGCGCAAAGACGTGCCGCCCTACATCAAAGCAGGCCGGCAGCCCCTCAGTTATGCAGGCGTCAACTCGATAGGTCTTAAGCGTCGCGGTTTCACGGTCGACAAGATCAACCACATCATGGATATCTACCGTCATATATTCATCAAAGGCATGAATACCACCCAGGCCCTTAGACATATTGAAGAGGAATTTCCTGTGACGGATGAGCGCGACGAGATCATCTCATTTATCCGGGAAAGCGGCCGTGGCATCATCAAGCGGTATATGAAAAACGGCCAGGATGAGGATCTGTCTGACTGATGCCGGGAAGCGTTTCCAACGCGACTGGATCTTCCGTCACGCCGGCTTTCAATTTACACCCGGCCGCAGCTATGCCATCACGGGACCCAACGGCTCTGGCAAATCGACACTCCTGCAGGTGATCGGAGGCATGGCAGGACTCTCGGAAGGCCACATCGAATATAAGTCCAGTGAGCAGCCACTGGAAAGTGGGCAAGAAAGAGACCTCCTCTCCTTTGCAGCCCCTTACATGGAATTAATAGAAGAGATGTCTGGGCTCGAGTTCCTGCAGTTCCATGCCGGCCTCAGACCCCTTTTGCCGGACTTAACCCCTAAGGACCTATTGGAGAAAGCCGGACTTGCAGGGGCAGCCACAAAGCAAATCCGTCATTACAGCAGTGGTATGAAGCAACGGCTTCGACTCGCGCAAGCCTTCTTCTCCCAGAGCACGGCGCTCATCCTAGATGAGCCATGCACCAACCTGGACCGGACAGGCATCGCCCTATATGAAAAATGGATAGATGACTGCCGCGGCGAGAGGCTCGTGCTGATAGGCAGCAATATGGAGTCAGAATATTCCTTCTGTGATGAGATCGTCCAAGTCCAGCAGTGGAAACTGCCACGGCCTCACTGATGGCTGCTGGCGAGCAAGAGATTCAGATCTGTGTATTTGAGGTCGAACCGTTCGCTGAGGTATGGGCTGGTGACGGCACCCCGAAATACATAGATGCCAGCGCGGATGTTATAAAGATGTCGGATGAGGTTCTCCAGCCCTCCCTCGTCCGCGATGCGAATTAATAATGGCATGAGTACATTGCTGACCGCCTGCGAAGCCGTCTGAGCAAATCGAGAGGGGATGTTGGGGACACAGTAGTGTTGGACGCCATGGCGCAGGATGACCGGTTGCTCATGCGAAGTGATCTCAGAGGTTTCAAAACAGCCACCCCGGTCGATACTCACGTCGATGATCACACTCCCTGGGCGCATCCTGGAAACCATCTCCTCCGTCACTACCACCGGCGTGCGCCCCCCCGAAGAAGATAAGGCGCCGACCGCGACGTCACAGGTCCTGAGCTGTTTGGCGAGAATGCGAGGTTCGATGACGGAGGTCCAAAGCCGGGCCCCCATGTTGTTCTGCAGCCGCTTCAAGCGGTAGATATCATTGTCGAAAATCTTGACACTGGCCCCGAGGGCGAGGGCGGTACGGGCGGCATATTCCCCGACAATCCCAGCACCGATGATCACCACCTTGGCCGGAGGGATGCCTGAAATGCCACCCAGCAACACACCCCGCCCTTGCCGCGCATCGCCGAGGTACTGGCCAGCGATGAGCATCACAGCACTGCCGGCAATCTCACTCATACTGCGGACGATCGGATTATGACCTGACTCGTCTTTAAGGTTCTCGAATGAAAGAGCCGTGATGCGCTTCTCCATCATATGCTCCAGTATATGGCGGCGCATGACAGGCAAGTGGATGGGGGAGATGATGGTCTGGCTATGCTGTAGGAGGCTTAGCTCTTCTTCACTGACTGGAGCTGACTTGGCCACGATGGCGCATTCAAAGACTTCCTTCCGGTCGTGGGCGATGCGTGCACCCACCTCGCTATACTCCTGGTCGCTGAACTGTGCGCCTTCTCCTGCCCGGTGCTCCACGACAACGCCGTGTCCATTGCTGATCAGTACGCCCGCCGCATCTGGAGTGATTGCAACGCGACTTTCCTGGAAGGCATGCTCCCGGGGAATCCCCACCAGGAGAGACGATGGACGGGGAGGCAGGTCCAGCATACCCTCCATCGGCTCGTAGGAGAAGGGCATGTTGATATTGGGCTTTGAATTGGACATCGCAGATTGTAAGCATCACAAGTTACCCATTCTCCGTGGGAATTCGGACGATGATGCGCCGCTCTGCGTCTGAGACCCCCTCCAGCCAGACATGAACCGTGCCAGCGGGGAGGATGGCCGGCACTCGTTCTGGCCACTCGACAAAGCAAAGGGATTCTGAATGAAGCAAATCCTCAAGCCCGGCTTCAAAAGCCTCTGATGCATGCTGCAGGCGATAGAAGTCGAGGTGATAGATGACTCCGCGCCCGTTGGGTAAGAGATACTCATTGGCTAGGGCAAAGGTGGGGCTAGAGACCGAGGAGAGGACCCCTTGCTGGCGGCAGAGGGCTGCGATGAGGGTTGTCTTGCCCGCACCCAGAGAACCATGGAAGGCTATGACCCTGGCACCCTGTGCGGCCGACCAGCAGGCTTCAGCGACCGTCTCCAATTCCTTGAGATGAAATACCCTGTCCAATATGGTTGAAGATGCGGTAAAGGTAAGATAGAGAGACGGAAGCCAGCTGGGTTATGTACGACCAGAATCATCCGCTCTTGGTACCTTCGTAGCATGGCAACCATACGATGGAAGGTCGAAGGCATGGATTGTGCCAACTGCGCATTGACGATCCATCAATATCTGGGAAAGCAAGGACAGCAGTCGGTGAGTGTGGATGCCATCAAAGGGCATGTGTGCTTCGAACATCAGGGCCAAAGCCTCGCGAAATTGAAGAAAGGCATCGAGGAGCTTGGCTATCAGGTGATAGAAGCAGCAGATGGTGCGCCTGTCAAAAAAGGACTTTTCTCCGATCATAAGAGCCGCTTCCTTAGCTGTCTTCCTTTCTCACTGGTGCTGACGGGTACGCATCTGCTGCACCATCAGCTGCCAGGCAGCCTGCACTGGCTTGAAAACCCGTGGGTTCAATGTTTGCTCTGCCTGCCTGTATTTCTCATGGGAATGTCTTTCTTCGGCAGGAGCGCGGTGAAGAGCCTAGGCCACGGCATCCCGAATATGAATGTGTTGGTTGCCCTAGGGTCCTTGGCCGCCTTTTGCTATAGCCTCACCGGCAGCCTGCTGCAGCTGGGCCCCCTTTACCAATTTTACGAGACGGCAGCCTCCATCATCACCCTGGTATTCCTTGGCAACTGGATGGAAGAGGCATCCATGGTCTCCACCCAGCGGGCGCTGAGTACGCTTCTGCGTTCACAAAAGGTGATGGCCAATATGATCGCTTTTGACGGAGACCACCAGGAACAGATATTCCCCATTTCCAACGACCAGCTGAAGGTAGGCGACCTCTTGCTGATCCGCAGCGGTGAGCAAGTGCCGATCGACTGCAAGATCCTCTGGGGTGAAGCGCAAGTGGACGAAGCCATCGTGACCGGTGAAAGCCTGCCGGTCCATAGGCGCCCCAAAGACGGGCTGATAGGTGGAAGCATTCTGTCGTCCGGGACGGTACGTGCCCAAGTGACGGCTGTAGGGAATGACACCGTGCTGGCAGGCATCCTCGACATGGTCCGACGGGCACAAGGCGAGAAGCCACCCGTCCAAAAGCTAGCCGACCGCATCAGTGCCGTCTTCGTACCGGTCGTGTTGGGGATATCTCTCCTCACGCTGGCGGTCAACGGGTATGTCTTGGAAGATTTCACGCCTAGCCTCATGCGCGCCATCGCCGTCCTGGTCATCGCCTGTCCTTGTGCCATGGGACTGGCGACGCCGGCCGCAGTAGCTGTAGGGATGGGTAGGGCAGCCCGGCAAGGGATCCTCTTCCGCCAGGCGGCTGGGCTGGAGGCTTTCCGGCAAATCCGCCAAGTGGTCTTCGACAAGACAGGCACGCTCACGACCGGTCAGTTTTCCATCGAAACCTTCCAAGCCATAGGCATGCCAGAGGAAGAACTCAAAAAAATCATCGGCTCGATAGAACGACACTCCAACCATCCGATGGCAAGATGTCTTGCACTGGCATACAGACAGCCGACTGACATCCGATGGCAGTCTGTGGAAGAAGTCAAAGGGATGGGTATGCACGCCGTCGACAGGGAAGGCAACCGCTGGCGTGTAGGATCTTATGAGATGGCCTCCCACCTCACCCACGATGCCAGCCACCAGGTGTATGTGGTAAAGAATGACGCCCTGGTCGGACTGGTTAGTCTCACCGACGAGGTACGCCCGGAGGCGGCCGAGGTCATCCAATGGCTTCGGAGACGTGGCATACGCACCTGCCTGCTAAGTGGCGATCAGGAACGCCGCTGCCGGGATCTAGCCGACAAACTTGGGATGGATGAATGGCATGCCCGACAGTCGCCTGCTGAAAAACAGCAAAAGATCACCCAGCTGTCGCAACAAGCCCCTACCGTCATGGTGGGGGATGGCATCAACGATGCCCCTGCGTTGGCAGCGGCAACCATCGGCATCTCCCTCAGCGATGCTTCCCAGCTGGCGATGCAACATGCACAGGTCGTATTGATGAACCATGGCCTCACAAAACTGCCAATGGCTATGGGCCTCGGCATCTCCACCTATCAGACGATTCGGCAGAACCTTTTTTGGGCTTTCCTGTATAACCTCATCGCCATCCCGGTGGCTGCCATGGGCTTGCTGACGCCCAGAGTGGGGGCCCTCGTGATGGGTCTGAGTGATGTCGTACTGGCAGCCAATTCTATGCGGCTCTTCGTCCGAAAAGTTTCCTAAGCCCCGGCGAAATTGCAATGCCCCATGACGCCCCGTGAGATTCTGTTGACCTATTGGGGACATACCTCTTTCCGGCCCATGCAGGAAGAGATCATTCAGGAAGTCATGAAAGGGCGCGACAGCCTAGCGATCCTACCTACCGGCGGGGGAAAGTCGGTTTGTTTTCAGGTGCCTGCTATGGCTTTACCCGGCCTATGCCTGGTGGTCACTCCACTAATCGCCTTGATGGAAGACCAACTGGCACAGCTATCCCGTAAAGGCATAGCGGCTGCTTCCCTTTATGCCGGCCTGAGCACCCCGGAGAATCGTCGCATCCTGCAGGAGGCCGTAGAGGGTGTGTACAAATTCCTTTACGTATCGCCAGAGCGCCTGCAGACAGACAGCTTCCTGGAAGCCCTTCCCTGGATGCCCCTTTGCCTGCTGGCAGTCGATGAGGCCCATTGCATCTCCCAATGGGGCCATGACTTCCGCCCCACCTACCTGCAGATCGCTTCCGTGCGGAAATGGCACAAAGAGATCCCGGTCCTAGCGCTGACAGCCTCTGCCACCGCCAGGGTACAAGCGGAGATAGCGGAAAAACTGGCCCTACGAAATCCATCCCTCTTCCGGCAGTCATTTGAAAGGCCAAATCTCTCCTATCACATACTGCCCGTCGAATCTCGGTCTGCCAGCCTGGTTGAGATTCTAAGGAAAACCCCTGGCCCCAGCATCGTCTACTGCCGGTCCAGGCGGAAGACGGTGGATTATGCCGGATGGCTGCAACGCTCTGGACTGCCAGCCGCCTTCTATCATGCTGGGCTTGACAGGGAGGCTCGAAAGACTCGCCAACTGGACTGGGTGCAGAACAAAGTTCAGATCATTGTCGCCACCAATGCGTTCGGGATGGGCATCGACAAGCCAGATGTCCGTTGCGTGATTCATACAGAGCCTCCGGACAGCCTGGAGAATTTTTATCAGGAGGCGGGCCGGGCCGGACGGGACGGTCAGGCAGCCAAGGCCTACGTACTCTCCCGGCCGATGGATGCTGTAGAACTTTTGCGGCTTCCCGACATCCGATACCCAGCCCTCTCCGTCATCCGGAAAGTGTACCAATCCCTGGCCAACTACCTGCAACTGCCCAGTGGCATCGGGGAAGACCGCACCTATGCATTGGACATCAGGGCACTTGCAGAACGCTTCCAGCTCAAGGTGCCCGAAGTCCTGCACTCCCTGCAGGCCATGCAGCAAGAAGGCATCCTGGACTTCCAGGAGCAGGCTTTCCGGCCTTCCACCGTGCATTTTATCACTACCCGGGACCAATGGCAGGCCCAGGCAGTACTGGAGCCCGAGCTGGAACCTCTGATACAAAGCCTTTTACGCTCATATACAGGCATCGTAGATGGTCCCGTACCGATCGTCGAACGAGCACTGGCCAGAACCCTGCGACAGCAGGAGGCCCTAATCCGTCAGCAGCTGACCCGGCTTCATCGCATTGGCATAATTATCTATCAGCCCGCCCTGGAAAGCCCTCATATCCGTTTCCTGCAAAACAGGGTCAAAGCAGATGACTTATATATAGACATGGCTGCCTATCTGGAAAGAAAACAACACTATTCCGAACGCATTGCAGGTATGGTCGGCTATTTGAGCACAAACAATTGCAGGGCCGCCTATATAGGCCAATACTTTGGAGATCATTCGATCCGGGATTGTGGGCACTGTGATATCTGCCTGGCGCGAGACAAGACCACGTTCACTTCAAGCGAAGTGCACCAGATGAGCCTGAAGATCAAAGCAGCCCTAGACTCCCAACCACTGGCACTGGACATACTAGCCCCCAGGCTTTCCAGCAACGAAGCTTTGTTCAAAAGTTCAATAGAGGCCCTGAGAAAGGAAGGATACCTGATTCTAGATGAGGATGGAAAATTGCATTGGCGGTCCTAAAAAAAAGAAGCCCGGATAGAAATCCAGGCCGTTTAAAATCCAATATCCTATGAAAAACCGTCACAAACATAAGAAATTTTTCGTCTGAAAAAAGGGGTGCCTTATAAAAATCCTCGTACCGCCATTTAGCCACATAATCTTATGATTACTAGCACATAAGCTGCAGTACAGGGGTAAGATTAACGATTAGAAAAGGCTGCTGCCTCTTTTTCGGGGGCGGCTGGTGAATCCAAGCGCACCCAACAAGCTGCGGGTCAGGATGCTGGCAGCTGTTCTACCCACCTGCCTGGCTACGGGGCTTTCCAAGATATTTTCCAGGGTCGTCGGCTCTTTGCGGGTGGATCCGCCGCTGCGAAGTGTCCGCTCCGGATCATCGGAAGAATTTGCCCGCTGCTGGAGTTTTTCTGAGAGCATTTCATAAGCGCTGTGGATGTCTAGTGCGCGATCGTATTTAGACACTAAGGGGGAAGAAGCGACCAGTGACAGGATCTCTTCATTTGACAAAGTACCCATTCTGGAGGACGGTGGACGAAGGCAGGTATGTACAAGGGGGGTTGGAATGCCTTGCTCATTGAGCATGGTCACGAGGGCTTCTCCAATGCCCAACTGTGTCATCAACGCATCGACCTGGTAATATCCGGATTCAGGATAGTTTTCAGCGGCCGTACGGATGGCCTTTCGGTCGGCAGCTGTAAATGCCCTCAGGGCATGCTGGACTTTAAGGCCCAGCTGACTGAGCACCGGGGCGGGGATGTCCTGAGGATTCTGAGTACAGAAGAAGATTCCGACGCCTTTTGAGCGGATAAGTTTTATGACGGTCTCCATCTGCTGCAGCAAGGCGGCTGTAGCTTCCTGAAAGACCAGATGGGCCTCATCGATAAATAGGACGAGTTTCGGACGGTCCAGGTCTCCTTCTTCGGGCAAGGTGGCATACAACTCCGCCAGCAAGCCTAGCATAAAGGTAGAAAACAGCTTTGGGCGGTTTTGCATGTCAGACAACCGAAGCATGTGTATGACCCCTCTGCCGTCAGGCGCAATGCGCATCAGGTCTTCTACGTCAAAGGAAAGCTCTCCAAAAAATGAATCAGCGCCTTGCTGCTGGAGTTCCACCACTTTACGCAGAATGGTGCCCGTCGTGGCCGTCGATATTTTCCCATACTGCCCTTCCAGTTCTTTTCTGCCTTCGTTGCCGACAAACTGAAGCACTTTGATAAAATCCTTCAGGTCCAGGATCGGCATCTGCTGGTCATCGCAATATTTAAAGATAAGAGAGACAATGCCTTCCTGCGTTTCATTGAGACCCAAGATCTTGGATAACAGGATGGGGCCAAACTCGATGATCGTGCTGCGCAGGCGGACGCCTGGCTCATGGCTCAGGCTGAGCAATTCGACGGGATATGCTGCAGGCTGCCAGGGAATGCCAGTCAGATCGACCCGCGACTGTACCCGGTCGCTCACAGTACCGGCCGCAGCCATACCACTCAGATCGCCTTTGATATCCATCATGAGTACAGGTACGCTTGCATCGCTCAAACCCTCAGCCAGCACTTGAAGCGTCTTGGTTTTGCCAGTGCCTGTCGCGCCTGCCACAAGACCGTGCCTGTTTAGGGTCTGCAGCGGCAGCCGTACCCACGTTCCTTTCAGGGGCTTGCCCTCTAACATGGCGCAACCCAGGGGGAAGCTGTCGCCCTGAAATGCATATCCTGCATCGATGGTAGCCTTAAAAGCGCTCTGATCGGTCATGAGGAGGGGATAGAAGGATAGTTCTACTGCAGCGTATCGTTTCGGGCATGTGCATTCCTACACACCTCGCATTTACCAATCCTCATCCCGTTCCAGCATGAGGATGGCACTTTGGGGGACGATGAAATATTTGTCACCCCCATAGATGACTTCTGTCGCTCCACTCAGCAGGAAGATCGCCAGGTCCCCTTCCCGGGCTTGTAAAGGCACATACCGGACGGCATCTCCTTCGTTCTTCCAGGGCTCGTCTTCCACAGGCATGGGAATAGCATAGCCAGGGCCCGTCTTCATCACATATCCTTGCTGGACTTTTTCCCTCTCCTGCACCCCAGGGGGAAGGTAGAGGCCACTTTCTGTTTTTTCATTGGGCCGGGAAGGCCTGATCAAAACTCTGTCGCCAATGACGACCAAGTTGCGGAAGCGATTGTCTGAGGTGAGTTGCATGATTAAATGAAATATCTCTGGTGACGCCGACGTACATCGAAAACACAAAGATTATGGCATTGGTTTTGTTTAACAAAACTTTATCCGGAGGCATGCAATGCATTCCGGCAAAATTCGATTCATTTGGATGTAAAATTTAATGTATGACAACTGAGCATGCCAAAAAGAAGATCCTGATCTGCGAAGACGATAGCAGCCTGGGGATCGTATTGAAGAGCTTCCTGGAACTGCACGACTTTCATGTCGTCCTGGAAAGAGACGGCCGGCTTGGGCTGGCAGCCTTTCAGCGGGAGAAGTTCGACATATGCCTGCTGGATGTCATGATGCCGCACATGGATGGATTTCAGCTGGCCGAAGAAATTCGAGATATCGACCATGATGTGCCACTATTCTTCATTACGGCCAAGACCATGAAAGAAGATATGATCACAGGGTACAAGCTTGGGGCGGACGACTATATCACCAAGCCCTTCGATACAGAAGTGCTGATGATGAAGATAAAGGCCATGCTGAAGCGCAATGAAGACGTCACCCGGGAGCATACCAACGCCGTCTTTGAAATCGGAAAGTTCACCTTCACCCCGAGGCACCGCGAACTGGTATGGGATGGGGAGCCGTATACCCTGTCACCGAAGGAGAATGAGCTTCTGCGCATACTCGTAGAATTCAAAAATAACCTGCTGCCTCGGGAGGCAGCCTTGAAAAAGATTTGGGGAAGTGACACTTATTTCAATGGGCGGAGCATGGATGTCTACATTGCCAAGCTCAGGAAATTACTGGCCAAGGACCCGACCATACAGATCAAAAACCAGCATGGCGAAGGCTTTCGGCTAGAGATCAAGGAACCCTGACCCTCAAGGGAACAGGAGTCCCTGCGCACCTCCGTTATCCGAAAAGTGTTTGCCGAGGTGCTCGTAGGCGCGGGGAGTCACCTCACGGCCCCTGGGCGTCCGCTTTAGAAAGCCCTCCTGAATCAGAAAGGGCTCATATACTTCTTCGATGGTGCCCGGCTCTTCCCCCACGGCTGTGGCGATGGTTGTAATGCCTACCGGCCCACCTTTGAACTTATCGATGATGGCCGAAAGGATGCGGTTGTCCATCTCATCCAGTCCATATGCATCCACTTGCAGGGCTTTGAGCGCATGCCGCGTAATCTCAAGGTCAATTTGTCCGTCACCCAGCACTTGTGCGAAATCACGCACCCGCCTCAACAGTCCGTTCGCGATGCGCGGGGTAGCACGACTACGGCGGGCAATCTCCAGCGATGCCTCCTCGGATATGCGCACCTGCAGAATGCCGGCAGACCTAAGCAGAATTTTTTGGAGGGTCTCTGCACAATAATACTCCAGCCGGGATCGGATTGCAAAACGAGAGAGTAGGGGTGCGGTGAGTAACCCGCTGCGGGTGGTAGCACCTATCAGGGTAAAGGGATTGAGGTTTATCTGTATGCTGCGGGCGTTTGGACCGCTGTCAATCATGATGTCGATGCGAAAATCTTCCATGGCAGAATAGAGGTATTCCTCTACCAGGGTACTCAGGCGATGGATCTCATCAATGAAGAGGACATCATGTCGTTGAAGACCGGTGAGGAGTCCTGCCAGATCTGCCGGCTTCTCTATGACAGGCCCTGATGTCTCGCGGATCTGCACCCCCAGCTCATTGGCCACTATGCGCGACAGGGTTGTTTTGCCTAATCCGGGAGGTCCATGAAATAAGACATGATCCAGGGCTTCCCCCCGCATCCGGGCTGCCTGGATGAATACACGAAGGTTTGCTATGATGGCCGGCTGCCCGGAGAAATCCTCGATTTTACCTGGACGTATGACATTTTCATACTCCGCATCAGAGCCGATGGATGAGGCCCTCCCGGGTTCAAGATGTGGGTTCGCCATGCTGTAAAAATACGCTTAGGGCATTTGCCCGTACTGATTTTTCGGCCCTGGGAAGAACGCGGTTCCCTATTGGCCCTCATATCATCGATACATGGGGCCCAGCAAGGGGGCTGGATCAGGGCAGTTGGCCAAGTAGTGATGCCTTTCTGTATACCGGCATACGCCGGGATAATCACCTTTATTGCCTTCCATATCGCATATCAGCTGTACGTGCAGATGGGGTGGCCAGCAACCGTTTTCTTCGGGATGGCCAAAATGGCCAATACAGGTGCCGGCCTTCAGGAAGTCGCCTTCCTGAAAAATTAAGTCAGAAGCAGACAGGTGCCCGTAGAGACTATAGAAAACATGGCCTCCCCAGGCATGCTGTAGGATGACAACCGCACCATAGTCGCCAGCTGCTGGCCGAAAGCCCTTGCTATGGACGGTTCCGGAGATAGGGGCATAGACCGGTGTGCCGGCGGGGCCCCAGATGTCCAGTCCCAGATGGAACCGGCGGGGCTCAAGTTCAGCATCGGCATCAAAAACCCGGCTGGCCGAATAGATGTCCCTGCATTCACCATATCCACCGAAGGCAAAGTCGGCATCCATTTCCTTCAGATAGGTTTCGACGGCTGCCGTAAAAAGTTTTATGTCCTCGAATACTTTTGGAGGGAAGCGGGGGTTACCTGCAGACAGATCCATGCCTACGCTTCGCCCAGAGGCATGAGCAGAGAGAAGAGGGAAGATATGGTTGGATGATATGGACAACAAGGCTGATAGACGGGATTTCATCATGTAGAAATAGTTAGAAAGTGCCCACAAATGGATGATCCGTTGGAAGGTACGGATTATAGTGCGGGGCATACGTCCGTTAAAAATTCCAAAAATATAAACAGAAATAGGGGGGACCCTTTTATCTGATTTTTGGAAGTTATATTTTCACACCATGCCTCTGTTTGCCACCAATGGGTGCTGGCCAATCCTATCTATCCTATGTACAGCGCTCACCTCGCTGTCGATGGCAGGTTTTTCCCAGCCAATGAGCGGTGTTTGGAAAGGACGCATTGGTGCCCAGACCTTTGGAGCAGGTCGGTCTTACTGGGTTGAAATGACGATGGTCCGCGATGGTGATAGCCTCCGGGGGCTATCTGATTACCGCACACAAGGGAACCATCATGTACGGATGCCCGTCAATGGATATGTCAATCCATACGATGGCTCAGTCACCTGGTGGCATGCAGCCCTCTCCGGCCATGATGAGAACGGACGGACTGTACCGGATCTGCTGCCGATAGGCATGACCTTCCATACCGACTTCAACTGCCCGGATGGTTCAACGCTTAAATTAGACGGCACGGCACATATCAGTACCTGGTCAGGACGTACATGGGAAATACCCGTCCACCTGAAAAAGACGGCAGAAATTGACTTTCAGGATGACGTCAAGACCGGAATCGTGCGAATTGACCTAGGCATCGAGGATGCAAAACTATTCCCCAGGAAGGAAGAAAATCCTCCTGCATCCAAACCAATACAACGTTCAGAGCGCCCCGTTGTGGAGTCGCCTGCCTCCCCCAAAGCCATTGTGCCAGCACAGTCTGCTCCTTCGAATCCTGTCGTACAGACCACTCCAAGACCTGTAGTGGCTCCGACGCCCACTCCCATCCCCCCGGAGCCGACGATACGCCAGAGGGACGCCAAAGAAGCCCCCCAGCGCGTCGACTCAGCGCAGGAGAAGATAATATCCAAGGTGTCAAAGGCTACCCAACCCGTTGTGCGTACGACTCCGCAAGGACGAACGTCAAAGCCAGCACAAGTCAGTACAGATGAGCCAAGACAGCCTTTACCATCAGCACCTTCGCCTATCCAGCCCACAAAGACCCGGGATCCCAAGGAAGCAATGGAGAACAAGCCATCTCCACTTCCACAACCACTCCATCTACCCACCCTTTCCGAGCCAAAGTCAGAGGAAATGTTTGTGACCCGGAGTAAAAACCTAGTTCAGGAAATCGAAGTAGCAGGAGATACCTTATGGCTTCATTTCTATGATCACGCAGAAGTCGACGGAGACTCTATTTCCATCTTTCTCGACAAAAAATTGATAGCATCCCATATACGCCTGCGAGCAACAGCTCATACCATGGGGATACCTGTGACAGCCATCAAAGACAGTGCAGACATAACGATGGTAGCAGAAAATATGGGAACCATACCACCGAATACATCTTTACTGATTATGTATGTGGATGGAGTGCGTTATGAAGCCAGGCTGGAAAGCACAGAAAAAACCAGCGCCATGATCCGCTTTCGGAAGCCTATCCGAAAGAGTTAAAAATAAAGTGATCGCATAAGATTTTCCCCCGATATGCCGATGGCCACCCGGCATCACCAGGATAAATATCAAAGCTACCATCTTGCAATTGATTCATAGGTAATTTATCTTCACGGCTTCCATAAGTTTGAAAAGCAGGTTATACGTCAACATTTATAATGACTTTTTGCATGCGTACCCTCCATATTTCATTTTGGCTACCTGTGATAGGTCTGTTTGCCATCGATACGGCTTTCACACAGTCAATCAGAATCAATGGATCTGCATTATTTGCTGCAGATGAGATCGTCCACGCAGGGCTCGATCCCAGAGACCCTGGATCTGCCAACGTTATAAAAGGTGGACTCGTCCAGAACTTAGGACTAGAGTACCGACATAAGACAAATACCTCTTATGAACTCATATATTTCAGGCAACAAACATCGGTGAATGACTATCACTATCTGGAAAACAATAATACCATCACCACCAACCTGAACGCTAAATTTCAATATTTGATGTTTAGTGCCATAAAACAGAAGGGTAAAATTGGAAAGGCATCCCCCTTCATAGGTCCAATGGCCGGTATTGCTTTTTCTTCCCTGAGAAATCCTATTAATGGCATTCAACAGCAAAGAAGTTCTTTTGCATGGGGCATACGTACAGGCATAGAACTCGGCAAGAAGAATCTTATAAAGACTCGTTTCTTTGCCAATGCCCTTTGGACGGTGAAGGGTATCGGAGGGAATTTTGCTAGCAACACTGCACCCAATGTTCTGCAAACCCGTTATCATACGATGATTCAGTTTCAGACAGGCGTCAGTCTGTCTCTGGATATAAAAAATTTATTAAAGATTAAAAAATCCCCAGCATCTATTAAAGCACCTACATCACCTGCGCCGGAAAAGAAATCTGAATCATTAAAGAAACCACTGCAAATAAACCTGGTGAAAGAAATGATCATTACGGGAGATACCCTGATTGTGAGCATTTCAGACGATGCATTGGTTGATAATGACACCGTCACCCTCACCGTGAATGACCAGGTCTACAGACAAAAGCTGTTGCTCCGAATGGAACCCGAAATATTCAAGTTTCCAATCAAAGACCTTGAAGAAACGACAAACTTCATCATACATGCAGAGAATCTTGGAACAACCCCTCCTAATACCTCCTTACTTAAAGTCAAATTCGGGGAAGTGGAGGAGTTTATTCAGATGGAGAGTACAGACAGCAGCAGTGCCATGATTCGATTTATCAATCCGCAAGGGAAGTCCCGTCAGCCTAACCTCAATATCGAGCAGACATCTGAGCCAAAGGCAGCTCCTGAACCTACCATCGATTTGCTAGACTCCACCAAACGTATTCAGCAGCTCATAGCCGTCATGGAAGTACGCGCCAATGAAATCCGGAATAATATCCCCAGCGCAATCGTGACTCAAAAGGATGCAGATGTTAACATTCTCTTATCTTCAGGTCTCATGTTCAAAAAAAATTCTACCCTCATCAGCGAATCCTACAAAAAAGACCTGACAACCCTTTATGCTATCTATAAAAAATTCCCTGCTTCAAAAGTAGTGATCGAAGGTTATACAGATGACTCAGGCCCCGAGACATATAATCTTACCCTTTCCAGAAATAGGGCCAAAATTGTATTCGATTATCTTGAAAGTCTTGGAATCCTCCCATCCGACACGGAAACCATCGGACATGGAGAAAAGAATCAAAAATTCCAAAACGATACGGAGGAAAACCGTCAAAAAAACAGGAGAGTGGAAATAACGATAAAGCCCCACCGTTGAGGTGATCCAAATCCCCGCCAGCATATTTATATTTTCTGGCGGGGATTTATATTTTATTTTTACATTATCACGCTTATACTTTAATTTTTTCCTTATGTTTGTATAAATTTATTTGTATTTGCGACTTTATATCCAGTTCGGATTCATGTGATAAAAATTATGAATCTTTTGAAAGGCACCATACTTATTCGTGCAAGAATTAAGATTTACGGGGATACATTGTCGATATGCAAATAAATATTCATTACTGACAAGAGGGGTTCTCCCTCATTTAAATCCATCTCACATATGGTAAGATTTATCATCAACAAAAGTAAAGAAGGCACTTTTGAGTACTCATTGGTAGAGACTGACGGAGAAGCAATACTGAGCAGTCAAGGCTATGGCAGCAAGCAGGGTTGTAAGATTGGCATCAGCTCGGTAAAAAGCAATGCTTCTGCCGATGTACAGTATGAACGCAAAAAGGGTCGCAATGGAAAGACCTCTTTCAATCTACTTTCTCACAATGGCAGGGTCATAGGGGAAGGCGGAAAGTTTGCCAGCGAGGCTTCGATGGAAAAAGTCATCGCTTTCCTGAAGAAGAAAGCAAAATCCGCTAAAATAGTGGATGAAACCCGCCAGCGGAAGAGGTCCTCAAGGTAATTTTCCCTCCTGCAACTATTTTGCTTTTCGCAACGCTCTGGATCCCACTGGAGCGTTGTTATTTTTTTCACCTGCCCACTGGGCGCTAAAATATGCCGCAATGAGCGATATCATCTACGTCACCCGGGAAACCCTCGAGCAGATGAAGGCGGAGCTTCACCGGATGAAGTCGGTCGAGCGGCCTGCCGCCTCCAAGGCAATCGCGGAAGCCAGAGAAAAAGGAGATCTGAAAGAAAATGCGGAATATGATGCTGCCAAAGAGGCACAAGGGATCCTGGAGGCGCGGATAAGGAAGTTTGAGGCAGAATTGGCCACCGCACGGGTGATTGATACGAGCACCATTGATACCAGCAAGGTCACGATCCTGACCCGCGTCACCATCACCAATCTTGCCAATGAGAAAACAATGACCTACCAGCTCGTCTCGGAAAAAGAAGCCGACCTGAAGGCTGGCAAGATATCGGTTACCTCCCCGATCGGCAAAGGACTCATGGGGAAAAAAGAAGGAGAGACCGCTGAAGTACTGGCTCCCAACGGCCTGATCCGGTTTCGGATAGATAAAATCTCGGTCTGAATGCCGAAGGGATAAAGCCTTACATTTCGAATCCATAGAAAAGGATCTGCATGCCAACACTATTCACCCGCATCATACAAGGCGACATTCCATCCTACCGGATCACTGAAGACGATCATTTTTTCGCGTTCCTCGACATCTACCCCCTCCGAAAGGGCCATACCCTGGTCATCCCAAAGCAGGAGACGGATCGTTTTTTTGATTTACCCGAGGCAGCCCTCTCTCAGATTCTGATGTTTGCCAAGCCCATCGCCCATGCGATTGAGCGGGCATATCCATGCAACCGCTGCGGGATGTCTGTCGTCGGACTGGAAGTACCCCACGCCCATCTGCATCTGATTCCCATTGATTCGGCCGATGACTTGCATTTCAACAGGCCAAAACTGCAACTCACCGATGCTGAATTCCGGGAGTGCCAACAACGCATCCTTCAGTTTCTGTAAGCAAAATGAAAGCTCCTCACCGGCCCTGGCCTGTCACAATGCTCTGCGCCTTGATTGCCGTCATGGGCATCCTCGCCATCCTGCACGCCTTCTCCGGTGCCACCGCCGTCCATGGGATGTTCCATCCAGCCATTCGAGCCCTTGCCTGTCTGGCCCTGTTCACCAGCCTCTCTGGCGCCTGGTCTATGGAAAAATGGGGACTAGTAGCAACCATCGCCTCTACTCTTTGCTTTGTAGGCGTGGATATCTTATTTGGGGCCTTCCATCCCTTCTCTATGGCCTTGCCCCTGACAGCCTTCAGCCTGCTGCCCTATTGGAGAACATTCAAATGAGCAATGCGGGCTACCCTAAACGCCCAGGGTTCTGGCGGATAAAGGCCTCCCAGCCCCCCTTCACCCCTGCTTTTTTAGTCCTCTTCATCACCGGGGCACTCTTGGCATAATGATGGCAGACAGCCACAGCCAGTGCATCAGAAGCATCCAACCGTGGGAGTTCGGCGCGAAACCCCAGCGTATGCTGTAGCATGTACCATACGCGCTCTTTGCTGGCATTCCCATTGCCGGTGATCGACTGTTTGATGCTTCGCGGGGAGTACTCTGATACCGAGAGGCCCTTCGCCAGCGCGGCGCCTATCACCACACCTTGCGATCTGCCCAACTTAAGCATGCTCTGTACATTCTTGCCGAAAAAGGGTGCTTCGATGGCAAGCTCCATAGGGTCATAGTCTACAATCAACTGATGGATCAACGCTTGGATGGACCTCAGCCGCTCAAACATCTCGACACGCGTATCCAGCCGATAGACATCCATCGATCGCATGCACATCCCCGAGGTGCCGACTTCCAACAAAGCATAGCCCATCACGACCGTACCGGGGTCGACGCCTAGAATGATCCTGGAGGGATTTAACAACGAGATTTACTTTTGGGGATACAGAAAGAACAACGACTGTACAAAAATATCAAAATAACACTCAACTGGCTGATTGGCCCTGCCCTCTTTGGATGGCTCACCTGGGCTCTTTGGCAGAAGCTCTCCGCCATCCCCGATCTGCCACGACACATGAGGGCCCTGCACTCGGTGTTTGATGGGGAAGGGATGGAACAGTTCGCTGCCATAGGCCTGTTGACGTTCTTCAACTGGAGCGCCGAGTCATGGAAATGGCAATGGGCGCTGCAGCATCTCTGCAGGCTGCCTTTCGTCCAGGCAGTACGATCAGTGCTGGCAGGCGTAGCCCTCTCAGTAGTCACACCCAACCGCATCGGTGAATACGGAGGACGGATCCTGTTTCTGCCGGAAGGGTCCAGGCTGCAAGCCGTACCCCTTTCTATGCTGGGAGGGCTGGTGCAATTGTTGGTGACCCTGCTGGCAGGAGTCTTGGCCTGCCTCCAGCCAGGGCCAGCCCTCATCAATACCCTTTCAAAGGTGGGACTCAATGAGGGCATCCTACCCCTCATCCAGATCCTGACGATGATTTTTATTGTCATCTGCCTGCTGCTCATGGCACAGATGAAAGCCCTCCTGCTGATCCTCTGCCGTTGGCCGCTGACAGCGAGGGCCGCTAGCTACTTCCCTGCCTTGTCAGAAATCTCCGCCCGGCAGTGGGGCGCCCTCATCAGCCTATCTATGGCCCGATACCTCATTTTCATCGTACAGTATGTGCTTATGCTGCAAGTCATGGGCGTAGAGATCGGCTGGGCTGCAGGATGCCGTGCGGTCGCCGTTTTTTTCTTCCTCATGACGGTCGTTCCCAGCATCGCCATCCTAGAGCTGGGCATGCGATGGCAGCTAAGTATCCTTGTCTTTGGCGCCTTCTCCCCAGACATCTTGGCCATCTGCGCCGCATCCACAGGCATATGGCTGATCAACCTGGCCTTACCAGCCCTGACTGGTACATGCCTGATGCTCGGCTGGCGCATCCGCCTACAAAGGCACGAAGACAGAAGGGAATGATGAAACTTTCCCGACATTAATAGGAGAAGAATACTTCGAAAATACATGCCCTACCTTTGCTGAGCATGTATCGATATCTGGTCGCCTTGCTGATGACTACCTACGCGACAGGACAAACGGCTTCGGATGATTTCTGCGGCATCTCTAACTCCGTTTTTGCTCCTGGCGAAAAAGTTGTCTTTAAAGTCTTTTATAATGTCATTGGCATCTACGTGGATGCGGGAGACGCCACTTTCACTGTGGAAAAGACCCTCTATCAAAACCGACCTACCTATCACCTGACCGGACTGGGTACGTCCAATCCACACTACGATTGGATCTTCAAGGTCCGTGACAAGTATGAGTCCTACATCGACACTGCTACCTTACGCCCTTATCGCTTCCAGCGAGATGTCTATGAAGGCGGATATACGATCAAAGAGACGGTGCAGTTTGACCCAGTAAAGAATCGGGCCGTCACCGCCAAAGGCAGCTACAGCGTCCCACCCTGTGTGCAAGACGTGCTAAGTGCGATCTACTATGCGCGGAACATCGACTTCAATCGATATAAGCCAGGTGATAAGATCCCATTCCATATGTTCATTGATGAGCAAGTATATCCAGTGTATATCCGATACCTAGGCAAAGAAGTGGTGAAGAACCGTTTTGGCCGCTATCGTGCCATCAAGTTCAGTCCCTTACTGATCAGTGGAACACTGTTCTCCGGCGGCGAGAAGATGGTGGTCTGGGTATCCGACGATGGCAACCGCATCCCGCTGCGCATCGAGAGCCCGATCAGCGTAGGCTCCGTGAAAGTGGATATGAAAAGCTGTTACAACCTGCGGTATCCATTTACCTCGCAGCTGGCCAAGGAAAAATGACCGATCCTCAGAGGGCTGAGAGTGGAAAAAACTCCTTGGCGCGGATGCCCTTTTCCGTACGCTGCAAGGTGCAGCATTCATGTCGGGCGTCGTGTTCGAAAAATAGGATCCAGTCCTGCGCAAGGGCCTCTTCCAGAAAATCGCGCTTCTCTTGCAACGTCGTGAGAGGAAACATGTCGTAAGCCATAACATATGGAACGGGCAGATGGCCGGCCATGGGGATGAGGTCTGCGGCAAAGACAAGAGTTCGCCCCTTGTAGGAGACTTGCGGCAGCATCATGGCGTCGGTATGTCCGAAGGCAAAACGGATGTCCATGCCGGGTAAGAAGGAGGTCGTACCTGCGGTAGAGACAGGCAACATCGACAGCTGCCCACTCTCCTGGAGGGGAAGGAGGTTTTCTTTCAGGAAAGAGGCTTTTTCGCGGTCATTGGGATGGGTTGCCCACTGCCAGTGCCGCTCATTGCTCCAGTAGCGCGCCCGGGGGAAGGCTGGCAGCAGTTGGCTGCCCTGGCGGATGACAGAGCCCCCGCAATGGTCAAAGTGCAGGTGAGTGAGGATGACATCAGTCACGTCGGCTTCGCAGAAACCATGGCGGCGAAGGGACCCCTCCAGGGTGTCGGGCCCATGCAGAAAATAATGGGAGAAGAACTTTTCATCCTGTTTGTGCCCGATGCCATTATCGATCAGGATCAGCCGCTCGCCCTCCTCTACCAAGAGGCAGCGCATGGCCATCTCGATGCGGTTATACTCATCAGCCGGATCGGTCTTGTTCCATATCACCTTGGGGACGACCCCGTACATAGCGCCCCCATCCAGCCTGAACCGCTCTGTATCGATGGTGTATACCCGCATGGTTCATGCATTTTTCCGTACGGCCTGCCAGGTACGCACTAAGAGCAGCAGGCCTATGATGAAGAATATTGCTAGCGCCAGGACCGACTGCCGCTGGCTACCTCCCATCCACTCGGTGATGGCTCCAAAGCTGAACATACCTATGACGATCGCCACCTTCTCCGTCACATCATAGAAGCTGAACCAGGAAGTGGTGTCGCGCGTGACAGGCATGAACTTGGCATAGGTGCTGCGGCTCACACTCTGGATGCCACCCATGACAAAGCCTACCATCGCAGCCAGGAGGTAGAAAGCCTGCACATCTCCTTTTGGCACCTGGTAGCCGGCTACGCAGAGCCCTATCCAGAAGGCCACTGCCAACATGAGGACGATGATATTCCCGATGCGGACAGAAAGCCAAGACAGGAACTGGGCCCCGAAGATGGCAACAATCTGTATGAGCAGGATGGCTATGATAAGGTTGTCGACCGGAATGGCCAGCTCACTTTTTCCATAGAGCGTCGCTGCGAGCATGACTGTCTGCACCCCCATATTGTAAAAGAAGAAGGCCGCTAGAAAACGCCGGAGGACCTTGTGATGCCGTAGCTCCTGCCATACTTTACCCAGCTCGTGGAAGCCACTAGACAGCCAACTGCGGCTGGGCAAGCGTGTACCAGGACTGCCCTCCGGAAGCCGACGCAGTGGGATCTGTGCAAAGCCGTACCACCAGAGTCCCACCATCGCAAAGGAAGTCCGCAACGCTGTACCCGCGTCTTTCACACCAAGCCAGCCAAACCATTCCGGCCGGAAGAGGAAGGCAAAACATATCAGCTGGAGGATTACGCTGCCAATATATCCCATAGTGAATCCCTGTGCACTCACCCGGTCGCGGTCGGCTTCAGCCGCAATCTCCGGCAGGTAGGAGTTGTAAAACACAAAGCTGCTCCAAAAGCCGATGCAGGCCGTCACCAGGCAGGTAATGCCCCATCCCAGGCTGGAGGCATCGAAATAATACATGCCGGAGCATGCCACAGCCCCCAAGGTGCAGAAAAAACGCAGGAACTGCTTTTTGTTGCCTTTGAGGTCGGCGATGGACGAGAGGATCGGTGAGGAGATGGCCACCACCAGAAAGGCGAATGCCAGCGCATAGTTATAGAGGGCCGTGTTAACGAAGCGCATACCGAGGAAGGTGACGATGCCGCTGCCATCGGGCGAGCGCGTGACTTCCTCGTAGTATGCCGGGAACATCGTCGAGGTGATGACGAGGTTATAGGCACTGTTGGCCCAGTCGTACACGGCCCAAGCCCTTGTATGCCGGCGGGAAGTCTCTTGCATCCTGCGGAGTTGTGTTGAATGGAAGGTAACAAAAATAGCAGAGGCTGCCCTAGTTGCCTGCCAGGATCCATCCGGCCATCAGTAGGCCTGCCAGAATTCGATACCAGCCAAACACCTGGAAGCCGTTGCGCTGCAGGTATACGATAAAGAAGCGAATCACCACCAACGCCACGACAAAGGCGATGACACTACCCAACAGCAAAAGCAAGAGATTGTCGGTGCTTAGGACAGCAGGGGCTTCCCGGTAGACATCATATAAACTCTTGGCGGAGGCTGCAAACATTGTCGGCACCGCCAGGAAAAAGGAGAATTCGGCTGCCAGCGGGCGGGAAAGGCGCTGCTGCATTCCGCCGATGATGGTGGCAGCACTGCGGCTCAGTCCGGGGAATATCACTGCGAGGACCTGATAGCATCCGATCCAAAACGCCTGTCGGTAGCTGATGTCGTCGTGCTGCGTGGTCGAAACCTCGCGAAACCATCCATCCACAAACAATAGGATCACACCCCCTGCCACGAGAATCGATGCAATCACGAGCGGGCGGCCCAGCAGGTCTTCGATATGATCCTTGAGGAGGGCGCCAAATGCCAGGGCTGGCACGATGGCAAAGAGCATCTTAGCATAAAACTGCCAGGAACGGATGTCGATGAACCGACGCCAATAGAGGACCAGCACGGAGAGGATGGCGCTGAACTGAATGACAATCTCGAAAAGCTTGGTGAACGTGTCGTCCTGGATACCCATCCAAGCAGAGACCAGGGCCATATGGCCGGTAGAAGAGATCGGCAGAAACTCGGTAATCCCCTCAATGATCGCCAGAATAATGGCTTCGATGATACTCATAACGTCTGATGAAGGCCTGGATCGGGGCGTGTGAACCTTGGCAAAGGCCTGCGCTTAGGCCTTGAAGAAAAAGTCAGGAGCGGCTCTTGCACATGATGGCATAGACCTCCATCGCCAAGCCGGCCACAATCAGCAGGGGTGACCAGGTGATGCGCCGAACACTATAGACTTCCTGGTCGATGAAGGTATTAGGATCGGAGCTTTTCCCCCCCGCCATCAACAGGATACCTGCTATCATCAGCAGGGCACCCACCCCCATCCAGACAAGGTTTTGTTTTCCGAAGAGTTCCCTTGTATCTTTTTGCATAGCCTTTGTTTCGGGTGTAAAGTAGTGCATTTGGATGGAGCATGTACATGGCAGCTGGTCAGTACAGATCGTCCAGCCGCATGCGAAGGTACTTAGTCACGCTGCGGTGGGTGCTGAGGAACGTGATACCGATGCCCATGGCCACCAGCATTATGCAGAGCAGCATCAGCATCCGGTTGTCGCGTAAGACGACCATCTCCGGCAGCCACCATCTTTCCACGAGGTAGATGATGGCTAGGATGCCCGCAATGGCGATCAAGGAGCTGATCAACCCATTGGCAACGGCACGCATGTCGAAAGGCTTGGAGATGAACCAACGGGTCGCCCCCACCATCTGCATGGTTTTGATCAGAAAGCGGTTGGAGAACATGGCCAGCTTGATGGTGTTATCGATCAGGATGATGGCGATGATGCAGAGGCCGGCTGTAATCGAGAGCAAGATGATGGCGATCTTCCGCACGATGGCATCGAGACTTGTCACCACGGCATCGGGATACTTGACTTCGCTGACGATGAAGAAGCGCGACTGGATGTCTGCAACAATTCGAGTCAAGCTTTCCGGGTTCACATAATCGGGGTCGAGGTAGAAATCCACACTCGCCGGCAGCGGGTTGTAGTCAAGTACTTTGTTCCAGTCCTCATTTCCTTCGCCGATAAACTTACTGCGGGCCATCTCCTTGGACACATACTCTACCCGCCGGGCATAAGGCCTAGCTTGGATATACTCGCGGAGTGCTTCCATCTCACTCAGACGGCTGCCCTCACGGATGAAAGCATTGACCTGCACATTGCCTTTGAAGAAACTTTCCAACTTAGACGCATTGATCAGCAACCACCCCAGTATACCCAGCAGGAACAGGACCAGGGCCACCCCCAGGATGGACATGAAATAGGAAGGCTTGCTGCGCTTGAGGGAGGAATTTCTCACTGGGTCAGGGGTTTGTTGCAATGTCCGCCTGCTAACTGCCGGAGCAAAGCGTGCGGCAAGACAAATGTACTCCTTTTTAGGGGCTTTGTGTACCTTCGCCAGCCCAGCCTAGGAACTCGCTATGCGGCTGTGGCAGGGATTTTTTTGATGCTGCAACCCGACACGCACCGATGGAATACCGCTTCAGAGAGATTGAGGAAAAATGGCAGGGCCGATGGGAGACGCGCCAGTCTTATCGTGTCTCGCAAGATCCTGCCCGCCCGAAATGCTATGTGCTGGACATGTTCCCATATCCCAGTGGGGCAGGCTTGCATGTTGGCCATCCTTTGGGATATATCGCCAGCGACATCTACAGTCGCTTCAAACGACTGAAAGGCTACAACGTCCTACACCCGATGGGCTTCGACTCCTTCGGGCTGCCGGCAGAACAGTACGCCATCGAGCACAGCATCCCCCCCGCCGTCTCTACCGAACACAACATCAAAACTTTCCGCGCCCAGCTCGACCGCATCGGATTCTGCTATGACTGGTCTAGAGAGGTCCGCACCAGCGACCCCTCCTACTACCGATGGACCCAATGGATCTTCCTGCAGCTCTTCGACAGCTGGTACGACAGAAACCGTCGACAGGCTCGCAGGATATCGGAGCTGAAGTCTATCCTTGCAATCGATGGAAACAAGGACCATCCCTGCCCCGGAAACCCCTCCCTTTCCTTCGATGCCAGTGTCTGGACGGCTATGAACGAGCCCTCACAGGAAGAAGTGCTGATGCACTACCGACTGGCATACTGCGGCTACGGGGAAGTGAACTGGTGTGAAGCCCTTGGCTGCGTACTAGCCAACGACGAAGTGGTCAACGGCGTCAGCGAAAGAGGTGGGCACCCGGTGGTCCGAAAGCGCCTCCGGCAGTGGTATCTGCGCATCACGGAATATGCCGACAGGCTCCTGGAAGGACTCGCCACCGTGGACTTCTCCGAAAGCATGAAGGAGATGCAGTCGAACTGGATCGGTCGCAGCCAGGGTGCCGAAATCGACTTCGAGGTGCAGACAGCAGGAAAGCCCTCCGACCCTAGACGTCGCATCCGCGTGTACACCACCCGACCCGACACCCTCTTCGGCGTAGACTTCATGGTCCTCGCCCCGGAACACGAACTCGTTCCTTCACTCATCACAGCAGGACAGCAAACAGAGACGGAAGCCTACCTCGAATGGGTATCCAGCAGGAGCGAACGCGAACGCATGGCCGAGAAACGCATCACCGGCGCCTTTACCGGTAGCTACTGCCTGCACCCCTTCACCGGAAAGCCAGTCCCCATCTGGATCAGCGAGTACGTCCTGGCAGGTTACGGTACCGGAGCCATCATGGGTGTCCCTTGCGGCGACGAACGGGACCACCGCTTTGCCACTCATTTCGGACTACCCATCACCAACATCCTAGGCGAAGCCTATAACGGCACAGAGGCCAACCCCACAAAAGATGCAGTGCTTGTCAACAGCGGCTTCCTCGACGGCCTAGTAATGCGAGATGCGATCGACAAAGCCGTCGACCGCATCGAAGCCACCAGCATCGGGCTGCGACGCGTCAACTACCGCATGCGCGACGCCGCCTATAGCCGGCAGCGCTACTGGGGGGAGCCCTTCCCCATCGTCTGGCAAGACGGCATCGCACGCCCCCTTCCTGAATGCGAACTGCCAATCCTGCTACCTAGCCTTGACGACCTCCGGCCGGGCCCCGACGGCGAAGGGCCGCTGGCAAACCTACCAGACTGGGCATCGACCCCCCAGGGCACCCGAGAAGTCAACACCATGCCCGGATTTGCCGGCAGCAGCTGGTATTTCCTGCGCTACATGGACCCCGCCAACGAACAGGCCTTTTGTGCAAGGTCAGCCAGCGACTACTGGAGACAGGTAGACCTCTACATAGGCGGGACCGAACATGCTGTCGGACACCTACTCTACAGCCGCATGTGGACGAAGGCACTGTTTGACCTTGGCTACATAGGATTCGACGAGCCTTTCAAGCGACTCGTCAACCAGGGAAAGATCGGTGGCGACTCGCGCATCGCATATCGCATCCGAGGCACCCAACAGTTCGTATCTGCAGGCCTCAAGGATAGCTATGAGACAGACGAGATTCACGTCGACGTGACAATGGTAGACGGTGTCGAACTCGACACAGCCGCATTCCGAGGCTGGAGGCCCGACCTACACAATGCAGAGTTTATTCTGGAAGACGGCAAATACCGCTGCGGCAGCCGGCTGGAAAAGATGAGCAAACGCTATTACAACGTCGTCAACCCAGACGATGTGGTAGAACGTTACGGCGCAGATACGTTCCGGATGTATGAGATGTTCCTCGGGCCGGTCGAACAAGACAAACCCTGGGATACCAAAGGCATTGAAGGCGTCCATAGATTCCTCAAGAAGCTGTGGAGGCTTTTCATGGACGAGACAAAAGGCTCCATCGTGACAGAGGCAGCCCCCTCCGATGCCGAATGGAAGGCCGTCTATCGACTTGTGCGCCGCATCGGAGAGGATACAGAGCGCTTCTCCTTCAACACTGCCGTCAGCGGATTCATGATTGCCGTCAACGAACTCACAGAACTGGGATGCCATAAAAAACAGGCCCTAGAAAAACTACTGGTCGCCCTCACGCCCTATGCCCCGCACGTCTGCGAGGAATTGTGGGAAGCCCTCGGCCACACAGACTCTATCCTGGACCAACCTTTCCCATCGGTAGAAGAACGCTATCTGGTGGAGACGAGCAAAGCCTACCCCATAGCCATCAATGGCAAGACCCGTAGCGAAATCACCCTGCCCCTCGATGCCGACCGGACCACCATCGAGTCGGCCGTTCTGGCAGACCTGGTCGTCCAAAAATGGCTAGAAGGCAAGCCCCCCAAAAAGATTATCCACGTGCCCAACCGAATGATCAACATTGTCCTTTGACGCCAAACTTTTCCATCCGTCTTCTGTTTTGTAATCATCCGAATACTGCACCATGGCAACACCCAACCCCTTCCTGATTGCATCCCTTCGTGAGACAGCCCAGCGCCTCGCCGATGGCGCCCACTACGCCTGGGGAGACCACGGCTCCTGCAATTGCGGCAACCTGTTGCAGGTGATGACCGACCGGACCGGCAAGGACATCCTCCGCATAGCGCATACCAGCATCGGAGAATGGACAGAGATCGCAGAAGAATGGTGCGGGGTAAGCCATTTGCCCGCCGACAGGCTCATAGGCGAGCTGATTGAACATGGCCTGACACCCACCGACATCCGACATCTTGAATACCTCGACGACCGGGAAGTGCTGGAAAGGCTGCCCGGTGGCTTCCGTTGGCTCCAACGCAACCAACGCGGCGATGTCATCGCCTACCTCCAGACCCTAGCCGACCTACTCGAAGAGCAGATGGACATCGCCTCGGCAGAAGCCGCCGTCCAGCAGATCTTGCAGGCCGCCACCCCGGTGACCGCCTGAAAGATGCTTAGAGAAAGCCCAGCTTCTGCAAAACCACGTACGAGAGTTGCAGGTAAGATTCGTGGCTATAGCCCGCCACATGCGGTGTGACCAACACCCGAGGATCTGCCAGCAAGGCCGCTGTCAGCTGTCCCTCCACCCCCTCATCCATGACTGGCGGCTCCGAGGCCCATACGTCTAGCGCCAGCCCAGAGACAAGCCCCTCTTGCAAGGCCATCCACAAGGCTCCTGTATCGTGCACCCCGCCCCGGCTGGTATTAATGAACCAGGGCTTCCGCGCCAGCGAGCGAAAAAAGGCAGCATCCGCAAAATGACGCGTCTCCGCAGTCATCGGAAGATGCAGGCTCACCACATCGGCATAGCGTGCCAGCTGCTCCATTCCCGCCTCTCGCACATAGCCGGATGCGAAGCCGAAACGATACTTGTCATGTGCCAGGACCGTCACTCCAAAAGGCTCTAAGAGCCGGGCAAAGGCTGCCCCCGTATTTCCATACCCAACAATCCCTACCGTCTTGCCGGAAAGCTCCGTTCCCCGGTTAGCTTCCCTCCGCCAGATTCCCTGGCGGACCTCATCTGCAGAGCTCCGAATGCGGTGCATGAGCGAAAGGAGCATCCCCAGAGCATGCTCCGCCACCGCATTGCGATTACCTTCAGGACTGCTCACGCAGGAGATGCCCATCGCCTGTGCCTTAGCCGTATCAATCAACTCCATCCCACTGCCCAGCCGGGCAATCCATTTCAACTGCAGCGCCCGGTCCAACATCGAAGCATCGATCGCCGGACGTGTGGTGACGACAAGTCCCTCATAGCGTCCGATGCACTCCCAGAGCTCCTCCGCAGCAATGGACGGTTTCAGATCCACCTGATAGCCCCTCGCCTCCAGGGTCTCAAGAAGGATGGAATGCACCGGGGCCGTGACGATCACCATGGGTTTCATGACATACGGGGTATGAGGGCTACGTAGTCAGCCACCGAGAGCTGCTCCGCCCGCTGACTGAAGACCGGATCCGAAAGCTCCCGGGCAGGGAAGAGGCCCTTCAAGGGATTGCGCAGCTGCTTGCGGCGCTGCCCGAAGGCCGTCTTTACCAACACATGGAACTTCCGGTGCTGCGTGATGTGGTAGGGATTGCCTATGTGGGTCAGGGAGACGACGCCACTCTTCACTTTTGGAGGGGGCTGGAAGCATTGCTCGCCAACTTCAAATAGATATGAAACCTCATAATAAGCTTGTAGGAGCACACTGAGGATCCCATAGTCCTTACTGCCGGGCCCTGCAGCAATCCGCACCGCCACCTCTTTCTGGAACATGCCGACCACACGCTCCACCTGCTCGCGCCAGTCAAGGACGCGAAACAAAATCTGTGAGGAGATGTTATATGGGAAGTTGCCAATGATCGTAAAGCCCCCCTCAAAGGGCAGGGGTAGGTCCAGAATACTGCCCTCGATGATCCGTCCCACGAGGCCCGGGTATTGATGCAGGAGATAAGAGACTTTCTCCGCATCCAGTTCCACCGCCTTGAAGTCGACCCCCGGAAAGCTACTCAGATGCCGGGTCAGGGCCCCGCCGCCCGGTCCCACCTCCAGCAGCTGTCGGAAAGGTGCTTGCTGCAGCTCCTGGACGATCCTCTGGCAGACGGACTCATCTCGCAGGAAATGCTGCCCCAACGACTTTTTCAGCGTATACACAGCTCAAAATTACAAATAAGATCCCCCCTTTAAACGTACATTTGATACCTAAAACCATCGGCGCACATGAGCGGAACGCAGACAAAGCCCATTGTAGGCATCAGCATGGGCGATATCAACGGCATTGGGCCCGAAGTCATCCTCAAAACGCTCTCAGACAGTCGCATCACGGAGTTCTGCACCCCCGTCATCTTTGGATCCAATAAGGTTCTCAATTTCTACCGAAAGTCGATGCCAGACGTCAACCTCAATGTCAACATCACAAAAGACCTGCAACGCCTCAATCCTCGACAGGTCAACATGGTCAACCTCTGGGAGAATGAAACTCCCATCACCCCGGGAGAGGTAGATGCCATCGGAGGACAATACGCCCTCGAGTCGCTCAAGGCGGCCGTGCAAGCCCTCAAAGAAAACCGCATCCACTGTCTAGTGACAGCTCCCATCCATAAGAATAATGTCCAGCAGGCTGACTTCCCCTATTCGGGGCATACGCCTTATCTGAAAGCCGTCTTCGGCGTCAATGACGTGCTGATGCTGATGGTTTCCGACAACATGCGCATCGGCGTACTCACTGAGCATATCCCCCTGGCAGAAGTCGCCGCACAAGTCACCAAAGAAAAAATCCTTTTAAAACTCCGCATCCTCAAAGACTCGCTGCGCAAAGACTTCGGGATCGACAAGCCCCGGGTGGCCGTACTAGGACTCAACCCACATGCAGGCGACGAAGGTCTCACAGGAAAAGAAGAGATCGAACAGATCAAACCCGCCCTAGCAGAAGCCCGCAAAAACCTCGACCTCATGGCCTTTGGCCCGTATAGCCCCGACGCCTTCTTTGCCAAAGGGAATTACAACCGTTTTGACGCCGTGCTGGCCATGTACCACGATCAAGGGTTGATCCCTTTTAAATCGCTAAGCATCGGCGAAGGGGTGAACTATACAGCGGGACTTCCAGGCATCCGCACCTCCCCAGACCATGGTACGGCCATGGACATCGCCGGCAAGAACCGAGCCGACGAATCCTCCTTCCGAGAAGCACTCTTCACTGCCATCAGCATCTACAACCTCCGCATTGGTTATGCCGATGCCAGGATAAACCCACTCCGCAAGATGGCCCACCGCGTCGTCTCAAGGATGGAAGACGAAAGGATAGAAGAAGCATAGCCAGCAGGCTTCTCTTCACGTTTCAACGGAACGCAGATTCAGGGATGCCCTGGTTGATCACATATTGCTCATAGCGGATCTCAACCCTCCCCTTTCGGTCCTTACCCGCCGCCCGCTTTGATGGCTTTTCCCCGGGCTCGTATTCAAAGGTGATGGCCTTGGGCATCTTGTAGTCGCGCGTGTCGAAAGATACCACCACCTTGTCGGGCAGTCCATAGCCAGCATGACGTCCATACTCCATCTCCATCTCATAGGTACCGTTCTCGCGAGTGGTGGTGACGGCCTTACGGATCAACAGCTCCTTCTCGTCGATGTACAATGTGGAGAGGATGACGTCGGAAGCCTCGCTGGCCGGCAGCATCTTCACCACGCGCAAAGCTCTACCCTGCTGTAGGGACTGCCCGGCGTCCACGGCGGTGACCTCTCCCAGCGCCATCATCGCATTCAGGTTGATGCTGATGCCGCCCTTTGGCAACAGGGAGATGCCATTGTCCTTTCGAATCCGAAAGCGGTCGGGCTTTCGATATAGGACGTTGACGCGGGAGACAGGGATCCGCAGGAAACTAACATCCGTCTTCAGCATACCCTGGGCGCGGTAGTCGTTCACGACGTCCATCTTGGCACGAAGGCGCTTCACCAGGGAGGGGGCATCCTGTGCAGGCGCGAGCAGGGGTAGCAGGAATAGAAAGGGCAGCATGCGGATCATGCCACCATAACAAGGCAGGCGCGCAAGGGTTGCGAAAGGAGCTAGAATCCTCCTCAGAGGAAGGCATCGGTTTCCCGATATGCGCGGATCAGGGCGAGTTCCCCATCCTTTCCCGGCTTGGCGTTGCCATGCTCCATCCCAAGGATACCCTTATACCCACGTGAGTGGATGTACTTGAAGATATTACGGTAGTTCATCTCTCCGGTAGTAGGTTCTTTCCGACCGGGGTTGTCGCCAATCTGAAAATACCCGATCTCGGGCCAGGTACGTCCGATGTTTTTGATGATGTCTCCCTCGTTGCGCTGCATGTGATACATATCGAACAAGATCTTGCAGGAGGGGCTGTTGACGGCGCGGCATATCATATACGTCTGTGTGGAGTGGCGGAGGAAAAGGTCGGGGTTGTCGCTGAGTGGCTCAAGGACCATGGTGAGACCATGGGGTTCGAGGACTTCGGCGCCTAGGCGGAGGGCGTCGATGACATTGCCTGTCTGGATGTCGATGGGCAGGCTGCGGTCGTAATTGCCGGGGACAACCGTCATCCATTTCGCGCCGCAGCGCTTGGCTACTTCCACGGCCGTACGGCAGTCGCGCACGATAAGGTCTTTCCACTCCTGCCGGCCTGTAGCCAGGGTGGTCTTCCAATGCCACTGCTCGGTGGTAATGACGAAGACACCCATGCGCATGCCCAGGTCGGCGAGCGTGCGGCCGATGCGTTCCTGCTCTTCCGGCGTACGCGACATCATGCCGTTGTCTTCTATGGAGCGGAAGCCCATCTCATGCCCGAATCGGATCTGGTCGACGAAGTCCTTTCCCGCATGGGCCGCGAACATGCCGTCATGGAAGCCGTAGTCGAGGGTAAAGGGCTTCTCGGTGGTCGAGTGGGTGTCGGCGCGGGACTCGCCCAGGAGGCCGGCAGTCAGCAGCGAGCCGGCAGCAAGGCCGGAGCGGCGGAGAAAGTGGCGTCGGATCATGCGGGTTGTTTGTTGTCTCAAGATAGCAAAAGCGATGATATGGAAGCATGTACAGGGCCGTCATCCAGATTCCATGAAATGCCTTTCGCCTGCTGATTCGCGGTCTAAGCACCGTTCAGCGTTTGAACATCTTGAAGAAGGCCCATGCGATCTCGCAGCCGTTCATATCTAGGCTTGTCTTCCCGATGATAAATTCGGCGAGGTAGTGGTAGCCCTGAGACCAGGTCTGCCCTCCGTTCTGGATCACGTAGCTGACCACTTCGCATGGATTGGCGACACCAGTATAGACATGCTGCCGGATGGACGTTCCATCATTTGCGATGTCAGGAAGATCGGTCTCGGCAGGAGTGGCATTGCTTCGGTTAAAGGCGACCCATCTGGCCACCACTTGGGTATGGGAGAGGATAGTGCCGCCAGCCGTCATGACACCGCCGGTGAACGGAACCAGCGGGTCTGCGGTGCCATGGATGTAGAGAACAGGGACCGGGCGGGATGGTTGGCAATCATGAATTCACATATCCGGCGGAAGAAACTGACATCGATGATACCCATCTGGTTGGGGGTCGTCGGCCGCCCGTTGTTCCAGTTCTTTTCGATGCCGGCGGAACAGACCAGTAGGACTTTCTCTCTGTCGGAGATGGTCCTGAAGCCGGCCAGTCGGATCATCCTCGCCGGCGTAGCGCTTCCGCCATGGATGACATAGACCATGGGCATCTTACCCGCGTTGTTCCACTCGATTGGAAAATATAAGATAAAACTCCAGTCGTAGCCGTCGACGTTCAGGTTGACCGTCTTCTGCTCGGACAGCCTGTCGCTGGGCTACTCCTCTGTTGGGGACGAAGCACCTTACCTGCAGGCGGACAGGCTGGCGAGAAGGGTTGCCATTAACCACAGCTTCTTCATGGTCCAATCCATCTAGCTCCGACATCGGCAGGCCGATGTGGTTTAAAGGGATAGGCTATGTAAGACACGAAGGTATCCGCCGCAGGACGAGCCGGGGCCCAAATGCTTATATTGCATGGAAAAAAGTTGACACGGCTTTTATTACTCTCTCTGCTCCCCTTCTCCCTGCTCGCCCAGGACTCCGCCTTCACCAACCACCTCATACAGATTCCCGGCACGACCATCCCCCTCTCGCTCGTGGCCATCAAGAGTGGAACCTTCCGCATGGGCACAGCCAAGGATGGACGACAGGTGCAAGTCTCCGATTGCTGGATGGGTGCCTATGAAATCACCTACGACCAGTATGGTGTCTTCTTCCGCGACGAAGGGTATGAGCAAGGGTCTAAGGTAGATGCTGTCACGAGACCCACGGCGCAATACATCGACCTCAGCTGGGGCATGGGGAAAGACGGTGGTTACCCCATGAATAGTATGAGCGTAGATGCCGCCCTTATGTTCTGCCGGTGGCTCTATGTGAAGACGGGCATCTTCTACCGGCTTCCGACAGAAGCAGAATGGGAGTATGCCTGCCGCGCCGGCAGCACCATGGCCTATCCCTTCGGCAATGACCCGAAGCTGATGGGTGCCTACGCCTGGCATGCCGGCAACAGCAAAGGAAAATATCAGAAGGTCGGACAGAAGAAACCCAATGCCTGGGGCCTCTATGACATGCTCGGCAACCTCTCCGAATGGACCCTCGACCAATATGATCCAGCTTATTTCTCCAAGATTGGAGATAAGCCGGTCGACCCCCTCCTCAAGCCCTTGTCCCGCTACCCCCGCAGTGTGCGCGGCGGCTCCTATGTAGACGTCCCTACGAAGATAGGTCCTGCACAACGCAGCAAGTCAGACCCATCCTGGAACCAGCGCGACCCTCAGATCCCGCGCAGCCGCTGGTGGCTCACCGACGGGATGTTCGTCGGCTTCCGCATCGTTAGGCCCCGCCTGCAACCGACCAAGGAAGAAGCAGAAAAATTCTATACATTGTACCTCGAAAACTAGACAACCCACTTCCAACGAACCCATCATGAAAGAGAATAATGACTCATCCCATGCCTCCCGCCGAGACTTCGTGCGGCAGGGCAGCCTCCTCGCCGGTGGACTGGTGGCAGCACCCCTCCTCTCACAGGCCAACTATTTTTCCGGCGCGGATGATGTGATCCGCATCGCCCTCGTCGGCTGCGGTGGCCGCGGCACAGGTGCTGCCATGCAGGCGCTGTCGACACAGCAAAACGTGCGGCTCGTAGCCATGGCAGATGCCTTCCGCGACCGACTCGACGACTGCCTCAAGGCCATCACCTCCGAGGAGAACGCAGAGAAAGGCAAGAACATCAAAGCACGCGTAGACGTGCCCGAAGAACGTCGCTTCACCGGCTTTGATGGCTACCTGAAAGCCATCCCGCTGGCAGACGTCGTCATCCTTGCCACACCCCCCGGCTTCCGCCCCATCCACTTTGAAGAAGCTGTCAAGCAGGGCAAGCAGATCTTCATGGAGAAGCCCGTGGCCACCGACCCTGCCGGCGTACAGCGCGTGCTGGCTGCCGCCGCAGAGGCCAAGCGCAAAAAACTCAACGTGGTCGTAGGCCTGCAGCGCCACTACCAGAACTCCTATCGCGAACTCTACAAGCGGAAAGATCTCATAGGAGACATCACCTCCGCCCAGGCCTGGTGGAACAACGACGGCGTCTGGGTGCGTGCCCGCAAGCCCGAACAGACGGAAATGGAATACCAGATGCGCAATTGGTACTACTTCAACTGGCTCTGCGGCGACCATATCACCGAACAGCACATCCACAACATAGACGTCATCAACTGGTTCAAAGGTGGCTACCCCGTCAAAGCCCAGGGCATGGGCGGCCGCGAGGTCCGGAAAGGAAAAGACCACGGCGAGATCTACGACCACCATTTTGTCGAATTCGAATATGCCGACGGCTCCATCCTCAACAGCCAATGCCGACACATCAAAGGCACTATGGCTCGCGTCGACGAACACATCTTCGGCTCGAAGGGACGCATCCACTGCGGAAAAGCACAGATCACAGATCACTTGGGAAAAGTGGTTTACCAGTTCGACCGTAAGACCGAGAATAATCCCTACCAGACCGAGCACGACGAACTCTTCGCCGCCGTCGCCAAGGGAGAATATAAATTCGCAGACGCCTACAACGGGGCCATGAGCACCATGACATCCATCCTTGGACGCATGGCCACCTACTCCGGACAATTGGTCAGCATGGACAAAGCACTCCAGTCAGGCATCAACCTGCAGCCCAGCGTCTATGACTTTGCTGCTGCGCCCCCAGTAGCTCCGGGAGCCGACGGATACTATCCCGTGGCCGTACCCGGCGTCACGAAATACGCCTGACAAGCACATAGATGCGCCTATCAAAAAGCCGCGGCTCCAAATGAACCGCGGCTTTTTTATGGGTTAATGTCAACGCCTAGAGAAAGATGAAGAGGCACGCCTTGCCATCAATGCGGCAGTTTTTCGCGGAGCAGCCCATAGGTCCAGGTACCCAGAAGGGCACTGAGTAAAACCACCCCGACAGCCGTAGCGCCAGATCCGATGAGAGCAAATAATGGGCCTGGACAGGCACCCGTCACTGCCCATCCGAAACCGAAGAGGAGGCCTCCGTAGATATGTCCCTTGTTGAACTTCTTATCCTCGATTCGTATGGGTTCACCTTCAATCGTCTTTACGTTGAAACGCTTGATCAGCCGTATGCTGACCAAGCCGGTGACGACGGCCGTACCGATGACGCCGAACATGTGGAAGCTCTGCAGACGGAACATCTCCTGGATGCGGAACCAGGAGATGACTTCGGCCTTCACGAGGAGAATGCCAAAAAGGATGCCTGCCAACAGATATTTCAAGAAGGAGGGGAAGGAATCGCTTTCCTTGGAACTGTGGGTCGGTGTATTTATGTGAAGCATGGGCTGAGGATGTATGTGGTCAGTGTGAAAGCTGAAGGATGTAGGGTAGGATGACATTGGCCATAAAGAAACCGCCTGCCATGAAGCAGCATGTCGCCACCAGAGAAGGCCACTGCAGGTTGCTGAGCCCCATGATGGAGTGCCCCGATGTGCATCCACCAGCATAGCGAGTCCCGAAGCCGACCAGAAAGCCGCCAGCCACCATCATCACGACGCCGCGTGGATGCAGCAGCGCCTCCCATGACACCAGCTCCGAGGGTACGAGCCCTTGGGTGCTCTTGATGCCATAGGCTGATAATTCCTGCATGAGGCGCGGGTCGACGACGATGGACTCGCCCGTGGTCAGGAATCTGACGGCGATGGCACCACCGAGCAGGACACCTGCGGTAAAGAAAAGATTCCAACGCTCACGCTTCCAATCGTACCGGAAGAAAGGAATGTTGGCAGGTAAACAGGCGGCACAGATATGCCTGAGTGAGGAAGAGATGCCGAAGGCTTTGTTGCCCAGGATCAGCAAAAGCGGTACGGTGAGGCCGATCAGCAGGCCGGCCACATACCAAGGCCAGGGTTGAAGGATCCATTCCATGGATGACCGATCGTAGGGTTTTGTAGGTGAATAGGTGAAGACGCAGATATGATCTGAAAACTCATTTGCCGGAAGTCGCCGACTCGGCTTTCTTCCGGGTGGCCAAGATAGGAGGGTAGGGCCCGTATTTGTGCTGCTGCTCCGTGTGACCGTCGGCGTAGGGTCCGAAGGGATGGTCGACGGGCTTCTTCGCGATATCGGGCCAGTCGCTGCTGGGCTCCTTATAGGGTCGGGGGCGACTGTTGACATACGCCGCCACATCCCAGCACTCCTCGGTCGTGAGTACGGGCCTTGTATCCGTAGCCTGGTTAAAGGGCATGTTGCTGTGCACGTACCCCGCGAAGTTTGAGAGGCGGAAAAGTCCAGCGCCGGTATTGTAACTGTGGTCACCCCACAGCGGAGGGTACTGGTACTCTAGGCCGTCGGCGGCCAGGACTCCTTGACCATCAGCACCATGGCAGCTGGCGCAGCGGGCCGAGTAGACGAGGGCGCCAAGCGCGGGCTCGGCGGCCCTGCCGAGGTAGGCGAGCTTGCGCAACCCGCTGCCGACGGGCTTCACACCCTTGGGCACATCCCTGCCGAGCCAGCGGATGTAGGCAGCTATCGCCTGGAACTCGCGACTCAAACTATCGGGTGCCCTACCGTTGAGGCTTCGCTGGAAGCAGTCGCTCACGCGTTTGTAGATATCCTCGACCGTCCCGCTTCGGTCGCGGTAGCGCGGATAGGTCGACTGCACGGCGCCGTAGTTATTTCCCCAGGCGAGGCGGCCGGCAGCAAGATGACAGTTCTGACAGTTCATGCCGTTGCTCAACGGAGCGACACTTCCCCTTGGCCCCAGGTAGCGGGCGGTATGTGCAATGAGCTCTTCGCCATACAGGACGAGCTGCCGCTCCTCCCCTTGCAGGATCCGGTCAAGATGCAGGCTGGGAGCCTGCCATTGGCTGTCGGAATTCGGGGAAAGGAGGGTAGCGACCCAGGGGGTGCGATCCCCTGCTGTCCATGCCCATGTGCAGTAGACGATGATGCCCGTGAAGAGCGCCATCGGCAGCCAGTGTGTCTTGACTAAGTTTCCCATTTGGCCGGTACGTTTTTTTACTATCTGAAACTGTAGCTCGTCCCCTGCAGCTGCGTCAGCAAGGTCGCAGGCTGGTCGGTGGCAGTAGACCTCCCCTCCAGCCTAGGTGTCACAGGCGTGTGCTGTACGAGATACTCTTCTATAATCTGATGAATTTGAAGACCTGTGCGGCGGGGCGATGATACCTTTTCGATGCGGCAGAGTGTATCGTCAGGGTCGCCCTCTCTTTCGCAGGCAGCTATGAGGTATGATTTCCCGGGATCTATGGGCGCTCCATTGACCTTCACCCAGTTTACCCGTTTGCCGAAGGCATTGCCGATGGTGAAGTTGACTTCCATGCCAGCGAACCGTACAAACCAGCCGCCGAAGCGCTTGGCGGGGTCTGATGCGAAGGCGTTCTGCAGTTCTTGCTCCAGCCAGTCCCATATCTGACGACCCGTTACATGACCGGTCTTAGCCTCACTGTCTACCGGCAACATGTTCCAGAGGAACTCCCGGGTGATCTCGGCCCTGCCTGTCTTTGGATCAACCGCCAGTGGCTGGCAGAAGCGGAAGCCATTGCTGAGTGCGATGTCGGGCTGCAGCTTCCAGTGGACGGCGTCGGTGATGAGGTTGTCCATCGGAGTCTCCATCACATAGTAGCGCAGCAGCGGTGTGGTGGACGTGCCGATGACTGTTCCGAGGTCTTTGACGAAGGGGGCTGCAGCAGCCTCCACGAGGGCCTTGACTTTCGGGTCGGATTTGTACTTGGCAGGGTCGACATCTAGCAGATCGTACTGGTACCCTGATACTTTCCCCTGCTCCACCCGCAGTTCGAGTTTCCCCAGGAAAGATCCGAACGCACCGCATTCAATGACCTTGGAGAACTTGCCTACGATGGGTGCTCGCACCCGCTCGTGGGTGTCGGCACCGAGTATGAAGTCAGCTCCTGCCACGGCAGCGTTGTTGGCAAGGCCAACCTGCTGTGCCAGTCCCATGTGGGTGAGGAGTAACACGACAGCGCATCCTTCTACCTCGCGTAGCAGACGGATGTAGCGGGCCACCGTCCGATCAGCATGCTCGAAGCGGATACCTTCACTGTAGGCAGGCGACTGCCGGCGGGGGGTGAGATGGTCCGTATATCCGATGATCCCCAGTTTCACTCCTCCGATATACCGCACCCAGTACGGAGGGAAGATCAGAGAACCATTGTCCTCATCTGCAGTCTGGTGATACATGTTGGCACAGACCTTCGCAGCGTTGCTGTGCCCCATGTCGAAGAGCATCTTCCGTTTCTTATAGACGACCTCCCAGTTGCCGGGAAGGATCAGGTCGTATTGGAGCGCATTGAGGATAGGAATCAGCGCCTCTCCCTCGGTAAAAGTAGCGATGCCGCTGCCGTGGAAGAAGTCGCCGCCGTCGATCAGCAGCGTGTGTTCCGGGTCACGCGATCGGTATTGCTCCACCATTGTCTTTAGCACAGCTAGCCCACCCCTTCGACGAAACACAGGCTTCTCCTCCTCCCAGAAGAACTCATCGTGGGTGTGCAGCTGTGCATGGATGTCCGACGTGATCAGCAGGGAAATGTTGGCAAGTCCTTCCCCCTGCTTTTCCCAACCCTCCCTCTTAGGCGATGGATGATCGGAGGCGATCGCTGCCGGGATGGCTGCCATGGCGGTGGCCGCGCCGGCCAGCACCGAGCTTTTCAGGAATTGACGTCGACCAGTTTCCGACCCACCCTTATCGACTTGTGAAACCATTGAATCAAATGTAGGATAAACCATTAATCTACTATTCGTATAGACTTCTCATCTCTGTGCTATGCCGTTGATGACATGCTCCCGCTTTAGAAGTTGGATTCAAGGATGGCCGGTGCTGCCCATCAAGCTTTCCCGGGAGAGGATGTACAGTCCCATGGCGAGGACGAACCATCCGAAGCCCTTCTTGAGACGCTCCCCGTCTACCTGGCGGCTCATCGCATGGCCGGCCAGTATGCCTGCCAAGGCAATGAGCGTAACGACGGACAGCAGCCGCCAGTCCATCGCATATTCGGTGGCATCCCCGAGGAAGCCGATGAGCGACTTGCCTGAAATGATAAGCAGCGAAGTGCCGACGGCCTGTTTCATCGGTAGTCCACTTAGCAGTACGAGCGCGGGGATGATAAGAAACCCGCCACCAGCACCGACGAGGCCCGTAAGGAGCCCTACGACGGTACCTTCCAGTAGGATAAGCGAATGGTTGAATACACGGTCCGCAGCGGGCGCGTTCTGATTACGTAATGTACCGTTGCGGATCATAGAGATGCTGGCGGCTATCATCAGCAGGGAGAAGAGCAGCATCAACAGCATGCCACGGGTGACCGTCACATCTGCCAGTCGCCCGATGGTTTCAGGAATGGCGGGCACGATGAACTTACGTGTCACAAATACCGCCGTGATGGAGGGAATTCCGAAGACGAGGGCTATACGAATGTCGACCAGCCCTTCCCGGTATTTAGGATAGGCCCCCACGAGACTGGATAGGCCGACGATGAACAGAGAATAGGCCGTGGCCATCACTGGCTCCACCCCAAGTAGATAGACCAGTACAGGGACGGTGAGGATGGAGCCTCCGCTACCGATCAGACCAAGCGAAATGCCGATCAGAAAGGAGGATGCGTAACCCAGCACATGCAACAGATCTGAGGACATGGATTGGCGTCAAGCTTGAAAGGTCTACAGTAAAGATATAGTCAATACCGACCGGGCAGTGTGACAGAAGTCACAGGGGCTCTGCATGACACCGAGACTCTGTCAAGCAGTAAGCCTGGCAGGGGGTAGAAGCAAACCCTGTCAAGATAGGATGTCCTTCCGGCGGAACACCGCGACCGACAGGGTCAGGAACAACACGATGTGTGCGATCAGGATGCCTGCAGAACGCATCACTGCCGGCAGGTTCTCCACCGAGCCCACGACCTGCTCGTTGCCCGCGCCGACCTGCACGTCGAAGAATCCCTTCCAGCCCAACATGTGAGTGGTGAACAGCCAGGGCTTTACCGCGTCGAAGAGCGGCAGTCCTAGCGAGTTGAGGATGGTGAAGACGATGACAATGCTCATTGTCGCGATGATCGGTCCAATCGAATTCTCCGCGAAAAGACTCAACAGAAAGGCCAGCGACGATACAGTCACCATCGCGATGGTCGCGAAGCCGAAGGCAGCGGCGTAGCGCCACATCACATCCGACTGGAGAATCTGCGTCACGACCTCGCTCTTCATAATTACCAGGTCGTCGACCCCGAAGATCCAGAGCGAGAAGAATAGCGTCCACAAGGCCATCCAAAGGAGCAGTGCCACCGTGTATACGGAAGAGGCGAGGAACTTGCCTAGCAGCAGCCGCGTCCGGCTCACGGGACGGCTCGCCAACAGCCGCAGCGTACCCATACCAGCCTCGCCCGACACCATATCGCCCGACACCAATGCGATTAGCAGCGGCACATGCACCAGCAGTGCTTGCAATATGATGTACGCCATCAGGTAGCCATTGAGGACGCTTCCCTGCACCTCGAAGGTTTCACTCAGCGCCTGCATCCCGAACTGCACATAGGTCTCGCCATCTGCATAGAAGCCCAGCTGAATTAGCCAGACGATGGCAGCCACTGCGCCGAAGGCGATGTAGGTCCGCGGCTTACGGAAGATCTTGAAGAGTTCAATGCGTACGATCGTCCACATGGTTAGCCGGCTTGGGTGAGGGATAGGAAATAGTCCTCCAAACGGTTGAAGGGCCTGAGGGCAAGCACCTGTACTTCCATCTCTGCCAGCGCACGCACCAGCTGTGGTACCTCGGACCTGTTGAGCGCAAGCCGGATGCGGCCCTGCGGGTCGTCCTCGAGATACGGAGCCCAGCGGCTGGCTGCAAGGATGGATAGTGCCTGCCCGTCATCGATCGTCTCGAGATGCACGACTTGCCGCTCAGGATCAAGCAGTGTGCGACACTCGCCCTCTACCACCTTACGGCCCTTATCTATGATCACCATGCGGTTGGCGATAAGCTCCATCTCAGAGAGCAGGTGCGAGGAGACGAGGAAGGTCTTGCCTGCCTCTCGACTGAGCCGCAGGATGAGGTTACGGATATCGGCGATGCCCTGGGGGTCGAGGCCGTTGGTAGGCTCGTCGAGAATCACTAGCTCGGGGTCGTGTACCAATGCACAGGCGATGCCCAGCCGCTGGCGCATACCCTGCGAATAGGTACGCACCTTGTCGTCGGCGCGGGCCGAGAGGCCCACGGTCTCCAACACGCGTTCGATGGCGCCCTTGTCGCGGCACCCACTCAGCCGCGCCAGGATGCGCAGGTTCTCCCGACCCGTGAGGTACCCGTACAGGTCGGGCTTCTCGATCACGGCACCCACTCGGGCCAGGATCTCAGAGCGATGACGCAAGAGGTCCATCCCGAACAGGCGGATGCTACCCGAGGTCGGACGGATGAGCGTCAGCAGCATACGGATGGTCGTCGATTTGCCTGCGCCGTTCTGTCCAAGAAAACCGTAGACATCACCCTGCTGCACGGTGAGGGACAGCCCGTCGACGGCCCTCAGCCCTCCATAGTACTTGCTGAGATCGGATACTTCGATGAGAGGACCTGATGCCCTTGCTGGATGCATACCATATGTAACAACCGCCCCTCTGAGAAGTTGGCAGGATACATGCTAATGCCAGCAGTCAAGATCAAAAAAAAGGTCGTCCTCCCTGGACGACCTTCTAGTATAGTATTGGAGCAGTATGGATCGGGTTATGACTGATATGCAGCCATCAGACCTTTGGCCATCTCGACCATACGCTTGATCCCATCGTCGGGCAGACTGCCCTTCTTGAAATCAGCGAGCACGTCGGGGAGCTTGTTTTCCATCTCCATCAAGAAGTGGTCTTCGAACTCCTTGACCTTCTTGACAGGCACCAGACTGATTAGTCCCTGGGTGCCGAGGTAGATGATGGCTACCTGCTTCTCGACAGAGAGCGGCGCATACTGGCCTTGCTTGAGGATCTCCACGTTGCGGGCGCCTTTGTCGAGCACCGCCTTGGTAGCTGCGTCGAGGTCGCCGCCGAATTTGGAGAAGGCCTCCATCTCTCGGTAGAGGGCCTGGTCGAGTTTCAGGGTGCCGGCCACCTTCTTCATCGACTTAATCTGGGCATTGCCACCGACGCGACTCACCGAGATGCCTACGTTGATGGCGGGACGGATGCCGGCGTTGAAGAGATTCGACTCGAGAAAGATTTGTCCGTCGGTGATGGAGATGACGTTGGTGGGAATATAGGCCGACACGTCGCCCGCCTGCGTCTCGATGATCGGCAGGGCTGTCAGCGAGCCACCGCCCTTGACAAGGTGGCGGATGGAGTCGGGCAGGTCGTTCATGTTCTGGGCGACTTCGTCTTTGCTGATCACCTTGGCAGCGCGCTCCAGCAGGCGGCTGTGGAGGTAGAAGACGTCACCAGGATAGGCTTCGCGTCCCGGAGGACGGCGCAGCAGCAGCGACACCTCGCGGTAGGCTACGGCCTGCTTGGAGAGATCATCGTATATGATTAGAGCGGGGCGGCCAGTGTCGCGGAAGAACTCACCGATGGCAGCGCCTGCGAAGGGTGCATAGAACTGCAGGGGCGCCGGCTCGGAGGCAGAGGCCGCCACGATGACGGTATAATCCATCGCGCCGTTGTCGGTCAGCGTCTTCATCACGTTGGCGATGGTGGATGCCTTCTGGCCGATGGCGACGTAGATGCAGAATACGGGCTTGCCGGCCTGGAAAAACTCTTTCTGGTTGATGATGGTGTCGATGGCGATGGCCGTCTTGCCGGTCTGGCGGTCGCCGATGATGAGTTCGCGCTGGCCACGCCCGATGGGGATCATCGCGTCGACGGCCTTGAGGCCTGTCTGCAGCGGCTCTTTGACAGGCTCCCGAAAGATCACACCCGGCGCTTTACGCTCGAGCGGCATCTCGTATAGTTCGCCGGCGATGGGGCCCTTGCCGTCGATCGGCTGGCCCAGGGTGTTGATGACGCGTCCGACGAGGCCGTCACCCGCACGGATAGAGGCGATCTTTCCCGTCCGGCGCACTTTCGAGCCTTCGCGGATGTTCCCGCTCTCACCCATCAGTACGACGCCTACGTTATCTTCCTCGAGGTTAAGGGCGATGGCGTTGACGCCGTTTTCGAACTCCACAAGCTCTCCTGACTTCACGTGGCTGAGGCCATAGATGCGGGCGATGCCGTCGCCAACCTGCAGCACGGTGCCCACCTCTTCCAGCTCGGCCGAGGTGTTGAAGTTGTGCAGCTGCTGCCGGAGTATTGCAGATATCTCGTCTGGCTTGATGTCGATCATGATAGGGGCTTTTGAATCGGGTTGTCGGTGGTTTTACCTGATGTTTTGTACGTACATGTTTTCAACGAATTGCGTCTGAATGGTGCGCAGATCGCGGCGGATGCTGGCGTCGAGGGAATGGTCGCCCAGTTGCAGCACATAACCGCCTATGATGGAAGGGTCGACACGATCGTGGAGGATGACTTTTTTGCCGGCCATCTGCGGCAGTGCTTCGAGGCGTCGACGCATGTCTTCTTTGACGGCATCAGAAGCAGGCAAGGCCGTCGTCAGCTCTGCCACGACTACGCCTTTGTAGTCGAGGTACATCGCTTCGAAAGATGCTTGTATCTCTGACAGGGAGAGCGAGCGACCCTTCCGAAAGACGAGGTTGAAGAATGAAGCGGTCAGCGGACTGATGCGGTTGCCGAAGACGGTTGCGAAGGCCTTAGCCTTGGCATCGCTTTTGATGATGGGCGAGACCATCATGCGCGAAAATTCAGCATGGCCCAGCCCCCCTATGAGCTGCATGTCGGAATGCACAGCCTCGAGGCTGCCGCCCTCGAGGGCGAGCTGGAAGAGGGCCTTGGCGTAACGGTGGGCTACCTTATATTGGCGCATGGAGTTTGCGGTGATGGGTTGTCAATGGCGGCCGAGGAGGCTTACATCGTCGGCGAGGGTGCGGATATAGTCCTCCTGTGCGGCACGGTCTGCCAACGATTTTCGGAGCACTTTCTCGGAGATTTCAATGACCATGCCTCCGATGCGGTTCTTCACATCAGTGAGGGCCGCCATCTTCTGGTTCTCGAGCGTAGCCTGGGCTTCTGCCAGGATCTTGGCTGCCTCTGCCTTTGCCTGGTCGCGCGCTTCGCCGATGATGCGATCCTTGGTCTCTTTCGCCTCCTTCAGCATGGCGGCACGCTCCTCGCGGGCCTTGACCAGCAGGGCTTCGTTCTCGCCCTTCATTTGAGCCATCTCAGACTTGACGCGTTCGGCCGTTGCAAGCGAATCAGCAATCGTCTGCTCCCGCTCGTTCAATGCGGATAGGATCGGACCCCAGGCGAACTTGCGAAGCACGACCAGCACGAGCACAAAGGCCAGAAGGGTCCAGATCAGAAGGCCGAAGGAAGGTGTCAACAAATCCATATCGTAGCAATTTTCTGGTGGGGTGGTGGGGATTGGCCACACCTCGAGCCCTGTGCCCAAGGTGCGGCCGAGTTCCTTTTCGACTAGACGAACATCGCGAGGATGCCGGCGATGACCGCAAACAGCGCAACACCTTCTACGAAGGCGGCTGTCAGGATCATGTTGGCACGGATGTCGTTCATCGCTTCTGGCTGACGGGCGATCGCCTCGACGGCGCCTTTACCGATCTGGCCGATGCCGATGCCAGCTCCGATGGCTGCAAGACCGGCACCGATGGCGCCACCTGCATTGGCCCAGGCCGTCGTGCTCAACAGGACGAACAGAAGATCCATACGTGTTTGTTTGTATTGGTTAGGAAAGATTTCATACTTAATGATGGGGCTCTTCGGAATGCGCTCCTTCGAATGCCTGCCCGATGAACACCGCCGTGAGATTGGTGAAGATGAAAGCCTGTATGAAGGCCACCATCACTTCTATCAGGTAAATGAAGACGGCAAAGGCGATGGAGATAGGTGAGAACCCCCACCCAATGCCTTTACTCAGCCCACCGAAAATGAAGATCAGCGATACCAGGCAGATAATGATGATGTGGCCTGCCATCATGTTGGCAAACAGACGGATCATCAAGGCAAAAGGCTTGGTGAAGATACCGAGGATCTCCACCGGCACCAGGATGCCTTTCACAAAGCCCGGCACCGGCGGGTTGAAAATATGTGCCCAGAAATGTTTGTTGGTGCTGATGAGGATCGCCACAAAAGAAATGAGCGCAAAGACCATCGTAAAGGCGATGTTGCCGGTGACGTTGGCAGATCCGGGAATGAGCCCGAAGATGTTATTAATAAGGATAAAGAAGAAAACCGTCAGCAGGTAGGGCAGGTAAGCCACATAGCGATGGCCTAAGTTGGGCTTGGCCACCTCATCGCGCACGAAGGTGATGACGGGCTCCAGCGCATTCTGCAGTCCGGTGGGCGCCTTGCCGGAGCCATGGCGTCGGTATTTACCGGCCACCGATATTAGGACACATGTTAGCACCGTCAGTGCCAGGATCATCTGCATGACATTGCGGGTCAGTGACAGGTCATACACTTTGGCATCCAGCCGTGGCAGGCCATGAGCATCCACCCGGTAGATCTGCCCTGCCTTATAGAGTGGAGAGCCGGAGGCATCTTTGGCTGTATCGAGGCCATGCACCCCCATGAAATGGCGGTCAAGCATCCGGTAATCGTCGTGGATGGTATGCCCGTGCTCGAAGCGCGAAGACATGAACAGGGAGAAACCCTTGCCCTCAGAATATACGATCACGGGCAAGGGGATGCCGATGGGGTGCTTTTGCCCTTTGTTGTCGGTGATATCCAGAAAATGATATTCATGGGCATCCATGATATGGCTGAAGATCACTTCATTGGCGTCAAAGCCTTCTTTTTCGACCTGGGTGGCATGCCCCTCGGGGTGGGAGGTGCCTGCCGGGGCATGTCCGTCCTTCTGTTGGGCCACCCCGTACATCGGAAGAGATAGGAGGGAGCAAGCCAAAGCCGCTGCCAGAAAGGATTTCAACCGAAAAGACAATATGGTCACCCTGAAATTTTGCCGCAAAGATAACGAGCGAGCGCCTAAAAAAACAGCACCCAAGGGAAAAGGCGATGAAAAACCGAAGTCGCACCGGGACTCAGACGGAGCCAGCCCCTGCCCCGGCAGCAAACTGCAGGTCGTGCAGCCGGGCGTAGAGTCCACGTCGCTCCATCAGCTCCTCGTGGGTGCCCTGCTCGGCGACCCTTCCTTTGTCGAGCACCAGGATGCGGTGTGCCTTTCGGATGGTCGACAGCCGATGGGCGACGACGATGGAGGTTCGTCCTGCGATGAGCGCCTCGGTGGCAAGCCGGATGAGCTGCTCCGACTCAGGATCAACTGAAGAGGTCGCCTCATCCAAGATAAGCAGGGCCGGCCGGTAAAGGACGGCCCGAATGAAGGAGATGAGCTGGCGCTGTCCGAGGGAGAGGCTTCCTCCCCGCTCACCGACCGGGAAGTCGTAGCCCCCGGGCAGCCGCAGGATGAAAATATGCATGCCGATCATCTTTGCGGCCTCTATCACCTGTTCCCGGGAGATGGCCGGGTTGCGCAGCGTGATATTATCTAGCAGAGAGCCAGCAAACAGAAACACATCTTGTAAGACCACGCCCACCTGCTGACGCAGTGAGGCGAGTCTGTAGTCGCGGATGTCATGACCGTCGAAGCAGATGCGTCCTTGCCCTACCTCGTACATCCGGCTGATTAGTCCGACGATGGTCGACTTGCCGCTGCCGGTATTCCCTACGATGGCCAGGGTCTCGCCCGGAGCCACCTCGAAGCTGACGTCTTTGAGCACGGGCTGCCCTTCGACATAGGAAAAAGATACCTGCTCAAAACGCAGCGCTCCCCGCGGCTCTAGGCATTGCAGAAGGCCCTTGTCGCACGGTAGGTCGCTATTGTCAAGTACTCGGAAGACCCTTTCGGCGGCTATCACACCCATCTGCAAAACGTTGAACTTGTCGGCGATGACCCGCAAAGGGCGGAATAACAGGTTGAGCAGCAGGATGAAGGATACGATATCCCCCGTCACCCCTGCGGCAGTAGCGCCCGGCAGGCCATAGGCATGTCGGGCCGCATACCATACCAGCAACCCCATGGAGCTGGCTAGCACGATCTCTACGAAGGGGAAGAAGACAGAATAGGCGAGGATGGCGCGGATGTTGGCATCACGATGGGCCCTGTTGATGGTGTCGAAGCGTTTGACCTCCGCACCTTCGCGGCCGAAGGCCTGAATGATCTGAATGCCGGTGAGTTGCTCCTGGACAAAGGCATTGAGGGCGGCAACGGCATTCCGTACCTTTTGAAAAGAGCGGTTGACACTTTCTTTGAACAACCAGGTGCCGACCAGCATGAGGGGAAAAGGCACCAGACATACCAACGTAAGGCGCCAGTCTGTCCAGCACATGGCAGCGATGATTGCTCCGATCGACAAGATATCTGCCAGGATCGGTACCAGTCCCTCCCCGAAAATATCATTCACCGCCTCTATATCATTGACCGTACGCGTGGTCAGCGTACCAATGGGCGTGGAGTCGAACTGCCGGAGATGGAAGGAGAGGATATGGCCATAGACCTGGACGCGGAGATCCCGGACTACCGACTGCCCCATCCATGTCGTCAGATAGGCGAAGAGGAAGCGCATGGCCGTCTCTATGGCCAGGATCGCGAGCTGGATGGCCGTCACCAGCCAGAGCAGCCGGGTGACTGCGGCCGCAGTCGACCCTTGTCTGCCTAAGATGTCCTCCAGAGTGTAGTTGATGAGTAAGGGCCGCAAGGGAGCGACCGCTGCCAGCACGATGGCAAGGGCTACCGACACCCAAAAACGAGCGCGATAGGGCCTGGTATAGGTAAAGATCCTCTGAAGGTGGTTGAGCCAACCCCGGCTGGGACTGCCCGATGGATGGGTCATTGCATGCAAGTTCCCCTCTGAACACGAAGCGACCAAATAACATCATCGAGCGAGCAAGCACAAGGCCATCAGAGGCCGGCTAGCACGTAGGTATGCATATGCTAGAGGGCGGCTCCCATCGTCTGACGGTAGGCCTTGATGAAAAGCGCCCCCAGGTTGCGGTGAGGCGGGATGTAGTTCTCAAAGCGCTCGCGGGTGACAGGCTGCGTGAAAAGTGCGGAAAGGGCGTTCCACATGGGGACCCACAGGATATCATTTCCATTGCGAAGGTCTTCGTTGAGCATTCGCAGGATCGGTTCATTGACCAGCCGCGTGCCTACCTCTTTGGAAGAGACGATGTGGGCGTCGGGGCAGCGCTCCAAGACTTCGTCAAGGTTATGATACCCACCGCAGGAGCCGAGGATGACAACCCGGGCGGTGGCAGGCAGCTGCGCGAGGGTGTATTTGAGGTGATAGCTATGGCCCCGGTGGATGACGATGGTGGGGGCCAGTCCTAAAGTTTCCAGATGTCCCAAGAGATGGGTCTGTGCAAGGGCATCGGGGTCATCTCCCGCGATATTGTCGAGTGGCAGGTTGGCATAGATCGACAGATTCTTGCCCGTGAGCGACTGTATCTCGACCCATTCTTTGGTGCGGGTGACCAGCCAGTCGGCCTTCGACCCGAAAAGGGTCATGAAATTGGCAAAGGACTCTATCCCGTCCTTGTCGCCATAGAAGAATACAAGTTGGACGACACGCCCGCCCGTATCTGCCAGCTGGCGGTAGTCGACGCGGTAGACGGGGGGGATGCCCAGCTTAGCGGAGAGGTCTACCGTGCTGTCTGATGAGGAACGGAAGATGGTCTGCAGGATATCATAGATGACAAAGCTGCGGCGTTGGGAAGCCCGCAAGCTTCGCTGCCGACTCAGCTCTACCTCGCGGTCGATCAGTCGCCTCACGGTGGGGGTCGTGATGCTGCCATAAGAGTCTGCCACGTCCACTGCCTCTTCCAGGCCACCGGTACGGTCTAGCCCACGGGCGAAAGCGATCATCAGGCGTTGGGCATTGCTGTCGGGCATCGTCGAAAGGAAATGGTCGAGCCGATTGAAGCCAGCCGCCATCTTGATGAACTTCTTGAAGCGGTCGAACCGGACGGAGAGGAGGAGGCTGTCGCCGGAAGGGGTCTGCATCCGCTCCATCATGCGGTTGTAGACGCCGCGGTAGCTGGAGGTGTAGATGATCTCTTCCCCCATCACAATGAGATAGTAGAGCTCTCGCACGTCGAGGGGCTCCAGGATGCGGAAGCGGACGGCGTCCGGCTCGTCGTGCAGGGCATTGATGGTATTGACAAATACCTCTTCTGCCTTGCGCTTCATCATGCGCGGCAGCTCGGGGGCTGCAAAAGGGGTATCGCCGGCCCGCATGCGGTCCACATAGCGGATCTGCGTGGAGACCAGCAGCCGGAAGTATTTGAGGCTGTCCTTCATGGCCGCCTCTATCTGGTTCAGGGTGGCGCGTCCCTTGACGACTTCGTCGATGAATGGAAAAAGGAGCCGGCCGCCAGGGCGGTTAGACATATCTGTGATGACGCGTGCGAGCGGGTCTTTTTGCCGGCGGATCAACTGGCCCAGCGGCGTGGTGACCGCCGCCGCATAGTCGTAGAACAGGTTGGGATAGCGGCGGGCACTCAGGGCGATCAGGCTGTCGGCAAAAAGCTGGTCGGCAAACCCTACGATGGTAGTCAGCACTTTCTCCGGGTGAAGGCTGCAATATTTCAGAAAGATGGTATTCCGCGCCTCCCGATACCCGGGCGTGTCATGGAAGACGGAGTTGGGCAGCAGGAAAAGGATGTTGCCGACAGGGAAGGGTTGTGACTCCGCGGTTGCCGCGATCGACCGGCCCGCCATATCTGCGCGCATGATGGACTCAAAGCCGCTGAAGAGCAGAGAGCCCTGCTCAGGAGGGATGCGACCTGCACGCGTCTCCGAGAGATAGCCTGCAAGGGTATGTTCCAGCCCCGCGAGGTATTTCACCTTCAGCCGATGCTCCAGGACCTTGCTGAACTCGAGGGAGTCCTGCAAAGCATCCACCCGACGGAGGAATACATCCGTGAGGAGCAGGTTCACCTCGCGGTCGGGAGTGAGGGCCAGCTGCTGGTCAATCTGGCCGTCGACGGCTTCTAGCCGGGCCTGCAGTGCATCGATGTCTTCGTGCAGCTTCTGCCGACGGATGTCGATCTGCTGACGGGTGGTGTCTGCTGCCAGGGCAGACCCCAGGCAGCAGGCCCACAGAAGCGGGATCAACACGCAACGTATCCGTAAACCAAACATGCCCAAAAGTAACCCATCGCCACGAAAGCTGGCAAGGCAGGGCACCCGCTTCGGTTAACAATTTGATAATGCTCCGGGGCATGCCCGCTGCCAGCCTGTCCATACTTTTGCGAAAACCGACCCACGGATGGACTCTAAGGGCATCAAGGTACTGGTGGCAGACGACGAGCCCGACATCCTCGAGATTGTCCGGTACAAACTGGAAGCAGAAGGATATGAAGTCGCCACCGCCTCCAACGGGGAGGAAGCCCTGCAAAAGGCCCGGTCTGTTAAGCCCGACCTTATCATCCTAGACGTCATGATGCCCTTTCGGACAGGCATGGATGTCTGCCGAATGCTCCGCTCAGACACTGCCTTTCACGATACGCTGATCCTCATGCTGACGGCGCTGAACGATGAGTTGTCGCAGGTACGCGGCCTCGAATACGGTGCAGACGATTACATCAACAAGCCCGTCAGTCCGCGCGTGCTGATCAGTCGCGTCCATGCACTCCTCCGCCGGAAGGCCCGCAACATCGACGAGGCGCCCATCCAGCTGGAAAGCCTTCGCATAGACCCCACTCAGTTCAGCGTGCACCATGAAGGCCAAGCCATCGCTCTGGCCAAGAAAGAGTTCGAATTACTCTATCTCCTCGCCTCCCGCCCCAGACGCGTCTTCCTGCGCAATGAGATACTCAGCCATGTCTGGGGCCCAGACGTTATCGTGGGCGACCGCACCATCGACGTGCATATCCGAAAGATCCGCCAGAAACTGGGCATCGACTGTATCCGGACTGTCAAAGGGGTCGGCTACAAGTTCGAGATGTGACGTACTTTCATGATATCCCGGGCAACGTGCAAAGCCCGCCACAGGGATGCATATGAAAGAAGAGGCATGCCACACATGCTCCAACGGAAAAATCTGACACCCGGCCAGATGGCGTTTTACATCGCCCTGGCCGTCTCCGGCACAGCCGCCCTGCTGCAACTCGCCTTCTTGGGTCTGCGCTGGCAGACGGCAGCCACCTTCCTCCTGCTCTTCATCCTCACACAGTGGCTCACCTGGTTTGTCATTCAACGCTTCATCTACCGCAAGATCAAGCTTATTTATAAGTTTATCTTCCAAACCAAGGCGACCCGCCGGGAGGAATACTATTATCAGCACGTCCTGCCGCAGAAGAGCATTGAAGAAGTCAGTGAAGACGTCGAGAAATGGGCCGAACAGAAAAAGTCTGAGATAGAAATGCTACAGCGTAACGAAGTCTATCGCAAAGATTTCCTTCAGAACCTCTCGCATGAGTTCAAAACACCAGTCTTCGCCATTCAGGGATACATAGAGACCCTGCTGGACGGTAAAGCGCTAGAGGACCCTTCCGTCAACCGGAAATTTCTGGAGAACGCCTCCCGGAACATTTCCCGACTGGTACACCTCATAGAAGACCTGGACGAGATCTCTAGACTGGAAAGCGGCGAACAGCCATTGGAGCCTACCGACTTCGTCGTCCAGGACCTTGTCCGGGAGCTCTTCGAAGCCCTCTCACTAAAAGCGCAGGTAAAGGCAGTACACCTCACCATTAAAAAAGGCTGCGACGCCCCGCTGACGGTGCGGGCCGACAAGAAGAAGATCCGGCAGGTGATGGCTAACCTCATCGACAACGCCATCAAATACGGGAAAGAAGAAGGGACGGTGGAGATTAGTGCCTATGTGACAGATGAGAAACACATCCTGGTAGAAGTGAGCGACGACGGCATCGGCATTGCCGAAGAGCATCTGCCCCGGGTCTTTGAACGCTTCTACCGGACCGACTACGGCCGGAGCCGAAACATCGGTGGCAGCGGACTGGGGCTGGCCATCTGCAAGCACATCATAGAAGCACATGGCAAAAGCATCCATGTGCGCAGCAAGCCCGACGTAGGCTCTACCTTTGGTTTTATCTTGGACTCAGGTGTCCACTAACCCTGGCACCATGCCCGTCAGCGGCTCTGCCCGAGCCGCCGATGCCGCGCAGTAAACCAAGCCCAGGATGTTGCCATGGCTGCCAAGCCGACCACGGCAAAACCGGTAACACCCCAGGCGTAGTACGTCGACCAGTCGATTCCAAAGCGCATCGTCTCCTTCATGATCATGAGCGAGACACTTCCGAGATAGCCGAACGCATCCGTCACATACATCAGGAATCCTACATTGGCCGCCATACGAAAGCAGGCAATCAACCGCTCAAAAAAGATGCTGTTGAAAGGGATATAGGCCATATAGAGCCCTAGCCCCGTCAACTGCATCCAGAGGGCCCCGTCGAGTTGTCCAGCTAAGAACAACACCGAGGCAGCTCCCCCGATGGCGAAGCCGGCCATGATGGCGACATGCACGAGCTGCAGGGCGAGTATGTTCCGACGCACAAACACCAGCGTGGCCATCATGGCCAGCACAACCACGGAAGTGAGACTCTCTGTCCGCGTAAAGATGGCGTAGTTGCCGGCATATCCAAGCTCTGCCCACATATTGGCCATGTAGTTGTCGCGGATGTCGCGCAGGATCGTCAGGAATACGTAGGTCACCGTAACCAGCCCGATGCCGATGCCCAGCTGTTGCATCAGGGCCTTGCGGTCGGTAGCGGCCATGGGCACACGCCGGGTACGCTCCGCCTCGTCCGCCGCGTCGGGTGGAGGGATCTGCTCCATCAGATACAGGAATACAGCCAAGGGAAGGGCAAAAACGGCACCCGTACAGAAAGGCATCCACTTCTCTGCCACACCGTACTCTACCATCAGCCACTTGCCGACCGAACGACTGAAGCCACCGGCGAAGATGAAACTCACAGCCATCACCGAGCCTGTAAGGTCGGTCGTACGACGGCCCTCCACATAGCTGAAGACGACCCCCCATAGAAAGCCCAACATGAAGCCGTTGATAAAAAAGCAGATCAGCCCCACCCAGTCGGGCGTCAGGGCGAACAACAGATGGCAGGCCCAGGAGATGCCGATCATCGAGGCGACGAACACCCAGCGGCGCGTCCGTCGCATGGCCGAGATGAAATAGATGCCATAGAACTTGCTGAGCATATACCCGACGACCTGTGAGATGATCAGTGAAGTCTGATAGGTGAAAGGCCCCAGCCTCATTCCCTCGAATGTGGCGACGGTAAAGGCTTTCCGGTATGCAAAGACGGAAGCATAGGTGAGGAAGGCGACCATGCATGTATAAGCCGCCGCTGTTAGGGGCCTGTTAGACAGGTAGCCGCGCAGGCCACGGACAGTTGACGAATCCAATCCAGGTTTTTTTAGGTCGTACCCGGTGGCAGGCATCTGACCGCCTGCACCCAACGCGTTAAAGTACGCAAAGGCTACCACTCCATCAGGGCTGACACCTGCAGGGAACGACCTTGCCCATTGATGCCGGAGCCATGCGTCCGGTAGTCGACGTTCAACAGGTTGACCAACTGAAGACGGAGCGTAAGGCGTTGAAAATCCTTTGATGCAAAGGCATGCAGCAGATTGAAGCCGGGAGTGCCGCCTTTGGGTATTCGGTTGTCGGCGACATCACCGGCCGCCAGTCGCTGCTGCAGGCTGGCATGATCATGTAGCAGTCCGGCCCGCCAGCTGCCGCTGCCATATTCCAGGGCCAGCCGGGTGTTGAATGGCGGGATGCGCCGCAAGGGCTCGTTGCGTGTCACACTCTGACCGTACAGCCAGGTCGCATTGCCGAAAGCCCTCCACCCTTTCCCGAAACGCCAGTCGACCTGAGCCTCCAACCCATGGATGAAACCCCTCTCGACATTGCGCTTGACATAGACATCATAGCCGGATACGACCTCTGAAGTCTTGATGCGCGTGATGAGATCTCGCAGCGAGGTGCGGAACACAGACGCCTGCAGACGCAGGCGGTGGGCAGCATGGCGCAATCCCAGCTCTGTATTCAGGGAACGTTCGGGCTGAAGGTCGTAGGCCGGCCGCTCATATCGGAAGTCGACAATGCCGAGTGAGCCCATATCGTCAATGTTGGGGGCACGGAAGCCTTCGCTGGCATGCAGGAACACATGGGCCCATTTCAACAAGCGGAAATCAGCACCGCCCTGGAAGACCCAAGCCTCCGGCCGGAGCTCCACCGAGCCCAGCATATTGTCGGTGATGCGTGCCCGAAAGAGGGAGTAGCGCATACCCGCCTCCAGGGTGAGGCGTCCATAGGTGAGATGGTGCAAGCTGAAGGCCGATGCCTGCAGGTAGCGCGCGCCGTCGGGGTAGAGTCCACGAAGTCGCTTAGGTACATCGAACTCAAGGTCCGTGTCGACCCGCGTACTCGACACGTTGTCGGCATAGACCTCGATGCCGCTGTTCGACTTCCAGTGGGGTGAAAATGTCAACGTCAGGTCGGCTCCGGCAGATAGCGTGCGAGCCCGGTCTGACTCATTGCGTTGCACCTTCGAACCGTTTTTCCGCGACTGCCGATCCTCGGCGATGCGTTGCCAGGCGACAAACAGGCTAGTCCGTAAGGGAATGGCACCTTCGACCGACTTCTCCGCACGGACATAGCCGAAGCCACGGCCAATGGGGTCCGATGTATTCACTGCGAATGACTCGAGTCTATATCTATGGTAGACCGGCACATCCGTCTGCTGCAAGTGCTGGACAGCGGCGGTGGCGATCCAACCCCGGCCCAGGTCGGCCCGCAGCTTGGCATCGAAAGAGCGTTCCCGGTAGCCGGAGGGACGTTGAAAGCCGGTAGTGTCGCCCCCAAGCAGGTCTCCAAACTGCCGGAGCGAAGCGCCTGCCAACAGGGATATCCGCTTGCCGGAGTATTCCAGCTCAGGACGCAGGCCCTGCTCGATGCCGGCGCTGGCAAGCCGACCCCCGAGGCGCGCCCTCCACTGGGGATGCTTTGAAAAGGAAGGGGTTCGCGTCAACACCTGTACAACGCCCGAGAGGGCATCACTCCCATACTGCACCGAGCCGCTGCCTTTTACCACCTCGATGCGTTCCGCCCACTCCGGATCGAGCAGCGTGAGGTATTGGTTCGGGCCGTAGCGAAAGATCGAGTTGTTCAACCGGATGCCGTCGACCACCAACAGCGTCTGGTTGCCGGTGAGGCCGCGCACAAAGGGCGACCCGCCGGCATGGTTGGTCTTTTGTATGAAGAGCCCCGGCAGGCCCGACATCCCCTCGGGCAGGGTTCGCGAAGGCTGCCGGCGCATGTCGCGCCGCGTCAACACGACGGCCGAATATGGCAACGAAGAAAGAGCGGCCTCGCGCCTCGTAGCCGTGACTACTACCTCTTCCATTTGCTGTACCGTGTCGGAAGAAAGTCGCTGGGCAGACGCCATGACAGGATGAAGGGATAGGAAAATGAGGCCAAAACGATGGCTGAGCCGTGCGTTCATAATGACAGCAAATTAGGGAATACCAGGATTCCGATGCACGGAAACGATGTGCTTTACCGATCAGCCATTCCCTTGCCGAAGAGATGGTTCTTGAAAGCTTGGCATTTCTACCACCCTCGCTTCGGCAAATGCACTCATGCCTGTGATTTCCTCCAACAGGATGCCATGCATATCCTGAATCCGTTGTCGAAAAGCCACTCGGAAATCGAGGGCTACAGGTGACAGTGAGAAGGCCTTGCCTAAATCATACTGGCTTGACCAGCCCCCGAGGCTATGGCGAGCGATATCCAGCGCGTTGGACTGCTGCTCATGATGCCCTTCCACCGGCACCATCAGGAATGGCTTGCCCATCAAGAGGGCTTCGCAGACCGTTTCAAAACCGGCGCTGGTCACCACAGCCCGGCAAGAGGCAAGCATTTCCCGAAACAGTCGGTCATCGATGGAATAGAAACACAAATACGCATCGTATCGAAATATCCCCTGGTATAAACGCCTCACGTCTGGGTCGTCTGTAAAACAATGGATGGGCACGGAAGGATTAGACTCATGCCATTCGATGACATCTTTCATGTAGCCATGATAGACGAGATACACCAGCAGAAAGCCTTCCTCGGAAATTTGTGCTGTGAGCATCTCTTGGCGCAGGATGGGAGGGGTCACTCGTATGACGGGGTTCTGGGAGGCAGGCATTTCTGTGATCGAAAGGGCCAGCAACCGCTCGGAACGAAGCGCGGTCAAAGTGGTGTAAGACCGGAGCAGCATACGCTGCCAAGAAGTGAGTCCTGGAATGGAGAAGCCCTCGTGCAGGTACACGTATTGGTGGGCAATGGAAACGGTCCGCACCGAACGAGGATAAAGCAGCTTGTAAAGACCTGCCAGTGGCTCATAGAAGTTCACCATGGTATCCGGCTGATGATAAGACACCAGCCGATGAATCCGGCGGATGCTGGAGATATAATCCGGGAGCTTTGCCAACGTATGCCAAACGGTCAGACCAAGACTGACTTTGCGCCCTTGTCGCTTCGCAAATCCCAGACTGGACAGGCAAACGACCGGGGCCTTCACCCGTTCCTGGACAAAGCCCGGAATACTGCGTCCGGAGGAAATGCCCACCACCAGACAGCATACTTCATGGCCGGCAGCAGTGAGTACGCTATACACGGTGAGGGCTTGCATCAAATGCCCCCTGCCCTCACCCTGTACGATGAGGATAAACTGTTGGTTTTTCATACTATATCGGCGTCGTTCAAGACGCGGTATTTGCATAATCACGTTCAAGGGCAGCTAGCTCATCCTCCAACTCGTCTGCGTCAATCTCCTCCTGACTGCCGAAGGTGGCCAACTCCTGAGACCAGTCGTGGTAGTAAATCACCTTCCATTCACCATCATCCGTCTCTACCAGTGCACTCAAGGTCTCTATCCAGTCGCCGCTGTTCAAATAATGTACTCCCTCTATCATCTTGCTGGCCGGGTGGTGGATATGCCCGCAGATGATGCCGTGACATTTTTCTGCCCTTGCGACGGCACAGAGCTCGACTTCATAGTCAGAGATAAAGGAGACTACCCGCTTGACACCATGCTTTACTCGTTGTGACAGCGAGTAGTATGACAGGCCCCTCCGGATCCGATAGCTGTTGTAATGACGGTTCAGCCACAGCAGGAAGGTGTAGCCGGTATCGCCTAGCTTGGCGATCCATTTCAACTTGGTGGTGACGGTATCAAAGATGTCTCCGTGCACGACGAAGTAGCGCTTGCCTGCACTCATATGCAGATGGGTGCGAACGATGGAGAAATTACCTATTTCAAGCGGCAGTACCTCGTCAAGGAAGTCGTCGTGGTTGCCTCTGAGATAGACGACCTCCGTGTCTGTCGCGGACACCCGTTTCATGATATGCTTGAAGAAGGAAGTGTGTCTTTTTCGCCACTTGCCCGACTTGCGCAGCTGCCAGCCATCAATGATATCGCCATTGAGGATAAGCTTGTCGCAAGTATGATGTTTCAGAAAACGTACGGCCTCCCGAACATGGGAATTGCTGATGCCAAGGTGGATGTCGGATAGTACGATGGTACGATAATGGATTTTCAAGGATAATGTTTCACCAAATGTCCCATCGATATGTTTCGGAATGATGAAGTTGATGTAAAGAAAATATGAACTCCGCCAGAAGAAGCTGGCTCATGGGGTCAACGACAGGAGTGCGGTCACCGGGAAATGATCCGACGGGAATCGGCCCCGGTAGGTGTCTGTCAGCACCGCCCACCGGTCGGCCGAGAAATGGCGGGTGACGAAGATGTGGTCGATGACCTCAGACTGCACCGCATCGACTCGGAAGCCATTGAAGCTGCCGTTGGGCTCGTACGCGCTGCCGGAAAATGCATGGCTGTCCCTCAGGGTCCCGGAGCTGTTGAGTGTGAGATACCATTCACTGCCCCGGCCGCCATTGAGGTCGCCCATGAATACGGCAGGACCCTCCCCCGCGATCTCACGCAGTTTGCGCAAGACCAGCCGGCTGCTTTCGACGCGGGCCTGCACGCCGCGGTGGTCGTAGTGGGCGTTGAAGACATGGAAGACCGATCCGGCCGACCTATCCCTCAACTGAACCCAGCTGCAGATGCGGTTCAGGCTGGCATCCCAACCAGGCCCAGGCTTCTCCGGCGTCTCGGAGAGCCAGAAGTCTCCCTTGTCCAGCAACTCGAAGCGCTCCGTGCGGTAGTAGATGGCGGAATGCTCGCCCGCCTTTCGTCCATCGTCGCGGCCGATCCCGTGGCGCGCAAATCCCGGCAGGGCGGCCGACAGATCCTCCAGCTGGCCGACCAAAGCCTCCTGAGTGCCCATGATGTCGAAGGCATGGTACCTGATCAATGCCGCCACGGCCGGCAGCCGGTCTTTCCAAAGGTTGCCGCTGTCCTTCTCATTTGAATAGCGGATGTTGTAAGTCGCCACTCGCATAGGCTGTGCATTCGACGCAGCAGCCATGAGCATGGCTGCGCAGATGAGGGATGGAGAAAAAAACGGGCACATCCCCGAAGATACCAAGCCCGGCGGAGATAGATGCGTGTTGCAGTCCCGATGAAGGGATCAGTCCTTCACAAAGCGGTGCAGCACCCGTCGCCCGGAAGTACGGAGCTCCAAGATATAGATGCCGCTTGGAAGGGCTGTTGTCGGCACTTCGACGGTCTCACCCAGCATCCAGTGGCGCCGGGTGGTCGCATAGACCTCTGTGCCACCGACCGAATATATGCGGATCGCGACATCCCGCATGGCCTCGGAGGTTCGAACATATAGGCTGCGCATAGCCGGGTTGGGCCAGGCACGCAGGCCGGCCTCCGACAGCGTGAGTGCTTGCACCGAGGTCAGGACCGTACCGTTCCAGTCGAACCGCGACATCACGGGGAAATGGTCTGAGGTGTTCTCAGCCGTCACATAGTCGGGCACTACCTGTACGACGTCTGTCAGCACCTTGGGGGAGCTGGCGATGAAGAAGGGCACCAGCTCGTTGGAGATGATGTGATTATCGATAACATTGGGGTAGCCGATCATGCTTGTCTGACCGGCCCGTGCCAGCGGCAGGGTGATGGACCGATAGTGATCGGCATCTGTGCTGTCGGCCACGATGGGCTGGAAGGAGGTGACGGTGGCGCCCGTGTAGATGGGCTTGTCGAGCGCATCGTTATAATCGCCGATGATCAGCGTGGAGGCAGTGGAATAGTACAGGTCGAGCGTATCCTTCAGTTCCTGCACGCCGGCACGTCGTCTGTCATGGTCGCTTTGCGTGCTGCCTGCCTTGGCATGGACGAGGATGACGTGGAGGTTTCGACTCACGCCTGCGAGGGTGGCTGTCGCGCTGAGCAAGAAGGGAAAGCGGCCCGTCGCCCAGTTGGTATTGGCCGAAGAGGAGCTGCGCATCATCCCGCGGGTAGTCACATTTGCGAAGACAGACTTGCGCCAGATGAAGACCAGCTTCTGGCCCGTCAGCCAAGCATTGCCCGAGGGCTGCGTGGCATTGGAGCAGTAGGGGGAGACGGAGAACCCAAACTGGCCTGTTCCCAGCGAGTCGACGACCTTGCGGAGACGGGAGGTGTCGACCACCTCTACGAGTCCGTAGAGGTCTGCCTTCATCCACTGCAGGACCTTCGCCACATTGGCCTCCTGAAGGTCCTTGTTGACCGGGCCGTTCGTCAGGGCCGGCGACCCGAACCACTCAATGTTCCAGCAGGCGACGTCGAGCGTCGTGTCGGTGCTTTGTGCAGATAATTGCAAAGGAGCCAACAGGACCCACAAAGAAAAAAAACAAATTCTCCACATTGGGCATTTTTTCAGTGTAAAGGTAGTTACGTCATATCCACAATGTCTTTTGTTTATTAACATGTATATGACTATAGCAGGCCATGAGAGACAAACCTGCATCTAGACATTTCCTTAGTTTTGCGCGATCATTCCACTCATTCAAAGATCCCCATGTTCAGAAGCGTATTCCTGCTGTCCCTCGTCATGGCAAGTAGCTGGGCTTTCCCAGGCCGTACACAGACTGATGCACCTTCGGTCCATTCGCACAACGACTACGAACAAACGACACCCTTTCACCACGCCTTCGACCGCGGCTTCCAGTCGATCGAGGCCGACGTCTGGCTGGTCGATGGCCGCCTGCTGGTTGCACATGACCGTCAGGATGCGCATCCGGAACGCAGCCTGGCAGTGCTTTATCTAGACCCCCTGCAGACGAAACTCGACCGGAAGGGCCACTGGAGGCAGGGACCGAAAGACCGGAAACTGCAGCTGCTGATTGACATCAAATCGGAAGGCATCACCACACTGCGCGCTCTACAAGCGCTTTTACAGCAATATCCATCCCTCACGGGCAGCCCTTCCCTCACCATCTCTGTCAGTGGCAACCGACCAACCATAGACGCCTACAAAGACTGGGCCTCATATCTGTTTTTTGATGGAAGACCCGGCATATCATATAACCCTGCCAGTCTATCGCGCATATCCCTGATCAGCGACTCCTGGGCGAATTATATCGACCGGAAGACACTCCGCTTCGACACGCTCCGCGCCGCCCGTGCCGTCGAGGCCGCCCATGCCATCGGAAAGCCTTTCCGCTTCTGGGCCAGCCCCGACAACGAGGCCGGATGGCGGCTCGTAGCCCGCCTCGGGGCTGACTTCCTCAATACAGACCGCATCGACGCCCTGGCAGACTTCCTCGTCGCCAACCCATCCCTAGCCTATGAAGAGGCACTGCGCGCCTCCACCCTGCACGACAGCCTGCCGATGATGCCCTACAACCGCGTCCTCCGCAGCGCCGGCCGCGTCGTGCGCTACGGAAACCCTGCCCTGGAAAACCATGCCCTCGACATCACACGGATCGAAGGCACGGCGTTGCTGGCCGTGATGGACCGCTACGGCATCGCCGTGGTCGATGCCAATGGCAAGGTCCTGGAACGCTTCTCCTACTCCGACCGGCGAGAGTTCAACGGCCTCATGGGCACCTACAGCGGCATCCGGTCCTTCCGGTACCAGAACCGCAGCTGGATCGCCTGGCCCGCCGGCGGCAGTGACAGGGGCTTCCTCATGCTGGCCTCCTGGGATGGTCGCCTCAACGACATTTCAGGCATGCCGATGGAGAAACGGAACGGTGCCAAGTCAGCCATCCCCAACGGCATCTGCATCGATGACTCCGAAGACCCGTCCCTCTACCTCGCCCTCAATGGCAACGACGAGGTCGTAAAGGTCCGCTTCCGCGACCGATCCATCGTCTGGCGCGCCCCCACCGGCGTAGCGCCCTACGCCGTCGCCCTGGCACAAGGCCGGGTGTTCGTCACCAACTGGGCCGGCCCCCGGGCCACCGACAGCACCCGCGAACGGGCCGGCATCCCCTGGGGACTCGCCTACACCGACCCCGTCACGGGCGCCACCGCCCAGGGCAGCGTCAGCGTATTCGACGCCGCCACAGGCGCACCCGTCGGGGAAATCCCCACCGGCACCCACCCCAATGCCATCCTCACTTCGGCCGATCGACTGCATGCATACGTCGCCAACGGGAACAGCGACGATATAACGGTCATCCATACCCGAAACCTAAAGGTGGCAGAGACGATCCCCGTCGGACTCTTCGGCGCCGGATCCGGCCGCGGCGGCGCCTCCCCCAACGCGCTCACGCTGGACGCCGCCGGCCGCCGGCTACTGGTTTCGAACGGGTTGGACAATGCCGTCGCCGTCGTCGAGCTGGGGGCCAAGGCCTTTACCGGCGGACGTGGGGTCAGTCGCACCAAAGGCTTCATCCCCACCGAGGCCTATCCGGCAGGCAGCGTGGCCATGGCCGACCGCATCATCGTCGCCAACCTCGAAGGCGACGGCGTCAACGTCGTCAACCCCGCCCGCAAGGCCCGGGGCGCCCACTACCAGCTCGCCTCCCTGAGCGTCATCCCCACCCCTGACGACAAATCACTGGCCGAGCTGTCGCGCCAGGCCGCCCGCAACGCCTTAGGCCACCGGATGGATGCCAGTCGACTGCCTGCCCGCCCCGACGCCAAGCCAAAACCCATCCCTGAACGCATCGGTGAACCCTCCGTCTTTAAGCACGTCGTCTATATCATCCGTGAAAACAAGACCTACGACCAGGTCCTTGGCGACATGCCCTTCGGGCGCGGCGACAGCACGCTCTGCACCTTCGGCCAACGCATCACGCCCAACACCCACGCCCTCGCCAGGCAGTATGGCATCCTCGACAACTACCATGCCTCCGGCAAGTCCAGCGCCGAAGGACACCAATGGAGCAACGCCGCCATCGTCAGCGACTATGTCGAGAAAAACGTACGCGCCTGGTACCGCAGCTACCCGCACCGCCAGGAAGACGCCCTGGTATACCACTCCACCGGATATATCTGGAACCACGCGATGGACCACGGCAAAAAGGTCCGCATCTATGGCGAAGCCTGCCGCACCGTCTATGACCCGCAGAAAAAATGGATCGACCTCTACCAGCAATACCAGTCCGGCGCTAAACCCGATTGGTACAATGAGACCACCATCGCACGCATCCGGCCCGTCATCTCACCCGACTTCCCCGACAACGACAACCTCGTCTTCAGCGACCAGCAACGGGCCGAGGTCTTCCTCCGCGAATGGGAAGCCTATGAGAAAGGAGACAGCCTCCCGCACCTGATGATCGTATCGCTGCCTAACGACCACACCTCCGGCCTCAACCCCAACAGCCCCACGCCCAATGCCATGGTAGCCGACAACGACCTGGCGCTGGGCCGCATCGTCGAACGCATCACGCATAGCCGCTATTTCGACTCTACCCTCATCCTCGTCACACAAGATGACTCGCAAAGCGGATGGGACCATATCTCGGGATACCGCACCGTCGGACTCACCATCAGCCGCTACAGCCGCGCCGGCGTCGTCGGCACCCAGTACAACCAGACCTCCATGGTGCGTACCATCGAACAGGTGCTGGGCCTACCCCCCATGCATGCCATCGACGCCGCCGCCCTGCCCCTGGCCGATTGTTTTATGCCCGAGCCCCGGCAAAGGGCCTTCACCAGCCTTCCTGCCAACATCCCCCTCGACCAGATGAACCGGCCCCTCTCCACCCTGCGGGGCCGTGAACGCCGCTACGCCCTGCAATCCATGGACGAAGTGTACGACGAGGTCGACGGAGGCGAAGATGATGCCATGAACCGCATCATATGGTACTATGCGAAGGGACGTAAACCCTACCCGGGGAAATGATTCCACCCCTAGGTGCATGGCAGGTGAGCCCATCAACTGCTGCAGATGCTTTTTCATGTACTGCGTTCAGGTACCATAGAAACGTCTTTTTCATATCTTCTTTGTGAAAATCACTTTCATATGGGCGCCCACATGGTATGCCTTTATGACATAAATTAGTGTGAATACATCATCTCTGATCCAAAAACGATGCTGGGAAAATCCATTCCAAAAGGCAGCGGGATATCAGTGGAGTTCATCCTAGACTTCCAGGAAAAAGAATGGGTAAGGGAGCAATTGCTAGAGTCAAATCCCGGACTGTCACAGGAGGTCATCAGTGCTGTCTTTGCATATGTCAGAGAATGCATGGCTCATGAACTTTTTTCCCTTCCGCACATGCCGATTGAGTTTTAAGCGAATGAGAATTTCCTGCCACCCAACGTCACGCTTCTCAGACAACAGGAGTATGTGGTGCGCAGCCTTGTTAAAAAATACCTTAGACTCAATGACCATTAGCATCATAGGGCTGGCAAAGGAACAAGGACTGTTCATTCTGACTTTTGACCAAACCAGAAACAAGGCCTCTGATAACCTCTGGCCAGACCGAGCTGTGCACCTCCCACAGGAGGAAACATCCCGCGTGACACGTGAGCGCAAACAGCCTGCGCAATGAACATATGAGGGTGCTGCCTTTACGGAACAACATCCACTCAGTCGTCATCCCCATCCGCATCCTTTCGGACCGACAGAAATGCCGCCCTCCTAGGGCCCGGAAAAGGCCTGTCGCCCTTCAGTCCATGCCAGAGCACACGGTTGAACTCGATGTCGTTATTGGAATCTTCCCGGGCGAAGTCGAACTGCTCCGACCGTCGCTGCCACTCGTTCATGACGGTGTTGCGCTCGTTTAGGTCGATGGAGGGAGCCATTACTCGGAAGGTGAAGGGGTGGGCCATCGTATCGAAGCAGCGCCACATGGGCATGGCCGCCGCATCGTACTGGGTCATGGGACCCATACCAAGGATCAGCTCGATCGTGCGAAGCATCGAAGTGGTCGAATAGGGCGTGTGGTCGACAAATCCGCGCTTCACGAACCCGCCAGCCACATAGGCCGTGCTGCGGTGGGCATCCACATGGTCGGCCCCGTTCTGCGCATCATCCTCGAGGATAAATACGGCACATTCATTCCAGATGGAGCTCTTGGACAGATGCTCGATCAACATACCTACAGCCATGTCGTTGTCGGCCACATAAGCATAGGGCGAGCGCTTGCCGAACCGGAGTCCCTCAGTATGGTCATTGCCCATGCGCAGGGTATTGAAACGGGGTAGGCGGCCGACGGCCAGAAGCGAGTCGAAGTCGTCTTGCCAGATGCGGAAACGAGTAGTGTCTCGCACAGCCAGATCATATACGGGATACCGCGGACAATGGTTGGCGGCCAAGATCGGCAGGCTGGCGTGTCCTGCCCTCACGAACTCACCATAGGTGCGGAAACTCACCCCGTAGCGGTGGCAGTTGTTCCAGATGAAGCCACCCTTGTTGTTGGCGATCTCCCGCTCACCCTCACCCCCGTAGGTGCCTCCACGTCCGCCGTAGCTGCTGGGCCAGGTCTTCTCCAGGTAATCATTCGCATAGGCACCCATGCTCCAGTTGTGCCCGTCGGCGCTCACTTCGGCATCGACAAAGAAATTGTCGAGCAGCACAAAGCTTTCCGCGATGGCATGCTGGTTGGGTGTCACCTTCCGGCCAAAGAGCAACAATGAAGTGTCTCCATTGCCGCCCTTCACATCGGCCAGGACCTGGTCGTAGGTCCGGTTCTCCTTGATCACATAAAACACGTATTTGATCGGCGAGGGCTGCCCAATGCGCATAGGGATGGGATAGCCCGGCGCCAGTGAATCAGCCAGCTCGGTCTTGCGCAACGAATAAGGTGTGTTGGCATACACCTGTCTCGAATACTGGGCAAGCTTGGCCTCATCCGGTGTTTCAATGATGCTCATCGTGCCTTTGAACAGTCCACCGATATACTCCACCTGAGACCCATCCTTGACAGAAAAGCCATGATGAATCACATCCTCCCGTCGACGGATAGGCGAAGGACCGAAAGGATTCGGCAGCGAACTCATCCCCTTCCCGTTGGCCACCCAGATGCGACCTCCTACCACACGCACACTCGTAGGGTACCAGCCCGTGGGAATGAAGCCCAGCGAACGGCTCTGCCCCGGCTTACTCACGTCGAAGACCGCCAGGCAGTTGTTGTCGGCATTCGCCAGATAGAGCCGCTTGCGCGAAGCATCTAGGGCCAGACTGTTGGTGGTGGAGCCACTGGGTGAATTCGGATAGAGGGCCGCGTCTAGGGTCTCGATCACCCGACCCGAAGGCACATCGACCACCGACACGCTGTTGTCGTTGGCATTGCAGACATACAGAAGTTTTCCACCTGAAGCCAAGAGTATCTCATTGGGGTGATCCCCCACCGCGACAGGCGTCTTCCAGCGGTTGGCGACCAGGTCGTATCTCAACAGCTTGTTGCAACCCCAGCAGGTGATGAACAGTTCCTTACTGTCTGCCGACAGTTTACAATCGTACGCCTCAGCGTCCAGTCCATACCGGGCCGTGACCTGCTTCGTGTCGAGGTCGAGCACGTACAGCATCTTGTCCTCACGTGTCACGACATAGAGCCTGCGCCGCTGTTCATCCACCTCAATGCCAGCAGGCCCCACCCGGACAGGCCAGGGCTTGTCGAGCACGAAAGTGTCCATAGCCTTCAACCGCCCTTCGTTCACGGAAAAACGCAGGATGCGGTTGTCATGCCCGCCGGAGACAAAGAGCTGCCGGTCGTCGGAAGAGAACTTCAGTCCATACCAAGACTTGGCCAGCACCTGCGAGTCGATCACGCACTGCGACTTCACATCCACCATCTGCAGTTGCTGGACACTCTGCCCATTGTTCGTCACAGCAATGAAGCGACCCGACCGGCTCACGGCCATGTTCAGCGGCAGATCGCCCAATGGGAACGACTTTCCTGCCGGCGTCAGCGACCAGCCGTTGGGTAGTACCACCCGCTGTGAGAATACAGAAGTGGAAAGGATCAGGGTAAGGCCCGCCAGCGCAAGCCAGGTTTTTAAGGATTGCATGGACATGGTTGTTTGAAAGGTTCGATACCGAAAGGATCGGCACAGGCCTTCACAGCCGTCTGGGCCTTCCTGCTCTAAGATACGAAGGACATGGGATTGATTGAAAGCACGCATAGGATTTAAACATCGCTTCATATACAGCATTCACAGGTTCACGCAGGCTTCACATACATGCGCCATCTTCGCATTCACTATGTCCGTACCATATCCATCGGACGAAACAACCCAGACGCACCGGGTGCGAAAAGGAAAAGGGACCGGGGATATCCATCGCCGAGCCCGCCCATTCTTCTCGAATGTCACCCACCCTCCAAGGGTGGGGCGTTCATTTCTCTTCCTCCTGGTGGCGCTTCCGCTGGTCGTCCTCGTCGTCCATCTCGGGGCCCATTATCACCTTCCGCCAGTCGGTCTCGCGCCCGTAACGACGCATGGCGACCTTGGCATCGAAGACGCGCTTGTCGGGAAAGGTCAGCGTATAGGGCGTGTAGTCGGGCTTGGAGGTAAAGAAGTCGTCCAGATGGGTGGCCGTAACATCGTACTGATTGACATACGGCACGCCGAGGATGTTGTAGATCATCTTCAGGATCGACCCGAAGTTGGCATGCGTGCGGGAGACATGCCCGCGTTTCACAAAGGGCCCCGCCATCATGAGGATGCTACGGTGGGCATCGACGTGGTCGACGCCACCCTGGGGGTCGTCCTCCGTCACCACCACGAGCATATGCTTCCAATACGGCGTGCGGGAGAGGAAGTGGAGGATGCGCCCCAGCGCCAGGTCGTTGTCGGCCACATAGCTATGCGTATACGGATAGCCGTCGGCCGGCCGTGGCGAAGCCGTATGGTCGTTGGGGATCTGCACGGTCACCAGCGAAGGCATCTTCGCCTTGCCTTTCAGATACCGACGGGTGAACGCGCGCTCGAACTGGTCCATGCGCAGCTGGTCGGGGATGTTGGTGTTGTACCCTGCGTAGTCGCGGCTGGTGCGGCGAAACAGCGCGTCCTGCATGGGCACCATCACGCCATGGGCGGCGCCGGTCAGGGTATCGTTCCATTCCTCGCGGACATGGGCCGTCTCGTTGGCCTCGCCGAAGTTGTAGAAGTCGATACCCCTGCGCTCCAGCGCCTCCCAGAGGCCGCCCGTCTCGGCGAAGTCCTCCGGGTCCATGCTGCCCGTCGATCCCGGGAAGCGGCGGCCGGGCGCGGGCGAGAATAGTTGGGCCGACTTGCTGGTGTTGCTGTTCGTCTCGACCCATTCGTTGGGGATCACGCCCATCATCCAATGGTGGCCGTGGATGGAGGCGTCGCTGTCGCAGTAGAAATTATCGGAGAAGGCGAACTGCCGTGCGGCGCGGTGGTGGTTGGGCGTGATGTCAGCCTGACGGAGATAGAGGCTGTCGGTCTCCGGCCCCTTCTGTCCGCGCTTGCCGGGCTTTTTGCCCCATACATCGGACTGCAGCCCGAAGCGGGCCAGCGAAGCATCGCCCCGAGCGTTCGACATCTGACCGAAGACCTCGTCGTAGGTGCGGTTCTCCTTCGTAATGTAGACAATGTGTTGGATGGGCGATGTCTTCTCGCCAGGATATTGTGGCAGGGGACTGTCGGATGGTTTCACAGGCACCCGCCGGTATGTAAAAGAAAGCACCTCCTGAGTGTATCTATCCAAGGCCACGGCATCGGGCACGGGCAGCCGTTGGAAGGTGGCGAGCTGGATGTCGCCGACATACGTTCCCTGTACTGGCGCCACGAAGCCTCTACCGCCATTGGGACCCGCGCCCAGACCGCGGCAGCTCACGATAAACAACTCTTGCCCGTCGGGCGAGAGGCGCACGCGGGTCGGTCCCCAGCCGGTGGGGATGAGTCCCTTCGTCACGCCCGACGACACCTCGACGACGGCAACGGCGTTGAACCCGAGGAGGGCCACGTAGAGCGTCCGCCCGTCGGCGCTTGCCGTGATGCCGAAGGGCAAGAGCCCGCGGTGCCGGTCGAGCGCTGGGTCGACACGAAGCGGGATATGCCGCTCAATCCTGCCCTTGACATAGTCGATCACGGCGATATTGTCGTTGGTCGCATTGGTCACAAAGGCATAGGGCGGGTGGATGGCGATGCTGTTGGGACTGGCGCCGCCGATCACTTCGGCGTCCTCCACCAGCTGGCCGACAGCCAGGCCCGTGCGCAGCCGGGCCGTCACGCGGTTGGTTGAGAGGTCGATGGTGAAGACGCTCATCGACTCGGGCGCGTTGGGGTCACCCACGCCGGGGATGCGTTTGCCATCGACCACCGTGCCATTCCTTGACTCGGGCGTGTTATGCCCGTAGGGATGGTGATGGATGACCATTGTGTCGTAGTTCGCCTCGGTCATGCCTTCCACGAGCGGATAGGCGTACATGCCGACGTTGGCGACGACGGCCGTACGGCGGTCGGGGCTGAGGGAGAGGCCGAAGGGCAGGCGCCCGACGGGTATCGACGCCGTCACATGGCGGCTCTTCCGGTCGATGCGCACGAGGCGATAGTTGGCCTGGTCGAGTGCGAGGATCTCGTCGGCCGCCTCGTTGTAGAGCAGGTCGGAGGTGAAGCTGTCGCGGTAGGTGCTGTCGCCGCTGGGTCCGTCGAGCCGGAAGCTGTCGACGACGGCGAGCCGCTCGCAGTCATAGGCGATGATGGTGCCGGCATCACCGCAGCTAAGGAAGACGGTGCGCCCGTCAGGATGGAAGCTCGCGCCGAGTAGCGATCCCCTGGGGAAGGGCGAGGCGGGGACGCTGTCATAGCCGGGCACTCGGATGACGCTGTCGGTATCGAGCTGGATGATGGTGAGCACTCCGTTATGCAGCGCCACAGCGCGCCGCCCGTCGGGCGAGACGGTGAGGCCGAAGGGGTCGTGCGTGATGCGGTGCACACGGCCGGCGGGCTTCACGAACCGGCCGCTGGGCAGCACCGAGATACCACCGGGACGGAGGACAGCGAAGGAGTCGCGGCCGGGGACTTCCAATCGTTCAGCGGGGTGAGGCACTTGGGAAAGGACAGGCAGCGTACTCACAATCAATAGACCGCAGAAAAGGGTTTTCATCTCACTAATGTAACCCAACGGAGTGGATCGATACTTTCCCTTGAGACAAAAAAGAAACCCCGGCTTTCGCCGGGGCCCATCATCCCAGCATGCAGGTGTGCGATCAGTAAGCTTTGTTCTGAGGATCCCACTCGGTCCAGCCCATGGTCCAGTTGGTGGTACCCATCGCGCCGCGGAAAGTGCCGACGGTAAAGAAGGCGTTCATGCCCGTGTAGTTCGCACCGGTGAGGGCAGGCGAGCCGGTCCGGGGCAGGAAGTTGGGCGTCGTGGAATAATAGGGAGCGGTCAGCATCACGGAGTCGCCAGAGGCATAGGTGATGCAGCCATCCGTCTGTGCCTTGCCCTGGTATTGGGCCTGGATGTACCCACTGACCCGGAGGTGGTCAAGCCGGCGGTATAGGCATACCTGACCCCTGCCTGCATCCTTGGTGGTGTCGAGCATGTCCATCAGAAATTGAGCATGCAGACCAGCAACCGGCAGGCAGGCGAATCCGATGAGGATGAAAATGCCTTACGTAGGGGGTGGTTTATACACAATCGCGGCGCGATAACCCACATTCATGTTAAGGAATTATTAACAGAGGGGAAGGTCACTGTTCAGCAGCCAAAATAGGTACAATTTGCGCCAAACCGAGGACCATGGCATCCAACTCATTCCTCAAGCTCTTCCTTCCCAAGGACCAGGTGTTCTACGACCTCTTTGAAAATGTAAGCCAACGCGTCGTTGAGATGGGCAAAGTGCTGAAGGAGCTGGTGGTGGAGCCAGAATACGAAAAGCGGGTGGCCATCTACGCCCGCATCGAAGATTTGGAACATGAGAACGACGAACTCACCCACCGCATCTTTCTGGAGTTGGGCAAGAACTTCATCACGCCATTCGACCGCGAAGACATCCACTATCTGGCGAGCTCGCTGGATGACATCGCAGACTACATCTTTGCGTCGGCAAAGAAGATCAACTTCTACAAGGTCAACCCCATCGAGCACGATATGCTCCGTTTTGCAGAGCTTATCCACCAGAGTACGGTACAGGTCGACAACGCTGTTCGGGAACTACGCAACCTCAAGAACCTTCGGCTCATCACCGACTCACTGGTAAAGATTAACAGCATTGAGAACCAGGCCGACGACCTATTCGACCTGAGCATCGAACGGCTCTTCGACGAGGTCTCTGATGCCAAGGAAGTCATCAAGCTTCGAGAGATCTTCCAGGTCATGGAGATCGCGACCGACAAGAGCGAAGACGCGGGCAATGTGATCGAGTCCATCATCATCAAGTACGCCTAGGCGACCCCACAGTCATGAGCTTTATCTTGCTGATCATTGTGCTGGCCTTGGTGTTTGACTACATCAACGGCTTCCACGACGCGGCAAACTCGATTGCCACGGTCGTCTCCACCAAGGTCCTCACTCCATTTCAGGCAGTCATCTGGGCGGCTGTCTTCAACTTTGCGGCCTTCTTTATCTTCAAGGACCATGGCGTGGCCAATACCATCGCCAAGACGGTGAAAGCGGATGTGGTAAGCGGGTACGACGGCCTAGTGATCATCTTTTCGGGGCTGATCGCCGCCATCACATGGAACCTCCTGACCTGGTGGTTCGGCATCCCCTCCTCTTCCTCCCATACCCTGATCGGAGGTTTTTCGGGGGCGGGCATCGCCCATGCCGGACTGGATGCGATCAACTCAGAGCCAGTCCTCAAGACGGTCATGTTCATCTTCATCGCCCCCTTTGTGGGGATGCTGGTCGCTTTCATCATCTCCCTCTGGTTTATTCATTCGTTTCGAAAAGGGTGGGTGCCACTCCTGCTGGCCCTGGCCGTGGCGGGAGGCGTCACATGGATCCTTTGGCAACAACTTGTCTTAGATGAGGCCACGCTCGCCGCTGGCACAGAGTATGAAGGGTATATCATTCAAGTGGTCTTCTACTCGAAGAATTTCAAGTGGATCCTGCTGGGGCTCATTATATATATGCTGGCTGTCTTCACGGTGTATCTGAACACCCTCAATGCCACCCGCGCCAACATATGGTTCAAGCGGCTGCAGCTTGTATCCTCCGCCGCCTTCAGCATCGGCCATGGCGGCAACGATGCGCAGAAGGTGATGGGCATCATCACGGCCGCGCTGATTGCAGATGGTTCCATCAACTCCTTCGAAGAGATGCCTGTCTGGGTGCCGCTGGCCTGTTATGCGGCCATCAGCCTGGGCACGATGAGTGGCGGCTGGAAGATCATCAAGACTATGGGCACGCGCATCACCAAGGTCACCCCTTTCGAGGGGGTGGCGGCTGAGACAGCTGGTGCCATCACCCTCTTCGTCACCGAGGCCCTCAAGATCCCCGTCAGCACCACCCATACCATCACCGGCTCCATCATAGGCGTCGGAGCCACCAAGCGCCTCTCGGCCGTCCGCTGGGGTGTGACGATCAATCTCCTCTGGGCCTGGATCCTTACGATACCCGTCAGTGGCCTGCTCGCCATGCTGGTCTACCAGATCGTCCGGCTGGTCTCCTAAGGTCGCCAAGCACTCTAGTGGACGCTGTCGCCCAAACGACCTACCTTGGCGGCCAAATCCTACCTTCATGAAGGGAATCATCCTGGCCGGCGGCTCCGGCACGCGCCTCTACCCCATCACCTACGCCATCAGCAAGCAGATCATGCCGGTCTATGACAAGCCCATGATCTACTACCCCCTGTCAACGCTCATGCTGGCGGGCATCCGGGAGATCCTGGTCATCTCAACGCCGCAGGACCTGCCGCAGTTCCAGAAGCTCTTTGGTGATGGCCACCAGCTGGGCCTCGAGTTTTCCTATGCGGAGCAGCCCCTCCCCAACGGACTGGCTCAGGCCTTTGTCATCGGCGAGTCGTTCATCAGACAAGACAGTGTAGCGCTGGTGCTGGGAGACAATATCTTCTACGGTCTCGGCCTAGGTCAGACCCTCTCTCGCAACAGCAACCCAGATGGCGGCGTCGTATTCGCCTACCATGTGAGCGACCCCGAACGCTACGGCGTCGTCGAGTTCGACGCCGACAACCGCGCCATCTCCATCGAAGAAAAGCCGGAAGCCCCGAAGAGCCGCTATGCCGTGCCCGGGCTATACTTCTACGACCAGACGGTGGTAGAAATCTCGAAGAACCTGAAGCCCTCCCCTCGCGGAGAGTATGAGATCACCGACGTGAACCGCGAATACCTGCGGCAGGGCCGCCTTCAGGTCTCCATCCTGCCCCGGGGTACGGCCTGGCTTGACACGGGCACCTTCGACTCGCTCATGCAGGCATCGCAGTTCATCCAGGTCATCGAACAACGGCAGGGCATCAAAGTCGCCTGCATAGAAGAAATCGCATGGCGACAGGGCTTCATAGACACCGAACAGCTGCTGCGGCTGGCAGAGCCCCTCATGAAGAGCGGATATGGAAAATACATCGCCAACCTGGTAGAATCCTGAAAGCCCCCTCATTTCTCCAGGATTTAGCCGAATTTGCCAGAAGAACTTACTTAAGAAATCCTCTCGACAGCATGAAGAAGATACTCGTCACCGGCGGCTGTGGTTACATCGGCAGCCATGCCATCCTCGACCTGGTAGGATATGGATACGAAGTCATTTCCATCGACAACAATGCCCGCTCCTCTAGGCGGATGCTCAATGGCATTGAGCAGATCACCGGTCGCAAGGTCTTGAACTACCGAGTAGACCTCTGTGATTTCGACGACACACAGGCGGTCTTCACCGAGAACCCCGACATCCATGGAGTCATCCACTTCGCCGCCTACAAGGCCGTCAGTGAATCCGTAGAGAAGCCGTTGCTATACTACTACAATAACCTCGTCTCCCTGATCAACCTCCTGCGCTGCATCGAGGAGCACCGCACGCCGCAGTTTGTCTTCTCCTCCTCCTGTACCATCTATGGCAATCCCGACAGCATCCCTGTCACGGAGGAGACGCCGGAAAAGCCTGCCGCCTCCCCCTACGGCTCTACCAAGCAGATGGGAGAGACCATCATCCGCGAATTTGCCAAAGTCAACCCCACCCGGTGCATCCTGCTCCGGTATTTCAACCCCGCCGGCGCCCATCCCTCGGGACTGATCGGAGAGCTGCCCATAGACCGGCCGCAGAACCTGGTGCCCGTCATTACCCAGTCGGCCATCGGAAAGATCCCACCCTTCACCGTGCATGGGACCGACTACCCCACGCGGGACGGGTCCTGCATCCGCGATTTCATCCACATCTGCGACCTGGCACATGCCCATACCCTGGCACTGGGCTACCTCGAGCGGCAGGAGACAAGCCCCCTTTGCGAGGTCTTCAACATCGGCACCGGCCAGGGCATCAGCGTACTGGAAGCCATTGACGCCTTCGAACGGGCCAATGGCTTCAATCTCAACTATGCCCTCGGACCCCGGCGACCCGGCGATGTACCGGCCATCTTCGCCAACAAAGACAAAGCAGAACAGGCCTTAGGCTGGCAGCCGCGCTTCTCCCTGGATGAGATCATGCGCACCGCCTGGAAATGGGAGCAGGAGCTTGGCAAATCGGGCGGAGAAACGTACCAACTGCGGAACTTCACGTTCAACTGATGCCATCCGCGACGGGAGAGAAAGTCAGCCCCCATTCCAAGCCAATACATTTACTTTACCAGAAATTCGGTTATTGACATGCTGAGGGATATCCAGCCGACCGGCCAAAAAGACACACGCAGTGGTTTCGGCGACGGCATCCATATGCTGGGGGCCAGCAACCAGCGCATCATCGCGCTGACGGCCGACCTAGCAGGCTCCCTGAAGCTGAACGCCTTCATGCGCGACTTCCCGGAGCGTTTTGTCCAGTGCGGCATCTCCGAAGCCAACATGATGGGGGTGGCAGCCGGCCTAGCCACTGCGGGGAAGATCCCCTTCACCACCACCTTCGCCAACTTCTCCACAGGACGCGTCTACGACCAGATTCGACAGTCCATTGCCTACTCTGGTAAGAACGTCAAAATCTGCGCGTCGCATGCCGGGCTTACCCTCGGTGAAGACGGCGCCACCCACCAGATCCTCGAAGACATAGGCCTGATGAAGATGCTCCCCGGCATGACCGTCGTCGTGCCCTGCGACTACCAGCAGACGAAGGCGGCCACCATCGCCATCGCCACGCATACAGGCCCTGTATACCTCCGTTTCGGCCGGCCGGTATGGCCCATCTTTACGTCCCCTGAAGAGCCCTTCGTGCTGGGGAAAGCCCAGCATTTCTCTGAAGGGACCGACATCAGCCTGTTTGCCTGCGGACACATGGTCTGGAAAGCCATCGAAGCGGGCAAGCAACTCGAAGCACAAGGCATCTCCGTAGAAGTCATCAACGTCCATACCATCAAACCGCTGGACGAGGCCGCCGTCCTCGCCTCCATCCGCAAGACGGGATGCGCCGTCACGGCAGAGGAACATAATGTCATCGGCGGACTGGGAGACAGCATCGCACAACTCGCCGCCCGGCAACATCCCATCCCCATCGAATTCATCGGTACACAAGACACCTTCGGTGAGAGCGGTAAGCCGATGGAGCTGCTCCGAAAATACGGCCTAGAGACAGAACATATACTGGCGGCCGCCCACCAGGCCCTAGCGAGGAAATAAGCCTCGCGAGGCAAGGGTTAAACCTATGTCCTGCCATCCTGTCCAATTCCGGGGGCATGCCACCCCCTCCCCAGTCCTATGGTTATGCCGGCAAACGACGAGCAACTCCTCGAACAATTCCGCGAGCCCTCCGCCCGCCCACGGGTGTTTGCCCTGCTGGCAGAAAAATATAGCCCGCGCCTATACTGGCATATCCGAAGGCTTGTCGTAAACCACGAAGATGCCAATGATGTCCTCCAGAATACAATGATGCGCGCCTGGAACGGACTGCCGCAGTTCCGGATGGATGCCCGCCTCTACACCTGGCTATACCGGATCGCCACCAACGAATGCCTGAACTTCCTGGAGGTGAAACGAAAGCGGATGTCGGTCTCTTTGGAGGACATGCCCGACCGGATGGCCAGCCAGCTCCACGCAGAGCCAGGCTTCGACAGCCAACGGTTGGAATGGAAAATCCAGCTGGCCATTCAGCAGCTGCCAGAGAAGCAGAAACTCGTCTTCACCCTCCGCTATTTCGATGAGATGCCCTATGAAGAGATGAGCCGTGTCCTAGGGACTTCCGTGGGCGCCCTCAAAGCCAGCTACCATCACGCCGTGAAAAAAGTGGAGCGGTGTATCACAGGGCAGGATTAAACCCGCAAGCACAATCATAGTCTGTACTGCAAGCCATGGAGAGACGTTCCGCCATTTGCCGTCAGGAATTAAGCGACTGGGGCAGTCTGCTGACAGACAGCCCCCGCGAGATGCCCTATGCCTTGCCGGCGGGCTATTTCGAGTCGGTCGTACTGGCCACCCTTCAGCACATCCAGGAAGCCGATGCGGACAACAGAGCGCCTATCCCTGGCCGGGAGATCCAGCTCCTCGCACCGCGCCTGGCCGCTGCTGACCGGGCCATGCCTTTTCAGGCGCCTCCCCTCGTCGGCCTGCCCCGGGTGACAGCCAGCCTGCGTCCCGCCCAGACAGTCAGCAGTCCGGAAGACCCGAAGGAGACCCTACCAAAGATCCGACAGTGGAAGCCACTGCGCGTCGCTGCCGCCTGGCTGTTGCTGGGCATGGCCACCTGGCTGCTGCGCCTGCAGACCCAGCCTGCAGCATTACAAGACACCTCACTCACCCTTGACACCTCCCTGTTCCCCCTGGAGTCCGTGGATGAAGCTTCGCTCACAGGCTACCTCGCCGATACAGAAGCGGGCAGCGAGCGCATCGGCCGGGAGGCCTCCTGGGAGGAGGCCGTGCAGGCCATCGTACTGGGAGATATGACCTGCCTCGACAGCAGCCTCGCGGCCCTGCCAGCAGCCACACTCCTCGCCTTTGCCAATGAGACCAGCCTGTCCTTTCCCTAAACAGACCTTACATTTATCAAACACCCCTGATATGACACGCAATACTCTCCTGACCCTGTTTTGCCTCGCACCTGTCCTCGGCATGGCGCAGCTCAAGCATTTAAGGGGGATGCAACCTGACCGCGAACGGCTCGAGTCCATGGAAGTAGCCTATCTCACCCGGGAGCTCAACCTTTCCCCAGAAGATGCCCAGAAATTCTGGCCCGTATTCAACAAATACCGCGAAGAAGTCAAAGCCGTCATCACCAATACTGCCCTGACCGACCCGCTCGACAGACAGCAGAAAGTCCTGGACCTTCGCAAAAAATACCGGCCAGATTTCACCCGTGTGCTGGGAGCCGAGAGAGGCCCCTCCGTGTTCTCCAGCGAAGAACAGTTCCGCCAAAAAGTCAAAAATGCCGTAGAACTTCGAAATAAAACGGCTGGCCGGCGGCCCATGATGCAACAGCGACTGCAAAAGCGTGGACCCAACTTCCCCGGCTTTGGTGGCTTCTGATCAGCCATGCTGCGTATAAAGAATCCCTTGACAACCCATCAAGGAATTCTTTATGCAAGAAGGTTTCCCGCCTACTGGAGGGGATGGCGAAAAAACCGTTTACCATTCCTTCAGCCAGAAAAAGAATAGAATCTGCTATTGTGGAGATATGGCATATATGTACTTTAGTAATGGTGTTTTTCATAGGTTAGCAACGGCTGGCTCTTTCTAGGGCCAGCCCTCTTTTTTATATCCAGCCCTATCCGGGCACAGCGGTTGGCGACTTTAGGTCGTGATAGAACAGGAATGTCCAAGCCTCCCACCTCCCTTGTTCCCACCATGCCTTTCGGAGCTCCATCGCCCGGCGCCCATCGAAATCATATTTGGCGATGAAGCGGTGTTTCATCTGCTGCAGTTGGGGGGCTTCATCGCCGCCAAAGAATAGTGTCTGTCCCTGCTCTTCCAGCCAGAAGACCTGGTGATTGGGCGCATGGCCACCGCTTCGGGCATATCGGATACCAGTCCCCAACTGACCATCGCCATCGAGTAGCAGCAGTTGGTCGCTGGAGGCCAGCACTTCGAGTTCCCGGGGATGATAAGAAGGCCCTCCCTGCCGATAGGCATGCTCCAATTCTTGGCGCTGCACGCAATAGCGGGCCTGGGGGAAAGCCAATCGCTGCTCCCCGGAGGTTGAGAGGTCAAGCCCGATGCCGCCGGCATGGTCGGCATGAAGGTGGGAGAGCAGTACCCAGCTGACGTCGGTCGCTGAGAGTCCAGCTTGTGCAAGATTCTGATGAATCTGTAGCGTCCCGTCAGGGCCTTTCTGCCCAAGGCCGGTGTCGAGCACCACCACCTCAGAGCGGGTGACGACGCAGAAAGGCTGAATCTCTACCAGCAGGCTGCCTTTGGGGCGTTGCTCCAGGCGGTCGCTTCCCGGGTCGAAGGGGATAAACCGCTTTGAAGCGTCGATGGTGAAAGCGCCTTCCGAAAGGGGATATACCGTCATGGTCCATCAGGTTCAATCGGTTTCAAGGCGTCCGTAGGCATGGGCTATTTCAACACGGCATTCCGGTCGACATCCAGTCGTATGAGGATAGCCAGCATGATGGAAAAGGTGAGCAGGGCGGTGCCGCCATAGCTCATGAAGGGCAGCGGAATCCCGATGACAGGGACGAGGCCGATGGTCATGCCGATGTTGATCATGACATGGAAAAAGATGACCGATGCCACGCCATAGGCATAGCAGGTACTGAAGACGCTTCTCTGACGCTCGGCGAGCTGGACGATCCGCCATAGCATCAGCAAGTAGACGAGCAGCAGGGCGGCACTGCCTAGAAAACCAAATCCCTCCCCGATCGTACAGAAGATGAAATCGGTCCGTTGCTCGGGTACGAAGTCGTAACGTGTCTGAGTACCTTTGAGTAGGCCTTTCCCCGTCCACCCTCCAGAACCAATGGCAATCTTACTCTGGGTTACATTGTAGGAGGTGGCTTTCTTTCGGTCTTCGATGCGCCGGATATCTTCTGCCGTCATGCGGCTGGGATCGATGGGCATGTCCCGCCCCACGGTGGAATAGATGCGCTGCACCTGATAGGGTTTGAGGACATTTTCAAAGAACAGCGGCACGGCCACCCTTTGGAAGCCGACCGAGAAGGCCCATGCACCGAGCACCAGGAAAAGCAACGACCGGTTCCGACGCATCGGCTTGCGCAGTAGCCAGAGGGCAATGGCTGCGATGGCGGTGAGGAGGGCGGCCAGCAGGTTGGGGTCTAGCAGCAGCGTGGCGATGCCGAGGGCTGCCAGGCTGGCTCCAATAATGAGGACCAACGACGACATTCCCTGACGGTAGCTGACCAGGAAGAAGGCCAGATAGACCAGGGCAAGCCCCGTCTCACTCTGCAGCACGCTGAGGAGGGCAGGCAGCAGGATGATGGCAGCTGTCCAGAGCTGGTCGCGCAGAAGACGTATGTCGGTCTCTGTCCTGGCGATGTACTTGGCCAGCGCTAGGTTGACGAACAGCTTGCAGACTTCGGCAGGCTGCAGTTGAAAGCTGCCGAGGCGCAGGATGGAGCGGGTCCCTTTGACTTCTGTGTGGAAGGGGAATACCAGGAGCATGAGCAGTATGCCCAGCCCATAGGCCAGATAGGCGGTGGTCGTAAAGACCTTGCTGTCGGTGAGGATGATGAGGGTGCCCGCCACGACAGACAGCAGGAGAAAGAGGCTCTGCCGGCTGTAGTCGGTCCGGAGCGAGAGAAACCCCTGCCAGACATTCTCCGTATTCAGCGTGGTGGCAAAGATGCTCATCACACCCATCCCCGCCAGCACAAAATAGAGGAGGATAAGCACCCAGTCGGTCCGTATCTGTGTATCAATTTTTTTCGGCATCATGGCACTCGCTTGGAGGAGAGCGGCAGCAGGGGCGTGGCCAGGTGACCCCTGCCAGCAGGCAAGGAGCGAGCGGGCGGGAGCGGGGTGTCTGCCCGGAGGCGAACGGGCCTTCCAGGACTTTGGAGATTTAGGGTTCTTGGGCGAGGGGCCGGGGGGGCCGCGTCGGCATAGAGGCCCTTGCCCAGCAATCGCGCACGCCAGAGGGAATCCATCCGCTTGCGTTTTTGTTTGATGACGGGCAGCAGGATCTCCTTGGCAGCGATCCGCTCGACCTCTGCAAGTCGCTCAGACCGGAGAGAATCGGTGAGGTATTTCTCTATGAGCAGGGAGGCGATGGGGCCTGCCCACGTTGCGCCAAAACCTGCATTTTCGACAATCACGGCAATAGCGATGCGCGGCGCCTCCCGGGGGGCAAAGGCCACGAACCAGGAATGGTCATCGAGCTTGACGCGCTTGCCATGGATGATGCCATAGTTCTCTGCCGTGCCCGTCTTGGCTGCTACAGAGATGCCTTGCAGGCGCGCTACCCGGGCGGTACCCCGTTCCACGACATCCTGCATGCCTAGCTGGACAGCCTCATAGGCCTTGGGGGAAATATGGGTGACCTCATGGCGGATGCGAAATGGCGCCAGCATGGTGTCTGCTGCCCCGCCGCTATCGATGGATGAGACAAAATGCGGGGTATAGTAATGCCCCTTGTTGGCGATGATGCACATGAGGTTGGCCATCTGCAGTGGTGTCGCCGTCAACTCTCCCTGACCGATGCCGAGGAATACATTGTTGCAGGAGTTCCAGACGCCGCGGTATAGCCGGTTGTAGAAACTGGTGTCGACGATCATCCCCTTATCTTCACTCGGCAGGTCGACCCCTAGCCGAGTACCCATCCCAAAGGCGTTGGCATACTGCTTCCAGCGGTCATAGCCAACCTGCACATTTTTGTAAGCGGGCTTGTCGACCGAGAGGCGGAATATATGACTAAAATAGGCGTTGCAGGAGTTGGCCATGGCAGTCCGCAGGTCTGAGGCATGACCGCCGCCGGCATGGGTGCAGCGGATGGGGCGTCCGCAGGAATGATAGGCACCAGTGCAGCCATAGCCGAAATCGGGGGAGATGACTCCCTCATCCAAGGCGATGAGGGCACCCATAGGCTTGATGGTAGAACCCGGCGGATATTGCCCTTTGATGGCGCGGTTGAACAGGGGCCTGGCCGTATCCGAAAGCAGGTAGGAGAAGTTGCGCCGCCGATCACCGCCTGTCAGCTGGTTAGGGTCGTAGGTAGGGCCACTGGCCATGGCGATGATGCCGCCGGTGCTGGGCTCGATGGCGACGACGGCGCCCAGCTTGTTGGCGAAGAAACGCTCTGCCAGCTGTTGAATGTCGATGTCCAGGTAGGAGCGCAGATTTTTCCCTGCCCGAGCAGCAGTGTCATACTGCCCGCCCTCATAGGCGCCCATGATGCGATTCTTGTTGTCGCGGAGCTGGTAAGACACACCCCGCTCGCCCATGAGCACTCGCTCATAGTAGCGTTCGATGCCGTTCAGTCCCAGATAGTCGCCCATCTGATAGAAGTAGTTTGTTCGACGCAGGATGTTGGAGTCCACCTCGCCAATATAACCAAGGATCTGAGCGGCGGCATGGTAGGGATAGGTGCGGATGGGGCGTTCCTGCAGGTAGAAGCCAGGCTCGAAGAGGTATGCATTCTCCTGCAGCTTGACCGACTTGTCGACACTGAGGGTCGGCTCAAAGACGGAGGGACGGTAGCGTCCATTCTTGACGATGGCATTGATTAGCCGCTGCCGGTACTCGATCGTGTCGATGCCTAGGATGCGGCATATGTCGGGGATGTCCGACTTCTTCAGCTTGCTGGGCAGGACCATCAGATCCCGGGTGGTGGTATTCTCCAGGATGGGGCGGCCCTTGCGGTCAAACATGATGCCGCGGTCGGGATAGATGACCTTCCGGTAGACGGCGTTGCCCATGGCCAGCATCGAATACTCCGGGGAGAGCACCTGCAGGAAGAAGAGTCGGACGAGGAGAATGCCGAACACAGTACAGAGGATCGCCATGATGACATTCATGCGAGGCTCCGTGTACCGTAGGTTTGCCATAGTCCGCCAGCGAAGGTTTTTTTAGTGGGTTTATCTCCTGTCATCTGCCGGATCCCGGCGGAATGCCAACTCTGTGACCGCCATCATCAACAGGCTGAGCAGGGTGGTGGCCAGGACTTTGATGAAAAAATATACGAGGTCTCCCAGGTCAAGCCATTCCAGGAATACCACCCACCCATGATGCAGCAACGTCAGCAGCAGGAGGTAGGTGGCATATGGGACCAGTCCCATGCTGAGCAGCGAAGGCTCGACGCGAATGGCATCCTCCTCCTGCCGTGGCATGAGCAGCTGGATCAGGCCCGGCCGGGCAAAAGCCACCCAGATGCAGGCAGAGGCATGCAAGCCGGGGGTATGTGAGAACATATCCATCACAGAGCCGTATACGAAAGAGAGAAAGAGCAGCTGCAGCTGACCGACACGCAGCGGAAGCCATAGCAGAAAGAGCAGATAGATGCTGGGCGTCAGGAACCGGTGCAGTGGAGGGATGCTGTCCAACAGTAAGACCTGTACGGCCAAAAAGGCCAGCGCCCTCCACACAGATCGCATGATCTCAGTCATTGGGATCCTGTAATTTTCGGGTCAGGGAATCCATCTCGATGGCCTGCAGGTTCGCAACGACAAAGGCATGCTGCAGCGACTGGAATTCGACGGCCGACTGCACCCGCAGGTTATAGGTGTTCGTCCCCTGGTCGTTCATCACCTTATCGACAACTCCAATAATGTAACCAGGGGGGTATTTGTCTGAATAGCTGCTCGTCACGACGGTATCGCCCCGGGAGACCCTGACCGTCTGCGGCAGTTTTGCCAGCGTCAAAAACCGCGGGTCCAGGCCATCCCAGAAGACTTCGCCGAAACCGCTGCCCTTCTTCAACACCGCCACCACTTTCGACTGTGCATGCAGCAGACTCATCGCCAGGCACATGTTTGGACTGGTTTGCACCACGGTGCCCACCACGCCGGCCGGCGAGACGACCGCCATGTTCACGGCGACCCCCTGCGCTGCCCCGCGATGCAGCAGGATATAATTCTTCCGGGCGGACACCTGGTTGCTGATGACTTTGGCGGGGAGAAAAAGGAAGCGCCGGTCCGGCTCTTTGCCAAGGGGCGCGGTCAGGCGCGCCGTGTCGGGACGGTCAAAGTTCGACCGTAGCTCATTCAGCAAGCGGGTATTCTGCCGGAGCAGCTCTTCGTTCTGTGCCCGCAGGGAAAAATAACGCAAGATGCCATCGTAGCGGAGGTTTACACTTCCGGCCATCTCATTGTACAAAGCGCTGACGATGGACTTGTGATAGCGGTTAAAGCGGAAGAGCATCGTCAGCGAGAGGGCCTGCAAGGCTAAAAAGATAACCAGCGTGACATTCCGACGAATCAGTAAAAGGATAATATTCATAGCGGCTCAGCTATATGCCCAACAGATCCGAAGATACGCGAAGGGGCCAGCAGCGAAGGACAATCACCGCATGATGAACGGATAGCGCTTGTAGTTTTGCAGCGCGATGCCGGTTCCCCGGACGACACTCTTCAGCGGATCGTTGGCTATATGCACCGGCAGCTTAATCTTCTGGCTGAGGCGTTTGTCTAACCCCTTCAGCAAGGCGCCACCGCCCGTGAGGTAGAGACCGCGCTTGTAGATGTCGGAAGCCAACTCCGGGGGCGTCGTCTCCAGCGCCTTGAGGATGGCTTCTTCGATTTTAAATACCGACTTCTCCAGGGCATCCGCAATCTCCTGATAGCTGACCATGATCTGCTTGGGGATACCAGTCACCAGATCCCGGCCATTGACGGGGACGTCGTCCGGCGGGTTGTCAAGGTCTTTGGTGGCAGCCCCCACCTGGATCTTGATCTGTTCGGCCGTGCGCTCTCCGATCAGCAGGCTGTGGTAGCGGCGCAGTGCTTCCATGATGTCGGCCGTCAACTCGTCGCCAGCAATACGAATCGACTGGTCGCAGACGATGCCCGCCAGGGCTATGACGGTGATGCCCGTCGTGCCGCCTCCGATGTCGATGATCATATTTCCCACGGGCTCCTCTACGTCGATGCCGATACCCAGGGCCGCGGCCATGGGCTCATGCAGTAGGTAGACTTCTTTGGCGCCAGCCTGCTCGGCACTGTCACGCACCGCGCGCTTCTCCACCTCCGTGATGCTGGATGGTATACAGATCATCATCCGCCAGCTTGGCGGGAGGAGCGGCTTCTTGGGATAAATCATCTTGATCATCTCCCGGATCATCAGCTCGGCGGCGTTGAAGTCAGCGATGACTCCGTCTTTCAGCGGGCGGACGGTCCGGATGCTCTCATGGGTCTTCTCATGCATCATGAGGGCCTTCTTGCCCACCGCCAAGAGGTTCTTTGGATTGTTCCTGTCCAGCGCCACGATCGAGGGCTCATTCACCACGATCTCGTCGTTGTGGATGATCAGCGTGTTGGCAGTGCCCAGGTCGATGGCAATATTCTGTGTGAATAAATTAAAGAGAGACATCAGGACAGGCAGATATAGATTTTTTTCAGTCGCGCACACAAACTTCCGTAAATCAATCGAATATTCCATTCAAAAATTACCGAACAGCCGATCCCCGGCAAATGCAGGGCAGTCTAGGCAGGTCAAAGGAATTCGTGTCCGATATCCCGTCGAAAGTACATGCCGTCAAATCCGATGAAATCTATGATGCGGAGCGAACGGCGTACCGCCCCGGGGATATCCTCCCCATAGGCGCTCACGGCCAGGACGCGCCCACCGGAGGTGAGGATCTTCTGTTCCTGCTCCTGCGTGCCGGCATGAAACACGAGGACGTCGTCTTCGCGAAGGATGTCCAGCCCGTCGACTTCCATGCCTTTCTCATATGGCCCCGGGTAACCGCCGCTGACGAGTACGACCGTAGCAGCCGCACGGGGGTCGGTATGCACCTGTGACGCTGCCAGCCGGCCGGCGGCCAGGTCTTGCAGCAGCGCCAGCAGGTCGTTCTGCAGCCGCAATATGACCACCTCGGTCTCGGGGTCCCCCATCCGACAGTTGTACTCGATGACGTAGGGGTCGTCGCCCACCTTCGTGAGCCCGATGAACAGAAAGCCCCGATATTCGATGCCCTCCTGGCGGATGCCTTGGATGGTGGGCTCTACGATGCGGGTGCGGACTTTCTCGAGAAAGGCCGCGTCGGCAAACGGCACTGGGCTCACCGCGCCCATGCCACCCGTGTTCAGGCCCGTATCGCCCTCTCCGATGCGCTTGTAGTCTTTCGCCTCTGGCAGGATGAGGTAGTCGTTGCCGTCTGTCACGACGAATAGGCTCAGCTCGATGCCGTCGAGGTATTCTTCCACCACCACCTTCCGGCTGGCCTCTCCGAACTTGGCATAGGGCAGCATCAGCTCGAGCTCGGCGATGGCTTCTAAATGAGACTGCGCAATCACCACCCCTTTGCCGGCTGCCAGCCCGTCAGCCTTCAGCACCACCGGTAAGGCATGGGTCTTCAGGTACTCCACCCCTGCGCTGTAATTGGACAGATCGAATTCCCGGTAGTCGGCAGTAGGGATCCCATGGCGCTGCATGAAGGCCTTGGCAAAGGCTTTGCTACCTTCCAGCTGTGCGCCGCGGGCAGAAGGGCCGATCACTGCGATCTGCTGCAGCGCCGCATCCGCCGCGAAAAAGTCGACTATGCCGCGCACTAGCGGCTCCTCCGGGCCTACGACCATCATACGGACAGACTGTTCCAGACAGAAACGCCCAAGGGCAGAGAAATCGAGGGGATCTAGGTCCACATTGGTCCCACACTGCGCCGTGCCGGCATTACCGGGCGCAATATACAACGCCCCACAAAGGGCGCTTTGCCGGATCTTCCAGGCAAGGGCGTGCTCCCGGCCGCCAGACCCAAGGAGAAGGACATTCATATCATAGCTGTTGGATGCATAGATGCCTATCTGTGATGGCCGATTCGGACATCCCACGCTGCGTAAAGATACCGATTCGATGGCAGCAGTCAGGATGGCGGGCAAGAAGAAATGACTATTTTGAGCCCACAACCAACCCCTCCGATCATGAGCCTATCCTCCACCTGGCGGTCTGCCCGAGAAGGCTTCCTCTCCATCTTCTGGGTCGCCAACATCCTGGAGCTATTCGAGCGACTGGCCTTTTACGGCTCCAAGGCCGTGCTGGCCGTCTACATCGCCGACAGGGTCGGGCTGACCGAAGAGGCCGGCACGCTGACCGGACTATTCAGCGGACTCATCTACCTGCTGCCGGTACTGGCAGGCGTGGTCGTCGACCGCTATGGCTTCCGAAAGGCCCTCATCACCTGCTTCGGGATCTTCGCCATCGGCTACTTCCTGATCGGACTCGCAGGCATCGCCTGGGGACAGGAGATCGCCGACGCCATCGGCCGGAAGACCTATATGATCATCGTGCTGGTACTCACCGCCGTCGGCGGCTCACTCATCAAACCCTGCATCGTGGGCACCGTAGCCGTCACCTCCCGCGATGATGTCAGGCCCCTGGGCTTCTCCATCTATTACACGCTCGTCAACATCGGAGGGGCGATAGGCCCCATCCTTGCCCTACAGATCCGCAAAAACATGGGCATCGAATACGTCCTAATGATGTCGGCCCTCACCTCGGTGCTGCTCATGGTCGGCACCATGATCTTCTTCCGCGAACCCGAAAAGCGCGAGGAAGCCCAAGGAAGGACCTTTGGGAAGGTCTTCTCCGACATGTTGCTGGTCTTTGGCAACCTCCGCTTCATCCTCTTCCTGGTTATCTTTTCGGGCTTCTGGACCATGTTCTGGCAGATCTTCTACTCCTTCCCCTTCTATGTGAAGGACGTGCTTCACTTCGAAGACTTCGAACTGCTGGAGACGGTCGACGCCATCACCATCATCTTCCTAACCGTGCCCATGGCTGCCCTCGTCAAGACATGGAAGCCCTTCACGGCCATGACCGTCGGCTTCGTCATCTCAGGCCTTTCCTGGATCATCATCGCCCTGACCGGCACCGTCATGGGCGCCATCATCGGCGTTGCCGTGTACGCCGTGGGCGAGGCCATGCAATCGCCCCGCTTCTATGACTACGTGAGCTCGCTGGCACCGCGCGACCAGGTGGGCACCTACATGGGCTTCGCCTTCCTGCCCGTCGCCATCGGCTCCTTCACGGCGGGCCCCCTCGCCGACTGGCTGCGCAAGACCTACATGGCCACCGAGCCCTCGCAGATGTGGCTGGTCGTCTCGGGCATCGGCATGGGCTCCGCCGCGCTGATGGTGCTCTACAACTTCCTGCTGGTGAAAGACAAGCCGGCAGAGGGCTGACGACGGCAGTCCCTGCGATTTGTTTTAAATGTATTTACCATTCCAACGACCCAAACGCAAGCCATGTCTGAGAAACGCTTCCAACCCTTCGTCGCCCCTGAGACGCGCATGCCCGAATTCACCCTCAAGGCCGTAATCACCGGCTCCGTCTTCGGCATCATCTTCGGCGCCTCTACCGTCTACCTCGCCCTCAAGGCGGGCCTCACCGTCTCGGCCTCCATCCCCATCGCCGTGATGGCCATCGCGCTGAGCAAAATCTTCCTGCGCACCACCATCCTTGAGAACAACATTATTCAGACGACCGGCTCGGCCGGCGAAAGCATCGCCGCCGGCGTCGTCTTCACCCTCCCCGGCTTCCTTTTCCTCTCCGACGGCGACGGCGCCGGATACTTCAACTACGTGACGATCCTCACGCTGGCCATCTTCGGCGGCGTGCTGGGCACGCTCATGATGATCCCGCTGCGCCGGCCCCTCATCGTGCAGGAACACGCCACTCTCCCCTACCCCGAAGGCACCGCCTGCGCCTCCGTACTCAAGGCAGGCGAGAAGGGCGGCGACTTCGCCCGCACCGCCTTCCTCGGCCTGGGCATCGCTATGACCTATGCCTTCCTGCAGAAGGTCCTCCACTTCATCGCCGAGACACCCTCCTTCATGACGAAGCAGGCCAACAAATACTTCCCCTCCGCCAAGGTCAGCGGCGAGATCACCCCTGAATACCTCGGCGTGGGTTATATCATCGGGCCCAAGATCGCCGGTATCCTCGTGGCGGGCTCCGTCCTCACCTGGTTCGTGTTCAACCCGCTGCTGGCATCGCTGGTGCCGGCAGAGACCATCGCCCTGCAACTCGTCAAGCTGGGCTACCTGAAAGACCTAGCAACACCGGGCGGGCCGGGTGGATGGGACCCTGCCACGCAAGGCTTCTCCGACTACGCCGTGGCCATCTACCGCGCCTACGTCCGCCAGATCGGCGCGGGCGCCGTCGCCGCCGGCGGCTTCATCACCCTCTTCAAGACCATCCCGACCATCGTCTCGTCCTTCAAAGGCAGCGTGGGCTCCCTCCGCCAGGGCAGCGGCAACGCCGCCACCGTCGACCGCACCGAGAAGGACCTCTCCCTCAAAGTTGTCGGCTTCGGTAGCCTCGGCCTCATCCTGCTGATGACGATTCTCCCGCAGGTGCCCGGCGACACCATCCTCGGCAAACTGCTACTGGGCGTGCTCGTCGTCGTCTTCGGCGCCTTCTTCGTGACCGTCTCATCGCGCATCGTAGGACTCATCGGCTCCTCCAACAACCCCATCTCAGGCATGACGATCGCCACCCTCATGGGCACCTGCCTTGTGTTCATCGCCGTAGACTGGACGGGCAAAGTGTATGAACCCATGGCCCTAGTCGTGGGCGGTATGATTTGCATCGCCGCTGCCAACGCGGGCGCCACCTCTCAAGACCTCAAGACGGGCTATATCGTAGGCGCCACCCCGAAGTACCAGCAGCTGGCGCTGTTCATCGGGGCCGTCGTCTCCTCGCTCGCCATCGGCTTCACCGTCAAGATCCTCGATACGCCCACCGCCGAGATGGCCGCCCAGGGCATCACCCACGCCATCGGCACCGACAAGTACTCGGCACCACAGGCCACCCTCATGGCAACACTCATCAAAGGCATCCTGTCGTTCAACCTCGACTGGCAGTTCGTGATCGTTGGCGTCGCCATTGCCCTGGTGATGGAACTCTGCGGCATCAAAGCCCTCAGCTTCGCCATCGGCATCTACCTGCCACTATCGACCACCCTGCCTATCTTCATCGGTGGCGCCATCCGAGGACTGGCAGACAAGAAGATGCACAAGGCCGTGGGCGACACCAGTACCGAAGGGGAGGAGGATCTTCGCAAGGGCAATCTGTTCGCGACGGGCCTCGTCGCCGGCGGCGCACTGGCCGGCGTAGCCGTGGCCTTCCTCTTCGCCAATGACGGCATCGCCAAGGCCCTCGCCTCCGTGAGCCTCGAGCATGGCCTCACCGAATTGCTAGGCAGCGAGGGCTACTTCCTCCTCGGCACAGCCATCTTCGTCGCACTGGCCCTCCTGCTCTACCGCATCGCCACCAGCCAGAAGGATTGAACCGCGCCGCCTGTCCGTGCGTTATCTTTCATGCCGTAGGCTGCACAACAAAAGACGCTATGAACACCCTGAGGATTCAATCGCTCAAATACGCACTACCACTGACGATCTACACCGTCGCCGCCTATGCCCTCACGGCCCGCGGCTGGCAGGTTTGGCTGCCACTGCTGCTGGTATGGGTCTGCATCCCGCTGGCTGAGCTGCTGCTAAAGCCCGACGCACGCAACCTCAGCGCCGCCGAAGAGGAGCTGGCCCGCGATGATAGGGCATACGATCTCTGGCTCTACCTCTTCGTGCCGCTACAGTACCTCGCCGTCTGGCTCTTCCTGCAGTATATCACCGACGAAACCCTCACGCCCGCGGAAACGACTGGCCGCATCCTCGTGATGGCCCTGCTCTGTGGCTCCTTCGGTATCAATATAGGCCATGAACTGGGGCACCGCGTCTCTGCCACCGAGCGGTTCATGGCCAAGGCGTTGCTGCTGACCTCACTCTACCTTCATTTCCACATCGAACATAACAAGGGCCACCACAAGCGCGTGAGCACGCCCGAAGACCCCAGTAGCGCCCGCACTGGCGAGCCTGTATATCGATTTTACCTCCGGACGGTCATAGGCACTTGGCTTTCGGCCTGGGAGATCTCGAGGGATGAGTTGCGAAAGAAGGGACTTCCCTTCTTGCACCTGCAGAACAGTATGTTGCTGTACCAACTCGTGCAGTTGGCCTTCGTCGCAGGGGTTTGGCTAGCTTTCGGCGGCTACGCGACTCTCTGCTTCGTGGCCGCCGCGGCCGGCGGGGCCCTGCTCTTGGAGACTGTCAACTACATCGAACACTATGGCCTTCAGCGCCGCGTCACGTCCCCTGGACGCTACGAGCGGGCGATGCCCTGGCATAGTTGGAACAGCAATCATGTGCTTGGGCGCATTGTGCTCTTCGAACTCTCGCGGCACAGCGACCACCACTATCAGGCCAGTCGCAAGTACCAAGTACTCCGCCACCACGGCGAAGCACCGCAGATGCCGACGGGCTATCCGGGGATGATGATTCTCTCGCTGCTGCCGCCGCTCTGGTTTCGCGTGATGGACCCACGGGTGCGGGCCTTGCAGTCCGACACTCAGACGAGTCTGTCAGAGCCCATGTAGGAATGCAGCACCGCAGGCAGGCCAATGCCTTCTGCCATCTGGTAATTCTCGAGGATGGCCGCCACGATGCGCGGCAGGGCCAGCGCGCTGCCGTTGAGCGAGTGCGCCAGGCGGATGCGGCCTTCGGCGTCGCGATAGCGCAGTTTCATGCGGTTCGTCTGGAAGGCCTCGAAGTTTGACACTGAGCTCACTTCCAGCCAGCGGCCCTGGGCCGCGCTCCACACTTCGAAGTCGTAAGTGAGTGCTGATGCGAAGCTCATGTCTCCCCCGCAGAGTCGCAAGATGCGGTAGGGCAGTCCTAGGGCGGCGACGAGTCCTTCCACATGGGCGACCATCCGGTCTAGCACTTCATAACTCTTGTCGGGGTGGACGATCTCGACGATCTCGACCTTGTCGAACTGATGAACGCGGTTGAGGCCGCGGACCTCCTTGCCGAAGCTGCCCGCCTCGCGGCGGAAGCAGGGCGAGTGGGCCGTCATGCGGATCGGCAGGTCTGACTCCTTCACGATCTCATCGCGGTAGATATTGGTGACGGGCACTTCGGCCGTGGGGATGAGGTAGAGGGCGTCGGCCGGCATGTAGTACATCTGGCCCTCCTTGTCGGGCAGTTGCCCCGTGCTATGGGCCGAAGCCTCGTTGACGAGGTAGGGCGGCATGTACTCGGTATATCCGGCGGCCGTGTTGGCGTCGAGGAAGTACTGGATGAGGGCGCGCTGCAGGCGGGCGCCGCGTCCTTTATAGAGGGGGAAGCCGCTGCCGGTGAGTTTGACGCCCGTCTCGAAGTCGATGAGGTCATGACGGCGTATCAAGTCCCAGTGTGGCAGTGCGCCCTCAGGCAGGGCGGGCATCGCGCCTCCGCGGCGGACTTCTACATTGTCATCAGCACCGATACCGGGGGGTACCAGCGGCGAGGGCAGGTTGGGGATGCGTTGGAGTCCCTCTCGGATGGAGATCTCGAGTTCTGCGAGTCGGCGTTCGTTTGCTTCAACGGTGTTTTTGAGGATCGCCACCTCGGCTTTCAGGTCTTTGGCTTCTGCCTTCTGTCCGTTAGACATCAGGGTGCCGATCTCCTTAGAGGCTTGATTGCGGCGTGCCAGGAGAGCGTCGTTGTCGGACTGAAGGCGGCGGCGGGCATCGTCGTCGGAGATGACGGTGTCCAGCAATGTTTTGTCAGTGAATCCTTTTAATGCGAGCCTTTCTGCAACTTCTGCCTTGTGTTCCCGGATCAATCCGACTTGCAGCATGTAAGCGGTTTTGGGCAAAGATAGTCTCCACGCTGCAATGCCCTTGCCGATAGATCGGCAGCAGGCATACCTTTGCTGTATGCACGCGAACGACGACCTCCAAGCCCGCTGGTGGCGCCTCGAAGAACAACTCATCGCCCGTTTTGGCAAGAAGCCCGATATGGAAGCCATCCTCTTCCTCATAGGCCTGCAAGAGACAGGCGCCGCCCAGACCAACTACACCAAGGAACAGAAGCAGGACCTTATTCACGTTGCCGTTTGCACCCTGCTCACCCCCAGCGGCTACTTCGCCCCGGAAGGCCTCGACGATGACGGCTGGCCCCACTTCCGACAACTCCGCGAAATGCCCACCCTTCCCCTAAAGGAGCAGGAAGATTTCCTCCGCGACCATGTCCTCCTCTATTTCCAACAACATGCGATCACCGACTGAATCCTGCCCTCGGAGATCCCACCGGATCCCACCCCGGGTCCTCCTCCTCGGACTGCTCGGCCTCTCGCTCATCCTGGAGGCACAACCCACCGGCCGCCTCCGCCCGCGCGACCGGGCACGCGATGTCCTCCTCACTACCACCCAGGGAGATATACGCCTCCGTCTCTCCAACGCCACACCCCTTCACCGGGACAACTTCATCCAGCTCGTCCGCAGCGACTTCTACCAAGGCGTCCTCTTCCACCGCGTCATTCAAAGCTTCATGATCCAGGCGGGTGACCCACGCACCCGGTCCGCTGGCACCAAAAGCCCTGGCCGGACCGACTCGGCCTATACCCTCCCCGCCGAGATCCGACCCGAGCTCTTCCACCGACGTGGCGCCCTCGCCGCTGCCCGCATGGGCGACGACGTCAACCCCGCCAAGGCCAGCAGCGGCACCCAATTCTATATTGTACAGGGTCGCGTCTTCACCCCGGCATCCCTCGACTCCGTCCAAACCTTCCGCCTCCGTGGCCGTACGCTCCCAGCCGACCATCGTGGAGTATATATGTCACAGGGTGGGGCACCCCACCTCGACCAGAACTATACCGTCTTCGGAGCAGTCGTTGAAGGCATGGACACGGTCGACCGCATCGCCGCCGTCCAGACCAGCGGAAAGAGCGGGGGCGATAAGCCCATCAATGAAGTGCGCATCCTTAGTGTGAAGATGGTGCGGAGGCGGGAGTAAGACTACCCTCAGTAAGGAGGGAACTAATACATTGACTCAACCATAACACCACACAGTCCATCACCATGGAGTAGGCTTCGACTCGAAAGTGCAGGCTCATCCAAAGGATCCGGCGAAGCAGACTGGCCTGTTCCCATGGAATTGAGTAATCTTGCAGAAACTGAATGTCGCCATGAGCACCCCCCAACACCTGCGCTATACCAAAGACCACGAATGGATATCCGCTGAAGGCAATATCGCCACCGTCGGCATCACCCATTACGCCCAGGACCAGCTCGGCGACATCGTCTTCGTCGACATCAACACCGTCGGGCGCACACTGGCTGCCGAAGCTGTCTTCGGCAGCGTCGAAGCCGTCAAGACCGTCAGCGACCTCTTCCTGCCCGTCAGCGGCACCATCATAGAAAAGAATGATATCATCGACGCCAGTCCGGAGTTGGTGAATACGGACCCCTACGGAGCAGGCTGGATGGTCAAGGTGGAGATGGACGATCCCTCCCAATTCGATACCCTCCTCGACGCAGAGGGGTACCGCGCCCTAACAGGAGAATAACTGCCCCCCAGCCCCCATGACCTCCCGCATCCTCGAGGCCCGCTGGCCGGCCGTCGCATGGACGGTGCTGATCTTCATACTGCTAATCATCCCCAGCAGCGGCATCCCCAAACAGGGTATGCTGGCCCTAAAGCACCTAGACAAGCTGGCCCATCTTCTGCTGTTCGGGGTGTTCGTACTGCTCTGGTATCCCCCGCTGCGGTCGAAAGGCTGGCAGGTGAGGTCGGCACGGATAGTATTATTCCTGCTTTCTAGCGGCTATGGGATCGCCATGGAATTCGTACAACTCGGCTTCACCGAGCGGGCTTTTGAAGGATGGGATATCGTGGCCGACGCGCTGGGGGCAGCCCTCGCAGCAGCAGCCCTCGGCTGGGGAAAATAAGTCCTCTACAAAAAATGAGGCCCCTATGGACATAGGGGCCGTAACCAAAACTAACTGCTTATGAAAAAAATTGATTTCTGTATATAAATAAACGTTTTTTGACGCGAGAAGTTTGTCGGAAGGCTGTTAATCATTTGCAAATATGAGCACTGCCACCAGACTGCGTGTGTCACATTTATGCTGAAACAATGAAAGTCACGACATCGAGTATTCCCACTATTGATCTTTCGTCGATCTTGCCTTGAAGGATTGCTCCGATTATTGGGAGTCGTGAACTGGGAAATGCAGGATGTAAAATGATATTCAGGATGGGCTGTTGAATTGCACTTGATCTTTCTGTTAGCGATCAGATAGGTGTAGGATCACAAGCAGGTTCCATTCTAGCTAAACTAACCAATCCTGCACATCTCTGTTCAAAAATAGAGCACGCATAACTGCCATCTGTCAACCCTCACCCTTGCCCGGTCAGTTTCTCTGCGTTCTCGGCAAACTGCAACGCATCGATTAGCGGCTGTATCTCGCCGTCGATGACGTCGGCGAGGTTGTACAGGGTGAGGCCGATGCGGTGATCTGTCACGCGACCTTGCGGGAAGTTATAGGTGCGGATCTTGGCAGAGCGGTCGCCTGTGCTCACGAGGCTCTTGCGGTGGCGCGAAATCTCTTCTTCCTGTCGTCGTACTTCTTCCTCGTAGAGCCTTGTGCGAAGCATCTGCATGGCCTTCTCGCGGTTGCCGAGCTGGGTGCGCTCCGTCTGGCAGATGACGACGGTGCCGGTGGGGATATGCGTGAGCATGACCTTGGTCTCTACCTTGTTGACGTTCTGCCCGCCTGCGCCGCCGCTGCGGGCTGTCTCCATCTTAACGTCGCTGTCGCGTACTTCTACGTCGACCTCCTCCGCCTCTGGCATCACGGCCACGGTGGCGGCGCTGGTATGCACCCTCCCAGACGCTTCCGTCTGGGGCACGCGTTGCACGCGGTGTACGCCGCTTTCAAACTTGAGGATGCCATAGACGTCATCGCCCACCACTTCGATTTGCACTTCCTTATAGCCGCCCACGGAGCCCTCGTTCTCGGAGAGCAGCGCGGTTCGCCAGCCCCGGCGCTCGCAGTAGCGGAGATACATGCGCATCAGTTCTCCTGCAAAAAGGGAGGCCTCATCACCGCCCGTGCCCGCGCGGATCTCAAGGATGGCGTTGCGGTCGTCTTGCGGATCTTTGGGGATGAGCAGGTTCCGGATGTGGGTCTCTGTCTCCAGCTTCTGCTGTTCGAGGCCGGCGGCTTCCGCCTTGGCAAGCTCGCGGAGCTCCTCGTCGTCGCCCGCCAACGCCTCGCGGTGGAAGGCTATGTCCTCCAGCAAGGCTAGGTATTCCCGACGTGCCGCTACGATGCCTTCGAGGCTTCGGTATTCCTTGCTCAGTCGGGCGAACGCGCGGTTGTCAGAAACAATCTCCGGGTTCGTCAGCGAGACCCCCAGCTGATCGAATCGGGCCTGTATCGCTTCGAGCTTGTCCAACATAGGTGATGCGAATGGGGCACCCGATGGCAGTGCCTGTTAACGTACTTTCAGTGCGCAAAGGTAACCCGATTCCACATGGCATGGCTCAAGTACAAGGCAGACAGCATCTTCAACGGCCAGAAATGGCTCGACCCGGAGATGGTGCTGGTGACGGACGACACGGGCAAGATCCTGGACTTTATCCCTGCCGCTGCAGCGGGTGAAGAGGTCCGCCGCTACCAGGGTATCCTCTGCCCGGGATTCATCAACGCCCACTGCCACCTCGAACTCAGCCATCTGAAGGGAAGGCTGCCGGAAGGACAGGGGCTGCCGGCCTTCCTACAGCAGGTGATGCAGACACGGGAAACTGCTCCGGCGGAGGTGGTAGAAGCTATGCGGGAAAGCCTCGACCGCATGTACGCTGAGGGCATCTCCGCCGTCGGCGACATCTGCAACACGGCGGCGTCCCTCTCCCTAAAACGCGAAGGGCCGATGCGATGGGTCAACTTCATCGAAGTCCTCAACGCCAGCGACGCCAAGGCGCCCGAGCGACTGCAGCATTTCCGGACCCTGCGCGACCGCTACCTAGAACTGCCTGGCTGCGACGGCCAGCCACCGACGGCATCACTTGCGGCCCATGCACCCTATAGCACCAGTCCCCTGAGCTTCCACCTCATCAACCAGGAGACGGCCGGCCGCATCACCTCCCTCCATAACCAGGAGTCGGCGGCAGAAGATGAACTCTACCGCAGCGGCAAGGGCGCGTTCCTACCCTTCTTCCAGCACCTCGGCTATGCCAACAGCCCCATGCCCGTGACAGGCTCCTCAAGCCTGCAGTCGGTGCTGCCCTACTTCGACCAGGGCCAGCGGCTGCTGCTGGTGCACAACACTTACACCTCGCCCGAAGACCTTGTCTTTGCCGCGGCGCACGCCGCCCGCAGTGGTCTCGACGTCGTCTATTGCCTCTGCCCCAATGCCAACCTATACATCGAAGGGCGGCTCCCACCTGTCGCCGACCTGCTGGCCTGCGGCGCACACATCGTGCTGGGGACCGACAGCCTGGCCAGCAACCATGAGCTCAGCATCGCCGCCGAGATGCGGACCCTCCTCCAGCATTTTCCAAGGCTCGGATGGGAGACAGTGCTGCGCTGGGGCACGTCGGAAGGCGCCGCTGCGCTGGGGCTTCACGACAGCCTGGGCAGCTTGCGCAAGGGCACGCGGCCGGGGTTGGTATGGCTGGACGAGAAGCTTCAGGCCAAAAGGCTACACTGAAGGCCACTCAGAAGGCCTACACCTGACGTGTACGCGATGCATGCGGGCGACTATTAATCCATCAACTCCTGCAATACGGGCAGCGAACGAAGACTGCCGAAGTCGGCCACATGCAGCGCCAGAAATCGCAGGCATGTTTCCAGAACCTTTCTCCTTCCTTCCCGGTCCATAGGCAAATGGGCAGCCGTGGCGGCATCAGAGCAGCGGGCGAAGCGGTCGAGCCACTGTCCTTCTGCCGGGTCGGCCCAGTGTGGGTGGGTGGGCGGTGTTGAAAGATAGGCGCCCTCCTGCAGGTCCAGGTAGGGAGAGGACTCCTGATAGCCGATCTCGAGGCGAAAGCCCAGTAGTTGGGCGAGGCGGAGGGCATAGAAGACCGGGAGGTTGGCTGCCAACAGGTGGCTGCCCGCATCCAGCGTGGTCAGGGAGGCATGGGTGAAGGTGAAGAGCTCCGGCAGGGGCTCCGGCTGCCGAAGGCATTTCTGAAGCAACTCCATCATGAAGAGGGCCACCGACTGTTTGCGGATATCGCGGCCCAGCTCGCTGAGCAGCGGGGCCCAGCGGCATTCACGGATATGCTGCAGGCCGCTCCGGCCATGGTGCGTCGCCACCATCTCTAGCAGGCTGGCCGGCTGAAAATGGGAAGCCCGGATGGGGGAACGGACGCCTTCGCGGCGCACGCCTTTCACCATATAGCTCTGCACGCCGAAGTCTTCAGTGAAGACCGTCGCCACCAGGCTGGTCTCTCCGTAGCGGACGGCCCGTAATACCACGCCCCTCGTCTTGTGCAGCATCTGTTTTGATTGTTACGGGCCGCGTCAGCGGACCAGAAAGATACGCGTCGCCAGACGGCCGGCGCCCGTGTCGTCTGTTGCGAATACGAGATAGGCACCGCTGGCGGCCTTCTCTCCCCGGTAGTTGCGGCCGTTCCATACGGCCTGCCCGCCCAAGGCCCTTGTCTGATAGACAAGCCGTCCGTCGGCCTCGGTGATGCGCACCAGGGCGTTGGCGGGCAGGCCACGGAGGGCGATGCTGCCTTGATAGCCGGGCGGGACGGGGTTGGGGAATGCCAGTACCTGGGAGGGCTCCTCCTGCCCTTCGGTGGCCGTCCCGCGATAGGAGCAGAGACCGTTAAAGGTGGAGAAGAACACTTCGCCTGAGGAAGGGTCAAGAGCGATGCGGTAAACCAGATTGCTGAGGAGGGGGCTGTTGGTCTCAGTGAAGCGCTGGATGACGCGGGTACCGTCGGCGTCGAGAAGCCATACGCCATTGGAGGTACCCACCCATTTTCGGTTGGCGCCGTCGACGGCCATACACCGGACGTCTTCGTTGGCAAAGAGATAGCCTGCGAAGTTGTCGGTCTGTACGATGGGGAGGTAGGCTTCGCAGGAAGTGGTGAAGGCCTCCTCTGCACAAGGGATCACGGCGATGCCGCGCTGGGTGCCGACCCATACGAGGCCATCTTTATCGAGAACCAGGCAGCGCACTTCTGGGGAGGGGAGGTTGCCGAGGCCCTTACCTGGCCGGAAGTAGCGCCAGCGGTCGTCGGACAGGTTGTCGGGGGTGCCTCCGTCGGAATAGCAGAAAAGCCCGTTGCCTTTCGGGGCGACGATCCATTTCTGACCCTTCTCGTCGATCGCAAGCTGCGAGACAGCGTTCTCATTGTGTAGGAAAGGGATGGTATAGCGTCGCCAGCTGCCATCCTTGCGTTTCACGACGAGGTTCTGTGGGGCGCCGTAGTTGGAGATCCAGAGATTCCCTTGCTTGTCGTAGGCAAGGCCAGCGACGCGATAGGAGCCAGGGTCGCCCACCGTCTCCTGCAGGCCCGTGCCTTGCTTGTAGATCTTCAACGTCCCTTCCCTGGAGACTTCTAGCAGCCCTCCTCCGAAGGAACCGACGGCGACGGTGCCGCTGCCCGGGTCCCCTGCCAGCGCAATTAGGTCGAGCAGGGTGTCGAGCTCGGAGCGGACGTAGAGGTTGAGGTTCTCCCAGCTGCCGCCTCGTAGGCGATAAAGGCCGTTGGGGTTATAGGTATAGTTCCAAGCTTCATTGACGGCGCCGGCGGCCGCCCAAACCTCCCCTCGGAAAGGGATGAGGTCGCCGGCGGCTGTGTTGATGGGTGAATTGGGAAATAGGCGCTCGGCGCGATTTCCGCTGAGGCGGAGCAGGCCGTTATTCTGGTCTGCCACCCAGAGGTCGGAACCTTCAGTAACCGCCTGTCGCGGCAGTGAGAGGCCCGTTGCCTGGAGGCGTTGCAAGAGGTTGCCGGTGACAGGGTCCAAGATCGTGACGGAAGCACCGGCAGGCCCCACCTGGCAGACGAGGACGCGGTCTGAGGTAGCATCCAGCCCGGTCACCGCCCCGCCGCTGGCCAGCAAGATGCGGGCCCCCTGGGCCGTGCAGTTCCATACCGTGTCGTGCTGCAGGACTACAAGCGACTGGCTGGTGACGGCCAGCATGCGGGGGAGGCCTGGCGAGAGGCCCTGTACCGAGAGGGCTCGCCAGCTGCGTGGGTCTGCCAGGCTGGGGCCAGGGGAGGCCGCCTGCCTGAGCCCTTCTGCCGTCGCAGCAATATAGCTGCCATCTTTCCATACCAGGGAGGTCACCGCGATGGGCGTGCCGGCAGCGGAGGGCCGGTAGGTGTCGCGAATCTCCCGACGGTCGGGGTCGATGGCCACAATGCCGAGACCGGTGGACAGCAGGACCTCGCTGCCCCGCCAGAGGGCGGCATGGATGGTCTTATTTCCATTGATGCGGCTGACCATAAAATCCGGGATGTTGCGCACCTTGTCGCCAGCCACAACATCCAGGTTGCCGTTCTGATAGGCCAGCAAGACGCGGCTGCCGGAAGGGTCTACGGCCATGGTTTTCACTCGCGCTTCACTCAACCCTTGGACGCGGGTGAGCCGGGCGAAGCTGCGGTCGCCACGGTCGTAGGTGAAGAATCCGTAGGGGGTGGCGCACAAGACGCGGGAGCCACGGAGGGCGACCCCGACGGCATTGTTGAAGGGAAGGTGCTCGCGCCAGGCCCCGATAGGGGGCAAGGACTGCGCTGCAGCGGCGGCCCACAGCAAGCAAAGCCCCAGCAAAAAAGAAAGCCCCCGGCCTGGCATGTCGTAAAATTAGGGAAAGCCGCCCCTTGCCGAATGCAATGATGCCCGGGGTGCCAACCCCCCAGCGTAAAAAAAGCTTTCCTTTGCACCTCATCCCACAATCCCCCTTCATGTGGCATAAGATTGGCGAGATGGTCATCCGCCACCGCCTGGCGCTGCTGGCAGGCCTGTTTGTCACGACCTGCATCATGGCCTACTTCGCAGCGCAGGTGAAGATGAGCTATGAATTCTCACGGGCCATCCCAACGGACCATCCAAGGTACCAGGAATACCTCGCCTTCAAACAGCGGTTTGGGGAAGATGGCAACCTGCTGACCATCGGTTTTATTTCCGACAGCACTTTCACGCCCGGCATCTTTGGTCCGCTAGAAGCCCTACAGGACTCGCTGCGGCGCATCCGCGGGGTGGAAGACATCCTCAGCGCCGCCTCAGCCGCCAACCTAGTACGCAACGACAGCACCGGCCGGCTGGAGACGCGGCCCATCTTTGTAAAGGGAGCCCTCGGCCGTCCAGCACTCGACAGCGGCAGGATGGTCTTCGAAAGCCTGCCCTTCTACCGGGGGCTGCTCTACAATCCACATTCACATGCCTACCTAGTGGGCGTACGGCTCGACAGCCGCATCCTCTCCACCCAAACGCGTGACACCGTGGTGGGGCTGGTGGAGGCCCGGGCTGCCGAGTTTGAAGAGGCTACCGGGCTGGAGCTCAGGTATAGCGGTCTGCCGCATATCCGCTTCAACATGATGACGCGTATCGGTGCTGAGATGAAGCGCTTCCTGCTTGCATCAGTGCTGCTCTCCGCGCTTATCCTCTTTCTGTTCTTCCGGTCGGTCTCCACCATGCTGCTCTCCTTGTCGGTCGTGGTGATAGGCGTCGTCTGGAGCCTGGGAACACTCGTGCTTATGGGATACCGCATCAGCCTCCTGACGGCATTGATACCACCCCTGGTGGTGGTCATCGGCATCCCCAACTGTATTTATTTTCTCAACAAGTACCACACCTCCTACATCGACCAGACCGACAAGCGGCGGGCCCTCGTCGAGATGGTATCCAAGATGGGCATCGTCACCCTGTTCTGCAACGTCTCCGCTGCCATCGGCTTTGCCGTCTTCGCCCTGACCCGCAGCGTGATTCTGCAGGAGTTCGGCGTCGTGGCTGGAATCAACATCATGGCGCTGTTCATCATCTCGCTGATTCTGCTGCCGAGCGCCCTCAGTTATCTGCCCGCTCCCAAGGAACGACATACCCGCTATCTGGAAAGCCTCTGGCTGTCGGGGCTGCTGCGTCGGGTGGAACGTTGGGTGTTTAGCCACAGCCGGGCCGTACACCTCGGCACGTGGATCGTGCTGGTCTTCTCCATCACAGGCATGCTGCGGCTACGCTCCGAGGGGTATGTAGTCGACGACCTGCCCAAAGACGATAAAGTCTACACCGACCTCAAATTCTTCGAGCAACATTTCAAAGGCATCATGCCGCTGGAGATGGTCGTAGATGCCGGCAAGAAGAATGGGTTCACGGGCATGCGTGCCCTAGATGCCTTTGCCGGTATCGACTCGCTGGCGCAATACCTCTCGGGCCGTCCCGAGACAGCCAAGCCGCTCTCGCTGGCGGAGGGACTCAAGTTCGCCCGGCAGGCTTTTTACGGGGGCGACAGCACCAGCTATGCCATGCCCAATGCCTTCGACGGGGCGTTCCTGGGCGACTACCTTCGTCCACCACGGGTCCGGGCTGACAGCAGCGCCGGGCTGGGACGCATCCTCTCTTCATTCATGGACAGCGGCCGTCAGGTTACCCGCATCACCGTCAACATGGCCGACATCGGCAGTCGGCGGCTGCCCCTCCTGCTCGATACACTGCGCCAGAAAGCCAACCAATACATCGACACCAGTCGATTCGAAGTGACCTTCACCGGCACCTGCGTTACCTTCCTGGAAGGTAGCCGCTATATCATCAACGGGCTGCGCGACAGCATCGGGTGGGCCTTCCTGCTCATCTCCCTCTGCATGCTCTACCTCTTCCGCTCCTTCCGCATCCTGTTATGCTCACTGATCCCCAATCTCATTCCGCTCATGCTCACGGCAGGGGTTATGGGATGGACAGGCATCGCACTGAAACCCTCCACCGTGCTGGTCTTCAGCGTAACACTGGGCATTGCCATTGATGTCACCATCCGCTTCCTGGTGAATTACAAACAAGAACTCCCCCACCATGAGGGGGATATCCGCCGGACTATCCTGCACACCATTCGCCAGACCGGGATCAGCATCATTTATACCTCGCTGGTGCTGATCGCTGGGTTCATCATTTTCGTCTTCAGCGGTTTCGGCGGCACGCAGGCCCTGGGATGGCTGACCTCCCTTACCCTCCTCACTGCCACCGTCACCAACCTGGTGCTGCTGCCCGTATTGCTCATGGCCTTCAGCCGGCGAGACTAGGGGTCGGTCCAAGAAATCTGCACCTTCCCAATTTATTCAATTTATGAATAGCTTTTTTAAGCTTGTTTTTCACAAAAAAGGTGAGATTGTCGGCGTTTAAGTTAATTTCGCATTGATTGTGTAGTCCCGGCGTCATTCCCCGTAAGTATCCTTTGCTTTGCTGCGGTAAAAGGCGGGTCTTCGAGACGTATGTCTCTCCTATGAATCATCACTCCACACTTTGTACATAAATCAAAATCGAGCACATGAGACAAATGCTGCTGTTCTTCTCAGCCTTCCTGATGATTTCGGGGCAGGTCTTGGCCCAAAGGAGTCTGTCAGGAAAGGTGACCGATGAGAACGGAAACCCCGTGGCGAATGCATCCATACAGGTGCGAAACTCCCAGGCGGGCACGACCACCAAGGCTGACGGCACCTTCCAGCTGAATGTACCTACTAATGGCCGCATCATCGACATCACCAGCATCGGCTACGAGACGTTTTCGCAGGTCATACCGACTGGTGGTTTTTTGCAAATTTCTATGAAGGCTGCCTCCGACGAACTTACCGGCGTGGTAGTCACCGGCTATAACCGGGTCAAGAAATCTGAATACGTCGGTGCCGCCTCCCGCATCGATAAGAAGGTGATGGAACTGGTGCCAGTCGGCTCCTTCGACCAGATTCTTCAAGGCCGTGCCCCCGGTCTGCGTGTCTCTGCCGGTTCAGGCCAGCCCGGATCTTCGGCCTCCGTCCAGATCCGGGGCCCCAAGTCGATTTCCGGAGGCTCTACCCCGCTATATATCGTGGATGGAGTGCCAGTCGAAGCCGGCGTCTTCCAAGGCTATAACCCCAACGACTTTGAGTCGGTGGACGTGCTGAAAGATGCCTCTGCCGCCGCCCTCTACGGCTCCCGCGGCGCCTCTGGCGTCATCGTTGTGACGACCAAACGTGGCTCCAAGGGCGCCACCAAGGTGAGTTACCGCCCACAGTTCGGTCTCACACAGCCAGGTACCCAGCAATTCGAGATGATGAACAGCCAAGAGCTGCTCGACTTTCAGGAACGCCTCGGAGGATTTGTCAATAACAATTTACCCGGCTGGAGATTCTCCCGGAAGAACCCCGCGAACGCAACCCTTTCAGCACCCACTCTGGCCGGTTACGATCGCATTCTGGACAGCCTTCGCAATACCAACACCAACTGGGCGAAGGTCTTCCAGCGCCAGGGCCGCTTCCAGTCGCACGACCTCAGCCTGACTGGCGGCACGGGTGCCAACAGCTTCTTCGCCTCCGCCAGCGTGTACGACGAGCAGGGCATCGGGGAACGCTCCGACCTCAAGCGCTACACCTTCCGGTTCAACCTCGACCACAAGACGGACAAGTTGCTGGTGCAGCTCAGCAACACACTGGGATATAGCAAGCGCAACTTCATCGAGTCGGAAGCTGGCGTCGCCCTGGCGAACCCTTTCGCCGCTGCCTACCTGGGGCTTCCCTACGACCCGCTGTTCTTGCCTGATGGCAAGGTAAACACGGGCCCAGGCAAGACGGGTGGCAATGCTTACCAGCGCATCCGCGACATTTTTCGCTATAACGACCAGCTGAAGGTGACCCAGTCCGTAATCATCAATTACGACATCACCAAGAACCTCTTTATGGGCGGCAACGTCGGCTTCGACTTCCGCGAGACGCTCAACACCTCCAATCTGAAGTCGGGCTCCTTCACCGCCAGCCTGCAGGGCTTCCCCTCTAACACCGGCTTTCACAGCGAAAGCGTGTCACGGCTCTTCCAAGGAAACGCCCGTGGATTCATCGGCTATAAGAACAGCTACGGCAAAGACGACCAACATACCGTGAACTTCACGCTGAATGCGGAATACATTTACTCTGGATCCCGCTCGCTGGGCTTCACCGGCTACGGCCTCAATCAGAAACTGATCAACACGCCTGCCTCCATCACCCCCGGCACCGTCGACAACCGCCTAATTGCCGGCGTCTCGGGTGGCAAGAGCCAGCGAGCCTTCCTCTCGCAGTTCGCCCTCCTCAAGTATGCCTTCCGCAACAAATACATCCTTGATCTGTCGGCCCGCCGCGACGGCACCTCCATCCTCCCAGAACAGACCCGCATACGCAACTTCTACGCTGCCGGCGCCGTATGGAACACCCTAGAGGAACGCTTTGCCCGCAATTGGAAAGCACTCAGTACACTGCGCCTAAGGGCTAGCTATGGCCGCTCAGCCAACGCAGAGAATTTCCCCTTCGGCGACTTTGGCTACCTGCCCCTCTACGGGACGGGCTCCTATGCAGGCTTCGCTACCCTGGCACCTTCCACGCCGGGCAACACGGCAGGTGACTGGGAATACACCGACAAGCTGAATATTGGCCTCGAGTTCGGCCTCTGGAGCAACCGGCTGACGGGTGAGGTGAACGTCTACGACGAGATCACCAGCAACCTCTTCATCTCGCAGGGCATCCCCATCGAGAATGGCTCTGCCTTCACCTCCGCACAGGTCAACGCCGGTAAGATGGGCAACCGAGGTGTAGAAGTCCAGATGAACTACGACATCATCCGGGAGCGTGACTTCAGTTGGTCCGTCGGCGGCAACTTTGCCTACAATAAGAATGAAATTCTAAGCCTCGGCCTAGAGAAAGAATATCCCTCCGGCACCGCCATCATCCGTGTAGGCCTGCCCCTCGGCTCCCACTATGTTAATAAATGGGGCGGCGTCGACGCGGCCACGGGTGCACCGCTGTATTACACTAAAGACGGTAAATTGACCACCGCGTTCAGCAGCGATGATCAGATCGCTGAGTTCGGCACCTTCTATTCACCCTGGACGGGTGGCTTCAACACCAACATCCGCATCAAATACATCGACATCGCCGCCTTCTTCAACTTCCAGGAAGGCTTTAGCCGCTTCAATAATCAGATTTTCTTCCAGCAGAACCACGCCTTCGCCGTCTCCGGCTACAACCTCTACAAGCAGATGAACACGATGTGGTCCAGGCCCGGCGACGTCACCAATGTCCAGAGTCCACTTTTCCAGCGCCAGTTCAGCAGCAAGGATATCGAGGATGCCTCCTACCTCCGCCTGCGGAACGTACAGATGGGCCTGACCATGCCTTCTTCCGTCACCCAGCGCCTGCGGATCGTTAAAGGCGTCCGTTTCTATGTGCAGGGCCAGAACCTCTTCACCTGGACGAAGTTCACTGGCTTCGACCCAGAAGACAGCAACAACATCGCGTCCTACGAATATCCCCTCCCGAGGACGTATACAGTGGGCCTGAACCTCGACTTCTAATCTCCAAAACCAGCACATCATGAATATGAGGATAAAACATATGACTTTGGTACTGGCAGCCGCTGTCTTCGCCTTCCCATCCTGTGAGAAGCGCATAGTCCTGCTACCGACCGATTCCATCAACCAAGCCAACGCCTTCCAGACCGTCACCGACTTGGAACAAGGCCTCTACGCCGCCTACGGCTCATGGAGCGGTGAGAATACGATGTACATCAACGCCATCGTCACAGACGAGACCAAGATCTCCAACGAGAACCGCGGCCAGGGACAGTTCGAGTTCAAATGGCAGTACGTCCCCGCACAAGGCGGTTCCGCCGCCGGCGGCTGGAGCTCTTTCTACTACACCATTGGCCTGGTCAACAAAGAACTAGCCGCCATGGACAACGTGAAGCCGTCCAACGTCACAGAGAATGCCCTTAAAGAACGCATCCGTGCCGAGCTGCTCGCCATCCGCGGCATTGCCCACTTCGAGATCCTCTACCGCTTCTCGGGAAGATACAACCCCAGCGCGCCTGGCATCCCCTATACGACCACCTCAGACATCGGCGCCAGGCCCGCCCGCCAGCCGCAGTCTAATGTGCTGGCTGGCATCGAAGCCGACCTTTCAGCTGCCAAAGCCATCGCCGCCTTGCCGACGGCCCCCACCGTCACAGGCACTGCCGGCACCATCCGCATCACCAAGGCCACCATAGCAGGCTTCCAGGCTCGCGTGGCGCTCTACAAAGGCGACTGGACCAACGCCGCCGCCTTTGCCACCGAGGCCATCACCACCTCAGGCAAGACCCTCGCCACCGGCGCGACCTTCTCCGCCATCTGGACAGACGACAGCGAAGCCGAGGTATTGCTCAAGTTGCGGCGTACGGGCACCAGCGTCGGCACCCTCTGGCAGGATAACAACGGAGACGTGTTTTTCGAGCCTTCCGACAAAATCAAGTCGTTATTCAACCGCACGACCGACAGGCGCTTCAGGACCTACTTCCTCATCCAGCCCACCGCGCAGGACACCTGCCTCGTCAACAAGTTCTTCTCCAGCGCACGCGGCCCTAAGATTGTCGACGTGAAAGTGATGCGCATATCCGAGATGTACCTGATCCGCGCCGAGGCCCGGGCGGAGTTGAACGATCTCACTAACGCGGCAGCAGACTTCAATCTCCTGCGCACCAACCGCATCACGCCTTACACAAACAACATCTTCCCTTCGAAGACCGACGCCATAAACGCCATCTACGCCGAAAGAGCCCGGGAACTCTGCTATGAAGGTTTCCGCTACTTCGACCACGTCCGCCGCGGCCTCGACATCACCCGCCCTGCCACCGACGTGCAGAGCAGTGCCTGGCAGAACCTACCCGCCTCCGACTTCCGGAGGCTTTTCCCGATCCCGCAGTCATCCATGCTTTCCAACCCCAACATGGTACAAAATCCCGGATACTGACATCTCCTACCCCATCCATAAAAAACTTTGGAACATGCAAACCCTCCAACACATACGGAACCTGATCTTGCCAATGCTTGCCATCGCCATCCTGGGCGGGTGTGAGAAGCCCGATGCAGTGACCGTTCCACCGTTGCAGTCGCACTTCACCTTCAAGGATGCTGGCACCTATGAGGTGCTGACGGCCAACTCTAGGTTCTCGGTGCCCGTAGGCATCACCACCACGCAGAAGACACCCACCGTCGTAGATTTCGCCATCAGCTCTCCTACAGGCGCCGTCGCCGGCACCCACTACACCGTTGCGAGCAACTCGATCACCATCCCTGCCGGTCAGGCCATTGGCGCCATCGACATCCTCGGCAGCTTCGCTGCTTACAGCTCGGGCCGAAAAGATACGCTGGTGATCAGGCTGGAGACCAAATCGGGCGGCGTCGTACCGATCGTCACCAACACCACCTACCGTCTGGTCTTGCGCGGTCCCTGCTTTGAAGGGGATGTGACCCTCTCCACTTTCCTGGGTACATACCGCAACACCAACGAAGACTTCGGCGGTGCCTATGGCCCCTATACCACCACCATCAGCGCCGTCCGCCAGCTGACGGCTACCACGGGGGAGATCACGGTGACCAACATTTATGACTATGGCTGGAACCCCATCAAGTTCGTCCTCGTCTGGACGAACCCGGCCGCCCGAACCGCCATCCCGCCGGCACAGTCGGGGATCGGGAATGCAGGCACGCTGAGTAGTACTTACGCCGGCCGCGACATCAGTGTCCGGGCATTGGCCGGCCAGCCCGGGACCTTCTCCATCTGCAAGCAGACGCTGAACCTGACGATGCAGGTCGGCGTGACGGGCCTCGGCTTCTTCGCCACCCCCTACTATGTCAACATGGCCCGCTGATCACAGCCCATTCGAAGAACAAATGAAAGAGGCCGCATCCCTTCGATGCGGCCTCTTCTTTTTTACAGTCCTTCAGACAAAGGAGGACTTACTTCTTCAACACCTTTTCCAGTGCCTGTTCCAGGGCAGGCCCTCGCAGGTTGCTGGCGAAGACCTTGCCTGTGGGATCCAGCAGGACGTTGAACGGGATGCCTTCGATGTGATAGAGTGGCACCACCTGGCTGTCCCAGAACTTCAGGTCGCTCACCTGCGACCATTCGAGTCGGTCGTCACGGATGGCCTGCAGCCAGGCATCCTTTTCGCGGTCGAGCGAGACGCCGAGGATGGTGAAATTCCGGTTTTTGAACCGGTTATAAGCGGCTACTACGTTGGGGTTCTCAGCCCGGCAGGGGCCGCACCAGCTGGCCCAGAAATCGACTAGGACGTATTTCCCACGAAAGGATGACAGGCTGAGGGGCTTCCCATCCGGATCGGGCAGCGTGAAGTCAGGGGCTGTCTTGCCGGTCAGGTTGCGGTCCTGCTCCTGCTGCAAGGCAGAGAAGAAACGGGACGTCACAGCCGTCACGCGGGTATTATCGGCGAAGCGTTTAGCGAGGTTGAGCATCACCGGCTTCAACTTGTCGACGGCGATCTGTCCCTTGCCGAGGCCCAGTGCATAGAGGGCTACCGTAGGGTTTACGGCCGTGTCTGCATAGGCAATTAGGTAGTCTTCGATGATCGTCACGGTGCGCTGGAAGCCTTCCTCATGAACTTGCAAGAGGCTGTCGACGCCTGTCAGCTGTTGCAAGGAGTCGATGGCATAGCGGTAGGGAGCGATGTCCATCAGATGGGTGTTGAAACCTTTGAGCAGCGCCTGGGTGCTGTTGCTGGCCTTGGAGTCGGTGGTGTAGTGGCTGAGGCCCTTCCAGTCGAGCTGAACGACCAACTCGTCCTGGTCGGCGACCAGCATGACGAAGTCGCGCGTCTTGTCGAACCGGATCCGGTAGAGGTCGTTCTTACCGCCAGCCACCCCTTCGAGTTCGAAGTCCAGCGTTCCCGGTGTGACCAGAAAGGTGTCGGTGACCTTGGGGGCTTCGGCATCGAGCTCCAGGACGTCGAGGTAGGCATACTGATGTTCCGGGTTGCCGGTGAGGTGGGCTTTGACCTTGACGATGCCATCGCCGTCGGAGCGGCAGCCAGCAAGGAGGGTCCAGCACGAGAACAATCCAAAAACGGCCAGTAGTTGATATCTCATGGATGGTCATTTAGTAGTTGGGTCAGCAGTTTCTGCACCTGTGCGGGGTCGGCCTTTCCCTTCGAGCGTTTGCGGACATCGCCCATGAACAGTCCCAGCAGGCCTTTCTTACCCTTTCGATACGCTGCTGCCTTGTCGGGCATGGAGGCCAGGGAGTCTTGAACCCATTTCCGGACTTCGTCGTGGCCCGCATCCTGCAAGAGGTTGTGGGCGATGGCCAGGGCTTTTGGGCCGGGTCGGGGTTGCTCCATCAGCAGGGGCAGCAGCTTTTGTGAAGCGGCGGAGAAGCTGATCTGCCCGCACTGCACCAGGTCCAGCAGTTCGGCCCAATGTGCCGGGGTGATCGGGAGTGCTTGCCATTCCTTGCCCTGATCGTTAAGCAGCGACCGGACGGGGCCCAGCAGCCAATTGGCGAGGGGCTTGGCCTGGTCTGAAGTGGGCAGGGCGCGTTGGAATGTTTCTGCCAGCGCACGATCCTCACAGAGTTGCGCCACATCATAGGCGCTGAGGGAGTATGCTGTCTGGAAGCGGGCAGCCATCTCGTCCGGGCGTTCGGGCATCGCTGTGGTGATGCGCTGGATCTCTTCTTCTGACAGCAGGAAGGGGGGCAGGTCCGGCTCGGGAAAGTAGCGATAGTCGTCGGCATCTTCCTTGACGCGGATGGGGAAGGTGCGTTCTGTATCGGCATCGAAGCCGCGCGTCTCCTGCCGGACGGTCCCGCCGCCCTCCAGGATCTCGATGAGGCGGGCCGACTCTATCTCTACCGCCTTTCGCAGATGGCGCTGGGAGTTCAGATTCTTGACTTCTACGCGGGTGCCGAGAAGGGTCTCGCCTTGTTTGCGGACGGAGATGTTCGCGTCGCAGCGTAGGCTGCCCTCTTCCATGTTGCCGTCGCATACGCCCATCCAGCGGAGCAGGCGGCGTATCTCAGAGAGAAATGCGTAAGCTTCATCAGCGCTGCGGATGTCAGGCTCGGTGACGATCTCTACCAACGGGGTGCCGGCCCGGTTCAGGTCGATGCCGGTGAGCTGTGGGCCTATGTCATGCAGGCTTTTGCCTGCATCTTCTTCGAGGTGGATGCGCTGCAGCCGGATGTCGCGGTGGGAAGGCCCGGCAGGGATGCGGAGCTGGCCGCCGCGGCAGATCGGATGTTCGTGCTGGGAAATCTGGTATCCCTTGGGGAGGTCAGGGTAGAAATAATTCTTGCGGGCAAAGTAGGTCCGGCGGGCGATGGTGGAGCCACAGGCCAGTCCCAGTCTGACGGCCAGTTCCAGCGCACGGGTATTAAGGTAAGGGAGGGTGCCGGGATGTCCGAGGGTGACCGGGCCTGCCTGCGTATTGGGAGGGGCGCCATAGGCCGTGGAATCACTGCAGAAAAGCTTGCTGGCTGTCAGGAGCTGGGCATGTACTTCCAGACCGACGACGGTCTCATATGCTGCTCGGTCGCTCATGAGCGCAGCCATTGCCGGATCTGGCCCGGCACTTCGGAGAGCCGGGAGGCATCCTGACCGCCCGCGGTGGCGAGGTTCTTCTGGCCACCGCCGCCGCCTCGGATGAGTGGGGCCACCTGCTGGCGAATTATTTGACCGGCATCGAAGCCCCGGGCCTGAACGATGGTATCTGAGATGCCGATGGCCACATAGGGTTTACCGCCAATGTTGGCGCAGAGGACGACGAGGTGGTCGTGAAGGTTGTTGCGAAGGTCGATGCAGAGTGTTTTCAACGCGTCGGGATGGGGTACCTGTACCAAGCTTCCGACAAAAGAAATGCCTTCGATGACTTCGTCTTGTGCAAGGAGTTCATTGCGGATGCCCACCAGGATTCGTGCCTCGAGTTTTTCTACCTGTTTTCGCAGGCTGCCGACTTCTTCATGCAGCACTTTCACCGCCTTCAGGGTGTCTACGGGCCCTTTCAGCGCCTCGCGGACCTCTTCGAGCGTATGGAGTCGTTCCTGCAGCCAGGCCTCGGCTGCGGGGCCGCAGACGGCCGTGACGCGTCGTACACCGGCCGCCACAGCCGCCTCGGAAGTGATGGCAAAAAATCCCAGCTCCCCCGTCGTGCCCGCATGGGTGCCGCCACAGAGCTCGACAGAGAAAGCGGGGTCGATGGTCACTACACGTACGACGTCGCCATATTTCTCACCAAAGAGCGCCATGGCGCCTAGGGCGATGGCTTCTGCCCGGGGCATCTCACGGATGAGGATGGGAATATTCTGCCGGATGCGGGCATTGACGATGGCCTCTACCTCGCGGAGTTCTTCCGTGGTCATACGCGAGATATGGGAGAAGTCGAACCGAAGGCCTTCTTCATCAACCAGAGAACCTTTTTGGGCTGCATGTGTCCCCAGCACGGCACGCAGGGCGGCATGCAGGAGATGGGTGGCGGTATGGTGGGCTGCCACCTGCCGGCGACGAGCGGTATCGACGATGGCTTCTACCTGGGGTTGGACGTCGGCCGGCAGGTCGTCGACGATGTGCAGGATGAGGTCATTCTCTCTTCGGGTATCGGTGACGGCCAGGCGCTGGTCGCCGATCTGGAGCCAGCCGGTGTCCCCTGTCTGCCCGCCGCTCTCGGCGTAGAAAGGGGTACGGTCGAGGACGAGTTGGCAGAACGTCCGGCCCTTGGAACGGACCTTGCGGTACCGCAGCAGGTGAGCGGTCGTTTGGAGGTTGTCATATCCCACGAAGGGTTTAGCAACCTCGACATGCTCCGACACGGGCATCCAGTCCTCTGCATCGGTCGTCGTTGCGTGTCGGCTGCGCTGCTTTTGTGCCTGCATCTCCCGTTCAAAGCCTGGCTCATCGACCTGGCGACCCTGTTCCCGGGCAATCAGCCGGGTCAGGTCTATAGGAAAGCCGAAAGTGTCATAGAGTTCGAAGGCGGCGGGACCGTCGATGATGCCTTGCGCAGGGACTGCTTCGAGCAGCTCGTCCATCTTGCGGAGGCCCTTCTCGAGTGTCCGCAGGAATGACTCCTCTTCTTCCCTGACGACGCGCACGACGAAGTCGAGCTGCTGGTGTAGCTCTGGAAATACCGATTGGAACTGTCGTGCCAGCTCAGGCATGAGCTGGCAGAGGAGCGGCTCTCGGTATTGGAGGTAGGATTGATAGTAGCGCACCGCCCGCCGCAGGATGCGCCGGATCACATAGCCAGCACCCGTATTGGAGGGGAGCTGCCCATCGGCAATGGTGAAGCCGATGGCACGGATATGGTCGGCGATGACCCGAAAGGCCACATCGGGGAGTGCATCACTTCCTGTATATTTTTTTCGGGTGATCGTTTCCGTGCATGAGATGGTGCCACTGAAGAGGTCTGTGTCGTAGTTGGATGTCTTGCCCTGCAAGACGCGTACCAGTCGCTCCAGCCCCATCCCCGTATCGACATGAGTTTTCTCCAGGGGCACCAATGTGCCGTCTTTCTGTCGGTTGAACTGTATGAAGACGTTGTTCCAGATTTCAATGACCTGTGGATGGTCTTTGTTGATGAGTGATCGTCCCGGCACTTTGGCGCGCTCTTCCTCGGGCCGGCAGTCGATATGGATCTCACTGCAGGGGCCACAAGGGCCGGTATCGCCCATCTCCCAGAAGTTATCCTTTTTATTACCAAAGACGATCCGTTCTTCAGGAAGGATGGCCTGCCACTGGCTGAGGGCGATGCTGGACGGTGGCAGCCCTTCGGCGGGATCCCCTTCAAAGACGCTGGCGTAGAGGCGGTCTTCTGGGATGCGATATACCTGCGTGAGGAGTTCCCAGCTCCATTGGATGGCTTCTTTTTTGAAATAGTCGCCGAAGCTCCAATTGCCGAGCATCTCAAACATCGTGTGGTGGTAAGTGTCCACCCCGACCTCTTCCAGGTCGTTGTGCTTACCGCTCACCCGCAGACACTTTTGCGTGTCGGCCACACGGGGATAGGGAGGCTTTTGGTTCCCAAGGAAATAATCCTTGAATGGGTTCATCCCTGCGTTGGTGAACAGCAGGGTAGGGTCGTCTTTCACAACGATCGGTGCAGAAGACACGATATGATGGCCCTTGGATGCGAAGAAATCAAGGAAACGCTGTCGAATCTCGGCGGAAGTCATCAGAAAGAGGGATTGGAGAAAATGGGCCGATTTTTGCTAGTTGCCTATATTCACCTATTTCGAGCATAAAATTACGCCATTTCGCATTTCCCAACCTGAGGGTGGGACCGACAGATGCCGCAAAGCATGAAGAACCGAGCCAAATACGTATACAATCCCCATACCCTCCGTTACGAACGCCACATCGTACCCACCCGGGTCATCCTGCTGCGTGTGCTGGGCTTTGTCGCCACCGCTATCGTGACGGGTCTCATCGTCGTCGCCTTCGCCTTTCGCTTCCTGGACTCACCGAAAGAGCGGGTGCTGCGGCTGCAGTATGAACAAGCGGTGCAGGACTTTGACCTGCTGACAGGCAAAGTGTCGGGCATGCAACAAAAACTCTCCGAGCTGGAGAAACGCGACAACGAAGTGTATCGCACCATCTTTGAAGCCAATCCCGTTCCTGATAGTGCCCGAGCCAGCCAGCTAGAGAAAGATAAAGAAATCAGGCTGGTATCGTCGATGGACGAGAATCAGTTGGCCCATTCCCTACAGAACACCCTTAACAACGTCATCAGCCGGATGCGCTCTCAGGAAAAGTCGTATAACGAGATTGAAAAGATGGTGAAGGATAAGGAGCGTTTGCTTGCTCACACGCCTGCCATCCAGCCCATCAACAACCGAGAACTGAAGCGCATCGCCTCCGGCTTCGGTTATCGGATCGATCCCGTCTACAAATCAGTGAAATTTCATGCAGGCCTAGACTTCACCGCTCCGCAGGGGACCCCCATCTATGCCACAGCGGACGGTGTGGTAAAAACAGCGGGCAGCTCCGGCAATGGCTTTGGAAAACAGGTGGTCGTCCATCATGGATTTGGCTATGAGACGCTCTATGGACATATGCTGCGGATACGCGCCAGGGTCGGGCAGCAAGTCCGCCGCGGACAAGTCATCGGATGGGTGGGCAGTTCGGGTAAGTCCACCGCCCCGCATCTGCACTATGAAGTTCACAAATACGGCCGCCCGGTAGACCCCATCTATTTCTTCTACAACGACCTCTCACCGGGTCAATACCAGCAAATCCTGAAGCTGGCCAGCTCCAGCAACCAGTCGTTTGACTAGTCAGGCGATGCGGCCGGACATGTGCGCAACTTGCCCGTAATGGGGTCTTTGATTTGCTTAATATTGGTCTTATGAAGTTCAAGCAGATGGACTTGTTCGGAGGAGCCACTCCCCCGGAGAAAAAGCCCCGAAAGGCGCCTGCCGCTGCCCCCTCGGCTGCCATGCCGCCGCCGGAGGAGACCACTCCCAGCCTGCCGCCTCCGACAGAAACGCCACTACCCCAACGCGCCAGCAAACAGAAGTCTGTTGCCACCAGCCCAGCCAAGCAGCCGCCAAAGACAGGACAGCCCTCCGGCAAACCACTGGCCAGCATTGAGCTACCACCCGATGAAGTACTCTATATCCGACAGTACTATAGCATTGGCGAAGTCGCGGCCATGTTCCAGGTCAATGTTTCGGTGCTCCGCTATTGGGAGTCAACCTTCGAGGTACTGGACCTCCGAAAGAACCGTAAAGGCGACCGCTTTTTCCGGCCAGACGATATCAAGACGGTTCGGCTCATCCACCACCTGCTTCGCGAACGGAGGTTCACCATCGAAGGGGCCAGAGAATATATCCGAAACCATGCCAGGGCAGGGGATCGATTTGAAGCCATCGAGCTGCTCCGCCGGATTAAAGGTTATCTGGCTGAAATTAAGCAGACGCTGGGAAGCAAGTCCTCCACGGAAGGATAGCCGGCTTAGCGCTTTTCTTTGTCCACCCCTGCCATGAGGACGCCGGCTGAGCCCACCTGCTGCATGACAGCAAGGTTGATATCGTTTCGCAGCCGATGGAAGGCATCCAGCGGAATGGGATCCACCTGATATTCGCAAACAATGACGTAGGCATCTGCGGAGATGTCGGCCAGGTATACCTGTGGCTCCCGGCAGGGCAGGCCCTGCAGGAGCTGCCGCAGTGATGCAACCAGGGCTTCGATGCGGACAGCTTCGGTCCGCAGGGAAGCTTCCAGGCGGAGCTCCACCCGGCGGTGGATGCGGCGGCTGAGGTTGTCAACCATCGCATCGACCATCTGCTTGTTGGGCAGGGTCACATAGGTACTGTCGGCCGTCCGGATGCGGGTGCTTCGCAGTCCAACTTTTTCGACCGTCCCGGTGACATGGGGTGTCTTGAGGACATCCCCTATGGAGAATGGCTTGTCGAAGAAGATGATGAAGGAGGCGATCAGGTTTTCCAGGCTCTCCCTAGCTGCCAGGGCGATGGCCGCACCTGCTAAGCTGAGGCCTGTGAGGATCTTAGTGATATCCTGGTCGAAGGCGACCCGCAACATGGTCAGCGTTCCAATGATCAGGAGCAAGACCTTCAGGAAGTCGCGTGAGAAGACAACCAGCTGGTGGGTGGTCCTGTCGGGTGTGAGGTCTGCCCGCTTGCCCATTTCCCGTGCGATATAGTCTACACCGCGTAGCAGCATACGGAAGAAAGACAGGACGACCAGTGAGGTTGCCAGTGAGTCGAGGATGACCTGCGCATTGATACGATACACCGGGATGCGAAGCGCCTTGGGAAAATGAAGGCTGGAGAGTGCGAGATAGGTGGCCAGCAGAAAGAGGAAGCTGATGCTGGGGCCCAGAACGAGCTCCTCGAATACAACGGGGTCGACCTTCCATCCGACTCGGCGGAACAGGAGGGAGAGGAGTTTCGTAAAGTACCGGCCGGCAAACCTGCGCAACAGGAATGCCGAGACAACGATCGCGAAGATGATCAGCCAGGCATCAACGCGATTGTCAAACACTTGTGAGGCGAGAAATTCTTTCATAGCCAAGATCTTTTATTCATGGCCCCCGGCGCTGGCCGCTCAGGGCTGCCAGTGGGGATAGAGGCGGATGGCAGTCGAGTCCTGCACATACATGCCCCGGGGACTGAATTGCCAGGGGCCGCCAGCCATCAGCGGCTTAGGTAAAGGTACTTCCCGGTAGCCCGGGGCCTTGAGGGAATACACCAACACTTTGCCATCTCCCAGCCCCATCAGGCGGCCTTCCAGGATCTCAGGGTGCCGCCAGCCCCTCAACTCCAGTCGTTGCTGGAAGGCACCATAATAGTCAAAGACAAACAATCCCCGGTCGACGTCGTACAGATAGACCTTTCCGTTCCGGTCGAAGACTTGTTGCGGCATGGGCGGGTCGTCCATAACAGTCCTCAGTTCGGGTGTAGACAGCAGCACCTGGCCTTCTTCGCTGAGCTTGCGCAGTCTTGTGTCCTGGCCGTTGTACACCCATATCTGATTATCATAAGACCTGGCGATGGCTAAGGGCTGGAAAATGCCCTGTCGGCGCAGGTCGATCGATTGTACCAGCCGCAGAAACCGGTCTAGGATCACGACGGTGCCGAAGTCGCCGTAATACAACAGAGGCTTCATCGGGTTGGTCACATCCAGCCAGTGGAGGCGTCCATACTGCCGTACCTCGTTGAAGACGCCGATGGAGTCGCCGACGGGGCTGAGCTTTTTCAGCTGGCCGGATGGCATGAGAACATAGAGCTGCCCGATTGGGTCAGCGGCGAAGAGGCTATAGCGCCCCTCCCAGGAGCGGATGGGTGCCTGCGGAAACGGAGGCTGGGCGGCGAGGGGCAGGCTGGCGGCGAGGAGGAGGGTGATATAGAGCCAGCTTCTCATGCGCCTTGGGTGTGGAGGGTCAAGTCGGTTCCGTCGAAGACAGCATAGGAGTCATACCGCAGCCAGTCGCCCAGGTTAACATAGCGACTGCGTTCTTCCAGTCGGTAGTCGATCGGCAGGTGGCGGTGTCCGAAGATGAAATAGTCGAAGTGCTCTTTCTGCAGCTGTTTCCGGCAATGGGTGATTAGCCATTCTTGGGATTCTCCCAGGAACTGGTCTTCAGAATGGCCTGTGGCGATGCGGCTGCCTCGGCTGAAGTGTTCGGCGAGGCCGATGCCCAGAGTGGGTGGAATCATTCCAAATGCCCATTGGCAGAAAGGGTTTCTAAAGACCATCTTGAGGAGTTTATAGCCATGGTCGCCGGGCCCCAGGCCATCGCCATGCCCTAGATAGAACCGCTTGCCGGCCATGTCCATATGTATCGGATGGTAGTGGACCTGCATGCCTATTTCATGTTGGAAGTAATCACGCACCCACATGTCGTGGTTGCCAACAAAAAAATGGATGGGGATGCCTTCGTCTGCGATGGAGGCGAGGGTGCCCAGCAGGCGCACATACCCTTTGGGGACCACTTTTCGGTATTCGTACCAGAAGTCGAAGATGTCTCCCAGGATGAAGATTCCAGCCGCATCTGCCGCTGCGGTCCGGAGGAAGGCGATGACCCGGTGTTCCCGGGCTAGGCTAGAGGGCCGGTCGGGTATGCCCAGGTGGAAGTCTGAGAGAAAATAGACGCGCTTGCCAGGTTGGATGTGGAGCATAGTCCGCCGGTTATCACAGCCCCATGTCAGGGCCTTCCGCCGTCTTCTACTAGGAAGCAGTAGACTTCCCCGGGGCCATGAACGCCCACGACGAGTGTCTTCTCAATATCCGCCGTCCGGCTAGGGCCAGTGGCTAGACTCATGGCAGAGGGCAGGTGATTGCCATATTTTGACTTCATCAGGTTGAAGGCATCCGAGACGTCATATACCAGCTGGGATGTCCATGCAATGCAGACGTGCACGGGGGCATGCACACTGGAAGTGCGTCCCTGGGGCTGGGCAGCGCTCAGGAGCATGCTGCCCGTGCGGGCTACCAGGGCTTCGCAGCGGGTGATGGAGGCGTCACACTCCAGGAGTTGGCCTGAGCAGGGCAGCTGACCGAGTCCGTTCCGGTCGAAGAGGGCGTGGATGGCTTCATCCAGGCAGAAGATGTCTGCCCAGGACTTTTCCTTTGCCAAGGCCGCTATATGACTGCATAGCTCAGCCTCATCTGCACAATAGGCGAACTGTCCGAGCAGGCGGGTGAATTCGGTGGCAAAGAGGATGGAGAGGTCGTCGGCGGGCGGCGGATAGATTACCCCCTGGAGATGTTGCGGCAGGAAGGGGGCTGCCAGTGGGGTGGCCAGGGCCTTTCGGATCCTGCGCAATATCTTCTCGCGGCTCACAGACACTTCCATGGGCTAGGGTTTGTCCGGGTCTGCATCGGCGGGTGCGACAGGGTCGCCATCGGAGGCAGCGGCCTCTGGGGCAGCGGCGGGGGAGGCATCTTCTGTGGGAGCCACCGTCGAAGGCTCGGCAGCCTCTGTGGCCGCCTCTTCTTCGCTGAAGAGCTTTTTTTCTTCGAATGGACGCTTACCGAGGAGATCTTCCACGTCTTGCTGGTGCAGCACTTCCCGCTGCAGCAGTGCCTGTGCCAGATTTTCTGCTTGCTCACGTTTCTCTGTCAGCAGGTCGATGGTGCGGCGGTAGGCTTGGTCGACGAGCTTGCGTACCTCGTCGTCAATGAGTCGGCCGGTATCGTCACTGTAGGGCTTGGTGAAGACATTCTCCTGCTGGGGGTCGTAGAAGCTTAGGTTGCCGACCTTCTCGTTCATGCCGTATATGGTGACCATCGAATAAGCGATGCGGGTGACCTGCTGGAGGTCGTTCTGGGCGCCGGTCGAGACCTTACCGAAGAAAATCTCCTCGCTCGCGCGGCCACCTAGGGTCATGCACATCTGGTCCATGAGTTGGTCGGTATCATAGAGATATTGTTCCTTGGGGGTGTATTGCGCATATCCCAGTGCGGCAACTCCCCTGGGGACGATCGTCACTTTCAGCAACGGATAGGCATGCTCTAGGAACCAGCCACAGATGGCATGTCCGGCTTCGTGGTAGGCGATGACACGTTTTTCTTCTGGGGAGATGATTTTATTCTTCTTCTCCAATCCTCCGATCACCCGGTCGATGGCGTCTTGGAAATCATCCATCTCCACCTGCTCTTTGCCTTTTCGGGCAGCGATGAGTGCCGCCTCATTGCAGACATTGGCGATGTCGGCGCCGGCAAAGCCAGGCGTCTGCTCGGCGAGCTTTCGGATGTTGAGTTTTTCGGAGGTGCGGATGGCCTTGAGGTGGACGCGGAAGATATGCTCCCGGCCCTTCATATCTGGCCTGTCGATGCTGATCTGACGGTCGAAACGGCCCGGGCGGAGCAGCGCCGAATCAAGCACGTCGGGGCGGTTGGTGGCTGCCAGGATGATAATGCCGCTATCCCCTCCGAAGCCATCCATCTCTACCAGGAGCTGGTTGAGGGTGTTCTCCCGTTCGTCATTGCTCATCATCATATTCTTTCCGCGGGCACGGCCAATGGCGTCGATCTCATCGATGAAAATGATACAAGGAGCCTTCTCCCGGGCTTGTTTGAAAAGGTCGCGGACGCGGCTGGCGCCCACCCCGACGAACAACTCGACGAAGTCGGAGCCAGACATCGAGAAGAAGGGCACCTGAGCCTCCCCGGCCATGGCCTTGGCCAGGAGGGTTTTGCCGGTACCGGGCGGACCTACCAGCAATGCGCCTTTCGGGATTTTTCCCCCCAGCGCGGTATACTTTTTGGGATTCTTCAGGAAGTCGACTATTTCCATCACCTCCTGCTTGGCCTCGTCCAGGCCTGCGACATCGGCAAAGGTGATGCTCACGCGGGTGCCCTTCTCAAAGAGCTGGGCTTTCGACTTGCCGATGTTAAAAATTCCGCCGGGGCCACTGCCGCCACCAGCGCCGCCCATCTTACGCATCATCAAGACCAGCAGCACACCAAACATGAGCAAGGGGAACAGGAAGTTGATCAGCGGGCCAAAGAACTCAGGCTCCGTGATGGGGTCGACTGGGACGGGCGTCACTTCGGGATGGGCCTGGAAGTATTTGTCGAGCGACTCCTGGTAGTCTTCCACCTTCGAGACGCCAAACTGGAAATGGGGTCCCTTAGAGGTGGTGACAAACTCCCAACGCTCTTTCAACAGGCCTCTATAGTAGGGCAGCGAGAGGCTATCCTTTTGGATGTAGACGCGGACGACGTCTTTATTCCTCACCGGCTCGACGCGCTTCACATGATTGCGGGAGAGCATCTGTTGCTTGAAGTCCAGATCGGTGATCTGGGTGGCATCCGGCGTGACGCCCTGCATAACCTGATATCCAATGAGGAATACCACAGCCACGGCGTATAACCAATAAATGTTGAAACGGGGCCCCTTGCGATTAACCCCCTTGTCGCCTTCCGAACCCGAACCATCGGAACGAGATGACTTTGAAGCCCTTTTCATATTTTTTTCAGACGTTGTGTTTTCTTCCTTTCCTTTGAATCGTCGAGGTCGTTTTCCGACGCAGGCCACTCTGCAGCGGGCTGCTGACGGCCGTATCCGCATGTTCCTCTCTTCCCGCATCGCTCCACATCTCCTCAAGCCTATAAAAGCCCCGTGTTTCGGGTAAAAAAACATGCACGACCACGTCGACGTAATCCACTATCACCCACTGCATCGACCGAAGGCCTTCTTCATGAAAGGGTCTTTGCGCGCATTTTCCCCATACTACATCTCCGACATGCTCCGCAATGGCTTTGACCTGAATGGTGGAGCTGGCCTGGCAGATGATGAAGAAGTCCGCTACCGCCTCAGGAATGCTCTTCAGGTCGAGGGAGACAACCATCTCTCCCTTCTTGTCGTGTATGGCCTCCAGGATGGACTTTATGATACCGCTGCTCCGGGTTAGCCGCCCGGATTGCTTTACCGGTGAGACCGGCACCGATGTGGAACTCAAATGCGTTCGTTTATTTTTTACATCAGCCGGACGTGGCCCCGCGTCCGTACTTTCATGCTTCAGATCCGAAGAGCCTTTATCTACCCTGTTGACTGCAAATTTACACATTATTCATCATCCGCGCCATGCCGCCCATCGGTGAGCCTTTCTATGTGCTCGATCATGTAGACAGCACCAATCTGCACGCCATGCGCCTGGCGGACAGTCCCGACGTCGGGCATGGAACGGTGTTTTTTGCCCGCTCCCAGTACGCCGGCAAGGGGCAGCGGGGACGTCGATGGGAGGCAGCGCCGGATAGCAGCATCCTAATGAGCGTCGTCGTGGACCCTTCCGCCAGCCATCCCGAATGCGGCTTTCCGTTGAGCATGGCAGTGGCCTTGGCAGGGAGCGATTGGCTCCGCCGCCATCTAGGGCCGGAGGCCCTGGTCAAATGGCCAAACGACCTTTATTGGCAAGACCGCAAGATCGGAGGCATCCTCATAGAAAACATCCGCAGGGGTCAGCACTGCCGCCGCTCCGTCGTCGGCATCGGCGTCAATGTCAACCAACAGCATTTTGCCCCATCCCTGCCTAACCCGGTATCCCTTCGCCAGGCAACGGGCCAACGCTACGACCCCATCCTGCTGGCCGGGGAACTCTGTGGGTATCTCGAGCAAAGGATCCGCCTACTGGCAACGGGCCAGGTAGATGGCCTGCTGGCCGCATATAACGAACGACTCTACGGAAAGGGACGGTCGCTACAGTTCCAGGCATTCGATGGATACTTTACAGCGCAAGTACAGGAGGTGGATGCCGAGGGGATCCTCACCATCTGTAGGCCGGAAGCAGTCCGATACCGGTTTGGAGAGCTGACCTTTCAGCCCCCTCTACTCCCTTAGCCTTCCAAGGCTGATAAAATCTCTTGGGCGTGTTCTTTGACCTTCGGCTTGTGGAAGATATGCCGAATCACGCCTTTGCCATCGATGACGAAGGTGGTGCGAAGGAGGCCCATGTATTTCCTCCCATACATCTGCTTTTCTCCCCATACGCCATAGGCTTCAATGACCTGGTGCTGGGTGTCTGCCAGCAGCGGGAAGCCCAGGCTGTAGGTGGTGGTGAATTTCTGATGGCTGGCTGCATCGTCTGGACTGACGCCTACAACCGCTATCCCCCGGGCCGTCAACGAGGCTAGGTTGTCGCGCAGGTTGCAGGCCTGGGAGGTGCATCCGGGCGTATTGTCTTGGGGGTAGAAGTAGAGCACGAGGGTCTTGCCTTTGAAGTCTGCCAGTGAGACTTTTTGGCCGTCTTTGTCCAGCCCTTTGAAGGCCGGGGCCTTATCGCCTGCTTGGAGGTGGCTCATGCGGAGATATTATCGGATAAAAACAATCTGTTGGACGGTTTTGTTGCCGGCCTCATCTTCCACGCTGACGCGGAGGGTATGGCGGCCCGGAGGGCAACGGTCATCTACCCGATAGGTAAAACTGCCCCCCTGCTGAGCGAAGAGCAGCCAGCGGCCGTCGAGTGCTGCGCGAAAGAGGCGGATAGCGCCTAGATTGTCTGTGACGCGGACCTGGATGGAGGAACCGGACAGTCGTCCACCCGGCCGTAACCTAGGAAAGCTGATGGTGGGAGGCGTCGTGTCTGCCAGTAACTGGAAATCGCCGAAATCCCGAAAGCGTGCGGTATACCATCCACCTTCTGCGGTTGCCTTCCGGACCTGAGGAGACCCCTTGCCGCTGCGGCGAATGACCAGTCGGTCGGCCAACTCCGAGGGCAGCAGCCGGTCCGGTGCGAGGCGAACGGTGAAGAGGGTATGGGTGGGCACGTCTGGCCGATGCAGGGCATGAATGGAGGAAAAAGAGACTGGCCCGGCGGCCAAGCGTTGCGAATGCTCGAAATGGATGGTGTCATAGAGGGCCCATTCATCCAGTACAACCTGTAGCTGAGGCGTCTCAAAGATGCCCATCTGCCCCGGCGCCATCAGTGTCGCGGGTGCTGGCAAGGAGGGTAAGCTCTGGGTGGTGCGCTGAAGGGTAAAAAAGCATTCGCTTCCGTTGCCGGCTACATCTTTCACTGTGATGCGGAAGCTTCGGGGAAGCGTGTCGGGCAGCCATAGCTCGCGCATCCGGGAGTCATAGATGCGGATGGAGGAAAGGGTGTCGCCGGGAAGCGGCAGTAGGAATTGGAGCCATCCCATACCCCGGGCCCTGCGGGTGAAGTCGGCATGCGCGTTGAGGTAGCGGGTGGCCTCATAGCCCATCTTGTCGAGCCGGAAGCCCGCCAGGGGGCGGTCTCCTTCCCAAAGGATCGCCTCGTAGATGCCTACGAGGCTTGGGCTACCCGACAAGCGATCGTAGGCATCGATGGCTACCGAGACCCTGTCTGTAGCCACGCGGATGATGCCCGGCACGCGGTTTCCCTGCGGAAGGTGTCCGACGGCATGGAGGGAAGGGGCCTGCTCATAAATGCTGCGGCGTCTGTCGTACACGGCCAGCCGTCGGATGACGGGCGGTACGGCGTCCGGCAGGGGAAGCCCGAATACCAGTGGGTTCAAACACCGGTCGGTCTGCGTCTCCCGAACCTCGAAATGCACGTGGGGGCCTTCAGAGGCACCCGTATTGCCACTGTTGCCGATGTACTGCCCCCGTCGGACGGGGTAGGCCATGGCCGGGAGCTCCCATTCCTGCTGCCAGCTCTCCGTCTCATACTGCCGGCGGCGGACAGCCTCTTCCAAGGCCGGCCAGAATCGCTCCATGTGGGCGTAGAGGGTGGTGGTGCCATCGGGGTGGTAGAGGTAGATGGCCCGGCCAAAGCCGCCTGACTCGATCTTGACCCTTCCGACATACCCGTCGGCAGCTGCGACGACTGGCAGGCCGGTCCGGCGCTCTGTGAAGAGGTCCAGCCCCATGTGGAAATGATTGGGGCGCATTTCCCCGTAATTGGCATTGAGCCGGGGGGCAATGTCCAGCGGGTAGCGGTAGCGGGCAACCTGCCCCTGTACCGAATGGAAGACGAGAATTGTGAGCAAAAGCAGGCCAAAGCTCGGATCACGCGGCATGGGTCCGGAATTTTCGCAAAACTACTCCGTTGAGGCCAACCACCAGCGAGGTTGAAATGCTTTCCATTTCTCAAGTCCCGCAATTACCTTTGCGTACCCTGTAACCATCGGAAAAACAGATGTCAGAAGCTGGCCTCAACACTTTTGCATGCCACAAGATCGCTCCATAGAAACCGTCCTGATCATCGGATCAGGGCCCATCATCATCGGACAAGCTTGCGAGTTCGACTATTCCGGTACGCAGGCGGCCCGCAGTCTTCGGGAAGAGGGTGTCAAAGTCATCCTCATCAACAGCAACCCGGCCACCATCATGACAGACCCCATGATGGCAGACCGCGTATACCTGTTGCCGCTGAACGTGGAAAGCATCGAGCAGATTCTGAAGGAGAACCACATCGACGCCGTCCTGCCGACCATGGGTGGGCAGACAGCCCTCAACCTCGCCAAAGAGGCGGAGGAGTTGGGCATTTGGGAAAAGCACGGGGTACGACTGATCGGCGTAGACATCAAAGCCATTGAAAAAGCAGAAGACCGTGAGAAGTTCCGCCAGTGGATGATCGAGATGAAGATCCCCGTGGCGCCTGCGCGGACAGCCAACTCTTTTCTGGAAGGGAAAGAGTTCGCACAAGAGATCGGCTTCCCGCTGGTCATCCGCCCATCTTTCACCCTGGGTGGCACCGGCGGTGGATTTGTCCACTCCAGGGAACATCTGGATGAAGCCCTGCAACGAGGCCTGTCGGCCTCCCCGATACACGAAGTGCTGGTGGAGAAGGCTGTCCTCGGCTGGAAGGAATTCGAGCTGGAGCTGCTGAGGGATTCCAAAGACAATGTCGCCATCATCTGCACGGTCGAGAATTTCGATCCCATGGGCATCCATACGGGCGACTCCGTCACGGTGGCGCCAGCTATGACCCTGAGCGATACAGCCTTTCAGCTCATGCGCAACACCGCCATCAGCATGATGCGGAACCTGGGCAACTTTGCCGGAGGCTGCAATGTCCAGTTTGCTCTCAACCCTGCCACAGAAGAGATCATCGCCATTGAAATCAATCCCCGCGTCTCCAGATCTTCGGCCCTGGCCTCCAAGGCTACCGGCTACCCGATCGCCAAGATCGCAGCCAAGCTCGCCCTTGGATTCTCGCTGGATGAGCTCAAGAACCAGATCACCCAGACAACCTCAGCCTATTTCGAGCCCGCCCTCGACTATGTCATCGTTAAGGTGCCGCGCTGGAACTTCGATAAGTTTAAAGGCGCCAACGACACACTGGGCCTGCAGATGAAATCGGTCGGAGAGGTCATGGCCATCGGCCGTAGCTTCGCCGAAGCCATCCAGAAAGCCTGCCAGAGCCTGGAGAACAACGCCGTCGGCCTGGGCTACTACGGAAAGAACCAGATGCGGCCGGAGGAAATCCTAGAATACCTCAAGACCCCCCGCTGGGACCGTATCTTCCGCATTAAGGATGCCCTCATGATGGGGCTTAGTATAAAGAGTATCCACCAGGCGACCTACATCGACCGCTGGTTTATCCATGAGATCCTCAAAATCGTCAACCTGGAGAAGGAAATTTCCCAGTACAAGCTGGAGACCCTGCCCCTCGAGTTGCTCCGGAAAGCCAAGCACATGGGCTTCAGCGATGAGCAGATCTGCAAAGTATTGGGGGATGGGACAGAAGATCAAGTATACGAACGGCGCAAGTCTGCCGGCATCCGCAGGGTCTATAAGATGGTCGACACCTGCAGTGCAGAATTCGAGGCAAAAACTCCTTATTTCTACAGCACCTTCGAGCATGGCGGTACCAATGAAAGCCGCGTCAGCAGCCGTAAAAAGATCATCGTCCTCGGCAGCGGCCCTAACCGCATCGGCCAGGGCATTGAATTCGACTACTGCTGCGTGCACGGGCTGCTCGCGATCAAAGAGTGCGGCTATGAGGCCATCATGGTGAACTGCAACCCGGAGACTGTATCGACAGACTTCGACATGGCCGACAAGCTATACTTCGAGCCTGTATTCTGGGAACACCTCTGGGAGATCATCGAACATGAGCAGCCCGAAGGAGTGATTGTGCAGCTCGGAGGACAGACAGCCCTCAAGCTGGCCCAGAAACTCCATCAAAAAGGCATCCGCATCATGGGCACTTCCTTCGACAATATGGACATTGCCGAAGACCGTGGACGCTTCAGCGACATGCTAAAAGACCTCTCGATCCCATATCCCGAATATGGCACGGCCTACTCGGTCGACGAAGCCGTAGCGGTTGCCAAGAGCGTAGGATACCCCGTGCTCGTTCGTCCTTCGTATGTACTCGGCGGACAACGCATGCGCATCGTCATCAACGACGATGAACTCGAACAGGCCGTCGTAAGTCTGCTCAAGCATCTACCCGGCAACAAGATCCTCATCGACCACTTCTTGGACCGCTGCCAGGAGGCTGAGATAGACGCCATCTTCGACGGAGATGACTTCCATGTGATGGGCGTCATGGAACACATAGAGCCAGCAGGCATCCACTCTGGAGACAGCAATGCCGTCCTTCCTGCCTTCAACCTCACCCCCATGGAAGTCACCAACATGGAATTCTATGCGGAGAAGATCGCCCGTGCCCTCGACATCCGCGGACTAATCAACATTCAGTTCGCCGTCCAGAAAGGAAAGGTGTATGTCATCGAAGCCAACCCCCGTGCATCCCGCACGACCCCCTTCATCGCCAAGGCTTATCAGATCCCATACCTGAACTACGCGACCAAGGTCATGCTCCGCGCTCAAAAGCTGCGCGACTTCCAGTTCGAGAAGAAACTCACAGGCTTCGCCATCAAAGAACCCGTCTTCAGCTTCGACAAATTCCCCGGAGTGAGCCGGCAGCTGGGGCCGGAGATGAAGTCTACCGGCGAAGCCATCCGGTTCATCCGCGACCTTAGGGATCCCTATTTCCGGAACCTCTACAAGGAACGCAGCATGCACCTGAGCCGCTAGTAAATCTGCCTTCGCAACTTGATAGCATATTCCCTGCGCGTAACCCCTTCCTGGCACTCGCTCTACGCACAGCAATCGTCAACACCCTCGCACAGCCCGTCGAGCTCAACGGCAATGTGAAAGACACCCACAGCGATGAGTCCGTGCCCTTCACGACCGTACGATTTCTGCATACCGGATTTGTCGAGATCTGCAACTCCGCCGGAGGCTTTCCCTTCCTGCTGTCCAAATGGCCAGGCGACACCCTACGGGTTAGCTATACTGGCTTCGAAGATGCCAGGCTGGCGCTGGATATCTCCCACCTCGACTGGAAGGCTGCCCCCGCCCCTTGCGCGACATTGGCTACAAGCCCTTAAGCCTACACGGCAGTTTCCGTCTGGGATTCTGAGACGTTCTCTTCCTCAGTACAGGCCTCTACAATGATCTGACACGCCTCTGCGATCTCTTCAGGCGTAATCGTCAGGGGTGGAGCCAGCCGCAAGCATTGAGGGGCAAACAAAAACCAATCGGTCAGCAGCCCCTTGGCCAGACAGCGCGCTATGATCCGCTGATTGACATCGGCATGCCCGAAATCGAGTGCCATCAGCAGTCCTGCCTGGCGGAAGTCCCGGATCATCGGATGCTGCAGGCGCTCCCTGAACAGCTGGCCCTTTCCTGACACCCTTTCCAGGTGTCCTTCCGTGAGTAATGCTTCCAAGCCTGCCAGGCCGGCCGCACAGGAGACGGGATGGCCGCCAAAGGTCGTGATATGTCCAAGTACCGGATCGGTGGACAGGGCTTCCATGCATTCTCGGGATGCGATGAAGGCACCCAGCGGCATGCCTGCACCCAGCGCTTTGCCTAACAGCAAGATATCCGGGACCACCCCATAACCTTCAAAGGCCCAGAGCGTGCCGGTTCGGCCAAACCCCGTCTGTATCTCATCGAAGACCAGCATAGCCCCGATGGCGTCGCAACGGTCTCGCAAAGCCTGCAGCCATGGCGCCGACGACGGCACCACGCCCTTTTCGGCCTGTACGACTTCTGCCACCACACAGGCGGTATCTGTGCCAATCCTGAAGAGGTCTTGCAAGGAGCCATGCTCCATTTCCTGGATGCCTGGCAGCAAGGGGCGGTAAGCAGATCGCCAGTATTCATCGCCTATCAGGCTAAGGGCTCCTTGTGTGGATCCATGGTAGGAGTGCCGGAAAGCTGCTATGCCGGGTCGGCCGGTGCGCCTTTTCGCCAGCTTCATCGCCCCTTCGACCGCTTCGGCCCCCGAACTGGTGAAATAGACGCAATCGAGGGAGGCGGGCAGAAGAGAGGCCAGCCGGTGTGCATAGGAAGTCTGCGGAGAGAGTACCATCTCACCATAGACCATGACATGGAGGTATGCGTCCACCTGCTGATGGATGGCAGCACGTACCCGGGGATGGCCATGGCCAAGATGACAGACGCTGATGCCCCCGATCCCATCCAGGTAGGTTTTACCATCGGCCGCTGTCAGCCGACTGCCCTCGGCCCGTACGATCTCCAGTGCGAGCGGCGACGGGGAAGTCTGGGCGACATGACGGAAGAACCACTGACGAGGGTAAAACATTTTATAAAGTTCGTCAATTTCCGCCGAGCCGAACCCTGGCATACCGCGGGATGCCCCAGGGTCCGATCTTTGTTCAAAAGGAATATATGTCGAACTATCCTGCACCGCTGATCTTGCCGGTCAGAGGCATATCCCCGCAATTTGGTGCTGGCTGCTGGCTGGCGCCCAACGCCACTGTCGTCGGAGAGGTCGTGATGGGTGAAGATTGCAGTGTATGGTTCCAGGCTGTCGTCCGTGGAGACGTCAATGCCATCCGCATCGGAAATCGAGTAAACATCCAGGACGGGGCTGTCATCCACTGCACGTACCAGCGTTCCCAGACAGTCATCGGAGATGACGTCAGCATTGGCCACAAAGCCATCATCCATGGTTGCAGGATAGACCCGAATGTGCTGGTCGGCATGGGAGCCATCATCATGGACGGCGCTGTCATCGGCTCCGGTTCGGTGATCGCTGCGGGGGCCGTCGTGCTGGAAGGAACCGAGGTGGCGCCTGGCACCCTTTGGGCCGGCGTGCCCGCCAAAAAAATCAAATCCGTCCCCTCCGAACTCATGGAGGGGGAAGTCCGGCGCATCGCCCGCAATTACCTCCTGTATAGTAGCTGGTTCCAGGCCGGAGAGAATCTTCCGCCAGATACAATGAGTGAAGGCATTTGACGTTAAAATGGATCGGTACAGAGGCAGCATACCAGCCGCTGCCATTGTCTTATAATGAAGGAGCAGGCCTACCCTGGCTGCCTGGTGCGGAGGGTTTACAAATCGCCTTATACAAACATGAATCTATCCTTAAGGACCGACTTTGGCTGCACCGAGGCGGTACTCGCAGAGAACTGTGGGTTCGACCGCTTCTACCGCATCGCTGACCTGCTGATGGAACAACTAAAAGTTCGGTTCACGCAGAAGCAGGACGACTCTGAAACTTCATACTGGAACTTCAATTTCAAAGGCCACCGCCTAACCCTGCATTATAATATCTACGATGGGGTCTCCATCTTTCCGCAGGCCCTTCGGGCAGCTGGGCGTACTGACAACGAAGCGGTCATGGAACTGGCAGGTGCCCTGACGCAATTACCCTGATCAATCCCCGCTTTCCAGGCTTTCCAGGATGGTGCAGTAGCTGATGTACCGTTCGAGGTGGATCTCTCCCCTTTCTACCGCAGCTTTGATGGCGCAGCCTGGCTCGTCGAGGTGCCGGCAGTCGTTGAACTGACATCCACCCAACCGGCTCCGTAGGTCTGGGAAATAGTGGGAGAGTTCACCGGCATCGATGTCTACCAGCCCAAACTCCCGGATGCCAGGGGTATCGATGAGGGCCCCGCCGTCTGGGAGGTCGAACATCTCCGCAAAGGTGGTCGTATGCAAGCCCTTACCACTCCAACCACTGACCTCCCTGGTACGCAGGGATAGGTTTGGCAAGAGCAAGTTGATGAGGGTTGACTTCCCCACTCCGGAGTGACCGCTGACCAAGGTGACGCGCCCGGACAGCCAGGATTTGAGCTCGGCGATCCCCTCGCCTGTTACTCCGCTGGTCCGGAAGACAGGATAGCCGATATCCGAGAACATGTTCTCCCAGGCTTTGAAACGCTCTTCTTCCTTCGCTCGAAATGCATCGCATTTGTTGACAACGATGGCGGCGGGTATATGGTACGCTTCACAAGCGGTCAGGAATCGGTCTACAAAGCCCTGCGAGGTGCGGGGGTCCCGCAGGGTAGCCACCAGCAGTGACTGATCGAGGTTGGCAGCAACGATGTGGTGGCGCAGACGCTGCGCGGGTGCCCGGCGATTGACATAATTACGCCGCTTATGTATGTCAGTGATCAGCCAGTTTCCTTCCGAACCTACCTCTCGTTCAACCGATACCAGGTCGCCTACTGCCACTGGGTTGGTGGACGAGATGTCGTCGATTTTAAACCGCCCCTTCATGCGGGCCTGGCCAAAACCCCATTCGGGGTGTTTGACGAGGTACCAGCTGCCTGTCGACCGATAGACCCTGGCTTCCATTATGGGGTGTTGGGATCTGTCGCCAGGTACCTTGCGACGATGGGTACACGCCGGCCTACGCCAAATGCCTTCTCGCTCACTCGGATGATTGGGCAGAATTGGTTGCGCTTATATTCATTTCCATTGACCATCTGCAAGACACGCGCTACGAGGCTTGTTTCAAAGCCTTTCGCGATGATGTCTGCTGGCCCAAGCCGGCGCTCTATATACAAGTAAAGGATGCTGTCCAGGGAGGAATACTCCGGAAGCGAGTCTTTATCCTTTTGGCCGGGCCTCAACTCGGCCGAGGGCTCTTTATCAAGGATCTCACGGGGAATCTGCTCCCCCTCGCGGTTGAGGAATTCTGCCAGGGCATACACTTGGGTCTTGTAAAGGTCGCCCAAGACACTCAGTCCCCCGGCCATATCGCCGTACAGAGTCCCATAGCCCGTCGCCAGCTCGCTCTTATTAGAGGTGTTGAGGAGTATATATCCGAGCTTGTTGGCCACGGCCATGAGGAGGTTGCCCCGGATGCGGCTTTGTACATTTTCCTCGGCAATGCCAAAAGCCGTGTCATGGAAGAGGGGCGCCAGCGTCTGCAGCATCGCATCATAAGGCTCGGCGATGGGCAGGATGTCATAAGGATTGCCAAGACGCCGGCTGAGTTCGATGGCATCTTTCACCGAATGAGTCGTGGAATAAGGAGATGGCATGAGTATCGCCCGGACCTGACTTGGCCCCAACGCCTCACAAGCCAGTGCCAGGGTGACGGCGGAATCGATGCCTCCACTGCTGCCCAGTATGGCCTGGCGAAACCCCATCTTCCGGAAATAATCGCGGATGCCCATCAAGAGAGCTTGGTGAATCTCTGCGATGTTTGGGCGGGCAGTTATATGTGCTATGATGTCGGCTGGCTCGTGGGAGTGCTTGGCTGCAGGCGGCTGGTCGGCATGGGCAGCAGCATGGCTGGAGGTTGCTTGCCGGCCCGAGTAGAGCATCTCCGTGTCGATGAGGGCCTGGTCTTCCCGGAAATAGGCCAACTCCCTGACCAGCGTTCCCGCATCGTCATAGACCAGCGAGCCACCATCAAAGACGATCTCCGTCTGCGAGCCTACGGCATTGGTGTAGATCATCGGCAAGCCATACTTGAGCACCTGGCTACGGACAACCTTTTTCCGGTCCTCGTCGTGGTGATAGCTGAAAGGGGAGGCAGAGATGTTGATCATCAGGTCGGGAGAGGCTGCCATCAGCTGGTCCATCGGACAGATGCGGTACAAGGGGTTATCGCCCAGGTTCCATATATCCTCGCAAATGGTTATCGCGAGGCGGTGTCCTTTGAAAGGGACAACCTCCCATTGGAAGGCCGGCTCAAAGTAGCGGTACTCGTCAAACACATCGTAAGTAGGCAGCAGGGTCTTGTGTAGAATTGCCTTGACTTGCCCTTCGTGCAACAGCCAGGCAGCGTTGAACAGGTCCTTACCTTGGGGGTCCGGGTTACGGGCAGGCGCTCCGACGATGGCGGCTACCCGCAGGGTATGACGGCAGATCTCCGCCAGCGCCACTTCCGCGCGACGGATAAAATCTTCAAACTCCAGGAAGTCGCGGGGGGGATAGCCGCAGACGCAGAGCTCCGTAAAGACAGCGAGATCGGCCCCACACGCCTCAGCCTCTCGCAAGGCCTCCAGGATGCGCGATACATTGGACTCAAAGTTTCCGATGTGGTAGTTCTGCTGCGAGAGAAACACCTTCATACCGCAAAATTCGGCTTTCTGGAGGACATGCGCCATACGCCCAGCGACAAAGGGCCCGGCATCACAGAGGGTCAAATATGGTCGAGATGAATTCAATGGTGATTCAGGAACTTTACACAAAATCCAACTGCCATATGCGCGTGCTGGTAAATGCCCTGCTGTTGTCCTTTTCTTGGATGGTCCTTTCCTGTGGAAACCGTTCTGACCGTCCCGATGTCTCGCACATCGAGATCGAACTCCCCTTGGTCCGCTTCGAGCAAGCCTATTTTGCGATGGACTCAAACGACATACAGGGATCGCTTCAGAATATTTGGAAAGCCGACACAGGGTTTACGCAGCTCTTTGTCACTCAGATGCTGGGCCTCCCACCAAACGATAGTTCCGAAGAGGTGCTGTCCAGTCACCGCCGCTTCCTTCGCGACTACAGACCTCTGCTGTCATTGTCTCAAGAGGCGGTAGGCGATATGAAGGCCATCCATGCCGACATCATATCATCTCTGCGGCGCGTGAAATACTATTTTCCCAGGTATGAAACACCCCAACGTCTCTACACATTCTTAGGGCCGTTGGATGCCATCGCAGAAGGGCGTACCGCCTCTTATGGAGACATCATCACGACCTATGGACTGGCCATCGGACTGCAGCTGCACCTGGGGTCCGATGCACCCATCTACTTGAGTGAAATGGGGCAACAGCTATACCCCCGGTATCTGTCGCGGCGTTTTGATCCTTCGACCATCACCATCAACTGTATCAAGAATGTAGTAGACGACCTCTATGCCGGTCGGCCGGATGACCAAACTCTCTTGGATCACATCGTCGACAAAGGGAAAAGAATGTATCTGCTCGGGCTCTTCCTGCCAGACGTGCCAGACAGCCTGCGACTGGGATATACGGCCGACCAATGGGAGGGGGCTATCGAGCAGGAAGGCTTGATCTGGAACCACCTCGTCCAAAACCAGCTGCTCTATGCATCAGACATGGAGCGCATCCGAACCTTCCTCTCCGAAGGGCCGATGACGCCAGAGCTGGGCAGCGGCTCTCCCGGCTACCTGTCGTTGTTCGTTGGACAACAACTCATTCACGCATATATGAAAAAACATCCAGAGACCCCGCTGGAAACACTTCTCGAGAAAAGCCCTCGGGACATCCTTGAAGGGGCACGCTATAAACCCAGGTGAAGGCGTCTAGCTTGGCATGCCAATGGAAATCGGCCTTCGACCCATTTCGCGCATGAACCGGTAGTGGGATGCGATCGCGAGTCGGGTGGTGGGAAAATAGTTGTACGGAAGCCCGAATCGCTCGCACGTATCGCGGACAATATGGCTCAAGGCCGGATAATGCACATGGCTGATGCGGGGAAACAGATGATGCTCTATCTGGAAGTTTAGGCCCCCGACCATCCAGGTGACGATCCGGTTGCCTGCAGCAAAATTGGCGGTAGTGAGCACCTGGTGAATCGCCCATTCGTTTTCTATCCGAAGAGGGTCCGTCCCGACCGCTTTGAACTCGGCCTCCTCTACCACATGGGCCAGCTGGAAAACCAGGGCCAGGGTCATGCCCAGGGTGAACTGGGCGATGGTAAAGCCGATCAGCCATGACTGCCAGCCTACCGCTAGGATGGGCACCACGATGTAGACAGCGATAAAGAAGATCTTTCCTGCCCAGAACAGTAGGTGGTCCTGCAAAGCCATCGAACGAATGCCTGTGTTATGGATCCTGCGGGTGAAATATTTCAAATAGTCAGTTCCAAACATGAACAGAGAGGTAAATCCGTACAAGACAAACATGTAATAGGCCTGAAATCGGTGCATGGGCTTCCAGGGCTGAGTATTACACTCCCGCATGAAGGGCATATTGTTGATATCATCATCCAGCCCATCGACATTGGTGTACGTATGATGAATGATGTTATGCTTGATTTTCCAGAGAAAAGCATTGCCGCCCAAAAAATTATGGGTAAGCCCGAATATATCATTGACCCATCCCCTTGAGGAGAAAGAGCCATGGCAGGCATCATGCATGACATTAAAACCGATGCTGGCCATAGCCACCCCGAGTAATGCGCAGAGCAAGAAGGCCAGCAACCAGTGCATCGGGAAGGTCAGCAGCAGGAAGTACATCCCCAAGGCAGAGGGAATCAGAATCAGAGTCTTGGTATAAAGCTTCCAGTTACCTGTACGCTTCATACGGTTTTCTTCAAAATATTTGTCAACCGATTCTTTGAGGGCATAAAAAAAAATACGGTTGGCATTGTTGAAAGTCACTTTTTGCATGTGGAGCAGGATTGTGGAGGAAACGATCGGTCGCTTGATTCCATGATTTAATAACGCTCAAGGATGGCCGTAAGTTACAAAGAAATAGACAGGTGTTCAATTCAACTTGAAAGGGGCCGTCATCGCGAAGACGGGTATGCGGACGTCGAACAACCGATGCGTGTCCATGTCGAGGACTGTATACATGCCATGCATGCTTCCTATCTCAGTCTTGAGATTGCAGCCGCTGACATACTGATACCTTCCACCCGGCTGAATCACAGGCTGTACCCCTACCACACCCTCGCCCTCTACCTCGCGGCGAGTGGCGTTGCTGTCGAAGATATACCAGTGCCTTCGCAGGATCTGCACCGGAAAAGAATTATGGTTCTCAATGGTCACTCGGTAGGCGAACATGTACTCCCCGTTGATGGGGTTTGAATATTCAGGCTGATAATAGCTCTCCAACATCACTTTCACACCCTCAGTCACTTTCGAAACCATGGACGGGTTATTTCCATAAATGTACACATTACCCCGCCTATACGCCTCCCTCTCTGTCACATTTTCCCACATTTCTGCCAACTTCTACCTTAGCGGATCCGTTCTTCCGGGAAGGACATCCATGTGACATCCAAAAAAAGGCACGATATATGAAGATAGCTGCAGCGAAAGGTGATGGCACCGGCCCCGAAATGATGAAAGCGGTGACAGACATTGAGGCTGCCCATGTGCCCTTGGAACATGAGTACAAGACCATCATCGGTGTCGACATGATCATAGAAAGCGCCGAACAGCCGCAGACGGAAGCAAAGAAATGCCTGCGGCATATCCAAGAAGCCTTTTCCCTGGTGACCATCAGCAACCGTGGAACGCTGGTATGTCCCAAGGATCAATCTTTACAAACCTGGTCAACCGGTACTGCTGCTTCTGTGAAAGCATTGAAGAAAAGCCCCTTGTGCAGGCAGATATCCTCAAACTCTATCACCAGCTGATGCAGGATTTCAAAGTCTGCTCCACGGAGCTGCTGAACAGATGGGGCGACACCAAGGCCTATAGCCTGGCAAAAGGCCAGTAAGCCTGTATCCAAGAACCGTAGATAAATCCAAGGGTATGCCCAATAAAAAAAGAGACAGCCTCCATGGCATCGTATTCAGCACCGACCCCTACTTCTCCACAACACCAGAGGCGGCCGACATCATCACGCCCCCACCCGCCGAGCAGAAACTAAAAGTACGGATGGAAAACAAGCACCGGGGTGGGAAGACCGCGACCATCATCGCAGGCTTTGTCGGAAAGACGGAAGATCTGGAATCCCTCTCCCGCCAGCTGAAAGGCTACTGTGGCACAGGGGGATCTGCCAAAGACGGGGAGATCATCATCCAGGGTGACCAGCGGGCCAAGGTCACCACCTACCTCCAACATCTCGGGTATCGGATCTAGCCAGTCCCACCGATAGCGACTGCAAGGTCTCTAGGCTCCGCCTTTAGGCTCATATCTAGGCTCGTGGCCTGGTGGATAAGGCCGCCCACACTCACCCAGTCGACCCCTGCCTCTGCATAGTCCCTGATATTATCTAGGCCGATGCCTCCACTGGCCTCCGTCTCCATGCGTCCATCCACCAGCTGGACGGATGCGCGCACGTCTGCGGGACTAAAATTATCGAACATCACTCGAAAGACTCGACCTACACCCGACGCCAGGATCTCCCTCACCTCTTGCATGGAACGGGCTTCCACTTCGATGCCCAGGGGCAGCCCCTGCTGTTGCAGGTAGGCTGCAGAACGCTCGATGGCAGCTGCAACGCCTCCGGCAAAGTCGACATGATTGTCTTTCAGCATGACCATATCGTAGAGGCCATGACGATGATTGAAGCCCCCTCCGATACGGACGGCCTCCTTCTCTGCCCACCGGAAGTTGGGTGTCGTCTTGCGCGTGTCGAGCAGTCGCGTCCGACATCCTTGCAGCCGGTCGACATGCTGGCGGGTTCTGGTGGCAATGCCGCTCATACGTTGCATACAGTTGAGGACGACGCGCTCACATCGCAGGATCGTATGCACCCTGCCTTCCACCCGGAAGGCTTTCTCGCCCGCCAACATCTGGTCACCGTCTTTTTTCCAGGCTTCAAAACAGATGCCCGGGTCATCCATGCGGAAGATCCGCTCGGCAAGCGACAATCCGGCCAGCACCCCATCCTGTTTGATGTAGAGGACGGCAGCACCGCAGGCATCGGTGGGAATGCAGCCCAAGGCGGAATGATCCCCGGTCCCCATGTCTTCTGCCATGGCCGCTCGTATCAGATGCTCCATCCGTTCTTCCATGCGTTCCATAAAGGCAATGTACAGAGATTCTAAGGCTTCACACGATGCTATCCCCGGCCTTTGCAAGGGGAAAGCAAGAGGGTCCTGCGATAATGCAGAGACGCCATTGCAACGATTGGAGTAACTTTAAGCATGGCGATTTATAAAGCAATGCTCATCATCATGGATGGATGGGGCATCGGGCAAGTCGCATCGGCAGATGCCATCCTTCAAGCAAACACCCCCTTTGTCGACAGCCTATACCGTGACTACCCCCATGCCCAACTGGTTACCTGGGGCGAAGATGTGGGACTGCCGGAAGGACAGATGGGCAACAGCGAAGTGGGCCACCTCAACCTAGGGGCCGGCCGCATCGTCTATCATGAACTGCAACGCATCAACGTGGCCATCCGCAGCGGGGCCTTTGCTGCCAATTCGGTCTTACAGGCAGCCATCCAGCAGGCACAGGCCAGCGGGAGGCCCCTTCATCTGATGGGCCTGGTCAGCGACGGCGGGGTACACGCACACATCGAACACCTCATGGCCATCGTGAGCGAATGCCACCGCGCCGGGCTACAAAAAGTATACATACATGCGTTCACCGATGGACGGGACACCGACCCCAAGAGCGGCCTTGCATTTCTGAAGATGCTGCAGGCACATCTGGACAAGACCTGCGGCCAGATCGCCACAGTGACTGGCCGCTACTACGCGATGGACCGCGACAAACGCTGGGACCGCGTTCGCCTGGCCTATGACGCCATGGTCCATGGAAAAGGCACTGCCACAGTAGACCCCCTTGCGGCCGTAGAGGCCCTGTACAATACAGGTACTACAGATGAGTTCATCCCCCCCCTCATTGCCGTGGATGCGTGGGGCCGTCCTCGGGCCACCCTTAGCAACGGCGATGCGGTGATCTGCTTCAACTTCCGGACAGACCGCTGCCGGGAGATCACCGAAGCCCTCACACAACACAAAATCGCAGAAGCAGGCATGTCTCCGCTATCCCTGTACTACACGACCATGACGGAATACGACAAAACCTATCAGGGTGTGCAGGCCATGTTCCGCAACGAAAACCTTGAAATGACCCTAGGGGAGGCCATCTCCCAGGCCGGGCTGCTCCAAATCCGGATAGCTGAGACAGAGAAGTACCCGCATGTGACCTTTTTCTTCAACGGAGGCCGAGAACTGCCCTTCGAAGGAGAAAAGCGGATCATGATCCCTTCACCCAAGGTTGCCACCTACGACCTGCAACCTGAGATGAGTGCCTTGGCTGTCACCCACGCCATCCTGCCAGAAATTCGCTCAGAAAGTGCCGCGTTCATCTGCTGTAATTTTGCCAATGCCGACATGGTCGGTCATACTGGCGTCTTCTCAGCTGCTGTCCGGGCCGTAGAGACCGTCGACCGATGCATAGGGGAAGTCATCCCCGTCGCACTCCGGCATGGCTATACGGTCTTCCTTACGGCCGACCATGGCAATGCAGATTTTATGGTCAATGCAGATGGCAGTCCAAACACGGCCCATACCCTCAATCCGGTACCCCTGTTTATCCTGGACCCGGCCCGCAAACCAAGCCTCCGCAACGGGAAGCTCTCCGACATCGCCCCTACAATCCTCCATGTGCTGGACCTGCCGATCCCACCTCAAATGACAGGGGAGATCTTGGTGGAGTCTGCCAGATGAAAAATTGCAACGCACGCAGCAGACATTTCAAAGGGATTGTCTTACTTTAGGTGATAACTAAGTGTCTTTCATGACAGAGGAAGCATTGGTCATAGCCTGCATCCGAAATGATGCGAACGCCCAACAAGAGCTCTATGCACGGTACAGCCCGAAAATGCTGGCCCTTTGTTATCGATATGCCCGAAACCGAGAAGATGCCGAGGATATGCTGCAGGAGGGTTTTATCAAGGTTTTCACGCAGATCAGCCAATTTAGGCATACCGGCACCCTAGAAGGCTGGATTCGCCGAATCATGGTACACACCTGCATCAACATCCTGAAGAAAAACCGAAAATTCAGCGACAGTATGGATTTGATCCATGCCTCAGGCATCGCGGCCAATGAGGATACGATACCGTCCATCCTTCAAGCCAAGCAAGTGGTGGAATGCATCCGCATGCTGCCCCTAGGGTACAGGACCGTGTTGAACTTATACGCCATTGAAGGGTACTCCCATAAGGAGATCGGCAAGATGCTGGACATCGGAGAAAGCACGAGTCGCTCCCAATACACCCGGGCAAAGGCTGTGTTGGAAGAGATCCTCCTTCGGAAAGGCCTCATGCCCGCACCCTCGGTGGGGCAAACCAACGTCATGCTGTGAGGCATGCGGAAACACGAACAATTTTGACTGTTTGAGCCAACGCATATGAGTCAATTTTTCTTGGAAGAAGATGGAATGGAAGGTTTCCTGCAGGAATCTGCCAATGACCTGAGGATGCAACCTTCGCTGCAGGTATGGCAGGGGGTACAGAAAAAACTACACCCGTCACCCAAATGGCCATACCTGGCCGCTGCGTTGGGTGTATTCGCCACCGGGGTACTGACCGGCTTCTGGCTGGACCGGGAGAGCTCTCCAGTCAGTCCTCTGTTGCCCATTGACCCACCAAACACCGCAACACAGCAGAGGCCTACTCCGTCCAGCCCCGGGATAGATGGCATCGATGCCATAAAGCTGCCGCTCACCCTTTTGCAGGCATCCCCCTTCACCCCTGCCATCTTCCCTGGCCTTGGCATGAAAGATGCGCCTGATGCATCCTTGTCCCTTTCACCCCTTTCCCGGCCACAGCTAGGATGGCCCAGCCTGCCGGGGCTTCCAGCAGCCTATTCAGATGAGATGGATCTCTTCCTACCCACCGGGCGGACGCCTGCACTTCGCTCCAACAGCGCACCCATCGGATCAGCACCGGCAACTGCGGAATCCGCTCCAGCTCCAAAGGCTAAAAATCTCTCCAGGCTCAACCTCCTAGCCAGCCAAACGACCGACCGGATCATCCATCAGATCAGCCATCTGGGTCGAAAGACAAACCTCCAGGTGTATATCAGCCCCTCCGTCAGCTACCGCAGGCTGCTGGGGCAAGCATCCAACCTTAGCTACCCATATACCAACGGCTTTGTCTATAGCGCCAACCTTGGATTTCCGGCGGAGGTCAAAGATGCGGTAAACCATAAGCCAGGTCTGGGCCTGGAGGCAGGTGCCGCCTTGCTATATCCACTCTCGCGGTCACTGCGTATCAAAGCTGGGCTACAGATGAACTTCACCAGTTACGACATCGAGGCGTTTAGCTACACGCCTGAACTTGCCCCGTTCAGTGCAGCCCCGGGTGGTGGAGTAAGTCCTGCCATCCAGTCTGTCTCTTATTATCGGAGCAGGGGTGGCTATCGGCAGACCTGGCTCAGCAACAGCCATTTGATGATCTCCATGCCCATGGGCTTCGAATACACTATCGGAGGCCATCGTAAACTCAGCCTCACAGTTGCCTCTACACTCCAGCCCTCCTACATGCTTCAAAACAAGGCCTATCTGATTTCTACCGATCTCAAAAACTATGCTGAAGAGCCAGACCTACAAAGAAACTGGAATCTCAATGCTGGAGCAGAAGCATACCTGAGCATGCGTGCCGGCACCTATCGGTGGGTGATGGGCCCGCAAATTAGATATCAACTGCTCTCGAGCTACCAGCTGGACTATCCCATCCGGGAACACCTGGTTGATTTCGGCTTCAAAGTCGGCATCCAGAAAACCCTACGCTAGCGCTTGATTTGGGGCTGCCACGGGTGTTCGGTAATTTTACTGGATGAAAAGCATGGTGCATCCGTCCATACCCCTGTGCTTCCTGCTGATATGGGCCTGCCAGGGCCGACCCTCGGATGAGTTGCCCCTAGCTGAACGCCAAAGTCTTTTTCTGCCGGCAACCACCTTTGTAGCCCATGAGTTGACTGCCATCGATAGCCTTCCGGTAGTGATCCTGCGCCATCGTACGGTGGGGTTGCAATCCGATACAGCCATCGTTCCAAAGCCTGTTTTTCGCGAACTGATGGAAAGCTGGTTTGGAAAAACCTTTGCCGAAGCGCCTCTGCAGTACGCCTACAAGCGGAAAGTGTTCATGGACGCCACCCTGGGGCGCGTCACCATCACTTGCGACACGGAAGATACCACGGCGGCCATCCAGCGGCTCGACATGCTCATGGATCCTGAAACAGAGGCTATCCGCAGCCTGTACGCAGAAAAGGTCAGCGTCACAGCAACTGGGAAGCTCATACAAAAGCTCTACTGGAGCGCAGGTCGGCAATGCCGCATCTCCAAGAGCCTGCCGCATTCAACGAACCCTGCCACCTCAGAAAACATTACCTACTCTTGGGGTATGGTTCAGCCCTGAAGACCCCACCGCAGCAAGATCCCATGACACCAGAAACCTTCAAAGAATGGCAGCAAGGACTGCCTGAGGCGGCGGGTATCTACCAATACTACGACAAGGATGGCAGCCTCCTCTATGTGGGCAAAGCCAAAAATATCCGTAAACGGGTGTCGAGTTACTTTACAAAAAACCATGTTTCCCGAAAAACCGCAGAACTGGTCAGAAGAATTGAGCGCATAGAATGCACCATCGTCGGATCTGAGCAGGATGCGCTGCTATTGGAAAACACCTTCATCAAAGAATACCAGCCCCGTTTCAACATTGAGCTGAAAGACGATAAGACATACCCATATATCGTCTTTCGGAAAGAAGACTTCCCCCGTGTATTCCTCACCCGGCGAATGATCCGCGATGGCTCAGAATATCTGGGACCCTTCACCTCGTCAGGCAAGGTCAGGGAACTGCTAGAATTCATCCGACAGCATATCCCCTTGCGCACCTGCAAACTCAACCTGTCGCCACGACAGATTGCTAAAAAACAATACAAGCCCTGCCTGGAATATCAGCTAGGCAATTGCAAGGCGCCCTGTGCCGGACTGCAGACGCCGGAAGACTATCAGGAGGGTCTCACTAGGTTGCGGAACCTCCTAAAAGGGAACCTCAGCCCTGTCCTGCAGCACTACCGGATGGAGATGAAGCGACTGGCAGATACCCTCGACTTCGAAGGTGCGGAGCAGCTCAAGAAGAAAATCGAACACCTCAAAGTTTACTCGGCCCGATCTCCTGTCATCAACCCCAAGCTGGGAGACATCGACGTGATCAGCATGGCCGACGACGAGGAGCGAGTCTTCATCAACATGATGCTGGTACGCAACGGGACCGTCATCGACACGTATGGCCTCGAAGTCAGGAGAAAGCTGGAAGAAGATGCTAGAGATATCCTTCCCAATGTCATCTTACACCTTAGAGAACGTTTCCGAAGCGAAGCCATGGAAGTCATCCTGCCGGTTCCCATCGAGCTGCCTGGCGGCATCAGCAGCATCGTCCCAAAGTCTGGCGACCGCCTGCGTCTCTTAGCGCTCTCACAACGCAACGCAGAGTACGCAAGGGAAGAATTCCATCGCCGACGGAAGCTTCATCTGACTTCCGAGACAGCTGAGCCACGCACCGTGCTAGAGTCATTGCAAAAAGACCTTCGGCTGCCCATGCTGCCCGTCTATATCGAATGCTTCGACAACTCCCATCTGCAGGGCAGCCATCCAGTCTCCGCCATGGTATGCTTCCGGGATGGTCTGCCATGCAAATCTGACTACCGGCATTTTCATGTCAAAACAGTCGAGGGCGTAGATGACTACGCGACGATGCGGGAAGCGGTTGCCCGCAGATATGCCAGACGACTGAAGGAACAAGCAGACTTACCACAGCTGATCGTGATCGATGGAGGCAAAGGGCAGCTGGGTGCTGCCATGGACAGCATACGGGCCTTGGGGCTTGAAGGCCAGATGACTTTGATAGGTCTGGCCAAGAAGGAGGAGTTGGTATTTTTCCCAGGCGACCAGGATCCGCTTCGACTCCCGCTGGATGGGGAGAGCCTCCGCCTGCTTCGGCGCATCCGAGATGAAGTGCACCGTTTTGGTATCTCCTTTCATCGAAAGATTCGAAGCAGACAGGCCGTTCAAAACCCCCTGGAAGAGATCCCCGGCATCGGTAGTCGAACGGCCGAAGACTTGCTCAGGCAGTACCACTCCGTGAAAAGAATCTCCGCCTTGACAGAAGAAGAATTGCGAGAAAGCATCGGCGCGGCCCGGGCCCGGGCAGTCTTTTTACATTTCCATGCAGGCGACTAGCGCCCTGAGTTGCGCAGGGTACCGTCCAAGATGCAAAGAAGGCCAGCAAGGTATGCTGGCCTTCTTTGCATCTTGGATGGCTGTATGAACGATATTAGTAGGTCCAGAGGTTTTGCTCGAACTGAAAGATCTTGTCCTTGATGGCTTCACCTTCCAAGAGGCGCAGGATAGGATCTTTGATAAATTGGCGGATGTACAGATTAAATGGGTTCTCGATGGTAGACTTCACGATGTTACTGGCGAAGAAACGGCTCTCGAACAATTCCTCCCAGCTCATGCGGCCTCCGGAATTCTTGCTGTTGTACACATCCTGGCGGGCCAGGATGGGTCGTAGGTCGGGATAGTATACCCAAAACGCAGGAGTTTCTCCTAATACGATGCCCGTATTCTCATCGACGGAGATTTTGATCGGGGCAATGCCGTTAATCCGCGTGAACATCCTAGAAGACTCTTTATCGAAAATCCATTCCTCTTTGATCAGATATTTAACGATGTCATCAGGGTTGAACATCGGACAGATGGTGGTATCCTTGAGGATGCCTTTTTGCCCTAAGGGATCTTTCACCCAATCGGGCACCTGCTCTGTCTTGCATTTACCGACAAGGATCTCGCCGATCCGCTGGAGGGTGATGGGCGTTGTAAAACGGTCGTCTTCGCCGGTTATGCCAGCATCAAAAGCAGTGATCTCGCCATCCCGGATGGCGGTCAGGAGGATATTGATGAACCGCTGGTTGCCATCGTCCTCGTCAGCTCGATAGCGGAACGACTGGTTCATCTTCTCCCGCACGTCGAGCTCTCTCCACACAGTCTGGACATAGGTGGCATCTTCCTCCCGGATGTGTTCATATTCCAAGGGGGTACGGTCCTTTTCGGGATTGCGGACAAGGGAAGAAGTACTCCGCATGGATTTCTTAACGGTATCTAGCTTGATCAGTTCGCGAGGCGGCTCTGGTGCTATCACTTTGGGAATGGTGTCAACGGCCTTGACGACGAGGTTGGTATCCGTCTCTTTTATGTTGGTCTTTTGCGCAGTGGTCTTACGCGTCGTAGAGGCGGGTTTGCGTGCCGTCGTTGTCGGCTTGCGCGTGGTATTTGTCGTCTTGGAGCGAGTCGTCTGTGCATCCACCTGGAGCATGGCTGCAGTGAGCAGGGCTACCATGGCCAGACGTGCAGAAAGGAATCTCATATGCATGGTTTTAGATAGTCGTTGAATCGTGCAATGCTTTATTTAAGGCCGTACGAGAGACTTCCAGGGAGGGTACGTATCTTTCCATCCGGACCTTTCACCTGGATGCCCGTAATGACCACCAGGGCTCCGGGCTTCAGCTTTTCTACCAGTGCCTGGGCATTCCCTGTCCAGCGTGGCCCGTTGTTCTGAATAGGGGTATAGAAAGGAATGTCTGGACTCTGGGCACCGATCTGATAGCCAAGTACTTCGAAGGGTGCGTCGAATTCAGAGTCCTCCAATTTAGCAATCACTCCTCCCATGTTTTTAAAGGAGCTGGCGGATACCATGCCCACTTTCAGGTTGCCTACGTAGGCAGCGGGGTTGGGGAGATTTTTCACCCGGAACATGACCTTGCCGACCGCCTTGCCTTCTACCGATACGTTGATGGTGTGTTCGCCGGTCTCGCCTGAGCTGGGCTTTGCAATGTATTTGCTGCCAGAAACTTTAGAGACGGTGCCTCCGCTGAAGCTGGCCGTAACTTTCTCTGCACCAGCGCCGGCTGTGATCGTCAGCGGGTTGTCGACACCGATGTACAAGACATTCATTTTGTCGGCCGAGACAGCGACGCCAGAGGGCGCGCCGACCGTATATTCTACTGTCTTAGACTCTGTTCGCATCTCCCCAGTGTTGGGATCAATAAAGTTGACAGTGACATTCAACTTCCGGACGCCGGTGCCCCCTACCTTGAACTCGGACACGGCCACCCCTTCATTGTCGACGGCTACGGAGCGACCATCAATGGTCACGGTAGGCTTCACAGATGAATTAAATGCGCCCAGGCCAGCCGTTACGACCATCTCTTCTCCTGGCATCAGGTAGGTAGAACTAGTCCCGATCAGGGGCTTAAATTTGTCCAGTACAATCTTTACAGAGCCGACCCGATTAACGCAGTAGGTGGCTACCATGTTCTCTGTGTTCTTTACATCGTTCTGAAACTTGCTGAGCATGGTGAGGGCTGCCACGGTCGGCGTCATATGGAAATGGCTGTTGGTCCAGTCCTTGACTTTGTCGCCGGTCATAATGTTCCCGGCACCAGACTTAGGGATGGTCAAATTCAAGGGCAGCTTAGCGCCCAGGTCTGCCGCAATCTCGGGATCAATGGCAAGGATCGATTTCTTATATCGATCCAGAGACGTGTACAATGCCTTGCCGGCCCCTTTGGTATCAAAGAGGCGGGTGGCTGCATCCAGGTCGTCTTCTCCTTTGGTGTTCTCTGAAGTCGGGTCGTATTCGGCCTCCTTCATGAGTTGCGTCTTGTACTGGTCGATCTCTGCAGATACTTTTTGGGAGATTACCTTTGCCTGGTCGACCTTGGGTTTCCAGATGGCGGCCTTCTCGGAAGTCTTCGGATCTTTCAGCAGCTCTTCAAAGTTTGTGTAAATGGACTCTGTAGACTGGGTTAGCACTCGGTTGGACTGGTTCAGGCTATTGTCCACCACCTTGAAGGCATTGATGATCTCGGACGACACATTCAGTGCGAGTAGGGCCGTCAACACGAGGTACATCATGTTGATCATTTTCTGCCTCGGCTCTTTGGGTAGTGCCATTTCTCAGTATTGTTTGTACTTTCTTTCGGATTCTATTATAGATGACTTACAGATGCGATACAGACACCCCTGAGGGGAACCGCGGTTAGCGTGCCTGCATGGCTGCCAGCATGTTGCCATACACGCTGTTCAGACTGCCCAGATTCTTTGCCAGCAGCGCAATCTGCTCTTGTGCCTTCTGTGCATCGCCCACACTTCCCTGCATGACCTGGGAAGCTGCCACCAGATTGGTGTAGTAATTATTCATCGCTTTGAGGTGATTATTGGTGTCTTGCAGTTCCAGCTCATAGATGGTGTTGAGGGAGCTGAGGTTACGGGTCAGCGACTGCACCTGCTCGTGAAAACCTTTGGTGCTATTAGTTGCCTCATTGAAATGACCTACCGTTTTAGCAGCGTTATCATAAGACGTTTTGAGAGCGATCATGGAGGAAGTAGCCTCTTGGGTCGTCTTGGCATAGTTGTTCGTGGCCGTAGAAGCATCGGCAATGCCTTTCAAGCCATCCAGGGTGACGCCCAGCTGGGTGAAATTCTCATTGAGCTTTTTCAGGTTAGAGGGACTGATCTCTGCCTCACGCATCATCTCATCGAAGGCCTTCATGGGGCTGTCGGGTTCAGGCTTTTTCTTTGGTAATGCATCAATCAACGCAGCCATCTCCTGGCCGGGAGGGGGTAGGAACGCATAGACGAGAAAGATGCAGGCTTCCGTGATCAGACCGATCGTCAGCATAACGTCTGCGAACGACTTGTGAAGGATCTTAGCCCATGCACCGAAAATCACGACGGCAGCACCGACGCAGACGATGATATTGACATATTTTTCTGTTTTCTTGGATGTACCAGCCATGGTATTAAATATTTGAGTTTTTAGGTGGATGATGGATAACGTGATGGATAATATTGCATTCTCAAAATATAGATCAGAACCCTTTCTTCTTTGGATTGGCAGGTGCCAGATCAATCACACACCTGAAGCCGATGTACGACTTAGCCGTATCCTGATATTCGAAGGCCCGGGTGCTGGTCTGGAGGTAGTAGGCGACATCCTTCCAGCTGCCGCCGCGCACTACTTTACGCTTCATCCGGGGAGGTGCATTGTCTTTGGCATTGAGCCGGATGTCAGGATTCATGTCGTGCTGGAAGTTGTAAGATCCCTCAGAGTACAGGGAAGACGTCCATTCTGCGACGTTGCCTGCCATGTTGTAGAGCCCCCGCTCATTTGGCCAATATGAATCGACCCGTACCGTGTAGAAACCACCATCTTCCGCATAGTTGCCTCGGCCCGGCTTGGCATTGGCCAGAAGGCATCCCTTCTTGTTACGCATGTAATACCCACCCCAGGGATAGGGAGCCTGGGAACGGCCACCCCGGGCAGCATACTCCCATTCTGCCTCTGTCGGAAGACGGAAGTCGGATTCCGGTTGACGCTTTTGCTCTTCAAAATAGGAGTTGAGGTACTGGGTCCGCCACTCGCAAAAAGCCGTCGCCTGCTTCCAGTTGACGCCTACCACCGGGTAGTTGCCATACGCTGCATGTGAGAAATATCGCTTGGACATCGGCTCGTTGTAAGAATAGGCGAAGTCCCGTACCCAGACCAACGTATCCGGATAGATTCGTACATCTTTCTTCACAATAAACTGAGAACGGGGTTTGTTGGCATTTTCCCGGCGAGCGGCCTCTTTGAAGTCGAATATCTCAGACCGATACACCAGTTTTTGGGGGTCTATTTCCTTCTTTCCAAAGATCCGGTTGTCCGGCGTGACCAGCATGGCATTGAGCTGCTCCATCATCTTGGTGTCATTCCATTTGATGTTGGATGCCTTCTTCCAATCGATGATCTCCCCGCCGTCGGCACCCTTCTTTTTGTAATTCAAAATGGTAGCAGCGATGGAATCCCGGACCCGATATACAAACTGGCGATATTCGTTGTTGGACACCTCGGTCTCATCCATCCAGAATCCATTGATGGAAATTTGCCTGTTGCGAGAAGTAAAGGCATAGCTGACGTCTTCATCGCTTGGACCCATATGGAAGGTACCGGCAGCAATGTAAGCCATGCCCAGAGGGGTCCATGGCACATAGCGGGCAGGGGCGGATATCCCATGCAGTTGGCCATCGTTGATCACACCCCTGGTGTTTCCAGACCTGCTGCAACTGGCTAGGGTCATGGCCAAAATACCGACCCCAAGCACGCTGGACAAAAGATTCTTACTGATCATAAACATCTAGTATTCAGTTATCAGGAGCAATTTATTTAGTATTTGCTTGGTTCGTCGATCGGGCCAGCCGGGTTCACCCAACTTGACGCATTGGAAACGCCATTGTGCCCCTCATATTGCATTTCTACCCCCTTGTTTTTAGTACCTGCAAGGGAGGGACATGGGAGACCATGGCAAGCCGAAATGATTATTCACCAAAATCTATGCCATTTTGCAAAAAAATCATCATATGGATGGTCCCATGGGTCCTACAGGTGGAAAATGGCCGGGGCAAGGTCAGGGGCCGTTCATCTCTTTTAGAAACCGGTCCAGTGCGGCGACCATGGAGGGCACCTCTGGGTCAGGCGCCTTGATATGCAAGTTGAGCCCGGCATCTTCGATCGCCCGGGAGGTGTTATTTCCGAAGGCGCCGATGAACTTACCATTCGGGGAGAAGGTGGGGAAATTGTCGAACAGGCTTTTGACGCCGCTGGGGGTAAAGAAACAAATGACATCGAAGTCTTGCTCGACAGGCAGGTGGCGTAGGTCGTTGCTGATGGTCCGGTACAGAAACGGGGTGGAGAAATCGCACAGGCTCGCTTTTAGCCAGTTCACGATTTCATTGTCTTGCTGATTTTCTGAGCAGGGGTAGAGGAAGCGCTCATGGGTCTTATGGCGATTGATCACTTCAAACAGACTCCGATTGGTGCCCTCGGACCCAAAAAAAACTTTGCGCTTTCGGTAGAGGATGAATTTCTGGAGGTAGAGCGCGACGGCCTCCGAAATGCAGAAATACTTTGCATCCTGGGAGATGGGTACTTTCAGCTCTTCGCAGATGCGGAAATAATGGTCGATGGCATTGCGGCTGGTGAAAATGACGCTCGTATAGGTGGCAATATCCACTTTTTGCCTTCTAAAATCCTTTGCCAGCACAGGTTCTAGATTAATAAAAGGGTGGAAGTCCATCTGCACCTGAAACTTGCGGGCCAGCTCGAAATATGGAGAACGGTCCGATTCTGGCCGGGGCTGGGTTATTAGTATCTTCCGGATCTTTTTGCCCATAAGGGTACCCTTGCTGTGTCCGTTCTTTGCCATCAGGATGGTGCAAAATTACAAGAATTCAGGGAAAAAGACCGAATAGCACCTTTCCGATAACGAGTATGGGCATGACTTCAAAGGAACCGAAGAAAAGCAGGTAGGGTAGAAAGTCGACCCGAAGCTCGCGGTGCACAAATTCAAAACAGCGAAGGAAGCGATAGAGAGCCAGGACGCCCACAATGCCAATGGCAAAAACCAAGATGATATCCCGCTGGTCGGGCCCACGGAAGGCCAGAAAGATGTTCAACGGGATTAGGAGCATCCCCAGTACTTTGTTGACCATCATGACGATGAACATATAATGCTGGGCCTCTGTATGCCTTCCAGACAGCCAGCCTACACATCGAATGGACAAGTATTTGAGCCCATAAAGGACAGCTAAGGTCAGCAACCAGGCGGCCAGCTGGGGTCCTGCGCCCAAGAATGTCGGGATACCAAGCCCTGAGGATACCAAAATAAGAAACAAGGCCGTGTTGATAAAGAACAGAAGGTTTATCAACTGGGATGGGATGGCCTGGCGAGACATCTGTTCCCGGATCTGACTCTGCCGGATGGCCATGTCGAAGAAAGCCACCCATAAGTCTGAAAAATATTTGGGGAACCCGCGCCGGAGCAGACCTAGGTATGCTAGGCAAGCCAACAAGGCATAAAACAACCAGTCTAATCTGACAGGTCGGTGCTCATGAGCCATCCACAGCACTGGCTTGGCCAGCCATGGAAAATAGGGATGGGCTTCCATATACCCCCCTACTTGTGGACCATAGGTACGACACGCGGCAGGCATTAGGGTGAAATCGGTCAACCGTCGTCGAAGGGTGCTGTCAGTGATGCCCTCCGAGGCCAGTAGGTCGGAACCAATGGTCAACGTCGGACTCCGGGCGGTATCTGGCATCCGTCCTTGCAGGCTATCCTGCGCGAAGCCTGGTCCGCAAAATAGCAGCCCCAACCATATGATCAGATATTTCAGCATGTTCCTGATGGCTGCAAAATACCGCAAGCTGACCGTACCCTGAAGCCTCAGAACAGACCCGTCAGTCCGATATGGATTTTCGCCTGGCGGGGATCTGTAGGCAGCCCGTCTCGTTTCCCTAGGGCATAGGCAAGGTTCAGCAGGCCTGCCCGAGTCTCCAACACCAACCCCAGCCCGACCCCCAGGCAGTCAGCGCGACTATCAGACTGCCAGGCCTTGCAATGCACCCGGCCCGCATCTGCAAACGCATAGAAATATGAACGTCCTCCCGTCAGCAGCCGATATTCTGCAGTCAGGATGCCATACTGCGAGGCAAATAGACTCTCCTCATCGAAGCCCCGCAGGGTCCGCAGCCCTCCGACCTGAAAGACCTCGTTGCGGAAGACCTCCCCGGAGAAGACCACCCCGGCCTGCACACCGAGCCGAAAGACCGACTGTCGGCCGATGGGCAGAAACTGCGAGGCCATCGCCCGTAGGCGCCCCACCGGTCGGCCCCGGCCCATTGTCTCGTATAATGCCCCGAAATCGAAAGGTCTGCCTGCCGCATCCTTGGATAGGGATACGACGGAGGGGTGTGGCCGCACCCGGCGTAGTCCGGCCGCCGCCGAGACCATCCCCTCCAGGCCGCGGCGAGGACGCAACCGGTCATCCGTCCCGACATACCTGTACTCCAAGTCGACCAGGTGATTCACCGCATCGTTGAAGTCTGGCAAAGCCCTCCGCTCCCGTATCCAAAGCGTGTCGACGTCCAACAAGCGAGTAGACAGCAGCTGGTAGCCGATGCGGCCCGACTGACGGGCCGTGTTCAGGAACTGCAACCCGGCGCCTGCCTGTATGGTCAGATAGGAGCTATCCTTCCGAAGCAGGTCGAGCTGAAGGTCCAGCCCCAGAGCGCTGCCGAAGAGGTATGGCTGCTGATAGGAGATCCGCAGCCGGGGCGAACGATACTGAATCTGCTGCCAGTTGGCCATCAGGCGCTCGCCCATGCCAAAGGCATTGCGCAGGTCGGCATATGCCTCGCCGGTCAACAAGAGCTTGCCCCCTGTCTGCACATTGTCCGGCATGAGGCCGGCCAGCACATTGACCTGGCTGACCTTCCGGGACTCCAGAAACAGGTTAAGCGTGGCGCCCGTGCCAACCATCGTGAGCGACCAGGGGGCTGCGGCCTGCAAAAAGCCAAGCTCCGCCAACCGGCGGTCGATCTGTTCTAACCGATCCTTGCGGTACAGACTGCCAGCTGCAATCCCCAGATACCGCTCCAGATAGTTTCGACGGATGGCGACCGCCCCCGTCACCACCAGGCTGTCGATGTGGTACAATGGACCCGTCTCGACCCGTAGGCTCCCACGGAGTACCCCCACCGAAGTGCGCAGGCTGTCGAGCGCGACCGATGCAAAGGGATAGCCGTTATCGTCCATCCATGAAAGCCATCGCTCCGTACAGCGTCGCAAGGCCGAAAAATCGACCGCTTGCCCGGGCATCGGACGAAAATCCCAGCCACCCGCCTCCAGCCAGGGCCGCAGCTCTTTTGGCCATTCAAAGGCGGACCATACATACACCGGCCCGGTATGCAGCCACACATGCACTTCGGCAGAGAAAAAATGAAAGCTGTCGAGCGAGGCCTCCAACCGGCCCGTCTGCTGCAGCTCGGTCACCAGCCCCTGCAGCCATGCCTCACACTCTACCTGGTCGCGGAAGGAGGAGCGAAGGGCTCTGCCACGCAGCATGGGTAGCGTATCTTCACCCGCCGGATGCCAGACGACCGAATAGGCCGTCTGCCCCTGGAGCTCCACCGAGCCCCACCAGCAACAACAGACGATCCACCATTTGATATGCCGCTGATACCGCATCCAGGCAAAACTATGCAGCCCAGCCCAATGCTGGCCCAGCCCTGCGGCCTCTATGTCCATATCCCCTTCTGCCGGAAAGCTTGCCATTACTGTGATTTTCACTTCTCCACCTCTACCGCCCTCAGGAACGAGATGCTGGCAGCGATATTGCAGGAGATAGGTACCAGAGCCCAACCGGAGCACCCGCACGCAGACACTATATATCTGGGAGGAGGCACCCCTTCCATACTGCCCGCCTCCGACCTCATGCAGATCTTGAACGCCTTGCATGCCGCCTATCAGTTATCGCCCAACGCAGAAATTACCCTGGAAGCCAACCCCGACGACATCGATGCCCAACGGCTCTCGGAATGGAGATCCATCGGCATCAACCGGCTCAGCATCGGCATCCAGTCGTTTCGCGAAGAGGACCTCCGCTGGATGAACCGCTCCCACTCGGCAGCACAGGCCCGCACCGCCGTCGACCAGGCCTTGAGTCAACAGTTCACTGACCTCTCCATAGACCTGATCTATGGGCTGCCCGACCTTTCCACGGCCGCCTGGGAAGAGAATCTCGACATCGCCCTATCGCTCGGCGTGCCACACCTCTCCTGCTACGCCCTGACCGTGGAAAAAGGCACCCCCCTGGAAGCATTGATACAAAGAGAAAAAAAGCCGGCACCCATCCCCGAACAACAGGCTGAGCAATACCTGCTGCTGCTGGACCGCAGCGCCGCCGCCGGCTATGAAGCCTATGAGATCTCGAATTTCTCCCTGCCCGGCCATCGCAGCCGACACAACAGCGCCTACTGGAACAGAATACCCTATGCCGGCTTCGGACCCTCCGCCCATTCCTACGACGGCCATACACGCCAATGGAACCTCTCCTCCAATACTGGCTATATCCAGGCCATCCGCGAAGGAACCCCCGCCTATCGCGCCGAAACCCTGACGCCCGAACAACAGCTCAACGAATATGTAATGACAGCCCTGCGGACCCTGGAAGGCATCGATCTGCAAAAGGTAGCGCAGCAATGGGGAGACGAACAAGTGGAACGACTGATTCGCAGCGTGAGCAGATTTGTGCCGCAAGGCCAGGTAGAGCTGTCGGAAGCGCAGATACGTCTGACTAGGGAAGGAAGGTTATTTGCCGATGGCATCACCCTGGTATGCTTCCTCTAAACCGAAAAATGTTATAGCAAAATCCCTTCTACCCGATGCATGCCCTCTTCCGCTGACAGTCCCTGCCAGAGGATTTGATAGATGGTTTCTGCGATCGGCAGGTCGATGAACAGTCGCAGGTTGATCTCGTGTATGCAACGGCTGGCCGTATATCCTTCAGCCACCATACCCAGCTCCAGGCGAGCCGCCTGCACCGAATAGCCCTTGCCGATCATGTGGCCGAACATCCGATTGCGGCTATGCAGGGAGTAACAGGTGACCAACAGGTCTCCGAGATAGACCGAGGCCGCATAGTTGGGCGACTTGTGATGCGGTGGCTCCGCCGACAGCGCGTGCACGCCCATTTCAATATTCGGGATGCCCACCCTTCGCAGAAAAACCGCCGTCTCATCGGCCGCATTGGCGATGAAGACACTCAGAAAATTATCACCATATTCCAAACCATGCGCCATGCCAGCCCCGAGGGCATAGATGTTTTTCAAGACAGCCGCATACTGCACGCCGTAGACATCTGTATTATAGACCGTATTCAGATAGGGCCGGCGGAAGGCAACTGCCAATGCGCCGGTGGCGACTTCGTCCAGACCGGAAAATGTTAGATAGGAGAGCTTCTCCTCGGCCACCTCCTCCGCATGGCAAGGCCCCATCACCGTATGGTATTGCTGCAGCGGAAAGCCGTAGTGATCAGCCAGAAGCTCATTCAACAAAACGTTCTTATACGGCAGGATGCCTTTCACGGCCGACAGCACCTGACGCCTCCTTAATGACCCCGCATCCAGGCCGGTGAACACCGCCTCAACGTACGCGGAAGGCACTGCCACGACAATCACATCCGACCGCTCGACGACGTCTGCCGCGGTGGTGGTCAGCGATACCTGCCGGAGATCCAAAGAGACCGACCGTAAATACTGGGGGTTATGGGAGGTGGATTGTATGTAAGACTGCACACGGTCGCTGCGGACACACCAATCCACAGGATGCCCCGCTTCCGTAAGGATCTTCACCAGGGCAGTACCCCAGCTGCCGCTGCCGATCATTCCATAGCGCATGGCAATTGACTTACCCGGTGTCGGGTCGGAGTTTGCTATTTTTTGACTTCGAAGAGTTCCTCCTTGGTCACCACTTTGACCTTCATACCGTTGCGGAGGGTCTTACTGACCGTTGTATACGGGCCGGTCACGACGGACTCGCCTTCTTTGAGTCCGGAGAGGATCTCGATGTGGCTGATGTCTTGGATGGAGGTACGGACGATCGAGCGCCGCACGCTGCCATCTGCCTGTAAGATGAACACGACTTCCACCAAGCCTTCCGGCTTGCCCAGTTCTGGCCCCGGGGCCTCAGAGGAGGCACTCTTATTATCAATGTCGGCTGCCGCGGTCTTGGCTTCTTTTGTAGGCGCTGTTTCCTTATCTACCAAACTCGTGTCCGAACGGTCGCGCGTCGTGACGGCATTGAGGGGTACAGAAAGCACGTTGGGATGAGTGTTGGTCTGAATGTCGGCACTCGCACTCATACCAGGCCGGAAGGGGAAGTTACGAGGGCGCATGGGATCGATCAGGTCGGCATAGCTCTGCGGCAGCAGGCGTATGCGTACTTCGTAGTTGGTGACATCAGTGGCTGCCGTGGCTACACTGCCGCCAGCCCCGCGGTTGGTGCTGGAGATCTGCGTGACGATGCCCTTGAATTTCCGGTCGTTGTAGGCATCGACTTCCACGATGGCCGTGTCTCCGTAGCTCACTTTTGGAATATCGCTCTCTCCGACGTCGACGCGGACTTCAATGACACGGAGGTCGGCGATGCGCATCATCTCGGTGCCTGCCATCATCGAATTACCGACCACCCGCTCTCCCTTTTTCACGTTCAGCAGGGAGACGACGCCGTCCATCGGTGCCAGCACGCTGGTACGCCCGAGGTCCTTGTCGGTCCGCTGCAGGCTGGCCCTAGCGCTGGCAACGGCCGCTTCAGCGCTTTGGATGGACTTGAGGGTGGCGTTCAGGTCGGCCTTGGCCGTCAGGTAGGCGTTTTCTGCCTGTTCGAACTCAAGCCGTGAGATGACCTTTTCCTGAAAAAGCTGACGTTGACGCTCATACTGCCGTTGTACTTGCGAGAGGCGGGCCTTAACAGCCTCCAGGGTGGCGGTCGCATTGCCTACCTGCGCTTCCTGCTGGTTGACGATGGCAGCTGCTTGGTCGCGCTGCGTAGCTAGGATGTCGGCATAGACGCGGGCCAGCAGCTGCCCTTTGCGCACACTGTCGCCTTCCATCACCGTCAGCTCTACGATTTCACCTGACACGTCCGGGCTGATCTTTACCTCCACCTCCGGGTATACTTTCCCGCTGGCGGTGACCACTTCGGTAATGCTTCGGTAGGAAGCCTTCTCGACAGATACTTTGATGCCATCTTCTTTTCCGATGATGCCGGCCTTCTTCAGCCCGAACAACGTTCCGATGGCGACCAGTAAGATGGCCAGCACCCATATCCATTTATTACCCATACTCTTCATTTATGGACTGTCACCAGCCCGAATCCCCTCTCCTCAGAGACGGATGCCGCGCCCTTTGTAGAACTCCAGCACCTTCATCCGGAAGATGTAATCGTATTGCGCGACCAGGCGGTCTATTTGTGCGCGAGTGAGGTTGTTTTGGATGGTGAGCCACTCGATGGTCTGTATGACCCCCAGCTCGAAGCGGCGCGTCGCCAGCTCATAAGAACGCTGAGCTGTCTGCACCGCCTTGCCACGCGCCTGGTATGTCTGGAATGCGCCCAGGGCAGACTGATAGGCCGTGTAGATGTCCTGCTTGAGGCGCAGGCTGTCCTGCTCCATGACGAGTTCCTGCTGGCGGACGTCGAGTCGCGCGCGGGAGATATTGGCGCGGTTCTGCCCGCCGTTGAGGATGGGCATGCTGATGTTGATGCCGATGCCCTGGCCGAACTGATCTTGCAGCTGTTTGCCATAGCCGTTCCAGAGTTCTCCAAAAGGCTTTTTCATCGTCTGCATCGAAAAGGTCGGGGAATAGACGGGTAAGAAATTGGTGCCGGACTTCACATAGGCGCCGGTGGCCGACTCGCCCGTGAGGGTATAGCCGGAAGTCTTCTGCAAGAACTGGTTAAAATTGGTGTTGAGCTGGGCGAAGGCGTTGACAGATGGCAGCCGTCGGCTGAGGGTCGACTGGAACTGGCGCTGCGCTGCTTGGGTGCGCAGGATGTTGCCCCGGATCTGTGGCTGGGTTGTCAAGGCCAGCTGATAGATCGCCAGGGGGTCTTGCTCGAGGATATTCTCTACGGGGATGTCGGCGACGGCCGGGATGACAATCTCAAAGGGCATGTCGGCCGGCAGGTTCAGGAGGTTCTTGAGGGCCAGGATGTCGAGCTGGAACTGCGCCCTTGTCTGCACCAGGGTGGCGCTGTCTCGCGCCTCTGTCGCTTCCAGCTCAGCGGCGTTCAGCTCCGGCAGTGCACCAGCCTCGACCAGCTTGCGTGTGTTGGACAGCTGGGCGCGGGTCTGCTGCAACACCACCCGGCTCAGCCTCACCTGCTCTTCGCTAAGTAGGGACCTCAGGTACTGGTTGGCTACATTCAGGGCGATGTCGTTGCGGGCCTTTTCGACGGCCACCTTTGAGGCATCGGCACTGAGTCGGTTGGCATCAATCAGATAGCGCAAGCTGCGAAAGTTGTACAGCAATGCATTTGACTGCAGGGACACCTGCTCAAACATGGCCGAGCGGGAGACGAAGATGTTGGTGGTGCGGTCGAGGGTGCGGCCAAAGGAAAAGCCGTGGTTAAAGTTCCCCGAGAGGGTAGGGATACGCTGTTGCTCGCTTTGGCGCAACGTCACTTCCGCCGAACGGGCCTCCAGCTCAGTCTGCCGCACAGAGATGCTGTTGCGGATGGCATAGTCGACACAGCGGCTCAGATCCCAGAGACCTGGATCCGTCTGGGCCTGCAACAGGTCTGGACAAGAGAGCAACAGGATGATGATGGCAAAGTAGAAAGCTCGGTACACTGGCATATGGCTCCGTGGGATTCAACCCATGTCGATTATAAAGTAGGTGAAGTTCAAATGTTTTGAGGGTTTAGCCAAATCACTCGTCAAGGCCCCACTCCTCCGAGGCTTGTGGCGTAGTGTGCCGACGACGTGTCAGGAAGAAGAGGGCGACAAAGGATCCCAAAACCCCAATGGCCGTCCAGGCGGTGCCAGGCGAGTCCCGCGCGATCGACCAGGCGACAAACACATAGGCGGATATAAAGACCAATGGCAGCAGCGGATAGAGGCGCATCGAATAGAGCCCGGCATCTGAATAACCGACGCCCTTGCGCCGCAGTATGAAGAGGGTGGCGGCAGAAAAGGCCATCCCAATAGAGTCGAGGAAGAGGCTGAAGCCGAGGATCTTGTCGAAGGTGTCGAGGAAAAACAGGATGCCGATGCTGAGAAAGGCGTACACGGTGAGGCTGACCGTTAAGACACCCCGCTTCCCATCTTTTCGGGCGAAGGCCCGCGGCAGGATCCCATCCAGGCTCATGGCATACATCACGCGGGGATTGCTGAGTAGGATGACATTCACATATGCCAGCACGGCCAAGAAGAGCAAAAGGGAAAAGAGAAACTGGCCTGTCTCGCCATAGACACGGCCCGCAACGATGGCTGCGATGCCGCGGGCATTTTTCAGGTCTTCGAAGCCGATGATTTGGTAATAGGAGTAGCTGACGCTCAGGTAGAGGGCGATGATCAAGAGGATGCCCATCAAAATACCTCTGGGCAGGTTGCGTCGGGCGTCTTGCACGTCGCCCCCGAAGTTGATGGTCTGCTGATAGCCACCATAGGTGAAGCAGACGGCCACCAGCGCACTGCCAAACGAGCCTATGTAGTCGTCCCAGGCGTATCCTGTCGGCGTTGCCGCGGCCGGCCCCATCGGTGCCGTTCCTACGCCAGGCAGGAAGATGGCCAGGATCAGCAGCACGATCAGGCCTATTTTAACGCTCATCAGCAGGTTTTGCGTGTTGGAACTCATCCGAAGGCCCAGCAGGTTCACGACATAGAAGAGAAGGATGGAGGCCATGGCGATGAGCGACTTCCCTAGGTCGCCCGGCGATTCTTGGAACAATGCCTCCGAGAGGTACTCGCTACCTATGAGGGCCACACCCGACAGAGAGGCGGCATTCGACACCAGGATGATGCAATTGACGGCAAAGGCTACCGAGGGATGGTAGGCTTTCGCGAAGATGCGGTAGTAGCCGCCTGTCACTGGCAGCCGGGAGCCAATCTCAGCATAGGTCAAAGCTCCGCAGAGGGCAATCACCCCGCCTACCAGCCATGCACTAAAGAATACGCCTGGCGTGATGGAAGCCTTGGCGGCATCGGAAGCGGTGCGGAAGACACCCATGCCGATCACCAGGCCGATGACGATCATGGTGAGATCGAAAAGGGAGAGACGGTTCCGGCTATGATCGTGCATTGATGGCCTTTAAGGGACTGAAAAATACTTCGACCATCCATTGGCTACGGATGGCGCGACCTCACCGACCGAAAAAGAGGTCAGCGATGGCAGGTAAAATATCGATTTCCTAGAACATAGCTCTGTATTCATAAGAAGGCTTGCCAAAACATTTTTTTGTTACCTGCGGTTCGCCCACCATCTTTGCTGGCCATTCGGTTGCCTGGGTGCCCTGCGCCCGGCATTAAAAGGGAAGTCCGGTATCATCCCGGCGCTATCCCCGTAGCTGTAGAGGCTCCCTCTTCGGAGGAACGTCCCGGAAACATGTCCACTGCCCCTGAGGTGGGAAGGCATCCGCGACGGAGCCGAGCCAGAAGACCTGCCGGCTGGATCCTAACCAATGGCTTTCGGGAGAAAAGCCGGAGATGCTCTATCTGCTCGTCGTGGCGGTATGCATTCCCCTCCTGATTTCCTTGGCCTACCTCGGATAATCGGAATACAGATGCATAATACAGCCCTTCTCCTGCTCCTAGCCAGTACCTGCCTAGCTGCCCAGCCACCCGCAGACACCAGCACCCAGCGTACTACCCTGGACGAGGTGGTAGTGACAGCCAACCGCTTTCCGCAGAAACAAAGTACCACCGGTAAGGTGGTGACCGTCATTCCCCGTGAAGTCATTGAAAGGTCCACCGGCATGACGCTGGCAGAACTGCTGAATCGCCAGGCAGGACTTGCCATCGCAGGGGCGAACAATAACACTGGTGCCAATCCAGACGTCTACCTTCGGGGGGCTGCCACAGGCAACGCGCTGCTCTTGCTCGACGGTGTGCCGGTCTACGATGTGTCGACGATCAATAACACCTTCGACCTGAACCATTTCCCACTCGAGGCCATTGAACGCATCGAGATCCTCAAAGGGGCACAGTCAACCGTCTACGGCTCGGATGCCGTCGCCGGCGTGATTCACATCATCACGCGCCGATCCGCCAGCCAGCCACTCTCCGCCCATGCCACCCTGATGGGTGGGTCTTTTGGCACCCTCCGTGGCTGCGCCGGTCTGCGGGCCCGCAGCCAGCGCAGCCAGGTGGAAGCCATCTATAGCGGCCACCAGTCGCATGGCTTCTCGACCGCATTTGACAGCACCGGACAGGCAGGATTCGACGCCGACGGCTTCCGTCAGCACCTGCTGCAGCTGCAGGCATCCACCCAGCCAACCACAGGACTCACCCTGCGGGGAGGGGCTCTCTACGGCCAGTATCACACCGAGCTAGACGCAGCGGCCTTTCGGGATGAAAAGGACTTCACCACACATAATACCAACCTGCAGGTCCATGCATCCCTCGAATGGAAGTCGGAGCCGGTACAGCTGCTGGCGCGCTTTCAGCAAGGATGGCTCGAGCGGGAATACCTCGACGACTCCGCCCATCGAGGAGGCTTCTCCTATTTTCGGCAAGAGCAATACCGTGGCCGCAGCTCTTTCGCAGAGGCATACGGACGCTTTCGCCTCCATACGCATGCAACCCTGTTGGCCGGCATCGACATGCGCCGACAGGATACGGACCAGGACTTCCTGTCGATCAGCGCCTATGGCCCCTACCAATCGGCCCTGTCACGCGACTCTGCTTCCATCCGCCTCACCGCCCTATACACATCCCTGCTGATACATCTTCCCGTAGGCCTGCACCTCGAAGCCGGCGCCCGCTACAACCAACATTCCCGCTTCGGTCATCATACCACCTTTACCCTCAATCCCTCGTATGTATGGAATAGACGCTGGCAAGCCTTTGTAAACTTCTCTTCCGCTTTCAAAGCCCCTTCCCTCTACCAGCTCTATGATGCCTCTGTGGGGACACGCAGCCTCCAGCCCGAGACCTCACTGACGACAGAGGCAGGCATGCGTTGGACCCCCGCGTCGGGCACATGGCAGGCGCGGGCCGTCGCCTTCATCCGGGAGATCCGACAAGGGGTCGATTTTAATTATGTCGACTACCGCTACTATAACTACAATCGGCAGCGTGCCGCAGGCCTGGAATGGGAGCTGACCTTTCACCATGGTCGCTGGGATCTGGCACAGAACTACACGTACGTTGCCGGCCAGGTCAACACCATTGGCTACGCCTACGATGCTAGTACCTTCTCCTACTTCCCCAAGGGTGACACCACCTACAACAACCTGTTCCGCCGACCGCGGCATAGCCTGAACCTGTCGGTCGGCTGCCAGGCTTCCGAACGCCTCTCCCTGCGCCTGGCGGCCCGCCTCGTCGGGGCCAGGCAGGAGCCCCGCTTCATGGCAGCCCCCGTCCGGCTGGAGCCCTACCAGGTATTCGACGTGTCGGTGGAATACCGGGTCTTGCCCTCGCTGAAGGCTTTTGCCGATGTCCGAAACCTCACCAATGCTGCCTACTTCGACGTGCTGGGATATGCAGCCCGGCCGGTGCATGTCCTAACGGGCATCCGATGGAGCCGCTCATGATGGCTTTTGCAGCGCTCAGGTAATGCGCAGGCATGTGCCAGCTGGATGGCTCGCTATTGGTATTTTTATGGCTTGAAAAGAATTTGTATGGTGTTTGACACAGACGGACTGATCACCATCACTTTTACCTTGTTCGCGGTCATCGACATCATCGGCTCCGTCCCGCTGCTCATCTCTCTGAAAGGCAAGATGGGGGGTATCCGGGAGGGTCGGGCGACGCTGATCTCGGGGGCACTGATGATCCTCTTTCTGCTGACGGGTGAGAAATTTTTGTCTATCCTGGGACTAGATGTGAGATCATTTGCCGTCGGCGGATCTATTGTCATCTTCATCCTAGGCCTTGAGCTGGTGCTTGGGCATGAGTTCTTCAAGTCGGAGGGCGATCCCAAATCCGGAACTGTGGTACCCATCGCCTTCCCCCTCATTGCAGGCTCCGGCACTCTGACCACCATCATCTCCCTGCAAGCCAACTATGCCTGGCAGCTGGTGCTGGGAGGTATCCTGATCAATTTGGTGATCGTATATGTCGTACTGCATTCGCTCGACTTCATTGCCAGGCTGCTGGGCCCCGCAGGATTGCTGGCAGTTCGTAAGTTTTTTGGCGTAGTTTTACTTGCTATTGCGGTCAAGATCTTCACCACCAATGTTGGCGGACTGATCAGATGACGCATGCAGGTCTCGTAGTACAATGGATAGTATAAGGGTCTCCGAAGCCCTGGATTCAGGTTCGATTCCTGACGAGACCACCACCATACATGTGAAACCCCTGATTAGCAGGGGTTTTTGCATTATGCAATTTCATTTCTGGCGTTTTTCTGGTTTTGACACTCATGCTGAAGACTTGCCTGGTGATTTAAACCGCTGCGCAAGGTCACTCATTACTTTCTGCGTTTTTTCACGTCGCAGCATCTTATCGTAAGTGCGGATGCTACGGGCGTCACGATGTCCCGTCATGGCCATAACCTCATCATCTGCTCTTCCCCAACGCCGCATTTGCGTTATGAATGTCCGACGCGCGGTTTGATTTGCTACCAGTTTTGCTAAATTTTTAGCAAACAAGCAGAAAATTATTGCAATAATTCCCCCTAAAATTTCATTTGCCCCTAATAAAAAAGTAGATGCTGAATCACTTAAAGAACAACAAATGACCGTATCAATAAACTTTCAAAATGCGATATATTCTTGGATGCTGAAAAGGAAAATACAGGGGAAAATAAATAAGGAAATACAGGAAGTGGAAACAACAAACACCCAATTAAAAAAGGCAGGTTATCCTGAAACTCCAATGACAAATACTGAATTATGCCAGATATTGGGTGTAGATGGAATAATGTCATCAAATTTTGCTCTATCGAAGCCAATGTCAGAAAGTGCAGCAATTGCTGTAGGATTACTTATTGGCGCTTGGGGTCCAACCAACGAAGTCCGAACGATTTTGAGCATTAGTGATTGCCAAAACAAAAAAATTAATATGGAATTACGACCACAAGTTATCAGCCAGTGTAGGAAGCAGTGCCTCCAGAATAGTTGATCAATTGATGCGGTACTCCAGCAGTAAAATGCCTTATATCGTCGAATAATTGCAATTCATAGTTCATATATAGTATAATCTACTCCTTATTAGTAACAAACGAATTGTGTTATAAATAACCCCAAACGATTGCTGGGTTTCATTGCATCCAAACCCAGAAAATGTTTTCTTCTTGCTTTAATTTATGTCATCCAAACCTTTACTGTGTTTATCTCGATGCCAGGAAGCGAAGTACCGCTTTCTAGACAGGATTTGCGGTTCTGATTAGATATTTATAAAAAAGAGCTGAAAATAACATTAACCAAATCAACAGAGAATAGTCCAAGACAAGTTATAGTTGTAAGAATTAAAAAAAATTTATAGAACAACAGTTACCAACTCAAATGCCTATCACCAAAGATCATTAGTTAATTTAAAAAATGGCTTTAAATCTGATATATTATTTGTACAAGGATTAGATGATGTAGCAATACAATTATACTCTTGGCCAACTTTTATATAAGATGTGAACAATTGCTCCAATTGCCAAATTCGCAAATTTGTAAAAGTTCCATGAGGTCATACTGCCATTTTTCAAAGCAAAACAGCAAAGGTTGGGTTGAATAACTTTATAAGCAGTAGGTAATAAACCAACCGGCGGCCGGATCACCTCGAATGCATACCGCACATATCACTCGGTACCACCCAAGAGTTCCATGTTAGGTCTTCAGCCAACAGTACAACAATAGACGTCGCCCCATGGCGGCAGTCCGTGCCTCCGGGCAGTTCGACATCCCTGCCTTCGACAGGTATATCCAATACAAGGCAGTCTTTGTTTCGGATAATGGGGATCGTTATCTTGAACTCGACGGGGTCAGCATCACCCACCACCCTTGAGCGAGGTGGGCAGGAACCCCTTCGCTGGACGATTCAGTATTATTTCACCCGAAAAGAAGCGGTTGGAGAATAGTCCCTGGTGCGGTTGGCCGCATCCCAGATGCGGACTTTCCAATGATATACCCTCCCCCGCTGTAACGGCTTGCCAAGATAGCCGACCTGTTCTGTCTGGGCACTGCGTACCTGTTTGGTGTCCCACAAGTCCCCTTTGTTCCGCTGCAACGAATCCAGGCTGCTGGACAGGAGGATCTGATAGCCACGCTGGCGGCCTGCCGCTTCTGGCAGCGTCCATTGGAAGATGGGCTGAGGGGTCTGTGCGACGGCGCCTTCCGGGAGCCTGTCCAATTGGACAGAGAGGCGCTGCGGTCCCATGCTGCGGGTATCTCCATAGGCAATTGTCCGCCGTTCCAGGGCATCCCGCAAGCGCAGGAGCGTGGATTGGTCGGCTTGGCTACCTGCCAGGTTGGTACGTTCTTGGGGATCCACTGACAGATGGTAAAGGTATTCCAGGGTTGGGTCGTCGAGATAGCGGAAGTATTTCCATTCGCTTGTCCGGACTCCTTCACTGGCTGGTATGGGGTCAAACACCCAGAGATGCTCCAGCAACAGGGTGTCATGCCCGCTGGCGCCGGGGGCCTGTTGCACCAAGGGATGGAGGCTTTTGCCTTGCCAGGAAGATGGCTTGATGATGCCTGCCAGGTCGAGGATGGTGGCAGGCACGTCGACGTTGAGGGCCATGGCATCGAGGTCCTGATGATATTTGGCGCGCGGGTCCATGACAATCAGCGGAACTCTGACGGATGGCTCATACATGAGCCATTTGTCGGCTAGTTGCCGCTCACCGAGGAAGTATCCGTTGTCGCTCAGGAGGATGATGACGGTGTTCTTTTCCAGCCCTTTGTCACGGAGTACCTTCCGGATGCGGCCTACCTCGCTGTCGACCTCCGCGATCATACGATAGTAGCCTTTGACCATGCGCTGATACTTGGCGGGCTCGTCGAACCGCCAGGTCCAACGCAGGCGACTGAAGCCGGCGCGGACGCCAGGGGGGAGCTCGTCAAAATATGCCTTGCCCGACATCGGCGGGTCGGGTACAGTCACATGACTGAATAATGTATCACAGGAGGACTGCCAGAAATATTGGTCGGCTGCCCCGTCATGGGCGTGTGGGGCGCTGAAGGAGAGTTGGAGGCAGAAGGGCTTGTCGCCCGGTTGTTGCCGGATGAAGTCGATGCCCTGCTGACCGGTGTAACGTGTGAGGTGCACCGTGTCTCCATGGAGTTGTTTGTAGAAATATCCACGGCGGTCGTTGAAGTCGTTGTTGCGGTCGTAGTCTTCATAGGCATCGAATAGCGAGTCGAGTCTTGCGTACTTGACACCCAGCTTGCCGAAGGCGGCGGTACGATACCCTCCGCGCCGCAGCATGGCAGGATAGGAGGAGTCCATATAAGCGCTCAGGATGGCATCCGTCTGAAAGCTGTAGCGATGCCTCCGCTCCTGCTGTCCGCTGAGGATGCTGGCGCGGCTGGCGGAGCAGATGGGTGTGCTGGCGAAGGCATTGCGGAAGACCGTACCTTTACGGGCCATGGCGTCGATTTCGGGTGTGCGTGCGAGTGGGTTGCCCATATATCCGAGGGCATCCCAGCGATGGTCGTCGGTGAGGATGAAGACGATGTTGGGACGCCGCTGCTGTGCCTGTGCTGCGGATCCTGTGAGGATGGAGATGGCGAGAAGTCTGCAAAGGAACATTCTGGTGCGACGGTGTACTGGCGTCTTCATATGCCTGGCTGACAGCATGGGTTGGATCATCTATCGCATCTTCAGGATTTCACTGCCGGCCATCAGGAAGGCGCCGGTGCCGAAGTTCTGCCAGCTATTGGCGTTGGCGGGCTTGGGGTCATAGCCGATGTTCTGCACCCAGCCTACTTTCCCGTCGGGGTGCTGGCAGGCGGAAAGAGCGGCCCAGGCCTTCCGCACTATGGGGGCATATTCCGCCCGGGGCAACAGCCCATGGTTCACACCCCATGCCAATGCGAAGGTGAAGAAGCCACTGCCGCTGGCCTCGCCGTGTGCAAATGATTCGGGATGCAGCAGGCTGGTGCGCCAGAGTCCGTCTTCTGGCTGCAAGCCCTTGATCCGCGCTGCCATGTCTCGGTACAGGCCAAGATAGAAGGGCCGGCGGGCATCCTGCCGGGGCATCTCTTCCAACAAGAGCGCCAGGCCTGCCAGCACCCATCCGTTGCCGCGGGCCCAAAAGACCTTGCGGCCATTGGCTTCTTTCTTATCGGTGGACTGGCCTGTCCATAGGAATCTCCCATCCCGATAGAAGAGTCTTTCTTCGGGATCGTAGAGCATCTTGTAGGTCTGCCGGTAATATCGGTCCATCTCATCGAGGAAGGCAGGCTGCTTTGTCATGCGGGCATGGCGAGCGAGGACGGGTGGCGCCATGAAAAGCGCATCGCACCACCACCACAGGATCTTCTTTTCATCCTCAACGTTGCCGGACCGCCATTCATGCGGCTTGTAAAGGTGCTCGCGGAGCATGCTGTCGGTGGCTTTGAGGTCAGCCGGCAGGCCCAGCTCCTTTAGATGCATATAGCTGTAGGTGATGATGAAGTCGTCGGCGTGATAGTATCTGTTCCAGGGCTGCCAGCGATTGCGATCTGCCATCGACTGCAGCGCATGTTGGAAGGCAGTGTCACGGGTCGCCAGATGGGCACGCGAGACACCCACATAGTAGGCACCGTTGGTCCAGTCGGTGGGCGCCTTGGCCTGGATGGGATGCGCCTCCTGCCAGCGCATGGCCTTTGCCAGGGCGGAGGGGATGGTGCTGTCAGACGAAGAAGCGGACTGTCGGACCTTGCAGGAAGTCACCAGCAACACGGCCGCCATCAGGAAAACGGACAAAGATGGAAGACCATTCCGGTTTCGAATCCGCCGCATTTTCAAATGCATTTTCATGGATGTATATTTATGTCAGGGTCTGTCGGATTTTTGTTTCGATCCATCTTCCATCCTGCCTTTGTTCGGCACTTCGAAGGCGTCACAGGCATCCAGCGACCAGACAAACCGCGTCGTACCGGATAAACCTATCAGGGAAGATACGCGGTTTGTAGGTTCATGGGTTTCCGTTGAAATAGACCTGCTCCATCACCGTCCAGCCCGCCGAGCCTTCCAGTGGATCTTGCATGGGATCGCATTATTGCAGCCACTCGATGTTGAGCGGTATCCAGGAAGTAGCCGCGCTGGCTGGCTATCGAGTTATCATATGCACCTCGAATGAAAGCCATGAGACCGAGATCGCAAACATCCAGGCGTTGATGAACGATATGATAGACGGGCTGCTCATATGCCACAGTGTGCACACCAATACCTATGAACATCTAAGGGTGCATATGGGCAAACGCATTCCTATCGTGCAGTTCTACCGGGTCTCTTTGGAGTTAACCATCCCAAAAATTCTGGCGGATGACGAACGGAGAGGGGAACAGGCCACTGAATACCTCATCCGTAAGGGTTGCCGGAATATTGCGATGTTGTGGGTCCAAAAGAACTCTCCATCTCACAGACGCGGTTGAAAGGATATCAAAAAGCCCTACAGAGACATCAAATAAAATTCAATAAAAAGCTTCTCGCGCATGTCGACTTTACCCTCGACAGTGTACTCAAAGCGCTGGAACAATGGCTGAAGCTCAGGCCCGAGATAGACGCAATCCTCTCCATTTCCGACAGGAGCGCCGCACAAATCATCCATCACCTGAAAGCCAAGAAAATAAACGTCCCCAGGAAGATACGGGTCGTTGGGTTTGGGAACGAATTCGTCGCTGAAATGCTGGACCCTAAGCTGACGACCTTCGATACGCATACCCGTGTCATCGGCGAAGAAGCATCCCGGCTGATCATCGAACAGATGATATCAGGCGACCGAAGCATCTCGACCAAGCTGGTACCCGGAAAGATGATCATCCGCGATTCCGCGTAGAAATGTTAAACCACGGCCGGCAAGAGGTAGGGCGCCCGGTAGTTACGGCTCAGCATGCCATTGGCCTCATGCTCACCCTCGCCGATGAAACGCTCGGCCACCGGGTCGAACTGCAACTGACGGCCAAGCCGGTAGGATATGTTGCCCAGGTGTGCCAGTGCAGAGGATACATGCCCAGTTTGGACAGGTCCATTCTGCATGGACATGTCCCGTGCACGGATGGCTTCGAACCAGTTCTGGAAATGAAGTCCCAATTCCCCACTTTCACTTCTTGAAGGGCCTTTTTCGCGCTTGTCACCCAGATAGGTCTCATAGGTGCCGTAGCCTTTGATGACCATGTATCCTTTCTCTCCATAGAAGATATTGCCAACGCCGGCGCCGTCTTCCAGGTTGGTATTCCAGTTCCGCACCTCGAACTGGATGATCTTTCGCTGTTTGGGGTAATGGTAGATGGATGTCTGTACTTCCGGCACCTCCTTGCAGTCGTCCCATAGGAATTTCCCGCCCATGGAGGTGATACGCTCCGGCAGGCTCTCGAGCCCAAGGCCCCAGAGACAGAGGTCGGTTTCGTGGATGCCTTGGTTGCCGACGTCTCCATTGCCATAGTCCCAATGCCAATGCCAGTTGTAATGCACGAGGTTGCGGCTGAAGGGTCGCAGGGGGGCAGGCCCCGTCCAAAGGTCGTAGTGGAGTCCCGCCGGAATGGCTGAGACCCCTTTGTTGCCGATATCGCCGCGGCGCCGGAAGACCAGTCCGCGCGACATATAGACACGGCCCAGCAACCCTTCCTGCAAATGTTTGACTGCCTCGCGGATGGCGACGGAGCTGCGCAGCTGCACTCCGTGCTGCACGATGCGGTTGTACTTGTAGGCCGCCTCGATCATGATGCGGCCCTCATGGATGTTGTGGGTGGCAGGCTTCTCCACATAGGCATCCTTGCCCGCCTGGCAGGCCCAGATGACCTGCAGGGCATGCCAATGGTTGGGCGTGGCGATGGTCACCGCATCGATGTCCTTTGCATCATAGAGCCGTCGGAAGTCCTGTTCAATCCTTACCTTCTTTCCATATTTCTTCTCGAAATCTGAAGCCCGCTCCAGCAAGACATTGCGGTCAGGGTCGGCAAGAGCCACGACCTCGACGTTGGCAGCGGTGGCGAGGTCCATCACCTCTTCGATGTGCGACTTGCCCCGGCCGTTGACACCCAACACAGCCACCCGCAGCCGATCGTTGGCGCCTTTGATATTTTCTGAGAGGATGAGTGGGGTGGCGGCGGCAGCAGACACGGAGAGCGGGGCGGCAGCGGTCGCCATGGCCGAGCCGGCAGCAGATCGGAGGAAGGAACGTCTGTCGATGGAATATTTCTTTTTCATATGGCCAGAATGATGAAAAGGTTCGGAGGTCATGTTGGATCACCTGCATATGAATGTAGTACATTCAAGATGAATCTCAACGCTTGGGGACGTTCTTCAGGACATTTTGGTATTTTCAGGCATGAAACATTGGAATCTTTTCCCGATACTCATTGGATCATTCAGTCTGTTTGCTTCCTTCGCCGACCCCAGTCCCAGGTTGAAGAAGATCTTTAATGGGCGAGACTTGAAGGGTTGGACCGTAAGCCAAGGGCCAGACCAATGGACGGTTGCCCACCGGGAGCTCAGGGTTAAAAGCAATGCAGAACGAAAAGGTTCCATCCTCTGGACGGAGCAGTCGTATCGAAACTTCATCCTGCAGGCTGACTTCCTCATGGGTGACGGCACCGTCGACTCGGGCTTTTTCCTACGCTCCGAAAAGGACCAGATACAGATCGGGATCTCGGGCTCCCTGAAACGAGACCTGACGGCCTCGCCTTACATTCCCGGCAAGGGATACCCCGTGGAGGCGAAGGTCTCTGGAATCCTGAAGCCGAAGGATTGGAACACGATGAAGATTAAGGTACAGGGCAACCAGTACCAGATATGGCTCAACGGTCAGGATGTGATGTCCTACACATCCTCCACCATCCCCGAGACGGGTCCGATCGGAGTGCAGCTTCACCCCAAGAATGAGATGTCGATCCGCTTCCGGAACATCCGACTGGCGGAACTCTAGACATGTCGGGCAGTGTCCATCCCGGTCTTTTGCCGCTGCCCGCCAGCAGGTGGAATGGTACATATGCAAGGGGCTGCTAGCGGTTGCATTTTACTTTTTCGTCGTTTACTTTTAGGCCAAATTCGTACCCTCATGTCCACCTCCCAGACGAAAGGGGCCTTCCGCAAGGTCCTCGATTTCGCCGGTGACCATTTCATCGTGCTTGTTGCCATAGCCGTGATCGCTCCGTTGATCGCCATCTCCGCGTACATCCATCCGGTGTCGGATGACTATGCCTTCGCCAATTATTTCCGTGGCCTCAATTTCAAGGACTTCTTCATCAAAATGTACACTGAGCTGGGCGGTCGGTTCTTTACATTCCTTTTCGTGACGCTGCTGCCGATGCCACTCGATACGAACATGATGCCACTGACGGCAGACGATCTGTTGATGTACCGCATCGCCCCCATCCTCTTCTTGGCTGGGCTGGCCCTCTCGCTCCACCACCTTGCCGGAAGCCTTTTCCAGAAAGTGTCCCAGGAGCAGCGCTGAGTATTCTCCTTGGCGGTCCTGACAGCCTATCTGTCGTTCAACCACCCTGAGACCATTTATGGGTTCATCGGCGCCGGTGCCTACACGCCTTCGATGATGCTCCTGGTGTTGCTTGCGTCGAACCTCATCCGCCTGGTGAAGAGGCCAGGCAAGCAGATCTTCCTCTTCGCCGCCCTGACAGGCGGCATGGCGATCGGCGCCAACGAGACGGGGCTGGTGGTGGCCAACGTGCTAGTATTTTCCGTGATGACTTACATGTTCCTGAAGTCGCATCCTGCGCGCATGACCTTGCTGTCGCTATTCCTGGTGCTGACCGTTTTCAGTCTGGCTGCATTCCTGGCACCCGGCAACGGCTTCCGAGATGCGACCAAAGAGTTCCAGCACGAGAAGGAGTTTTTCTTTGCGTTGGGCAAGTCGATCTCGCGCTTCTCCCTGAACTCGGTGTACTGGGTACCCATCACGGCATTGACCTCCCTGCTCACGCTGGAATATGCAAGGCGGAGAGAGCTCGTCCTGAAGCCCGTGCTGGCTTCCATCTCTCCTTTCCTGATGGTGGTCGTGTTTCTTGGCTGTTGTGTGCTGTCCTATTTCCCCAACGCGTGGGCAAGGGGTGTTGTCAACACCGCCTTCCGCACCGTGGATGTGGTCCAGTTCATCTTCACCACGGGCTTCATATGCTGCTTCCTTCATTACTTCCTCGGACGGGCATCCAAGGAGCGGCAGGATGACATCGTCTTCGGCGACACCTTCCGATACGTGCTGATAGGTGTCTTTCTCTGTACCCTCTATGCGTCCACCAAGGCGAAGACGCATGTCACCGACCTGGTCCGAAAGGCGCCTGCCTATGACAAGGACATGATGGCCCGCTACCAGCAGGTGGCGGCAGCCTCTAAAACGGATACCATCGTCGTGCTGGCCCTTCGACAGATACCCGTCACGATCCACTTCGACGATATCTATCCGGATGTCGGGAACTGGAGGAACATTAACGTGCCCACCTACTTCCACAAGAAGGCGGTGCGGCTGAAGGAACCAAACCGGTACATAGAGGCTTTGTACGGCATGGAGCCCCTGGAAAAACAGGATGACAAGTGAGGCCGTTACCGTCAGGCCCGATAACAGTGTTCGATGCTCAGAAGTTCAGCGTTGTGATTGATTCCGAAATGAATGAGCAGCGATTTTTCGTTGCAGCGCTCTGATGATGGGATAAATGATAGCGCTCGCCACGTCAAGTGGTTCGGCATTCATGGAATCATGACATGCCATTTTGCGCACTATCTCGACCGCGCTCCTCGGTTTTTCGCTGATGATCCTGTACAAGGTTGAAGGCAGTCTTTTCCCCTTCCTTTCTGACAGCAACCAATAGGTCCTTATTTGCCATCATGGTCTGCCGGAATGTCGCATATTCAATTGAGAATTCTTCGTATTTGCTTTTGCCGAACCAACTGCTGGTTTGAATAAGTTCCTTTTGCTTTTCTTCATCACCCCAGAAGCTACTGTGCAGGTAATCCTTTTTCATTTTTTCAACGGCTCTGAGCAATTCCTCCTTCTTGAGCAGAAGTGCATGATACTCTGCAATCGTAGCTCCCGGGTATGCATCAGCAAATTCGTCAACTTTTAGTTTGTAATGATCAACGAAAACCTTGGCGATATTGGTACTTTCCCCTAGGACCTTTAGATTCTTAAGGACTGTATTGGTCAGGTATTCATTTTTTTTGTCCTCCTTAAGGCTTTCCAGTTCCTCCTTTGACTGAAGCTTTTCTCCCATCCCTTCCAGGACGAGGTATATATTTTCCCAATTGCACCTTTTATCGACAAATTCATGATAAAACTGAAGGTTTGCCAATGCTACGTTATTGAACTTGGCTGATTCGCCGGGGTCTTGCTTTTCCTCCCTCTGCACTTGGGCTCTAGCCTTTTCCGCATTTTTTATCGCATCAAGGACCTCTTTCTTTTCCGCTTTCTCGAATCTGTGAGAAGAATCAAAATCGAGGAGTTGCTCCAAAGAAAGACCCCTTGCCTCTTCCATTTTCTCCTCCGGAATCTCGTCCTCCAAATGTTTTTTGGTTGCCAATGCCTTCCCTTTCATATCCGGATCCATTTTTTTCGCGTTGCTGTATTCGAATTCACCCAGGGATTTCTCACCCAATTTCAGGCTAACTCTCTTTTGGAAGAAATACAGAGCCGTCGCTACAATATCCAAGTAGGCAATTGCCTTCACTTCTCCCTTGATGTTGTAGGTAAATGCAGGGTCATTCTTGATCGGCTGCTGTGCAGGAACCTTTTCCATTGGGAATTCTCTGGAGTAACCCAGCTCTGTTGTCAAATCAAATTTACCCGCTGCCCTTAGAAGTAAGGCCAAGGCAATCAAAAGCTGACTACCGCCCTGTACCCCACCAAAGACCCCGCCTTCCACATTGGCATCGAAGCGGGTCGAACTCTCAAGGAGTACGGATTTCTTTTTCGGGTCAAATTTTACGGTGGCCACCAGCTCATTGGCAAAACTTGCCCCGAACTGCATGTAAATCCCAAAAATGGCCGAAATACCAGGAAAAACAGGGATCCCGGCGCTCATTTCAAACCTAGAACTTGACCAGTTGTCCCCTAAAATCTTACTGATCTTGTTCAGTGGATTCGGCATGGACGCACTGGCACTCCCTTCTTCGATCTCGTAGGTCGGGGTTTGATTTTTAAAATTGACCCCGACGTTGCCCTTGATCGCACCGGCTACCTTGATACCCAAATTTTCAGGCAAGCTAAGGGCGACTGAACCGTGCGCCTTTACGCCCAATGATCCATCATCTTCTTTGACGATGGAATATTCATTGGGGGTGATCGTGAAGATCTTGACATCGAAGGGTTCACCGGATGCGTCTGTTGTCAATTTTTCGAATTTCAACCCGGATTCTGAAATGGAAAGATCAGTGCCGGAAAAAGTCTGCTGAATGGATAGGAGATCCACATCCAATTTAAATTCATTCACTTTGATGAACTCATTCTCGGAATTGTAGTCAAACTTCGTCGCTTCCGCCGATTGGCCCAGTAATGTGAAGACTAATTTTCCGTCGTTGATCGAATAATACTTTTCGCCCGACGGACTCCAGAAAATGTCGACCACACCACTGGTACTGAAATGCTCAAATCCTGCAGGTGCCTCGCTGACATTAAATGAATAGGAAGTTTTCGCTTCAAAGGCATTCGTTATTTTGGAATAGGCAACCCGGGTACCCTTCAGACTGAAGAATCCAACATTGGCATCCGGCAATTCCCCTTCGATCCTCTCGAAATCGAAGGAGGCCTTGTCCATGGAAATGCCGGTTCCAGTGAGGACAACCTGCTGGTCAAATATGCTGAGTTGACCCTTGGCTGTTGTCACAGAAAACTTTTGTTCGGCATAATTGAACCCAATGCCCTCTAGATTGAGCGCCAATCCGGCATAGGAGGCATTGGCATTGCAATTTTCAACCGATATGTCAAGGATGTTGAATTGACTATCAAATAGCACCGTTGCATGGCCAGTGGCGTCCGCCAAATTGGGAATCTGCAAATTCAAGCCTCCGCTCAAAACAATGGATTTTCCTTTCTCGTATTTGACAGACGGGTTGTTGACCTTGAGCCCGAATCCTGTATCGACCATGCCACCGATCGTACCTTCCAGACATTCGAAATCCGTCACACCCTTGCTCATGGATACACCCGTCGCCTTGAGGTTGGCCTGGATCCCGAATAGAGGGAATGATCCGGTGGCTTCCTCGGCAGCCAATGCCTTCTTACTGTGGTCGTATGTGATCCCTTTCACGTCAAAAGTCACACCGTCCTTCTTGAATCCGCAGGCGCCTCCGGTGACGATGATTTCCTGGATGTTCATTTGTGCATCCAAGCGCACCATCGCATCCCCCGAGACGCTCATCAACTCCGGTATCTCCAAATTGATACCTCCATTGATCTCAATGGATTTTCCTTTCTCGTATTTGACAGACGGGTTGTTGACGGTGAAGCCGGGCACCGGCTCGTAGGTGTCGCTGCTGGCGACCTCGACATCCTGGAAGGTGATGCCGTCGCGGGCCGAATAGGCGATGTCGGTGACGGTGGTGGTGACCGACTTCTCCAGCGCCCGGATGGTCAGGGAGCCTGTCGAAGCCGTCAGACGGCCCTCGGCGTAGTCGAGGGCGTCGACACAGATGTCGAGGGCGTCGAACAGGGTCGCCGTGAGTTCGCCCCGCTCGACGGTTGGACTAAGCAGCTTCTTATTGACAAAATCATAGCCAGCCTGGACCCGGCCCTTGGCAGTGAAGTTGCTGACACCGGCACCCCCAGGCGCCTCGAGGGAGAGGTCCCCGCCTGCCATCACACGGTAGCCCGCCCCTTCATGGCTGAGTTCCAGGCTGGGTGCACTGATGGTAAATCCTGTCATCACCTCCATCGAGCCCCCATAGGATAGCTTCAGGTCGCTGAAATGGAAGGCGCCTGCCAGGATCTCAACATTGGACAATTCCCCGATGGCGGCACCCGATGGCATCTGCATGGCAACCTTCATCGTACGGACAAAGAACTTTCCTTTGGCCAGCTGGTTGACGTCAAGCCCCGTGACATGCATCTGCAAGTTCTCAGTCACATTCACATCGGCCTCCAGGGCACCCATCGAAATCTCTATCAGCATGAGCTTGCCACGCCGTTCGACATCTTCCTCTTCCGTGCGTTTGCCGAATTCTTTCATCCAGGAAGTGATGCCGGTTCTCACTTGGTAAAGCTTCTGGCATGCCGCAAAGAGGGTGCCCGCACCCTCCAACGTGCCGGAAGCCATCTCCTGGTAGGCTTCGAAATCATTTTTTATCCGCTCAAAGGGTTCCTGGGAACTCGGCCCTGCCTCTACCACCGGCTCGACGACGGGGGTTGGATCTTCTATCTTGGGGATGACTGGGGCCGGAACACCTGGCACAGGCGCTGGTGGCGGGGCGGGTGGGGCGGGCTTGGGCTCAGGCTTCTTCTGGGGGGCCTGAGCGGGTGGCTCCAGCGCCTGCTTGACCCGATCGATACACTGCTTTTTCTGAACGTCGTTGGGGTCTTTGGACTCGCCATGCTTCTTGATCCAATCATTACTGGTTTGCAGGATCCGTTTCTTTGGCTCGGCCTTGGCCTTGTCATCTTTTGCCTTGACGTAATCTTTGATGGCAGTGATCAGTATGGTATAAGTGGATTCTGAACCGAAGATTCCTTTGAACTTGGCAGCAAACGTCAGCTGCTTTTCCATTCTCGGGATCATTTCATCCCTAAGAAAGGGGATGCTGGATACGCCTGTCGGCATTGGCGGCGCCTGCATGGTTTGGGCCATGTCGGCCATGGCTTGCATCCCTTCCACCTGCTGGCTGCCATCTGCCATCTCCGATAGGCGGTCAATACCTGGCACAGAGATGCTCTGGTCTCTGGCAGGCGTGGACTGGGACCTATCGGAGGCGGGCGTATCGGTCGTTCTCGCTATGGGCTCTTTTCCTGGCAACGAGTAGATGGATGTATGATGAAAATTTTACCGAACGCAGTTCGCTGTCCATGGCAGATCTTGCCAATAGGATACACAGACAGCCGCTTGGCAGACTTACAAAATAGTGAGTTTTGCTAAGTCCCCGAAAAATAAGGGAAAAAAGAGGTTACATATGCCGGCATTACCAATACCCGACGCAGATCAAGGTCAAATCTTCTTCTGTCATCCTGCCTGGAGAAAAATCTCCCTTCCTAGGCAATGGATGGATCATGGCTATTTTCTTGTCTCCAGCCGGCGAATCCGTTCGACAAGTGACTGTGCAATCAGTCAATTAGATAAATGATTGGGATGCTGGTCTAGAATGATGGTATCCCCCCGCGGATGCGCCAGTGCATGAAATCAATATTCATCGAGGCGTGTGGATGTTCTTTCAAATATTTTTTATGGTACACCATCCCATCGATGTAAGATGCGGTGTCCGCCTGGGTGAGGAACGAAGGAAAGGGTTCGAACACCTTTTGCTGTAGGGACAAGTGCAGGATCAGCGGCACCGATCCGTTTTCCCGGGCAAGCGCGGGCAATATATCATACACTTGCCGGGATAATGCCTCCATTTGTTTCGGAGCCGTTGTCACGGGATGAGTGCGGCCCGTCCACTTCTGCCACCATACACGCAAGCGTTGGATGTCGTCAGACAGCACCATCGATGGGACCCCTCTTTTCCATAGATAGCGAAAAGGGTGCCCCTGATGCCGGCGCATGGCTGAGTCGGTGTCAAACTCGAAAATCTGGGACGTAAAAGGAGGCTTGGACAAGGTAAAGACTCCGGAGGGCAGGAGGTCGTAGTAGGGCTTGGGCAACGGGTAATCGAAGTTATGCCGATAGGTGCCGGCCGCGCGCTGAGGCAGCCAGTAGCTGTATTGAATGACTACATATCTGGGCTTATACTTCGGGATGAGTTCCTCTGCCCTTTGCTGCATCTGAGCAAGCCCCTAACCACCAACCCCTGCATTGAGATACCGGAAGCCCAGGACCTTTGAACTGAGCTGTGCGAATATGGAGTCGGGCTGGCATAGGGAGCCATAGGTAAAGGAGCATCCAAGAAATAGGATATCCAGTTTCCCTGTATCGAAGGATAATTGAACATGTTCCTGCAGCACCCGAAATCCGTGTCTGTCCGTGAAGCCGGGTACCGGTTCGGCGGGTGGGGCCATATGATAGGTCTGGGCGAAGGGGAGCAGGGTGTACCCATAGATCGGGTCGACCTGACAGAGCCTGCCCTTGTACAAGGGCGATGGATGACTGATCTGCGCATATGGCAGCATAGCGCAACGCAGCAGGTGATGCGAATAAGTCGCGCCGGCAACCAAAGCTTTCCGGAAGTCTTCCCTAACCTGGCCTGGAACCATCCCCGGGTATACGCCAGCGAAATCAGGTATAGGGCGAAGACAATCCCAAAATGGGATCAATCACTATATCTATCGTAAGCATGGAACCATCCGGAAGGTTCACAAAAGGGAACGCCCGACCCCATTTGATCTCTTGGTTGGCCAGCTTCCGGGAAGGCAAGATAGGATACACTGTAAACCGATGACCAGAAAACGGAGACCACGAGGATATTGGACAGGCGTCGCATGGAGGATCCTGGAGGTATTGGAGTCAGTGGGTGTCGACTTCCATGGCTTTGATTCGCTCTACGATCGACTTAGAAATCAGGTAGTGGGAAAAATGGTTGGGATGGGTGTCAATGGTGACGGTATCCCCGTTTCTTGCCCTCCAGTGGATAAAATCCCATTTGAAAGAGGCTCCCGGTGTATGGGCCAGGTGCTGTTTGTGATATTTCATCCCATCGATGTACGCGGCTGTATCGGTTGATGACAGGAAGCCTGGATATTCGTCAAAGTTTGTGTGCTGCTTGGAAAGATGGAGGATGATTGGCTGAGCGCCATTTTGCCTGCATAGTTCCATCAACGCTGCATACACTTGTCTGGACAGGGCCTTCATGACTGTAAGATCCTCTGTGATGGGGTGATATCTGCCCATGATTCTTTGTACACCCACGCCGAGACGCTTCAGATCTTCTTCTAGGAGCAGAGCTGGGATTCTGCTATACTTAAAAAATTGCAGGGGATGCTCTCTATACAGCGCCACCACAGAGTCTGTGTCCACCTCAAAGGCCCGAGAGGCAAAGGGGGGAGTGGCCAGGCCAAAGCGGCCAGAAGGCAAAACCTCATAGTAGGGCTTAGGCATGGGATAGTCTGCTGAATACCTATACATGCCGGCAGCGCGCTGGGGAAGCCAATAGCTATACTGTAATACGACGTATCGGGGCTTGTATTTTGGGATCAGCTCTTGGGCCTTTAGGTGCATCTGAGACAAGCCCCATCCACTGACGCCTGCATTCAGATATCGGAAGCCCAGTGCTTGAGCAGAAAGATGGCTGAAGGTGGAATCGGCCTTGCAGTACTCACCATAGGTGAAGGAGCAACCCAGGAATAGGATATCCATGCGACCCGTATCGATGGAACGTTGTATGTCTGCCCGGGTGACACGAAACCCATAACCGTCGGTGTACACTGGAATGCTGTCCGCGGGGGGGATGATATAACAAGCGCGGGCATAGGCACGGTGTTGGTAGCCATATTCTGGGTCTGCCTTCCTGAGCCTTCCAATAAAGGATGGAGAAGGCTCGCTGTATAGTGTATAAAACTTCCATGACCAGCGAAAGAAATGATGGATGTACACACCTGCAGATGCTGCCATCAAGATGCCAGACACTACGATGACAGGCCCAGCCTTACGCTTCAGCACAGCTTTGAACCAACTTCTGGAATAAACGATCGAGAGCAGATAAAAAGCCCATATCAAGCCGAATACCGGATCCATGAGGAAGGATAGCCTGGGCAAAACCGTGGTCAGCAAATAAAAGCTGCCGTAGGCTGCACCCCAGAACAGGGTGATGACCAACAGGTTCAAGAGTCGCTTCTGAGACATAACGCCAGACATGTACGAGTCGCTTGGGGTCGACGCTAAGGATGCGCCCATGTGTTCCGATAAACTTACTGTGAATTATGCAGGATGGCAAGTCGCCTTCCCCATCAAGACCCAAATCAAAGCACTCACTTGTCCGGCATCCAGTGAGCATCATTCCATGACTGTATGGCAGCAGCGACGCTGTTTTCGTCGCTCCAACGGACGCGGCGCTGCGTGAAGAAAGCTTCCTGTCCCTCTAGCTCGGGTGCGGCAGCAGTTAACTCCCGAAAGCTCAGCTTCCTCAAATTACTGAACGACCCTTTATACGCGACATGATAGGCTTCCCGCATGGCAAAATAGGGTTTTCGAATCGCCCCGAACAAGGAGTCACGGAAGAGCAGGATAGACTTCATAGATCTCAGCAGCATGACGGGGGAATTCGTCAGCTGGAGCAAATACCCTTTGGGTACATGCCGTGCCTCCAAGGAGACGGGAGGTGCAGCAACGACAAACACGGGTGATGCCATACCATTGACAACCGTGTCAAAGCGGATCGACTTGACCAGCTCCTCCTGTACCACCTTCTCATCGCCGTTCGACATACGGGCCACAAACAGGCCATTATATAGATTCAGACGTATATGAAACCTCCCCAGAAAACGATCATCTTTCAGATACAGGTTGGCAGGCGCCCAATCCGAGTTCCAATACAATGGCCCGGGTATGCTCGCCGGATCCAGTCTATCGAACATGTTTTTACCATTGTTGTCCAGGGTCACATCGGCTCCTGAATGCGGCCGGAAGTACAAGCCGTAACTCGACGATGTCACCATCGATTCATTCACGCGGCCGGGCTGTGCATAGGCGGAGGACCAGCAGAAAAATAGCAAAAGCGGGAGAGCAGGCCAAAAGTCATGCTGTCGGGGCTGAATATTCTTACACATGGTCTGAGCTTTGTTGCCTCAATCAGCAACGGGATGGGGACACCGGTCACATTACTGATGGAGGAAGGTTTTAGCATAATTTACCTGCATGGCATCCAGATAGGGTATCCGGGCTTTCACCCTGGCCTTAAAACGTTCGTAGTCTTTTTTCCCTTTAGGCGTCCAGGCGACTTCCGCCAGGGCCAAGGCCCGTGGATAGGTCATGTACTCGGCATACTTCAGATCTCCGATATACTCCGTCCAGACATTCGCCTGTACGCCTATCACATGCTTGGCCTCGGCCGCCGTCAACTCCGGCAAGTCGGGCTCAAAGGAGTAGCACTTGGCCAATGGCAAATTGCCTCCAATGGCCAACGGCTCGCTCGCAGGCGGTCCCTGATAATAGTCCAGGTAAAAGAAGCTGTTGGGAGACATGACAACATCATGTCCCTGCTTGGCGGCTTCAATGCCTCCTTTCACGCCCCTCCACGACATCACGGTTGCATTCGGAGAGAGTCCTCCCTCGAGGATCTCATCCCATCCCAACAGCCGCCTGCCCTTCGACGTCAAAAACTTGTCTATCCGGCGGATAAACCAGCTCTGAAGTTCGTGCTCATCTCTCAACCCCTCTTTCTTGATCAGCTCCTGACAAAAGCGGCTTTCCTTCCATTGGGCCTTCGGGCATTCATCACCCCCAATATGAATATATGGGCTGGGGAATAGGTCCATCACTTCCGTTAGTACATCTTCCAGAAATCGGAAAGTCTCTTCCCTGGGAAACAGTACATCTTCAGAGATGCCCCATTTAGTCCGAACAGGTACGATGCGATCGGCGTTGAAGCCGAACTGTGGATAGGCGGCGAGGACGGCCTGCGAATGCCCTGGCATCTCAATCTCCGGGACGACCATGACATGCCGTTCGGCTGCATAAGCCACCACCTGCCGGATCTCATCCTGTGTGTAAAAGCTGCCATACGGCTTACCATCGAACTTATTCTCCCGATAATGCCCTACCATGGACTCTTTCCGCACAGAAGATACCTGCGTAAGCAATGGATATTTTTTGATCTCGATGCGCCACCCCTGGTCTTCTGTCAAATGCCAGTGGAAGCGATTCATCTTGTAATGCGCCATCAGGTCGATGAAACGCTTTACATCCGCTACCGGGATGAAATGACGACCGACGTCGAGCATCAGCCCCCGATAGCCGAACCGCGGCTCATCCTCAATCCGGCAGGCCGGTATGCTGATCTTCTCCTGCGTCGGTTTTCCGGCCAGCACGGCTGGTGGCATGAGTTGCAAGAGGGTCTGTACGGCATAGAAAGCACCCTTTGCCGAGGAGGCCTGTATTTCGACCTTCCTCGGACTGACCTCGACGTGGTATGCCTCTTCAGGCATGCCTGAATGAAGACGGAAAAGGATACCGGTAGAAGACATACCCGGGCTCACCGGTGTAGTGGCTCCAGTGGCCACGGTAAGCTTCTCTGCCAACATTCCTGCAACGCCCTTCCAAATGTCTTCTGCAATATGGATGCGTTCTCCGGGCCTCACGAGAAAAGACCCTTGAGCAGCTACGACCTGAACAGGAGCAGGAATAATGTCAAAGCTGCCCTGTACCTGGGCAACCACCCATGACGGCAGGAATAAAAAAGGAAACAGTTTTTTCATACATCAGGGTTGTTGGAGGGGGCGTTGGAATGTTCTGCACAGTAAGTTAGGAAAAGTAGGGGTTGCATCTTTTTTTTAAAGGGGGTATTTTGTGCTTCGTCATTTTTAAAGTCAATATAATGCCTCGATATCGATGACTTTCTTTCAAATGTTTTGTCTTAATATCTCCATTTTGATGAGTTGCTAAATGTACGTCAAATGCAGTCCACATCTAACTGGTCTTCTCTTCGAAGAATTACATCTACTGAAGTAGTCATTCCTCTCTTATTCATCATCATCATCACACCATTGATGGGGCTGTCCGCTTACATCCATCCGACAGATACGGACTATAGCTGGATACTGGATGACAGAGAAAAAGGACTCTGGGGAAGCTATGTATATGGCTACATAGAAGTTACCGGCAGATATATGGCCAATCTCTTGGCTGTGTTGACGCCGATGCCGATAGACCCGGCCATAGAAGCACTTACTGCAAAGACCTTGCTGCTATACAGGCTCGCCCCCGTCATGGGAATGTTCGGTTTAACCCTTGCCACGAATTTCTTCTTCCAGTCGATCTTGGAGAGCGCTCGAAAATGGCACACTTGGGTGATTACCCTGGGCCTTATGGCCATTTATTTTGGCCGACTTGAGCATCATGGTGAAATCCTTTATTGGTACCAAGGCAATATCCAGTATTTGGTGCCCATCATCACCATGATGGTATGCCTATCCTACCTGGTCAGATTGGCTGCATCCAACAGAAATAGGGACTTCTTGTGGTGTGTATGGTGGGGCACCTTAACCATCGGAGGAAATGAGACAGCACTGGTCTCGATCAACCTTATCATTGTATCCGTGTGCGCAAGCATGTGGCTCTCATCACACCCTCTGAGAACTAAGTTTTCAGCTTTGCTAGGTATCCTACTGTGTTTTAGCCTGATATCCTTTTTTTCACCGGCCAATACAGTTAGGGATCATATTGTAAGCTTCCAAATGGAGAAAAAACTGCTGTTTGCAGCCTACAAATCCTTGATGCTCTCATTAAAAAACGGTTTATACTGGATGCCTGTATCGATTACAGTGGGCCTTTTATTGATCGATTACATCCAGCGAAAAGGCATCAGGCTCAAACCAGTGCTGAGAGGCATCAACCTTCCTTGGGTGACACTCGTCTTGGTTGGATGCTATGTGCTGGCCTATTTTCCAAACGCTTGGGCACGAGGAGAAGCCAACCCCCCATTGCGTATTGTCGACGTGGCCCAGTTCCTGTTTATGCTGGGATTGATCTTGTGGATGATCTTGATGGCAGATAGTCAAAGAGATAGAGGTTTTCCCAGCTGGATCTCGCCGGCCACCCCTGCCACCATACTCCTCGTCATCACAACCATCTGCTTCTTTCATATGGATGGCAGGATCAGGCGTACTTATACAGATTTATTCACCAAGGCTGAAACCTATGACAAAGAGATGATGGCGCGCTACCAGGCCATCCGACAGAGCACCTCGGAGGAGGTCGCATTGCCCCCCCTTAGCAAAGTGCCAGAGACGGTTTTCTTCAGAGATATCCTCTCCAACCCTGATTGGTGGCTCAATGAACAAGAGGCAAGATATTTCCATAAAAGAAAAATCTACCTGACACAACCAGAAACCTCTACAGAAAAAGACAGATAAGTTTCAGACGTTTCCCCGCGGAGAAGATCCCTCCACCGCTGTATGATATACAGCAGATACATTTATTTTTAACTTCCCCTGCCTTTTCTCCCTGCCTTTGCACGACCCCAGTCGGGCAATCCAAGGTCGAGGTCGTCCTGCTTATCCCGCATCTCCCGTTCCAATAAAGCCCGAAGCTGCGCCTTTCGAGGAGCATAGTCCGGAAGTGCAGACAGGTCATACCTCTCCAACGAATCCCGCGAAAGGTCGAACAGTTGCTCCCGCAGCACCCCATCGACATTGTACAAGATCAGCTTCATCTGATCGGAAGTCTTGATACTACGGCTCCAGCTTCCATATACGTTATAGATACAATCGCGTAGACGTCGATGGGGGTTGTTGATGACAGAGGCATGGCTTATAGCTTCAACGGTTGCAGGAATCGGGATACCCAACAGATCCAGCAAAGTTGGTGTGATGTCGCTCAAATACATGAATCCATCATATCGTTCACCAGCTGGGATGCCCGGGCCGGACATGACCATGGGCACGCGGATGCTGTGTTCATAAAGGTTCTGCTTTCCCAACAACCCATGCCGGCCCATAGCCAGTCCATTGTCGCCAGCAAAAACAACCAGCGTATGCTCATACAGGCCATTTTTACGCAGGGCATCTAGGATCCTTCCGACTTGTTCGTCCATCTCGCTGATCATGCCATAGTACGCCGCAATATCCTGGCGTACCCGCTCGGGTTGCAGCGGCCTGGGCAGCAAAAGCTCATCTCGCGTGCGCAAGTCTCCATTGTCGAAAGGATGCTCGGACATAAAATTGCCTGGCAGCGATATCTCCTTCGATTGGTAGCGTGATGCCCAACGGGCTGGGGGCGTACGTGGATCATGCGGGGAGGTGAAAGCCACATAACAGAAGAAAGGGTGCTGCCGGGCCTCAGCAGAGGACAGGAAACGGATGGCATGGTCCGCATACAGGGTTGAGCTGAACGTATCTGCCTGCCGGCGCAGCGCATCTGGCCATCGACCTGAGGAATCAAAGGGATATACGAGGGGGTGCTCCTGCCCGCCTTCTTTGGGAAAATGCATACCCCCAAAAAAAATGTCGCCTCCTGCACTGAACATACGGTGGTGAGAGGCTTTGTCGCTATGCCACTTCCCTGTATGATAGGTCGTATAGCCATGGCTTCGCAGCACTTCCGGCAGGCTCTGGAAGGCTGCCAGAATGGTGGAGCCATCCCCCGGCAAGCGGTTCACATACCGCCCTGTCAGCAGCATCGCCCGGCTGGGGATACAGACAGCCCCATGGTGGCCGCCCATCACATGGGCCTGCGAGAAAAGCATTCCCTGGGATGCCAGCCGGTCGATGTTCGGCGTTTGCACCTCCCGGTTGCCCATAGCCCCGAGGGCATGGAAGCTATGATCGTCGCTGTAGAGGATGATGACATTCAAAGGGCGCTGTTGGGCCGAAACCCGCACGCTACCAAAGCATGTCAGGGAAAAGAGTAGCACGGTGCGGGGAAAGCATCGGAAAAAGCATCTCATCCTCGAATATACCCATTCCCCGTTCCGGCGTATCCGAGATTGACCCATTTCGTACTTTCATCCCAATTTCTAAGATCATGAATATATCCTCTTTCACTGCGGCCCTGCTCATTCTTTCATTCACCATCCAAGCACAGCAGCGCCCGATCCGTCCTGAAGACACCTACCGCATGCAGTCGCTCTCTGCGCCCCGGCTCTCCCCCGACGGCCAATGGGTACTATATACCCAGTCTAGGATCGACTCCGCCAAAGACAGCTACGAGGGGAAGCTCTACATGACCCGTACCGACGGCAGTGAGACCATCCAGTTGACCGAACAGACCAAAGGCACCGGACAGCCCGCCTGGAGCCCGGACGATCGCTATATTTCCTTTCTTTCCAAAGGAAAGCCAGAAGAGTCCGGCTCACAGATTTTCCTGATGAACCGCAAAGGAGGCGAGCCCATCCAGCTCACCCAACTGAAAGCAGAGATTGCCGCCTACAAATGGTTTCCTGACGGGAAACGGATTCTGCTAGAGCTGAAAGACCCGTCTACGGCTGATACTGCCAAGTCCAAAGTCCGCAAGCCCTACGAAATCCGCCGACACGCATTCAAAAATGACTCCGAAGGATACCTCGACGAGCGAAAGACACACCTCTACCTATTCGACATACAGCATAAAAAGCTGGACACCCTCACGCGTGGACATCACAACGAGAGCAGCGCCGTCATCCATCCCGATGGCAAACACATCGCCTTTGTGAGCAACACCACCGCGGACCCCGACCTCAATGAGAATACCGACATTTTTCTGCTCGACATCGCCAGCGGCAGTCGGCAACAAGTCACCCAATATGCAGGCGAGAATGGCCTGCCCCGCTTCAGCCCCGACGGCAAATGGCTATCCTACAGCCAGTCGGCCACCGAGAGCGGCTTCAACATGTACGAGCTCTCGCGCCTCTGGGTGTACGACATCGCAGGGAAGTCGCACCGCTGCCTCTCCCAAACCCTCGACCACTCGGTATCCAATGTTGCCTGGTCGCCGGACAGCCGTTATATCTTCTCCACCATAGAAGACGACCGGCGACGCAATCTCCTGCGCTTCGATGTCGCCACGGCTGAACATTCATGGGCCACCGAGGCACATGGAACTTATGGATCCCTAGAGATCGGGAAGGATGGTCAGATGGCAGCCCTCTACAGCGACCCGTACACGCCGAATGAAATCTATGTGGGAACGAATGCCCGCTTTCGCCGGCTCACCCAGGCCAGCCAAGACTTCCTTGCACCCCTCAGACTCTCCCATGTCAGCGGCTATAGCTGTACAACCGTGGACAAGAATACGGTACATGGCCTGTTGTATCTGCCGGATAGCAGCGCGCGCAACCTGCCACTCATCCTTTACATCCACGGCGGCCCTGTAGCACAAGATGAGTTTGGTTTCGACATGTCGCGGCAAGTCCTCTCCGGTGCCGGTTATGCCGTCGCCGCCGTCAACTACCGCGGCAGCAGCGGGAGAGGGTCCGCCTACACGAAGAGCATCTCTGCCGACTGGGGCAACAAAGAAGTAAAAGACATCCTCGCCACTGTCGATCACCTCGTCCGCACCGGCGTGGCCGACCCAGACCGGCTGGCCATCGCAGGCTGGAGCTATGGCGGCATCCTGACCAACTATAGCATCGCGACCGACAAGCGCTTCAAAGCCGCCGTCAGCGGTGCCGGCAGCTCTCTGCAGCTGTCAATGTACGGGTCAGACCAGTATATCAGACAATATGAAGAAGAGCTTGGAAAGCCCTGGAAGAATCCAAAAAAATGGCTAGACCTCTCCTATCCCTTCTTCAAAGTTGAAAGCATCCAGACACCCACTCTTTTCATGGCCAGCGAAGACGACTTCAACGTGCCTGTCATCGGTGCTGAGCAGATGTATCAGGCCTTCCGTTCTACCGGCATCCCCACTGAACTGGTCATCTACCCCAACCAGCACCATGGCATTCGCGTACCCAGCTATATCGTACACCGCTACCATAAACACCTTGAATGGTTCGGTCGGTACCTGGGCAAATAAAGATGCGGCCCCTACCCTAGGGGGTAAGCCACTCAGACTGGACCAGCTGCCCCGCCTCATACCGGAAGCGAGCCCTCCGGTTGCCGCGGCTGTGCGTGTAATACCACTCGAGTTCCGTGGCGGAGGTCTCTACTACTGCGAAATGCTGAAAGCCCGCCTCGCTTTCTTCCATGGAATAAGAGAAGGTAGAGAGACGTTCCTCAATGGCATCTGTCGGCTGCCCCAGGGGCTGCCCGGGGCCTTCAGGTAACAGATAGCAACGACGGCTTGAATGCTTAGTAGATGCCCAATGCAGCTGGCATAGCTCATCCTTGTGATGCAGGAGGGTAGGCCCCGTCAGCCGGATCTGTGAGCGACGGGACGCATCATAGGCCAGCCAGGCCAGCTGTCGTGAGGTGCGGATCTCCGACACCTTGCCACTGCGGTAGTCGGTATGAAAATAGACACGCTTCTCCGCTTCATCCACCCGGCGGATGATGACCGTCCGCAGCTGGGCCCGGGCTCCGTCGCCCGTCCCTATGACCACCGTATGCATAGGACTTCGACGGTCTCGAGCTGCCTCTGCCAGCATCCTCCAGCAAAGCGATTCGACAAAGCCAATGTCTTCCGTTTCCTCCGCCTCGAAGACGATGTGGGAATGTTCTGTTGTCTGTGTCATACCATCTGTTTTCAACCGAGGATGCGCGCTGACAGCCAGAGACCGGCCCGGGCAAAAAGCCCCAGCAGCAGCGGATACAGGACGAACAGCCAGGCGGCATCCACCCAGCGAAGGCGCGAGAAGACAGGGCTACCCTCCCGGGAGAGCGCTGACAAAAACTCGTACCAGCCCATGACCCGCCATCCCTGCACCAGCAGATTGCAGGCAATGGCACCCACCAGCACGACCATACCGGCCGTCCAGCTACGCGAAAGTTCTTCCATCATCAAAGGAAGGTACGACTTACTCTCTGTACCTTCATTAGACATGCCTTCAATAAAGTGCCATTTTGGCTTCTTACTGATCTGTCTGTTGGCCGCCTGCCGCGTGCCACTCCCTCCGCCTCCGACTACTGCAGAAGGCGACCGCAGGGCTTTTTGGGAAAGAAAACAAAGCCAGGGCATCGAAGTCTTCGCCGTCGGGCACGAACCCGAATGGTCCGTGGAGATCGACGAACAGGGAGACCTCCGCTTCCACCCCCTCGAAGGCGATTCGCTGCGGGTGCCTTATTCCGCTTTCCTTGCCGGCGGGCGGGCAGGCAAGCGCACCCTTTCATACCACCAGGGCTCTTCCGTGTTTCGGATCACCTTAAGTCGTAAGACCTGCACCGACGTCTTCTCAGGAGAGTTTTACGCCTGGACGATGACCATTACCCGGCAATACCCGGATGGAGCCACCCGTACTCTAGCTGGCTGTGCCTGCCGGATCCCGTAGTCGCCTCCGAAGGCCTCCCCCGCCTTGCAATTTTCACAGGCATTGGCCTGCTTTTCCCTAATTTGCCTGACCCCAAAAGAACAATCATGCCCAGAACGAGCATTGCTGGCATAGGGATGTATGTTCCGGATAACGTCGTCACCAACCAAGACCTGACACGCTGGATGGAGACAACTGATGAATGGATCCAGGAGCGTACGGGCATCCAGGAACGTAGGTATGCGCACCGCACGCAGGAGACCACCACCACGATGGCCGTAAAAGCCGCACAAAGAGCGATGGAAATGGCCGGGATCACACCACAGGAGATTGACTTCATCGTATTCGCCACACTCAGCCCTGACTACTACTTCCCGGGCTGCGGCGTGCTGCTGCAAAGGGCTTTGAAGATGCGGGAGATCGGAGCCCTTGATGTCCGCAACCAGTGCAGCGGATTTGTCTATGCGCTCAGCGTCGCCGACCAATTCATCCGAAGCGGGATGTACCGCAGCATCCTAGTCGTAGGCAGCGAGAAACATTCCTTCGGACTCGACTTCACCACCCGCGGCCGCCATGTCAGCGTCATCTTTGGCGATGGGGCCGGCGCCGTTGTACTGCAGCCGACAGAAGAGACAGGACAGGGTATCCTCAGCACCCACCTCCACAGCGACGGAGAAAGCGCGGAGATCCTTGCCATGTACAACCCCGGCACCCATGCCAACCATTGGAAGGAAGAGACATATGCAGCCTTCGACAGCGCCGACATCGGACAGATGTTCTTCAGCCATGCCATGATCGATGAAGGACAGATCTACCCTTTCATGGACGGGCCGGCCGTCTTTAAGAAGGCCATCGTCAAATTCCCGGAAGTCATTCTTGAAGCCTTGCATGCGAACGGGCTGCAGCCCTCCGATCTGCAGATGCTCATCCCCCATCAGGCCAATCTGCGCATCTCCCAGTTCGTCCAACAAAAGCTGGGCCTCCGCGACGATCAGGTGTACAACAACATCCAGACCTACGGGAACACGACAGCTGCCTCCGTGCCCATCGCCCTCTGCGAGGCCGTGCAACAGGGGAAAGTGAAGAAAGGTGACCTGGTATGCCTGGCCGCTTTTGGGAGCGGCTTCACCTGGGCCAGCGCCCTGCTGCGCTGGTAGCCATTTCAGGACGAAAAATATACTCCGACTCTCACAAAACAAGCTTGTTGCGGGCTGCAGGGCCCTACAGTTTAGATATCTCAGAGATGCCGACGAATCTCTGCCACCAGCTCCGTCTTGGTGATGGGCACGCCTTTAATCTTGTTGTATGGGATGGCATTGACCAGGAACTTATCGCGCAGGATACGCACAAGTTGCCCGTTGTTGATCTCCGGCACCAGCACCTGCTCGAAACGAGCAATGATGTCTCCGAGGTTGCGCGGGAAGGGCCGCACATAGCGGATATGCACATGGGAGACCGTCTGTCCATTCCGCTGCAATTCCGCACAGGCGCTCTTGATGGCGCCGTAGGTTGACCCCCAGCCGATGACTAAGAGTTTGCCGGCCTCTGCCCCGCTGTCGATGCGCTGCTCAGGGATGTAATCGGCAATCTTCTCGACTTTGGCCTCCCGCGTCTTCACCATGTGCTCGTGGTTGTCCGCATCATAGCTCACATTGCCAGTGATATCCTGCTTCTCCAGTCCACCGATGCGGTGCTCCAGTCCGACCGTGCCAGGGATGGCCCAGGGTCTGACAAGCTTCTCATCGCGCTGATACGGCTTGAAGCGTTCCTCACCCTCGTCCAGCCCTTTTTTAAAGCGGACCTCAATGGGTGGCAGGTCTTCCGACTTAGGAAACTTCCAGGGCTCAGCGCCATTGGCGATATAGCCATCACTCAGGAGCATGACAGGCGTCATGTGTTGCACGGCGATGCGCGCCGACTCATAGGCCACTTCAAAGCAATCGCTGGGCGTAGCCGCCGCGATGATGGGCATGGGGCACTCGCCGTTGCGACCCCAATAAGCCTGCATCAGGTCGCTCTGCTCTGTCTTGGTCGGCAGGCCCGTGGAAGGGCCGCCCCGCTGGATGTTGCAGACAATCAGTGGGATCTCCTGCATGACGGCCAGCGCCATCGCTTCCCCTTTGAGGGCGATGCCAGGGCCGGAGGTGGTCGTGACTGCCAGGGCGCCGCCATAGCTCGCGCCAATGGCGGAGGTGATGCCAGCGATCTCATCCTCTGCCTGGAAGGTCTTGACGCCAAAGGCTTTGTATTTGCTAAGGTCGTGCAGGATGTCGGAGGCCGGCGTGATAGGGTAGGAGCCCAGGAACAATGGAAGCCCACTTTTCTGAGAGGCGGCAATGAGTCCGTACGAGAGGGCCTGGTTGCCCATGATGGAACGGTACGTGCCGGGCTCCATGCGGGCACGCTCCACTTTGTAACGAGTGGTGAAGGTCTCGGTGGTATCGCCAAAATTGTATCCTGCCTGCAGGGCTTTGATGTTGCTGTTCAGGATTTCATCCTTTCGGCCAAACTTCTCGCGCAAAAATCCCAGCGTGCTCTCCATGTCGCGGTTGTACATCCAGTACAGAAATCCGAGCACGAACATGTTTTTGGCACGATCCTTCTCTTTGGTGCCCAGGGAGAACTCCTTGAGCGCCTCCCGGGTCATCTTGGTGACATCCATCCGTATCAACTCATAGCTCGCTAGGCTGTCGTCGTCTAGCGGATTGATGCCCTCTGGATAATTCGCCAAGCGAAGGTTTTTGGCATCGAAGCCGTCGGTATTGGCGATGATGCGACCTCCCCTTTTGAGCGATTTCAGGTTGGTCTTCAAGGCCGCAGCATTCATGGCGACCAGCACATCGCACTCATCCCCGGGGGTGAATACGGGCTGGCTCGAAAAGCGCAGCTGGTACCCGCTGACTCCAGGCAAAGTCCCCTGAGGGGCTCGGATCTCGGCAGGGAAGTCTGGAAACGTGGCCAGGTCAATTCCCATCAGGGCCGTATTGTTGGTGAACTGGCTGCCGGTGAGCTGCATGCCGTCGCCTGAATCACCGGCGAATTTGATGACGACATCCTGAAGTATTTCTTCCTTCCTGGCCATATCTGCACTTAGGTTGTGGAGTGATAAATGGTCTGATTTTTTCGGAGCGCATGTTACGATTTTATCACGGCAGGAACAAATTGAACCGTTGCCGAATGATCTTTCTAAAATTAATTTTTCCTAATTTTGACAAGGATTAAGCCAAAAACATCATCGGACGCATAAAAAATCAAAATATCATGGCATTCTTCAATTCCAGCAACCCCGCCCTCACAGAAAAAGCCCTGCAAAAATCATGGATCGGTACCGGGGAGACCATGACTTTCCGCGGCACCTTGAATAAATTCGGCTTCCTCCTGTTCATGCTAATGGGGACGGCCTTTTATACCTGGAATGCCTACTATGGCGGGCAGCATCCGCAGGGTTATATGCTGACCGGGGCGATTGGCGGCCTCGTGGTTGCCCTCATCATCACCTTCAAGCAGTCCTGGGCCCCTTACCTGGCACCGGCCTATGCACTCCTGGAAGGGTTGCTGCTCGGCGCCCTCTCCGCCATGCTCGAGCACGCCTACAACGGACTGGTCATGCAGGCGGTTGTACTCACCTTCGGCACCGTCATCGCCATGTACCTCCTGTATACCTTCCAAATCATCCAGGCCACCGAAAAGTTCAAGACCGTCATCGTCTCTGCCACCTTGGGCATCGCATTTTTCTACCTCATCGCCATGGTGCTTGGCTTTTTCAACATCCAATTACCCTTCCTGCATGAAGGCTCCGTCTGGGGCATTCTTTTCTCACTATTCGTGGTCTGCATTGCAGCCCTCAACCTGATCCTCGACTTCGACCGAGTGGCAGAAGGACAGGCGATGGGAGCCCCCAAGCACATGGAATGGTACTGCGCCTTCGGGCTCCTGGTAACCATCGTCTGGCTATATGTGGAAATCCTGCGGCTGCTCTCCAAGTTTGCAAGCCGGCGCTAACGCTGCAACGAGCCTTTCGACGAATGGACTAGGAGCTTCGACAGGAGATTTTAAAAATCGTAGTTCTCCTGTTACTTTTACGTTGTCGTTTGGAAGACATCCCAGACAAACAACAGATAAAACCCCGCGAGGGTCACGATACAAACACGGATGGTTTGAGAATCGGACCGGCACCCTAGGTGACCGGTCCTTTTCTATTTCAGCAGTCCTGGCCAGAAGCAGCCCCCCAAATAAGATCTCTCCGCTGGATGCTGCAGCGGCCGAGAGCCTTCCACCAAGGAGGTTTCGACCAACAGGCCCGAAGCGTCGACCAGCTGTTTCGAGTTGCGTAGATGTCCTGTTACTTTTACGTCGTTATTGGGGGATATGCCCCAGGCAGCCAAGAGACAATACCCTTCAAGGGTCAAGATATAACCACGGATGGTTTGAGAATCGGACCGGCACCCCAGGTGACCGGTCCTTTTTTTGTCGCCCTATGGATCCTACTTTTTGTAGGCAGCGCCATCCTTCAGCCGACCGTTCCATACGGGCCGCCGTTGCAGCCTCCTGGCGCCATAAACCAAGGCCGTCAGCACAAAGAACAAGGGCCCCAGCAATCCGAAGATGGATATCCAACGCCCCTGGAAAAAGACTGACATTGGCCGCTTCAACCGCTCCGCCATCAGATACATCCCAGGCACCATGAGCAAGGTCATGAAGAAGGCGAAGAGAAGACCCCAGATGATTGTCCAGGAGAGTGGCTTCCAGAAGAGGGCATTGTCACCGCCGAAGAAGATATGTGGGTTCCAATCGGTGAACAAGGTCACAAAGTCGATGTTCAACCCCACAGCCAGCGGGATGAGGGCTAAGATGGCCGCTAGCGCAGTCAGCAGCACCGGCACAATACGGGTCTTACCCGCCTCGATGACCGCCTCCCGGGTACGCATGCCACGGCTTCGAAGCTCATCGGCGAATTCAATCACCAGGATGCCGTTCTTGACGACAATTCCCGCCAGCCCGACGATGCCGATGCCGGTCATGACGACAGAGGCGGTACTCCGAGTGATGGCATAGCCTAGCAGTACACCGATCAGGCTGAAGATGATCTCAGACATCACGATGACGGTCTTACTGAAGGAGTTGAACTGCAACACCAGGATGAGTAGGATCAGCCCCACCGCAGCCCACAGGGCATTCCCTAGGAAGCTCGCCGTCTCGGCGGTCTGTTCGTTCTCGCCCGTCTGCGTGATGGTGACGTCGTCTGGCTTGCCGGGGAACTCACCGATGGCCGCGAAGATCTTCTCATTGACCGCCTGGGGAGTATAGCCCTGAGAGGTGAGCACATTGGAGAACAAGGTGATGACACGCTTCTGGTCCTTTCGCTTGATGCTGCCATAGGTGCTTCCCAGGTCTGCTTTGACGACTGTCGACAAGGGCACCTGACGAATCTGCCCCGTGGTGAAGTCGCGGTATGTGATGCGCATATTCAGAAGTTCCGATAAGGTCCGGCGCTGTTCTGCCCGGTTGCGGATCTGAATCTTGTATTCATCCTCCCCGATCTTGAGCTTGGAGATCTCCTTGCCAAACAAGCCCGTCCGGATCTCCAGGCCGATCTGTGCGGTGGAGAGCCCCATCATCAAAGCCCGTTCGCGGTCGATCCGCAGGCTGACTTCCGGATTGGTGAGGTCGATGTCGAGTTTGAGCTCTTCGACGCCAGGGATATTCCGGTTGTCGAGGTAATTCTTCAGGGCGACGGCCGTAGCGGTCAGATCGTCAAAGTCATCCCCGGAGACTTCGATGTTGATGGGTGATTGCGTCGGCGGACCATTGCGTTCCTGGTCTACAGACACCTCGGCCCCGGGGATGTCGCGGATGACGGCCCGGATGGAGTCTAGGTAGCGGCCCGTACGCTGGCCTTCTCGTTCTTCGTAGGGCACGAAGGATACCTGGATGCGTCCCAGCTCAGGCCTTGTGCTGCGGTCACCGCTGTTGGGGTCACTGGCGCCTACTGCCACGTTGGCAATCACACTCTCTACGATCGGGTTCTCCGCTCCGCCTTCCATCCCCAACACCTTCGACACCTTACGCTCAAGCTCTTGGGTGAGGGAGTCTGTATAGCGAACGTCGGTGCCGGCGGGAAGCCGCATATAGACATAGATGGCATTGGGGTCGCCCACTGGGAAAAGTACTACCGGCACCTGACGTGCGGCAAAAACAAAGAAAGAGGCCACCAGAAGGGCAAACGTCCCGGCTAGCATCCAGGCTGGTCTCCAGCCTTTCAACATCCAACGCAGTAGCAATTCATAGCGCGCCATGAGGCGGGGCAGCAACCGCTGCTGAAAGCCGTTGATGACATCCTCCAAAAGGTAGCGATGGAAGAGAAAAAGAACTAGGAGCAGCAGGAGCAGGTTGCCTAAAAAGCGATAGCCCGCAAGATGCTGTACATACCCAATGCCATCACAGAGGGCGGCAATACCAATGAGGCCCCAGAAGAAGGGCTTTCGGAAAATCTCCGACCTACGGCGACCCTTCGCCTGCCCTTCCTCTGGATGGCCCATGAAGTCTACTGCAAAAACAGGGTTCATGATATAAGCCACCAGCAGCGACGCCGTGAGGGTAAAGATGAGCATCGTTGGCAGATAGATCATGAACTTCCCGATGATGCCAGGCCAGAAGAGCAGGGGCACAAAAGGCGCCAAAGTTGTCAAGGTGCCAGCAAGCACGGGTATGAAGACCTCCCCCGCCGCAAAGCGTGCAGCGTCGAAGGTAGAGATGCGGCCCATCCCCAGCATGTGGATACGGTGCGTGTTCTCTATCACGACGATGGCATCGTCCACCACAATCCCCAAACCGAAGAGCAAGGCAAAAAGGACTATAAAGTTGAGGGTCACACTCGAACCCGTCAGGAACTCGGCAGAGGGTAGGAAGATAAAGGCCAGGAACATACTCAGCGGAACAGAGAGCGCCACAAAAAAGGCGTTGGTGACGCCCATGAAGAACATCAGCACGATCAATACCAGGATAAAGCCAATGACGATCGAGTTGACCAACTCCTCAAAGGCTGCCCCGGCCTTGATGCTCTGATCGCCCGTGATGGTCACTTTGAGGTCTTTGGGAAAATCCGAGCGCTGCAGCTCCTCGACAATAGTATGGATCTTCTGAGAGGCAATGATCAGGTTCTCTCCCGACCGTTTGATGATGTTCAGGGTCACGACATTCTGACCATTAAGGCGGGCATAGCTCTCCTTTTCCCGGACGGTATCTACGATCGAGGCGATGTCTCGCAGGTATACGGCACTGCCATAGATGTTCTTCACAATGACCTGCTCTAGTTCCTGGGCGGAGCGGAACTGCCCGTTCACCCGCAGGGCCCGTTTCTGGTCGCCTACCGCCAGCAAGCCGCCCGAGATGTCAGCATTCTCGCGCTGCACAGCTGCCTCGATGTCGGAATACCCAACCTTGGCGGCCTCCATCTTCCACTTGTCGACATTTATCTGGATCTCGCGCTCAGGTGCCCCCACCAGGTCGACCCGGTTGATCTCAGTGAGCTCCTCGATCCGGTCCTTAATGGTCTGGGCGTACTCCCCCAGCCGTACAGCATCATAATCGCCACTCACATTCACTGAAAGGATAGGGAACTCCCCCAGGCTGATCTCCTGGACGGCAGGCTCCTGCGTGAGGTCTGTGGGTAAGTCTTTTCGGGCCTTATCGACGGCATCTTTGATCTTTTGCAACGCTATGTCTGACTTGACAGAAGTACCGAACTCGATCACCACGGCCGAGAAGTCCTGCAGCGAGGTGCTGCTGATCTTGTCGATCTTTACGCCGGTGATGCTACGCAATTGCTTCTCGATGGGCCTCGTCACAAGGTTCTCCATATCCTTTGGTGAATTGCCCACATAGACCGTCTGCACCACGATGGTAGGAATGACGACGTCGGGGAACTGCTCCTTCGGTAAGTTGACGAACAGGTTTACACCCCATATCGTTACAAACAGGGTGATCAGGTATACGGCCGTTTTGTTCCGAACGGCCCAGTCGGTCGCAAAGAAGGTCTTTCCTTTTCTGAGCTGCTCGGGGTCGAGCCCCTTGTTCAATGAGGTCGGCATGCGTTGCTGTTTGTCTTGGCGGCGATGCCACGCTGGATGGCTCCGCCTGGCTTCAATACTTATTTGGCTGTCTCCACCGGCTGTCCGTCGTAAAGCCCCTGGTAGCCCCGGGTGATGAGGGTCTCACCACCCGCTAGGCCGCTGAGCACTTCGATCTCCTCATCGTAGAACTGTCCGATGCTGACCGGCACCTTGTGGGCATACCGCCGACCTTGCGCTTCCCGGACGAGGAAGACATATTTTCCTTTCTCATCGGCTTGCACCGTCTGCACCGGGACGACCACCGCACGCTTTGAGGCATGGTCCAGGATGCGCACCACCGCCAGCTGGTTTGGTTTGAGGCCCCCGCCCGAAGGCATGCGGCATTCGGCGAGGAAGCTGCGCGAGTTGGCGTTGATGACCTCGCTCAACAGCTGGATGCGGGAGTCGAACTGCTTCCCCAGGTCGGGCACCTCTATGCGTACAGACATGCCCTTGGCAACTCTTGGGACGTAATTCTCCGGCACGTCCACCACTGCCTTGAGGCGGCTGGGATCGATGATGGTGATGCCTGTCAGGGGTGAGCCATTGAAGAACTCCCCAACGCGAATGTTGACAGACTCGGCAATGCCAGCGGCTTCTGCCACCACCTCTGCCATCGAGGCCTGCTCTTTCACGAAAGCCAGCTGCTTTTCCAGGCTCTCCACGTTGTTACGGGCCCCCAGCAACTGCACTTCCGCACCGATGCCCTCATTCCAAAGGTTCTGCTGGCGACGGAGCAGGTCGCGGGCAAATGCCAGCTGCGATTCTACCTGACGGAGGTTCTGGCGCACCAGTGCATCGTCCAGCTTCAGCAGTAGCTGCCCTTTACGCACCACGTCGCCCGGCTTCACATAGACCGCTTTGACCTGACCGCCCATACCACGGGGTGACACATAGTATATGGCATCGGTGGAGATCTTACCCTGCAGGTTGATGTAGTGGTTGAAGTCTTTGCGTTGGACCGGGGATACTGCTACCAGTTTTGCCCTCTCCGGCATGGAGGAGGGGTCTGCTTCGGCTATTTGCTTCTCCAGCTCTGCGATGCGAGCAACCGTCTGCTGCTGCTGCTTTTTCAGTGTTTCGAGCTCTGATTTCTTACCTGCCAGGGATGCGCCTTGCTGGCTGCCGCTCCCACAGGATCCCAGTAACAGCGCGACAATCAAGGTTGCATAGATTTTCATATATCAGACTTTATTCAGTGATCTGGTTGGTTGATGATATCATTACAGTTTTCCGATAGCGCGGAAATAGCCTATGCGTGCATTGACTGCATCATAGAGTGCCTGGAAATAATTGCCCTGTGCCGTCTGGTACTCCTGATCGGCCTGCAGTACTTCAAAGCTGGAGCCTACACCCTGCTCGTATTTTCGGCGAGTCGTCTGGAAGACTTTCTCAGCCAAGCGCATATTGCGTTCCTGCACATCCAGGGAGGTGAGGGCATTGCCGAGAACTACCAGAGCTGCCTCGCGTTGGAAGTCAATGGCCGATTCCAGCAGCTGCTTTTCATTCAAGGTCTTTTCCAGCCGCATGCGTGCCTGACGCACCCGCTGCTGTCGCTGTAAGCCGTCGAAGATGGGGACGCTGAGATTGAGGCCCGCCACATTCGACTTAAACCATTTCAGATCGGCATTGAAGAAATTGAACTCCTGCCGCAAGGCATTGCGGCTGTAGCTCCAGAAGGCCGCCACCGTGGGCAGAGAGGCCATTCGATACCTAGTCAGGTCCAACCGCTGTAAGTCTGCTGCCGTATTCACGAATTTAAGTTCATTGCGGTCCTCATAGCGGAACCCGGACGCCTCCAAGAGAGTGCCTTTCACCATCTCCGTGGAGAGACTATCACGCAGCTCCAGGGTATCCTGCTGGCGGAGGCCCATGGCGAATTTCAGGGAGGCCAGCCCCAGTCGGGTGAAGCTGGAGAGTTGTGATTCGGCTGTGAGAAGATTATTCAGTCCCACCTGTGTCTTCTCCAGGTCAAGCCGCTCGACGAAGCCATTGGCGAAGAGTTTCTCCTGCTCCGAGAGGAGCCGGCGAAAGCGAGTGACGCTCTCTGTCACCAGCGCCTTCCGCTTTTCTGCAATCAACGCGCCATAATAGGCCCGCAGCACGTTGCTGCGGACGCTGTCTTCCATCACTTGAATGTTGAGGTCTGCCAGTCGAAGGGCACCTGACCGTGCCTGCAAGCCCACGAATACATCGGGCTGGAAAAGCAACTGTTGGAGCGCAAAGCCGGCATTGGACTGCCAGGGCACTCCAAACTGCGCAGGGAAGAACTGCGGCTCCGTCCGGGGGACCTGTATTGGGTTGCCGCTCCCATCCTTGACGCCTTTCTGCTCCAACACCCCATAGACCTGTGGAGTGATGAAGTCTGGCAACAACGTCACCGGGATCGCAAAGAATTTCTGGATATTGAAGGAGCCGCTGACCTGGGGATAGGCCTGCCCAGTAAGCTCTCGGTTCTGGGAGGCGCGCAAGTCGCGGTCGATCCGCAGGTTTCGCAACATCACCGTATGCCGGATGGCATGGTCCGTCGCCTCCTTGGCCGTCAGCACATAGCGTTGCTGGGCCTGCACGCCGAGCTGGGACAAACCCCAAACCAAGCCGATACACCATGTTCTTATCATAAACCTTATCATATTGTCTTTAGATGCGGTTGCAACTCCTTCCGATGGCGCTCAATGAGGGCCTGGCCCTTGGACGTCGCTAGGCCATACAGGAAATGCTCCAGTACTTCCTGTGAGACGCGGACCAGGCTGAACCGATCGGGTGGGAATAAATCCACGTCAAATAGCACCATCATCGACTCCAGCCGAAACCTCGACATAATCTCCACATCCAACTCGGACCGGTAGAGGCCTTCCCGTTTGCCACGCTCCATGTTATTGCGAATCACCTCAAACAAGAAGCCGTTCTTATGGGCCTCCAGGCGGGCATTGGCACCCGGATGGAACTTCCTCAGGTCGTGCAAGACGATGGGATTGAGATGACGAAACTGGAGCTCCACCATCTTCATGGTAAGCAGGATCTCCTGCACCGCATCCTCCGACTGCTCATGGATGCGATTGACCAGGGCTTCCGATTCCTCCAGATGCTCCGTGATGACGGAATCGACTAAGGCTTCTTTGTCTTCGAAAAAAGTGTAGATGGTTTTTTTGGAAATGCCCAATCCACCTGCAATCTCATCCATCGATACGGTCCGGATTCCATAGCGCATGAACATCTCCTTGGCCTTGACTGATATGCGTTGCTGGGTGTCCATGAGCTTATGCGGCCGCAAAACTACGGAAACTTTCTCGGTTGCAAGAGTTTCGTACCAATGCAACACTCCTTTATCCCAGAAAGTTGACAACGGACAAGAGAAAGGCAGGGAGTCTGCGCCGGGGAGCCGTCAGTTGTGTCGGAGGGTCTACACACCTCCAGCAAGGATACCCGCATCCCGAAAAGCCCGGCTTTGAGTGGCATGGCCATCGGAAGCCCCAGACGGGCCAGCCAGGCCTGAAGGCGTACTTTTGCGCAAACGCGTATTATGAAACAGCCATCCCTGATCCGTCGGCTCATACAGACCTTCTTCCAGGGGTTGATCATCCTGGCGCCCATCGCCATCACGGCCTGGGCCGTCGTTTCCTTGTTCAAATTCATCGACAGCATCCTGCCCAATTTGATCGCCGTGTTTTTCGGGCCTGAGATGCTGAGCTCCTCGGAACGCATAACGGGGCTGGGGTTCCTGTTGGTGATCGGAGTGGTATTGATGGTGGGTTATATCTCTTCGACATTCATTGTCTCCAAGCTGGTCGAGCTATTCGACAATGTGCTGGAGCGCACCCCCGGAGTGCGCATCATCTATTCGACTGTCCGCGATTTTTTTGAAGCCTTTGCAGGCAACAAGCGCCGCTTCGACAGAGCGGTACTGGTATCGATCGAGTCGCCGGAGATCTGGCGAGTGGGCTTTATCACGCAAGAAGAGTTGTTAGAGTTCGGCCTGAAAGATCACATCGCTGTCTATGTGCCTCATTCCTATGCATTCTCAGGCGTCGTCTACCTGGTGCCCCGCGATCGGGTGCGGATGCTTTCAGACATAACCCCGGGAGATGCTATGAAGTTTGCCATCTCGGGAGGTGTGACGGATATCGAAGACGATGCAGCCTCTGCCGACACCAAGGGGGAAAACACCCCGCCGACAGGGAAAGAAACAGCCTAAGGAGGGTCATCCCCACCGGGAAGCGGGCTGGCGAAGCAGCTACCTTCCCCCTATGATAAAGACGCTGCTTTCCTGCTTCTTCGCCTCTGCCCTTTGCCTGTTGCCGGCAGGGGGGCACTCCTGGGGCTTTGCCGCCCATCGACTCATCAACCGTTGTGCCGTCTTCCTCCTGCCCCCTGCAATGATCGGCTTTTATAAGCGCCACATCGACTGGCTGACGGATCATGCCGTCGACCCCGACAAACGCCGCTATGCCATCGCCGACGAAGGGCCCCGGCATTTCCTAGACCTCGACCGCTACGGACCGCCACCTCACCGCCAGCTGCCCCGTGACTGGAAGGCGGCCGTCCAAGCCTTTGGAGAGGACAGCCTGAAGCGGTATGGCATCCTTCCCTGGTGGGTGGACCGGATGCAGTGGCGGCTCACCAAAGCCTTTCAGGAGATGGACACCCGCTCCATCCTGCAACTCTCCGCAGAAATCGGACACTATCTCTCGGACGGCCATGTGCCGCTCCATGCCTGCAGCAACCACAACGGGCAGTTCACCCAACAGCAGGGGATCCATGCCTTCTGGGAAAGTCGGATACCCGAGCGGCATGGCAGCCAGTATGATTTTGTCATTCCAAAGGCCCACTACCTGACAAACCCTGCTGACTACTGCTGGAAGCGACTATTCGAGAGCGCTGCCGCGGCCGACAGTGTGCTCCGCATCGAAAAAGAACTCTCCCAGTCCCTACCGGCCGACAGCCGCTATGCATACGAGCCACGCAACGGCATCGTCATCCGACAATATGCAGCCCGGTATACCGATGCCTACCACCAGCGCCTGGGTGGTATGGTAGAAAGACGGATGCGCCAGTCCATCCACACCGTGGCCTCCTTCTGGTACACCGCCTGGGTGGATGCAGGACAACCCCGGCTCGACACTTTCACAGCCAATCCCTTCACGACAGCAGACCGGGCCGACTGGGACTCTCTGGACCTGAGGTGGAGGAGAGACGCCCTACGCGGAAGGTCCTGCGACGCCCCTTGACAAAGCCATAGTCAAGCGGGAATACGCTATTTTCGCAGGCATTCAGCCGGCATGGTCTATAATTTCAACGCAGGACCCGGGATCCTGCCCCTAGAAGTCCTGGAATCCGCTCAGCGAGCCTTGTCCGACTTCAACGGCACTGGACTTTCCATCCTCGAGATCGGACACCGCACCGCCGCATTCGAAGCAGTCGTCTGCGAAGGACAACAGCTCGCCCGCGAGTTGATGAACCTGTCCGATACCCAGGAGGTCCTGTTTCTCCAGGGCGGCGCGACTACACAGTTTTTTCAGGTCCCGATGAACTTCCTTGCCTCAGACGCAGTCGCTGCCTACGTCGATGCCGGCATCTGGGGCGCCAAGGCCATCCAGGAGGCCAGGCTCTGGGGAGGAGTCGAAGTTATCGGCAGCTCCAAAGCCGACGGATATACCCATATCCCTAAATCTTACGCCATCCCTGCGAAGGCCTCCTACCTGCATCTGACGACCAACAATACCGTCGAAGGCACCGAGTTGCATGACATCCCGGAGACTGATGTGCCCCTTGTGGCAGACATGAGCAGCGACATCCTTTCGCGCCGGATGGACTATCGACGCTTTGCGCTTCTGTACGCCGGTGCACAAAAGAACCTGGGCGCCGCCGGTGTCACCCTGGTGGTCATCGACCGCACCCAGCTAGGCCGCCAAGCGCGCCAGGTGCCAGGTATGATGGACTACCGTAAACACATCGAGCATGGCTCCATGCTCAACACCCCACCCGTCTTCGCCGTCTATGTGAGTGTCCTCACGCTCCGCTGGCTCCATGCCAAAGGAGGAGCTGAAGTGCTGGATGCCGAAAACCGACAGAAGTCAGACCTGCTATATGGCACGCTCGACAGCCTGCCCCTCTTCCGCCCGACCGTCGCCCGCGAAGACAGAAGCCGGATGAACATCGTATTTCGCATCGAAGACCCGCGGCTGGAGCAAGCATTCATGGAACGCTGCAAAGACGAAGGAATGGTAGGCATCCGGGGACATCGCAGTGTGGGCGGCTTCCGCATCTCCCTCTACAACGCCTTGCCCATCGGACATGTCAGAGTCCTCACAGACCTGATGCATGATTTCGCAGCCCGTCACTGAATGTTTTTCCCAGCAACCTCCGCTATCCAATAATCCAGAACCATGTGCGATATCGCCCCTTTCAGAGCCCTGCGGCCCCTCCAGGAACGTGCAGCAGCCGTCGCGGCACCACCCTACGACGTCATGAACACGGAGGAAGCCCGCCGTATGGCTGCCGGCAACCCATTCTCTTTCCTGCATGTAACCCGATCGGAGATTGACCTGCCGGCTAACATACACCCATACTCGACGCTTGTCTACGAGAAAGCCGCTGAGAACATCCATACCCTCATACACCAAGGCACCCTCCTCCGCGATCCCAATCCCTGTTACTATATCTATCGGCTGACGATGGATGGACGGCCACAGACGGGGCTGGTATGCCTGTCGTCCGTTCGAGATTACGAACAAGGGGTGATCAAGAAGCATGAATTCACCCGGCCAGAGAAAGAACAAGATCGCATCCGGCATATCTCCACCACTGGGGCCCAGACGGGCAATGTGTTTCTCGCCTATCCTGCCCACTTAGCCCTGAACACCTTAATCGAAAAAATTGTGCAGACAGAAAGGTCCGTCTATGACTTCACTGCAGCAGATGACATACGGCATGAGGTATGGGTCGTGGCAGACAAAGAAATAGTCGCCCGTATCACCCAATGCTTCCGGGAAGACATCCCCAGCACCTACATCGCCGACGGGCACCACCGGGCCGCCAGCGCAGCCAAGGTCAAGGAATCTTTCGGCAGCGAAGCCCCTACAGGGTCGGACTGGTTTCTCACGTCCCTCTTCCCCTCTGATCAGTTGCAGATCATGGACTACAACCGCCTGGTGCGAGACCTCCACGGACACACGCCGGAAAGTCTGCTGCAAGCCCTGGAAGCAGCCTTCACCATCCAACAAAGCCCGGCACCCGTGAAACCTTCCCAACCGCACCAGTTCGGCATGTATCTTGATAGTCAATGGTATGTACTGAACGCGCAGCCTGGTATCGTGCCCAATGACCCCGTAGGCATCCTCGACGTCAGCGTTCTCTCCCGCCACATCCTCGAGAGATGGCTGGGCATCCACGACCAGCGGACTGACAAACGCATCGACTTCGTCGGAGGCATTCGGGGTCTCATGGAGTTGCAGGCACGTGTCGACAGCGGTGAGATGGCCATAGCCTTCAGCCTGCACCCCGTCAGCATCCAACAGCTCTTCGCCATCGCCGACACCGGGGATGTGATGCCGCCTAAAAGCACCTGGTTTGAACCCAAGCTTAGGGATGGGCTGCTCACTCACCTGATCCGGGAATAACCCCGCCCACGACACCTGAACCACCAACCATCATCCCATTCGATATGAGAATCCTGCTCCTCGCCCTGCTGCTCAGCACGCAGATGCTGACCACCGCACAGCCGACAGCAGTACAGCTTCGGGAGACAGCCACCGACTTTCTTCGTCAAGGCGATATCTCCAATGCGATTCTGGTCCTCAGCCGCGCCATCCAACAAGAGCCGCGCAGCATGCAGCTACTTACAGACCTCACCTATGCCTATTACCTGCAGCGCGACTTCGCCAAGGCCATTGAAACCATGAAGCCCCTGCTGGACCGGGAAGATGCCGAAGAAAGAACCTACCAGGTAGCCGGCAATGTGTACCGCTCGATCCAGGAAATGACCCTCTGCGATAAAATGTTCCGCCGTGCCCTGAAACGCTTTCCACAGTCAGGCGCCCTCTACAGCGAATACGGAGAAGTCATGTTAGAACAACGAAAGCTGGAAGATGCCATCGGCTTATGGGAGAAGGGCATCCAGGCAGACCCTGGCTACCAGGGCAACTACTACCATGCCGCCCGGTACTACCTCACCGGGCGCGACATGCTGCGAGGGATCCTCTACGCAGAAATCTATGTCAACATGGACAGTTACTCGGCCCGTACGCCAGAGATCAAAGCATTGCTGCTGGAAGGATACAAAAACTTTTTCGTGGAAGTCGTGGAAGCCAATCGCCAGCCGCCGACCAAGAAAAAGAGTGCCTTTGAAGAATCGTTTCGACAGGCCCTGGCTAAACAACTGCCGCTAGCCACCCTCGGACTCAATGTAGACCGGCTCGTCATGATCCGCACCCGCTTCATCCTCGACTGGTTTGGTGGCGACAACGACCCCATACCCTATCGACTGCTTGACCATCACAGACAACTGCTGCAGGAAGGGCTTTTCGAAGCCTATAACCACTGGCTTTTCGGGGCATCCTCAGATGTCATGCAATACCAGAACTGGGTAGCCCTGCATACGACAGAGATGAATGAATATTCCACCTTCCAGCAGAACCGGGTGTTCCGCATGCCGACCGGGCAGTACTACTTCTCAGAGTAACCCAGCAATCACAACTTGCTGCTAGCAGGCTCCCCCGTCGCTCACGCATAAATCCGGTCGACCGCGTTCCGGTATTTCTCCATAATCACTTTTCGCTTGAGCTTGAGCGTCGGCGTGAGCTCGCCCCCCTCAATGTTCCACTCCTTGTCCAGCAGCTCAAACTTCTTGACCTGCTCCACATGATTAAACTGCTGGTTATAATTCTCCACGATGCCTTTAAAAAGCTCCAGCACGCGTGGATTGCGCAGCATGTCTTGTTGCTCCCCGACCGCTATCCCGTTCTTGGAACACCATTCCCTCAGATTCGGGAAGGCCGGCACGATGAGGGCCCCCGCGAATTTCTGGTCGGCGCCAACCACCATCATCTGCTCGATATAGGGTGACTCCTTCATCTTGTTCTCAATGGGCTGGGGGGCCACATACTTGCCGCCACTAGTCTTGAAGATCTCCTTCTTCCGGTCGGTGATCTTGAGGAATTTCTTATCGACCCACACGCCAATATCCCCTGTATGAAACCAACCCTCGGGGTCGATGCACTCGCCGGTGAGGTCTGACCGTTTGTAATACCCCATCATGACATTGTCTCCCCGGCAGCAGATCTCACCATCCTCTGCCAGCTTCACCTCCGTGTTACGGATGACGGGGCCCACACTGCCAAAGCAGCGGCTGGACTCTTCGAAACGGTTCACACTGATCACCGGAGAAGTCTCCGTCAGGCCATAGCCCTCCATAATGACGATTCGGGCAGAGGTAAAGACACGCAGCAGCCGCACCTGGCAGGCAGCAGCCCCTGTACAGATGGCCTTCACATTGCCCCCCAAGGCCTCGCGCCACTTTTTGAAGATCAACTTGTTGGCCAGACCCAGCTGGAAACGGTACCAGAAGCCCAGGTCTTTGTTGATTTCGAAGCGAGTGCCCAGGTCCACCGCCCAGAAGAAGAGCTTCCGCTTGACACCGGTGAGTTCCTGTCCCTTGCCCATGATGCGCTCGTAGACTTTTTCTAGGAGGCGCGGCACCGTCGAGAAAACGACCGGCTGCACCTCGCGCAGGTTGTCACCGACCTTTTCCAGGTTCTCCGCATAGTAGATCGAAAGGCTTTTGAACATGTAGACGTACGACATCATCCGCTCAAAGATGTGGTTGAGCGGTAAGAAGCTGAGGACACGCTCGCCTTGACGCACACCGATGCCCTGGATGACGTCGTCGACGTTGTTGACATTGCTGAGAATGTTGTGGTGGCTCAGCATCACCCCCTTGGGGAATCCCGTCGTGCCGGACGTGTAGAGGATGGTGCAGAGGTCTTCGCTTCGAATGCTGCTGCGGATCTCGTGCATACGGGCCATGTGCACCTCTTCGGGCTTGGTCATGATGTCTTTCCAGTGCAGGGCCTCCTGCAGATAGTCGAAGGTATAGACGGCACCCACGGTGGGGAGCTTGTCGCGGATGCTTTGGACCTTGTAGTACAGGTCGCGATCGCTGACAAAGACCAGTTTCACGGAAGCATCGTTGAGGATGAACTCCAATTCATAGACACTGATGGTCGGATAGATCGGCGTCAAAACGGCCCCCGCCTGCTGCACGGCTAGGTCCAGCATCATCCACTCGGGACGGTTGTTGCTCAGCACCGCAACTTTGTCACGGCCCTCAATGCTCATGTCGTTCGGACCGATGCCGAGGCTGAGGAGCCCCGCGCTCAGCTTGTCCACAGTCTCCCGCACTTCCTGCGTGGAATACTTCTTCCAGATGCCTCCTTCCTCCTTGGCCGCGAACATATCTTCCATAGGAGATTGGGCCAGCTGCCAGTCGATGCAGTCAAACAGTCGTGTAGCTTGTTGCATAGCAATCGTTTTTTAATAAATACGGCTGGTTAAGGTACTTAAATTAAAGATAACAGAAGCCGACGGAAACGACAGACGTACATGCCACCGGATACCCAGACTCGAAGCCCCCCACCTTACATTTTACGGATAAAACGGGCAACGGGTACCCCCCCCCGCCTGCAGCCCAACGAATACTGATTATCACTACCTTGAAGCCATAACGCACTTACCGCATGAAAGCACTCCGAACCACCTGTTGGGCCTTCCTCTTGGGTGGAGCCCTTTTTTCCCAAGCCCAGCAAAAACCCCTGCCAGAGGCAAAGCTATTCCAGGGCAGCCTGCCCGTCGGCATCGTGGAAGCCCCACCCCAGCTCATGGGCTGGCTCGATGAGACGCGCATGCTGCTGAACCGCAGGCCACACCCCGACTCCCCGACCCGGACCGTCATACACGACTGCCGCAGCGGTCAGGAACAGCCCGGCAGCCTGTCGATGCTCCGGAAAAACAGTACCCCTCGGCCACAAGTATACCTAAGGGAAGATGAGCTCTGGCTAAGAGACACGACAGCCCGGGAGACAAAGCTGACCAATACTGCGGGTACGGAAACCAATCCCACCCTCTCGCCCGATGGACAGTGGGTCGCCTTCACACGCCGCAACGACCTCTACTCCATCCATCTCGCCTCCCGCCAGGAATATCGGCTTACCCACGACGGCACCGACCTCATCCTAAACGGATATGCCAGCTGGGTGTACTTCGAGGAAATACTGGGCAGGCCCTCGCGCTACCGCTCCTTCTGGTGGAGCCCCGACAGCCGCCGGATCGCCTATATGCGGATGGACGACACCCGTGTGCCCCTGTTCCCGCTGTTCGATGAGAACGGAACCCATGGTTCTTTGGAAAATACGCGATATCCAAAGCCGGGCGACCCTAACCCGGAAGTCCGCATCGGGATGGTGGACGCCGCAGGCGGGCCGACGCAGTGGGCCGACTTCGACCCCAAAGCCGACCAATATTTTGGCATGCCCTACTGGCGACCCGATGGCAAAGCCCTCTGGGTACAATGGATGAACCGCGGCCAGGATCAGCTTCGGATTTTTGAAGTCAACCCCGCCAACGGCAGCAAGAAGCTGCTCCTGGAAGAGCGGCAGCAGACTTGGGTAGACCTGGACGACCAGGGCAGCCGCATCCGCTTCCTAGCTTCCGGGAAAGGCTTCATCCTCCACAGCGACCAGGACGGCTGGGAAAACCTCTACTGGCACGCTATGGACGGCAGCCGAAAAAACCCCATAACGTCCGATCGGTTCTGGAGCACCACCATCCTCTCCGTAGACGAAGCCAGGAACAAAGTTTTGTTCACCGCGCGCAAGGAAAACTCCACCCGGATAGACCTCTACAGCGCCTCGCTAGACGGCCTTCACGTGCAGCGGCTCACCTTTGGAGCGTACACCCATCGCGTCGACCTTTCCCCGGGCGGAAATTACTTCGTCACGACCTACTCTAATACGGCATCACCCGACCAGATGGCCCTGGTCGACCGAGAAGGCAAAAAAATTCGCATCCTGGGTGGTGGCCCCGGCCAAGACTTCGCCACCTATGCGCTGGCCAAGACGGAGATCCTGCGCGTACAGTCAGACGACGGCCTCTTTCAACTGCCCATTCGCATCACCTGGCCCCTAGACTATGACCGCACCAAGCGGTACCCCGTGATGATCAACATCTATGGTGGACCCAATGCGGGTACCGTTCGCGATGGCTGGCAGCTGACCGCACTACAACAAGCCTGGGCGCGGGAAGGACTCATTCAGGTAGCAATGGACCACCGCGCAAGCGGTCATTTCGGCAAGACAGGCATAAACTATATGCATCGAAGCCTAGGCGTATGGGAACTGCGCGACTGGATCACCATGGTCCGCTGGCTGCGGTTGCAAGGCGCAGACTCCACCCGCGTCGGTATCAGCGGCTTCAGCTACGGAGGCTACATGACCTGCCTGGCACTCACCGCCGGCGCAGGATACTTTACCCACGGACTGGCGGGTGGCAGCGTGACCGACTGGCGCCTCTACGATACCCACTATACCGAACGTTTCATGGACACCCCCGCCGAGAACCCCGAAGGCTACCGCGAAGGGTCTGTGATGACTCATGTCGGAAAATACAAAGGACTGTTGCGCATCTACCACGGGACGATGGACGACAATGTCCATATGCAGAACAGTCTGCAGCTGGTCAAGATACTGCAGGAAGGCAGGAAGCATTTCGAATTCATGCTATACCCAGGCGGACGGCATGGTTGGGGCGGAAGCCAGTCGGCCCACTCCACCAATGAAAACAATGCATTCATCTACCGGCATCTCTTAGGCAAGGAGATGCCCGAGGCGATGAGAAGGTAGCGGTCCGCAGCGAGGGGGGGCAGCTTATTTCTTTAACTGCAGCCGGCGGGTGACATAGTCTCCCAACGCCTGGCCGGAACGGTTGCCAGCCTCCAGGTCGAAGCGATAGTGGATGCCGCCGTAGAGGCGGGAGATACTCGCCTCCTGAGCTGCCGCCCGAAAGGAGGAGATGTTCCGATTCGCAATGCCGAATTCAAGGAGAGAGGTATCCGTTAAGGCCAGGGAATCTCCGAAATGCTTGGTCATGACCACAGCCGCTGCGGCTGAGATGGTCGAATGTCCACTGGTATACGATGGGAAAGGAGGTGTCTGGATGTATGGCCGCCAGTCCTCGTCCACCGAGGCGTTGATGACCGTCTCCGGACGAACATAATTGCTTCGGTATTTTTCATCCCAGCAACTGATAAACCCATCGAAAAGGGCGATGGCCGTCTCGGCATAGGCCGCCACCGTAGCCGAAAAATCAGCCCCAGCCTTGCGGGCCGCGATGCCAACGATGTTCATCCAGTGGCCGGGAGGGGAGAATTTCTTGGTGGCAAACATCACATGGCCCGTCACATTCATCTTGAAAGGGTTGTCATCCCAGAAGTCTGCAATGTGGCGCTGTTCGTCATTGAGGCTGTCGACCGTCTGTTTCACCTCCATGAGGGCCCGGTAGTAGGCACTGCGCTTGTCTGCCAGGTCGACAGCCGGCGGCCGCGATGGCATGAACTGTGCAGCCGAATCCAACACCATGGGACGGATCTCGCGCCAATGCGGTTCCAGGCCGGTCGCATACATCGGAGGCGTAGGCACCCAGCGGCCCGGAGAGTCAGTGACAGTATACCGAGAGGCGCCGCGGGTGGCCGCATAGTGGTCTGCTCGGCTCCAGCGGAGCACCGCCGCTGCGATGCTGTCGGAAAAAAGGCGGCTGGCTTCCCGGACCTTATGCGGCATGCCGACACTGTCTGCCATACGCAGCAAGGCAGCATGATGGCCCATCATACTGCCCTCCGGGAAGGTCACAGCATTTCCGACCTTCACCAACGACAGGCAGGCGGCAAGGCCGAAATCGATGGCTTCGTCCTGGGGCCTAGGCATTGCAGGCATATGCCAGATCTGCCCGCTCAGGCTGTTATAGGAAGCATCTCCGGCAGCGATGCACTCATAGGCGGCGATGGTGGCATACACATAATTGCGGGCTGCCACCATAGGAGGGAAATTATTCTCCAGCACCACATCGTTGAGGTCCTTCACCGTCCGGCTGAACAGAAGCGGGTTGTGGGTGACAAGCCGGTAGGAGTTGTCGGTCTGCCGGCCACAAGAGGGCAGGCAACACCAGAGGAGGTAGAGGCAAAGAACAGCGATGAGATGTTTCATGCCAAATAAAATGTATAAAAATAAATATAAAATACTACCGACAGGCGATCATGCTGATTTCTACGTTCACACCTCTTGGCAATCCCTGGGCTGCTACTGTTTCCCGTGCCGGGTGTGACCCGGTGAGATAGGAGGCATAGACAGCATTCACCTCGGCGAACAGCGACATGTCGCTCAAGAAGATCGTCGTCTTCACAACATGTGGGAAATCGAAGCCTGCCGCCTGCAAGACGGCCTGCAGGTTCCGCATCACCTGATGTGTCTCCGCCGCTACATCTCCCGTCACCAACACACCGGTAACAGGGTCGAGGGCAATCTGGCCCGACAAGAAAAGCATCTCCCCGCACTGCACTGCCTGGCTGTAGGGGCCGATGGGAGCAGGCGCACCCGTCGTCTCTATCGTTCTTCTATCCATATACGTGGGTTCATTCGTAAAAGGCAAAAGTAATTGCTGGGGGCCATCCTACCTTTGACCTTTGCCGGGTTGCGCCCCAACAGCTGCACCGACAGCGGGCCGCCGTCCCCAAAATTCCCCGCACCATGACGTACATGCTCGTCATTCAGACCGCCCTCGACGAAGGCTTTGTCTGCCTCGCTGCCAATGGCTCCGTCATAGGTGAAAAAAAATGTCTGGAGCGAAAAGACCAGGCCGCATTCCTCCATCCAGCCATCCAGTCTCTGCTAGAGGAAGCCCATCTGAAACCCGGCAGACTGGATGCCATAGCCGTGGTATCAGGGCCCGGCTCCTACACCGGACTGCGGATCGGCATGGCCTGCGCCAAAGGTCTGTGCTTTGCCCTTTCCATCCCCCTGGTGACGCTCAACACGCTCGACTGGATGGCCGCTGCAGCCCCGCCAGATGGCAAGAGCGGTTCCTGCCCCATGATAGATGCCCGCCGAATGGAAGTTTTCACCGCCCGCTACGATGCCCATGGCCTGCGTATGGAAGATCCCAGAGCCCTCATCCTATCCCCCGACGCCTTCGCCGAAGCACTCCGCCAGCATCCCATTCGGTTCTTCGGCAGCGGAGCGGAGAAATGGAAGGCCCTCTGCCCTCACCCTAATGCCTGGTTCCCAGACATCCGGCCGAAGGCGACAACAGCCTCCCAGATGGCTTGGTCCCATTGGCAGCAATCAGCCTTCGCAGACCTCGCCTATGCAGCACCCTTCTATGGCAAGGAATTCCATTCGACCTTGAAACCCCATCCGCTGCCTTGAATGATATGACATAAATTTTATGGATTCATCTTGGATATGTCCGCTGTGTGACGTTATCTTAGATGCCCATGTATACCGATACACAAATAGGCATTGCCCCTGAGCAACAACCTGAAGCGGCGATGGCATTGAAACAAGTTTACCCCATGACCACTGAAAAACTCCCATTCAAAATCGACTACCTCCATGTGAAAAAAGCGGCGCTGGTCTTACGAGCCATCAACCACCGGCTTCGTCAGCAGATAGTGCAGGACCTGCATGCCAACGGCAAGATGACAGTCACAGAGCTCTACATACACATGCGGCTGGAGCAATCCGTAGCCTCACAGCACCTGGCCATCCTCCGCCGAGCAGGCATCGTAAAAACTGAGCGGGAGGGTAAGTTTGTCTATTACCGAATCGACCCGGACAGGGTAGATGTCATCGATCATTGTGTGGAGAAGCTCATCCACTAAGCCAGCGCCTACCCGGCTTATCTTTACCTTGCCCATTCTGCAGATGGTTAAATCCTGATGCGCTATGTCCATTGACTTTCAGACTATCCCGATAGCCACCTTCCTTCAGCAAGAACACCAGACAGCTGACTGGGTCGTGATCGACCTCCGCGATCCGATGGCCTTCGCAGCTGCCCACCTGCCCGATGCCCTTTGCATCGCAGCAGAGTCATTTGATGTATCCCTCCTCCCCCCCGGGCTGCACTGGGCGCTGATGGGCACGCAGGAGGCCGCCAAGGCATGGCTGCATGCACAGGAAGCTGCGAAGCTTCCAGCGGCCACCGCCTGGCTGCAAGGCGACATCTGGGACTGGCAGCAGGCCGGTGGTCAGATCAGCCTGTGCATCACCATTGCCTCAGACGAACTCGCGATGGACCTGCCACACGATGAGCGGATTCTGCTACTCGATGTACGCCCGGAGAAAGCCTTTGACGAAGGGCATGTCCGCGACGCCATCAGTCTTCCCCTTGCATCCCTCATAGACCCGGGCAGTATGGCCTTGCTGGAAGAAGATTGCAACATCTATATCTATGGGACGGGTGCAGCAGAGGCCCTGCTGGCCGCCTCGCTCATCAAACGCCAGGGCTATCACAACCTGCGGGCCCTGGAAGAGGGTTGGGAAGTGATCCGCAGCCAGCCGGGGATCCCCGTAGAAAAATCGGCCGGGCACCTCAACTGAGGCCTTGCAGTGGCTCCAGCAGCCGGTCCGCATACTCCGGCCGATAGGCATGCTTCCACCGGCGGTGGCTCCAGAGGTAGTTGTCCGGCTGTCGCCGCACATTCTCTTCGATGTACCGGGCATAAGCAAGCGTGAGTTCGCCCTCAGCCATTACGGAGGCGTCTTCTGTGACAATCTCCATATCAAAAGAATATTTCCCGCGCTCGACCGGATAGAAGTAACCGAAGAGGACGCCGAGCTTGCGGTCCCGGGCAGCCTTCTCCGGCCCATGGATGAAGCCGGTGGGCACCCCAAAGAGGTTCAGCCACCAAGCATCCTCCGGACGGCCAGGGCTCTGGTCGGCCACCAACGCCAAGAGGTAGTTGCGGCCTTTGTAGCGTTTCTGCACCTCTGAGAAGCGATTCTTGAAGTCGGTGGCCGGGAGCAGCACCGTCCCGTAGCGGACCCGGATCTTCCGGAACAGCCGCTCCAGTGCCTGATTCTTGATGGGCATATACACGCCGAGAAAGGGGATGTCGAGAGCCCGCGAGACCCCCAGGTTCACGATCTCCCACCCGAAATTGTGCATGGCATGGATCTGATAGCTCTTGCCGCTGCGAATGCACTGGTCAAAGACCTGTTTGAGTTCGGGGCGCATGATGAAGCGGACCGACAGCTCCCGGTCGCTCAGGCTGAGCACTTTGATGCCATCTACCAACATGTCGGTTAAGTTCCGGTAGAAACGCATCGCTATCAGCCGGCGCTCGGCCTCCGGCTTCTCCGGAAAGGCCATCCGCAGGTTCTCGAGTACCACCGCCCGGCGGTACCGCACAACATGGAAGGCCAGCAGCGAGAGGACGTCGCTCAGGGCGTACAGCACCCGCAAGGGCAAGAGGGACAGTAGGTAAAAGCAGATATGAATGAGATGGTACATGAAAGTTTATGAAACGGCCGTGCTCACAATACGATGTCCTGGACAAGCTGGTGCCGGTGCGGATGGTCGGTATTATAATGCAGCCCGCGGCTCTCCTTGCGGAACTGCGCGCCTTTGACGATTAGATACGATACAGTGATCATATTGCGCAGCTCGCAGAGCTGAGGAGAGACCACCGAATGGCGATACAGCTCCTCCGTTTCCTCATGCAAGAGGTCCAGCCGCCTGCTGGCACGCTGCAGGCGGACGTCAGACCGAAGGATGCCGACATAGTCAGACATCACCTGCTGCAGCTCCTTCAAGCTCTGAGTGATCAGGATCCGCTCCTTCGGCTCCGTTGTGCCCGACTCGTTCCATGCCGGGATGTCGGACTGTAAGGCTGCCTCTGGGATCGCCCCGATGGCTTCTCCGGCACTTCGGTGGGCAAAGACCATCGCCTCCAGCAGGGAGTTACTGGCCAGCCGATTCGCTCCATGAAGGCCCGTCGAAGCGCATTCCCCGACGGCAAAAAGGTGCCGGATGCTGGTACGACCCTGCAGGTCTGTTTGGATGCCGCCGCAGCTGTAATGGGCTGCGGGCGCGACGGGTATCATATCCCTGGAAATATCCAAACCGATCGACTGGCATTTCTCCAAGATGTTTGGGAAATGCTGCTCGAACTTTGTCCTGTCCATATGACGGCAGTCAAGATACACATGCTCTGTGCCGTGGATCTTCATCTCACTGTCGATGGCGCGGGCGACGATATCGCGGGGAGCTAGGTCAAGGCGTGCATCATAGCGGTGCATGAAGGCTTCCCCGGCAGCGTTGCGTAAGCGCCCGCCATCCCCCCGCACGGCCTCTGTAATCAGGAACGACTGGCCCCGCAGCCCGGGCTCATAGAGGGCCGTGGGATGAAACTGGATGAATTCCATGTTGGCAATCCGGCCCTTGGCACGATAGGTCATGGCCACCCCGTCGCCCGTGGCGATGGAAGGGTTGGTCGTGTTGCGGTAGATGCAGCCATTGCCGCCCGTGGCGAGCAAGGTGATACCTGCTAGAAATTGCTCCATGCGATGGGTCTGCAAGTCGAGTGCGTACACGCCATAGCATTCGATGCCGGGGGTCGACTTCATCACCAGATAGCCCAGGTGGTGCTGGGTGATGAGGTCTACGACAAAGAAATGGCTGAGGAGAGCTATATTCGGCCTTGCCCGCACCGCCTCCAGGAGGGCGCGTTCCATCTCACGGCCCGTGACATCTTTGTAATGCAGGATGCGGGGTTCACTGTGCCCGCCTTCCCGCCCCAGCGAAAACCCTCCGTCAGCGTCTTTGTCGAACTGCGCTCCCAGGGCGATGAGTTCCCGGATCCTATCAGGCCCTTCGCGGACGACGGCCTCCACCACCTCCCGCCGGCAAAGGCCGTCGCCTGCCCCGAGGGTGTCTTCGATGTGCTTTTCGAAGTCGTCCGTCTCCTCGTCCCAGACCGCCGCCACGCCCCCCTGGGCATACTTGGTGTTGGTCTCATCGGAGACCGTCTTCGTCAGCACGGTCACCCTCCTGTCGGGACAAGCGTCTGCGACCTTCAAGGCAAAGCTGAGTCCAGCGATGCCAGAGCCTATGACGAGGAAGTCGGTCTCCATGTCCTGTTAAGAGGGTTCATGATAGGAACCTAATGGTGTGGCATAACCGCTTTCAGCTGATCTGCCGGTGGCTGCCATCGCAGAAAGGAGGGTTCTTGGACTGCTTACACTGGCAGAGCCAGACTTCCTCTTCTTTTTCGAAAGTGACTTTCAGGCTTTTGTAAGGCATCCCCTCTATCCGCTTGTGGTTGCCATCGCAGAAAGGCTGATTTCCGCTGAGCCCGCAAGTGCACCAGGCATAGGTCTTACCTGCCTCCACTTTGACGCAGGCCGGTTCACAGGCGGCCGCCTTCGGGAATCCTTCATTGGGAATGCTATCCATGGCTCAATAGTTTTCTATGAATGCGTAGAGGTTGAAAGCGCCCCGGGCCTGCAGGTTCGAGATGCGGTTGCGAAGGTTCGCCTTTCGAACGTCTTTCATCCTTTTTTTCATGATCAGATGCCATGCCCGGTCGGTCATGCTGTCGAGCTGGCGGCTATCAGAGGCCTGTAGGGCCTGCCTGTCCATCGCATCCAGCAGCTGCGCCACCCCCTCGCCACGGGAGGCTACCGTGCGAATGACCGGAGTAGGGGCCTCCTCGGACCTGCGGCCCACCGACATCATTTGCTGCAGGCTGTGGACGAACAGATCTGCATCGGGCCGGTCGCATTTGTTGACGGCAAAGATATCTGCGACTTCCATCAGTCCAGCTTTCAAGGTTTGGATCTCATCGCCTGACTCGGGCACGAGCACTACGACGGTAATGTCTGCCAGTCCGGCGATCTCTACTTCACTCTGGCCGACGCCGACCGTCTCGATGATTATATCTTCGAAGGGGCATGCGCTCAGGAACTGAGCGATCTCCCAGATCTGCGGATGCAGTCCGCCAAGGGATCCCCGCGAGGCCAGGGATCTGATGAATACGCCGGGATGCTGATACCAGCGTGCCATCCGGACCCGGTCGCCCAGGATGGCACCCTGTGTGAACGGCGAGGATGGGTCGACGCAGAGCACGGCCACCCGGCGTCCGGCAGCTGTCATCTGACCAATCAGGGTGTCTACCAGCGTACTTTTCCCAGCCCCCGGCGGGCCTGTGATGCCGGTAATCCTTGCCCTTGGCTGAGGGGGAAGCGTCCGCAGGCAGGCAGCGATGTCTGGGTGCTCTTCCTCAATCCATGTGATGCAGCGTGCGATGCGCTGTACATCGCCTCCGAGTGCATACTCCCATCCTTGCGCTGCTGTCATAGGCCTTGTCGGCTTTTGCCTCTAATTTCGTCCAATCGTCGTCGACGGGAAAATTTAGTTTCATGCTCAGGCGCCTCCCTCATCTCACCATCATCATCCCAGCCAGCCTCTGCCTGATGTGGGGGGGGCTTCTATGGAGCCGCGCCTTGCTTTCCCTGTCGATGGTGGTGTTCATTGCCTCCTCCTTGCTCTCGGAGTCCTTGTCTGAGAAGCTGTCCCGGATGCGATCCTCCCCATTTCACCTGTCGATGGCCCTGCTCTTCCTCATCCCTTTCGCCTCGGGGCTCTGGAGCGAAGATCTGCGGTACTGGGTGAAGGTCATGCAGGACAAGACCCCACTGCTGCTGATCCCCTTCTGTGCCGGGAGCCTGACCGCCATCCCACCCGCCACCCGCCGGCACCTCGTCCGGCTGGCCCTTGTGATGCTCTGCCTCAGCATGGCGATGGCCCTGGGTCGGTATCTCTGGAATGCCGAGACGGTGAGCGAGGCCTACCTGAAGGCCAAGGTGATGCGGGTCGACATGGGAAGCGACCATATCCGCTATGCCTGGATGCTGGCAGCGGTAGAAGCCTGGCTCCTCCATGTGCTGCTGGAAGACGGGCGGCGCCTGGATGGTTGGGAGCGCAAGGCCGGCTGGGTGGTGGTGGCCAGCATCGCTGCCTTTCTACACCTGCTTGCGTCCAAGACAGGCCTCTTGGCCCTCTACATTTGCCTCGGAATGGCGGCGTTGTATCATCGCCGGCGGCCAGCGATGCGGTGGGCGGTGCTGGCCATGGCAGTCCTCCCCTGGCTGGCCTGGCTTTCGCTGCCGACCTTCCGGAACCGGCTGCGGTTCATCCTTTGGGACTTCCAGCACTACTCCCGTGGAGGCTATACAGAGGGGCTCTCCGATACACCCAGGATGCTCTCTCTTGAGGCGGCCGAAGACCTGATCCAGGCTTCTCCCTGGCTGGGGACGGGCTTCGGAGACCTGAGAGGGGCGATGAGTGACTGGTACTTCCAGCATGCAGCCTTCATGAAGCCTTATGAACACCTGTTGCCCAGCAATGAAACTGTATTGCATGCCACCGCTGCTGGCATCCCACTGGGAATCGCGTTCCTGGCGGCAAGCCTACTCCCCCTCCTACAGAAGGCCCATCGCCTTTCTTATGGCTGTATGGCCTTCCATGCCATCGCCTTCCTGGGGATGCAGTATGAAGTCGGCCTGGAGACGCAATACGGCGTCTTCATATACACCGTGATGGGATGCTGGGGGCACATGGCATTGGCAGCCCAGACTCCTATCCTACCTTCACAGACATGATGAACTTCATTCCTGTATTCCCCCTCGCACTGGTCGCCTTCCCAGGAGAACGCCTTCACCTGCACATTTTCGAGCCGAGGTACAAGCAGCTGATCGGAGAGTGCTTTGCACAAAAAAAACCTTTTGGCATCCCGGCCGTCGTCGATCAGCGGCTGACAGACATGGGCACGCTGATGACGATCCAATCCATCGCAAAGACCTACGAGAACGGCGAGATGGACATCACCACCCAAGGCGAACGCGTCTTCCGCATCTTGGAGAAGGTGCCGGAGATGCCGGGCAAGCTTTATGCTGGTGCAATCGTGGAATACCCGGAAGAGATTGACGATGGGGATCCCGGACTGCTGGAGGCCTTACACGCGAGCGTAGAGCAGATACACAATCTCCTCGATGTGAAGAAAAAGTGGGAGCCTCACGGAGTCATCCGACAGGCCTTCGACCTGGCACACCACGCCGGGATGTCTATCGCAGCAGAGTTTGAGATGCTCTGCCTCTTCTCGGAGCGACAACGCCAGGAATACCTGCGGCGGCATGTGCAGCGCGTCTTGCCCGTACTCACTGAGATGGAAGCCCTCAAACAAAAGATTGGACTGAACGGACATTTCAAGCACCTGCCTGGCTTCGAACCCCTGGCCTGACAGAAGCCAGCAGGCCTTCGGCAGCAAACCTCAGCACATGAAGACCCTCTGCCTCGACTTCGGAAACACCCGCCTCAAATATGCACTTTTTGAGCAGGACCAGATCATACGCGCTGAAAACCTGCGGGACGACTCAGCCGATACCCTGGACGAGCTGCTATCGCAATGCCAACCCGACCGGACCATCCTGTCCTCTGTTATCCGCCACAACCCACTCTGGGAGGAGCGGCTGGCCGCCCACGGCTCCTTCCATCGGTTATGCCACCTGACACGCATGCCCTTCACCCTGGCCGTTGGCAAGCCGGAAACCATGGGGGCCGACAGACTGGCATTGGCCGCGGCTGCCGTCCGATTCTTTCCACAACGCAACAACCTAGTGATCGGACTGGGTACAGCCATTACCTATAATTTCATCAACCCCTACCACCAGTTCCTGGGCGGTGGCATCTCCCCTGGCATGGAGATCCGCTTTCGTTCGCTGCATGAGCAAACCGCCCTGCTGCCATGGGTCGAAAAAGAATGGAACTTCCCACTCATCGGTTACGATACCCGCACCAACATCCTCAGCGGCGTTATGCTCGGCATCGCTGGTGAAATCGACGGCATCATCCAACGCTACACGGACCGATATGCAGACCTACAGGTGGTGCTCACGGGCGGCGACAATGGCTATTTGGCAGGCCTCCTGAAAAGTCGGATATTTGCCGACTCCGATTTTTTATTCAAAGGCCTCTATGCACTCAGTGAAATCAATGAACCGTCGTAGCGGCCTTCGAGCTGTATGGGCGGCACTATTTCTTGGCTCACTGACTGCCAGCGCTCAGGAGAATTCGCCCTATTCCCGCTTCGGACTGGGAGATATGCTAAACGGACAGAACATCGTCAGCCGCTCGATGGGCGGTCTTTCCATCGGCTTCGCTGACTATCAGGCCGTCAACTTCGTCAATCCCGCCAGCTACGCCAACCTAAAAGTCACCACCCTTGACGTGGGGGTCGAAGTGTCGTCCCGCACCCTCCGCGCCAGCTCGCCGGTCCGCAGGTTCAACTCGAAGTACATGATTCCGACCTATCTGCAGATCGGGATGCCCCTCTCGAAAAAGAAAAACTGGGGGCTCAACATGGGCATGGCACCGCTGACGAGGATCGACTACAACCTCAACACCCGCACTCGCGTCGCCGGTATCGACAGCGTACTTTATAACTACATGGGCAAAGGGGGCACATACCAGGCATTCATGGGCACAGGCTTCGGCGGAAAGCACCTCAGCGCCGGCATCAACGCAGGCTACCGCTTTGGCAACAAGCTCTACAACACACGCGTCATCCTGATCAACGACACTGTACCCTACCGTAAGAGCAACTCTGCAGACACTACTCGTTTCGGCGGGCTTTATGCCGAAGGCGGACTGCTCTATACGGCCAACCTGAGCAAGTCGACTAAGATTCGGATAGGCCTGACGGGTAGCCTGCAGCAGAAGATGCAGTCGACCAGAGATATCTCCCGCGAGACATTCGAATACAGCCCATCCAACGGCATCGACATCATCGACAGCGTCTACCGCGTGCTCGACCAGGAAGGCAAGATCGTATACCCCAGCTCCTATGGCTTCGGCTTCACCGTCGAAAGAGAATCCAAATGGCTTTTCGGTGCAGAATTCCAACACATCATGTGGGGCCAATATCGATATTATGGGGCTGCCGACCCGCTGCGCGACAGCTGGACAGCACGAGTCGGCGGGCAATACCTACCCGATGGCAATGGCAAAGGATATTGGTCGCGAGTGATCTACCGGGCAGGCCTCTCCTATGGCACCGACCCCATCGTCATCGGTAATACGATGAACAAGTTCCTGCTGACGGCTGGCGTGGCACTGCCTGTCAGGAGAAGCTTCTACACCAATCAGTTTACCACCGTAAACTTGGCGCTGGAGGCCGGCACCCGTGGCAATAAGTCCAACGCGGTGCGCGAAAACCTGTTCCGCATCGCCCTGGGATTCAACCTCTCAGACATCTGGTTCAACCCCCGCAAATACGATTGACACCCGTCCGGATGCGCCTGACCCATCCGATACTACAGCTGACCTTTGCAGCCATCTTTTGCTGCCTGGCCTTCGCCGCCTGTGTCAACGACGAAGCCGTCGTACGAAACCTGGTCAGCCAAAAGCCAGGCGTCGATGAAGCCTCCCACATTGTAAGCTATATGAGCCAGTCGGGACGCCTGCGGGCACGACTGACCGCCCCGCTCATGCTCCGCCACCAGGATACACTCCCGCGCATGGAGTTTCCCAATACCCTGCATGTTGACTTCTACGACTCATTGCTCACGATACAAAATACCGTCAATGCACGATATGCACGGTATCTGGAAATGCAGAATAAGGTATTTCTCAGAGACAGCGTCCGCGTCTTCAACCGCAAGGGCGACACACTTTTTTGCGAAGAGCTTTGGTGGGACCAGTCCTCTGAACGTTTTCATACAGACAAGCCCGTACGCATCTACAGCCCAGGTACCATCATCAATGGTGTCGGACTGACTGCCCCACAAGACTTTGCCACCTTCACCATCTATCAGATCACCCGCAGCCAGCTGCGCGTGGAAGGAAGTATCGAAGGTCCCTCCGCGCCCAGCCCGATGGCCGATACGTCCATCCAGCGCCGTTGATGCCACCGCCTTCCGATCGACCCTTCTTCCGTAATTTGCTCCAAAGCAATCCGGATGCAATACCGCTACATGGGCCGAACCGGCCTCCAGCTCAGCATACTCTCCTACGGCAGCTGGGTGACCTTTCACAAGCAGATAGAAGACGGCACAGCCGACCGCCTCATGGGCCTCTCCTATGACGCTGGCATCAACTTCTTCGATAATGCTGAAGGCTATGCCTATGGAGAAAGCGAGAAAATGATGGGACGCGTGCTCAAGACGAAGGACTGGGACCGCAGCTCCTTCATCGTCTCCTCCAAGGTGTACTTCGGATGGCGAGACCCCAACAAGCCCAACCAGGCTGGACTCAGCCGAAAGCACGTCTTCGAAGCCTGCCATGAAGCGCTGAAGCGGCTGCAGCTCGACTACCTCGATCTCTATTTCTGCCACCGCCCCGATCCGATGGTACCCATCGAAGAAGTCGTATGGACTATGCACAACCTCATCCAGCAGGGCAAAGTGCTCTACTGGGGCACCAGCCAGTGGAGCGGCGCCGAGATCATGGAAGCCCACCGCGTGGCCCAGCAGTACGGACTCATAGGCCCCGTCATGGAACAACCGCAGTATAACATGTTCGAACGCTACAAGGTGGAGCTAGACTATCAGCCCGTCTACCGCAACGTGGGACTCGGCACCACCATCTGGAGTCCACTGGCAGCCGGCTTCCTGACCGGAAAATATATCAACGGCATCCCGGCTGACTCACGCCTCGCCATTGAAGGGTTTGACTGGCTCAAGAAACGCTGGCTGCAGCAACAGAAGATCGAAAAACTGAAAAAACTCATCACCCTCGCTGACCGAATGGGCATCTCCATCGCCGCCCTCTCCATCGCCTGGACCATCCATAACCCCCATGTGACGAGCGCCATCCTCGGGGCCACCCGCGAGTCGCAGCTTACTGAAAACCTCAAGGCCCTCGATGTACTCCCCCTGCTCACGCCCGAGGTCATGCAGGAGATCGAAGGCATCCTCGGTAACAAACCCACGATGGACCTGTCCTGACCTGCGAAAAGTTTCGAAACATCTCTCGCCCACCTTCGGCGCAGCAGGAACAGGTCAGGCACTTCGAGCCGCACCCGCCAGGAGGGAGATAAGGTTGCCCATGCTGCGGCCAACGATGAAAGTGTATGTCCGCTCTCGCCTGGTGGAATATGTTTCGTCATTGAAAGGCTTTAACTCTTGGGCAATGAAGCGTAGTTGGTCGTTCGAGCTGATGGGTATACCAGAGAAGACCGACTGGCCACTGCGCGTTGGCAGATTCTATCCAGCCATGCTGCTCTTTTGTCGGTGCATCGAAAGGCGACTGTAGGAAATACTCAGCATGGCAGCGGGTTCCCATATTGCAGATGCCCACCACGATGCAGTCATCAATACTTTCACTCTGCATAGGTCGGCCGAAAGTCCCATCCACGCCCCATTCCTGCCGGTGCCAGGTGGCGCTTTCGTCGAACAGCATCTGGCCGTCGTGCATGTAGAGCAAAGAATAGCGCTGGTCGTGCTGGTAGCCACCTGGAAGCCATACGTCCACATGCTGGGGTGAACTATATTTCAAGGGAAAGTCTGTATGTCGCAGACGATGCCCGGAAGAGACCCGCGGCCCCTTGGCCAGCAAGATAGCACCGGGTAATAATTAAGGAATAAATGATCGCAGCATCTGTTTTACTGAGAGGGCTCTCCATGCTGTTTCAGCAGATTTTTTATATAGAGTTCCCATGAAGTTGTGCGCTCTTGCAAGATTCGCATACCGAAACATTTCATTTATCATGAGGTTGTCGGGGCGCAGGTTAAGATATCAAAAGGTCCTCAGCATCTCGGCGCGAATGCGTATCTTGAGTGGAAGACGGTGATCTGCCATCATTCGGAATATCCTCACTTGAAAAGGCTTTTCATGGAAGTCCATCATCCGCACCACCTCTCGCATAAGAAGAAATGGCAGGAGTATTTACTCGAATGCATCATGCTCTTCGTGGCGGTCTCCCTTGGTTTTTTTGCAGAGAATATGCGGGAGCGACAAATTGAAAAACACCGAGAGATTTCCTACTTGAGGAATGTGCATGAGGACCTCCTGATCGACATGAAGAATATTAAAACGGTGGTACAAGCCAACACCATGAGGCTATCGATGGTGGACTCGCTACAGGCTGCGTTGAATAATGCCAATCCTTCTTTGCCAGACCTCTACTACTACATCCGAAACCTCGTCTTGCGGGCCACCTTTGAAAGCTCTCATATTGGGTTTGACCAGATCAAGTCCGCCGGCGGCTTGCGGATGATCCGAAGTGCGGAGATTATTTCCGGCATCCAGGAATATGAGCGCATCCTAAATTCGGTGATGAAACTGGAGGACACCCGGGAAAGGAGCCTTGAACAGGCCAGATTTAAGATGGCAAGGGTTATTGATGCCACGACTAACTATGAAATGACCTTGCAACAGAACCTGAGCGCCATTCGGTTTCAGCGGCCTACCCATGCAGGGCCTTTTGCAGCACCCGAACGGGCGACCTTCCATGAGATGTTAAACCTCATCATCATCGGTACGAATACGAACAGATACCTAAATCAAAGCATGACCAATCTTCACACGATAGCAGAGAAACTGGACCGGGCTATCCTGCAGGAGTATGGTGAGCAATTCCAGGATCTTTGACCGTACTGGTTTACAAACACAAACCCGACATGATGACATTCCAAGGCAAGACAGCATTCATCACCGGCGCGAGCCGCGGCATCGGGAGAGCCATCGCCTTGAAGCTGGCTTCAGAAGGCGCCAACATCATCATCGCCGCCAAGTCGGTCGAAGAGAACCCAAAGCTAGGCGGTACGATCTATTCGGTCGCTGCAGAAATCGAGGCGATGGGCGCAAAGGCACTGGCCGTCCCCTGCGACATCCGCTTCGAGGAGCAGATCACAGCCGCCGTGGAACAGACCGTGTCCGTCTTCGGCGGGATTGACATCCTCGTCAACAACGCCTCCGCCATCTCGCTGACGCCGACCGAGAAGACCGAACCCAAACGCTACGATCTGATGCATGACATCAACGTACGCGGCACCTTCTTCGTCAGCCGTACCTGCATCCCGTACCTGCGCAAAGGCCGCAACCCGCATATCCTGAACCTATCGCCACCCCTTAACCTGGACCCGAAATGGTTCGGTGGGCACCTAGCATACACCATCAGCAAATATGGGATGAGCATGGTGGCGATGGGCCTTGCAGAAGAACTCAAGGGAGATCGAATCGCCGCAAACGCCCTGTGGCCACAGACAACCATCGCCACAGCGGCTGTCATGAACCTGCTGGGCGGCGAAATGCTGATGAAGATGAGCCGAAAGCCAGAGATCCTGGGCGATGCCGCCTTCCACATCCTGAAAAGACCCTCCGGCACCTGTACAGGAAATCTTTTCATCGACGAAGAGGTGCTGGCCGAAGAAGGTGTCACCAATCTGTCACACTATTCCGTCGTGCCGGGGGCGCAGCTGTATACGGACTTATTCCTCTAACCCATCAGCCTGCACAACGGATCCTGGATTTTTTCTGCGATTACCAGTCTTGCCATCACTCCGGTAAACGGGATTGAGAAAATAGCGGATGCTATCGGATGTCATGTATGAGAGTCTCAAGTAAGTGTCTTCTACCCTAAGTGAATAGTCCATGGACATAGCGCTATCAACATAGTGTCTGAGAGCAGCATGCTGACCTGTTATTGATAAGTCTTTCACCCATGCAGAAAATCGAACCTTGAGTATGCCGGAGTCGACTGAGAGTGAAAGGATTGATGGACTCGCCTGCTGCAGCATGTTCGCCTTCTCCCGAAAGGTCATGTCGGCACGCTGAGGCACCTGCACACCGATGGTACGTCCCTCCCTCAGCGCGCTCACGACCTCGTCTAGCCTCCGTTGCGGCGCATGGACGAGCGTCGCGAAGCGGCCTACCGACCTGCGATCACCTGCATTGTGCGTGTCGTCGTTCCCGACGATCGATACCGGATGTCCGTTCGACAGGGCCGTATCCCAGTAACGGAAGGCGATCTCGTAGGCATTCAGCACTTCCAGCGCATCGTAGTTGGTGAGGAACTTCAGATCGGTGGCATGGTACCCGATGCGCATCGCAGGATGGTTGATGATGACCGCTACTCCGCTCTCGGAAGAAAGCCGGTCGAGCAGGTCCTGCCGGTTGGAGAGGGTGAGCGGGAAGGGATAGTCCTTCCAGGTCACCTGCCGTGCGCCCACCACCAGCTGGTGCGCCTTGGGAATGTTGTACCCGTGCTCGTAGGCCGGCACCCAGCCTGCGGCGTCGGAACCGTACTGGTTGATGTGCATGTAGTCGGACACGGCGTGGAAACCATAGCCCATGGAGTCGTAGGCCGCATACAGGTCTTCAGCTCCGCCCCGACCGTTGGTGACACCGAGCCAGGATGCCGTATGCGCATGCAGGTTGGCGAGGGTCCATGCCTCCGGTCGGAAGTCGGCATAGGGATTGTAGAACCGCTCCCCACGGAAGGGCTTTGGTGCCTCGAAGCGATGTGTCGGGCAGAGGACGTACTGGTCGATCACCAGATAGGCCAGCCCGGCCGTGAGGGCCACGAATAGGGAACGCTTCAGCATCGCATGCGGATTCGGTGCAAAGGTACGGCGGAGTGGAAGAGGTTCGGCGATGGCCGCATCCCTTGCGCTGCGAAGGCCTTGCCCTTTGACACCTACGATGCTGCACGCGGACACCGGAGACGCTCTGACCGCCGCCGCCGGGGCGGCAGGCGTGAAAAAACGGACGCCGCCAGGATGGGACTTGAACCCACCTGGCGGCGACGCGGTCTGTCGAGCCGTCGACGGATACCAGCCTCAGGGCCGGATGATCGTGCCGTCGCCCTTGCGGACCTGCCAGTTCGACTTCGTCGTGATCGGATACTTCGCCGCCTCCTTCTCGTTGACGTCGACCCCCAAGCCGGGCACCTCGTTGACATACATGTAGCCGTTATCCATCGTCGGACATCCGCTGAAGATCGACTTCAGCTTGTCCGAGAACCGGACGGCCTCCTGGATGCCGAAGTTCCAGATGGCCAGGTCGACATGCGCATGGGCGGAATGGCCGACGGGCGACACGTCGCCCGGGCCGTGGAAGGCCGTGCGGATGTTGAAGTATTCGCCCAGCCGGGCGATCTTCATGGCCGGCGAGATGCCGCCGATCTGCGACACGTGGACGCGGATGAAGTCGAACCACTGGTTCACCATCGGCAGTTTGTACTCGTTGATGTTGTTGAAGAGTTCGCCCATGGCGATGGGCACGGACGTGGTGGCGCGCAACTGCTTGAACCACTCCTGGTTCTCGGGCGAGAAGGGGTCCTCGATGAAGAAGGGCCGGTAGTCCTCCAGCGCCTTGATCATGTTGATGGCGTCCATGGGCTGGATCCGCTCATGGATGTCGTGCAGCAGTTCGACGTCCTCCCCGCAGCGCTTGCGGACCGTCTCGAACATCTTCGGTACCGACTTGAGGTATACGCGCTCGTTCATGTACTGGTCGTTCTCGTAGCCGTAGCCGGCCTTGCGGAAGTCGGGCTGCTGCACCAGTCCGGTACCGCCGTATCCGCCCTGCTGGATGCGCACGTGCCGGTATCCCTGCTCCATGAACTTCTGGCAGCTTTCGGCCACGGCCTCCGGGGTGTTGCCGCTGGCGTGCCCGTAGCAGTCGACTGCGAAGCGACTCTTGCCGCCGAGGAGCTGGTAGACGGGCATCTTGGCGCGCTTGCCCTTGATGTCCCACAGGGCCTGGTCGAGCCCGCTGATGACGTTGTTCAGGACGGGGCCGTTGCGCCAGTAGGAACTCACGTAGAAGGAGTTCCACATGTCCTCGATGTTGTCGACATCCTTGCCGACGGCGAACTCCTTGAGGTAACTCTCGATGGCGGTGACCACCACGGCCGCCCGCTGGGTGAAGGTGGCGCATCCGAGACCGTAGAGGCCGGGCTCGGTGGTCTCCACCTTGACGACGATGATGTTGATGCCTTCCGGACAGGTGGCGATGGCCTTGACGTCGCGGATCTTCACCGGCGCCATGCCCTTGGCGTAGGCCGGCGTGTCCCGGTCGCCGGCCCGGGCCGTTCCGCTGCCGAACAGGCCGAAGAGCCCGGCCGTTGACCCCATGGCCATCATCTTCATCAATTCCCGGCGGGGGTGCTTCGTGTTGACTGAGGTTTTGTTCATCGTGGTTTGATTTTTGGTTCAGGTGATGTCTTCGAGCCGCACCTGTGCCCGCCCGCGCGTGAGCAGGTGGATGATGAGCAAGGCCACCAGGTAGGTGCAGCCGCAGATGGTGAAGATCAGTTTGTAGCCGTCGTCGAGGTGGCCGGCCGACTTGTAGCTGTCGAGCACCTGGCCGACGAAGGCGGGGAACAGGATGCCACCCACCGCCCCGGCCATCCCTCCGATACCCACGACGGAGCTGACGGCCTGGCGGGGGAACATATCGGTGGCCAGTGTGAACACGTTGGCAGCCCAGGCCTGGTGGACGGCGACCGCCAGGCTCAGCAGCCCCACCGCCATCCACGGACCCGACGCATAGCGGGTGAGGATGACCGACAGCTCCAGCACGGCGAAGATGAGGAGGGCGGCCTTCCGGGCCGGCAGGGTCTCCCAACCCCGGGCGACGAGCCGGGACGACAGATACCCGCCGAAGACGCTGCCCACCGTCGTGGCCAGGTAGATGGTCATCAGCTCCAGGCTCGGCTTCTTCAGGTCGAGCTGGAAGTTGGACGCGAAGTAGGAGGGCAGCCAGAACAGGAAGAACCAGTAGATTGGGTCGATGAGCCCCTTGCCCGTCACATAGGCCCAGGTGCTGCGCTGACGCAATAGGCTGAGCCATCGGACCGGCCGGGTGTCCGCATCTGCTGCAGGCGCGTCGTCCTGCCCGTCGCGGATATGGTCGAGTTCGGCCTTCGACAGGCGCTTCTGGCGCTCCGGCACGTCGTAGTAGACCCACCAGAAGACGAGCCAGACGAAGCCCAGCGCACCCGTGATGAGGAAGACGCCCTGCCAGCCGGCCCGTGCGAGGATGAGCGGCACGATCAGCAGGGAGACGACGACGCCGATGCTCGTCCCCGCGTTGAAGATGCCCGTCGCCAGGGCCCGCTCCCGCTTCGGGAACCATTCGGCCACCGTCTTCACGGCCGCCGGGAAGTTGCCCGCCTCGCCCAGTCCCAGTCCGATGCGGGCGATCACGAAGCCCGTCGCCCCGCGCGCAACCGCATGCAGCATGCCGGCGATGCTCCAGACCGTGATCGACAAGGCATAACCCAGCTTGGAGCCGATGCGGTCGATCAACCCGCCGCTGACGAGAAGGCCCACCGCATAGGCCGCGGTGAAGGCCATCACGATCCGTGCGAAATCGGTCTCCGACCAGCCGAACTCGGGCTCCAGGATGGGCTTCAGCAGCCCGATCAACTGGCGGTCGAGGTAGTTGATGGTCGTGGCCGTGAAGAGGAGGACGACGACCCCCCATCGATACCTGTGCCTTGTCATAGGGCTGTATTCCAGTTGTTGACGAAGCGTTCGAAATGCTGCTGCAACGCGCCCCAGTCGGCGGCCGGCAGAGGCCGCGCCACCCCCACGATGGGCAACCACTGGAAGAGCAATTCGGAAAAGGTCCCTACGCCCATCTCAGGCCTCCTTAGTTTTCGACAACAACAGCGCCTGCCCCGCCAGCGTGGCCCGCTCCGTCATGCCGCCGGACAGCACGGAAGTGCGCGACAACAGACCCAACGCCTCCAGCCCGAAGCGGTAGACATCGTGCAGATGGCTGCTGCTGCAGAGGATGATGGGGGCGTCATCGCCTTCGGAGAGCGATTGCAACTCGGAACCGATCAGCAGCCCGCTCAGGTAGTAGGCGTTCAGATGCCGGTCGAACCGGTCGAAGAGCTGGTTGGTGCGTACGGAGAAGAGGGCGTGCAGAAAAGGGCTCTCGAGGGAGGTCTGCACGCCTTCCCTGAAGGCGTCGACGGCGTCCGGCGAATGCCCCGTCAACGGAGCGGCATCGACCGAGTCCGCGAGGATGCTATGCTGCCGGAGGATGCCGAACACCTCCCCCGTCATGAAAGTCTGGAAGGAGACGATGGCCTCGCCCTCGAGGTGGATGTGTTTGCAGTGGGTGCCGGGAAACAGGACCTTGGCGCGGTCGGGCCGGATGCCTTTAGCCGCCAGCAGATGCATCAGCCCGAGCACCTGGGTCTCCTCCCCCCGCATCACATCGGCCGCACCCCGGACGCCGGACAGGAGGAGGATGTCGTTCGGCAGGTCCCCGTCCCCCACCCGATACCGCGAGACGGCATCGCCGCCGTCGAGCGAAAAGGGCAGGTTCGCATACGGCAGCTCCTGCATCCCCAGCGACGATGAAGCCATGCCGGAGACGACCAGGGGAATGCCCTCGACGGACATCCCGGCGGACTGCGACAGCCGGGCCAAGTGACCGCCCAGCCGGCGGCGGAAGTAGCGTTCGCGGGAGACGGCTCCGCCCGGGTCGGACTCCTTCCAGTCGCGGAAGGTGCTGGCGACGCCCTCGTCGGAGCGGACCTCGGCGCGGACGGCCAGGGTCTCCGCATCACAGAGCGTCAGCCGGAAGGTGGTCGTACCCCAGTCACATCCGAGCAGGAAATCCTTTTCCATCGATGCGGTTTTGGCTCGTTCATCAGGTGCCGGGGCCCGGCCGTCGGCATCCCTTCGGCGTCTTCCCAGGGGTGTTGCGCCGAAGGCACACCGGTCGGTCGGGCCCGGCCTGTCCGCACAAGATCGGGATTCCTTACTTGCTATCCCACCAGACCTTTGAATTCAGGTCGTTGGGACCCTGGTTCTTGACCGCCTCGTTCATGTTGCCGAGGTTGGTGATGATCTCGCTGTCGGGATAGGGGATGCGGTTGATGAAGTTGCCTTTGATCTCAGAGCCCGGGTAGGGGTTCTTCGTCAGCCGGGGAAAGCCGCTGCGACGGAACAGAGCACCATCACGAATACCCCATGGGCCGCTATCTCTTCCCAATCGGGATGTGCACATTGAATGTGTTCTCGTCTGGTAGCACGCTCACGGATGTGTTCTTGTAGGGATCCCTAAGAGATGCGGCAGCAAAGAGCGCCTGCATCCTGCCTCTTCGATCGAACAGCAGGAAGGGCCGTTCGAGATGTGCCAGTGTCGTCTCATGGCCGTCCTTGAACCGCAGCCTGCGCAGAGATACGAGCGGTTGCCATGCCGGCAGCCAGTCCTTCCCGTCCGTGGAGGTCAGCAACACCAGGGAGCCGAACTCCGGGGCTAGGTTGCCTGTCCGCGAGAAATACTTGGCGATGGCATAGAAGCGGGCGCGGCGGTGGTCGTACCAGAGATAGGGATCCTCGCAGGCCATGTCAGCACGCGTGGAGACTTCGGCGTAATGCGTGAAAGGCCCCTCCGGCGTCGGTGCCACCGCCATCCAGAAGGTCATATGGCCGAGGTCGGGCTTGCGCGACTTGTACATCATGTAGTACCGTCCATCTGGACCTCTTGTCACGGATGGATTCACGGTCACCTCCCAGGTGCGGATGCTGTCGGGCATCACGAGGTGGTCGGGGTTGCGGCGAAAGCCGCCGTTGAGGAAACCTTTGATATTGGGCGAGGAGGCCACGCCGATGCGTTGCGTGCAGTTGTATTTATACCAGTGCAACTGCTCGCGGGAAAGAGGCTTCGTGAAGTGCATGTCGTCGGTGAAGCCGTTGCTGATGAAGTATAGGTAGTAGCGGCCTTCGAAGAAGTTGATCTGCGGATTGTGGAAGGTGTACCTGTCCCAGCGGTCCGTTTCGAACCCGCCCTTGAGAATGGTCTTGAGGTGATGGTAGGGGCCCGTCGGTCCATCCGAGACGGCGACGGCGATCTCGGAATACTTCTGCCATCCCTTGAAGCCGTTGAAGATGCGGTTGAGACTGTCATCGTCGGGCTTGCGGGGTCCGTGCGGCCAGCGGGAGTAGAAGAGGTAGTATCGTCCGTCCTCGCCGCGGATGGCGCTGCCGCACCAGGTGTAATGGCCCGGGTCGATGAAGATGTTAGCGGAATCGACCGGACGCAGGCGAGCAGATAGGTCAAGATCGTCGGAGGAGGTGGGCTGGGCAGTTGTTTTGAGGATGAAAAATAGGCTTGCCAAAAGAGAAGAACTTAGACGCATTCATCAACTTTTTCTGTGTGAGTAGGCCCTGTTCAGATAAGGCTATCAGATTTCGCTGGAAAAATTATCCTCAACATATTATCCGAATCAGCTTCAATCATCGACTTCTGACTTATATAAGAAATACCTAACGCTGTACCACCAGTACATCGTCAAGCACCCAGACACCCCTCCCATAGGTGCCGATCACCAACTTGTTCTCCGTCGGATGCACGTAGAGGTCCTGCACCGACACAGTCGCGGGCAGGTTAGCCTGCAGCGACTGCCAGCGTCTCCCGCTGTCTTTGCTAACGTACACACCGAGGTCTGTGCCGCAGTAGAGTATCCCCCGGCGATGCGGGTCCTCCCGTACGACGTTGACGGGCGCGGGCGGCAGGTTGCCCGCGATAGACTCCCAGTTGAGACCCATGTCGCGCGAACGGAAGATATAAGGACGGTTGTCGTCCTCGCGGCGGTTGCTCAGCGTCAGGTACACGGTGGACAACTCATACTGCGAGGCCACGATGCGGGACACATGGGCTTGCTGCGGGATGCCCTTCTTGACTTGGATCCACGGACCCCCCTCTCCGTTGCGGCGCCATACCATGCCGTCGTCGGTGCCGGCGTAGAGAAGTCCCTGCCGCAGCGGCGACTCGTCGATCGCCGTAATGGCCTGGTGGTTGATGGCATAGGGCGTGCGACCCATGCGCGCTTTTTCGTTTCGGGTGAGGTCATCCGTTAAGCGTTTCCATGTATTACCGCCATCAGACGAGCGAAAGAGGTATTGGAAGCCGTGGTAGATTGTCTGTGGGTCATGCGGCGAGATCATCGTATAGGCAAGCCATTCGCCGCGATGCACTTCTTCGTCGTCGGCTTTCTTCGGATAGATCTTCTTGGATCGGATAGAGTCGGGCAGCCGCAGGTCGCTACGCATGAGGCGGCCATAGAAGCTGCTGGCATAGACGATCTCGGGGTCGGTGGGGTCGACGGCGATGATGGTGCCTTCGCCACCGGGGGCTGTCGCCCAACCCTTCGCCGCGGTGTCGCGACTGCCGTAGGTGAAGGCCGAGCTACCCATATAGCTCCCCTCGTCCTGCACGGAGCCGAGGATATGGTGGGGACTGCGGGTGTCGTAGGTGACGTTGTAGAATTGCGTGGTCGGGATCTTTCGGAAGAAGTTCTTCCATTTTTTTCCGCCGTTATAGGTGACCACTACGCCGCCGTCGTTGCCATTGAGCAGATAGTCGGGGTCGGCCGGATCGATCCACAGCGCGTGGTGGTCGCCGTGGGTGCGGTCGCTCTCCTTCTCCTCACCGCGCATCACCTGGAAGGTCTTGCCACCATCCTTCGAACGGGCCATGGGGACACCGAGGATGTACACGACATCTTCGTTCCTGGGATCGACGCGGATCTGTCCGAACACCCAGCCGTAGGTACCGGCGAAGCGTTCGAGCTTGTCATCCTCTGTGCTGACGCGCGTCCAGTGTCCACCCTTGTCGTCGCTGCGGTACACCTGTAAGCCATAGGGGATGACCTGGATGGGGCGTCCGTAGGGATCGAGCTCGTTGGGCTTCGGCTCGCGTTTGGGCGTGTGGTTGTCGACAGAGGCATAGACCACGTTGGGGTTGCTGCGTGAAAAGGCCAGTCCGATGCGGCCGGTGAACTTCGTCTCGGGTAGTCCGTCGTCTACAACCTGCCAGGTCGCACCGCCGTCGGTCGTTTTGTAGATATGGTCGCCATCTTCGGGCACGGGGTCGCTCCATCGGCGCCGGATGCGATTCCAGGTAGAGGCCAGCAGCATGTTGGGGTCGGAGGGGTCCATGGCGATGTCGATGGCGCCGGTATGGTCGTCGTTGCCGAGGATCTTCTTCCATGTCTGTCCGCCGTCGGTCGTCTTGTACAAGCCGCGGTCGGCGTTGTAGCTCCATTCATGACCGCCGGCGGCTACATAGGCGATGTCTGGGTTGGAGGGATGGACAACGATGCGGGCGAGGGTGCCTGTATTCGTCAGGCCGGCGTGCTTCCATGTTTTTCCACCGTCGATTGACTTATAGATGCCGACGCCGGGCAGGGAGGCGCGGAAGATGTTGGCCTCACCGGTGCCGAGATAGATGATGCCGGGATCGGAAGGGGCCAGCGCGAAGCAGCCGACCGACTGCGTAGCCTGCCCGTCGAAGAGCGGCGTCCAGTGCTCCCCCGCATCGGTCGTCTTCCAGAAACCGCCCGTTGCGAAGGAAGCATACATGATGTTGCGGTTGCCCGAAATGCCTGCTACCTCGGTGCAGCGTCCGCTGATGATGTCGGGGCCTGCGTTACGCCACGCAAGACCGCGGTAGGAAGAAGCTTCGTTCAGCTTCTGATGCAATTGGAAGGCACGCAGGCGAAAGTGGCCGTCCGTGGGTACCTGCTGGGCACGGGTCATCATGGCGCTGAGGAGCAGAATAGATACCAGAAGGCCAGGAGTGAGGGAGATGGACATGTCGGTCAGGGTTTTGTTGCGTAGTTTTAAAGATACTCGTTTATCATTGCCTACCTAAAATCGTTGCAGATGACTCCCGCTCGCCTGCTCTTCACACTTCTCCTGCTCATCCCTGCCTTTGTTTCGGCACAGAAGCCGCCAGCGGAGACTGCCGTCCTCGCGGCAAAACGCTCCGCCATGCAGCGACTTCAGGCCGATACAGCCCGTTTGCGCGAGGCGGCAATGGCGATCTGGGGCTTCGCCGAAGTAGGCTACAAGGAGGTGCGCAGTTCAGCGCTCTTAGCCGAGATGCTCGAGCAGGAGGGCTTTCGGATGGAGAAGGGTGTGGCCGGGATCCCGACGGCCTTTGTGGCGACCTATGGCAGCGACCATCCCATCATCGGCATCCTCGCCGAGTACGACGCGCTGCCGGGCCTCTCGCAACAGGCCATCGCCGAGAAGCGGCCGGTAGTCGAAGGAAAGCCAGGCCACGGTTGTGGGCACCATCTCTTCGGCACGGCCTCTGTAGCCGCCGGTATTGCACTTCGGCACGAGATGGAGCGGAACGGATGGAAGGGAACCGTGAAGGTCTTCGGCTGTCCCGCCGAGGAAGGCGGCTCGGGCAAGGTCTACATGGTGCGGGAGGGACTCTTTAAAGATGTGGACGTAGCCCTGCACTGGCATCCCGGCAGCGAGAACAGTGTCGCGGTGGATGGTGCCCTGGCCAACAAGTCGGCCAAGTTCCGCTTCTACGGGCGCTCCGCGCATGCCGCCATGGCCCCGGACCTGGGTCGCTCCGCGCTCGATGCCGTCGAGGCGATGAACCACATGGTCAACCTCATGCGTGAGCACGTACCACAAGACACCCGCATCCACTACGTCATCACCAGTGGTGGTAAGGCGCCCAATGTCATCCCCGACTTCGCCGAAGTGTACTACTATGTGCGGCATCCTGATAAACGCAGCGTCATGGAGATTTTCGATCGCGTCCTCAAGGCCGCCGAAGGTGCCTCTCTGGGTACCGAGACGAGCATGAAATACGAGGTCATCGGCGGCACGCACGACCTGCTCGTCAACCGCAGCCTGGCGGAGGCCCTGCAGCCCAACCTCGTGCTGGCCGGCGGTGTCGAATATACACCCGAGGAGGCGGCCTTCGCCGCAAAGATCCAGGCGACGCTGACCGGTAAAGGGCCTGCCATCGCCACGGCCGCAGCCATCCGTCCGATCGCGGAGCCGAAAGGTGCCAGTCCTGGCTCAACGGATGTCGGCGATGTGAGTTACACCCTCCCCACCGTCGGCTTCGGCACGGCCACCTGGGTGCCGGGGACGCCCGCCCACAGCTGGCAGGCCGTCGCCTGCGGCGGCACTTCCATCGGTGTCAAAGGGATGATGACAGCCGCCAAGGCCCTCGCCAACATGGGCATCGACCTGCTCACAAAACCCGCCATCATCACCCAGGCGAAGGAGGAGTTTATCCGATCCAAGGGCGACTACAGGTACACCCCCCTGCTGGGCAACCGGAAGCCGGCGCTGGATTACCGCGATTAAAGAACCCTTTCCTGTAGCAGATATCTGGTGAACCCCTAGCCTTCTTCCACCTTTCCACCCCGTTCGCTACCTTCGCACTAACAACTGTTAGTACTTGGAAGCCACCTACCGCCCCCGACACCGGGTACGGATCGTCACTGCCGCCAGCCTCTTCGACGGTCATGATGCCGCCATCAACATCATGCGGCGGATCATGCAAGGCATGGGCGCAGAGGTCATACACCTAGGCCATGACCGCTCGGTAGCCGAGATTGTCGAATGCGCCATCGAGGAAGACGTGCAGGGCATCGCCATCACCTCCTACCAAGGGGGGCATATGGAATTCTTCCGGTACATGAAGGACCTGCTGGACCAGAACGGATGTGGGCATATCCGCATCTTCGGCGGCGGCGGCGGGACCATCCTCCCCTCCGAGATAGAAGCGCTGCAGGCTTATGGCATCACGCGCCTCTATTCCCCCGACGATGGCCGACGCATGGGCCTGGAAGGGATGATTACCGATGTCATCCGGCAGTGCGACTTCCCCCTCGATGCCCCCCCCGAATCGTACACCACTCCCCTGCAATTACCCGAACGGCACGACATACGCCGCATCGCCCGGGCGATCACCCTGGCAGAAAACCGTGAGCACCTGGAGGACACGCCGCCGCGCAACGACAAGCCATCATCAGAAGCGCCCGTCGTCGGCATCACCGGCACGGGCGGGGCCGGCAAGTCGTCCGTCACAGATGAGATCGTCCGCCGCTACCTCCATGCCTATCCGGAAAAGAGCATCGCCGTCATCTCCGTGGACCCATCGCAGCGCAAGTCGGGCGGCGCCCTGCTGGGCGACCGCATTCGGATGAACGCCATCCACCACCCGCGCGCCTACATGCGCAGCCTAGCCACCCGTGGCCAAGACAACGCCCTCAGCGCCCACGTAGACCCAGCCATTGCCATCTGCCAGGAGGCCGGCTACGACCTGGTCATCCTAGAGTCCGCCGGCGTCGGACAAAGCGATGCCTCTATCCTTCGTCATTGCCGTGTCAGCCTCTATGTCATGACGCCTGAATACGGCGCCCCCTCGCAGCTGGAGAAAATCAATATGCTCGACTATGCAGACGTCGTAGCTGTCAACAAATCCGACAAGCCCGGCGCCCTAGACGCCCTCTCTGATGTTCGCAAACAATATCGCCGCAACCACCAGCGCTGGACAGACCCCGACAAAGAAATCCCTGTGATAGCGACCATGGCCTCTCAGTTCAACGACCCGGGCATGGATCGGCTCTTCCAACACCTCATGGGCTGCGTACAACACATCACAGAAGCAGACTTTTCACTACAAAGCCTGCATCGCCTGCCAGGAAATGCAGCGGCAGCCTTCCCCATCATCCCGCCCGCCCGCGTTCGATACCTCAGTGAGATCGCCGCTGCCATAGAATCCTACAACCGCAATGTCACCCAACAGTCCGACCTCGCCTCCCACTGGTACCGGCTGCAAGGAGCCCTGGAGGCCATAGGGGACAAGAGCGACATCGGGAGCACCCTCTCAGAAGCCTGTGAGAAGGCCCGACAGACGCTAGAGCCGGAATACGCCGGACTGCTAGAGACATGGCCAAAGATCCGGGCCGACTATCAAGCCGACTACCTCGAATATCCCATCAGGGGCAAAATGGTGAGCGGTGCACTACGGACTACTAGTTTATCGGGAACGTCTATCCGAAAAGTATCGTTGCCGACCTACCGCGACTGGGGAGATATCCTTCGCTGGCTGGCGCAGGAGAACTTGCCGGGCCATTTCCCCTACACCGCCGGCGTCTTCCCCCTGAAGCGCGACAGCGAAGACCCCACCCGCATGTTTGCAGGGGAAGGCGGCCCGGAACGCACCAACCGCCGCTTCCATTACCTCTCCCACGGGCAGTCAGCCAAGCGGCTGTCGACCGCGTTTGACTCACCCACTCTATATGGACAAGACCCGGCACACAGGCCCGACATCTTCGGCAAGGTCGGCAACAGTGGGGTAAGCATCGCCACCCTCGACGATGCCAAGAAACTCTACTCCGGCTTCGACCTCTGCGACCCCGCCACCTCCGTGAGTATGACCATCAACGGACCAGCACCCATACTGCTTGCCTTCTTTCTCCACACTGCCATCGACCAACAATGTGAAAAGTACCTCCGCACCTATGGCCACGAGGAAGACCTCACCAAGGTCAAAGCACGCACCTTCGGAACAGATGACCCGCCCGCCTATCAGAACCCTACAGGATATCACGAGCTGCCAGAAGGCAATAACGGCCTGGGTCTGGCACTCCTAGGCCTTAGCGGTGAACAGGTACTCGACGCCGACATCTACCAGCAGATCCGCAGCGAGGCCCTGCGGCAAGTACGCGGCACCGTACAGGCAGACATCCTCAAAGAAGACCAGGCACAGAATACCTGCATTTTCAGCACAGCGTTTGCCCTCCGCATGATGGGAGACGTGCAGCAGTGGTTCATCGAACACGAAGTACAGAATTTCTACAGCGTGTCTGTCAGCGGCTATCACATCGCAGAGGCTGGTGCCAACCCGATCACACAGCTCGCCTTCACCCTGGCCAACGGCTTCACCTATGTCGAGTACTACCTGTCGCGCGGTATGCACATCGACGACTTCGCACCAAACCTCTCCTTCTTCTTCAGCAACGGCATGGACCCCGAGTATAGTGTCATCGGACGCGTCGCCCGCCGTATCTGGGCCAAAACCCTGCGCTTCTACTACCAGGCCACCCCGCGCAGCCAGAAACTTAAATACCATATACAGACATCCGGACGAAGCCTGCACGCCCAAGAGATCGATTTCAACGACATCCGTACCACCCTTCAGGCCCTCTATGCCATCTACGATAATTGCAACTCGCTACATACCAACGCCTACGACGAAGCCATCACCACCCCCACAGAAGAAAGTGTGCGAAGGGCCATGGCCATCCAGCTCATCATCAATAAAGAGCTCGGCAGCGCGCGCAATGAGAACCCCAACCAGGGTTCTTTCCTCTTCGAAGAATTGACAGATCTCGTCGAGCAGGCCGTAATGAACGAGTTCCACCGACTCACAGACCGAGGAGGGGTGCTCGGTGCCATGGAGCGTATGTATCAGAGAAACCGCATCCAGGAAGAAAGCCTGCACTATGAACACCTGAAGCATACCAACCAGATCCCCATCGTCGGCGTCAACACCTTCTTGGGAAAGCATGGAAGCCCTACGACCCTGCCCCAAGAAGTCATACGCAGCCATACCGCAGAAAAAGAACAACAGATCGCACAACTGCTTGCCTTCCATCGCCGACACAGCCAGCGGGCAGAAGGTGCCCTGCAACATCTCAGGCATACAGCCATCACCCAAGGCAACCTCTTTGACGCACTCATGCATGCTGTCCCGTGCTGCTCCCTGGGGCAGATTACGCAGGCCCTCTATGAAGTGGGCGGACAATATCGCAGGAGTATGTGATAGAATAAGACCAGACAACAATCTCAGAATTTTTTGCTGTCCTTCCCCGACGGGATGTGCAGTCGTATACGATGGCAATGGGCTCATACCAGGGGGGCTCATAGAAAAATACCGCCGCGGTGTAGAATTCGGGAGATGGAGGACAGGCCTAGGCAGCTGAGGCAGGATGACCTAGTCAGTACAGACCTTGCGTACACCGCTTACCCTCTTATTCACCCTTCTGACGATGTAGTCGAACTGCCAGAAGGCGGGCAGACAGGCAGACTTAGGATAGACACACCCTTTCTAACCCTGGCGAGGGCGGCCTTTCCAGGTGCAGCGAATGCCATCCTGTAGTTGCTTTTCAGTAAGAAATGAAATACGTAAAAACAAGACGGTGCAGCTGTCGCTGTTGAACCATCGATATAAGCAATTGTTGGATTAAATAAGAATTTAGCAGGCCGCATGCCATCGATGGCCTATCTTGTTACTCCTGAACACCTAATGCCCTACTATGGTGACCGCAGCAATCCCCACCTTCCCTTCAGAAGAAGATCTGATGGCCTTGGCCACAGAGACCTATCAACGCCAGCTCGCCTATTTCAAGTCGGGCAAGACCAGGCCCCTGGCCTTTCGCATCCAACAGCTCAAGCGGCTGACGGAAATAGTGCGCAAGCATGAGGTGGAAATCCTGCAAGCCCTGTACCGCGACCTGCGCAAGTCGGAGTTTGAGGCCTATGGCTCTGAGATCGGCATATTCTACAAAGAAGTCGCGCACACCCTCGCACACTTGCCGGAATGGATGGAGCCCAAGCGCGCCTCCACACCCCTTATGCTCCTGCCCTCGAGCAGCCGCGTGATCCCCGACCCGCTCGGCACCGTGCTTATCATTGCGCCCTGGAACTACCCGTTTCTGCTCATGATGACACCGCTGGTCAATGCCATCGCTGGCGGCAACACCGCCTTTATCAAACCCTCAGAGCAGGCACCCCATACTGCCGCCATCGTAGAAACCATCGTCACCGAAGCCTTTGCGCGCGACTTCGTCGCTGTCGTCCAGGGACAAGGCCATGTGGTGGCCCCCATCCTGATTCGTCAGCTGCGCTTCGATCATATCTTCTTTACCGGCAATCCCACCGCCGGCCGCAAGATCATGGAACTGGCCAGCATCCACTTGACACCTGTGACACTTGAGCTGGGAGGCAAGAGCCCCTGCATCGTCGACAGCAAGGTCAACGTCGCCTATGCAGCCCGCAAGATCGCCTGGAGCAAGATGATTAATGCCGGGCAAACCTGCGTCGCGCCCGACTATGTGCTGGTACACGAATCGGTCAAAGTCCCCTTCCTAGAAGCCCTCAAAGCCCAGTTCTCCCGTATGCTCGGGGAAGACCCCAAGGCAAGTCCAGATTATGGACGGCTGATCAACCGCAAACGCTTCGACGCAGTCGCATCCTATATCCAGCAAGGAGACCTCCTATACGGTGGCAAGACCGATGCAGAAGACCTTTTCATCGAACCCACCCTCCTCGAAGTAAAGGATGCCGACAGCCCTGTGATGAAGGAAGAAATCTTCGGGCCCGTCCTACCCATCCTCACCTATCGCACGCGGGAGGAAGTGCTGGCATGGATCGAAAGAAACCCATATCCACTAGCCCTCTACGTCTTCACCAACAGCCGCGACACAGAGCGCTTCTATACCGAACAGGTACGCTTTGGCGGTGGATGCATCAACAACGGCGTAATCCACGTGGGCAATCCCGACCTTCCCTTTGGAGGAGTGGGCACCAGTGGGATGGGACAGTACCACGGGAAACACGGCTTTGACACGTTCACCCGTCCCAAGAGCATCCTAAAGACGCCTACCTGGTCAGACATACCCTTATGGTATGCCCCCTACCGCGGCAACTTGAAATGGATCAAACCCTTCTTCCGCCTCTGAGAAATACATCCGCATGAAAAAAACCGCCTGGTTGATCATTGCCGCTGCCGCCATCCCCAGCTGGCTGGCAGTCGATACCTGCAACAACAATGAGATGACGACAAGACAGCAGATCCTGAAAAAACTTTATCCGGCGCTGACAGGCATCACCCGCATGACCGGATCCAAGAACGCCATCCACCGGCCCGAGACGCCCGCGACACCAAAAGCGTCCTTCCATGACCTCTCTATGACCCTGATAACGGGAGAGGCACAGCCGATGGGTGAATGGCAAGGCAAGATGGTCCTACTGGTCAACACCGCCAGCGACTGTGGCTATACGGCGCAATACGAGCAACTGCAACAACTGCAAGACCAATACCGCGACCGACTGGTTATTCTTGGTTTTCCGGCCAACGACTTCAAGCAACAAGAGAAAGGCAGCAATGCTGACATTGCCAGCTTCTGCAAGCGCAACTACGGTGTTGCCTTCCCCCTGGCATCAAAATCACAAGTCGTCAAAGGCCCCCAACAAAATCCAGTCTTCCAATGGCTCAGCGAGCGTCGCCTTAATGGCTGGAACGACCGTCCCCCGATCTGGAACTTCACCAAATATCTGGTGGACGGGACCGGGAGCCTGATGGCAGTTTTCGAACCCTCCGTTGACCCCTTGGATCCAGCCCTGACTAGCCTGCTGGATGCCAAAGGACCGGCATGATGTTTGAACGATTGACCACTTGGCGTTTTTGTCATATTCCCATCTCGAGTGAACGTAGCATTCTCAGAATGATGATGCTATCACAGGAAGGGGGAAATGGGGATTATTTCTTTCGCATCTTCCAAAAGAATTGTATAATTTGGCTGGGTATGTTTCAAGCCCATAACGTTTGCTGCCGACGTTTTTATACGATGAAAATACCACTTTGATGGATCAAGTGATACTGGTCAATGAGCGCGACGAACAGATAGGTGAGATGGAGAAGATGGAAGCTCACCGCAATGCGGTGTTACACCGTGCCTTCAGTGTGTTCATCTTCAACAGCAAGGGGGAGATGCTCATCCAACGCAGGGCTATCCATAAATACCATAGTGGCGGACTTTGGACGAATGCCTGTTGCAGCCATCCTAGGCCGCAAGAAACGGTCTCTGATGCGGCTGTCCGACGCCTTCGGGAGGAGCTCGGTTTTGTAACCATGATCAAGCCCGCCTTCCAGTTCACCTACCGAGCAGAACTCGACAACGGGCTGACCGAGCATGAATACGACCATGTGTTCGTCGGCGAGTATGAGGGGATCATCCATCCCAACCGCGAAGAGGTGGGTGACTACTGCTATAAAAGCATGGATGAGATCCGCGCCAATCTCAACACGCACCCACACAAGTACACCGAGTGGTTCAAGATCGCATTCCCCAAGCTCGAAGAAAATATGCTTGCAAATGCAATGACCGCCTGAAGCACCGGCTGCTACGCAGCCTCGATGTCTCTCTCCCAGGCCTATCATGACAACCTCACACGCGATTGTAATCGGCAGCGGCATCGGAGGACTCTCCACCGCCATCCGGCTTGCCGTAAAAGGATATGCGGTGACCGTGTTCGAAAAGAACGAACGCGCTGGCGGTAAGCTTGGTTGGTTCGAGCGCAGCGGCTACCACTTCGACACCGGCCCATCCCTATTCACACAGCCCGGCAATATAGAAACGCTCTTCCAGCTCGCCGGCATCCCCATGGAGCCATATTTCTCGTACCAGCGCGTCGACATCGCCTGCCGATATTTCTACGAGAACGGGAAACGCATCGACGCCCATGCACGGCCGGAAGACTTTGCGCGAGAACTTGCTGCCGTAGCAGGGGAAGACCCGCGAGCCGTCATCGCCTACCTGAAAGAGTCTGCACAGGTCTACGAACACGTGGGAAAAATCTTCCTCGAGCATTCCCTCCACAAGGCCTCAACATGGCTGCATACAAGAACGCTCCAGGCACTGCGTCATGTAGGGTGGGGACATCTCATGAACACCCTTGACAGCTTCAACCGCAGCCGCTTCCGCTCACCAGAGGCAGTGCAGCTATTCAACCGATACGCGACCTACAACGGCAGCGACCCCTTCCAGGCACCCGGCATGCTCAGCCTGATTCCGCACCTGGAGCAGAATGAGGGCACCTACTATCCGAAAGGAGGCATGATCGCTATCCCACAAGCACTCTACGCCCTAGCATGTGACCTAGGGGTCTCTTTCCGCTTCAACACCCCTGTCACCAGCATCCTGCAGGAGCATGGCCGCGTCAAAGGCATCCAGGCCGACGGCCAACCCTTTTGGGCGGATACCGTCGTCAGCAATATGGATGTCTTTTACACCTGGCGCGACCTGCTTCAGGATCCAGGCAAGGCAGCTGCTATCCTGCGGCGGGAACGCAGCAGCAGTGCCCTTATTTTTTACTGGGGCATGGCCATGGAATTCCCACAGCTGCATCTGCACAATATCTTCTTCAGCACCGACTACGCCGCGGAGTTCGCTCATATCTTCCGCCAGAAAAAAACATACCCCGACCCAACCATCTACATCAACATTACCTCCAAGATGGAAGAGGGGCAGGCGCCCCCCGGAAAAGAAAACTGGTTCGTCATGGTCAACGTCCCCTCCGGCGCCCTGCTATCCGACGATGCCGCCAAAGAACAGTTGCGGGCTGCCATCCTGGAAAAGCTCTCCCGCATGCTGGGAGTCAGCATCGAACCCTGCATCGAGACAGAAGACGTCCTCACGCCCGAAGGCATAGAAGCCAACACATACTCCTACAAGGGGTCGCTCTACGGCACCAGCTCCAACGCTCGGTGGGCAGCCTTTCTGCGGCATGCCAACACCTGCTCCGGCATACGTGGGCTCTACTTCACCGGCGGCAGCGTCCACCCAGGGGGAGGCATCCCCCTCTGCTTGAAGAGCGCACAGATCGTCGACAGCATGATCCCAGCCGCCTTATGAAGCCTTTGTTTTTTTTACGCCATATTTGCTGAAACCATGGTCATGAACCGATGGGCTCTTTCCTGCATCATACTGCTCGCCACGCAGGCAGTGGCACAGCCAGATTTCCGCAGACAGCTGCAGACAAAGCTCATCCTCGCCACAGACGGCGACACGATACGCATCCCTGAAGGGCAGTATACAATCGATGCTACCCTCTCCATGGAAGGCAAGAACGGCATCGTCCTCAGCGGCTCAGGCATGGACAAGACCATCCTACAATTCCAGGGGCAGCAGACAGGTGCAGAAGGCATCCGCATCACCAACGGCCGGCAGATCACCATACAAGACCTCACCGTCCGCAATGCCAAGGGAGATGCCATCAAGACCATGAACCTGCAGGACGTGCACTTCCTGCGGGTACGAACCGACTGGAGCGGTAAGCCCTCGCCAAAGAATGGCGCCTATGGCCTCTACCCAGTGAACTGCAAGGGCGTACGCATTGAAGGCTGCGAAGCCCGCGGTGCCTCCGATGCCGGCATCTATGTAGGCCAATCGCGCGACATCGTCGTCAGCCACTGCCGCGCCTTTGAGAACGTCGCCGGCATCGAGATAGAGAACTCCGTGAACGCTATAGTGCACCACAACGAGGCCTTCCGAAATACGGGCGGCATACTGGTCTTCGACCTGCCCGACTTGCCTGTAAAGAAGGGCGGCCAATGCCGCGTCTATGAAAACCGCATATACGATAATAACCTCGCAAACTTCGCCCCTAAAGGCAATATCGTCGGCACGGTGCCGCAAGGCACGGGCATCCTCTTGCTGGCCGCCAACCACGTCGATGTGTCCGGCAATGAAATCCGTGACAACCGCACGCTGGGCGTCTGCATCGCCAGCTATTACATCACGGAGAAACGCATCCGCGACAGCATCTACTACCCATATCCCACGGCCATCAACATCCACGACAATACCTTCTCCCGCCAGCGTGTGCGTGCCACTCGCCGAGGCCGCATGGGCTTGCTCTTCCGATTCAAACTGCGCTTCGGCAGGAAGGTACCCGACATCCTCTACGACGGCATCCTCGACAAAACCATCACCGGCAGCGATGGCCGCTACCTGCCGGAACACCGCATCTGCATCCGCAACAACCGCAACGCACGCCTCGCATCGCTGGACGCAGGCAACGACTTCCGCTCCATCACGACCGACCCGTCGCTTTTCGATTGCAGCCTTGAAATCCATACCGCAACTCCCACAGGCCACCAGCCATGACGACCCACCCTAGCAGGCTTCAACGATATCTCCCGATGGTTGCCCTGGCAGTAATCATCCTGCTCACGGGCGCCGCACTGCGCGTCGAAGCGCCCCCATCGCGGCTCTCCGACTTCGGCTTTTTCGCCGGCCCACCCGCCGAGCAGCGAGCCGCCCCTGGCACCATCCCCTATCGGCTCAACACCCCACTCTTCTCCGACAACGCCGTCAAGCTGCGCTTTTTGCGACTGCCAGTCGGAGCAGCCGTGGCCTACAACGACAGCAGCGTATTCGACTTTCCCGTCGGTACAGCCCTCGTCAAAACCTTCGCCTTCCCCCACGACGCCCGACATCCGGAAAAAGGACGCCGGCTGATCGAGACACGCATCCTCCTCCGGGAAGCAGACGGCTGGAAAGCCCTGCCCTATGTGTGGGATGAGGCGCAGTCAGACGCCTTCCTCGACGTCGCCGGCGACCTGCGCGAAGTCTCCTATACCGACGAACTGGGACGCCGCCGCAAGCATGCCTATCAAATCCCCAACCTCAACCAGTGCAAAGGCTGCCACAATCGGGCTGAACAGATGACGCCCATTGGCCCGAGCAGCCGGCAGCTCAGCGGGCCCCTGACAACCACCTCCGGGCAAAGCCAGCTAGAAGACTGGGCCAGGGCGGGCATCCTAACCGGACTGCCGAACCGGGACCACCTTCCCGCCGCCCTCGTCTGGAACGACCCCACCACCGGCCCCCTCGAGCAGCGCGCCCGCCTCTGGCTAGATATCAACTGCGCCCACTGCCATCAACCCCAAGGACCCGCCAGCACGTCCGGGCTTTTCTTAGGGATGGCAGAGACCGACCCCCTCCACCTCGGCATCGGTAAGACACCCGTCGCCAGCGGCCGCGGCTCCGGGAGCCTCCGACATGACATTGTGCCTGGCGACCCCTCCGCCTCCATCCTGCTGCACCGTATGGCCTCCACCGATCCCGGCGTCATGATGCCTGAACTCGGCCGCACCCAGCCCGACCCCCAGGCCTTGGCACTCATCCGGGAGTGGATTGCAGAGATGAAGCCGCTTAGGTAGTCAGAGGACGTCTACTGGCCTTGCATTCTGTTTTGACAAGTGCAGACAACCGCATGCCATGCAGACCCTTGCACTCGAACATTCCACCCGGCCATTTGTTGGATTCCCATGGCCTGCAGCCTAACCTTGCCCAAGCCATCCAGGCAATACAGCTACCCGCTCCGAACCCGGGCAGCCACCCTCACAGCCCTGGTCATTCACCTTGCAGGCGCCATTGGCATCGTTTGGCTAAAGGCAGGTTGGTTCATCCAAATGACACCTGTCAACCTGCTGGCGATGATGATGCTGGCCTGGTGGACAGAACAGTCCCTATCTAGGAGCTGGATATCGTTCTTCTTGCTGGCATGGGCCGTGGGTATGGCGACCGAAATGATCGGCGTCAACACAGGCATACTCTTTGGCGCATACCACTACGGCACCATCCTGGGGCCACAAATCCTGGGAGTGCCTTTGCTGATCGGCTGCAACTGGTACCTCATCTTGCGTGCTTCCTCCGGCGTCGCCACCCGCATGCTGGAATGGCTATACAAGGGCCTTCAACCAAGGGACATCTCCCCAATAAAAAGCCAGACCCATCGATGGATTCATCCCTTGCTGGGGGCCATCCTGGCAACCGGATTCGACTGGGTCATGGAGCCGATCGCTATCCGGCTAGGATATTGGACATGGCATGGAGACGGACATGTCCCAACACTCAACTACCTCACCTGGTTTGTGGTGAGCGCGGCACTGCTGACCGTCTCACAACGCTTCTCCGTATCTGACGCCAACGCCTTCCCCTCTCGTCTCTATCTTATCCAGCTGCTCTTCTTCCTGTGGCTAGGATGGCACCTTTCGTAGAGCCCTTCGAAGAGCCCCGTTCAGCAAGTTAGCTCCAGCAGCGGCTCATCAATTGCATAAAGGACCGCTTGCCTGATGCAAGGCCAGTACTGCGACATACGTCATTGTTCCACCAGGCCACACCGGCCGATGATTGTGCGGACGCTCTGCGATTTTCCAACAGAAAAACTCATCGAGATCCGAGAGAGTCAAATCGTGATCGACAACAAAAAGAAGATGAGATCTAAGGTGAACTGATGGTACACTCAATATAGGTAGGATAGAAAGTAGCTTTTCCTATTGGTTGTGCTTATATTCATGTGTAAGAAGAAAAACAATTGACCATCCTACGTCTCCTCCTATTCATGCTCTTGGCCACCATCCATGCTGCCGTCGCCCAAGAGCCGATCTTCCCCTATCCAGGCAAACTCATCATCATCGGAGGAGGGAGTATTCCGGATACCATCTTCGATCACTTTGCACAAAGCATCGGCGGACGCGATCAACCGGTGGTTTACATCCCAACCGCGACCTCCGATGAGTCATGGATCCAAGCAGGTAAACACCTCGAGAAATTCAAAAATAAACAGTTTACGAACCTGCAGACCGTACATACCCGCCACAGGGACTCAGCCGACTTGCCAGTCTTTCTCGAGCGCATCCGGAGTGCAAAGGGCATCTTCATAGGCGGTGGTGACCAGTCGCGGCTGGCAGATGCTTACAGAGGCACCCTTCTTCACCAAGAACTGTTTGCCCTGCTCGAACGAGGCGGCACGATCATGGGTACTTCCGCAGGCGCCAGCATCATGGGATCCGTACTGGTCGGAGGCGACCACCGCAAAGATCCCAGCAAGAAGTTCCAACTGCCGCAAGGCCTCGCCTTCATGAAGCGTACAGCCATCGACCAGCATGTCCTCGTCCGTAACCGTGCCTTTGACCTCATACCCGTCCTGGAAAATTATCCCAATACCTTCGGGCTCTCGCTCGACGAGTCCACCGCTGCCATCGTCACCACTCAGGAGATCCGCGTCATCGGACAGTCTTATATGATGACATACGATCCGGCCGACTGGACATCACAACTGCAAAGATGGGGGCGCATCCTTCAACCATTTCGTTTCCATGCCCCCGGCGGGCGCTATGAGCTTTCACAACTAAAATGAAGGAAGCATCGATGAGGGTCTGCTCCTGCTTCTTCCGGCAACTAAGCCAGGCTAAATTAAGTTAAGGCATCTGCCTGTACGTTGCATGAGAAGCCACCAAGGGGGCGTACCTCGTCCTGGTTTTCAGACCTTCTCCAATAGCCATCTCCTCGGCTTCATGGGCTTCAGCCCGAATCGCTGGATGCTGGCCTGGATATGTTGCACTGCCTCTTCGACAGAGTCCGTCACCAGGAACAGGGAGAGGTCGCTCTCAGAAATGGTGCAGCGCTCCTTCATCCGGTCGATGTGTTCTAAGAGATCGCGGTGGTAGTCTTTGCAGAAGATGATGACGGGGAAGTCCTGGATCTTACGCGTCTGGATGAGTGTCATGGCCTCGAACAGCTCGTCGAGGGTGCCGAACCCGCCGGGCATGATGACAAACACATAGGAATACTTGACGAGCAGGGTCTTTCGCACGAAGAAATATCGGATGTCGACCCATTTGTCGAGATAAGGGTTGGGGTTCTGTTCGAATGGCAGCACAATGTTGCAGCCGACGGACCGTCCTCCCACGTCGCGGGCCCCGCGGTTGGCGGCCTCCATGATCCCAGGCCCGCCGCCTGTCATGATGGTATAGCCCAGCCTTGCGATCTCTGCCGAGAGTCGGCGCGTGAGGATATAAAACTCATGGTCCTCCCCGTAGCGAGCCGACCCGAAGACCGTCACACAAGGGCCGGAGAAGTGCAAGGCGCGGAAGCCACGGACGAACTCCAGGGCCACTTTAATCACAAACTTGAAATCCTGCCAGCGGGACCGAGGGCCTTCGAGGAACTGTATTTCCTTTGCAAGGCCGGGTGGAGTGGAGGTAGCCATAAACATACGTGAACTCTGAAGTTACAATGACAACACCAATCGGCCGGGGATACCCTGATTATGCATAGGCCGTGAACAGAGGCAGACGATGCTTCGCAGCAGCAGCGAGATGAAGCTTTTGCGGAACAGGCTTGATACTTCACTGCGGCCAAAAGTGCCCTTCACGAGGAGACTACCCGTGCACCCGCCCAGCCATTGCAGGAAGCCCCCCGGCCCTACCCCGCAAAGTGACGGATGGTGCGGTCAGGATAATGCTTTGCCGCCAGCTCCTCGATGAGTGGTATCTGCGGCATGTCGGCAGTGGCATCCAGGAGCACGCCGATACCCATCCCGGACATAGCCGATGAACTCCCGATAGTCGATGGGACTGAGGAATACACATGCCATCAGTATACACGAACGTTGGTCCAGCCTAGTGGCCATCCCCAGGGCAACTTCTGAAAAATGTCTGCCGTCAAAGGCAATGAATATCTATTTCATGTGCATTATTTTTTACAATCGACCCTGCCCCTACGCACAGGGAACCTGGCAAAAGTCTGACGCCGGTGCCGGGCAGCAGTGTAAAGGAGGGCTGACCGCATCTGACAGGCAATGCCCTTGGTCAGCATCCGTCAATTCGCCAAAGCCCGTACCTTTGACCCATGACAGTGTTGTACTTCACTGGGTTACTCTTCGGTACTTTCCTAGCCATGGAGGCCGTCACCTGGGCCACCCACAAATGGGTGATGCATGGCTTCCTATGGTATCTGCATCGTGACCACCATCAGGTGGAGCCAGGCTTTTTCGAAAAAAACGACGCCTTCTTCTTCATTTTCGCCATCCCCAGCATGTTACTGATCATGTTCGGCAGTATGGAGGGGAAATGGTGGATGCAGGCCGTCGGCTTCGGCATCATGGCCTATGGGTTCGCGTATTTCCTAGTGCATGACGTGATTATCCACCAACGCTTCAAATGGTTCTCCCGCAGCCGCAGTACCTACGTACGTGCCATCCGCTGGGCCCACAAGATGCACCACAAACAACTCGGCAAAGAGGATGGCGAGAGCTTCGGCATGCTCTACGTTCATAAGAAGTACTGGGAAAAAGTCCTGCGCGACAATCGGCTGATGGCAGACCGCAAGGTCGAATACGCCCCAGAAGTCGAGTGAGCCGCCAAACCACCCCTCCCATCCGCAGCCCCCACACATACGACGCCATCATAGCGGGCATGGGATGCGCAGGCCTGAGCCTGGCCGTGCATCTCGTACGCTCCGCTTGGGCAAAAGATAAACGCATCCTGCTGGTTGACCGCGAGCGGAAAGACCGTAACGACCGCACCTGGTGCTTCTGGGAAGCAGGGGCAGGCCCCTTCGAAGACATCGTCCACCGCCGTTGGGAAAAAGCCTGGTTCCATGCGCCGGGCTACTCCGGCCTGAAAGAACTCAGACCCTATGCCTATAAGATGATCCGTGGGATCGACTACTACCGGGCATGCATGGACGTCCTCGAAGGTCATTCCTCTGTCGAGATGCGATACGGCCAGATAGAGCAAGTCTCTTCGACCGCTGATGCGGCCAGTGTCCGCATCGACGGGACAGACCACCACGCCGTATTTGCATTCAACAGCATTTTGTTCGAGCCCCCCGTCATCGGCCGCCACGAACTACAGCTGCTCCAGCATTTCAAAGGATGGGTCATCGAGACAGCAGCAGATGCTTTCGATACGAGCGAGGCCACACTCATGGACTTCCGGCCCGCACAACAGCATGGCACGACCTTCGTCTATGTCATGCCCTTAACCCCCCGCAGGGCGCTGGTCGAATATACCCTCTTCACTCCCTCCCTGCTGGCACCGGGCGATTATGACAAAGGGCTCACCGAATACATCCATTCACAACTGGGCATTACAGCATATACGGTCGCCGAAGAAGAATTCGGCGTGATCCCCATGACCAACCACCGCTTCCCCTCCCGGAAGGGAAGAGTCCTGTACATCGGCACCGCCGGAGGACAGACAAAGCCCTCCTCCGGTTATACCTTCCGCTTCATCCAAAAACATTCCGCCCACATCGTCGACTCGCTGCTGCGCAAGGGACATCCCTTCGAGCGTGGCGGCTGGAAGAGTCGGTACGACTGGTACGACAGCGTCCTCCTCCATATCCTGCAACATCGAAAACTGGAAGGCGGGTTCGTCTTCCGGGAGCTATTCCGCAACAACCCACCCCGCCGAATCCTTAAATTCCTAGATGATGAGACGACGCTCCCGGAAGAGATACGCTTGCTCAACTCTCTGCCCCAATGGCCATTTATGAAGGCCGGAATGTGGGAGATGATACAACGGCTGAGGAGGTAGCCGTACCGGGATGGCCTATACCGCCTCTGCCTTCATCGCCTTGGCAAGCCGGTTGCGTTCATGCTCGTCGAGGACGACCTTCCGCATGCGGATATAGTTCGGCGTTACCTCGATGCACTCGTCGAATTGGATATACTCCATGCATTCTTCGAGGGTCATGAGGCGCTTAGGGGCGATGTTAGTGGCTGCGTCGCTGCCGCTGGCGCGCATGTTGGTGAGCTTCTTGCCCTCGTTGGCATTGACGACGAGATCGCCGGGTTTGTTATTCTCTCCGATGATCATGCCTTTGTAGACCTCTTCGCCGGGGTCTACGAAGAAGAAGCCGCGATCCTGCAGCTTGTCGAGGGAGTAGCCAGTCGTGGAGCCGGCCTCTTTGGCCAGCAGCACGCCGTTGTTGCGGCCGGGGATAGCGCCCTTCCAGGGCTTGTACTCATGAAAGCGGTGGGCCATGACGGCCTCACCGGCGGTGGCGGTTAGCATCTGCGTGCGCAGGCCTATCAGGCCGCGGCTGGGGATCTCGAATTCTAGGTGCTGCATGTCACCCTTAGTCTCCATCACCAGCATCTCTCCCTTGCGGCGGCTGACCATGTCGATCACCTTAGAGGCAAACTCCTCCGGGACGTCGACGACCAACACCTCATAGGGCTCTGACTTTACGCCGTCGACTTCTTTCACCAGCACCTGCGGTTGGCCGACGGTGAGTTCATAGCCTTCGCGGCGCATCGTCTCGACGAGGATGCCGAGATGGAGGATACCGCGGCCATAGACGAGGAAGTTGTCACCCCCCTCCGTCTCGTGTACGCGCAAGGCCAGGTTCTTCTCCGTTTCTTTGATTAGGCGGTCACGCAGGTGACGGCTGGTGACAAACTTGCCATCCTTCCCGTAAAAAGGGGAGTTGTTGATGCCGAACTGCATGCTCATCGTTGGCTCGTCGACGCTGATAACGGGTAGGGATTCCGGCTGTTCTGCATCAGCAATTGTATCTCCGATGTTGAAGCCTTCGATGCCGACGACAGCACAGAGGTCCCCGGCCATGACCTGCTCGACCTTGCGCTTACCCATGCCTTCAAAGACATAGAGTTCCTTCACGCGCTGTTTGCGGAGGCTGCCATCCACCTGCATGAGCGTAATCGGCTGTCCTTCGCGGATGCTCCCGCGTGCGACTTTCCCGATGGCGATGCGCCCCAGGAAGGAGGAATAGTCTAGCGAGGTGACCTGCAGCTGCAGCGTGCCCTCGGCCACATTGGGCGGAGGCACATGGCGCAGGATGCCGTCGAGCAAAGGGTTGATGCCCTCGATGGGCGTCAGGCTATCATTGAACCAGCCCTTCTTGCCTGAACCGTAGAAGGTGGGAAAGTTGAGCTGCTCCTCAGAGGCGTCGAGGTTGAAGAAGAGCTCGAAAACGGCCTCATGCACCTCGTCAGGCCTACAGTTAGGCTTGTCGACTTTATTGATGACGACGATTGGATGGAGGTTCAGGCGGAGGGCTTTCTGCAGCACGAAGCGTGTCTGCGGCATGGGCCCTTCAAACGCGTCCACCAGCAGGATGACGCCGTCAGCCATCGAGAGGACACGCTCCACCTCCCCACCGAAGTCGGCGTGACCAGGAGTGTCGATGACGTTTATTTTGACATCGTTGTAGGTGACGGCCGCGTTCTTGCTGAAGATGGTGATGCCACGCTCTCGCTCCAGCTCATTGCTATCCATGATCAGATCGCCCGTCTCCTGGTTCTCTCGGAACACCCGGGTAGCATGGAGAATCTTGTCGACCAGGGTCGTCTTGCCATGGTCGACGTGCGCGATGATAGCTATGTTGCGGATGTTCATGCGTTCGGGGAGTGAGGGAGTGTACCTGTTTTTGGACGCGCAAAGGTACGCCTATCCGGTCGGAGAGACAAACGTAAATACGCTTTCATGAAAACCTCACAGGTATCGCCGCAGCAGCTGCCAGAGGAGGTGTGCCAGCAGGCTGAACAGCAACATAGTGGTGACCGGAAAATAGAAGCGAAACGGCTCGCGCTCCACCCGGAGGTCGCCCGGTAGCCGCCCGATCCAGTCAAGGCGGTCGCCATGACGGTACCAGATTACCCCGGCCAGGAGCAACACCGCTCCTGCCAGCATCAGCAGCTTCGCCGTCTCTTTCTGCATACGTACCGCAAATTCGGTCATTCGCGCAAATCTTCCACCGAGCGCCTACCTGCCCGAATCCTTATCTTTGCAAGATGAAACCGGTTCTTACCCTATTACTCACCGCTACCCTCGGACTGGTGGCGCCCACCGTCTCCGCCCAGTGCTCCATCTGCACGAAGACGGCCTCACAGCTGGGACATAAGCCCGCCAAGGCCCTCAACGCCGGCATCATCTACCTTATGTTCGCGCCGTTGGCGATCATCGGATTCGTAGGGTATCGGTGGTGGAGAAACAACGGGCAGGATTAAAACCTCCCACCCCTGCTCATACCATAGCAAGCTATTTGGCTTCCAGCGCGTCACAAAGCGCAACGGCGGCCTGTGTCACCGCCTTCACCTCCGCAACCCATAAGAAAGGGATCACCTGGTGCCGGCCCATCCACGACCCGATCAACTCCCCCAAGCCCCAGACAGTAGCACGACAGGCGAAGGCCAGGAGCAGCGGGAAGCTGACCTCGAAAGAGAAACAGCAGTCCGCAGGCATATGCTACTTTCGCGCTTCGGACATATGGATGATGTCTAGCTCCGCCAGCGTGGAAAGCCGCAGGAGGTCCTCTCCCTGCAGATTGGTATGCAGCAAGTGGAAGACGATGCGCAGGTCTGCGGGATGCTGTAACCGGATGGCATCCAATAACACAGCCAAGGGTAGGAGGTACTGCCGGTTGACGGCGCTGGCAAGATGGAGGACGGCATCCAGCAAGAAGAGAGCATGAAAGTATCAGAAAAAACAGCGGATTGCAAGTGCATGATTGTCAGCTGCCAGGCAAGGGATTCCAAGGGTCGACAGGGCGTTGCGGCCCTTAGCCATCACATTTCCATGACGTGATTCACCCCCTCGCTGTACAGGGATCCCAGGCCTTTTTGGAAGGCCTCATCCTGCAACACCAGGTCAAAGATGGCGCCCATACCGGCAGGGGGCTTGGATTTGAACATGTCGGCCAGGTCCATGATGATCATCGTCTTCATCGCTGCATACTCCGTCTTGGCCTCATTCGCTTTCACGTCCCGGATCATCTCGACAATCGCGCTCTGTGCCGTCTGCTTTAGCTGGGCTGCCAGCTTGGGGTCTATCTTGTTCAAGACAGGCTCGATGATATAGTTATAGATCCGCTTCTGTGTCTTGCCGATCTGCGTGGAATAGTAGGCTGTCAGGAACTCGACCGCATGTGGGTTCCCGCTGGCCACCAGGTTGAAGATGACCTCGGCATTTTGCTTCCGGTTGATGCCCTTGGTGCCGGATAGGAATTTGAACATCCCCTTCATCAGATGATATGCCTTGATGCCTTTCTGAGCCACCAGCGCAATCAGGTTGATGGCTTCTGTGAAAGGTGCAGCCATGGCGCCGGAGACCAGGGTGACCATCCTGGATATGAACTGGACGGCATCGAGCACTGCATTGGCCATGGCTGTATAGTAGCTACGGGTGACCTTCTTCACGCCCCATGCAGCCACTTCCGCCAGCTCCTCAGGGAAGCCCGGGACGCTGGCGGCCTTCTTCTTCTGTTGTTCCAGAATGTTGATCTTCTTTTTCTCCTTCTTGGCGATCTTATAGCTGCCTAACGCACTGAGGGCATTGGTGATCTTGAACATGTCCAAGGCTTCGACCACAACGAAGTATTCTTCGACGATGTTTATTTCAGACATCTGGTTGATGTCCAACTGCAGGAGGCCGCTGAAGTTGGACTTCAAGTCTCGCAGGTTGGCCTGTACCGTCTCCGGCTCCAGCTCGCTGGCGTCGTTGACGGTTTCCGACTGCTCCTTGATCTCCGTATAATCGGAGTACACATCGACGCCACCCATCGCCGCCGAGGCCGCATGCCCGGCCATGCCCAGTCTGGAATACGCGCCTTCGCCTTGCTTATCTTTAATCAAATTGCTTTTGCCAGTCAGCCAGTGCCCTATTTCTGAACCTTTCTCCTTGAGGCGCTGAAAGATGCTCTTGTCTTTCTTGGCGGCCTCCAGCATTTCCTCTGGGATATCGATGATTTCAATCTCTTCCGGGATGGGAATGTCAAAGATTTCTATGATTTCCTGCAGGGTACGCGGATCCGTCTTGGCTTGCTCGAGAAGACTGTCTGGCAGTTCGCCAAGGGGAGCCTTGCCCTGCTTTCGGAAAAGCTCTAACAGATCCTCCACCGGGACATCGATGATCTCGACGCGTTCACTTTGGTCGGCCTGGCCTTGCAACGCGTTGAGATTCTGGACTCCCTGGCTTTGGTCGGCCGCTTGTTGTAGCTTAAAAGTGGAGAGTAGGTCTGGCGGCTGCAAGCCGGAGTCCATGCCGGAGTCAGATCGCTGCTGTTGGGGTGCTGCGGCCTTCGCGGTGGAGGGGACGAGGGCTTTAACGGCAGTGACAGGCATGTGGTATGTATCCGACAGACGATGGCATCAGACATCTGATGTGCACAGCAAGAAGTCTGGGGCGTATCCTTGAATGGTGCACACAAGATAGTTAAATAAAAATGTAAAATGGCAATGATTTTGATAGGTCTTACCATGAGCGTTCAACTGGGTTCGGACTCAATAACTGTGTAATTGCGTCCCCATTCAAGGATTATGACAACATTTATGGGCGGAGAAATCCTCAGTTTACCCAAGTCCTAACATTACAGTAATGCCTTGAAGTCACCAAGCTACTGAGGCGGTCGGAACTCTGAACAGTATAAAAACGCTACATAGGGCTATAGCCATGGCACCCAGAACATTGGCGAATTTTAAATTTTGGATGCGAATGACCGAAGTTATGCCTAGCATGAACAAGTCAACTGCCCGCGGCGCCGTCAGCATTTGAAGCCTGTCACTGTGATCGTTTAAACCCTTTGGTTAATGTGGAGATTCAAGGGATTTATCGAATATTTTCTGTTGGGTACGTTTAATAAATCCATGTATTTTTTACAATCTTCCAATTGACTTTCCAGCTTCTCTAACAGGCAGGGAATAGCGAATTGACATAGTTCGAATGAGCCCGCTGAGTAGCTTGCAATCATATCACCGCTTTACCAAGTGTTCTTTGCTTACAGGATCGTATTCTGTCTTACAAGGTAGAGGGCAGATCGTTGAGGTGAAGCGCTGTGCGGTCGAGGGTGTGTTCTATGCTTTTTAGGATGCCTTTGCGATCGAGCGAGACGGATCTGTAGTGTTTTTGGATGGACTTCAGCAGGCGATTATCTGTGAGGGTTGTTTTTGTAAAGGAAGGATGGCAGTAAGTAGCAAAAGATGGGTGTAGTTTGAAGCTGGTGGTATGTTTATTTTTATTGTAGCGAGAGTTTCTTTTCCCATCCCCTCCACCAAATAAAAACGGGCTGGAAAACACTGCCTGACCAGCGCCATCCACCCCGTTGTAGGCTTGATTACCGTTGGTTCTAACGAAGTTAGGGCTGATTTGACTGCCCTAATCGAATATTCGCCATCCTGATGTTTCTTTCTAATAACATTAATGTTTTTGAAAATAATAAATGGACCTATTTTTAAAGTGGTATAGATTGCACTTCCCGCCTGAAAGGGGTTGGTGAGGCAGCTTCCAATCCCGCCGAAGCTGCAAAATGTCGAGCCAAGAAACAAACAGAAACGGCTGACAACAAACGAACAGTAAAACGACAGACACATTAATAACTTAGAGGATAAAACTAAAATGAAAAAAAATTAAAGCAGTTATTTGCACGAAATACGGAACACCTGATGTTTTGCATATTCAGGAAGTCAATAAGCCTATTCCAAAAGACAATGAAATTCTTGTCCGAATAGTTTCTACAGCAGTAAATTCTGGAGACA